>Ga0065724_100006_pt1 | contig 179852 bp, 177 predicted proteins | sample TheenrcSG05JP960_FD_59111 | JGI IMG/M metagenome (GOLD analysis project Ga0065724, IMG submission 59111) | Thermophilic enriched microbial communities from mini bioreactor at UC Davis - Sample SG0.5JP960 | ecosystem: Engineered > Solid waste > Grass > Composting > Bioreactor | place: USA... | reverse complement strand
CGCAAAGCCGTCGAAGACGCCGGTTTCGATCTCATCCTCGGCGAAGATGCCGAGTGGACGCGCGTCGGCGTGAGTGGGGTCGAGGGGCATGTGTGGGTGGTGCCGGTCGGGAGGGGCGCGCTCCTCGCGCTCGGGCCCGGGGTTGCGGCGTCGGAGTTCCAGACCGTGACCTGGACCGATGTCCCGCTCCCGGCCGGCGCCGTCCGCGCCGCGCGCTTCCGGACGCTCCCCGAGCTGTACGACGCGCTCCGCCGCGTCCGCGTACTCCTCACCCAGGCGCCGCCGCTCCCCGAGAGGCGCCTCGAGGAGCGACTCCGGTCGATCGACACGACCGAGGCCGAGGCCGTCGTCCGACAACGCGTCGGCCAGGACCTCTTCCGCGAGATGCTCCTGGAGTACTGGGGCGGCCGCTGCGCGGTCACGGGGCTCGCCGTCCCCGAACTCCTCCGCGCCAGCCACGCCAAGCCGTGGAAGGACGCGACGGACGCGGAGCGCCTCGACGTCTACAACGGCCTCCTCCTCGCCGTCCACCTCGACGCGCTCTTCGACCGGGGTCTCCTCACCTTCGCCGACGACGGGACCGCGATCCCGAGCCCGCTCCTCACCCCCGACGTCCTCGCGACCCTGGGCTTCCCCAACGGCGTGCCGAAGCTGCGGCGGGTGGCGGAAGGGCATCGGCCGTATCTGGCCTACCACCGCGAGCACGTGTGGCGACGCGGCTGATCGCGCCGGTGCGCACCGAGCTCCCCGACCGCGCCGACGGCCGACCCGCGGCCCCTTCTCTGGAACGTCGGCTGACCTGATCCCAAAAACCCCGTAATTTTGGCGATGGATCGACAATAAACGGGGGTTTATTGTCGACACGTCGACAGAATGCCGGGGTATGGCACGCCTCGACGAGCAGATCCGAGAGCAGAACCCGTGGTGGCAAGGGCCCGACCGCCTCGCGGACGACCCGCACCTGAAGGCGCTCGCCCGCGCCGGTTTCGACTGGACGCCGCCCGTCGCCGAGGCGATCCCGCTCGAGCCCGGCGCCGTCCACACCCTGCGTGGCCCACGGCAGGTGGGCAAGACCACCACGCTCAAACGCTTCGTGCAGCGCCTCGTCGAATCCGGCGAGCGCCGGGTGCTCCATTTCTCGTTCGACCTGGAGCGCGACAACAGGGCGAGCCGCGGCGTCGTGGTTCGGGCGAAGCGGATCCACCCGGACCCCGAGGGGCCCCTGGTACGTCTTCCTGGACGAGGTCACCTCGATCCCCGACTGGCAGCTCGGGATCAAGTATCTCTGGGATGTGGGCGAGATCCGGGAGGATCTCGTCCTGTGCACCGGTTCGTCGGCGCGCAAGATGGGAACCGAACGGCTGCCGGGGCGCCGGGGCAATGGGCGCGACCTCGTCCAGTTGCCCATGTCGTTCCGCGCCTTCTGCGAGACGGTCGTCGGGCTCGACCTGCCCGACGAATCGGTCCAGGTGGCCGATTGGCTGACGCCGGCGGGGCGTCGCTTCGCCCGGGAACTCTATCTGCACGCCGACGCCCTCGAGGACGCGATCGAGCGGTAGCTCCGCGTCGGTGGCTTCCCCGAGGCCGTTCGCGACGACCTGAGGACGGGGAGCGTGAGCGACGCGACCGTTCGGATGCTGTGGGACGTCGTCGCGAGCGACATTCAGGAGGCCGGGTACGACAAGCATTCCGCGCTGCGCCTCCTCGAGCGTGTGGGCATCAGTCTTGGGAGTCCCGTCGCATGGGACCACCTCCGGGAGGCGATGGGCGTGGAAAGCCCCGACACGGCCCGACGTTATGCCCACCTGCTGTCGGAGTCGTTCGTCCTCCTCACCGTCTTCCACTGGGCGATGGGAGGCGCGTTCGAGCCGTCGCGTCAGCGGAAGCTGTACTTCCTCGACCCGCTCGTCGCCCGAATCGCACCGACGCTGATCCCGGGCGGCCGCGAGCCGACGAGCGACGGACTCGTGGAGAACCTCGTCGCCACGGCGCTCTATGCTTCGGCCTCGGATCGTCTCACCCAGGCCGATCCGCTCCCGGGGGCCATCGGGTACTGGAAGTCGAGGGACGGCCGCGAAACGGACTTCGTGGTCCCGACCGACCCGGAGCCATGGGCCTTCGACCGGGTTCCCGTGGAGGTCAAGGGGGACTCGAGGCGGGGCATCTCCGCGGCGCGCCTCTCGATGCGGCGCAGCTTCGGGCGCGGGATCGTCGTCACCCGCACCGTGCTCGACGTGGAGGATGAGATCCCCGCGATTCCGATCGGCGTCTTCCTCGCAGCTCTCGCGACGCGTGTGGAGAGGAGCGAGGCGGACCCATGAACCCGGGCCGCTCCGGCGTCTCGTCCGGACACGGTCAGCGACACCCCTTGCGCTCCCCCCGTTCCTCTTCCGCCCACCCTTTCCCGACGGTAACTTAGTCTGATTGTTCGCGTTCCGTGAGGTGGGATGGACGTCTACCTGTCCGAGTCGCACCAGGAGCTCCGGCAGCGGATCCGCGAGTTCGCCGAGGCGGAGATCGCCCCGGTGGCCCGCGAGCTGGACGAGACCGCCAGGTTCCCCTGGGACAACGTCCGCAAGATGGCCGACCTCGGCCTCTTCGGCGTCAACGTCCCCAGGGAGTACGGCGGGCTGGAGTTGGACTACCTGAGCTACGTCCTGGTGGTCGAGGAGCTCGCCCGGGTAGACGCCAGCCACGCCATCACGGTGAGCGCGCATTCGACCCTCGCGAGCTCGCCGATCCTCAACTTCGGGACCGAAGAGCAGAAGCGCCGCTACCTCCCCCTGCTCGCCACGGGCCGCGTCCTCGGCGGCTTCGGCCTGACCGAGCCGGAGGCGGGTTCCGATTCGGCCGGGACCCGCACCACCGCCACGCGCGTGGACGGCGGCTACAGACTCCGCGGCAGCAAGATCTTCATCACCCACGCCGGCGTCGGCGAGATCTTCGTCGTCACCGCGGTGACCGACCGCGAGGCGGGCGCCCGGGGCATCACGAGCTTCATCGTGACCAAGGAGACGACGGACCGGGCCGAGGCGGATCGCGTCGGCGTCGGGCACGCTCCCGAGCTGGAGCCGTTCACGCCCGGCGTGCGGGCGGGCAAGAAGGAAGACAAGATGGGCTGGCGCGCCTCGGACACACGGGAGTTGATCCTCGAGGACGCCGAGGTCCCCGTGGAGAACCGCCTCGGCGAGGAAGGCGAGGGCTTCGTCAACTTCATGCGGACGCTCGACGCGGGCCGCATCGGCATCGGCGCCCTGGCCCTCGGCCTCGCCCAGGGTGCATTCGACGCCCTCCTGGCCGTCGCCGCGACCGGCGACCCGCGGTTCCGCGACTCGCAGGGCGCGCAGTTCCGCCTGGCCGACCTGGCCACCGAGATCGCGGCCGCACGGCACCTCGTCTACCACGCCGCCTGGCTCCGCGAGAACGGCCGGCGATACGGCCACGCCGCCGCCATGGCGAAGCTCTACGCGAGCGAGCTCGCCGTCCGCGCCGCGAGCGCCGCCATCCAGCTCCTGGGCGCCGAAGGGCTGCTGGACGAGCATCCGGTCGAACGCATCCTGCGGGACGCCAAGATCTGTGAGATCGGCGAGGGGACCAGCGAGATCCAGCGGCTGGTCATCGCCCGTCACCTGCTGCGCGAGGTCGGCGCATCGTGAGTACGGCGCCGGCGCTCCCCGTTCTGGACAACGCCCAGACCGTATGAAGCGAGAGATCCTCATTTCCGCCACGCCCCAGGAAACGCGCGTGGCCATCCTGGAGGACGACATCCTGGTCGAGCTGATGGTGGACCGGCCCGACCGGGAGCGCCTCGTCGGCGACATCTACCTCGGCCAGGTCGAGGCCGTCCTGCCAGGGATCCAGGCCGCCTTCGTGGACATCGGCACCGAGAAGGCGGCGTTTCTCCACGTCTCGGACGTGGCTCGCGACGCCGCGGCCGACGAGGACGACGACGAGGACGACGGCGACGGCGAGACCCGGACGCGTCGCTACCCGCCCATCGAGGAGCTGCTCCAGAAAGGACAGCGCACCCTCGTCCAGGTCTCCAAGGAGCCGATCGGAACCAAAGGGCCTCGCGTCACCACCCAGATCTCGCTGCCGGGCCGCTTCCTCGTCTACATGCCGGACTCCAAGCACATCGGGGTCAGCCGCAAGATCGAGGATCGAGAGGAGCGCGCACGGCTTCGCGCGCTCGCGCGCGAGATCCTGCCGGAGGACGCGGGCGGCGTCATCATCCGCACCGTGGGCGAGGAGCTGACCCGCGAGGTCTTCGAGCGGGAGCTCAAGATGCTCCTCGACACGTGGAAGAAGATCCAGCGGCGCGCGCGCAACGCCCGCCCGCCGATGCTGATCCACCGGGAGGCCAAGCTGACCAGCGGGATCATCCGCGATGTGTTCAGCGACAAGGTGGATTCGTTGATCATTGACAGCAAGGAGGTCTACAACGAGGTCCGGCAGTACCTCCAGGGCGTGGCCCCGGAGCTGCTGAACCGGGTCCACCTCTACACCGACCCGGTCCCGCTCTTCGACAAGTACGGCGTCGAGGAGGCGATCCGCGAGGCGTTCCAGCGGCGCGTGGACCTGCCGTCCGGCGGCTACATCGTCATTGAACCGACCGAGGCGCTGGTCTCCATCGACGTCAACACCGGCCGCTACACCGGGCGCAAGGACCCTGAGCAGACGATCCTGCGCACCAACCTGGATGCGGCCCGGGAGATCGCGCGCCAGCTCCGGCTCCGCGATGTGGGCGGCATCATCGTCTGCGACTTCATTGACATGGAGTCCCGCGCGAACCAGGAGCGGGTGCTCCAGGAGCTCCGCACGCACCTCGCCCGCGACCGGGCGCGCACCCGCGCGTTCCAGGTCTCGGAGCTCGGCCTGGTGGAGATGACGCGCCAGCGCGTGCGCCCGCCGCTCTTCCAGTCGCTGACCGAGCCGTGCACGCACTGTGGCGGGACCGGTCGCGTCTTCACGCCGGACACCGTGGTGCGCCGCATCGAGCGGGCGATCCGGCGAGTCTCCGTGGATGGGACCGAGCGTCGCATCGTCATCCGCGTCCACCCGCAGGTGGCGTTGCACATCCTGGAACAGGAGCCGGGGCTGCTCAAGCGTCTCCAGAAGACGTTCAACCTCGACCTCGACCTGCGGGACGACCCGCTGATGCGGCAGGACGAGTTCCGGCTGCTGGCGGGCCCGGCGGAGACGGACGTCACGGCGCGCTACGCGCTGGGTTGAGGCGCGGCGCGGGGTCGCGGCCCGGCCGCTGGATCTTGACACGATGGACCGGGCCGACGATCTTGTTATGTCTGTGGACTGAATGCACCTGGACAACCCATGTACGCGATCATCCGCACCGGCGGTAAGCAGTTCCGGGCCGAGCCCGGAAAGACGATCCGGATCCCGGCGCTCGCCGCCGAGGTCGGTCAGACGGTCACGTTCGACGAGGTCCTGCTGGCGGAGTCCGACGGCCAGGTCCGCGTGGGGCGCCCGACCCTCGAGGGTGCCGCCGTCGAAGCCGAGGTCGTCTCGCACGGCAAGGGCGAGAAGATCATCGTCTTCAAGTGGAAGCGTCGGAAGAACTACCGCCGGAAGAAGGGCCACCGGCAGAAGTACACCGAGGTCCGGATCAACGAGATCCGGCTCGGGTGACGGAGGGCGGCTATGGCGCACAAGAAAGGAGTCGGCTCCAGCCGGAACGGCCGCGACTCGCACTCGAAGCGGCTCGGCGTGAAGCGTTTCGGCGGGCAGTTCGTCCTGGCCGGCAACATCCTGGTCCGGCAGCGGGGAACCAAGTTCCATCCGGGCCAGAACGTGGGCCGCGGGAAGGACGACACGCTGTTCGCGTTGATCGACGGCGTGGTCCGCTTCGAGCGGCGGGGCCGCACCCGGCAGTACGTCTCGGTCTATCCGGTCTCGGCCTGACCGGGGGCCGGCGATCGTTCGTGGTGTTCGGGAGCGCCGGGGTATCGAGGCCCCGGCGCTCCTGGCTTTTTCGGCCCCGACGCTCGCCTGGTCCGACGTCCGTGCAGCCGGCGGCGCTGGCCGTCGCTGGCCCCGTTCCTGCGCAACACGAGGCCTGGGGGCTGGACGGAGGAGCCGCTCATGGCCGTAGAGAGGGGACGCCGCGCGCGAGCGGCGCCGATCCGCCAGGGGGACATCGAGCCGTACACGGCACTGCGCTGGGTGAGCACCCTGTTCAAGGGGGCCGCGATCTTCCTCGGCGTCGCCATTGTCGCGGAGTTCATCGCGGGCATCGCGGCCGTGGGGCTGAACGCCGTCCCCGAGCTCCTGGGCGAGCTGGTCCGCACGGCGGTGCTGGCCGTGGTGCTGTGGGGAGGCGGGGATCTCGTGCGTCTGCTGATTCACCTCGGGCACGACATCCGCGCCGAGCGCATCCTGCTCACACGGATCGCGACGCGGCTGGCGCCGAGCACGGGGGAGGGCAGGGGATACGCCGGCCCACAGCTCGGATCCGAGCGGGGCCCGCCGGAGGCGGAAGCGGCGGACTGAGTTCTCTCGAAGGGGCGACGCAGGAAGGGCCGACGTTGTCTCGTCCAGGCTCCGGGCGTGGAGCCGGCCTCACGGGTTGGGGCGGGGGCCCTGGGCGTCCTGGAGCACGCGCGCCTGGGCCATGATGCGCCAGAGGAGATCGCGCACCAGCTCGGGGTCCACGCCGCGCTCCCTGGCCAACGTGGCGCCGCGGCGCACGACCTCGGCCTCGCGGGCCGGGTCGAGCACCGGCAGTCCGAGACGCTGCTTGATGAGCCCGATCTCGGCGGCGAGCTCGAGGCGCCGCGCCAGCAGCTCGACCAGCTCCGCGTCGAGGGCGGCGATCGCACGCCGCAACTGTTCGAGCCGTTCCGCGTCCGTCATCGCGTCCACCGGACGAAGCTGCCGAGGATCCGGAGCGACGATGCGCGACGACGGACTTCGGCCAGGGCCTCCTGGGTGTCCGGCGCCGCCACATCGGCTTCCAGTTCCATGAAGAAGCGATAGGTCCAGGGTTCCGCGGCCGGCCGCGACTCCAGCTTGGACAGGTTGATGCCGCGGTTCGCGAACGGCAGCAGCACCTGGACGAGCGAGCCCGGCGTGTTGTCCGCCTCGACCAGGAGCGCCGTCTTCTTCTGGTTTCCCGCTCGCACCGCATCGGGTGGCGGCGCGCTGCCGGCCCGCGCCACCACCAGGAACCGGGTCTGGTTGTCCGGGCGGTCCTCGATGTTGGAGGCGAGGATCTCCAGGCCGTAGCGCTCCGCGGCGGAGCGGCCGGCGATGGCCGCGACGGTCGGGTCCCCGGCGCGCGCCACGTCGCGGGCGGCGCCCGCCGTGTCGTAGACGGCCACCGCTTCGATGGCAGGATGCTCGGTCAGGAAGCGGCTGCACTGCGCCAGCGCGACCGGGTGGGACAACACCCGGGTGATCCGTCCGATCTCCGCGCCGGGCAAGCCCAGCAGGCAATGGCGGATCGGCACGATCACCTCGCCCACGACCTCGAGCGGCTCGGCGGCCAGCACGTCGTACGATGCCACGACGCTCCCGGCCAGCGAATTCTCGATGGGGAGGAGGCCGTAGTCCACCGATCCGCCGGCGACCGCGGCCCCGACCTCCCGGAACTCCCGGCAGGGGACCGGCTCAATGGGCTCGGAGAAAAAGCGGCGCGCCGCCTCCTCGCTGAACGCGCCGAGCTCGCCCTGGAACGCCACGCGCAACGGAGCGCCTGTGCTGCTCACGTCCCGCCCTCCCACGCCTACGGACAGCGCCTGTCGATCCTGGACTGGAGCCCGCTCACTCCAGGCCGCGCAGCGCGCGCGCGCCGGCCTCGAGGGCGGCTGCGACCTCGTCGATCAGCTCACGCGTCCCGTGGAGGGTCAGCCCCTCGGAGCCGAGCTGACTGCGCAGGCCGCGGATCTTCCTCGCCGCCTGCTCCATCCGCCGCGCGGCCTCGCCCGGGGCCATCGTGGCGGGCTCTTCACCGAATGGATTGGGTCGCGACGTCCCCGGGAAGGGGGCATCGCCGAACGGGTTCCGGCTCATCATCCCTCCAGGTTGCCGATCGCGGGGAGGCACGCCGGCCGGCGGCGCTTCAGCGGCCGCTGAACTGCGGCGCGCGCTTCTCCAGGAACGCGCGGACTCCCTCGCGGCCGTCCTCGCTCGCGAACGCGGTGATGAACAATTCGCGCTCGTGGCGCAACCCCGCGTGGAGCGGGGTCTCGAGCGAAGCGCGCAGCGCATCCTTGGCCAGCCGGAGCGCGACGGGCGAATGGCTGGCGATCTTCCTCGCCAGCTCCTGCGTGCGCTGTACGAGCTCCGCATCCTCCACGACCATGTCCACGAGGCCGATGCGGGCCGCCTCCTCGGCATCGATCGGCTCGCCCGTGAGCACGAGCCGCATCGCCGCGCCGAGCCCGACGAGCCGCGGCAGCCGCTGCGTGCCGCCTCCGCCCGGGATGAGGCCGAGCTTGATCTCCGGCTGGCCCAGCCGGGCGGAGCGCGCCGCCACGCGCAGGTCGCACGCGAGCGCCAGCTCGCACCCGCCGCCGAGCGCGTAGCCGTTGATCATCGCAATGGTCGGCCACGGGAACGCGGCGAGCTCCTCGATCGCGGACCGGCCCGCCATGACCGCGCGCTGCTCCAGCGGCGTACGCTCCGCGAACTCCGCCACGTCCGCCCCGGCCACGAACGCCTTGTCGCCGGCGCCCGTGATGATCAGGACGCGCACGTCGCCGCCGGCTTTCAGCGTATCGAGCGCGTGGACCAGCTCGCGGCGCACCGTTGCGTTCAGGGCGTTGCGCTTCTCCGGTCGGTTGATTGTGATGGTCGCGACGCCGTCGTCGAACCGGACCAGGAGCGTCTCGTAGGAAGCGGTTTCCATCACTCGTCCCAGGTGTAGAAGCCGCGGCCGGTCTTCTTGCCGAGGTTCCCCTCCGCGACGAGCCGCTCGAGGATGGCCGGCGGCCGGAAGCGATCGCCGAGCTTGCTGTGCAGGTAGCGTGCGATGTCCAGCCGGACATCGAGTCCGACGAGGTCGGTGAGACGCAGCGGCCCCATGGGATGCCGGTAGCCGACCTCCATGGCCTTGTCGATCGCCTCCGCAGTCGCCACGCCCTCCTCGAGCATGCGCATCGCCTCGAGCCCGAGCAGGACGCCGAGCCGCGAGGAGGCGAACCCCGGCGAGTCCTTCACCACGATGGGTTCCTTGCCCAGCCGCCGCGCGAACGCCACGCCGGCGTCCACCACCGCGGGGTCGGTGCGTTCGCCGCGGACCACCTCGACCAGCGCGTTGATGTGCACGGGGTTGAAGAAGTGGAGGCCGAGCACGCGCCCGGGCTCGCGCAGGCCGGCCTGGATCTCCGTGATACTGAGGCTGGATGTGTTGGTCGCCAGGAGGGCGGACGTGGGCGCGTGCCGCTCGAGCTCGGCGAAGACCTGTTCCTTCAGCTCGAGCCGTTCCGGCACCGCTTCGATGACCAGATCCACCGTCCGCACCGCGTTCTCGAGACTCGTGTCCGTGGCGAGGTTGGCGAGCGCCGCCTCGCGCATCGTCTCGCTGACCTTCCCGCGCCGCACCCCTTCGTCCAGGTTGCTGCGGATGCGGGCCAGCGCGGTGCGGAGCGCGTCTTCCGTGACGTCCACCATCGTCACGGACAGGCCGGCCATCGCCGCGACCTGCGCGATGCCGTGGCCCATCGTGCCCGCGCCGACCACGGCGACGCGCTGGACCTCGCGGCTCAACGCCGGCCCTCCCCCGAGGCGCCCTTCTCGTTCCGGGCCGCCCGGCCGAAGCGCGGCGCGCGCTTCTCGATGAAGGCGGTGATCCCTTCCCGGAAGTCGGGCGACCTGAACGCGGCGAGCTGGGCCTCGACCTCGAGCTCCAGGATCTCGTCCAGCGTCATGGTGAGGCTCGCGCGCAGCGCCCGCTTGGCGTAGGCGAGAGGGACGGCGGGCGCGGAGGCGATCTGGCCCGCCAGCCCGCGGGCCGCCGGTTCGAGCTCGGCCGCCGGCACCACGCGGTTGAACAGCCCCAGCCGCTCGGCGCGCTCGGCGCCGATCATGCCGCCCGTGTAGGTCAGTTCCGCAGCGATGGCCGGCCCGACGAGACGGGGGAGGAAATACGACCCGCCCCAGTCCGGGTGCAGGCCGACCCGCATGAACGTGAAGCCGATCGACGCCGTCTCGCTCGCGATGCGAAGGTCGCAGGCCAGTGCGAGACACGCGCCGGCGCCCGCCGCGGGGCCGTTGACGGCCGCGATCACCGGCTTGCTCATGGCGTCGATCGTCTTGACGATCCGCGCACCCGCACGGACGAGCTCCTCGAACCGCGCCACATCGCCCGCGTCCAGGAGCTCCTTCATCACCGAGATGTCGCCGCCGGTGGAGAACGCCCTGCCCGTGCCGATGATCACGACGACGCGGATGTCCGGCGCCTCCTCGAGGCGATGCAGCGCTTCCTCGATCTGCTCGCGCATCGTCCCGGCGAACGCATTGAGCCGCTCCGGACGGTTGATGCGGATCCATCCGATCGCGCCGTCCTTCTCAACCAGCACTTCGCCCGCAGCGCTCATCCGCCCACTCCTTCCACAACGGTGGCGATGCCTTGCCCAACACCGATGCACATGGTGGCGAGGCCGTAGCCGCCGCCCCGCCTGCGCAGCTCGTGAACGAGGGTCGTCAGGATCCGGGCCCCCGAGCAACCCAGCGGGTGCCCCAGCGCAATGGCGCCGCCGTTCACGTTCACCCGCTCCGGGTCCAGCCCGAGCTCCCGGACGCACGCCACGGCCTGCGCGGCGAACGCCTCGTTGATCTCGATCAAGCGGAGGTCGTCCAGCGCGATGCCCGCGCGCTCCACGGCCCTGCGCGTCGCCGGGACCGGGCCCATCCCCATCAGGTCCGGCTCGACGCCGGCCACGCCCGTGGAGACGATCCGCGCCAGTGGCCGGAGCCCCAGCGCCCGAGCCCGGCCGGCCTCGACGATCAGCAGCGCGGCGGCGCCGTCGTTCAGCCCGGACGAGTTGCCGGCCGTGACGGTGCCTCCGGGCTTGAACACGGGCGGAAGCGCCTGGAGCCGCTCGAATGTCACGTCCGGGCGAGGGTGCTCGTCCGTATCCACGCGCACGGACGGCCCTTTGCGCTGCGGCACCTCCACCGGCACCAGCTCGGCCGCGAAGCGCCCCTCGCGCTGCGCCGCCGCCGCACGCTGCTGACTCGTCAGCGCGAAGCGGTCCTGGTCCTCGCGCGAGATGCCGTAGCGTGCCGCCACCTCCTCCGCCGTCTCGCCCAGCGAGATCGTCCAGTGGGCGGGCATGCGGGGATTCACGAAACGCCAGCCGAGCACGGTGTCTGCGACCTCGGGCGCGCCGCGCGGGAACGCCTCGGCGGGCTTGAGCATCACGTACGGCGCACGGCTCATGGACTCGACGCCGCCGGCGATGAAGACGTCGCCCTCGCCGGCGCGGATCGCGTGGAACGCCGAGTTCACCGCCTGGAGACCCGAGCCGCACAGGCGGTTCACCGTCTGGCCCGGCACGCTGACGGGAAGGCCGGCCAGCAGGCCGGCCATCCGCGCCACGTTTCGGTTGTCCTCGCCTGCCTGGTTGGCGCAACCGAGGATGACGTCGTCCACGAGGGCAGGGTCGATGCCCGTGCGGTCCACCAGCGCGCGGATCACCGTGGCCGCCAGGTCGTCCGGCCGGACGGCGGCGAGCGCGCCGCCGTGGCGCCCGATCGGCGTCCGGACGGCGTCGATGATCCAGGCCTCGCGCATCATGCGCGGGCGGACCGGTGGGCGGAACCGCGGCGCCGCGCCGCGACCCGCGTCAGCTCAGGTCGACCCATACGCTCTTGACCTGGGTGTACAGCTCGAGCGCGTGGAGCCCGAGCTCGCGACCCTGGCCCGACTGCTTGTAACCACCGAACGGGGACGCCGCGTCGAGAGGATGATAGGTGTTGATCCAGACCGTTCCCGCCTTCAGCCCGCGCGCGACGCGGTGTGCACGCTTCACGTCCCGCGTCCACACGCCGGCGGCGAGCCCGTAGACCGTCTGGTTGGCGAGCGCGATCGCCTCTTCCTCGTCGCGGAACGTCATGGTCACCAGGACCGGGCCGAAGATCTCTTCCTGCGCGATCGTCGCGCCGGGGTCCACGCGCTCGAAGACCGTCGGCTGGACCCAATAGCCCTTCTCCTCGCCCTGGTAGAGGGCGCGCTCGCCGCCCAGGACCAGGCGGGCGCCCTCCTCGCGGCCGCGCCGGATGTAGCCGAGGACGCGGTCGAGCTGCTCGCTCGAGATCAGCGGGCCGTAGCGCCGCTTCGGGTCGAACGGGTCGCCCGGCACCAGGGTGCTGGCCCGGCTCACGAGCTGCTCGATGACGCGGTCGTGGATGGACTCGTGGACCAACAGACGCGAGCCCGCCGTGCACGTCTGCCCGGCGTTGTAGAAGATCCCCGTGTAAGCGCCGCGGAGCGCGGCGTCGAGGTCGGCGTCCTCGAAGATGATGTTGGGGCTCTTGCCGCCCAGCTCGAGCGAAACCTTCTTCAGCGTGCCGGCCGCCTCGCGCGAGATGATCTTCCCGACCGCGGTCGAACCCGTGAAGGCGATCTTGTCCACGTCGGGGTGCCGCACCAGCGCCGCGCCCGCCACCTCGCCGAAGCCGGGCACCACGTTCAGCACGCCCGGCGGCAGGCCCACCTCGGCGCAGATCGCGGCGAGCTCGAGGGCGGTGAGCGGCGTCTGCTCCGCCGGCTTGAGGACCACCGTGTTTCCGCACGCCAGCGCCGGGGCGACCTTCCACGCCGCCATGAGCAGCGGGAAGTTCCACGGAATGATCGCGCCCACCACGCCCACCGGCTCGCGCAACGTGTAGTTCAGGACGTTGCCGCGGACCGGGATCGTCTCGCCCTGGATCTTGGTGGCCAGCCCCGCGTAGTAGCGGAACGCGTCGATCGTCTCCCGCAGGTCGAACTGCACCTCGCGGATCGGCTTGCCGTTGTCGAGCACCTCGAGCCGCATGAGCTCCTGACCGCGCGCCTCGATGGCGTCCGCGATGCGCCACAGCAGCGCACCGCGATCCGCGGCGTCCATGCGGGCCCACGCATCCGACTCGAACGCCTTGCGCGCCGCCTCCACCGCGGCCGCGACGTCCTCGACCCCGGCCTCCGCCACCTCCGCGAGCGGCTCGCCCGTCACGGGGTTGTACGTGGTGAACGTGCGGCCGCTCGCCGCTTCCACCCAATCCCCCCCGATGTGCAGGCGGTTCGGCGCCCGACGCTCGACGCCGATCTCCGCTGTGGCCATGGTCTCCTCCCGGCTCTGGCGTGCTCCGCTCGGACGGCCGTGCCGCCCGGTCGGCCTACCGACCCTTGAACTGCGGCTTTCGCTTCTCGACGTAAGCGGTCAGCCCCTCGCGCGCGTCCTCGCTCTCGAACAACAGTTGCTGGAGCTCGCGCTCCACGGCCAGCGCCTCGGCCAGCGGAAGCTCCGCGCCGGTCTGGACCGCCCGCTTGATGTGCCCCACCGCCTTGGCCGCCCGGTTCGGCGGCGTGAACTGCGCGGCGTACTCCAGCACTTTCTCCAGGAAGGCGTCGCGCGACTCCGCATCGTAGACGTCGTGAACGATGCCGAGATCCCGCGCCTCGTCGAACTCGAACGTGCGGCCGGTCGCCATGAGCTCGATCGCCCGGGCCTTGCCCACCAGCCGGGCGAGCCGCTGCGTCCCGCCCGTCCCCGGCAGCACACCCAGGTTCACCTCGGGCAGGCCGATCTTGCCGGCACCACGACGCGCGATCCGGATGTCCGCAGCCATCGCGATCTCGAGACCACCGCCCACCGTGTGCCCGTTCAGCGCGGCGATCACCAGCTTGGGCGTCTGCTCCAGGCGGTTCAGCGTCTCGTTCGCATGCAGACAGAAGTAGTACTTGAACTGCGGCGACACCTCCGCGAGCATCTGGATGTTGGCGCCCGCGCAGAAGAACTTCTCGCCCGCGCCCACCAGCACCAGGACCGAAACGTGGTCCGCCATCCTCGCCCGCAGGATCGCCGCATCGAGCTGCTGCATCATCTCGTAGGTGTACGTGTTGGCTGGCGGGTCATCGAGCGTCAGCACCGCCACGCCGCCACGCTCCTCGTAGTGCACCAGCTCGCGCGCCGCGCGCGCCGTGTCCTCCACCACCTTGGCCATGGTCGCTCTCCCGTGTTGCGGTCCTCAGCGCCGCCAGATGGACGGCGCCGGCTCGACGGGCATGGCTTCCGCCACACCGCTCGCCGGCGAAAGACACCCCTGCAAAAAGAGCCGGCTGAACCCATCCGCCAGCTCCGCGACGGGTACATCCCGGCCCGGACGATACCAGTTGTAGATCCAGTTGAGCATCCCGAAGAGCGCGAACGTCGCGACCCGGAGATCGATCCCGGTGTCGGGCAGTCGCAGCTCCTCGAGGATGGACATGCACAGGTCCGTGTACCTCTTCTTCTTCGCCTGTACGCGGCGGCGATACTCGCCCGTCAGCGAATCGGCCTCGTGCGAGAGGACCTTCATCTCCCGCATGTTGTTCACGAAGAACCGAACGTGGTTCTCCACGAACAACCGGAACCGGCGGACCGGGTCGGTCTCGCCGGCGAGGAGCCGTTCCACGTTGTCCAGGACCGTGCCGAAGCAGTGGTCCTGGATGAGGAAGAGCAGCTCTTCCTTGCTCCGGACGTAGTAGTAGAGTCCCGAGAGGCTGATGCCGGTGGCGCGGCTGATGTCGCGGATGCTCGCCCGGTGATACCCTTTCTCGGCGAAGACCGCGGCCGCCGCGCGCAGGATCTCCAGCAGCTTTTCGTCGTATCCGGGCCGGCCTGCCCCCATGCCCGATGGCCCCCTGGTCGGACGTCCGAGCGTGAACCTAGACCGGGTGCCCGGAGGGGTCAAGTACGCGATCCCGTTGCCGCGGCCGGGGCTTGCTACTAGCTTTTCGCAGAGAGGTTTCCGTCTCGTCGAGCGGATCCGCATGCGCGTTCGGCCCTCCGGGATCGCTGGCGCCGCCCTCGCCGGCCTGGTCGTGTTCGGCGGCTGTGGCGACGCCGTCATGGAGCCCGCGGCGTTGGTCCCTGCGGGCGAGGTGGAGGCCGCGCTGGCGATCGCGGCGGAGCTGCCCACGTTCACGTCCTTGGCGAGCGAGGCGCTGGCCCGGGCCCGGGCAACGGCGGACGGGGGTGGAGCGAGGGCGGAAGAGGCCGTGGTGCGGCTGAGCGCGGCGCTGGCGCTCGCGATGCGGGCGGATTCGCTGGAGGACGGGCCGGAGGCGCGCCGGCTCCGGGCCGAGGCGTACGCGTCCGGCATCGTGCCGCTCGCCCGGCTGCTGGAGCCCGCTGCCCTGGAGGCGGCGCGCGGCGCCCTGGGTTTCTGGCTGGAGACCGCCGAAGCGGTGGTGGGCGAGGTCGCAGTGCCGCCGGTGCGCGAGGCGCTGGTGGAGGCGCGAGCCCTGCTCGGACGGTCCCACGCCGCGAGCGCGTCGGGAGACGAGGTCGCGGCGGTCTCCGCCCTGGTCGGGGCCGCGGACCGGCTGGCGGAGACGACGCCGCACGCCGTGCTCCGGCGCCTGCTCCCCGTGGTCGAGGCGCGGCTCGCCGCGGAGCGGCGGAGCGGCGACAGCGCCCGGGTCGCCGACCTGCGCCGGGCCGAGCGGCTGCTGCGGGGCGCGCGGGAGGCCGAGGCCGCGGGCCGCTACGTTCTGGGTCTCCGCCGCGCCTACTACGCGCGGCAGCTCCTGGACGCGGCGTCTGGCGCGGCCCGTTGAGCCCCTCGGCGGCCGGCCGCGCGCCGGCGCTCGCCGGTTCCGTATCCTTTCTCGATCCGTCGGGTACATCCATGGGCATGAGGGCCACACTCCGTCGCCGGATGCGTGGAATCGCATTGGCCTGCCTGCTGGCCGTGTGGGCTCCCGTCCTCGCGTGCGGCTCGTCCGATGGGCCGGATCGGGAGGGCGCGCGCCGGGACGTCGTGTACCGCATCCCGGTGCACGGCACGATCGAGCTGGGTCTCGCGCCGTTCGTCGAGCGGAGCCTGCGGGAGGCGGCGGCTGCGGGGGCGGCCGCGGCGGTGCTGGAGATCGAGACGCCCGGCGGCCGGGTGGATGCCGCGCAACGGATCGTCAACGCCGTGTCCGATTCCGAGGTCCCGGTCTACGCGTTCATCAACCGCCGGGCGTTCTCGGCGGGGGCGATGATCGCGCTGGCCACGCGCAAGATCTACATGCGGCCGGGCTCGATGATCGGCGCTGCGACGCCGGTGACGGGAGAGGGCGAGAAGGCGCCGGAGAAGATCGTGAGCGCGATGCGCAGCGAGATGCGGGCCCTGGCCGAGGCGCGCGGCCTGGATCCGCGCATCGCGGAAGCCATGGTGGACGAGGAGGTCGGCGTCGAAGGGCTCGTCGAGCCGGGCAAGCTGCTCACGCTGACGACGGAGGAAGCGGTCCGCGTCGGCTACGCGGTCGAGACGGCGGACTGGGAGACGCTGCTCGAGGATCTCGGGCTCGCTTCGGCCGAGACCGTCGTCACCGAGGTGAACTGGGCCGAGGGGCTGGTGCGCTTCCTGACGCACCCGATGGTCGCTCCGCTGCTGCTGTCCCTGGGCTTCCTCGCTCTCCTCGTCGAGCTGAAGACGGCGTCGTTCGGGCTGGCCGGTCTGGTGGGAGTGGCGTGCCTAGCCCTGTTCTTCGGCGCTCACTACCTGGTGGGCCTGGCGGGCTGGGAGGAGTTGATCCTGCTCGGCGTCGGCTTCGTGCTGCTCGGAATCGAATTGTTCGTGGTTCCGGGTCTCGGGATCTTCGGGGTCGGAGGGGTCGCCGCCGTGTTGGGCAGCGTTTTCCTGAGCATGGTGGGCAGCTCGGCGACCGCGGTGGACCTGAGCCAGGCGGCGGGCGGCCTGTCGTTCGCCATCGTTGCGGTTCTCGTCGGCGGCTGGCTCGTGCTGCGCTCGCTGGCCAGGAGAGGCCGGCTCGCGCGCTCCGGCATCGTGCTCGACCAGGCCCTGGAGTCCCAGGCGGGCTACCTCGCCGCGCCGGCCCGGCCCGAGCTGGTCGGCGCGACGGGCGTCGCCATCACGGCGCTGCGCCCGGCCGGCGTCGCCCAGTTCGGCGACGAGCGCCTGGACGTCGTCAGCGAGGGCGAGTGGATCGAACCGGGCACGCCCGTCCGCATCGTACGCGCGGAGGGGTACCGGCACGTCGTGCGGCCGGTGGAGTAGTAACATTCGATCGCCTTCGATCGCGTCGATTCCCTTTCAACCCGCTTCACCCGCGAGCGTTCGGAACATGGAAGAGGGCCTTTTCCTGAGCACGATCGGTTTCGTCGTCGTCGGCGTCGCCATCCTCATGTTCCTCGCCTGGGCGGTGCCGGTCCGGTTGTGGATCGAGGCGATCTTCGCCGGCGTGAAGGTCGGGCTCGGCGACCTGATCGGCATGCGCCTGAGGAAAGTGAACCCGGCGGCGGTGATCCGCCCGCTCATCGCCGCGACCAAGGCGGAGCTCAACCTGTCGATCAAGGACCTCGAGGCGCATTACCTCGCGGGTGGCCGCGTGGACCGGGTCGTGAAGGCGTTGATCAGCGCCAACAAGGCGAACATCGACCTCTCGTTCCAGCGGGCCGCGGCCATTGACCTGGCGGGCCGTGACGTGCTGGATGCGGTGAGGGTCTCGGTGAACCCCAAGGTCATCGAGACGCCGAAGGTGGCCGCCATGGCCAAGGACGGGATCCAGCTCATCGCCACCGCGCGCGTGACTGTCCGCGCCAACATCAACCGGCTGGTCGGCGGCGCGGGTGAAGACACGATCCTGGCACGGGTGGGCGAGGGCATCGTCTCGACGATCGGTTCGAGCGAGTCCCACAAGGCCGTGCTGGAGAACCCGGACGCCATCTCGAAGACGGTTCTCGCCAAGGGGCTGGATGCCGGGACGGCGTTCGAGATCCTGTCCATCGACATCGCGGATGTGGATGTCGGCAAGAACATCGGCGCGGAGCTGCAGACCGACCAGGCCGAGGCGGACAAGCGGATCGCGCAGGCGAAGGCGGAGGAGCGCCGGGCGATGGCGGTGGCGTTGGAGCAGGAGATGCGCGCGAAGGTGCAGGAGATGCGCGCGCGGGTGGTGGAGGCGGAGGCGCAGGTTCCGCTGGCGATCGCCGAGGCGCTGCGCAGCGGCAACCTCGGCATCATGGACTACCTGCGGATCCGTAACATCATGGCCGATACGGAGATGCGCCACGCGATCGCAGGCGGGACCTCCGATGGCCCGGTCGAGGAGAGCTGAGCGTGGAGGACTTCGGCTCGCTCCTCATCCTGTTGTTCATCGTCTGGCGCGTTCTCGGGTCGGTTCTGGGGGGCGGCCGGCAACCCAAGCCGCCCGGCAGGACAGGGAGCGGGCAGCGGCCGGAGCGGCGTGAGTCCGAGGCGAGCGTCCCCGGGCGTGACGCGGAGCCGCAGAGCGCGGCGCCGGGTTCGGCCGCGGACATGATCCCGGACGACCTCTGGGAGATCCTGACGGGAGAGAGGCGGCGGCCAGCGCCGGTGAGTGCTCCGCAGCCGCCGCAGCCGGTCTCGACGCCGGCGGAGGCCGAGCCGGTCGAGTGGTCGCCGACCGCGGAAGGTGCGGGTTGGGAGGCAGACGGCTGGGACGAGGAGGGGTGGGACGAAGATCTCGAGCCCGCGCCCCCGCCGCTCCCCGGGTCCCGGGAGGTGGTCTCGCTCGAGGAGGAGCCGGTGGTCCGGTCCCTGGAGGTGCTGGACCTGTCCCCGGAGGAGCGGCACGCCGCCTTCCGAGCGAAGATCGCCGCGGCCGCCGCGCCGGCGGCCGCGCCGCGTCGTCGCGGGCCCGCCGTCCGCCTCCGTCTGGGGGGGCGCAGCGAGCTGCAGCGCGCGATGATCCTGCGGGAGGTGCTGGGGCCGCCCAAGGCCCTGGAGTGAGGCGCGAGGAGGTGTTATCTTAGGAGTGTACGCCGGGGTGGCGGAATGGCAGACGCACGCGACTCAAAATCGCGCGGGCGCAAGCCCATGTGGGTTCGAGTCCCACCCTCGGCATGAGCATCGAGACGTCAGGCGGCACCGCGGCGGAGGAGCCGCGGGCGCGGATGGAGGCCCGGAGCGCCAGGACAGCGCCCGGGCCTTTTCGTCTTGGGAGTCCTGTGGAGCCGGGCGCATACGCACCCTCCGGCACAGGAAATGCCCGCGCTGTACCCACGCAGTCGTCGGCCACGAGCGACTTCTCGCCCAGCCCTTCCAACGGAGGTGGATCATGCTGTTCAGCCTCGCGATGTTCCCGGTGGGTGGCGGTGACTCTCTGGTCGAGCCGGTCTCCGAGGTCATTGACGAGATCGACCGCTCCGGCCTGCCGTACGAGGTCACCGGCATGGACACCGTCATCGAGGGGGAGTGGGATGAAGTGATGCCGGTGATCAAGCGGGCGGAAGAGCGGCTGCGGCAGAAGCACGACCGGGTCTACATGCTCCTGGCGGTCGACGACCACAAGGGCGCGACCAATCGGCTGAACCAAGCCGTCCGGGACGTGGAGAAGCGGCTGGGCAAGCCGGTCTCTCGCTGATGCGCCGCGAGGGCGACACGATGGCGGTCCAGCGAACGCCGTCCGACCTGAACGAGGCGCCGCTCCGGCCGGGCCAACGGTTGCCCGCCCTCGCGCTCCCCGCGGTTCCCGACGGGCGTCCGGTCTCCTTGCGCGACCCTGCCCGGGGCGCGCCCGTGCTCGTGGTCCTGCGATACGATGATGAGGAAGGCGCGGCGGAGCTGGAGTGGCTCGCGCGGGCTGCCGGGCGGCTCGAACCCTGGGCCGGCAGGCCTCTGGCGATCGTCGCCTCGTCGCTCGAAGAGGCGACCGAGCTGGTCGGCCGCGTCGGGGGCGTGCCGTTCCCGGTCCTCGCGGATGTGGACGGATCGGCGCTGCGGCGGCTGAACGTGCCGGCGGACCGGAGCGCGCTGGTCATCGCCGACCGTTGGGGCCTGGTCTACCACTCCGTGGCTGCGGAGGGCGTGGCGCAACTGCCCGAGGAGGACGAATTGGTCGAGTGGGTGCGGTATCTCGCGACCCAGTGCCCGGAGTGCGGCGTGCCGGACGAGCCGGGCCATGGGGAGTGGGAGGCGTGATGCGCGGCGACGTGGCGGGCGGAGCGGCCGAGGCGCGGCAACCGTCGGAGCGGGCCGCGCCCCATGGCGGCGATGCCGCTGTTGGAGAACGGACCCGGCGAGCGCTGGAGACGGCGGAGCGGTGGTGCGCCCACAACTACGAGCCGTTGCCCGTGGTGCTGGAGAGGGGCGAAGGCGTCTGGGTCTGGGACGTCGAGGGTCGCCGCTACTTCGATATGCTCAGCGCCTATTCGGCCCTGAACCAGGGGCACCGGCACCCCCGCATCCTCGCTGCGCTGTACGAGCAGGCGGAACGGCTGACCCTGACCTCGCGGGCGTTCCACAACGACCAGCTCGGCCCGTTCCTCGAGGAACTCTGCGCCCTTGCCGGCTACGAGAAGGCGCTCCCGATGAACACGGGCGCGGAGGCGGTGGAGACGGCGATCAAGGCCGCGCGCAAGTGGGCGTACGAGCGGAAGGGCGTCCCGGCCGAGCGCGCGGAGATCGTCGTCTGCGAAGGGAACTTCCACGGCCGGACGACGACCATCGTCGGTTTTTCATCCGAAGAGCTGTACCGGCGGGGCTTCGGCCCGTTCACGCCCGGGTTCCGGCTGGTGCCTTACGGCGACGTGGAGGCGCTCGCCAACGCGCTCGGCCCGAACACCGCCGCGTTCCTCGTGGAGCCGATCCAGGGCGAGGCGGGTGTAGTGGTGCCGCCGGAGGGGTACCTGCGCGCGGCGGCCGAGCTCTGCCGCGAACGGGGCGTGCTCCTCGTCGCGGACGAGATCCAGACGGGCCTGGGTCGCACGGGCCGAATGTTCGCGTCCCAGTGGGAGGACGTCCGTCCCGATGTGATGATCCTGGGCAAGGCGCTGGGCGGCGGCGTGTACCCCGTGTCGGCGGTGCTCGCCGATGCGCCGGTCTTGGACGTCTTCACGCCGGGCACCCACGGCTCCACGTTCGGCGGGAACCCGCTGGCGGCGGCGGTCGCGCGGGCGTCGCTCCGCGTCATCGTCGAAGAACGGCTGCCGGAGCGGGCGCACGAGCTGGGGACCTGGTTCATGGGCGAGCTGGCCGCGATCCGGTCGCCGCACGTTGCAGAGGTGCGGGGGCGCGGGCTGCTCATCGGCGTGGTGATCCGGCGTGAATCCGGCCCGGCCCGGCCGTTCTGCGAGGCGCTCATGCGGCGCGGCGTCCTGGCGAAGGAGACGCACGAGCAGGTCGTCCGCTTCGCGCCGCCGCTGGTCGCGACGCGCGAAGAGCTGGAAAGCGTGCTGCCGGCGATCCGCGAGGTGCTCCAGGGCGAGTGAAACGCGCTGCGCAGCGGCCGTGTGACGCTCGGAACGCGCAGGGAAGGGGAACGGGCCCGGACCCGGCGGGCGCGGATCGTCGTGGCTGATCGCCAGCCGCCACGCGCGGCCGGAGGACCGGCGTTCAGAACAGCGCCAGCCGCAGCCCAAACCATCCGCTGTGTGCCAGGTGCAGCACCGCCTCGTCGGAGACGGTGAGCGCGGGGCCGGAGGGTGGCCCGTCGCCCCGCCTGACCGCCCTGAAGCGCGACCCCGCCAGACGGTATTCGAGGAAGAACCGCAGTCCTGGGGCAGCGAACCACTCCGCAGCCACGTGCCCTTCCATACGCAGCGGGAACTCCCGGTCCACCGCGTAGCCCACGTCCGTCTTCGGCTCGAGCCAGTAGAGCCCGACGCCGAGGCCGGCCAGCGGACGGATGCTCCCTCGGCGCATCGGCCTGAACCGGACGCCACCGCTCACGCCGAAGTGCTGGCGGACCTCGGCCGCATCCGCGTCGATCCTCGCGTAGAAGGATACCCGCGGACTCGTCCGGACATCGGTGTCCAGCGCGAACTGGATGCTGCCGCCCCCGTCGGCGGCAGCGCCGCGTCCGCCGCTGTCACCCGTCGGACGGACCGCGCCCCAGCCGAAGGCCATGCCCAACGTCTGATACGGCTCGATCTCCTGCGCGGCGAGAGGAAGCGCGAGGGCGAAGGCGAGGAACGTCTGGGCGAGCAGCAGGGAGAACGAACGCACGGTGTTCCTCCGGAGGCGGCGGGTCCGCCGGGCGGCCGTGCGCCCGGCGCCAACAGGCTCAGGCATACGCCGCCTTCGGAGGCGTGTCAAGCGCGCGAGCTCACGAGCGGGCAGCCGCCGTCTCCCGTTCGAGGCCCAGCCGGCGCGGAGCCGCCGGGACCGGACCGGGAGAGACGACCTGGATGAAGCGTGCCCAGTCGCGCGCGAGGGCAACGGTCCGCCCCGCAGGCGTCTCGAGGAGGAGCTGCGACGGCGTCTCGGCACGGCATCTCACGAGATCGCCCTCGCGGACCCCCAGATCGGCGCACAACTCCCGGAGGGCTTCGAAGAGGATGCGCTTGATCTCGACCGCCTCCCCCGAGGCGGTCGCCGCGAGACTCCTGACGCGGACCGGCGAGGTAGGACCAGACATGACGCGCTCCCGCTGCGGGTCGAACGGGGACTGAACGAAAAAGGCGCTACCGGGCGGCAGCGCCTTCACGAGCCTGGATCACTGCAGGGGACAGAGAAACCCCGGAGCGCTCCAGCGAGGGCGCCACGGGGCCCGCTACGCCATCCACCCCTGCGGAATGGCGTGGCAACCTAATGTAACGACGCGCTGGTGCGCTCGCAAGGGCGACACACGCTGTGCACCGCGGCGGCGCGAACACATCTTCGTGGTGTTCTCGGGCTCCGGCCCCTCGGCACGGCTGCGCGCGTGAGATGGCCGCCCGAGGTGCCCTTGCATCCCGCTCGGGGCGCCGCTTATGTTCCGCGCGCGGCCGCACGTTCCGCCCTGGATTCTCACGGGGCTGGCTCCTCCGCGGGAATGGCGGAGGAGGTCGGCCCCGTTGTTCTGCCGTGCGGAGTCGGCTCACTGGATCGCAATGCCTTCCACGCGCATTCCTTCGCCCTGGAGGACGGGCTCATGTCGAATCGAGGGTTAGAGGGCGTCGTCGTTGCAGATACCCAACTGAGCGAGATCTACGGCGAGGAAGGTCGTCTCATCTATCGGGGCTACGAGATCGGGGACCTCGCCGAGAACGCCACGTTCGAGGAAGTCTGCTACCTGCTGCTCTACGGTGAGCTGCCCAACCTCGCACAGCTCGCCGACTTCCGCCGTCAGCTCGAGAACGGACGTGCGGTTCCTCCGGCGGTCCTGGACCTGATGCGTGTGCTCCCGCGGGACATGCATCCGATGGCGGTGCTGCGCACGGCGGCGTCTGCGCTCGCGGGCTTCGACCCCGATGCCCAGGACATGACGGAGGAGGCGAACGTCCGCAAAGCGATCCGGCTGATCGCCCAGATGCCGACGTTGACCGCGGCGTGGCAGCGGATCCGGAACGGGCAGGAGCCGCTCCCGCCGCGGGAAGGGCTGGGGCACGCCGCCAACTTCCTGTACATGCTGACCGGCGAGCTCCCGGACGACTTGCGGGCGCGGACGATGGACGTGGCGTTCACGCTCCACGCGGAGCACGGCATGAACGCCTCCACCTTCGCTGCGCGGGTGACGGTCGCCACGCTCTCCGACATCCATTCGGGCCTCACCTCCGCCATCGCAACGCTCAAGGGGCCCCTCCACGGCGGCGCCAACGAGCGGGTGATGCAGATGCTGCTCGAGATCGGAGAGCCGGAGCGGGCGGAGCCGTGGGTCCGGGACGCGCTCGCGCGCGGCGAACGGATCATGGGCTTCGGGCACCGCGTCTACCGCGCCGTGGACCCGCGCGCGCCCATTCTGCGGTCGCTCGCCGCGCAGCTCGCGGCGCAGGGCGGGGACACCCGCTGGCTCGACATCGCGAGCCGGATCGAGAGCGTGATGCGCGAGGAGATGGACCGGCGCGGCAAGAAGATCTATCCCAACGTGGACTTCTACAGCGCGTCCGTCTACTACACCCTCGGCATCCCGACGGACATGTTCACGAACGTCTTCGCCATCGCGAGGACACCGGGGTGGACGGCGCACATGATCGAGCAGCTCCGGAACAACCGGCTGATCCGGCCGCAGGCCACGTACGTCGGGCCGCTGGGCAAGAAGGTCGTGCCGATCCAGCAGAGAGGTTAGACCCATGGGCAGCGACTACCGCTTCGCGCGCATCCCCGAGCGGGGCGAGCCGATCACGCTCGAGGCCGGCAAGCTCGTCGTGCCGGACCGTCCGATCATCCCCTTCATCGAAGGAGACGGCACCGGGCCGGACATCTGGCGCGCGACGCGCCGCGTCCTGGACGCGGCGGTCGAGAAGGCGTACGACGGCCAGCGCCGGATCGAGTGGATGGAGATCTACGCGGGCGAGAAGGCCTATCGGGTGACCGGCGAGTGGCTGCCCGATGAGACGCTGGACGCGCTGCGGGCGTTCAGGGTCGGCATCAAGGGCCCGCTCACGACGCCGGTGGGCGGCGGCATCCGTTCGCTCAACGTGACGCTGCGGCAGGTCCTGGACCTGTACGCGTGCATCCGCCCCGTGCGCTACATCCCCGGTGTGCCCTCGCCGGTGCGTGAGCCCGAGAAGGTGGACGTGGTGATCTTCCGCGAGAACACGGAAGACGTGTATGCGGGGATCGAGTGGCCGGCCGGGAGCGTCGAGGCGGCGCGGGTCTGGCGGTTCCTGGACGAAGAGATGGGTGTGAAGACGCGCGAGGGCAGCGCGTTCGGGATCAAGCCGATGAGCGAGTTCGGCTCCAAGAGGCTCATCGCGGCGGCGATCCGCTACGCGATCCAGCGCAAGCGCCCGTCCGTGACGCTCGTGCACAAGGGCAACATCATGAAGTACACGGAGGGCGCGTTCCGGGACTGGGGCTACGAGGTGGCGCGCGAGCGCTTCGGCGCGCAGACGGTCCCGGAGTCGGAGCTGGCGGGCGGCGATCCGGGTGGGCGCGTGGTGATCAAGGACCGGATCGCGGACGCGATGTTCCAGCAGCTCCTGCTGCGCCCGGAGGAGTACTCGGTGATCGCGACGCCGAACCTCAACGGCGACTACCTCTCCGACGCCGCCGCCGCGCAGGTCGGCGGGCTGGGGATGGCGCCCGGGGCCAACGTCGGCGAGGAGGTGGCGCTGTTCGAGGCGACACACGGCACGGCGCCCAAGTATGCGGGGCTGGACAAGGTCAACCCGGGCTCGCTGATCCTGTCCGGCGTGATGATGCTCGAGCACATGGGCTGGGACGAAGCCGCGGCGCTGGTGGTCCGCGGGCTCGAGCGGGCGATCCAGGCGCGGACGGTGACGTACGACCTGGCGCGGCAGATGGAGGGGGCGCGCGAGGTGTCCACGTCGGCGTTCGCGGACGCGATCATCGCCAACCTGTGAGCGGCGCTGTCGGGGTCGGATCCTTTCTGCCGGCGCCGTTGTAGAACGGCACGCCTATGCAGCGAGTCAGCATCTCGGTCACGGATGCGCCGGCGGTCCAGGCGGGGGTCGCGCTCCTCGTGCTCCCGTGGTTCGAGGGCGAGGCGCAGCCGGCGGGGGCCGCCGCGGAGGTGGACGCCCGCATGGGGGGCGCGATCCGCGCCGTCGTCGGCCGGGGCGACTTCACCGGTCGCAACGACGACGTCGCGGTGCTGTACCCCCGGGAAGGCGAGGTCCAGGCGGAGCGCGTGCTGCTGGTAGGGCTGGGGCCGCGCCAGCAGTTCGACGCGGAACGGCTGCGCCGCGCCGCCGGCGTCGCGGTCCGGCAGGCCCAGCGCCTCGGAGCGCCGGGCCTGGGCGTCGTGCTGCCGGTCGGAACGGGGCTGGACGCCGCGCGGCTGGCGCAGGCAGCCGCGGAAGGGGTCGTGCTGGCGGCCTGGGAGTTCCGCGAGCTCCGGACCCGGCCGCGGGAGGGTGGGCCCCGGGGGGACGTGTCGTCGCTGCTCCTGATCGCCGACGGCGGGCTCGACAGAGCCGCGCTCGAACGCGGGGCGCGGGTGGGCGAGATCGCGGCGCGCGCCGAGAACCTGGCGCGCGAGCTCGCCGCGCGCCCCTCCAACCTCGCAACGCCGACGTACCTGGCGGGCGTCGCGGAAGAGCTCGGCCATGCCCACGGCCTCTCCGTCACGGTGCTGGACCGGGCGGCCATCGAGGCGGAAGGGATGGGCGGCCTGCTGGCGGTGGCGCGAGGCACCCAGGAAGAGCCGCGTTTCATCATTCTGGAGTACAGCCGCGGCGGCGAAGGGGTCGCGCCGCTGGTGCTGGTGGGCAAGGGCGTCACGTTCGACTCGGGCGGCATCTCGCTCAAGCCGGCGCAGAACATGGAGGACATGAAGTACGACATGTCCGGCGCCGCCGCGGTCCTGGGCGCGCTGAGCGCCATCGCCGAACTCGAACTCCCGGTCAACGCGGTGGGCCTGATCCCATCCTCCGAGAACCTGCCCTCCGGCACGGCGCTGAAGCCGGGTGACGTCATCCGCACCCACCTGGGCAAGACCGTGGAGGTCGTGAACACGGATGCGGAGGGGCGGCTGCTGCTGGCGGACGCGCTGTCCTACGCCCGCCGCTACAGGCCTGCGGCGGTGGTGGATGCAGCGACGTTGACCGGCGCCTGCGCCATCGCGCTCGGCCACCACGCGATCGGGCTGATGGGGAACGATGATGCGCTGGTGGCCAGCATCCGCGAGGCCGGCGAGCGCACGGGCGAGCGCTGCTGGCAACTGCCGTTGTGGGACGAGTACCGCCCCCAGCTCGACAGCGAAGTGGCGGACCTGAAGAACACCGGCGGCCGGCCGGCGGGCACCATCACCGCGGGCCTGTTCCTCAAGGAGTTCGCGAGCGACTACCCGTGGGCGCACCTGGACATCGCAGGGACCGCCTACCGGGACGAGGTGCCGCCGTACCTCCGCAAAGGCCCGACCGGCGTGCCGACCCGGTTGCTCGTCGAGTGGGTCCGGACCCGGGCCGGCGTCGCATGATCATCGCTCCCCACCGTCGCGACGGCCTCCGCTTCCCGGTCTTCGGCACGTTGCTCCTCGTGTGGGCGGCGCTTCTCGGGCCTGCGCCCGCCCACGCCCAGGACCCGCCGCGCCCGCCCAGCCGCCGCTCCATCCCCCGGACCGACACGGTCGTCCGGCCGGACACGGCCGTCCAGCCCCAGGACAGCGTGGCGCTCGCGGCGGACACGCTCGCCCGGCCCGCGCCCACACCGCCGGACACATCGCCGATCCCCCAGCTCCCACGGCTCCATGCCGGGGCGAGGCGCGACGGCGAGGCCGGCGTCTGGACGTGGGACCAGACGGAGCTCCTCGCCAGCGGCGCGCTGACCCTCACCGAGCTGCTGGAGCGGATCCCCGGCGTCACCGGCGTCCGCTACGGCTTCCTCGGGCTGCCGGAAACCGCCGCAACGTTCGGGGGCGCCGGGAACATCGAGCTCGTGCTCGACGGCTACGTCGTCGACCCGCTCGGCGTCGGGGCGCTGGACCTCTCCAGGATCGAACTCGCGGAGCTCGGCCACGTCCGCGTCGAGCGGCGGCTCGGCGGTCTCCGGGTCGAGGTGGAGTCCATCAGCCCCCGCTTCAACGTGCCGTATTCCCGCATTGAAGCGGGCACCGGGTACTACGAGACCAACCTGCTCCGGGGCCTGTTCCTCGCCCCCCGCTTCCTCGGCGGTTCGGTCGGGCTGGGAGTGGAACGGCTGGCGGCCGAGGCGTTCCGCGAGCCGACGGAGAACTTCGGCGGCTGGGCCAAGTGGACGCTCGCCGGGAGCCGATTCGGCCTCCAGGTCGAGTACCGCAGGGGGTCGATCACCCGGCAGGGAGAGGCGTTCGGCCGGTTCGAGGGACGGCGGGACGACGTCGTGCTCCGGACCCGCGCGGCCCTCGCGCCGGGACTCGCGGCGGAGGCCTACATCGGCCACGCATCGGTGGACGACGCGCTCCACGGGCTGGCCGACACCCTGATCGTTCGTGAGGCCGGCACGCAGGCCGGGCTCCGGGCCGCCTACCAAGGCCCCGTGCTCCGTGCGGCCACAGCGCTCCGCGCACGAACCGCCCGGGGCCTGCCCGCCCTGGATGGCGAAATCTCGGCCGGTTTGACACTGGGGCGCGCCCTCGCGCTCGACGGGTCTCTCCGGCTCGCCGACTGGCGAGAAGGGCAGCTCGCGGCGTCCCAGACCGTTCGCGTCGAGGCGGGCCCGTTCTTCGGGATCCGGCCCGTCGGCGAGTGGTTCAGCGGGAAGAGCGGCACACCGTGGCTGGCCGATTCCGCGGGCGTGCCGATCCTCACCGACCGGTCCGGGTACCGCGCCGGCCTCGAGGCCACGTACGGCCGCCTGGCCCTGTCCGCGGCAGGCGTGGTCCTGGAGGCGGAGGCCGTGCCCGATCCCGCCGTGGCGCTCGGCCAGCCCACCCGGCTGTTCCCCGGCGGCCGCGCCGAAGGGCTGGAGCTCGCGGCGAGGATCCCCACGCCCTGGAAGATCCTCACCCTCGAGGGCGCCTACGCGCGGTGGCGCGGAGAGGCGACGTGGATCTACCTCCCCGAGGAGACCGGCCGCGTCGGCCTGGCGCTCCACGCCGTGCCCCTGCGCAGCGGGAACCTCGAGCTGCTGGCACGCCTGGAGGCCCGCCACCGCGGCGCCATGCCGGTCCCAGGGTTCGTCCGCGAGGCCGCAGGGGGCACCGGCGGCGCGTCGAACCCGGACGGAACGGCCTCGCCGCTGATCGTCGAGATCGCGCCCGCAGCCACCACGTTGGACTTCTACTTCCAGCTCCGGATCAAGGATGTCCGGGCGTTCATCCGGTGGGAGAACCTGACGAACCGGCCGGGGCTGTGGGACGTGCCGGGTCGCGAGTTGCCGGGCCAGCGCCTCTTCTACGGGGTGAAGTGGCACTTCCTGGACTGACGGGATCGCCGGGTGTCCAGGACCGCGGCGCCGCGTTGACCCGGGCGGGGCGGCCGGGTAGAATTAGCACCCGCGGGGAGGGCGAATGGTCCGCAGCATGACGGGCTTCGGCCAGGCAGAGCTGGACACGCCGGCCGGCCGACTCCGGGCGGAAGTCAAGACCGTCAATCATCGCTATTTCGTCGCCAGCGTGCGGCTGCCGCCAGCGCTGGACCGCTACGAGTTGCAGGTGCGGGAGTGGCTGCGCGCCGTTCTGCCGCGTGGGCATGTCACGCTGACGCTGCGGCTCGAGCGGCCGGACGCGGACGGGGAGGGGCCTGTGCTGGGGGTGGACGAGGCGCGGGCGCGCCAGTACGTGCGGGCGTTGCAGACGCTCAAGGAGCGGCTGCAGTTGCCGGGCGAGGTGGACATCGCCCTGGTCAGCCGGTTCAGCGACCTCATCGTGCCGCGGGAGACCGAGGCAGCGGAGGTGCCGGTGGACGCCCTCCGGGAGGTGACGGTGGCGGCGGCGCGCGCGTGCCTGGCGATGCGGGAGGAAGAGGGACGGCGCCTGCAGGCCGACCTCGAGGCGCGGCTCGAGGCGATCGGCGCGGCGCTGGAGCGTGTGGTCGAGCGGGCGCCGGCGCGTCTGCTGGCGGAGCGGGACCGCCTGCGGCGTGCGGTCGCGGAGCTCGCGCAGGACGTCGAGGTGGACGAGGAGCGGTTGGCGCGAGAGATCGCCTACCTGGCCGAGCGGTGGGACATCAGTGAGGAGACGGTCCGCCTGCGTTCGCACATCGAGCTGTTCCGGCAGCTCATGGCGGAGCCGGGCGGCGAGCCGGTCGGCAAGCGGCTGGGCTTCCTGGCGCAGGAGATGCACCGCGAGGCCAACACCATCGGCTCGAAGGCGAACGACGCCGCGATCGAGCACGAGGTGGTCACGATCAAGAACGAGATCGAACGCCTCCGCGAGCAGATCGAGAACGTGGAGTGAGCGTGCGGAGCCGGCCGTTCCCGCTGGTGATCGCGGCGCCGAGCGGGGCGGGGAAGACGAGCCTGGCGCGGGCGCTGGTCGAGCGGCACGAGGATCTGGTGTTCTCCGTGTCCGCGACGACGCGTCCCCCCAGGCCGCTCGAGCAGAGCGGCAAGGACTATTGGTTCGTCACCGATGCCGAGTTCGACCGCATGGTGGCGGCCGGAGAGCTGCTCGAGTGGGCGGTGGTGCACGGACGGCGCTACGGCACGCCCCGTAGCGAGGTCGAGGGTGCGCTGGCGCGCGGCAGAACGCCCGTCCTGGACATCGATGTGCAGGGTGCGCGGCAGGTGCGCCGTACCTACCCTGCGGCCGTGCTGGTGTTCATCCTGCCGCCGAGCGGTGAGGAGTTGAACCGCCGGCTGGCGCGGCGGGGTAGTGAGAGTGCGGAGGACCGGCTCCGGCGGCTGGCCAACGCCCGCCAGGAGTTGAGCGCCGCCCCCGAGTTCGATTACGTCATCGTGAACGACGACTTCGATCGGGCGCTCGCGGCGCTCGAGGCGGTGGTCGCGGGGGAAGAACACAGGGTTCCGCGGCTGGACAACCTGGCCGCGGAGCTGGAGCGACTCGAGAAGGAACTGGGAGAGATCCTGGAAAGGAGTCGGTAGATGCGTGTCTTCACGCCTTCCGAGGTGGCCCGCCACGCGGGCAGCAAGTATCTCGGCGTCCTCGTTGCCGCCAAGTACGCGCGTGAGCTGAACGCGCTGCCGCGGGAGGCAGTCCCCGCCGGCCTCGAAAAGAAGCTCACGACGCGTGCGCTGGAAGCGCTGGTCAACGGGGAGATCGAGTTCCGTCTGATCAAGCGGCGCCGTAAGAGCGCGTAACCTCCGATGCCCGGGGCGCTCGCTCCGCGGCGCCCCTGGGAGGGGCGCCGCGTCGTTCTCGGTGTGACGGGCGGGATCGCGGCCTACAAGGCCGCACAGCTCGCGCGTGATCTGACCGAGCTGGGCGCCTCCGTGGACGTGGTGCTGACCCGCGCGGCGCGCGAGTTCGTCGGCCCGATCACGTTCGAAGCGCTCACCGGGCGCCCCGTCGTTGGCGACATTCTGGATCCCGGCCACGCGTTGGGCCACATCCGGCTGGCCCGCGAGGCGGATGTGGTGTGCGTGGCGCCGGCGACCGCGGACTTCCTGGCGCGCGCGGCGGCGGGGCGCGCCGACGACATGCTGACCGCCATCCTCCTTGCCACCACCGCTCCCGTCCTCTTGTGCCCGGCAATGAACGACCGGATGTGGGCGCACCCGCAGACGCGCGCCAACGTCCGGCGTCTCCGGCGGCTGGGTTACCGCATCGTGGGCCCGGCGGAGGGGCGGCTCGCGTACGGCGAGGGCTCGGGGCCGGGGCGGCTGGAGGAGCCGGCCACCATCGTGGAGCATGTCGGCCGCGCGTTGGCGGGCGAAACGCCGTTCACCGGCCGGACGGTGGTCGTCACGGCCGGCCCGACCCGCGAGCCGGTGGACCCGGTCCGGTTCCTCTCGAACCGGTCGTCCGGGCGGATGGGGTACGCGATCGCCGGCTCCGCCTGGCGCCGGGGCGCGCGGGTCATCCTCATCACGGGGCCTTCTGCGCTGGAGCCGCCGGTCGGCGTCGACGTCGTGCGCGTGGAGACGGCGGAAGAGATGGCCAATGCCGTCCGCGGCGCGTTGCCGACCGCCGATGTACTGATCATGGCCGCCGCCGTGGCGGACTTCCGTCCCGTTCGCGCCGCCGAGCGGAAGATCAAGCGGAAGGAAGCGCCCGGCGCGATCGCGCTGGAGCCCGCGCCGGACGTGCTCCGCTCGACGCTGGATGCCCGGCCCGCGGGCCTGGTGACGGTGGGCTTCGCCCTCGAGACCCACGACGCGCTGAGCAACGCACGCGCGAAGCTGGAAGCGAAGGGGCTGGACCTCATCGTGTTGAACGACGCGACGGAGCCGGGCGCGGGGTTCGAGGTGGAGACGAATCGGGTCGTGATCCTCGACCGCAGCGGCGGCGAGGAGGCGCTGCCGCTCATGTCCAAGCACGACGTGGCCGAGGCGCTGCTCGATCGCGTCGCCGCCCTGCTCGGGCCCCGGCCATGAGCGCCGTCCGGGAGCTGCTGGCCCGGTACCTGCGCCAGCGCCGCGAGCTCGGGGAAGACTCCCTGTTCCTGGAGACGCTGACGCGTGGAGAGGCGCTCGCGCTGGCGGCGGGGCGCCGGGGCGCGGCGGTGCCCGACGCGGCGCGTGCGGCGGCGGCAACGCCCGGGACCGCTCCAGCGCCGGCCGCGCCGGCCTCGGCGCTGGAGCGCGTGCGGGCCGGAGCGCTCGCGTGCACCCGCTGCCGGTTGCATGCGAGCCGTCGCACGGTCGTCTTCGGCGAGGGCCCGGCGAGCGCGGAGGTCGTGGTGGTCGGCGAGGCGCCGGGAGCGGAAGAGGACCGGAGCGGCCGGCCGTTCGTCGGGCCGGCCGGGAAGCTGCTCGACCGGCTCCTGGCGAGCGCGGGCTTCCCGCGTGAGCGGGTCTACATCTGCAACGTGCTCAAGTGCCGCCCGCCGGGGAACCGGGATCCGCAGCCGGACGAGATCGCATCCTGCGCGCCGTTCCTCGAGCAGCAGATCGAGCTGATCGCGCCGCGTGCGCTGCTCGCGGTCGGCGCGTTCGCGGCGCAGACGCTGGTGGGCGAGACCCACGGCATCACCACGTTGCGCGGTCGCGTCCACCGGCGGGGAAGCATCCCGGTCGTGGTGACGTATCATCCCGCGTACCTCCTGCGCAGCCCGGAGCGGGTGCGCGCGGCGTGGCAGGACTTCCAGCTCTTGCGACAGGTCGTCGATGGAGAGGCGTGACGTTGGATCGGGGGCGCGTAGCAGCACGGCCGGCGGCGGCGTGGCGCTCCAGCCGCCACCGGACCGCCATCCGCCGTACGCGCCGGAGGCCGAGGTGGCGGTGCTGGGCGGCATGCTCATCGACGGCGACGCGGTGCCCAAGGCCGTCGAGATCGTCGACGACTCCATGTTCTACCGGGAGGCGCACCGGCGCATCTTCCGCGCGATGGCGCGCCTCTTCCAGCGCGGTCAGGTCATCGACCCGATCACCGTCGGCGAAGAGCTCAAGAAGAACGACGAACTCGAACTGGTCGGCGGCATGGCCTACCTGGCCGAGCTGCTGGACGCCGTGCCGACGGCCGCGAACATCGAGTACCACGCGCGCATCGTACGCGAGCGCGCGGTGCTGCGACGGCTCATCGATGCCGCATCTCAGATCATCCGCGACGCGTACGAGTCCGGGGACAAGACCGTCGAACAGGTCCTGGACGAAGCGGAGCAGCGGATCTTCCAGGTGGCGCAAGCGCACGACCGGGAAGGCTTCGTCTGGATCAAGAAGATCCTCTACGACGCCTTCGAGCGTATCGAGGCGATCCAGAGCGCCGCGGGCGGCGTCACCGGCGTGCCGACGGGGTTCCCGGACCTCGACGACATGACGGGCGGCTTCCAGAAAGGCGATCTCATCATCCTCGCCGCGCGCCCGAGCATGGGGAAGACGGCGTTCGTCACCGGCGTCGCGCTGCACGCCGCCATCGTGCACCAGGTCCCCGTCGCGGTGTTCTCGCTGGAGATGTCTCGGGAGCAGATCGTGCAGCGCATGCTCTGCGCGGAAGCGCTGGTGGACCTGAGCCGGCTGCTTCGTGGCCGCCTGACGGACGACGACTACGTGCGACTGGCGCAGGCGGCGGGACACCTCAACAGCGCCCCGATCTGGATCGACGACTCGGGCGCGCTGAGCGTGCTCGAGATGCGCGCGAAGGCCCGCCGGCTGAAGGCCGACCAGCCGGAGCTGGGCCTGATCATCGTGGACTACATCCAGCTCATGCACGCGACGGGGCGTGCGGAGAACCGGCAACAGGAGGTGAGCGAGATCAGCCGTGGTCTCAAGGCGCTCGCCAAGGAGCTCTCCGTGCCGATCCTCGCGCTCTCGCAGCTCTCGCGTGCGCCGGAGCAGCGCGCCGACCACCGGCCCCAGCTCTCCGACCTGCGCGAGTCCGGATCGCTCGAGCAGGATGCCGATCTGGTCATGTTCCTGTACCGGCCGGAGTATTACGTTTCACCCGCCGAGGCGCAGGAGAAGGGGCTCGAAGGCAGGGCGGAGCTGATCATCGGCAAGCAGCGCAACGGGCCGACCGGCATCATCGAGCTGTACTTCCGCAAGGAGTGCACCCGGTTCGAGTCGTTCACCCACCGCGAGGCCCCCTGACGCCCGCCCGCGGCCCCGCCGTTTCGCCGCGCCCGGCGTAACCCCTCACGGTGCGAGGGGTACCATCAGCACATATGGCCAAGGTCAAGACCGCCTTCTTCTGCACCGAGTGCGGGAACGAGACGCCGCGGTGGCAGGGGCAGTGCCCGGCCTGCGGGGCGTGGAACACGCTCGTGGAGGAGCCGACGGCGCGAGGCCGGCCGCGTCGCCGTCAGGGCGCGGGGCGGTCGCTTGCCGGGCGCGGCGACGACGCCGCGAGCCGAGCCGTGCCGCGTCGGCTCAACGAAGTCGCGGCCGAGGACAGCGCGCGCTGGCGCACGGGCCTGGACGAGTTCGACTTCGTCATCGGCGGAGGGATCGTTCCGGGCTCGTTGGTCCTGATCGGCGGCGAGCCGGGCATCGGCAAGAGCACGCTGCTGCTCCAGGTCGCTGCGCGCCTCGAACGTGATGGGCGCGCCGCGCTGTACGTCTCCGGCGAGGAGAGCGCTGCACAGGTGCGGATGCGCGCGGACCGCCTCGGCAACGGCACCGGCGACGTGACGTTCCTCGCCGAGACCGATCTGGATGCCATCCTCGAGCACGCCGCGGCGCGTGGACCCGCTGCGCTCTTCATCGACTCGATCCAGACGGTCTACACGCCGGAGCTCGACGGCGCGCCGGGGAACGTGACCCAGGTGCGGGAGTGTGCGGCGCGGCTCCAGCGGTTCGCCAAGGAAACGGGCGTCACGGTGTTCCTGGTGGGCCACGTGACCAAGGGCGGTCTGGTCGCGGGCCCCAAGACGCTCGAGCACATCGTGGACACCGTCCTGTACTTCGAGGGCGGCGCTGGACTGGATTCCCGCGTGCTGCGTGCCACGAAGAACCGGTTCGGGGGCGTGGACGAGATCGGCGTGTTCCGCATGACGCCCACGGGTCTCGTGCCGGTGCCGAACCCCTCGGAGCTGTTCCTGGGCGAGCGAACGGAAGGCGTGAGCGGCTCAGCGGTCGTGGCGACCATGGAAGGCACACGGCCGCTCCTCGTGGAAGTTCAGGCGCTGTGTGCGCGCGCGAGCTACGCCACGCCGCAGCGGGTGGCCACGGGCTTCGACCGGCAACGGCTCGCGTTGTTGCTGGCCGTGCTGGAGAAGCGGGCGGGCATCGCGTTTGGCCAGCTCGACGTCTTCCTGAACGTGGTCGGGGGCGTGCGGCTGGCGGAGCCCGCCGGCGACCTTGCGCTGGCCGCCGCGATCGCCTCCAGCGTGTTCGACCGGGTGGTGCCGGGCGATGCGGTGTTCGTCGGCGAGGTGGGGTTGGGCGGCGAGCTGCGGCCGGTGGCGCAAATCGAGCGGCGGCTCGGCGAGGCGGCGCGGATGGGCTTCCGCCGGGCGTACGTGCCACGCCGTGGCGTCCCCGCCGAGGCGCCCCGGGGGATCGACGTCGTGCCCGTCCCGGACGTGCGCACGCTCCTCGACCTGCTGTTCCGATGAGCGTCCGGGCGGTGGCCGTGCTGCCCGCCGCAGGCGCGGGCCGACGCATGGGCGGCGTGCGCAAGCCGCTCATCGAGCTCGCCGGCGAGCCGATGCTCCTGCACGCCCTGCGGCCGTTCCTCGCGCACCCGGCGGTGGTGCAGGTGATCGTCGCCCTCGCGCCGCAAGAGGCACAGCGACCGCCGGAGTGGCTCACCACGCTCGACCCGCGCATCCGGGTGGTCGCCGGCGGCGCCGAACGGGGCGACTCCGTGCGCAACGGGCTCGAGGCGGTGCCCGGCGACGCGGACGTCGTGCTCATCCACGATGCGGCGCGGCCGCTCGTCTCCGCCGCAGAGGTGGAGCGCGCCATCGCCGCGGCGGCGCAGGGCGTCGGCGCCGTCGTCGCCGTGCCGGTCGTGGATACGCTGAAGTACGTGGACGCGGGCCGTACCGTGGTCGAGACGCGGAAGCGGGACGGCCTCTGGCACGCGCTCACGCCGCAGGCGTTCCCGCGCGCCATGATCCTGGACGCCTACCGCCGCGCGGCCCGGGACGGCGTCACCGCCACGGACGACGCGGCCCTGGTCGAGCACTACGGCGGCACGGTGGTGGTGGTCGAGGGGTCCCGCGCGAACATCAAGGTGACGACGGCGGCCGACCTGGAGCTGGCGGAAGCGGTGCTGGCCGCCCGGCGGGCCGCGCACCGGGCGCGAGTCGTGGAATCCTCCTGACGTCGGCGCCGGGAGCCGGACGTGAGCGCACACACCTGGATCCCGTTCCGGAACGACGAGGACCGCGAGCGGCACGCAGCCCGCGTTGCCGTGTACCTGCGGGATGGTGGGCTGGTCGCGCACCCGACCGAGACGGTCTACGGGCTCGGGTGCGCGCTCCGCCCGGACGCGCTGGCCCGGCTCGCCCGGCTGAAGCGGCGCGGCGCCCCGCGCCCGTTCCTGCTGCTGGTTCGTGATGCGCGGGATGCCCCGGGCCTGGAGTGGACGGAGGAGGCGGAGCGGCTCGCCGAGGCGTTCTGGCCCGGACCGCTCACGCTGGTGCTCCGCGTGACGGGCGGGAACTATCCGCCCGAGGTCACGGGGGAGGGTGGCACGGTGGCGATCCGGGCGTCGCCGCACCCGGCGGTGCGGGCGGTGCTCCGGGAGCTGGGAGAGCCGATCACCTCGACCAGCGCGAACCTGCCGGGCGAGCCGCCCGCCTCGACGGCCGAGGACGTCGGCGCCGTGCTCGAGGCGCTCGCCCCCGGCGAGCCGGTCTGGATCCTGGACGCCGGGCCGCTGCCGCCGTCCCCACCGTCCACCGTGCTGGCGGTCACCGGCGGGCGGCCGCGACTCTTGCGCGCCGGCGCGGTGTCCGTGGACGAACTGCGAAAGGTGGTAGGCGAGATCGATGAGCTCGGCTGAACACGCGACCGACCAGGGCCGCCCGACGACGTACAACCTCCTCTTCGTGTGCACGGGCAACACGTGCCGCAGCCCGCTGGCGATGGTGATCGCCCGTGACGAGGCGGCACGCCGGGCATGGAAGCACGTCGCCGTGGAGTCCGCCGGTGTGGCCGCCGCCCCGGGCGTGCCCGCATCCGCCGGTGCGGTGCAGGTGGCGGCGGAGCGGGGCCTCGACCTCTCGAAGCACACCGCACGGCCGCTGACCCGCGAGCTCATCGAGTGGGCCGACCTCGTGCTCGCCATGAGCGCCTCGCAGATCATCGGCATCGCGGAGCTCGGCGGCGCCGACAAGGTGGCGCTCGTGACGGACTTCATCGAAGGGGAAGGCCGCGGCGCCCCCATCGAGGACCCGTTCGGCGAGGACGCAGAGGCCTATCGCCGCACGTTCGACCAGCTGCGGGAAGCCGTGGTCGGCGTGTTCGACCGCCTGACCCCGATCCTGGCGCCGTGATGCAGGTCTCGGCCTCGACCCGCCTCTTCGCCGTCCTCGGCGACCCCGTCGCCCATTCCCTTTCGCCGACGATCCAGAACGCCGCGTTCCGCGCGGCCGGCCTGGACGGCGTCTACGTTGCGCTGCGATGCACGGCGGAGACGCTGCCCGGCGTGATGCGCGGCATCGCCCTCGCCGGAGGCGGCGGCAACGTGACGGTCCCGCACAAGGAGGCGGCGCGCCGTGTCCTGGACCGCGCGGCGGCGGCTGCGGTGCGCACCGGGGCGTGCAACACGTTCTGGTCCGAGGCGGGAGTCCTCTGCGGCGACAACACGGACGTGGCCGGGTTCCGCGCCGCGGCGCGAGAACTCATGCCGACGATGGCGGGCGCGCGCGTGCTGCTCCTGGGCGCGGGCGGCGCGGCGCGCGCCGCCCTCGCGGCGCTGGAGGAGGAGGGCGGCGCGGCCGTGACCGTGCTCGCGCGTACGCCGTCGCGGGCAGCGGAGTTGAGAGAACGGTTCGGCGGCAGCCGACTCACGGTCCGCACGGCGACGGATCCCGAGGACGTTCGCGGCCAGGACTTCGACCTCGTGGTGAACGCGACGCCGCTCGGCCTCCGACCCGGCGACCCGCTGCCGCTCGACCTGACCACGCTCCGCTCCGTGGGCGCCGTCCTGGACATGGTGTACGGCGCCGAGCCGACGCCCTGGGTCGCCAGCGCGCGCGCCCTCGGCATCCCCGCCGTGGACGGCATCCCAATGCTAATCGCCCAGGGCGCCGCCGCGTTCGAGCGCTGGTGGGGCCTCCCTGCGCCCGTCGCCGCGATGCGCGCGGCCCTGGCGGGCGTCGTTCGCTGATCGGGCCGCAGGCATCTCGCGGGCCCCGGCGCGAACGGGCCGTGGGCCGGGCGCCCCCGTGGGCCACGAGCCGCCCCCGGCCGCAGGGTGGCTCGCCGCGCCGCGCGGGGCGTCTCCCCCGGCCATGGCGTTTTCTCACCTGCAACGTCATCCTGCGCCTGACCGACGCACGGGACTCCGCCGCGCAGCGCGCGGCGCCGGCGCACCGCGCAGGGAGGCAGTCAGGGTGGACAACGCGGTATCGGGCTTCATCCGCCGTCTCGCTGCAGGCCTGCTCGACCTGGTGTTCGCGCCGGTCTGCCTGGGCTGCGACCAGCCCAGCCGGGGCGAGCCGGCACGCCGGCTCATCTGCGCACGCTGCCGGACCCGGCTGCGACCGATCCCGCCGCCCTACTGCCCGCGCTGCGGCGCGCCGGCGCTGCGGACCGGCCGGGCGCCGGGGCCGGTGTGCAGCGAGTGCGAGGACTGGCCCGCCTGGCTCCGCTGGGCACGCTCCGCCTGCTTGCTGCACCCGCCGGCGGACCGGCTCGTCCATCAGCTCAAGTATCGCGGCTGGCGCGCCCTGGCCGGGCCCATGGCGGAAGCGATGGCCGCGGTCCACCTTCCGGTCACCCCTGACGAACCGCCGCTGCCCGTCGTTCCCGTCCCCACGACGCGGCGCCGCATGCGCGAGCGCGGATACAACCAGGCGGAGCTCCTGGCCCGCGCCTTCGCCGCGTACACGGGTCGCACCGTGTTGCCCGCACTCGAGCGTGTCTCCGCGTCCGCCAGCCAGACCACCTTGCAGCCGGCTGCGCGACGGGCTAACGTGGCTGGATCGTTCCGTGTGGCCGGAGACTTGAAGGCTGCCCTCAGGGGCCGCCATCTGCTGCTCGTGGACGATGTGCTGACGACGGGCGCCACCACACTCGAGTGCGGCGCCACGCTGGTCGCGGCCGGCGCACGGGCCGTCAGCGTGCTGACGTTCGCCCGCGCGCTCGATGGGCGGCGCTTGCTGCAAACCTGATCTCGGGAGGTCCCCGTGGCGACACGTGTGGCAATCAACGGCTTCGGTCGGATCGGCCGCAACATCCTGCGCGCCGCGAAGAAGCACGGTGTAGATCTCGACTTCGTCGCGATCAACGACATCACGGACAGCGAGACCCTCGCGCATCTGCTCCGCTACGACTCCGTCCACGGGAAGTACCCGGGCGAGGTGGAGGTGGTCGAGGGCGGGCTCAAGGTCGATGGCGACGAGATCCGCGTGACGGCGGAGAAGGATCCCGCCAACCTGCCTTGGAAGGATCTCGAGGTGGACATCGTCTTCGAGGCGACGGGCCGTTTCACGGCACGCGAGGACGCCGAGAAGCACCTCGAGGCAGGGGCACGCAAGGTCATCATCACCGCGCCCGCCAAGGGTGAGGACATCACCATCGTGCTGGGCGTCAACCACGAGAAGTACGACCCGTCCCGGCACCACGTGATCAGCAACGCGAGCTGCACCACCAACGCCCTCGCCCCGGTGGTCAAGGTGCTGCTGGACCGGTTCGGCTTCCGGCGCGGCCTCATGAACACGGTCCACTCCTACACCAACGACCAGCGGATCCTGGACCTGCCGCACAAGGACCTGCGCCGGGCGCGGGCTGCGGCGATGTCCATCATCCCCACCACCACCGGCGCGGCCAAGGCGACGGGGCTGGTGATCCCCGAGGTCAAGGGGAAGATCGACGGCATTGCCATGCGCGTGCCCACGCCGGACGTCTCGGTCGTAGACCTCACGGCCGAGGTCGAGAAGGCCACGAGCGTGGACGCGGTGAACGACGCGTTCCGCGAGGCGTCGCGGACCAACCTCAAGGGCATCCTCGCTGTCTCGGAAGAGCCGCTGGTGAGCGTTGATTACATCGGACACCCAGCGAGCTCGATCGTGGACGCGCTCTCGACGTTCGTCGTCGAGGAGCGGCTCGTGAAGGTGCTGGCGTGGTACGACAACGAGTGGGGCTACTCCCTGCGGTGTGTTGAGCTGGCGCGTTACATCGCGGAGCGTATGTAACGGCCGAGCGGGAGGATAGCCCCGCCGCTCCGATCCGGTCTCTCGCGTCGGGCGGAGGGAACGCTCCGCGGCTGCCTTGGCTCACGGCCGCGGAGTGTGGAGGGGGTGGCACGCATCTGGCGCGCGCGAGGGGCGGCCTGGCACCCCCAGCACGGGAGGAGAGCGACATGCCGGAACAGGAGGACGTGCAGTACGGGACGTACCGCTGCCCCGTCTGCAGCCACCGGGACGGCGCGGAAATCCGCCGTGGAGACGCTGTCGGGTTGATCCGCTGCAGCTACTGTGACACCTCCCTGGAGCTCACGCTGCGCAGCCGCGACCCGGTGCGGTTCGCGGTCCAGGTCGCGGAAGAGCACGCGACGAGGTGACGCGGCGGCGCAACAACGGCCGGGCGGGCGGGCCCGGGCGGCAGGGCCACGGCGAGAGCGAGTGCCGTGGCCCTTCGTCATCGGCGCGGGCGCGGCTCTGGTGGGCGATGCAGCGGCTGCTGGCGCTGGGGGGAGTCGAGGCGGAGAGTCGGGAGGTTGAGGCGGCCGGGACGCGGCTCCACTACCTGGCGGCCGGCGCCCGGGGGCCGACAGTCGTGCTGCTCCAGGGCGCGAGCGGCGGCGCGGCGAACTGGTACCGGGTCCTCGGGCCGCTGTCCCGGAAGTGCCGGGTCCTCGCGCTGGACCTTCCGGGGTTCGGCTTTTCGGCCCCGGCCTCTCCGGTCGGGCCGCTGGGCGAGTACGTGGCCGGCGTCGTTGACGACTGGCTCGTCCGGGTCGGCGTGGAGCGTTACGCCCTGGTGGGCACGTCGTTCGGCGGGCTCGTCGCGCTGCGTCTCGCCCAGCGCCGGCCCGAGCGCGTGGAGCGGCTGGTGCTCCTGGACGCGGCGGGGCTCGGCCGGGAGCTGCCGGGGCTCGTCCGGCTCGCCGGCCTGCCGCTGCTCGGCCCCGCGGTCCTGAAGCCGAGCCGGCCGGGGACGCGCTGGCTGCTGGATCACGTGTTGACGAGCCGCCCCCTCCCGCGCGAGCACGCCGCCGCCCTGGTGGACTACCTCTTCTGGTCCGCCCGCACGGGGGACGCCCGGTTGCTCGCGGCGGCCGTCGCCCGGTTCTGCGACCTCGGAGGCCAGCGCGAGGTCTTGGGGGATGAGGAGCTCGCCGCGCTCCACGCGCCGACGCTCGTCGTCTGGGGCGCGGAGGACCGCTTCCTCCCGGCCGCCCACGGCGAGCGCGCCGCAGCGCTCATCCCTCGTTCAGCGTTCGTCCGCATCCGAGGGGCCGGGCACTCGCCCAACTGGGAGGCGCCGGAAGAGCTGCTGGCCGCGCTGGTGCCGTTCGTGGCGGAAGGCTGACCCCATCCGGCAGACCAACGGGCTCCGGCCCGGGATCGCCGGGCGCGCATCCTGCCGTGCGGGCGACGCGGGGACTGGCGCCCGTGGCGCACCGGCGCCTCGCTTGATCGGCACGCTGCGCGCTGATACGTTGACGCGCGTTCGGGACCGCCGCGCGCGGCGCGGCGGCATCGCTGCAACCGACAAGAGGCTTCACGTGAGGACACTCTCCGTTCGCGACTTGCCAGACAGCGCGCTCCGCAGCCGGCGCGTGCTCGTGCGCGTGGACTACAACGTCCCGCTCGAGGACGGCCGTGTCGCGGACGACACGCGCATCCAGGCCACGCTGCCGACGCTGCGGTACCTCACCGAACGCGGCGCGCGCGTCATCCTGGTCTCGCACCTCGGGCGGCCGAAGGGGCGCTGGGATGACGCGTACTCGCTCCGTCCGGTGGCCGACCGCCTGTCCGAGTTGCTGGGCGCCGAGGTCCGTTTCGTTCCGGACATCGTGGGCGCCGAGGCGCGTACGGCCGCGGCCTCGCTCGGCGACGGCGACGTCTTGCTCCTGGAGAACGTGCGCTTCCTGCCCGGCGAGGAGTCCAACGAGCGCGAGCTGGCGGAAGGGCTCGCCTCCCTCGCGGAGGTCTACGTCAACGACGCCTTCGGCGCTGCACACCGCGCGCACGCGTCCACCGCGGGCGTGGCCGAGGTCATGCGGCAGGAGGGGCGGCCCGCGGTGGCGGGACTGCTCATGGAGCGGGAGCTCGCCATGCTGGGCAAGGCGCTCGAGTCGCCCGAGCGGCCGTTCGTCGCGATCCTCGGCGGCGCGAAGATCTCCGGGAAGATCGACGTGATCGAGAACCTGCTGCCGCGCGTGGATTCGCTCCTGGTGGGCGGCGCCATGGCCAACACGTTCTTCCGGGCCCTGGGACTCCAGACCGGCCGCTCGCTCGTCGAAGAGGACCGCATCGAACTGGCGCGGCAGCTCCTGGAGCGGGCGGGCGAGAAGCTCGTCTTGCCGGTGGACTGCGTGGTGGCTGGGGAGGCCAAGCCCGGCGCCCGGACCTGGCTGCTCGACCGGGACGAGGTCCCGCCCGAGGGCATGATCCTGGACATCGGCCCGAAGAGCGTGGCCACCTTCCGCGAGTACGTGGACCGCGCCCGGACCGTGCTTTGGAACGGTCCCATGGGAATGGCGGAGATCGAGGAGTTCTCCCACGGCACGGTCGGCATCGCCCGAGCGCTCGCGGATGCGACGGCCCGGGGTGCGACCACGATCGTGGGCGGCGGTGACAGCGTCGCCGCCGTGCGGGAGGCGGGGCTCGTCGACCAGATGACGCACGTATCCACCGGGGGCGGCGCCTCCCTCGAGTTCCTCGAGGGCCGCACGCTGCCCGGCGTGGCGGCGCTGGACCGGAGCGGCGAGGGATGAGCGGCGCGGCGCCGTGGCGCACGCCGGTGATCGCGGGCAACTGGAAGATGAACCGGGGGCCCTCGGCGACGCGCGAGTACTTCCGTGATTTCAAGGAGCGGTGGGCGCCGAGGGCGGACCGCACCGTGCTCTTCTTCCCTCCAGCCGTCTCGCTGACCACCGCCGCCGAGATGGTGCGGGACCGTCCGGACCTCGCCCTGGGCGCGCAGAACATCCACTGGGAGGCCGAGGGCGCGTTCACCGGCGAGATCAGCGCCGCGATGGCCCGGGACGCCGGCGCGCGGTACACGCTCGTGGGCCACTCGGAGCGCCGGCACCTGTTCGGCGAGACGGACGAGCAGGTCGCCCGCAAAGTGGCGGCCGCACTGGCGGGAGAGCTGGTCCCCGTGGTCTGCGTGGGCGAGACGCTGGAGGAGCGCCGGGCCGGCCGCGTGGAAGAGGTGATCCTCCGCCAGCTCGATGCGGTGCTGGCCGTCATCCCCGCGGACGCCGGGCCGCGGTTCATGATCGCCTACGAGCCGGTGTGGGCGATCGGGACCGGCGTGAACGCGAGCCCGGACGACGCGTCTGCCGCCCACGCCATCTTGCGCCGGCGGTTGGCGGAGCACGCGGGCGAGGCCACGGCCGCCGCGACGCCGATCCTCTACGGCGGCTCGGTCAAGCCGGACAACGCCGCGTCCCTTCTCGGCGCGCAGGACGTGGACGGCTTGCTGGTCGGGGGAGCGAGCCTGGACCCGGCCAGCTTCGCGGCCATTGCGGCTGCGCCCGCCGGCTGAGCCGGACGGGAGGGTTCGGGGCGAGGCCCGCATACCTTGACCGAACCCCGTTTCACCGCGAGCTTTAGGGGATACGTTCCAGTCGAGTGGGAGCGAACGGATCGTGTTCGGAATCCTTCTGGCACTCCTCATTCTGGACGGCATCCTGCTGTCCATCGTGGTGCTGCTCCAGGCGGGCAAGGGAGGCGGGCTCGCGGCCATGGGCGGTGCCGGCACGGACACCCTGATCGGCGGCCGCCAGGCGGCGACGCTCCTGACCAAGGCGACGTGGATCGGCGGGGGCATCTTCATGGCGCTGGCCCTGATCCTCTCGATCATGTCGGCGCGGGCGCAACGGCCACAGTCGGTCCTGCGTGATGAGTTCAGGCAGGCGGCGCCGGCGGTCCCGCAGCCGATCCTGCCGACGGCGCCCCAGCCGGAGCAGCAGGAGCAGGGCGGCGCGGCTTCCACGGCGGAGCCGTCCGCTGCGGGCACGGCGACCGGCGAGCAGGCGCCCGCTCAGCAGTAGCGGCCGGTCTCGCGGCGCGTCCCGGCGCGGGCTCAGGGGAGGATGATCGTCCGCTCCGCGCCGTAGCCCAGCCGGATGTCGTAACGGGCTTCGTACGCGCCCAGCGTCTGCCCCGCCTCACGGCGGCGGCCGAGCACCGGGGGCGGCTCGGGCGNNCGCGAGGCCTGCGTGGGCGGTCGGGGCGCCGGGCCGCGGCGTCCGGGGCGTCGAGGCCAGCGTCGTCGCGCCGGGTGGCCGGGTCGTTCGTGCACCGGATCCCCCATCTCGATCGGGAAACGCTCTCCAGGCGCCGGGTGCCCCGCCCGGCGTTTTTTCGTCGTTCGTCGGGCGGGCGGATCGGCGCGGGGATAGGGGGCAAGAGTCGGGCCAGGAAGGAACGTGCGCTGGCTTGACCCTGTCCGGTCGCGCGTCCATTTTCAGCGCGTTTCCATGACCGTGCCGCGACGGACCGAGGGGAGTGATCCATGGCGACGACGGTTTCCCCGCGGGTGACCAGGGGAGAGAAGCCCGAGAACGTGCGGCACACGGAGCTGGGAGAGCCGGTCACGTTCCTGGAAGCCATCCGGGAGGCGCTGTGGGAGGAGATGGAGGCGGACGAACGCGTCTTCCTGATGGGCGAGGACATCGGCGCCTACGGCGGCGCGTTCAAGGTCACCGAGGGCTTCCTCGAGTACTTCGGGCCCGAACGCGTGATCGACACGCCGATCAGCGAGGCCGGCTTCACCGGCGCGGCCGCGGGCGCGGCCCACATGGGTTTGCGCCCCGTGGTCGAGATGCAGTTCATGGACTTCGTGTCGTGCGCCTACCAAGCGCTGACGAATTATATCGCCACGTCCCGGTATCGTGGCGCCGGTCCGCTGCCGCTGGTCGTGCGCGGCCCGGTCGGCGGCGGCGTGCGGGGCGGGCCGTTCCACTCACAGAGCCCGGAGATGGCGTTCTTCCACACCCCCGGGCTCAAGATCGTCTACCCCGCGACGGCGTACGACGCGAAGGGGCTGTTGAAGGCAGCCATCCGGGACGAGGACCCGGTTCTCTTCTTCGAGCACAAGAAGCTGTACCGGCTGCCCGCGCTGCGGGAGGTGCTGCCGAAGGGGGACTACGTGGTGCCGCTGGGCCGTGCCCGGCTGGACCGCGAGGGCAGGGACGTCACGATCGTGACGTACGGCAGCATGGTCCACGAGAGCCGGAAGGCGGCGGAGCGGCTCGCCGCCGAGGACGGGATCGAAGTCGAGATCCTCGATCTGCGGACGCTGCTCCCGTTGGACGAAGACGCGATCACCGGGAGCGTGAAGAAGACCAACCGCGTGCTCATCGTGCACGAGGACACGCGGACCGGCGGCATCGCCGGCGAGATCGCGATGCGGATCAGCGAGCGGGCGTTCGAGTGGCTGGATGCGCCCGTCCTGCGGGTGACGGCCATCGACGCGCCGGTGCCGTACGCGCCGCCTCTCGAGGACTATTTCCTCCCGCAGGTCTCGGACATCGTGGAAGCGTGTCGGTACCTGGCGGGGTACTGAGGTAGACGACGGACGGGGATGCCGCGCGAGCGCCGCGGCGCCGCCCCCCATCAACGGAGCCTTGCAATGGCGCGCATCGAAGTGCCAATGCCCCAGATGGGCGAATCCATCGCCGAGGGCACGGTCTCGAAGTGGCTGAAGAAAGTCGGGGACGAGGTGGCCAGGGATGAGCCGCTGGTCGAGATCTCGACCGACAAGGTGGACGCGGAGATCCCTTCACCTGCGGCGGGTGTGCTCGCAGAGATCAAGGTGGAGGAGGGCGCGACGGTGGAGGTCGGCAGCGTGCTCGCCTACATCGAGACGGAGAAGGGCGCGGCCGTGACGGCGCCGCCGGAGGCGAAAGCCCCGGCGCCCGAAGTGCAGGCGCCGGAGGCCCCGCCGGTCGAGACGCCTGCGCCGGCGGCTGCGGCGGCGCCGACCGGCGACGGTCGCACCGAGACAGCGGAGGAGCGGCTCCGCCGCCGTTCCACCCCGCTGGTCCGCAAGATCGCCGCTGAGCACGGCGTAGACCTGTCGGAGGTCCAGGGCACGGGCCGCGCCGGCCGCGTCACCAAGCAGGACATCCTCGCCTACATCGAGCAGCGCGAGAAGGCGGCGGCCGCGGCTGCCCCCGCTGCGCGGGCCACGGCGACGGCGGCGCCGCCCGCCGCGCCCCGCGCCGCCCCGACGGGCGTCATGGATGCGGACCAGCTCTGGAACCTGTTCTACAGCCAGGTCCGCCACCCCGAGTGGCCGGTGCGCCCGAACGACCGCGTCGAGCCCATGGATCGCATCCGCCGCCTCACGGCGGAGCACATGGTGCTGGCCAAGCGCATCGCGCCCCACGTCCACTCGTTCATCGAGGTGGACTTCACGCGCATCGACCGCATCCGGCGCAAGAACAAGCAGCGCTGGGAAGAGCAGGGCGTGAAGGTCAGCTACACCGCCTTCGTGGCCGTCGCCGTCGCCCGGGTGCTCAAGGAGTTCCCGCGGGTCAACGCCACCATCTCCGGCGACGACATCATCTACCGCGGGGACATCAACATCGGCATCGCCGTGGACCTCAACCCGGGACTCATCGTTCCGGTGGTGCACAAGGCGGACGAGCTGAACCTCCTCGGCATCGCGAAGCGCATCAACGACCTCGCCGCACGCGCCCGCGACCGCAAGCTCAAGCCGGAGGAGATCCAGGGAGCGACGTTCTCCATCACCAATCCGGGCGTACTCGGCACCCTCGTCGGCATGCCGATCATCCCGGAGGGCACCGCGGCGATCCTGGGCATGGGGTCCATCGAGAAGCGGCCGGTCGTCGTGGAGGTGGACGGGACGGACACGATCGCCATCCGTCTGCGCTCCCTCTTCTCGCTCGGCTACGACCACCGCATCATCGACGGCGCAGACGCCGCACGCTTCCTGGCGCGGCTCAGGGAGGTCCTCGAGACGTTCCCGGAGGACGCGGGCTGAGGCATGGGCGCAGCGGCCGAACGAGAGGCACGGCGCCGGGCGGGCCGGTGGGAGACGGGGCCTGGACCCCGTCTCTCGCCGGCCCGCGCGTTGCACGCCCGGTGGCTCGGCACGGTGGAGTACGGCGAAGGCCTGCGACTCCAGGAAGAGCTCGTGCGCGAGCGCAGGGCCGGCTCGATCCCGGACCAGCTGCTCCTGCTCGAGCACCCGCACGTCATCACCCTCGGCACGTCCGCAGCCCCGGACCACGTGCTCGCGGACGACGTCGAGCGCCGGCTACTGGGGATCTCACTGTTCCGGACCGGGCGCGGCGGGGACGTGACGTACCACGGCCCGGGACAGCTCGTCGGCTATCCGATCCTCGACCTCAAGCCGGACCGCTGCGACCTGCACCGCTACATCCGCGACATCGAGGAGGCGCTCATCCGTGCGCTGGCCGGGTTCGGCATCACCGCGGGCCGGCGGCCGGGGCTCACGGGCGTGTGGGTCGGGGACGAGAAGATCGCAGCCATCGGCGTCCGCGTCTCCAGCGGCTGGATCACCTCCCACGGCTTCGCCCTCAACGTGGACCCGGACCTGCGGTACTTCGGGACCATCGTGCCGTGCGGCATCCGGGACTACGGCGTGACGTCCATGGCGCGCTGCGGCGTCCAGGGGCTCACGCCGCGGGATGTGGCCGGGCCCGTGGCCGAGCGCTTCGCCGAGGTCTTCGACCGCGACGTCTTCTTCGAATCCGGCCGAGACGCCGCTGCGGGGCGAGGCGGGCCGACGGACGCCGCTCAGGGCCCTGGGCCCCGAGCGCCCTCGTCCTCCGGTGGCGCGAACTCGAAGAAGTCGAGGTAACGGCCCCGCTCCCGCTGCTCCTCGAGCCACCGCTCGAAGCCGGAAGGCCGGAGACCGTTCGATGAGCCCTGCTCCTTCGCCGCACGGACCGCCAGCGCGTTCGCGTACTCGTTCCGCGGGTGGCCGGCGTGGCCCCGGACCCAGCGCCACTCCACGTCATGGCGCTCGGCGACGTCCACGAGCTCCCGCCAGAGATCCTCGTTTTCCACCGGCCCCGTCTTGCGCCGCCAGCCCCGCTGCCTCCAGACCGGGACCCACTCCCGCATGCCTTTCACGAGGTACTCCGAGTCGGAGACGAACACGACGCGGCAAGGCACGCGCAGCGCGCGGAGCCCTTCGATGGCGCTGCGGATCGCCATCCGGTTGTTGGTCGTGGCGGGCTCGCTGAGCCAGTAGTCGCGCCGCACCCAGACGCCATCCTTCCAGTACTCGACCAGCCCTGCGGCGCCGCCGCGCGCGGGCCGGTCCTTGAACTGCACGCCCAGACAGGACTCATCCGCGTGGATGTAGACGGTGGGCTTGTCTCCAGCGCTCATGGAACGAACGGTGCATACTCCCGGGACCGGCCACTGCGGCCGGCAGTAGCGGGCGCGAACATACACCCCCGCGGGCGCCGGCGAAACCCGGGCCGCCGGCGGCACCCGGCCGCGCCCCCGGACGCCTCGGCTTGACACCGGCCGCCGTTCCCGTAAATTCGTGCGGCATTTCAACCTTCACGCTTCCAGCAGGGTGGGCTCCCTTGTCCCGATCCGGGTACCTCCTCCTCGAAGACGGCCGGCAGTTCGCCGGCGTGACGATGGGCGCCGAGGGCGTCGCGCTGGGTGAGGTCGTCTTCAACACGGCGATGACCGGGTACCAGGAGGTCCTGACCGACCCGTCGTACGCCGGCCAGATCGTCGTCATGACCTACCCGCTGATCGGCAACTACGGCGTGACGCCGGAGGACGAAGAGTCCGCCGTGCCGCGGCTCTCCGGTTTCGTGGTGCGCGAGCTCTCGCCGCTCTACACGAGCTGGCGCGCGCGGGATTCGCTGGAGTCGTACCTGGCCCGTCACGGCGTGGTGGGCTTGACGGAGGTGGACACCCGGGCCGTCACGCGCCACGTGCGGCAGGCCGGCGCGATGCGTGCGGCGATCGCACCGGCCAGCGTCCCGCGGGACGAGGTCATGGAGCGGATCCTGGCCCACCCGCGGATGGAGGGCCTGGACCTGGCCTGCGCCGTCACGACGACGGAGCGCTACGAGGTGCCGGCGGTCGGGCCGGAGCGGTTCCGCGTCGTCGCGTACGACCTCGGGGTCAAGTCCAGGTCGCTGCGGCTGCTCGCGGAGCGCGGGTGCCGCGTGATCGTCGTGCCGGCGGGAACGCCGCCCGAGGCGGTGGTCGAGCTGCAGCCGGATGGCCTCTTCGTCTCGAACGGCCCCGGCGACCCCGAAGCGGTGGAGGGCACGCTGGAGACGATCCGCCGCCTCGCGAACGCCGGGACGCCGGTCTTCGGCATCTGCCTCGGACACCAGCTCGTGGCGCGCGCCTTCGGCGGGCAAACGTACAAGCTCCTCTACGGGCACCGGGGAGGGAACCATCCGGTGAAGCGGCTCGCCGACGGCGCCGTGGAGATCACCGCGCAGAACCACGGCTTCGCGGTGCGGCGCGGTCCCGGCGACGAAGTGGCGGGCGCGCCGTCGTTGCGGGTGACGCACGTGAGCCTCAACGACGGCACGATGGAAGGCCTGGAGCACCGGGAGCTTCCGGTGTTCAGCGTGCAGTATCATCCGGAAGGAGCTCCGGGGCCCCACGACTCGGTCTACCTCTTCGACCGGTTCGTGGAGGCAATGGCCCAACGAGAAGCCAGGGCTTGACTTGGGAGGGACATCGGCGTTAAGCTGCGCGCCGGTTCCTCGCCGAGTCTGCTTCGTTCGCAGCAACGATCGCCTCGCGTGTCCCGGCGTTCCAACATCGTCGCACTCGGTCTGGCCATCGTGCTCATCATGACGGTGGCCGGGATCGTCCTCGCCGTGGTACGGGCGGCGCGAGGGGACGGCGGCGGCCTCGGCCTGGGCGGACGGATCGCCTTGATCGAGGTCGACGGCGTCCTGGGCGACGATCGCAAGTACCTGGAGCAGATCCGGCGGCTCCGCGAGAACAGGGCCGTCAAGGGCTACGTTCTCGCGATCAACTCGCCGGGCGGAGTCGTGGGCCCGGCACAGAGCCTGTACCGCGAGCTCAAGCGGTTGCGCGAGGAGGACGGCCTGCCCGTCGTCGCCTCGATCGCCGGCACGGGCGCCTCCGGCGGCTACTACGTCGCGCTCGCGGCGGACTCCATCTTCGCGCTGCCCGGCTCGATCACCGGCTCGATCGGCGTGTTGCTGGAGGTCCCCAACGCGAGCGAGCTCATGGATCGGGTCGGCGTGTCCGTCGAGGTGGTGAAGAGCGCCGAGCAGAAGGACGCCGGCTCGCCGTTCCGGCCGCTGACTCCGGCCGACCGCGAGATGCTCTCGAACGTGGTCATGGACCTCTACGAGCAGTTCGTGCAGGTGGTGGCGGAAGAGCGGAACCTCGACCCCGGCACCGTGCGCGAGCTCGCGGACGGGCGTATCCTGTCCGGCCGGCAGGCACTCGAGTACGGGCTGATCGACCGCATCGGCAACTTGAACGATGCGCTGGCGGCCGCCGGCCGGATGGCGGGCCTCGGGGAGCGACCGAAGATCATCCGCCCGCCGCGCGAGAGGATCACGCTGCTTGACGTGATCTTGGGACGCGCGCCTGCGACGGCGGCGCTGGCGCGGCTGGCCCACTCGATCGGCGAGTGGCGCGGCCCGCGGCTCCTGTTTGCCGTCCCATACTAGCCCGGCGGGAGAGCGACGATCCCCGCTCAGTTCACTCCTGGATCAGGCATTGGAGGTACGATGACCAAAGCCGACCTCGTCGAGCAGGTGGCCAACGCGATCGGCCCCGGCATCACCAAGAAGGACTGCTCTCTCGTCGTCGACGGCCTGCTCAACGCGATCAAGGAAGCGCTGGCGAACCATCAGAACATCGAGATCCGCGGCTTCGGCACCTTCAAGGTGCGCAAGCGGAAGTCGCGGGTGGCGCGGAACCCGCGGACGGGGGACCGCGTCGAGGTGCCGGCGCGGGCGGTCCCGATCTTCAAGCCGTCCAAGGACCTCCGCCTCCAGGTCTCCCGTCGCCAGACGGTCAAGGTCTGACCCTCCGCGCCCGCTCGGACGGGCGGCGGCGTGGAGCGGAGCAGCGCGGCGTCCCCGGCGTTGTCCGGTCGTGGGGCGCCGCTCGTCTTGTGGTTGGACCGGGAGCGCCGCGTGCCGGACGAACCCGTGGCGGTCGGGCCACGGGGCCATCGCCGGGGAACGCTCGGCGGCGCCCGCGCTTGCTCCCCGGGGGCGCCCGCGCTAGTTTGGCGTTGAACGACGATGCGTGTCCGGGTGCTCCTGTTCGCCCAGTACCGCGAGTTCGCGGGGACCTCCGCGCTCGAGGTGGACCTTCCCGACGGCGCCACCGCCGGCGCGCTGGTAGCTGTCCTGCGTGGGCGGGGTGGCGGGCTTGAACGGATCCCGGCCACCACCGCCGTCGCCGTCAATCTGGAGTACGCCTCGTCGGAGACGCCGCTCCGGGACGGTGACGAGGTCGCGCTCATCCCACCGGTCGCCGGAGGATGACATGCGGACCTGGATCACGCGCGACGTCATCGATCCGGCGGCGGTGCTCGCCGAGGTCGGCGCGCCCCAGCACGGCGCCGCCGTCCTGTTCCTCGGCGTCGTGCGCGACCACAACGAGGGGCGCCCCGTCGTTTCGATCCGCTACGAGGCCTACGAGGCGATGGCCGCGCGCGTGCTGGCCGAGACCGCGGCCGAAGCAGCGATGCGCGTGCCTGGCGTGCGGATCGCCGCGGTCCACCGGGTCGGCGAGCTGCGCGTGGGGGAGGTCAGCCTCGCCGTGGCGGTCTCCAGCGCGCACCGCGCCGAAGCGTTCGACGTGGCGCGGGACCTCCTCGAGGAGATCAAGCGGCGGCTCCCGGTGTGGAAGGAAGAGCGCTACGCGGATGGCGAGCGCCGCTGGCTGGGCGGGGAGCTCCCGCCGGTTCCCCAGGAGACCGGTCGATGAGCACGCTCCTCGAGCAGGCCGCCGCGGCCCGCGAGGCGGTGGAGCGGGCGGGCGCCGCTCCACGGGACGCCGGGATGCGCGACCGGTTCGGCCGGCGCATCGAGTACCTGCGCGTATCCGTCACGGACAAGTGCAACCTCCGCTGCGTCTACTGCATGCCCGAACACGGGCTGCCCTGGCTGCGCCGTGACGAGCTGCTGACGTACGAGGAGATCGCGACCATCGTCCGCGTCATGGCCGGCATGGGCCTCCGGCGCGTCCGCATCACGGGCGGCGAGCCGCTGGTGCGCCGCGACCTGGTCCGCCTCGTCGAGATGATCCGCGCCATCCCCGGGATCGAGGACATCGCGCTCTCCACCAATGCGGTGCTGCTCGCGCCCGTGGCCGAGGAGCTGCGGCACGCCGGCGTAGCCCGCGTCAACATCTCCTTGGACTCGCTCGTTCCAGAACGCGTTGACGGCATCGCCCGCCGGCCGGGCTCGTACGCCCGCATCATGGAAGGCATCGCGGCGGCGGAGCGGGCGGGGTTCGAGCCGATCAAGATCAACACGGTCATCATGCGTGGGCGCAACGACGACGAGATCGAGGCGTTCGCACGCGTGACGCTGGAACGCCCCTGGCACGTGCGCTTCATCGAGGTGATGCCGGTGGGCGAGAACCTCGACGTGGCGGCCCGCGAGTTCGTGAGCGCGTTCGAGATGCTGGAGCGACTGCGGCGGGTCGGCCGGCTCGAGCCGGTGTCCGGCCCTCCAGGCAACGGCCCCGCCACCTACTTCCGCTTCCCGGGGGCACCCGGCACGGTGGGCGTGATCACGCCCCTGAGCCACAACTTCTGCGAGCGGTGCAACCGGATGCGGCTGACGGCCAGCGGCGAGCTCCGGCCGTGCCTGTTCGGCTCCATCCAGACCGACCTGCGGGGGCCGCTCCGCCGCGGGGAGCCGATCGAGCCCCTCATCCGCCGGACGCTGGAAGTCAAGCCAGCCCGGCATTTCCTGCTCCAGGGCAGCGCCGCCGGATCGGGCGGCCTGCTCGCCCTGTCCCAGGTCGGGGGTTGATGCCCGGGCGCCACACCCTCCGCCTCGCCCCCTCCGCGTTGACACCCAACCTCGCTCATTCTACTTTGCCGCGCCCACATTGATTATGGAATGGGCGATACACTGTCTCCCGGACACGAAGCCCATGGTCAAGAAGATCACAGTGGTCGGCGCCGGTAACGTCGGCGCGACGACGGCCCAGGGGATCGCGCGCAGGGAACTGGCGCGCCAGGTGGTCATGCTGGATGTGGTCGAGGGCATCCCGCAGGGCAAAGGCCTCGACCAGTGGGAGTCGGCCCCCATCGAGGGGTTCGACACCAGGGTCATCGGCACCAACGACTACGCGGACACGGCCGGATCGGACCTGATCGTCGTGACGGCCGGCATCGCCCGCAAGCCCGGCATGAGCCGGGAAGACCTGCTCAACACCAACGCGACCATCGTCCGGCAGGTCGCCGAGCAGATCCGCGACACCTCGCCCGACGCCATCGTCATCATGGTCTCCAACCCGCTCGACGTCATGGCCTACGTGTGCATGACGACGACGGGCTTCCCGCGCGAGCGGGTGATCGGCATGGCGGGCGTCCTCGACACCGCCCGCTTCCGCTCGTTCATTGCCGAGGAGCTCGACGTGAGCGTCGAGGACGTCCAGGCCCTCGTCCTGGGCGGCCACGGCGACACCATGGTGCCGCTCCCGTCGTACACCAGCGTGGGCGGCATCCCGCTCGCCCAGCTCATGGACGGTGAGCGCATCGAGAAGCTGATCGAGCGCACGCGCAACGGCGGCGCCGAGATCGTCAGCTACCTGAAGACGGGGAGCGCCTACTACGCGCCCGCCGCCGCCGTGGTGCAGATGGTCGAGGCGATCGTGCGGGACAAGAAGCGGATCCTGCCGTGTTCGGCGTGGCTGCAGGGCGAATACGGGCTGGACGGCCTGTTCCTCGGCGTACCGTGCAAGCTCGGGGCGCGCGGGCTGGAAGGCATCATCGAGGTCGAGTTGACGGACGACGAGCGGGCCGCGCTGCACCGCTCTGCGCAGGCCGTTAGGGAGACGATGGCACTGCTCAGGTGAACCGATGACGGGAACTCGAACCGTGTACAGCCGCGGCCGGCCGATTCTGCAAGGCCTCCGCTACCGGGGACGGCAAGGGATGTGGGCGTGGCTGCTGCACCGCACCACGGGCCTCGGCATCCTGCTGTTCCTGCTGCTGCACATCTTCGACATTTTCCTTGTAGCCTTCGGCCCCGAAGTCTTCAACGCGCTGCTCTTCATCTACCGCGCGTGGTGGGCGCGCGTGCTCGAGGTCTTCCTGCTCTTCGGCGTGCTGTTCCACGCGCTGAACGGGCTGCGCCTCATCATCCAGGACTTCTGGCCGGCGCTGTGGCGCTACGAGCGCCAGATGATCCTGGCGGAGACGATCGTTTTCGTGCCCCTGTTCCTGTGGGGCACCTACGTGTTCCTCAAGCCCTTGTTCGGTGAATGATGAGGGACGGAGCGATCCGGGCGTTCGAGGGACGGCGGGGCCGGCCGCCGAGCGGCAACTTCGAGCTGTACTCGTGGTTCTTCATGCGCCTCTCCGGCGTGGTGTTGCTCGGCCTCGCGGTGTTCCATCTGTTCTGGATGCACATGGTGATCGGGGTCGAGAACATCGACTTCGCCGTCGTCGTCGAGCGCTGGAAGAACCCGCTCTGGCGGCTGTACGACCTGTTCCTGCTGGCGTTCGCGCTGGCCCACGGGATGAACGGCCTGCGTATCGTGGTGGATGACTACGTGCACGGGCCCGGGTGGGCAGCAGCGGTGAAGTCCGTGCTCTTCGTCATCTTCGTGGCGTTCCTGGGCATGGGCGCTTACATCATCTTCACCTTCCCCCTGACCGCCGCAGGTGCGGCGCTACGATGAACCGGATCCATCAGTACGACGCGATTGTTGTGGGCGGCGGCGGTGCGGGCCTCATGGCCGCCCTCTACCTGGCGCGTAACCGGGATCTCCGCACCGCGGTCCTTTCGAAGCTCTATCCCACGCGCTCCCACACCGGGGCCGCGCAGGGCGGCATCGGTGCAGCGCTGGGGAACCTGGAGGAGGATCACCCCGAGTGGCACGCCTTCGACACGGTCAAGGGCAGCGACTACCTGGGTGACCAGGACGCGATCGAGATCATGTGCCGCGAGGCGGTGGACGTGGTCATCGAGCTCGAGCACATGGGGCTGCCCTTCTCCCGGACGGAGGACGGCCGCATTGCGCAACGCCGTTTCGGCGGCCACACCCGGAACTACGGCGAGGGGCCCGTCCGGCGGAGCTGCTACGCGGCCGACCGCACGGGCCACATGATCCTCCAGACGCTCTATCAGCAGTGCATCAAGGCCGGCGTCACGTTCTTCAACGAGTTCCAGGTCATGGACCTGGTGCTGAGCGAGGGACGTGTGGCCGGCGTGGTGGCGTACGAGATCCGTACGGGCGACTTGCACATCTTCCACTCCAAGGCCGTCCTGCTCGCCACGGGCGGGTTCGGCCGGATGTACGCCGTCACGTCCAACGCGCTGGCCTTCACGGGCGATGGCCCGGCCATGGCCTTCCGTAACGGGATCCCGCTGGAGGACATGGAGTTCTTCCAGTTCCATCCGACCGGGATCTACAAGCTCGGCATCCTCATCACGGAGGGCGTGCGGGGCGAGGGGGGCGTGCTGAGGAACAACCAGGGCGAACGCTTCATGGAGCGCTACGCGCCCACGATGAAGGACCTCGCCAGCCGCGACGTGGTCAGCCGGGCGATCTACCACGAGATCCGCGCAGGGCGGGGGATCGGCGGCAAGCGTTACGTGCACTTGGACGCGACCCGGCTGGGCCCCGAGGTGGTCTACACCAAGCTCCCGGACATCGCGGACTTCTGCCGCACGTACCTCGGCATCGATCCGGCCTACCAGCCGATCCCGGTGCAGCCCACGGCGCACTACGCCATGGGCGGGATCCCGACCGACGTGAACGCGCGGGTCGTCATCGATCCGGACAACACGGTCCTGCCCGGGCTGTACGCCGCGGGCGAGTGCGCCTGCGTGAGCGTGCACGGCGCCAACCGGCTGGGCACGAACTCGCTGCTCGACCTGGTCGTCTTCGGGCGCCGCGCCGGCATCGACATGGCGCGCTACTGCCGGGAGGCCGACCTGCCGCCGCTCCCGTCCGATCCTGCCGGCCCCACGCGCGAGCGGATCGAGCAGCTCCTCGGGTCCAGCGGCAAAGAGGTGCCGGCCGTCATCCGCGCGGAGATGCAGGAGGTCATGATGGACCACGTGGGCGTCTTCCGCGAACGGGCCGGCCTCGAGCACGCCATTGAACGGCTGCGCGAACTGCGTGAGCGCTACCGCCACGTGCGGGTGCAGGACCGGAGTCGGGCCTTCAACACGGACCTGCTTGAGACCTGGGAGCTCGGCGGCCTCCTGGACCTCGCCCTCGTCACGGCGACCTGTGCGTTGAACCGCACGGAGAGCCGCGGCGCGCACTACCGCGAGGACTACCCCACGCGCGACGACGCCAACTGGCTCAAGCACACGCTGGCGTACGGACGCGAGGACGGGAGCATCGAGATCCGCTACAAGCCCGTCGTGATCACACGCTTCCAGCCGAAGGAACGAGTCTACTGAGATGAAGACGCTGTTCAGGATCCAGCGCTACAACCCAGAAACGGACCGGAAGCCCTACTACCAAGAGTACGAGGTCGAGCTGGAGGAGACCGACCGCGTCCTCGACGGGCTGAACGCCATCAAGGGCCACCAGGACGGGACACTCACCTACCGCCGCTCGTGCGCTCACGGCGTCTGCGGCTCCGACGCCATGCGCATCAACGGCGTCAACGCCCTGGCCTGCAAGGTCCTCATCCGCGACGCCGGTCCGAAGATCACCCTCGAGCCCCTGCTCGGCTTCCCGGTGATCAAGGACCTGGTCGTGGACATGGAGCCGTTCTTCGCCCAGTACCGCTCTGTGCTCCCGTTCTTGATCAACGACGAGCCGCCGCCCACCGGCCGCGAGCGACTCCAGTCCATCGAGGAGCGGGAGCGCTACGACGACACGACCAAGTGCATCCTGTGCGCCGCCTGCACCGGCGCCTGCCCGTCGTTCTGGGCCAACGAGCAGTTCGTCGGGCCCGCCGCGATCGTCAACGCGCACCGGTTCATCTTCGACTCGCGTGACCGGGGCGCGGCCGAACGGCTGGCCATCCTGAATCAGCGGAACGGGGCCTGGCGCTGCCGCAAGATCTTCAACTGCACCCAGGCCTGCCCGCGGGAGATCCGCATCACCCAGGCGATCGCCGAGGTGCAGCGGGAGATCCTCTTCCGCAGCTCCACCTGAGCCCCGCCCGGCCGCCCTGTGGTGTAACCCTTGCAGGTGGGGCAGGGCGGGGCCCCCTGCAAGGAGGTCTGCACCATGGCGGCCCATCCTCGGCGCCAGGACGAGCCCGCCTTCGAGGGCGGCGCCCAGCCCGTGCCCGAACGGCCTCAGGACCAGCCAGGCCGCGCGCGGGGGCCGCTCGCCCTGCTCGCCGCCATCACGGCGTTCCTGGTCCTCGTCCTGCCCATCCTCTGGTTCGCCGGCGCCCTCACCGGCCTCGCCCGCTTCCTCTCCCCCGGCGCCATGGCCGCCCTTTGGGCGGGTTGGGCCGTCCTCGCCGCGATCTTCGTCTGGATGTTGATCGGAATGTGGCGAAGGGCGGCGTGAGACCACCGCCGCGGCCTCACAGCCGCGGCAGCGTCACGCCCCGCTGGTCCTGGTATTTCCCTCGACGCGTCGCGTAGGTCTCGGACGGGACCTCGTCGCCCTGGAAAAAGAGCAACTGCGCGATCCCCTCGTGCGCGTAGATCTTGGCCGGCAGCGGGGTCGTGTTCGAGATCTCCAGCGTCAGGTGGCCGCACCACTCCGGCTCCAGCGGCGTCACGTTCACGATGATCCCGCACCGCGCGTACGTGGACTTCCCCACACACACGACCAAGACATCGCGAGGTATCCGGAAGTATTCGAGCGTCCGCGCCAGGGCGAACGAGTTGGGCGGGATGATGCAATAGTCGCCCCGGATGTCCACGAACGAGCGCGGGTCGAACGATTTCGGATCCACCACCACGCTGAACACGTCGGTGAACACCTTGAACTCATCCGCCACACGGATGTCGTAGCCGAAGGACGAGAGGCCATAACTGACCACGCCCTCGCGGACCTGCCGCGGCTCGAACGGCTCGATCATCCCATATTCCTCGGCCATCCGGCGGATCCAGCGGTCACTCCTGATCGCCATGGGAACGGCGCCTCCGACATCGGGTATTGGGTATTCGATCGGGAAGATCGCGCCAACTTAGGCCGGGGGGGCGGCGCCCTGCAACCCGCCCCGGCCCGCCCGCCCGCCGCCCGCGCGTCGGAACGGGCGCGCTTGACACCGTGCGGCGCTGCGGGTAATCTTGGCGCCGGTCAAGTGAAGGAATTCACAAAGTCCCGGACGGAGAGCGATGCTCGAGGCCTACGTGCCGATCCTGATCCTGGCGGCCATCTCGCTCCTGAACGCGGCGGGGATGATCGTCGCATCGCATGTCCTCAACACGTCCCGGCCGACGCCGGTCAAGGAGGCGCCGTACGAGTCCGGGATGATCCCGATCGGGGATACGCGCGAACGCTTCTCCGTCAAGTTCTACCTCGTCGCGATCCTGTTCATCATCTTCGACATCGAGACCGTCTTCCTGATCCCCTGGGGCGTCATGTTCCGGGAGCTGGGGTTGTTCGGTTTCGTCGAGATGTTGATCTTCATCGGGATCCTGGTCGTCGGCTTCCTCTACGTCTGGAAGAAGGGAGCGCTCCAATGGGAATGACCACGGGATCGGCGGGCCGGCCGTTGCCGCTGGTGGGGCGGGGTGAAGCGAGCTGGATCACCACGAAGCTGGACTACGTGGTGAACTGGGCGCGCCGCAACTCTCTGTGGCCGATGCCGTTCGGGACGGCGTGTTGCGCCATCGAGATGATGGCGGCGGCAGCGTCCCGGTTCGATTTCGCGCGGTTCGGCATGGAACGGATGGCGTTCTCGCCCCGGCAGGCGGACCTGCTGATCTGTGCGGGGCGGGTCACCTACAAGATGGCGCCGGTGCTGCGGCGGATCTGGGATCAGATGCCGCAGCCGAAGTGGGCGATCTCCATGGGCGCGTGCGCGTCCTCGGGCGGCGTCTTCGACGTCTACTCGATGGTGCAGGGGATCGACACGATCATCCCGGTGGACGTGTACGTGCCGGGGTGCCCGCCGCGGCCGGAGGGGCTGATCTACGGCGTGCTGCTGCTCCACGAGAAGATCAAGGGCGAATCCGTGTTCGACCGGGAGCTGCACCGGCAGTTGCGGGCGGAGGATCCCGAGGCCGTGGGCAAGCCGAACCTGCCGGACGAGGTGATCCAGCAGATCACGGGGCCGTTCGGCAACTCGACGCAGCAGAACCGGGTGAGCGGCCTCGTGTCCACGGGGGCGCTGGCGCGGCCCGGCGACCGTCTGTCGTAGGGCCCTCTGGCGCGTACGATGGCGATGAGCAAGGACTTCGAGAACGCGGTCGAGGGTCTCGCGCAGGGCGCTGCAGGGGCCGAGGCCGCGGCCGCGGGGCCGCAACGGGGCCCCGAGGCCGACGCGGCGAGCCACCCGTCCGTGCCCAGGCTGCGGGCCCGTTTCGGCGACGCGATCCTGCACCACGAGGTGGTGGCGGGGGATGAGCACGTCGTCTACGTCCGGCCCGAGAGGATCCTGGAGATCCTCGGCTGGCTGCGGGACGACCCGGAGGAGCGGTACGACTTCCTGAAAGACCTGACCGCGGTGGATTACGGCGGTGGGCGGCCGCTCCAGGTCGTCTATCAGCTCTGGTCGATCCCGTACCGCCGCGGCCTGCGGCTGAAGGCGGAGCTCCCGCTGGACGCGTTGGAGATCGACTCGGCGACCCGCCTCTGGCACACGGCGAACTGGCTGGAGCGCGAGGTCTACGACATGTTCGGGATCCGGTTCCGGGGCCACCCGGACCTGCGCCGGATCCTCATGCCCGAGAACTACGCCGAAGGTCACCCGCTGCGGAAGGACTTCCCGCTGCGCGGCCGCTTCAGCCGTGCCGAGCAGACGCGGCGCGCGCTCTCGGTCGACCTGGACGACATTTACTTCCCCGAGGAGCTCGAGGTGGGCGGGATCCGTTACCGGCCCACGGGGAGTGGGTCGGCCGGTGAGGGTCCCGGCGCGGCGGAAGGAGGCGCGGCGTGAAGACGAAGACCGTCGAGTACCTGGTCACCCGCAACCCGGAGCTGGGCATGGACGGGCGCCCCGTTCGGGTGCCCGTGTTGCCGCCGGGCGTGGAGCCGGAGCTGCGGGGCGAGCACATGCTGATCAACATCGGCCCGCAGCATCCGGCCACCCACGGCGTGCTCCGGCTGGTGCTCGAACTGGATGGCGAGACCGTCGTGCGGTGCATCCCGCACATCGGCTACCTGCACTCCAGCTTCGAGAAGCTGGGAGAGTACCGGGGCTGGAACCAGATCATCCCCCTCACCGACCGCATGGACTACCTGGCGCCGTTGATCTACAACTGCGCGTTCGCCATGGCGGTCGAGAAGCTGATGGGCATCGAGGTCACCGAGCGGTGCAAGGTGGTGCGGGTCATCTGCATGGAGCTGGACCGGATCTTCAGCCACCTGCTGTGGCTCGGGACCTTCGCCATGGACGTCGGCGCCTTCACGGTGTTCCTGTGGGCGTTCCAGGAGCGCGAGCGGATCTACAGACTCCATGAGCGCTACACGGGCGCGCGGATCACGACCTCGGCCACGCGGATCGGCGGGATGCTGGCGGACCTGCCGCCCGGTTGGACGGAGGAGCTCCAGCACTTCATCGATACGTTCCCCAACACGCTCGACCAGATCGAGGCGCTGCTGACGAACAACCAGATCTGGATCGGGCGGCTGCGGGACGTGGGCGTGATCGGCCCCGAGGAGGCGGTGAACTACGGGCTCACGGGCCCCAACCTGCGGGCGTCCGGCGTGCCCTACGACGTGCGCAAGGACCGGCCGTACTACGACTACGAGACGTACGACTTCGACATCCCGGTCGGCGAACACGGCGACTGTTACGACCGCTACCTCGTCCGGATGGAGGAGATGCGGCAGAGTCTGCGGATCCTCCAGCAGGCGCTGGACCGCTTGCCGGACGGCCCGATCAACGTGGACGATCCGCGGGTGATCCTGCCGCGCAAGACGGACGTCATGACGGACATGGAGTCCATGATCCATCACTTCAAGCTCGTGATGGAGGGGATCCGTGTGCCGCCGGGGGAGAGCTGGTTCAGCGTCGAGAGTTCGAAGGGCGAGCTCGGCATGTACGTGGTGAGCGATGGCGGATCGAAGCCGGTGCGCTGGCGCGTCCGGGGCCCGAGCTTCGTGAACCTGTCGGCTCTGCCCAGGCTGGTCGAGGGGCACATGCTCTCCGACGTCATTGCGATCAACGCCAGTCTGGACATCGTGCTCGGAGAGATCGACCGCTAGCGTGGGGCCGCCGGCGCCGCACGCGTCCGCGGCCGGCGAGTCGGAGGATACAGCAGGCAGATGGCGACGGACTCGAAGCAGATCAGGAACCCCGGGTGGGCCGGCGAGACCGGTGAGTTCACGCACCTCACCGAGGCGGACATCCGCGGCACCGATTACGTGGGCAAGCGGCCGCTGGACGGCGGGCACCCCAGCGTCGCGGGCACGCTGCCGTACCAGAAGGCGGAACGCGATCCGGATGCTCCGCTGTTCCAGGGTCCGTACCGGGAGCGGTTCAACAAGATCCTCTCGCGGTATCCGGAGAAGCGGGCGGCGCTGCTCCCGGTCCTGGCCATGGCGCAGGAGATCCGCGGGCACCTCTCGCCGGAGACGATGGAAGAGGTCGCGAGGGCGCTGGACCTGTCCCCGGCGTACGTCCGCGGCGTCGCCACGTTCTACACGATGTACAACAAGGCGCCGGTGGGGCGGTACCTGATCCAGGTCTGCACCAACGTGTGCTGCAACCTGTGCGGCGCCGACGAGGTCTTCGCCGCGTTCCTCGCCCACACGGGGACCGAGCCGGGCGAGATCAGCGAGGACGGGCGGTTCACGGTGGTCGAGGCGGAGTGCCTGGGTGCCTGCGGGTTCCCGACGGTCGTCCAGATCAACGACCGCTACTACGAGAACGTGACGCCGGACGATGTCCCGGCGATCCTGGCCTCGCTGGACGGAGGCGAGGAGTAGGCCATGGCGTATCCGTACCGGCACGAACGCGAGACGCGCATTCTCAGCGAGGCGTTCGGCGACCCCCGGGCCCGGACGCTGGCGGGCTGGAAGGAGCGGGGCGGCTACCAGGCGCTGGAGAAGGCGCTCGGCATGGCCCGCGACGAGGTCATCGAGGTGGTCAAGCAGAGCGGGCTGCGCGGCCGTGGCGGCGCCGGCTTCCCGACCGGCGTCAAGTGGAGCTTCATGCCCAAAGACGACGGCAAGCCGCACTACCTGCTCATCAACGCCGACGAGTCGGAGCCGGGCGCGTTCAAGGACCGTGAGCTCATCCGCTGGACGCCGCACCAGGTGATCGAGGGCGCGCTGATCGGCGCCTACGCGATCCGCGCGCAGCACGTCTACATCTACATCCGCGGCGAGTTCTTCGAGCCGGCCCAGATCCTGGCCCGAGCCATCGAGGAAGCGTACGCGGCCGGCCTGGCGGGCAAGAACATCCTCGGCTCCGGCGTCGACATCGACATCACGCTCCACTGCGGGGCGGGCGCCTACATCTGCGGCGAAGAGACGGCTCTCATGAACTCCCTGGAGGGCCGCCGCGGCCAGCCCCGCATCAAGCCGCCGTTCCCCGCGGCCGTCGGCGCCTTCGGCATGCCCACGACGATCAACAACGTCGAGACGATCTCTTCCGTGCCGCACATCATCAAGAACGGCGCCGAGTGGTACCGCTCGTTCGGCACGGAGAAGAGCCCGGGCACCAAGCTGTTCAACGTGTCGGGGCACGTCGTCCGCCGCGGCAACTTCGAGCTGCCCCTGGGCTTCAACCTGAAGGAGCTGATCTACGACGTCTGCGGCGGGATCCGCGACGGGCGCTCGCTCAAGGCGGTGATCCCGGGCGGCAGCTCGGTGCCGATCCTCACCGCGGACGAGATCGACATCCCGATGGACTACGAAGGGGTGGCCAAGGCCGGCAGCATGCTGGGCACGGCGTCCGTGATCGTGATGGACGACAGGACCTGCATCGTGAAGCAGGTCCGGAGGATCGTGGAGTTCTACGCCCACGAGTCCTGCGGCCAGTGCACGCCCTGCCGCGAGGGGACCGCGTGGCTGGCGAAGATCCTCCGCCGGATCGAGCGAGGCGAGGGCAGGGAAGAGGACCTGGACCTGCTGCTCGACATCGGGCAGAACATGACGGGCACCACGATCTGCGTGCTCAGCGACTCGGCGGCGGCACCCGTTGCCAGCTCGATCCGGAAGTTCCGCGAGGAGTACCTCGCCCACATCCGCGACGGCGTGTGCCCCGCCGCCGCGGTGGCCGTCTAGCCGGCGTCGAGGATCCGGCGACAAAGCCTCGCCTCCCCCGGGGAGGCGAGCCAAGGCGCGAAGGACGCGAATGACGAGCGAACAGAAGGATACGGTCACCTGCACGATCAACGGCCGGCAGGTCGAAGTTCCCAAGGGGACGCGCATCATCGAAGCCGCTGAGCGCGCCGGTGTCGGCATCCCGCACTATTGCTACCACCCGGGTCTCTCGGCGCCGGCCATGTGCCGGATGTGCCTCGTTGAGATCGAAGGGATGCCCAAGCTCCAGCCGGCCTGCGTGACGACGGTCGCCGACGGGCAGGTCATCCATACGGACAGCCCCAAGGCGAAGAAGGCGCGCGAGGGCGTCCTCGAGTTCTATCTGATCAACCACCCGTTGGATTGCCCGATCTGCGACCAGGCGGGCGAGTGCAAGCTCCAGGATTACGTGGCGCAGGAAGGGCCGAAGCACGGGCGGTTCGTCGAGGAGAAGCGCGTCATCGGCCGCGACGACTTCGGCGGCGACATCCTCTACGAGGGCAGCCGCTGCATCATGTGCACGCGTTGCGTGCGCTTCATGCGCGAGATCGCGGGCCAGGACGCACTGTGTGTGGTGCAGCGTGGCCACCGCTCGGTCATCGACACGTTCTTCGAGCAGGGTCTCGCCGATTCGAACTGGGCGGGGAACATCGTGGACATCTGCCCGGTCGGCGCGCTGATCTCGAAGGACTTCCTGCACAAGGCGCGCGCGTGGGACCTGGACCGCACGCCGTCCATCTGCCCCAACTGTTCGCAGGGCTGCAACATCCGGATCGAGACGCGGGACAACCTCGTCATGCGGCTCAAGCCCCGCGCCAACCCGGAGACGAACTCGTTCTGGATGTGCGACTACGGCCGGCTGCGGTACGAGTGGATGAACCGCGCGGACCGGCTGGCCTCGCCCATGATGCGGAACGCCGCTGGCGAGTTGGCGCCGGCGGGCTGGCAGGACGTGGCCATCGCGCTGGTGCAGCGGCTGAAGGCCCGCGACTGGCGCGGGCGCGTGCGCGTGATCGGCTCGCCGTTCCACGCCAACGAAGACGTCGGCCTGCTCGCCCGGCTACTGGCCGTCCTGGGTGGCGGGGAGGCGCTGTACCGCAGCCCGCGGGCGGAGGACGAGGATGTCTGCCCGGGCTACCCGCGGCTGGCGCGGAGGCGCGACCTCGCGGCCAACGTGCGCGGCCTCGAGCTGTTCGGCTTCGTCCGCACGGGGGACGATGCGGGCCGGGGCGGGTTGCCGGAGACCACCGCGGGCGACGTGCTGATCGTCCTCGGCGATGAGCTGGCGGACGCGCCGGCGGGCTTCGGCGCCGATGCAGACCTGTTCGTCTACCTGGGCGCGTACGACTGCGCCGCTGCCCGCAACGCGCACTTCGTCCTGCCGGTGTCCACTTTCGCAGAGCAGGAGGGCACGTTCACCAATCACGAGGGCCGGGTCCAGCGCTTCTGGCCGGCGCTGAAGGCGCCGCAGCAGGCCCGACCCGCGTGGCAGGTGCTCGGGGTGATCCTCGCCGGCCTCGACGACGCGCCCGCCCCCGCGAGCGCGGCCGATGCGTTCCTCCGGCTGGCGGAGCTGCACCCCGAGCTCGGCGGCCTCAGCTACGAGGTGATCGGCTCGCGGGGCGCGCTCATCAACGAACCGATCAAGATCGCGGCGGGGGTGTAAGGGCATGCACGAGATCGGCGCGCTCTCACGCACCGGGTTCGTCATCGCCTCGGCGATCAAGGTCGTCGCCGTGTTCACCATCGTCATGGTGGCGGTGGCGATGTTCACGTGGCTCGAGCGGCGGCTCGCCGCCTGGATCCAGGACCGGCTGGGCCCCAACCGCGTCGGCCCCTTCGGCCTGCTCCAGCCGCTCGCCGACGGCCTGAAGAACCTCCTCAAGGAGGAGTCGAGCCCCGGGCAGGTGTCACGGCTCTACTTCATCCTGGCGCCGGCGCTCGCCATCTTCCCGGCGCTCATGACCTTCGCGGTCGTGCCGTTCGCCGCGCCGCTGCCCACGCCGTGGGGCCTGGTCGAGATGGTCGTGGCCGACCTCCCGATCGGCATCCTCTTCATCATGGCCCTGTCCAGCATGGGCGTGTACGGCGTGGTGATGGCCGGCTGGGCGTCCAACAACAAGTACGCGTTCCTGGGCGGTCTCCGGGCCAGCGCCCAGATGGTCAGCTACGAGGTCTCCCTCGGGCTCAGCCTGGTCCCGGTCTTCATGCTGGTGGGCAATGTGACGCTCACGCAGGTCGTCTGGACGCAACAGGGCGAGATCGGGCTCTGGCTGGCCCTGCCGCTGGGCCTCTCGTTCTTCCTCTTCGTGATCTCCGCCTTCGCGGAGACGAACCGGCTGCCGTTCGACCTGGCAGAGGCCGAATCCGAGCTGGTCACCGGGTACCACACCGAGTACTCGGCCATGAAGTTCAGTATGTTCTTCATCGCCGAGTACTCGCACGTCCTGACCGCCTCGGCGCTCATGGCCACGCTGTTCCTCGGCGGCTGGGACATCCCGTTCGTCAAGTTCGATGACATGGTGGTCGTGGCGCCGGGAGTGGTGCAGGGCGCAGAGCCGGCGGTGTGGAAGACGCTGCTCACGGGCCTGGTCTTCGCGGCCAAGACGCTGTTCTTCGTGTGCGTCTACATGTGGGTCCGCTGGACGCTGCCCCGGTTCCGCTACGACCAGGTGATGCACCTCGGCTGGAAGGTGCTGCTCCCCACGGCCCTGGCGTACATCGGGCTCATCGGGACCACCATCTTGGTGCTGGATCGCCTGGGGCTCGAGTACGGGACCCTCTACGGTCTGGTCCTGACCGGCGTGAGCCTGGTCGCGACCGCCGTGTTCCTGTGGATCATCGACCGCGACCGCGTCATCGGCGGCGCGTACGTCCCGCGGCGGGTCCCGGTCGGCCGGCGCGTCGTCCAGCCCGCGCCGCAGCCCGAGCCGGCCGCGGGCGTGGCGGGTTACGTCCATGCACAGAGCACCTGAGCCGAGCCAGGAGGAGGTGCCGTGGCGATCGGCGTGAAGACGGTGAAGCGTCCCGAGGGCACGACGTCCTACCTGCGGGCGACGCTCAAGGGGATGGCGCTGACCTTCAAGCACCTGGTGAATCCGCGGAAGGTCACGCTGCAGTACCCCGACGAGAAGGCGGATCTGTCGCCCCGGTGGCGTGGCACGCACCGCATGGCCGTGCACGCGGACGGGCGGCCGAAGTGCGTCGCCTGCGGGCTCTGTCCGACCATCTGCCCGGCGAACTGCATCCGTCTGGTGCCTGGCGAGGACGACCAGGGGAACCGGTACCCGGTCGTCTATGAGATCGATGAGTTCCGGTGCATCTTCTGTGGCATGTGCCAGGAGGTCTGCCCGGTCGAGGCGATCCACGTGGGCCGTGACTACGAGAACGCCGAGTTCACGCGTGAACGATTCGTCTACGACCTCGACCGCCTGATGGCGCAGGACCACGAGTTCACGCTCTTGTGGGATCCGGAGGACCCGCTCTCGGAATGACGACGCTCCTCTTCTACCTGTTCGCCGCGCTGGCCCTCGGCGGTGCGCTGGGGATGGTCCTCGGCCGCACGCCGATCGCGAGTCTGCTCTCGCTGGTCTCGAGCCTGTTCAGCCTCGCGGCGATCTACGTGCTGCTGGAGGCCCACTTCATCGCGGCCATCCAGATCATCGTGTATGCCGGCGCGATCATGGTGCTGTTCCTGTTCGTGATCATGCTGCTCAACCTGGGGCACGACTATCAGCGTGACCTCAGGGAGTTCGGCTGGATCGCGGCCGGCTCGATCGTCGCCGGGCTCGGCGGCTACGCCGTCATGCGGGCGCTGCGGGCCGACGATGCGGTGACGGACATGGGCGGCTCGATCCTGATCGAGACCGCGTTGCGGGAGTTCAACGCGGTGGGGGCCGTGGCCGTGCCGATGTTCCGCAGCTACATGGTGCCGTTCGAGCTCACGTCGATCCTGCTCCTCGTGGCGATCGTGGGGGCGGTGCTGTTGGCGAAACGGAGGGTGTGACCGGTGGTCACGGAATCGCTCATCCTCTCGGCGATCCTGTTCTCGATCGGCGTGCTCGGCGTGGTGATCCGGCGCAACGCGATCATCCTGTTCATGTGCATCGAGCTCATGCTCAACGCCGTGAACCTCGCGTTCGTCGCGTTCTCGCGCGCGGTCGGGATCGAGGGACAGGTCTTCGTCTTCTTCGTGATGACGGTGGCGGCGGCGGAAGCGGCAGTCGGCCTGGCGATCATCATTTCGATCTTCCGCCACACCGAGACGGTGGACATCAAGAACTTCAACCTGCTGCGGTGGTAGCGTGACGTTCGAGCCGATCCTGCCCTGGGCGATCGTCCTCCTACCGCTCCTCGGCTTCGCGGTCAACGGAGCGACCGCCTTCCTTGCGCCCGAGCGCAAGGAGATCCCCACCCTGGTGGGGCCGGGCGTCCTCGCCCTGGCCTTCGTGCTGGCCGTGCTGAACTTCGTCCGCATGCTCGGGGCGGACCTGCACGACCCCGTGATCCTGCCCTACTGGTCCTGGATGCCGGTGGGCGCGCTCCAGATCGACGTCGCGCTCCAGTTCGATCAGCTCTCGATGCTGATGGCGCTGATCGTCACCGGCGTCGGCTCGCTGATCCACGTGTTCAGCATCGGGTACATGCGGGAGGATCCGGGGTACGCCCGGTACTTCGCGTACCTCAACCTGTTCGTCTTCTTCATGCTGGTCCTGGTGCTGGCGGCCAACTTCCCGCTCATGTTCGTGGGCTGGGAGGGCGTCGGCCTGTGCAGCTACCTGCTGATCGGCTTCTGGTTCAAGGACCGGGAGAAGGCGGACGCGGGCAAGAAGGCGTTCATCGTCAACCGGATCGGCGACTTCGGCTTCCTGGTCGCGATGTTCCTCATCTTCGCGAACCTGGGAACGCTGGATTTCGTCTCGGTCTTCCGGGCCGCGCCGGCGGCGTTCACGTACGGCGGCACCGTCGTCACGGCGATCACGCTGTTCCTCTTCCTCGGCGCGACGGGCAAGAGCGCCCAGATCCCGCTCTACGTCTGGTTGCCCGACGCGATGGCCGGCCCCACCCCCGTGAGCGCGCTCATCCACGCCGCGACCATGGTCACGGCGGGCGTTTACCTGGTGGCCCGGGCCGGCGTCCTCTTCGCGCTGGCGCCGCTTTCGAGCACGGTGGTCGCCGGCGTCGGCGCGGCGACGGCGTTGCTGGCGGCCACCATCGCGGTCGCGCAGTACGACATCAAGAAGGTGCTCGCCTATTCCACCGTCTCGCAGCTCGGCTACATGTTCATCGGCGTGGGCCTGGGCGCCTACGCGGCGGGCATCTTCCATCTCATGACGCACGCCTTCTTCAAGGCGCTGCTGTTCCTCGGCTCGGGTGCGGTGATCCACGCGATGCACGAGGCCTTCCACCACACGCACAGCGACTGGGACCCCCAGGACATGCGCAACATGGGAGGCCTGCGGCACTACATGAAGATCACGTGGATCACCATGTGGATCGCGACGCTGGCCATCGCGGGCGTGTGGCCGTTCGCCGGTTTCTTCTCCAAGGACGAGATCATCTGGCAGGCGGCGGCGCGCGCCGTGGGCCCCTACGCGGGGTGGGTGCAGGCCATCTGGGTGGTGGCCATGGCCGCCGCGATGCTCACGGCGTTCTACATGACGCGGCTCATGGTGATGACCTTCCACGGCGAGAACCGGCTGGGCGCCGAGGAGCGCAAGCACCTGCACGAGGTGCCCCGGGTGATGACGGTGCCGCTCCTGGTGCTGGCGGTGCTGTCCGTCGTGGGCGGGTGGGTCAACGTGCCACACGCGGTGGGGGATCTCCCGCTCCTGGGGTGGATCCCGCACAGCGAATGGCTGCATGAGTGGCTCCACCCGGTCACCGCGGCCGCGGACCGCGTGATCGAGGAGCACCTGGGCGCCTTCCGGGACGCCGCGCCGCTGGGCGGCGGCGCGAGCTTCTGGGCGGTCGCCTCGTTCCTGCTGGCGGTCGCGATCATCCTGCTCACCGCGCGGGCGTACCGCGGCGTCACGATCCGGCCGGCGGTCGAGTCGGCCCCGCCGACGGGCCTGCGCGGCGTGTTGTACAACAAGTGGTACGTCGACGAGATCTACGATGCGGCCGTGGTCCGGCCGATCATCGCCGCCTCCCGCGGCCTCTGGCGCTGGGTGGACCAGGGCCTCATCGACGGGCTCCTGGTCAACGGCGCGGCGCGGCTGTTCGGCAGACTGGGGCTCGTCGGAGCGAGGCTCCAGAGCGGCCAGATCAACGCGTACGCGTTCGCCATCGCCGTCGGCGTCCTGATCCTGCTCGGCTTCGTCGTGCTCTGAGACCGGAATGGAAGCGATCCTGAGCTCCCTCGCTTACTCGGCCTGGGCCACGCACTTCCTCCTGTGGTTCCCGCTGCTGGCGGCGGCCGCCGTGCTCGCCGGGCCTGGAGCCCGCGCGCGCCACATCGCGTTCGGCGCCGCCCTCGTCGAGTTCCTGGTGTCCATCCCGCTGTGGATGACCTTCAACCCTGCGAGCGCGGCGTTCCAATTCGCCAGCGCCGCGCCGTGGATCCCGCAGTGGGGCATCTACTACCGGCTCGGGATCGACGGGATCGCGCTGCCCCTGGTCATGCTCACGACGCTGCTCACGCCTATCGCCATCCTGGGCTCGTACCAGTACATCCAGCATCGCGAGAAGACGTTCTACTCGATGATGCTGGTCCTGGAGACGGGCGTGCTCGGCGTCTTCATGGCGACCGACCTGTTCCTGTTCTTCGTCTTCTGGGAGATGATGCTGGTGCCGATGTACTTCATCATCGGCATCTGGGGCGGGGAGCGGCGCATCTACGCGGCGATCAAGTTCTTCCTCTACACGGTCCTCGGATCGCTGCTCATGCTGGTGGCGATCCTCTACCTGGTCATCAAGTACCGGGCGCTGACCGGCGAGCTGTCCTTCGCGTACGAGGACCTGCTCCAGGTCTCCCTCACGTTCCGGGAGCAGTTCTGGCTCTTCGCGGCGTTCGCCCTGGCGTTCGCGATCAAGGTGCCCGTGTTCCCGTTCCACACGTGGTTGCCCGACGCCCACGTGGAGGCGCCGACGCCGGGCTCCGTCGTGCTGGCCGCCATCCTCCTGAAGATGGGGGCGTACGGCTTCCTGCGCTTCCTCCTGCCGTTCTTCCCGCAGGCCGCGACGCACCCGCAGGTGGTGCTGGCGCTGCTCGTGCTCGGCCTGTGCGGCATCCTGTACGCGGCCTGGGTCGCGGCCGTCCAGCCGGACGCGAAGAAGCTGATCGCGTACACCTCCGTGGCGCACATGGGCTTCGTCGTGCTGGGGATCTTCGCCCTCACGCTCCAGGGTGTGCAGGGCGCGATGATCATCATGCTCTCGCACGGCCTGTCCACGGGGGCCATGTTCCTCCTGCTCGGGATGCTCTACGAGCGGCGGCACACCCGGCTCATCGAGGACTTCGGCGGCCTGGCCGCCGTGATGCCGATGTTCGCGACGGTCTTCGTCTTCACCGCGCTCGCCAGCATCGGCCTGCCGGGGACCAGCGGTTTCATCGGCGAGTTCCTCGCGCTCCTGGGGACCTACCAGACACACCCGTGGGTGGCGGTCATCGGCACGCTGGGCGTCATCTTCGCCGCCTACTACATGCTGCCCATGGTGCAGAAGATCGTGTTCAACGCCCCGGACAAGCCCGAGAACAGGGCGTTGCCCGATCTGAGCTGGCGCGAACGGCTCGTCCTCCTGCCGCTCATGGTGGGGATCCTGTGGCTGGGCATTTATCCGAAGCCGGTCCTGGAGCGCACCGAGGTGACCATCACCAACTTGCTGGAGAGCGTCGAGCGCCGCACGGCGCCGAGCTCGATCTCCCTGGCCGAGTTGATCGGATTGCGTGGGCCCGGCGCCGCCGCGGCTGCGGACTGAGGGAAACCATCGGCTTTGATCGCTGAGATGCAGATCGATTACTCGGACCCGATCCACTACTTCTGGGCGCTGCTTCCCGAGGTCGTCCTCTCGCTCTGGGCGATGATCGTCCTCCTGGTGGACGTGTTCCAGAAGGGCGACCGGAGCGAGCCTTCCCGGCCCATCGTCACGTGGCTCGCGTTCGCAGGCATCGGCGCGGCCGCGATCGCCAACGCCTGGCTCGCCACGGTCTCCGAAGTGGGAACGACCGGCATGATCGCGGTGGATGGGTTCCGGATCTTCACGAACTACCTCCTCCTGCTGGGCGGCGCGCTGTTCGTGCCCATTTCGACGCGTTACCTGGAGCAGGAGCATCTCCGGCTCGGCGAGGTGTATGCGCTCGTCCTGCTCTCGCTGGTCGGGATGATGGTCTTCGCGGGGGCTCGGGACCTCATGGTCATCTTCCTGGGTCTCGAGCTCATGTCCGTGGGCGTCTACGTTCTCACGGGCGTCAACCGACGTGATCTCCGCTCCGCCGAGGCGGCGCTCAAGTACTTCCTGTTGGGCGCCTTCTCCAGCGCGTTCTTCCTGTTCGGCATCGCGCTGCTGTTCGGCGGCACGGGCACGGTGAACATCGCCTTGATCTCGGCCGTGATCGGCGTGGACGGCCTCGGCGCCAACCTCCTGGTGCTGGTCGGCATGGCGCTGCTCGCGGCTGGATTCGGCTTCAAGGTCGCGGCGGTGCCGTTCCACATGTGGACGCCGGACGCGTACGAGGGCGCGCCGGCGCCGATCACCGCGTTCATGGCGGTGGCGGTCAAGGCATCCGCGTTCGCCGCGCTGCTGCGGGTGTTCCTCACCGCGTTCCCGGGGTTGTACGACACCTGGGGCGCGATGGTCTTCCCGTTCGCCCTGGTGACGATGGTCGCGGCCAACGTGCTGGCGGCGGTGCAGGGGAACGTGAAGCGGATGCTGGCCTACTCGAGCATCGCGCACGCCGGCTACCTGCTCGTGGCGCTGGCGGCGGCGAGTACGCTGGGTACGGCGTCGTTCCTGTTCTACCTCCTGGTGTACACGCTGATGACGGTGGGCGCGTTCGCGGTGCTGGCGGTGGTGGCGCGCCCCGGCGAGCAGCGGTTGGATTTGGCCGACTACGCGGGGCTCGGTTGGCGGCACCCGGTGCTCGGGGTCACGATGACCGTGTTCCTGCTGTCGCTGGCGGGTTTCCCGCTCACGGGCGGGTTCGTGGGCAAGGTGTACATCCTGCGTGCGGCGGTGGACAAGGGCATGATCTGGCTGGCCATCGTCCTGGCCCTGGCCTCGCTGATCTCCTATTGGTACTACCTGCGGCTGGCATGGTACATGTGGTTCCGCGAGCCGGAGCGCCCCGACGTCCACGGGGATGTGCAGGTCTCGCCCGGCCTGCGCGTGGCGCTGGTCGCCGCCGCACTCGCCGTGGTGGCGCTCGGCGTCTTCCCGGGCGCGCTCCTGGACCTTGCGGAGCGCAGCGCGGCGGCCCTGACCAGCGCTGCGACGCTCGGGGTGCTCGCCCCCTGACCACGGCCGGGAACGGGAGGGACGATAGGGCCGCAGGCACGGCCGGCGCGTGGGAGACGCGGCGGCCGTGCTCGCTTTGGTGGCGGGTGGGCGGCGTGCGGCCGATCGCCTTCGCTTGACGTTCCGTGTCCGGCGCGTCTAGGTTGCGGCCACACTCGAACAACCGCGGCTGGGGAGGAGGGAGCCGTGTCCGTGAATCCGCAGATCTTCCGTGAATACGACATTCGTGGAGTCGTCCCTCGGGACCTTGCGGGACCGGTCCCGGAGCTGATCGGGCGGGCGTTCGGCAGCGAGCTCCGTGGCCGGCACGGGGGTGCGCCGGGGCTCCGCGTCGTCGTGGGCCGCGACAACCGCCCTTCCTCGCCGGATCTCGCGGAGGGGGTGATCCGCGGGCTCCAGGCGGCTGGCGTGGACGTGATCGACGTCGGAACGGTCCCGACGCCCGCGCTGTATTTCGCGGCCGTGCGCCTCGGCACCGACGGCGGCATCCAGATCACCGGCTCGCACAACCCGCCCGAGTACAACGGGTTCAAGCTGATCATCGACGGCCGCGCCCTGTACGGCCCGGCCATCCAGCGGCTGCGCGAGCGGATCGAACGACAGGAGTTCGAGGTCGGCGCGGGGAGCCTGGAGCGGCACGACATCCTTCCCGAGTACGTCGCCGACATCACGGGCCGCTTCTCGCTCCAGAGGCCGCTGCGCGTGGTGGTGGACTGTGGCAACGGGACGGGGAGCCTGGTCGCTGTCCGGATCCTCGAAGGCATCGGCGCGGACGTCGTCCCGCTCTACTGCGAGTCGGACGGCACGTTCCCGAACCACCACCCGGATCCGGTGGTGGACGAGAACCTGGCCGACCTGATCGAGCGTGTCCGCGCCGAAGACGCGGCGCTCGGGGTCGCGTTCGATGGGGATGCGGACCGCATTGGCGCCGTGGACGAGACCGGCGCGATCATCCGCGGCGACATCCTTCTCCTCCTCTACGGGCTGGACTTGCTGGAGCGGCGGGGTCCGGGCCAGAAACTGGTCTTCGACGTCAAGTGCTCGCAGGCGGTCCCGGAGGTCTTTGCGGCCCGGGGCGGCGAGCCGATCATGTGGAAGACCGGCCACTCCCTGATCAAGGAGAAGATGAGGGAGACCGGCGCCCCGATCGCCGGCGAGCTGTCCGGGCACGTCTGCTTCGCGGACGATTACTACGGCTTCGATGACGCCCTGTACGCGGCCTGCCGGTTGGTGGACCTGGTCGCACGGGCGGACCGCCCGCTCTCGTCCCTTGTGGCGGAGTTCCCCTCCTACGTCTCGACGCCGGAGATCCGGGTGGATGTGCCGGAGGAGCGCAAGTTCGACATCGTCGCGGCGGCGGTCCGGGACTTCAGCCAGTCGCACGAGGTGATCTCCGTGGACGGCGCGAGGGTCCTCTTCCCGCAGGGCTGGGGCCTGCTCAGGGCGTCCAACACACAGCCGGTCCTCGTGCTGCGTTACGAGGCCCGCTCGCCCGAGGCCCTCGCCGAGATCCGCGCCACCATGGAACGGTGGCTGCGGGAGCAGGGCGTCGACGTGTAACATGCTCCGCCGGCCCGGCCGCCTCCTCCTTCTCGCCGCCGTCGCGCTCATCCTCCTGCTGGTCGTAGGCGGCGCGCTGACCGGGCTCTACACCGACGCGCTCTGGTACGCGGGCGTCGGCTACGGCGGTGTGTACTGGACCCGCCTGGCGACGACGGCGGCTGTCCGTCTCGTGGTGGGCGGCCTGGGCGCCGCGTTCGTGGCGCTCAACCTGTGGTTCGTGGCCCGGCAGGTCGGGCCGGTCCAGCTCCGGCGCCGATACGGCAACCTCGAGATCGCCGAGCAGGTCCCCCGCCGTTACATCACGCTCGGGATCCTCGCGGTGGCCGTCCTCGCCGGCTGGTGGCTCTCCGGCATCCCGTTCGACGGCGGGGGCGCGCTCACCATCCTGGCGTGGCTGCGTCACGTCCCGTGGGGCGCCACGGACCCGCTCTTCGGCCACGACCTCTCGTTCTACGTCTTCGAGCTCCCGGCCTTCGACCGACTCGCCGACTTCGCGCTCCTGCTCCTCTTGTGGACCCTCCTGCTCGTCCTGCTCGGCTACATCCTCGCCGGGGGCGTGCGGGTGCGGGACGGCCGCCTGGAGGTGGAGTCCACCCCCCGTCTGCACTTCGTCGTCCTCGCGGCCGGCCTCGTGCTGCTCGTCGGGATCCGCTACTGGCTCGGACGCTACGGCCTCCTGATCGAGGGATCGGGCGTCCGCTATCCGCTCGGCTACACCGACGTGCACGCGCGCCTGCCCGCACGCAACGCGATGGCGTTCCTCTCCGTCGTCACTGCGGGCGCGCTGCTCTACGGCGCCTGGCGGCGGAGCTGGCTGCCCGCGTCGATCTCGACCGGCGCGCTGGTGCTGGGCGCCGTGCTCGCCGGCTTCCTCTATCCGGCCCTGGTCCAGAAATTCCAGGTCGAACCCAACCAGTTCGCCAAGGAATCCACCTACATCCGTTGGAACATCGATTTCACGCGCCGCGCCTTCGACCTGCACCGCATCGAGCGCCGGCGGTTCCCGTACCGCGCGGGGACGATCCCGCCGTGGGAGGAGCTCGAGCCGTTCGTCGCAGCGCTCCCGCTTTGGGACCTGGAGCCGCTCCGCGCCGTCTACAACCAGACCCAGAGCATCCTCGGCTACTACCACTTCCCCGGCGTGGACTACGACCGCTACGGCCCGCCGGGCGGCACCCGGACCCAGGTGGCCATCGCGGTCCGGGAGTTCAACGGCCGGGGACTGCCGCCGGCCGCGCAGACGTGGCAGACGCTCCGGCTCAACCCCACCTACATCGCCGGCACCGGCGCCGTCGTCACGCCCACGTCGCTGATCTCCGATCGCGGCGAGCCCGTCCTGTGGCTCGGGGACCTCAACCCGGTGGTGCGGGATCCGGCCGCACCGCCGGCGCTCGAGCTCGCCCACCCGAGCGTCTTCATCGGCGAGACGATGCCTGGCTACGTCGTGCTCATCCCCGGCCGCGACGGCGCCCTGACCGGCGTGCCCGGGCAGGACTTCCCCGAGGGCATCCTGCTCCGGCCGCTGCCCCGGCTCCTGGCGTTCGCGTGGCGGTTCAGGGAGCTCAACCTCCTCTTCTCCGGCGAGCTCACGCCCGACAGCCGCATCCTGTTCCGCCGCTCCCTCGGCGAGCGCATCCGCGCGATCGCCCCGTTCATCGTCTGGGACCCCGACCCGTATCCCGTCATCCACCGCGGGCGCATCGTGTGGATGGTGGACGGCTACACGACGTCGGCCTCGTTCCCCCTGGCCCGCAGCGTGAACGTCCCGGGGATCGGCACGACGCGCTACCTGCGGAACAGCGTCAAAGCCACCGTGGATGCGCTGACCGGCGACGTCGCCCTCTACGCCGCCGACGAGGCCGACCCGATCCTCGCCACATACCGGCGCATCTTCCCGGGCCTGTTCCGGCCGCTCCACGAGATGGACCCGGACCTGCGCGCGCACCTTCGCTACCCGGTGCTCTTCCTCCGGGCCCAGGCGGCCGTGCTCGAGGAGTACCACATCGACAACGCCGGCGCCTTCTACGCCGGCCAGGACGTGTGGCAGGTCCCGCAAGAGCTGGGCAACGAGGCGCGCTCGTTCCGGCCGACCTATTCGACGCTCCGGCTGCCCGGGGAGGACCGCGCCGAGTTCGTCCTCTCGGTGCCGTTCGTCGCCCGCCAGCGCCAGAACATGACGGCGCTCCTCCTGGCTCGGAACGATCCGCCGCATTACGGCCAGCTCATCCTCCTGGAGCTCCCGCGGAACCAGCAGGTGCCGGGGCCGGCCCAGGTGGAGATCCTGATCGAACAAGACCCGACGATCTCCCAGCACCTGAGCTGGTGGCGGCAGTCGGGCAGCGACGTGGACCTCGGGCGTCTGCGGATCGTGCCGCTCGACAGCACGTTCCTTTACGTCGAGCCGCTCTTCCTCTCCGGGCAGGGGAACTCGATCCCCGAACTCCAGCGGGTCATCGCCAGCGACGGCCGCGCCGTCAGCATGGATCTCACGCTGGCCGGTGCGGTCGCCGCGTTGCGCGGCGCGGCGGACCGCCCATCGGACCGGGTTCGCGAGCCGGAGCCGATCGCGGCCGGGGTCGAGGGGGCGGGCGGCTTGCCCCACCGCGCCCTGGAGCTCTTCGACCAGGCGGAGCGGCGGTTGCGGGAGGGGGACTGGGCGGGCTTCGGCGAGGCGTGGCATGCGCTGCGTCGGGTCCTGGAACAGGCGGTGCAGCGGCCGCCGGAGCGTTGAGTCGGACCGGGGCGGGCCGAGGCTCGCCCCGCGGGCGACACAAACACCCGTTCCCCCTGCTTGCGACCTCCGACCGGCAGGGTTATGATGGCGCGGCCGTTTCCAGCTCCTTCGCAGCCGCACTCGATCGTGGTGGCCCTCGGAGGCAACGCCCTCCTGCCGCCCGACGAGCACGGCGACATCCACCAGCAGTTCGCGCACACCCGCGAGAGCCTCGAGCCGGTCGTCGAGCTCGCCCGCGCCGGCTGGCGGATCGCGCTCGTCCACGGCAACGGGCCGCAGATCGGAGACGAACTGCTGCGCAACGAGCTGGCGCGCGGACGGTTGCCGCCGTTGCCGCTGGGTGTCCTGGTGGCCGCGACCGCCGGCTGGATCGGCTACATGATCCAGCAGTCGTTGCAGAACGCGCTGGAGCGGGCCGGCGTCACCCGGAGCGTGGTGACGCTGCTCACGCAGGTGCTGGTCGACCCGGACGACCCGGCGAGCCGTGACCCGGTCAAGCCGGTCGGGCGGTTGCTGGACCGGGACCACGCCCTGGCGCTGGAGCGAGAGCTCGGCTGGGTGGTGGGCGAGGTGCAGGGCGGCTGGCGGCGGCTGGCGCCGTCCCCGCGGCCGCTGGCCATCGTGGAGCGCGAGGAGATCCGGCGCCTGCTGGAGGCGGGCACGATCGTCATCGCGGCCGGCGGCGGCGGGACGCCGGTGTACCGGGACCCGGTGCTCGGGCTGGAGGGGCTGGACGGCGTGGTGGACAAGGACCGGGCCGCGGAGGTCCTGGCACGGGACATCGGCGCCGAAGTGCTGTTGATCCTGACGAACGTCGAGGGCGTCTACCGTGGCTTCGGCCGCCCGGACGCGGAGCTCCTCCGCCGGCTCACGGCCAGCGAGGCGGAGGCGCTGCTGGCTGCCGGAGAGCTGGGGAAGGGGAGCATGGCGCCGAAAGTCGAAGCGGCGGTCTCGTTCGTCAGACACGGCGGGCGGCGGGCGATCATCACCCGGCTCGACCTGGGCTGGCCGGCCGTTCGAGGCGAGGCGGGGACGGAGATCGTGCCGGACGCCGCCCGAACTCCATCCGACGACCCGAACACGTGCGATTGAGCGAATGAACATTCACGAGTACCAGGCCAGGGAGATCCTGCGCTCGTACGGCGTACCGGTGCCGCCGGGCGAGGTGGCCACGACGCCGGAGGAGGCCGAGGCCATTGCGGCGCGGTACGGCCGCCGCGTCGTCGTCAAGGCCCAGGTCCACGCCGGCGGACGCGGCAAGGCGGGAGGCGTCAAGCTCGCGGACACGCCTGCCGAGGCCCGGGAGAAGGCCGCGGCCATCCTCGGTATGGAGATCAAGGGCCTGAGGGTGAACAAGGTCCTGGTGACGCCGGCCGAGGAGATCGCCTCCGAGTCCTACGTGGGCGTGATCGTGGATCGGGCCTCGAAGCGGCCCGTTTTCATGGTGAGCCGGGAAGGGGGCGTGGACATCGAGGAGGTGGCCGCCCGAGCGCCCGAGGCCATTCGCCGCCTCACGGTCGATCCGCGCTACGGCCTGCTCCCGCACCAGGCGTACTGGCTCGCCGCGACGCTGTACGACCAGCCCGCGCAGCAGCGGGCCTGCGCCGCGATCCTGCGGAGCCTGTACCGCGCGTTCGTCGAGAGCGGCGCCTCGCTCGCCGAGATCAACCCGCTGATCACCACGCCGGAGGGCGAGGTCAAAGCGATCGACGCCAAGATGAACATCGACGACAACGAGCTCTTCCGGCGACCCGAGATCGCGGCACTGCGCGACACCACGGCGGAGCCGGCCGCCGAGACCGAGGCGCGCGAGGCAGGGCTCACCTACGTCAAGCTCGACGGCACCATCGGGGCGGTGGTCAACGGGGCCGGCCTGGCCATGGCCACCATGGACCTGATCAAGTTCTACGGCGGCGAGCCGGCGAACTTCTTGGACATCGGCGGCTCGTCCAACCCGGACAAGGTCGTCAACGCGCTCCGGATCATCACCCAGGACCCGAACGTCAAGGTCATCCTGTTCAACATCTTCGGCGGCATCACGCGGTGCGATGACGTCGCCAACGGGATCGTGGAGGCGAGCCGTCGTATCGAGATGCGCGTGCCGATCGTGATCCGGTTGACCGGCACGAACGAGCAGCTCGCCCTCGAGATCCTCCAGGGCGCGGGCTTCAGTGCGTCGACGTCGATGGACGAGGTCGTCCAGCGGGCGGTCGAGCTGGCCGGCCGGGCTGCCTGAGTGAGTGGCTGATCATGGCGATCTTTGCTGACGAAAGCACACGGTTGATCGTGCAGGGGATCACGGGCCGCGACGGCTCGTTCCACGCACGGCAGATGATCGAGTACGGCACCGCGGTCGTGGCCGGCGTCACGCCGGGCAAGGGCGGGCAGACGTTCGAGGGGCCGAACGGCGTGCGGGTGCCGATCTTCGACACGATGGACCGGGCCGTCGCCGAGACCGGCGCGAACGCCTCGGTGATCTACGTGCCGCCCGCATCCGCCGCGGACGCGATCATGGAGGCGGCGGACGCCGGCGTGAAGCTCATCGTCGCGATCACGGAGGGTATCCCGGTCCTCGACATGACGCGGGTGTATCCCTTCGTCCTGGAGCGGGGCGCGCGCCTCATCGGACCGAACTGCCCCGGCCTCATCTCACCCGGCCGCACCAAGATCGGCATCATCCCCGGCCAGATCGTCACACGCGGCCCCATCGGCGTCGTGTCGCGCTCGGGAACGCTCACCTACGAGGTCGTGCACCAGCTCACGCGCGCCGGCCTGGGCCAGACGACGTGCGTGGGGATCGGCGGCGACCCGATCATCGGGACGTCGTTCATCGACTGCTTGGCCGCGTTCGAGGAGGATGACGAAACTCGGGCGGTGGTCCTGATCGGAGAGATCGGCGGCACGGACGAGCAGGACGCGGCGGCGTTCATCCGCGAACGGATGTCCAAGCCGGTCGTGGGCTTCATTGCAGGGCAGACGGCGCCTCCGGGGCGCCGGATGGGGCACGCCGGTGCGATCATCAGCGGCTCCTCGGGCACTGCCGCCGAGAAGATCCGCGCGTTCGAGGAGAACGGCGTGCGTGTCGCCCGCCGTCCGATCGAGGTCGTGGACCTGATCCGGGAGGCGCTCTGACCGGCGCAGCCGGTCCGGGTGACCCGTATGAAGTTACGCGAACTCCTCACGGCGGACCACATCGTCGTCCCGCTGGAAGCCACCTCGCTGCGCGAGGCCGTCATTGCGCTGGTCCAGCGGCTCGCGCAGCAAGGGCTCGTTCGTACGCCGCCGTCCATCGATCGGCTGGTCGGCGACGCCGGCGGCCGCGACCTGGTCACCATCGGCGAGAGGGTGGCGCTGCCTCACCAGCGCACGGACGCCGTGGACCGACTCACCGTCGCCCTCGGCGTCGCACCCCAGCCCCTCGCCGCGCCGGAGATCGGCGACAGGGTGCGGCCGCAGGTGATCATCCTCATCCTCGCGCCACGCGACGGCGCCTCCCGTTACCTCCAGACGCTCTCGGCGATCGGTCGACTGCTCCGTCACGACCGCGTCCTGGAGGCGCTGCTGGCCGCCCGCTCGCCGGAGGACGTGCTTGCGATCCCCGAGATCCGCGACCTGAGCATCGAGCCGGAGCTCGCGGTCCGGGACATCATGGCTCACCACGTGCCGGTCGTCTCACCCGAGGCCACGGCCAGAGACGTGGTCGAGATCATGGTGCGCGAACACGCGCGCGCCGTCGTCGTCACCGGCGAGAAGCGCGAGGTCCTCGGGATCGTCTCGGAGGTGGACGTCATGCGTGCCCTGCTGCCCCAGATCCCGCGCGTCGGCGAGCAGGGCGCCGGCGAGGACCTCCCGGCGATCCCGGTCCGGGAGATCATGACCCGCTCCGTCCTCTGCGTCTCGGCGGACATGGGACTGGTCGAGGCGGCGAACCTCATGATCAACAAGGACGTGGAGCAGCTCCCGGTGGTCAGCGAAGGCAAGCTCACGGGCTTGCTCACACGCTCCGAGATCATCCGCAAACTCTTCGCACGTTGACGCCATGGAATACACGCTCGCCATCATCAAGCCCGACGCGGTCGCCCGCAACCTCACCGGGCGTATCCTCGCACACCTCGAAGAGGACGGGTTCCGCATCCGCGGGATCCGGATGTTGCGACTCACCGAGGCCCAGGCGCGCGAGTTCTACGCGGTCCACCGGGAACGCCCGTTCTTCGAGTCGCTCGTGCGGTTCATGACCTCGGGCCCGGTCGTTCCGGTGCTGCTCGAGCGCGAGAACGCCGTGGCCCGGCTCCGGGAGGTGATCGGCGCCACGGACCCGGCGGAGGCCAAGCCCGGCACGGTGCGTGCCCTATACGCCGAGTCCAAGGAGCGCAACGCGATCCACGCGTCGGACGCTCCCGAGACGGCGCAGCGGGAGGCGGCGTTCTTCTTCGCCACCGCAGACATCCTGGGGGCCGCGCCCGAGGCGGGCTGAGCGGTCTCCGGGCGGCGCTCGCCGGCGGACGCGCAGGCGGTCTCGCAGCGACGGACGGCGCGTTGACACAGCGCCGCTAACTGCCCATCTTACTGGGCTATGCCGGAACTCGATCTCATCCGGTTGGAACGGGACCGGCGCGTCCGCGTCGATGACCGGATCGCCGCAGACAGCCCGACCTGGGCCGACACCGGGCTCCGCTTCGATGGCCCCGTCGAGGTCCGTCTCGAAGCGCAGTTGTCCGGTGCCGACGTCGTCGTGCGCGGCCGTTTCCACGCGCGTATCGAGACGGAGTGCCGCCGCTGTCTGGCGCCGATGCTCGTGGACGTGGACGAGTCGGTCTCGCTAGTTTTCAAGTCCGGGCTCGGACGCGCCGAGGCGGAGTGGGAGGAGGTGTATCCCCTGCCGGCGGGCGCGCGGACCCTGGCGCTGGCGGAACCGCTGCGTGAGCACGTCCTGCTCGCGGCTCCGCAGTACCCGTTGTGCCAGGAGACGTGTCGCGGGCTCTGCCCGCGCTGCGGCGCGAACCTGAACGAAGGGGAGTGCGGTTGCGGCTCGACCGGCGGCGACGAGCGGTGGGCGGAGTTGCGGCGCGTGAGGTTCGACTGATCACGGAGGCATCATGGCCGTCCCGAAGAAAAAGGTATCGAAGCAGCGGAAGCGGAAGCGCCGCACGCACTACAAGGCGCCGGTGCCGCACCTGGTCCCGTGCCCGCGTTGCGGTGATCCCAAGCTCCCCCACCGCGTGTGCCCGAGCTGCGGCACCTATCGTGGGGAGCAGGTCGTCGAGGTCGAGCAGATCTAGGAGGGCGGTTGCGCATCGCGCTGGACGCCATGGGCACCGACACCCATCCGGCCGCCGAGGTGCGGGGTGCGGTCCAGGCGTTGCGCGAGCTCACGTCGGACGTCGAGCTGATCCTGGTCGGCGACCGTGAGAAGATCGAGGCGGAACTCGCGCTGTGTGGCGAGCCGGTGCCGCCTCGCCTCGAGATCATGCACGTGCCCGACCGGATCGAGCCCGGAGAGCCGCCGGCGGCGGCGGTGCGCCGCAAGCCGGAGTCTTCGATCGTTGCCGGGCTGAAGCTCCAGCGCGAAGGCCGCGCCGACGCCTTCGTGAGCGCCGGCTCCACCGGGGCGGTGATGGCCGCCTCGCTGCTGATCCTGCGGCCGATCCCGGGCGTGGACCGCCCGACGGTGGCGACGGCACTCCCGACGGCCGCCGACCCGGTGGTGCTGGTGGACGCCGGCGCCAACGTGGACTGCAAGCCCACGCATCTGCTGCAGTTCGCGCGGCTCGGCGCGGTGTACGTCCAGGACGTGCTGAAGCGGCCCCGGCCGCGGGTGGGGTTGCTCAACATCGGCGAAGAGCCCGAGAAGGGCAACGAGCTGGCGGTCGAGGCGTACGGCCTACTCAAGGAGAGCGGGCTCAACTTCATCGGCAACGTCGAGGGCCGCGACATCATCAAGGGCGTCTGCGATGTCCTGGTGACGGACGGCTTCGCGGGCAACGTGCTGTTGAAGTTCTACGAGTCCGTCGCGGAGTTCGTCTACGGCCTGGTCGTCCGGGAGTTGGGCGACGAAGCGATCGAGGCGCGGCTGGAGCGGGTGGCGCGGATCCTCGACTACACGGAGTACGGCGGAGCGCCGCTGCTCGGAGTCAACGGAATCTCCATCATCTGTCACGGCGAGTCCCCGCCGCGCGCGATCAAGAACGCGATCCGCGTGGCGTGCCAGGCGGTCGGGGCTCGCATGGTGGGGCACATCCGTCGTGAGCTGGGAGGTCGCCCCGATGACGGGTCGGACGCGAAGTCGGGGGGCGATGCGATGCCCACGACGCAACGCCTAATGGAGGGCGCATGAAAGGTCCCAAGCCGCTGGTCGAGATCGCTGCGACGGGTCGGTACCTGCCGGAGCGGGTGCTGACGAACGCCGATCTCGAACGGATGGTGGACACGTCGGACGAGTGGATCCGCGAGAGGACGGGGATCCGCGAGCGGCGGATCGCAGCGGCCGACCAGTGCTGCGCGGAGATGGGGGCCGAAGCTGCGCGGATCGCGATGTGTCGGGCGCAGGTCCAGCCGGGTGAGATCGACCTGATCGTCGTCGCCACGGCGACGCCGGACCGTCTCCTGCCTTCCACGGCGTGCGACCTCCAGGCGCTGCTCGGCGCCAGCAACGCGGCGGCGTTCGACATCTCCGCCGCCTGCTCGGGCTTCATCTATGCGCTCTCGGTGGCCGAGGGCTATCTCGCCGCAGGGCGCGGCGAGATCGCGCTCGTGGTCTCGACCGAGAAGATGAGCGGGATCACGGACTGGACGGACCGCTCGACGTGCGTGCTGTTCGGCGACGGCGCCGGGGCCGCGGTCGTGCGGCGCTCCACCAACGGCCGCGGGATCATCTCCCAGTTCATGCGCTCGGACGGCACGCTGGCCGAGTTGCTGTGGCGGCCCGCCGGCGGCGTGAAGGTCCCGCTTGACCACAAGCTCCTCGATGAGCGGATGCACCTCGTCAAGATGGCGGGCCGCGAGGTCTTCAAGGCCGCCGTCCGCTCGATGGCCGAGGCTGCGGACCAGGCGCTGCTGCGCGCCGGCATGACGGGCGAAGACATCGACCTGTTCATCCCGCACCAGGCCAACATCCGGATCATCGAAGCGACAGCGCGGTACGCCGGGATCCCGATGGAGAAGGTGTTCGTCAACGTGGACCGCTACGGCAACATGAGCTCGGCCACGCTCCCGATCGCGCTGGACGAGGCGCAGGAGCAGGGCCGGCTGAAGCCGGGCGACAACGTTCTCCTCGTGGCGTTCGGCGCTGGGTTCACCTGGGGCTCGGCGGTGTTGCGTTGGTAGCGCTCCTGTTTCCTGGCCAGGGCTCCCAGTTCGTGGGGATGGGCCGCGACCTCGCGGAGCGCTTCCCCGCCGCGCGCGAGCTGTGGCGCGAGGCGGAGGACGTGCTCGGCGTGCCGCTGTCGCGGATCGCCTGGGAGGGTCCCGAGGAGGAACTGACCGCGACGCACAACGCGCAGCCGGCGATCCTGGTCCACTCGATCGCGGTGTATCGTTTGGTCGCGGAGTCCCTCGGGGACGTGCAGGTCGCGGCGGGGCACTCGCTCGGCGAATTCAGCGCACACGTCGCGGCGGGGACGCTCGACTTCGCGACCGCGGTGAAGGCGGTGCGGCGGCGCGGCGAGCTCATGTACCGCAGCGGCGAGGCGAGGCCGGGCACCATGGCGGCCGTTCTCGGGCTCGCGGACGAGGATGTGGAGCGGGTCTGCCGGGAGGCGTCGGTCGCGGGCGAGGAGTGTGTGCCGGCGAACTACAACGCGCCGGGCCAGGTGGTCATCAGTGGCGACGTGGCGGCCGTGGAGCGCGCGATCGAGCTCGCCCGGGCGGCGGGGGCGCGTCGCGCTCTGCGCCTGAACGTGTCGGGCGCGTTCCACTCTCCGCTGATGGCGCCGGCGGAACGAGAGCTGGCGGCGCACCTGGCGAGCATCCGGTTCTCCGACCCGCGGTTCCCGGTGGTGTCCAACGTGACGGCGGAGCCGGTGCGGGACGGCGCGGCCGCCCGTGACCTGCTCATCCGCCAGCTCACGGCGCCCGTGCGCTGGGTCGCGTCGATGCGTACGATCCTGTCCAGCGGCGTCGAGCGGTTCTTCGAGCTCGGGCCGGGTTCGGTGCTGAGCGGGCTGCTCAAGCGGATCGACGGGACCAAGCGGGCGCAGACGGTCGGAACCGCAAACGAAGTCGAAGCGCTCATCGGGGCATGACGGACAACGGCAAGGAAGCGGCTCGGGAGCTCGCCGGCCAGGTCGCCCTGGTCACGGGCGGCACGCGGGGAATCGGCCGGGGGATTGCGGAGGAACTCGCGCGCGCCGGCGCGCGGGTGGCTGTGGTCGGACGGGACGAAGGACGCGCGGCCGCGACCGCCGCCGAGTTGCCGGGCGGGGGGCACCGGGGTTACGGGTGCGATGTGAGCGAGTCCGCTGCCGTCAATGCCCTGGTCGAGCGAGTGGAAGCGGACCTGGGGCCGGTGGATGTGCTCGTCAACAATGCGGGGATCACGGAGGACAACCTCCTGATCCGCCTGAGCGACGAGGACTGGGACCGGGTCCTGGACACGAACCTGAGAGGCGCCTTCAACACGATCCGGGCCGTCGCACGCGGCATGATGCGCCGCCGCAGCGGCCGCATCATCAACGTGACGAGCGTCGTAGGACTCGTGGGCAACAAGGGCCAGGCCAACTACGCGGCGTCGAAGGCCGGGCTCATCGGGCTCACCAAGGCGGTGGCGAAGGAACTGGCGTCCCGCGGGGTACTGTGCAATGCGGTGGCGCCCGGTTACATCGACACCGAGATGACGGCGGCCCTCGCGCCGGCCGTACGGGAGGAGCTGGCCGCTCGGATCCCGCTCGGGCGACTCGGGACCGCGGAGGACGTGGCCGGGGTCGTACGGTTTCTCGCAGGTCCTGGCGCGCGTTACATTACGGGCCAGGTGATCGTGGTCGATGGCGGCATGGTCATGTAGACCCCAACGGCGAGGCACATCATGTCGGACAGCATCGAGGCGAAGGTCAAGGAGATCATTATCAACGAGCTGGGGGTGGAGCCCGAGAAGGTGACGCCCGAAGCGTCCTTCGTCGAGGATCTCGGCGCTGATTCGCTGGATACGGTGGAGCTGGTCATGGCGTTCGAGGAGGAGTTCGGCATCGAGATCCCGGATGAGGAGGCCGAGCAGCTCCAGACCGTCGGCGACGCGATCCGTTACTTGAAGGAGCACAAGGGCGCGAGCGAGTGAGAGAGGCGGCGGTCGGCCGTAGCGTGTAGACCGGTCGCGGAGGCAGGGGATGCAAACGCGCAACCGATGGGGGCACCGCGTCGTCGTCACCGGCGTTGGGCTGGTCACGCCCGTGGGCAACGATGTGCCCACCACGTGGAACGCTTTGCTCGAGGGCAAGAGCGGGGCGGGGCCGATCACGCAGTTCGACGTGACCGAGGACTTCGACGTCCGCTTCGCGTGCGAGGTGAAGGGCTTCGACCCGGAGCAGTACCTCGACCGGAAGGAGGTACGGCGCACCGATCGGTTCGCGCAGTTCGCCCTGGCCGTCGCCCAGCAGGCCGTTGAAGACGCCGGCCTCACCGGCCAGTTCGATCGCCTGAACCGTGATCGGATCGGCGTGATCATCGGGAGCGGGATCGGTGGGATCCGTACGTTCGAGGAACAGGCGCGCATCATGCTGGAGCGCGGGCCGCAGCGGATCAGCCCGTTCTTCGTTCCCATGTTCATTGCCGACATCGCCTCGGGGCTCGTGTCCATGCGCTACGGCCTCCGCGGCCCCAACTTCGCGACGGTCTCGGCCTGCGCGTCGAGCGCCCATGCGGTGGCCACTGCGTTCCGCATCGTGCAGCGAGGCGAGGCGGACATGGTCATCGCGGGCGGCGCGGAAGCGACCGTGACGCCGCTGACGATGGCGGGCTTCGCCGCCATGAAGGCGCTCTCTCGGCGCAACGAAGATCCGCAGCGGGCGAGCCGGCCGTTCGACGCCGAACGGGACGGATTCGTGCTGGGCGAGGGGGCCGGCGCGCTGGTCGTCGAGTCGCTCGAGAGCGCGCTGGATCGCGGGGCGAACATCCTCGGTGAGATCATCGGCGTCGGTCAGACGGCGGACGCCTATCACCTGACGGCTCCGGCGCCGGAAGGCGCGGGCGCGCAGCTCGCGATGCGGGCGGCGCTCGAGGATGCCGGCTGTGTGCCGGAGGACGTGGACTACATCAACGCCCACGGCACCTCCACGCCGGCCAACGACTTGAACGAAACGCTGGCCGTCAAGGCGGTGTTCGGGGATCACGCCTACCGGCTCATCATGGGGTCCACCAAGTCCATGACGGGCCACCTGCTGGGCGCCGCCGGCGCCGTGGAGGCGATCATCAGCCTCCTCGTCTGCGCGAACGGCGAGATCCCGCCCACCATCAACTTCTCGACCCCCGACCCGGAGTGCGACCTCGACTACGCCCACAACCGGCGGGTGAAGCGCGATGTCGAGGTGGCGCTGAGCAATTCCTTCGGCTTCGGCGGCCACAACGTCTGCATCGCCGTCCGTCGCTGGTCCGGGGACTAGGCGCTCTCCGCTGACGGTCCGGCACGCCCGGCGGGGTCGCTTGCCCGGCCCCGCCGGGCGCCGTATTCTCTACGCCGTCTACCGATTTCTGGAACGCTGTCCCTGGAGCTCGGGGAAAAACGATGCCCGTGACCATATCCGAGGAGCTGAGAGTCCAGCCCACGGATCCCCGGTTGATCCCGATCGCGGAGCGGGTTCTCGCCGGGGAGCGCCTGAGCCGTGAGGATGGCATCACGCTCTTCGAGTCGAACGACCTGCTGGCGATCGGCGCGCTGGCGGACCTCGTCAACCGCCGCAAGAACGGCGATCGGGTCTTCTTCGTCGCCAACCAGCACATCAATCCGACGAACATCTGCATCCTCCGGGCGACGTGCGTTTTCTGCTCGTTCGCCCGTAGGCCCAAAGAGGAAGGCGCCTACACAATGACGCTCGACGAGGTGTTCGCGGAGGCGGACCAGATCCGCGAGACGCCGATCCGCGAATTCCACATCGTCGGCGGCCTCCATCCCAAACTCCGTCTGCAGTACTACGAGGATCTGATCCGCGGACTCAAGGAGCGCCATCCCGGTGTCGAGATCAAGGCGCTGACCGCCGTCGAGATCGCACACCTGGCGCGGATCGAGAAGACCTCGATCGAGGAGGTGTTGCTGCGCTTGCGCGCCGCCGGCCTCGATTCGATCCCCGGAGGCGGTGCGGAGGTCTTCAGTCCCGGCGTGCGGAGCACGATCGCGGCGCGGAAGCTCGCGGCGGAGGAGTGGTTGGAGGTGCACCGCACAGCGCACAGGCTGGGCATCCCGAGCAACTGCACGATGCTCTACGGCCACGTGGAGACATACGCCGACCGGGTGGACCACCTTCTCATGCTGCGGGAGCTGCAGGACGAGACGGGCGGCTTCCTGACGTACATCCCGCTGGCCTACCATCCGGACAACAACGAGCTCGGCGCCCGGCTGGGCCGGCAGGGGACGGCGACGACCGGGTTCGACGACTTGAAGAACCTGGCCATCGGCCGCCTGTTCCTCGACAACATCCCGCACATCAAGACGCACTGGGTGATGAACACGCCCAAGGTCAGTCAGGTCGCGCTGCACTTCGGCGTGGACGACCTCGAGGGGACCGTCGTCCGCGAGAGGATCTACCACGACGCCGGTGCGAAGACGCCCCAGGGCCTCACCTTCGCGGAGATCGTGCGGCTGATCAAGGATGCCGGCAAGCGGCCGGTCGAGCGCGACGCTCTCTACCGGGAGGTGCGGGAATGGTGAACCGACGACCGGGTGAGGCGGTGGCGCGCGGAGCGCGTCGTCTGTCGCTACCCATCCTGGACACCGTGGCCCCGCGGCGCCGGGAGCCGACGCCGGAGGGTTCGGCCGGATCGTGGAGGAAGACGCCACGCCCCGTCTACGAGCCCGCTCCCATCGCGTCCCGGCCGTACGCGGACCAGATCGCCGAGTGGCTGGACGTGCTGGAGACCACGCCGCTTCTCGAGCTCGGAGCGCGGGCCGATGCGGTGCGACGGGAACGGCACCCGGAAGGCATCGTCACGTACATCGTGGACCGCAACATCAATTACACGAACCTGTGCGTCACGGACTGCCGCTTCTGCGCCTTCTACCGCAGGCCGAAGGACGCGGAGGCGTACGTCCTGAGCTACGAGGAGATCGGTCGGAAGATCGATGAGGCCAAGGAGCTGGGCGCGGTCCAGATCCTGATCCAGGGCGGCCACAACCCGTACCTCCCGCTGGACTGGTACCTGGAGCTGCTCCGGTACATCAAGGAGCACCACCCGATCCACGTGCACGGGTTCAGCGCGTCCGAGATCGACCTGATCGCGCGGGTGAGCAAGCGCCCGTTCCATGAAGTGCTCCGCGAGCTCCACGAGGCCGGCCTGGACTCGATGCCAGGGGCCGGCGCGGAGATCCTGGTGGACGCGGTGCGGGACTTCATTGCACCGAAGAAGATCGACGCGAGCTACTGGTTCGAGATCCACGAGGCGGCGCACGAGATCGGGCTGCACACGACCGCGACCATGATGTACGGCGTGGGCGAGAGCTGGGCGGACCGCATCGAGCACCTCGTCAAGCTCCGGGCGTCGCAGCAGCGCAGTCTGGCGCGCGGGAAGGGGCGGTACACGGCGTTCATCGCCTGGTCCTTCCAGCCGCTGCACACGGAGATGCAGGACTGGGACATCCCGCTGGGGACCGGGATGGATTACCTGCGCATCACGGCGCTGTCGCGCCTCGTGCTGGACAACTTCGACAACCTCCAGGTCTCGTACGTCACGCAGGGCCCGAAGATGGCGCAGATCGCGTTGCGTTTCGGCGCGAACGACTTCGGGTCGTTGATGATCGAGGAGAACGTGGTCAGCGCGGCCGGCATCGACTTCATCATGCCGGAGGCGGAGATGCGGCGGCTGATCACGGATGCGGGTTTCCAGCCTGCACGCCGGTACCAGGATTATACGCTGGTCCGCGAGGGCGACGATGGCTGTCCGTGCTGTAAGCGTGACGGCAGGGCCTCTCTCGCCGCGGGTGGGGTGAGCGGAGATGCGTAAGGTCTTGATCCTGATGGGTTCGGAGTCGGACCGGGAGCGGATGGAGCAGGCGGTCCCGATCCTACGCGATGCGGGGGTGGAGTGTGACGTCGAGGTGTCGAGCGCGCATCGCCAGCCGGATCGGACGGCGGAGCTCGCCCGGACCGCAGAGGAGAAAGGCTACGGCGTGATCATCTGTGGCGCGGGCCTGTCCGCCGCGCTCCCCGGGGTGGTCGCCGCGCACACGCGGCTGCCGGTGATCGGCGTCCCGCTCTCGGCGGGCACGCTCGGCGGGCTGGATGCCTTGCTCTCGGTGGCGCAGATGCCGCCCGGTGTCCCGGTCGCCTGTGTGGGGATCGACAACGCCCGCAATGCGGCGCACCTCGCCCTGCGGATCCTGCGGCTGCTGGACGAGCGGTAGTCCGGACGCCGTGGCGGCTGGGGCGGCGGACGCCCGGAGCCGCTCGCCCGTCACCGGGGACCGGCGCGGGCGCCGGACGCGTTGGCCGTCATGAGAGTCGGCATCGGCTACGATTCCCACCGCTTCGCGCCGGGGCGGCGCCTGGTGCTCGGCGGCATCGAGATCCCGTCGGAGCGAGGCCTGAGCGGCCACTCCGATGCGGACGTCGTCGCGCACGCGATCACGGACGCGCTGTTGGGCGCGGCCGCGCTGGGCGACATCGGCACGCATTTTCCGCCGTCCGACCCCAGGTGGAAGGATGCGGATTCGCTGGAGCTCCTGGCCCAGGTGCGTCGCTGGCTGACGGAGCGGGGATACCGCGTCGGCAACGTCGATGTGACCATCGTGTGCGAGGCGCCGCGGCTCGGCCCGTTCATCGCCGAGATGCGCGCCCGGCTGGCCGCCACGCTCGAGATCGAGACAGAGCGCATCTCCATCAAGGCGAAGACGAACGAGGGAATGGGGTGGATCGGCCGGGGCGAGGGTGTGGCGGCGCTGGCCGTCGCCGTACTGCACGTCCGGGGGGGCTGAGCCGGCCGTGCAGATGGAATCCGTCCTCCACACCCTGGAGCAGATCCCGCCGTTCCTGCTCTACCTGGTCATTGGCATCGGCGCCGCCGTCGAGAACTTCATCCCCCCGGTACCGGCCGATACGTTCGTCCTGTTCGGCGCGTTCCTGGCCGCCAGGGGCCGCGCCGAGCCGTGGCTGGTCTTCGGCGCGACGTGGGTCGCGAACGTCGCCTCGGCCATGCTGGTCTACTGGCTCGCGGCGAAGTTCGGGCCGGCGTTCTTCCGCACGTCGTTCGGGCACTGGTTGCTGCACCCGCGGCAGCTCGAGCGGGTCGGCGTCTTCTACGCGCGCTGGGGCACACAGGCGATCTTCCTGAGCCGGTTCCTGCCGGCGCTCCGGGCCATGGTCCCGGTCTTCGCGGGCATCAGCCTGGTCCGCCCCGGGCGGGTCCTCCTGCCGCTCGCCTGCGCCTCGGCCATATGGTACGGCCTCCTCGTCTACCTCGGCGCTGCCGCGGGGCGCAACTGGCAGGCGATCCTGGACACGTTCGAGCGCACGAGCGCGGTGCTGCTCTGGATCGCCGCGGTCCTGGTCACCCTCATCGTGGTCTGGTGGTGGAAGACGCGACGGCAGCGCGGCTGAGCGCCGCGTTCCACATCCCGCAGTTCCTCGACTACCTCGCCTTCGAGCGCGGCCTCTCGCCGCGCACGCTGGAGGCGTACGGCCGCGACATCGCGCGCCTCGCCGAGTTCCTCGCGGCGCGCGGGATCCGTGGCCCCCGCGAAGTGGCGGCCAGCGATCTGCGGGAGTTCGTCTATCACCTCAAGGACCAGGGCCTCCAGCCCACGTCCATCCGGCGCAACCTCTCCGCCGTCCGGACGTACTTCGCGTTCCTGCTCGGGGAGGGGGTCGTGCTGACGGACCCGAGCGAGCGCCTGGAGCCACCCCGGACGTGGCGGCGGCTGCCGACGGTGCTGACCCGGCAGGAGGTGGAACGCCTGCTGGAGGCGCCGGACCCCACGGACCGGCTCTACTGGCGCGACCGCGCGATCCTGGAGTTCGCCTATGCCTCCGGGGTGCGCGTGAGTGAACTGACGGCGCTCCGGCTGAAGGACCTGGCGCTGGACGAGGGGTTCGCGACCGTGCTGGGCAAGGGGTCGAAGGAGCGTATCGTCCCTCTGGGCCGCAGCGCCGTCCGGGCGCTGAACGTGTACCTGCGGGAGTTGCGGCCGACGCTGGACCGGGGGGCGGGAGCGGGGCGCGTGTTCCTGAACGCCCGCGGGAGGCCGTTGTCGCGCATGGGCGTGTGGACGATCCTCAAGGAGCACGCACGGCGAGCCGGCATCGAGAAGCGGGTGACCCCGCACACGCTGCGGCACACCTTCGCCACGCACTTGCTGGAGGGCGGCGCGGACCTGGCCGCCGTCCAGGAGATGCTCGGCCACGCGGACATCTCGACCACCCAGATCTACACCCACGTGGACCGCGAGTACCTGCGCGACGTTCACCGGCGCTTCCATCCCCGGGCGTAGGCGCCCGGTCACCGCGGGCCGGAGGCCGGCGGGCCCGCCGCTGTTCCCGCTCCCGAGCGTCGTCGGCAAAGCAGGCGAGCGCCTCGCGCGGGCGCCCGCCGCGGCCTCCTCCGCCCGGCGGCGAGGCTGCGCCGACCCCGCGGCCCGGCGCAGCGCGGGTCTTGTTGTGGCGAGGACGCGCGCCTACGTTTCGTGCGTCCTTCACACGAGAAGAGCGAGTCCAGCGGGCCGATGGTCCTCGTCATCGACAATTACGACTCGTTCACCTGGAACCTCGTCCAGCTCCTCGGGGAGCTGGGCGCGGAGCCCGTCGTTCGGCGGAACGACGAGGTGGACCTCGACGGTATCGCTGCGCTGGCGCCCGAGCGCATCGTGATCTCGCCGGGGCCGTGCACGCCGGCGGAGGCGGGGATCAGCGTGGAATGCATACGCCGGTTTGCCGGCGAGGTCCCCATCCTCGGCGTGTGTCTGGGCCACCAGGCGATCGGGGCGGCGTTCGGCGCGAAGGTCGTGCGCGCGCGGCGGGTGCTCCACGGCAAGCTCTCACCCGTCGCACACCGCGGCGGGGACCTCTTCCGTGGGCTCCCCTCACCCTTCCTGGCCACCCGGTACCACTCGCTCATCGTAGACCCGGCGACGCTGCCGCCCGAGCTCGAAGTGACGGCCTGGACCGACGAGCCGGGTTGGGAGGACGAGATCCTCGCGCTCCGGCATCGAACCCTGCCCGTCTGGGGAGTGCAGTTCCACCCGGAATCGATCGCCAGCGAGGGCGGGCGGACCATTCTCGCCAACTTCCTCGAGCTCCGGTGACGTGAGAACGCTCGCAACGGTCGCCGCCGCGCTCCTCGTGCTGCTGGGCTCCGCCAGCGCGCCGGCGCCCCTCCAGGCCCAGCGGGTCGAGCGCGTTGGTTCGGGCGCAGCGAGCGTGGACGAGCGGCTGGACGCGGTGCTCGCCGGCCGCTACATGCTTGTCGCCCGGGACACGACGTTCGCGGCAACGGACACCGTGTCGGGGCCGGTTCTGGTCCTCGGCGCGACGGCGTTCGTCGAGGGGGTCATCGCAGGGGACCTGGTCGCGGTGGACAGCGAGGTCTATCTCCGGCCGACGGCGCGGGTCATCGGCGATGTCGTCAACATCGGCGGCGGCCTCTACCGCGCGGAGCAGGCCGTCGTCCAGGGCCTCAGGATCGATCGGCCGGAGGCGAACTACCGGGTGGTCCGCGGGCCGGACGCGCTCCGGATCGTCGCCGCGCCGGACCGGAGGAGGATCGAGCTGGATGGGGTGAGCGGCTTCCACGCGCCCACCTACGACCGGGTCAACGGCCTCACCCTGCGCTGGGGTGCGGCGTACCGGCCGCCACACGTGGCCGGCTTCGACCCTCGTGTCCACGGCGAACTCGCGTATCGCTCGGAGCGGGGCTCGTGGGGAGGAGGGCTGGACGTGGCGCTCGAAAAGGCCGGGACGGCGATCGTCCTCGGCGCCCGCGACGTCACCGTCACCAACGAGGGCTGGATCCGCGACGCGCTCCGCAACTCGCTCTCGTTCTTCTTCACCGGCCGGGATTACCGCGACTACTACGGCGCGCGCCAGCTCTACCTCGAAGTGCGCCGGCGCGGCGCACGCGGGTCCCTGGCGTGGGATGCCCGCCTGCGCGGTCAGATCGAGGACGCCCGCCCGCTCCGGGCAGACGACCCCTGGACCGTCTTCCACGACACGGTCCGCCCGAACCTCCCGGCGGACGAAGGCCGCATCTCCAGTCTCATCGCCACGGGCTCCGGCGAGTGGGCCGGCACGCTCGCCACCCTCGCCGCGGGTGCCGCTCTCGAATTCGCGGGCGCCGCCGTCGCGGGCGACTTCGCCTTCGGCCGCTTCGCCGCGTGGGCCGACGTGGCCATGGCCGCGCTCGCGAACCACGGCCTCGAACTCCGGCTCCACTTCCGCGGCCCGCTCCCGGGGACCGACGCCCTGCCGCGCCAGCGCTGGACGTTCCTCGGTGGGGCCGGTACGTTCCCCGCGTTCGGCATCGCGACCTTCCGTGGCGACCGCCTCGCCTTCGTCGAGACCACGTACATCATCCCCCTCGGCCCGCGCTTCGACGTCCCGTTCCTCGGCCAGCCCGACCTCGAGCTCTTGCACGTCGCCGGGATGGCGTGGACACGGGGACAGGATCGCGACCTGGAACAGAACGTCGCCGTCCAGCTCCGTTTCCCCTTCGTCACCGCGCGGCTCGCGACCGATCCGACCGACCCGGTGGACGCCGCCCGGCTCGACCTGGGGCTCACCCTCCCGCGCGCGGGGCGTAGCCCGTGGGAGCCCGTGCGCTGAGGCGCCGTCGGCGCAAGACGACGGCGCCTGTCGTAGGTGCCGCGTGGTCCTGCGGCTTTGACACCCGCCTGCCCGCTGGTTAGATTTCGGCGTGGAAATTGCAGCAGGGACGGCGGTTCCCCTCCCATCGCGCCCCGCATGCCCGGCACGCGTTGCCTCGGCGTGATCCCCGCGCGCATCGGCTCCGAGCGCTTGCCGCGCAAGCCGCTCGTGCCGGTGGCGGGGAAGCCCCTCATCGAGTGGGTCTGGCGGGCAGTGGCCGCGATCCCTGTCCTGGACACGGTCGTCATCGCGACGGACAGCGAAGAGGTCGCCGAGACGGCCCGGGGGTTCGGCGCGGTCGCGGTCCTGACGGCGTCGCACCACCCCTCCGGCACGGACCGCGTGGCCGAGGTGGCGGCCAGGCCGGAGTACCGGGACTACGATGTCGTCGTCAACGTCCAGGGCGACGAGCCGCTGATCACCGCCGACCAGGTGGCCGGCGCGGTCCGCATGGTGCGGGAGGGCTGGGACGTGGGCACGGTGGCGACGCCGGTCCGTTCCATCGAGGTCTGGCGGAACCCTGCCGTCGTCAAGGTGGTCCGTGGTCTGGATGGCGGCGCCCTCTACTTCTCACGGGCGCCGATTCCGCATTGCAGGGACGGCGAGCCCAGCGCTGCCGCTCTCGCGACCACGCGGTTCCTGAGGCACGTGGGCGTCTACGCGTATACACCGGCCGCGTTGGAACGCTGGGTCGCGCTCCCGCCCGGCGAGCTCGAGCAGTTGGAGCGCCTGGAGCAGTTGCGGCCGCTCGCGGCGGGATTGCGCATCGGGGTGGCGATCGTCGACGCCGCACACGGCGGTGTGGATACGCCGGAGGACGTCCTGGAAGTCGAGCGGATACTGGGGGCAGAGGCGAGTCCTTCACGAGCGAGGATCTAGAGGAACATGGAAGGCCAGGTGCGTCAGCCAACCAAGTACATCTTCGTGACCGGCGGCGTCGTCTCCTCTCTGGGCAAGGGGATCGCCGCCGCGTCGCTTGGAAGGTTGCTGGTCGCCCGTGGACTGCGCGTCACGATCCAGAAGTTCGACCCGTACATCAACGTCGATCCGGGCACGCTCTCGCCGTTCCAGCACGGCGAGGTGTTCGTCACGGATGATGGGGCGGAGACGGACCTGGACCTCGGCCATTACGAGCGGTTCATCGACGAATCGCTCTCCCAGGCCAACAACATCACGACCGGCCGGATCTACCAGAACGTCATCACGAAGGAGCGGCGTGGCGACTACCTGGGCGCCACGGTCCAGGTGATCCCGCACATCACGGACGAGATCAAGGCGGCGATCCGCCGGCTCGCGCCGAACCACGACGTGGTGATCACGGAGGTCGGCGGCACGGTCGGCGACATCGAGTCGTTGCCGTTCCTCGAGGCGATCCGCCAGTTCCGGCAGGAGGTGGGCCGGGAGAACGCGATCTTCGTGCACGTGACGCTGATCCCGTTCATCGCGGCGGCGGGGGAGCTGAAGACCAAGCCGACGCAGCACTCCGTGCGGGAGTTGATGGAGATCGGGATCCAACCGGACATCCTGATCTGCCGTACCGAACACCCCTTGTCGAACGAGTTGAAGCGGAAGATCGCGCTCTTCACCAACGTGGATGTGGCGGGCGTCATCGAGGCGATCGATGCGGAGACGATCTACGAGGTCCCGCTCATGTTCCACCAGCAGAAGCTGGACGAGCTTGTGGTGAGCAAGCTCGGGCTGGAGACGCCGCCGCCCGACCTCGAAGGGTGGCGGGCGATGGTGGATCGGATCAAGTCGCCGCGCAACGGATCGGTGCGCATTGCGGTGGTCGGCAAGTACACGGCCCTGGTGGACGCGTACAAGTCCGTGCAGGAGGCGCTGGTCCACGGCGGGATCGCGAACGACGTGCGCGTCGAGGTGGACTGGCTCTCGAGCGAATCGTTCGAGAACGGCGAGGGCCTGGACCGGCTCGCTCAGTACGACGGGTTGCTCATCCCGGGCGGGTTCGGCGAGCGGGGCGTGGAAGGCATGGTGCGCGCGATCGAGTGGGCGCGCGTCAACCGGCTGCCGTTCTTCGGGATCTGCCTCGGGCTGCAGTGCGCGGTGATCGCGTACGCGCGCTACGTCTGCGGCCTCGAGGAATCGCACTCCGTGGAGTTCAGTCGCGACACCAAGGATCCGGTGATCTGCCTGATGGACTCGCAGCGGCAGGTCACCGACATGGGTGGGACGATGCGGCTGGGCGCCTACCCGTGCCGGTTGAAGCCCGGCACCAAGGCTCACCAGGTCTACGGTGTGCTGGAGATCAGCGAGCGTCACCGGCACCGCTATGAGGTGAACAACGCGTACCGCGACATCTTGGAGGAGCACGGCTTCGTCTTCAGCGGGTTGTCCCCGGACGGCGAGCTCGTGGAGATCATCGAGCTGCCGGACCACCCGTGGTTCATCGGCTGTCAGTTCCATCCGGAACTGAAGTCGAGGCCGATGCGGCCGCACCCGTTGTTCGCGTCGTTCATCCGCGCCGCCATGGAGCGCCGCGGCCTGGTGGTGCCGGAGGGCGAGGTCCAGACGCGGCAGGAGGCGGAGGTCGGGAGCTGATGGACATCGGGCAGGTGACGATGTTGTTCCGGCCCGGCGGGCCGTTCTTCCTCATCGCCGGGCCGTGCGTCCTCGAAGACGATGCGCTGAACCTCGGGGTCGCCGAGGCGCTCGCCCGCATCGCTACCGACCTCGGGCTGCCGGTCATCTACAAAGCATCGTTCGACAAGGCGAACCGGAGCCGGCCGGACGCGCCGCGCGGCCCCGGCCTCGAGCGGGGGTTGCGGCAGCTCGAAACGGTGCGCCGCGAGAGCGGTCTCCCCGTACTGACGGACATCCACGAGCCGGGGCAGGCGGCTGCGGCGGCGGAGGTCTGCGACGTGCTCCAGATTCCCGCGTTCCTCTGCCGGCAGACGGACCTCATCGAGGCGGCAGCCCGGACCGGGCGGCCGTTGAACATCAAGAAGGGCCAGTGGATGGCGCCCGAGGACATGGCCGGCGCCGTCGCCAAGGCGCGCGCCGCGGGCGCGGCGGGGGTGGCCGTGACGGAACGCGGCACGTTCTTCGGTTACGGCGACCTGGTGGTGGACATGCGGTCGTTCGCCCGCATGCACGCGGCGACCGGCGCCCCGACCGTGTTCGATGGCACGCACTCCGTGCAGCGGCCCGGTCGGGCCGATGGCGCCAGCGGCGGCGACCCGCAGTTCACGCCGCCGCTGGTGCGCGCCGCCGTGGCGGCGGGTGCCCAAGGCCTGTTCCTGGAGGTCCACCCCGAGCCGGCGCGTGCGCCGTCGGACGGCAGCAACATGCTCCGACTCGACCGGCTCCGGCCGTTGCTCGAGCAGGTCCTCGCCATCCGTTCCGCGCTGGGTGAACGGACCGCAGCCGTCGCCGCCCGCCATGAGTGATCGCATTCCGGCCGGATTGGCCCGCCGGATCCGCCTCGTCCTCTTCGATGTAGATGGCGTGCTGACGGACGGCGGCCTCTATATCGGGCGCTCCGAGAAGGGGGACGCCGTGGAGCTGAAGCGGTTCGACATCACGGACGGGCTGGGCGTGCACATGCTGGTCTGGAGCGGGCTCCGGGTCGCGCTGGTGAGCGGGCGCGAATCACCGGCCACGCGCCTGCGAGCGGCCGAACTGGGCATCGAATGTTACGAAGACGCCGGCGCGAGGAAGATCCCGCTCGTGGCGAAGCTGGTCGAGCGCCACGGGGTGTCTTGGGACGAGGTGGCGTTCGTGGCCGATGACCTGGCAGACCTCCCGGTGCTGCGGCGTGTGGGTTTACCCGTAGCGGTTGCGAACGCGGTGCCGGAGGTGCGCGCCGCGTGTCGTTGGGTGACGAGCCGGCCCGGCGGACACGGCGCCGTGCGGGAGTTCGCCGAGGCGCTCCTCAAGGCGCGGGGCGAGTGGGGCCGGCTCGTGGACGAGTACTGCCGGATCCGGAGCGGGGAGGTGGAAACGACGACTGAACCCGCGGCCGGCGGCGCGAAGGAGAGGGTCCATGACGGGCGCACCAGGTGAGCGTCCCGCGACGGGGGGCGTCGTGCTGAAAGCGGCGGAGCCCGGGTCGGGGCCGGTGCTCGACGGCGAGACGCTGCTGGCCCGCGCCCGGCGCGTGATCCGCACCGAGGCCGAGGCCTTGCTGGCCCTCGAGCCGCGACTCGGGGAGTCCTTCCTCCGGGCCGTGGAACACATCTGTTCGGCCTCCGGGCGGGTGATCGTGAGCGGCATTGGAAAGAGCGGGCTCATCGGCCGCAAGATCGCCGCGACGCTCACGTCCACCGGCACGCCCGCGGTGTTCCTGCACCCGGTCGAGAGCCTGCACGGCGACCTGGGGATCGTCGGGCGCGACGACGTCGCGATCCTCATCTCCAAGAGCGGCGAGTCGAGCGAACTGGTCGGGCTCCTGGAGCACCTCAGCCGGCTGGGCGTGCCCATCATCGCGCTCACGGGCCGCCTGGACTCCACGCTCGCGCGCGCGGCCGCCGTCGTGCTCGACTGCTCGGTGGCCGAGGAGGCGTGCCCGTTCGACCTGGCGCCGACCACGTCCACCACCGTGGCGCTGGCCATGGGCGACGCCCTCGCCGTCGCGCTGCTCCTGAGGCGGGGCTTCACGCGGGAGGATTTCGCTCGCCTGCACCCAGGTGGCGCGTTGGGCCGCAAGCTCACGCTCCGGGTCAGCGACGTGATGCTGCGCGAGGATTACCCGTTCATGTACGTGGACGGCCGCATGCGCGAGTGCATCGTGCTCCTCGCGGAAAAGCGCGGGACCGTCCCGATCATCGATCACGACCGCCGCGTCATCGGGGTGGTCACGGCGGGCGACCTGACCCGATTGATGGAGAAAGAAGAGGACATCTTCGATGTCCCGGTGTCGCGGGTCATGAACCCGAACCCGAAGTTGACGGAGCCCGACGTCCTCGCCGCCGCGGCGGTGTACCTGATGGAGAAACACGGCATCATGGCGCTCCCCGTCGTGGACGCCGATCGCCGCCTCATCGGCATCGTGCACCTCCACGACCTGATGCGCGCGGGAGTCGTATGACCATGTTCAGGATCGCCACCCGGCTCGGCCTGGGCCTCGTCCTGCTCGCCGGGTGCTCTCCATCGGCGTCTGGGCCAGTGGCCGGCGATGAATATGCGAACATGCCGGCCGATCGGGTCATTGACGGCATCGAACACGTCATGACGGCGGCGGGCGTCCGCCGCGCCAGACTGCTGGCGGACACCGCCTACATGTTCGATGACTCCATGAAGGCCCAGCTGAAAGGCGTGCGGGTCACGTTCTTCGGCGACGGCGGCGCCGAGACCGCCGAGCTGACCTCGCTCACCGGCTGGCTCGACGGGAAGACGGAGGCGATGACGGCGCGGGGCAACGTGGTGCTCCGCCTCCGGGAGGGCAACCGGATCATCGAGACGGCGGAGCTGCATTTCGATCCGGAGCGCGACCGGATCTGGAGCGACTCCGCGACGACCCTGCGACAGGACGGCACGCTCCTGTACGGCGACGGCTTCCGCTCCGATGGCCGGCTGCGCAACCTCGAGATCATGAACCCCCGCGGCCGCATGGCGGACGTGAGGTTCGACCTGTGACGATGCGCCTCCGGATCCTGCTCGCGGCTGCGTTCACGCTCCTGCCCGCCGCCGCCTCCGGGCAAGGGCGGGACTGCGAGCTGGTCCGCGCGAGTCAGGCGCGGCGCATCGAGACGACGTACTCGGAGCTGTGGTTCGTCTCCGGGCCGGCCGAGTTCCGGTGCACGGATGGGACGGCCGTACGCGCCGACAGCGCGATCTACAACGAGGGCGTCTCGCTCGAACTCATCGGGCGGGTGTTCTACGCCGACTCGGCGCGCACGCTGGAAGCGGAGCGCGCCGTCTACTACCTGACGTCCCAGCGGCTGCACGCGCAGGGGAGCGTCGTCCTGACGGACCGCCGGGACGACGGCTCGGTGATCCGCGGCGAGAGCCTCACGCACGAGCGCGCGACACCGGACCGGCCGGAGGCGCGGACCATTGTGAGCGGCCAGCCGCGCCCCCACGCGACGTTCCGTCCCCGGGGCTCGGCCGAGGCCGCTCCCGGCGACACGGCGACGCTGCCGTTCGAGGTGGACGCCGACTGGATGGAGATCCGGGGGGAAAGCAGGTTCACGGCGACGGGGAACGTGGAGATCATCCGGGGTGCGACGCGGAGCGGTGCGCGCGGCGCGACGTTCGACCAGGCCGAGGAGCGGTTGGTGCTGACCGCCGACGCCTGGATCGAGCAGGAGGATCTCCGCCTCCAGGCCCAGACCATCGAGGTCGCGCTCGCGGGCGAGCAGCTCCGCTCGGTGATCGCGAGGGAGGAGGCGCACCTCGAGGGCCGGGATCTCACGGTGGATGCCACGACCATCCGGCTCGAGTTCGAAGACGGCGCGCTCCAACGTCTGATCGCGGTGGTGCCCCCTCCCGCCCCGGAGGCGGTGGGGACCGAGCCGCCCGTGGCGCGGCCGCGGGCGATTGCCCATGCGCGCGACCTGCGCCTGATCGCCGACTCGATCGACGCGCTGGCGCCCGGCCAGACGCTGCGCGAGATCATCGCGGTGGGCGATGCCTTCGCGGCACGGGAGCCCGACTCGCTCAGCGTAGGGCTGCCGGAGCTCATCGCGAACGACTGGGTCAGCGGGGACACGATCGACGCCCATTTCGCCCTGGCGGAGAAGGCTGTGTCGTCGTCCGACCCGCCCCGGGCCGGGGCGGAGCAGACCCGGCCGGGCTCCGCCGTGGGCGCAGGCCGGGACACCGCAGAGGTCGTCCTGGAGCGGCTGATCGTGACCGGCCCCGGGGGACGGGCGCAGGCGCTCTACCGGGTGAGTCGGGAGGGCCGGGACCCGGGTCCGCCCGCCATCAACTACACGGTCGCGGACCGGATCACCCTCGTACTGAGCGGCGGGGAGGTCAAGGAAGCTGAAGCGACTGGCGAAGTTCGGGGTAATTATCTAGAGCCCCAGCGGAGGTCCGCGCGCTCGGCGCCGGGCGACGGATCGGCGCCGGGACAGCGGCCTCCGACAACGGAATCGAGATGAGCGAGTCCATTCACCGCTTCGTCGAGGGGTTGCGACCGTACGACGCCTCGGTGGCCGTGGCGGTCCTGGAATTGGTCCGTCACGCCGACGCCGACGGCACGGCGGACCGGGGGGACTGGCTCGCCGCCATCCGGCGGGCGGCCCCTGTCGCCGCAGGCCACGCCGGCGTCGCGGGGGCGCTCGGCGCGACCGGCGCCGCCGGCGCCGACGCGTCGCGGTACCTCGAGCAGCACATCCTGGCCCGCCTCGTCGAGGCCGGCATCGCGACGGGCGAGCCCGCCGGCGAGGCGTGGGAACGCGTGCGGATCCACCCCGCCGTGTGGGCGACCATCGCACCCCGGAAGGAAGAGACCGTGGCCGAGCTGGAGGGAGCGGTAAGGAACTTGCTACTCTCGGCCGAGCGCACTGCGGGCGGCGCGCAGCCCGGGGCGCCCCGTCCCGGACCCCTGCCGGGCGGCAGCCGCCTCGTGGCGCGCGGGTTGGTGAAGGTGTACCGTAAACGGAAGGTCGTGAACGAGGTCGACCTCGATCTCCACCAGGGCGAGATCATCGGCCTGCTCGGCCCGAACGGGGCGGGGAAGACCACCACGTTCTACATGATCGTGGGGCTCGTCACGCCGGACGCGGGCAAGGTCTACCTCGATGACGAGGAGCTGACCGATGTGCCGATGTACCGCCGCGCACGGCGCGGCATCGGCTACCTGGCCCAGGAGCCGTCGGTCTTCCGCCGGCTCACGGTGGAGGAGAACGTCATGGCCATCCTCGAGACGCTCCCCCTTTCGCGTGCGGAACGCAAGGAGCGGCTCGAGAGGTTGCTCGATGAACTCGGCCTGAAGCACCTGCGTCGCTCCAAGGCGTACACGCTCTCGGGCGGCGAGCGGCGCCGGCTCGAGATCACGCGGGCGCTGGTGAGCGAGCCGAAGTTCATGCTCCTGGACGAGCCGTTTGCGGGGGTGGACCCGATCGCCGTTCACGACATCCAGCAGATCGTCGCCAGCCTCCGGCACCGCGGCATCGGCGTCATCATCACCGACCACAACGTCGAGCAGACTCTGGACATCGTAGACCGGGCATACATCATGTACGAGGGTCGGGTCCGGGTCTCCGGCACCGTCTCCGAACTCGTTTGGAACGACGAGGTCGCGCAGATCTACTTCGGCCCGACGCTGACGGCCCGGATGCGTGAGCGCTACCAGCCACCGGAAGTCGCATGACGATCAAGACCGGACTCTACCAGGGTACGCAGCTCCGCCAGGAGATGAAGATCAATCCACGCCTGTACCAGGCGATGGATCTCCTGTACATGCCGCTGCTCGACCTACAGCAGCACATCAAGCAGGAGCTGCTGAACAACCCGTTCCTCGAGCTCGAGGAGCCCGTCACCCCGGAGGAGGAGCCCGTCAAGGAGAAGGCGTCCGAGGAGGAGAAGGAGAAGGAAGAGCAGATCGACTGGGAGGAGATCCTCCTCGACGGCTTCGAGGCCGGCGGGCGGCGCCCCGAGCACGAGGAGAAGGAGTACTACGAGCCGGTCCCCGTCGAGACGCGCGACCTGGCGGACCACCTCCGCGACCAGCTCGTCCTCATGCGGCTCACCCCGCGGCAGATGCTCCTGGGCGAGGAGATCATCGGCAACATCGACGATGACGGCTACCTTGCTTGCTCTCTCGCCGAGGTCGTCGAGAGCCTCAATCAGTGGGTGCAGGAGGAAGGCGAGCGCTGGGCCGAGGAGGGCGAATCGCTCGAGCCGTTCACGGTGGAAGAGGCGGAGGAGATGCTCCGCGTCATTCAGGGCTTCGAGCCCGCGGGCGTCGGCGCGCGCGACCTCCGCGAGTGCCTGCTGCTCCAGCTCCAGGACGCGGGCAAGGAAGACACGCTCGCGTACCGCATCGTGCGCGACTACTTCGACCAGCTCATCAACCACCGCTGGTCGGAGATCTCCAAGGAGCTGTCCATCACGCCGAAGGATGTACAGGCTGCGGCCGACGAGGTCGCCAAGCTGGACCCGAAGCCCGGCCTCAAGTACGCGGCGCCGTCGGACAACTACATCATCCCGGATCTCGTCGTCGAGAAGATCGACGGCGAATACCTGGTGTTTCTGAACGACACGAGCCTGCCGCGGCTGAAGCTGTCCCGGGCGTACCGCGAGATCGCGAAGGACAAGAACAAGTTCAAGGGAGAGAACAAGGAGTTCATCTCCAACAAGCTGAACAGCGCCAACTGGATGATCCAGGCGATCGAGCAGCGGCGCCAGACGATGCTGAAGGTGATGAACTTCATCGTGGACCGGCAGCGCGAGTTCTTCGAGAAGGGCGTGCAGTACCTCAAGCCGCTGACGCTGCGCGAGGTCGCCGAGGTCATCAACATGCACGAGTCCACGGTCTCGCGGGTCACGAACGAGAAGTACGTGCAGACTCCGCGGGGCGTGTTGCCGCTCAAGTTCTTCTTCTCGAGCGGTCTCTCGACGACGTCGGGCGAGGACGTGAGCGCCCGTGGGATCAAGGCGAAGATCCAGAAGCTGGTGGCCGAGGAGGATCCCCGGCGGCCGCTGACGGACCAAGCGATCGTGAACATCCTCAAGGAGGAGGGGATCCAGATCGCACGCCGCACGGTGGCCAAGTACCGGGACCAGCTCGGAATCCTGTCCGCCCGCATGCGGAAGCGAGTCTGAAGCGCGCCGGAGCGCAGTCCGATCCGATGCCCGAGGTCCTGAATCGGCCGAGCGTCGCGCCCGAGACGCGCCTCCCCCCCGGCGCCCGGCGGGACTTCGCCGTGGTCATCCCCGCGTACAACGAGGTCGAGAACATTCCGGAGCTGGTGCGCGAGCTGCGCTCCACCTTCGAGCGGTTCGGGCTGGAGGGGGAGGTCGTTCTCGTCGACGATGGTTCGACCGATGGAACCGCCGAGGTCGCGCGCCGGGAGGCCGCCCGCTGGGACCGGCTCCGCGTCGTGCGTCACCGCCGGAACTTCGGCAAGACCGAGGCGCTGCTCACCGGCGCCGAAGCCACCACCGCGTCGCGGCTGGTGCTTTACGATGCCGACCTCCAGCACTCGACGGACGAGATCCCGCGCTTCCTCGCGAAGCTCGAGGAGGGCTGGGACATTGTCACGGGGCGCAAGGTGGGCCGCTACGAGAAGGGGTTCGTCTCCGGCATCTACAACTGGCTGAACCGCCGGCTCTTCCACGTCCCGGTCAGCGACCTCAACTCCATGAAGGCGTTCCGCCGGGAGGTGCTGGACGAGGTCTTCCTGCGCCACGACTGGCACCGCTTCTTCGTCGTCCTCGCGCACGCCCGCGGGTTCAGCGTCACCGAGATCGACATCGCGTTGCTGCCCAGGCGGCACGGGGAGTCCAAGTACTCTGGCCGGAGCCGCATCATCATCGGCCTGCTCGATCTGATCTCGGTCGCCTTTTTCCTCTTCTTCGCCCGCAAGCCCATGCTCCTGTTCGGCCTGAGCGGTCTGATCCTGGCTTGCCTGGGCGTGCTGGTGGGTCTGGTCACCATCGGCTTGCGGATCTGGGGGCCCATGCCGCCGTTCGGTTTCCGGCCGCTCCTCTACCTCGTCATCCTGCTCGAGGTGGTGGGGATGCTGCTGTTCGGCTTCGGCTTCCTGGCGGAGCTCATCGCCCAGCAGCACGCCGAATCGGAGGCGTGGCGCCGACGCGAGCGGCGACAATAGGGCAGGGCAGGGGAGGGAGCCTCGCCCGAACGCCCCCCGGTGACCGGGGTAGGGAGGCGACGGGCCCCCGATCTCCGCTCCACATTCTTCCGATCGAGGCTGCCGGATGGCCGATCGCCCCAGGATCCTGGTCGTGGTGGGAACGCGCCCGGAGGGCATCAAGCTCGCGCCCGTGGTGCACGCGCTCCAGGCGCACGCGGACGCGGTGGAGACCCGTGTGGCGCTCACGGGCCAGCACACGGACCTCCTGGACCAGGTGCTCGAGGTCTTCGCGCTGCCCGTGGACTGGGACCTGGGCATCATGCGGGAGGGTCAGGACCTGTACGACGTCGCGCAGGGCTGCCTCACCGGGCTCCGGCCGGTACTGGGCGCGTACCGGCCGGACCTGGTGCTGGTCCAGGGCGACACGGCGACCGTCCTGTTCGCGGCCCTGGCCGCGTTCTTCGAGCGGATCCGGGTCGGGCACGTCGAGGCCGGGCTGCGCAGCGGCGACAAGTGGCAGCCGTACCCGGAGGAGGTGTTCCGGAAGCTGGCCGGCGGAGTCGCGGACCTGCACTTCGCGCCGACGCGGCAGGCGCGGGAGAACTTGCTCCGGGAGGGCGTGCCGGCCGACCAGGTCTACCTGACCGGCAACACCGTGGTGGACGCGCTCCTCGGCATCGCGGCGCAGGACCGTCCCGTTTCCAACCCGGCGTTGCGGGAAGCGCTGGCGGAGGGGCGGCGGCTCGTCCTGGTGACCGCCCACCGGCGGGAGTCGTTCGGCGCGCCGCTGCGTGAGATCTTCCAGGCGATCCGGACGCTCGCGGACCGGCACACGGACACGGTGTTCCTGTATCCCGTCCACCCGAACCCGAACGTGCGCGGCCCGGCGGAGGAGCTGCTCTCCGGCCACCCCCGCATCCGCCTCACCGCGCCGCTGGACTACGCGGACCTCGCCGCGGCGCTCCGGCGCGCGACGCTGGTCCTCACCGACTCCGGCGGCATCCAGGAGGAGGCGCCGAGCTTCGGCACCCCGGTCCTCGTCCTGCGGGAGGTGACGGAGCGGCCCGAGGGCGTGCGCGCGGGCGTCGCCCGCCTCGTGGGCACCGGCCGCGACCGGATCCTCCAGGCCGCGGACGAGCTCCTCTCCGACGAGACCGCCCGCCGCGCCATGGCGACCGCGCGCAACCCCTACGGCGACGGGCAGGCAGGGCGGCGGATCGCGGACATCGTCGTCCACCACCTCACGGGGCGGCCGCGCCAGACGACCGACTGGGAGGCCGAGTGAGGATCCTCCAGCAGTGCATCTACTTCCCGCCCGAGGTCGGCGGGCTCGAGAGCCACGCGTACTATCTCTGCCGCGAGCTGGTCCGCCTCGGCGACGAGGTGACCATGGTCACCTCCCGGTCCAAGCCGGAGGCGCCGGCGCGGGAGGTCATGGATGGCGTGCAGGTGATCCGGACCTGGTTCCCGGGCAAGTCGCCGGCCGGCTGGATCGCCCACACGCTGGCGTCCATCCCCACCTACCTGCCGCTCGCCCGGCAGGCGGACGTCCTCCACGCCCAGACGTTCGCCTCCGCGCCGCCCGCGATGCTCGCACAGGCGCGCTTCGGCAAGCCGATGGTCCTCACCCTCCACACCTCCCACTTCCTGCGCCTGGCGAAGCGACCGGCGTGGCGCCCCGTCCTGCGACGGATCATCCGCGCCGCGGACTGGCTGCTCGCGGCGAGCGAGGAGATCCGCGACGTCGCGCTGGAGCTGTACCCGCACCCGCGGGCGGAGGCCCTGACCAACGGGGTGGACACGGAACTGTTCCGGCCCATCGGTGCGCCGCCGAGGACGATGGACGGCCGCCGGCGCGTCATCGTGCCTCGGCGCCTTTTCCCCAAGAACGGGGTAGAGTACTTCATCCGCGCCATGCCGTTGCTGCGCCGGGAGTTGGACGTGGAGGCGCTGATCGTGGGCGACGGCCCGGAGCGGCCGCGGCTGGAGGCGCTGGCGCGGGAGCTCGGCGTCGCAGACGCCATCCGCTTCCTCGGCGCCCGGCCCAACACCGAAATGCCGGCGCTCTACGCCGAAGCGGACGTGGCGGTGTTCCCCTCGCTCATGGAGGCCACGAGCGTGGCCGCCCTCGAGGCCATGAGCTGCGGCCGACCGGTCGCCGCCTCCCGCGTCGGAGGGTTGCCGGAGATCGTGGATGAGGAGGTGGGCACCCTCTTCCGGCCGGCCGACCCCGAGGACCTGGCGGCCCGGCTCGCCGCACTGCTCCGGGACGCCGACCTGGCGAAGCTGGGCCGGCGCGCCCGGGATCGCGTGGTGCAGCGCTGGAGCCTCGAGCGGCTCGCCAGGCGCCACCAGGAGATCTATCGGACCCTGTTGAACGAGTCGAGGTAGCCCCGTGCCCCGGACACGAACTGGGAAGACCCGACCCGCTGCGCCGGCCGCCCGGCCGGCAGGATACGAGCGGAGCGACGACCGGATCCCGGCCTGGCTGCCGCCGGCCGTGTACGCGCTCGTCACGATCCTGCTGTTCCGCGAGTTCGTGTTCGGCTCCGCCGGCCTGCTCGGCATGGACACGACGGCGCTCAGCTACTTCGCGCGGAACTTCTACACGGAGTTCGTCCGGACCCACCACCGCTTCCCCCTCTGGGACCCGCACCTCTTCGGCGGGATCCCGTTCGTCGAGGGGATGCACGGGGACATCTTCTACCCGCTCACGCTCGCGCTCTTCCTGCTCGGCACCCCGACGTTCTGGGGTTGGAAGATGATCCTCCACGTCTTCCTGGCCGGCGTCTTCTGCTACCTGTGGCTGCGCCGCGGCCTCGGGCTGCGCCGCGGCCCCGCGTTCTTCGGCGGCCTGGTCTACATGATGGGCGCCGACCTGGTCAGCCTCATCTTCCCGGGCGGCGACGGCAAGCTGCTGGTCTCCGCCCTCGCGCCGCTCGCGTTCTGGCTGACGGAGCGCGCCATCCGCGGGCGCCGGCTCCAGGACTTCGCCGTTCTGGCGCTGGGCGTCGCCCTCCTCATGTTCACGTCCCACATGCAGGCGGCCTACTTCACGGTGTGGGGCATCTCGCTGTACTTCCTCTTCCGGCTGGCGCAGCTCTGGAGGGCGGAACGGAGCGCCGGGGGCGCCGCGCGACTGCTCGGCCTGTTCGCGCTGGCGGGCGTGCTGGGTGTCGGCAGCGCGGCCGTCCAGTTCGTGCCCCCGCTCCTCTACCTCCGGGAGTGGTCGCACCGGGCGGGGCGGACCGTCCAGGCCGACGCGCAGAGCGCCTACGAGTACTCGACCCAGTGGTCCATGCACCCGGAAGAGGCCATGGCCATGGTCGTGCCCGAGTTCGTCGGCGCGAACATGCCCAGCGAGACCAGGCCGGCCAACACCTACTGGGGTCGCAACTACGCCAAGCTGAACCACGAGTACGCGGGGCTCATCCCGCTGCTGCTCATCCCGCTGGCGTTCCTGCGGCGTCGGGAGGCCCGATCCTGGTTCTTCCTGGCCCTCGGCACTGCATCGGTCCTATACGCCCTAGGCGCCACGACACCGGCATTTAGGCTGTTCTACCTCATCCCCGGCGTGAAGCTCTTCCGCGCGCCGTCCATCATCATTTTCCTGGTCGGCCTGAGCGTCGCCACCCTGGGCGCCATCGGGCTCCAGCGCCTGCTGGACTGGCGGCAGGGCGCGCCGGAGGAGCGCCGGGCGGTTCGGCGAGCGCTGTGGGCTGCAGCGGTCGTCCTCGGGGTGCTGGCGCTGCTCGAGTCGGCCGGCGCCGTCACCGGGTTCTGGCAGGCGGTGATCTATCCGGACATGGCACCGGACAAGGCGGCGGCGTTCCAGGCGAACCTGCCGGCGATCCGGACCGGCTTCTGGCTCGCCTTCCTGCTGGCCGCGGCCGTGGCAGGGGCGTGGGAGCTCGCTTCGCGGGATCTCTTGAGCGCCCGGGGCACGCTGGTGCTGCTGGCCGTGCTGGCGGCCATTGACCTGTACCGGGTGGACCGGGAGTTCGTCCGCGGCACGGTGCTCATGAACGAAGCGGTCGACCCCGTGTTCTTCACGCCGGACGGCGCGATCCGGTTCCTCCAGGCGGAGCAGGCCCGCGGCGAGCCGTTCCGGGTGCTGGACATCGGGACGTACGGCGGGGCGCGGGGGCGGGTCGGTTCGCCGAACCTGCTGGCGATCCACGGCCTCGAGCAGATCGGCGGGCACCACGGCAACGAGCTGGGGCGCTATCGCGCACTGGTGGGCGGAGATGCGCTCGTCAACCTGACGCGGCGTCTGCTGGACCTGACCAACACGACGTACCTGGTCAGCCCGGGACCGCTGGGCGACGCTGCCGGGTTCACGGAGGTCTACCGCGACCCGACGGCCGTGGTCTACCGGAACGACACCGCGTTCCCGCGGGCGTTCTTGGTGGGCAGCGTGGAGGTGGTTCCGGACGATGTGGCGCTGACCCGGATCCTGGCGGACCCGGAGCTGGACCTGCGGCGCACCGCCTTGCTGGCGGAGCCGCTCCCGGCCGGCGTGGCGGTGGAGCCGGATCCGGAGGGCTCGGTCGAATGGCTGGGCAGGGAAGTGGACCGCTACACCTTGCGGGTGACCACGGACCGGCCTGCGCTGCTGGTGATCTCGGAGAACTACTTCCCCGCCTGGCGCGCGACGGTGGACGGCGAGCCCGCGCCGGTCCTGCGGGCCGATTACACCTTCCGGGCGGTACCCGTGCCGGCCGGAACGCACGAGGTCCGATTCGAGTACCGCTCGGAGGTCCTGCAGGCGTCCGCCGTCGTGTCCGTGGGTATGCTCGGACTGCTGCTCGCGGTCGCGCTGGGCGGCGCCGTGCGCGGACGGCGTCGGGGAGGGGAATAGGGTGAACGGCAGCGCGGGGCCCACGGCGTATGACGTCGCGGAGCACTACGACGAGGCGTACTACGCGGACCTCGCCGAACGCTACACGCGGCGCTCGCGGTTCGCGCGGCAGCGGGTCGCGAACGTGCTCTCACTGCTCCCGCCGCTCGACGGCCTGCGGGTCGTGGACATCGGCTGCGGGATGGGCACGTTCGCGATCGAATGCGCGCGGCGCGGCGCCGTGGCGCTGGGCGTGGATCCGGCGCCGGCGGCGCTGCCGGTGGCCCGGCGGGTCGCAGAGGTGGAAGGAGTCCGGAGCGCCCGGTTCGTCCGGGCGGACGGCGTCCGGCTACCCCTGGCGGACGGCAGCATGGACCTGGCGCTGGCCGCGGACGTGACCGAGCACCTGGACGATGCGACGTTGGCGTCGCTCCTCTCGGAAGCCGTCCGGGTTCTGCGGCCGGGCGGCCGACTCGTGCTGTACACACCGTCCCCGACGCACGTTTTCGAGCGGCTGCGGGGGTGCGGGCTGATGCGGCCGGATCCGTCCCACATCGGGCTCCGCCGGGCGGAGGAGCTCGTGGCCGCCGTCCGCCGCGCCGGGCTCCGGGTGGAGCGCGTGGCGTACCTGCCGTCTCACCTGCCCGTCTGGAACTGGTTGGAGCGGGCGCTGGGTCGCTGGGTGGGGGCCCTGCGACGGCGCATCGGGATCGTGGCGGTGCGGGAGGCAGGGCGGTGAGCGAGCGGCGCCGGCGGCTCCTCCTGCGAACCGCCCAGTTGCTCGCCGTCCTGGTCGTCTCCTGGGCGCTCTTCCGCACGCTCGGCGTCCGACTGAGCGAACTGAAGGCGCTCCGCGGCGCGGATTGGCGGCCGGCGGCGGCGCCGCTCGTTCTCTCGAGCGTGCTGCTCCTGGCGGTGTACCTTGCCCACGCGCTCCTCTGGCGCGCCGTGATGGCGGATCTGGGCGTCGGCCGGCCGGCCGTTCGGACCACCATCCGGCTCTACTTCCTGGCCAGTCTCGGGCGCTATGTCCCCGGAAAGGTCTGGCAGGTCGCCGGCCTCGCCGTGCTCGCGAGCCGGGCCGGCCTACCGCCCGTCGGCGCGACCGCGGCGGCGCTGTTCGGCCAGCTCGCGTTCCTCGTTTCGGGGGCCGTCTTCCTGGCCGTCGCCATGCCCACCGGCCGGGGGGCCGTGGCCGGCGTCGCGGCGCTGCTCGGCGTGATCGCGTCCCTGTGGCTGCTCCGGTGCGCGGCCGGACAGCGACTGGCCGAAGCCCTCCGGGCCCGCGTGCCCCGGCTGGGAACGGTGGTGGACCTGGTCACCGGGGTGCGACCCGGTCACGCGGCGCGCTGGGGGGTTGCCTACGGCCTGACCTGGATTCTCTTGGGAGGCGCGTTCGTCCTCTTCGTGATCTCGTTCTACCCGGATGCGGGGGGCCACCTGCGCTACGTGGCCGGCACGGTCGCGGCCTCGTACCTGGGCGGCTACATCGCCGTCTTCGCGCCCGCCGGCATCGGGGTGCGGGAAGGGTTGATGGGCGTGCTGCTGGCCGACGTGATGCCTGCGCCGGCCGCGCTCGTCGTCTCCCTCGCCTCGCGGCTCTGGTTCACCGCCGTCGAGCTCCTCCCGCTCCTCGCCCTGCCGGCGCTGCGCGGACACGAAGGGGCCCCAGAACGGAACCCGATCCCCGGAACGCCGTGAACCAGGAAACACGCAACGGCCGCGGCCTGGTCATTATTCCGACCTACAACGAGCGCGAGAACCTGCCCCGTCTCGTCCCCATGGTCCTCGCGCAGGACCCGAGGCTCGACGTCCTCGTCATCGACGACGCATCGCCGGACGGCACCGGCGAGATCGCAGACCGCCTCGCCGCAGAAAACCCACGGGTCCACGTGCTCCACCGGCGCGGCAAGCTCGGGCTCGGCACCGCGTACCTCGAGGGCTTCCGCTGGGGCCTCGAACGCGGCTACGCGTACCTCTTCGAGATGGATGCGGACTTCTCCCACGACCCGGCGCACATCCCCCAGTTCCTGGAGGCCATCGAGGAGGCCGACGTGGTGCTCGGCTCCCGTTACCTCCACGGCCGGGTCACGGTGATCAACTGGCCGATCGGCCGGCTGCTGCTCTCCTACTTCGCCAACGTCTACGCGCGGCGGGTGACGGGGCTTCCAGTGGCGGATGCGACCGGCGGGTACAAGTGCTTCCGCCGAAAGGTCTTGGAATCGATCGACCTGGACCGCGTCGAGTCCGAGGGCTACGCATTCCAGATCGAGATGAGCTTCCGGGCCTGGCGGAAGGGGTTCCGCATCGCGGAGATCCCGATCGTGTTCGTGGACCGTACGCTGGGCGAGTCGAAGATGTCCAAGCGCATCGTGCTCGAAGCGGTCTGGAAGGTCTGGAAGCTGCGAATCCTGGACCTCCTGGGACGGCTCTGAGGATCCCATGGCGATCCGCGACCTGCTCTGGGCCTGCCCGTTCTGCCGGGCCGAGGACGCGATCCGGACCGAGGGCAGGGGCGAGGTGTGCAAGCGGTGCGGCGCCCGCTTCCGGCGGGGAGCGGGCGCGGAGATCGAGGCCCGGCCCGTGGGCGGGCAGCCGGTCCGCCGGCACGCGGCCGAATGGGCCGCCGAGCTGCCGCCGGTGCGGCTGCCGGACGAAACGGAGGCGGGGCCGGACGAGCGCGAGTACCGGCGCACCGCGGCCGTTGCCCGGTTCGTGGTCGGGCTCGCCCCCGTCCACGCTCGCGGGCGGTACCTGGGCCGGGTCGAGCGCCTCGGCCCGGCGGTGCAGGGGACGCTCGTCCTGACGAGCCGAGCCTTGACCTTCGCCCCCGGCGAGGGACAGGCCCACCGGTGGCCCCTGGAAGCGGTGGCTGCCGTGCAGCCCAGCTCGAGCGGGCTCCAGCTCCGGATGCGCGGCGGCCCGGTGGTGCTGTTCCGCTTCCCGGATGCTTCGGTCCGCCTGTGGGAGGAGACGATCCAGGCGGCCCTCCGGCGCCTGTACCGCCGCGCTGGGTGGGGCGAGATCGTCGAGTTCCAGCCGCGGATTTCGGTCCGATGAGCCGCCTGTACCGTTGCTGCCAGGCGCTGGTCCGGGCCGGCTGGCCCGTCGTGGGCGGCCGCCTCCACGTGCAAGGCATGGAGAACATCCCGTCCAAGGGGCCGTTCCTGCTGATCGCCAACCATCAGAGCGTCCTGGATCCGATCCTCATCCAGGCCGTCTGCCCCAGGGTGCTCCACACCATGGCCAAGAGCACCCAGTTCCTCAGCCCGCCCATGCGCTGGCTCATGGCGCGGCTCCATTCCTTTCCGGTCCGGCGCTTCGAGATCGACCCGCAGGCCGTGCGCCATGCGCTGCGCCGGCTCGAGGAGGGGCAAGGCGTCGGAATTTACATCGAGGGTGAGCGGAGCTGGGACGGCCGGCTCCAGGCGCCCAGACGCGGCACCGTCCGGCTGATCCTTCGGGCCGGTGTACCGGTGGTGCCGACCGCCATCGCCGGCTCGTACGAGGCCTGGCCCCGGTGGGCCCGCGGCCCGCGCCGGGCCGATGTGGCGATCGTCTTCGGCCAACCGCTCCGCTGGCCGGCCGTCCGCGACCGCCGCGAGCGCGAGGCGCTGGTCGACGCCGCCGCCTCCCAGCTCATGTCCCGCCTGAGTGATCTCTTGAGCGCCGCCAGCCGCCTGCGCGGCGGCTGAGCACACCCGTTGCCGCCGCTGGTTCCCATACCAGCCGGGTGTCACTGGCTCCCGCAACGGAAGAGGAAGGGCGGACGTGGAGAACGGGCCGAGTTTTCCACGTCGCCCCGCCGCTCAACTTTACATAATGCATATTATGCGCACCTACGGCGAGCGCGGAAACCGCCGCCCGCCCGCGGCGCCGCCGGCGTGGACGCCCCCTCGCGGCCGCGCGTTCGCGCCACCGGACCGACGTGGGTCGGCCACGCGTGGCCGTCGGCCCGCCGGAAGGCCCGGCGGCGCGACACCGAAAACGCGGCGCCGGCGGCCGCTGGAGCCGCCGGCGCCGGGCCAGGAGCGGGACCTACAGCTGTTTGTGGGCGGCGCTCAGGACCGGGCGCTCGCCGTGGCGCGGGTCTGGGCTTCCGCCCGCCGCATCTCGTAGAAGGCCCGTTCCGGCGCGTCGGCCGGGAGCATACCCAGGATCCGGTCGTAGAGCGCGACGGCGCCGGCGAAGTCGCCGCGGTCCTGCCGGATCCGGGCCGCGGCATCCAGCGCATCCAGACGCTGGTACTGGAAGGCCGCGCCGTCCGCGATCCGGAGGTAGACCCGCTCCGCCTCCCCGGACCGGTTGGCGGCCTCGTGGGCGGCCCCGACCAAGAACGCCGCGGTCGGGCCGAGGGGATGGTCCAGGTCCCGCGCCATGCGATTGAGCGTCTGGATCGCCTGCTCGGGGTTCCCTTCCTCCAGGTAGAGCTGGCCGAGCAGGATCCGCGCTTCCGCGCTCGCGGCCGTGCTCCCGTATCGGTTGATGAACGTCTGGAGCTCCTGGATGGCCACCGCGCGGTTCCCACTCGCCACGGTCTGGCGCAGCGCCGCCAGCTCGGCCGTCGCACGGTTGGCGATGGCGACCCGCGTGTTCCGGTAGTAGACCCCCACGGCCAGGGCGAGGAGGATGGCAATGACCGCCACCGTGAGCGCGCGTCGGTGTTGCTTGATCCACGCGCTCAGCTCGAGGACGTTCGCAACGAACACGTCATCCGGCGCGGTCTGTCCTCTGTGGATGCGCCGTGCCGTCGGGTGTCGTGTTGGCATACCGCGTACGCTGGTGATGGTCGCACTGCGCACTCGCGGCGACAACCGCGCGTGCGGGTAGATTGGCCGTAAGCTATTTAGAATAATGTATTTCTGGGCCGACGTCAAGCTCGAGAGCGTTCATGGCCGGCGGCCCGAGGCCGGGCCGCCGGCGCGGGCCGGCTGGTTCCGCCGCCGCCCGGCCGCGGGGGGGCGGCCGCGGACCCGTTCATCGTCCGGCGGGGGTCAGCGCTCCGGCGATCCCGCCTCGGCCGTTCTCCCGCGAGTCACGGAGGCCGCGGGCACCTGTCGGACGGCGCCGTACCGGATCGGGCCCGAGCGGCGGTACTCGGCCGGGGCGTAGGCCTGCCCGGGAGCGGGACGAGGTGCCTGGCCCAAGACGAAGGCGAAGACGTCGTCGCCCCTGGGGGTCCCGAGCTGGTAGTTCCCGCCCGCGGCGACGGCGACGTACTGCACGCCGTCCACGGCGTAAGTGATGGGCCCGCCGTGGACGCCGGCTCCGGTGTTGAACTGCCAGAGCAGATCGCCGGTGAGGGCGTCGAAGGCGTCGAGGGTGCCGGTCCCCTGCCCCACGAAGACCACGTCGCCGGCGGTCACGAGGGCCGCGCCGACCATGGGTACCGGGACGCGCTGCTGCCAGCGGATCTCGCCGGTGCGGAGGTCAATGGCGGTGAAGGTGCCCCACTGGGGCAGGTCCGGCGGTGTCAGGAAGGTTCCGCCGGTCCAGAGTCGTCCCTCGTAGAACGGCTGGCGGGTGACCCGGTAGACCATCGGCTGGTGGACGCCGAGGACGTAGGCGAGGCCCGTACGAGGCGAGTAGGCCATGGGAGACCAGTGGGCGCCGCCGTGGGCGCCCGGGATCATGAGCCGGCCGTCCGCGGGGTCTCCGCCAGCGCTCACGGTGGTGAACAGCGCGTCCTGAGGGACGAAGTTGTCGGACCGGAGCACGGGCTGGCCGGTGGCGGCGTCCACGACGTAGAGCCAGCCGGTCTTGCCGGCCTGGGCGACGTAGCGCCGCCCGTCCAGGTCGAACAGGATCGGCGGGCTGACCGGGGCGAGGTCCCAGACGTCGTGGGGCACGGTCTGGAAGTACCAGCGCAGGGTGCCGGTCTCGCCGTCCAGGGCGACGATGGAGGCCGTGTACAGGTTGTCGCCGGGCCGCACCCTCCCGTCGAGGCTGGGCGCCGGGTTGCCGACGCTGAAGTAGAGGGTCTTGGTGGTGGGGTCGTAGGCGGGGGTCATCCAGACGGAGCCCCCGCCGCGTTTCCAGGCGTCCCGGTAGGTGGCGCTGTCCTCGCGCTCCGCCGTGATGTCCCGGCCGAGGGCCGTCCCGAACGGGTCGGTGTCCCGCCACTCGCCCCACCAGCCGTTGGGCGCCTCGTCGGGCGCGGGGATGGTGTACCAGCGCCAGGCCAGCTCACCGGTCGCGGCGTCGTAGGCGCTGACGAACCCCCGGAGGCCGTAGTCCGCCCCGCTCACGCCGACGAAGATCTTCCCGTCGAAGGCCAGGGGGGCCATGGTGATGCTGTAGCCGTCATCGGGGTCGGCGACCTCGGTGTCCCAGACGACCTGCCCGGTCCGGCGGTCCAGGGCGATGAGGCGGGCGTCGAGGGTGGCGACGTGGACGTGGTCGCCGTAGATGCTGACGCCTCGGTTGTTGGGGCCGCAGCAGAGCTGCGTGCGTCGGATCTCCGGCTTGAACTCCCAGAGCTTCTCGCCGGTGGCGGCGTGGAGGGCGATGACGCCGCTTCCGGGCGTGGTCAGGTACATGACGTTCCCGGCGACGATCGGCGTCGTCTCGAAGGACTCGGCCACGCCGGTCTGGTAGACCCAGGCGGGGGTCAACGTCGCGACGTTCTCCCGGGTGATCTGGGCGAGGGACGAATAGCGCTGGTTGTTGTAGGCGCCGCCGTAGGTCAGCCATTCGGTTCCGGCGGCCTGGAGCGCCGAGAGCACCGCGTCGGTGACGGGAGCGAAGCTCGGTGCCGGCGGCCGCCGCGCCGGCGTCGCATCGCCCTCGGCGTCCGCGCCGCCGATGCGTGGTTCTCCCCGGCACGAGGCCAGGGACGCGGCGAGCAGCGAAACGACGACGACAGCGCGCACGGTCCACCCCCCTTCCCCGGCGCACCTGGTGCGCGCCGGTCCGCGGTCCTGCCGAAACCGCGGCGGCGTCGGTGCAAGAAGGGTACCCGGCACGAGCGGCGTCGAGGTCGTCGGCCGTGCATGGCGTATGCCTTGCATCCCGCACCAGCTCCGAACGTGCGTGGGCGGCGGACGACCGGGCGAGGGGCGGGAGTCGGGAGCGTGGGATGAGAGCGGTGCAGGCGCGGAGGCCCGTGGGGCTGCCCGCGCTTCTCGTTGTCTGCCTGGCGCCGGTGGGGTGGCTCATGGCGTGCGCGGCGAGATCGCCCGGGGCGCGGGCCTACCCGGAGCTCGTCCGCTTCGCCGGCCGCGAGATCGAGGCGGTGGGTTTCCGGGGCGGCGCGCCGTTCCCGGCGGACACGCTGGAGCGGCTGGNGNGGACGGCGGCCAGCCAGTGTCGCGTCCTCGGCCTACCGATCTGTCCGTTCGGGTTGGGCAGACGCGAGGAGTACCTCGATCTGGACGTGCTCCGCAGCGACGCGGCACGCCTCGCCCTCTTCTTCCGCCAGGCCGGCTTCTTCGGGACGCAGGTCGAGCCGGAGGTCCGGGAGGCGAGCGACGGGGCTGTGGCGGTCACGTTCGTGATCCGGCGCGGCGAGCCGGTCATCGTCCGTTCGCTGGAGCTGCACGGCGTCGAGGGCGTTCTGGACACGGCCCGGCTGCGGCGTCGGTTGCCGCTCCGGCCGGGCGAACGCTTCGACCTGCGCGAGCTCGCGGCTTCCGCCGACACGATCCTGGCGGCCCTCTATGCGCGGGGCCACGCGTACGCCGTCGTGTTGCGCGAGTACACCGCGGACACCGTTGCGGACCGGGTGGACGTGGAGCTCACGGCGCTGCCCGGGCCCCAGGTGGTGATCGATTCCATCGCCGTGATCGGCGCGGAGCNCCTGGGGCGGGCCGCCGTGATGCGGCAGCTCGAGTTCCGCGAGGGCGACCTGCTCCGGGGCAACGAGTTGGACGCCAGCGAGCGCAACCTCTACGCCCTGGACATCGTGCAGTTCGCGAGCGTCGGGGTCGTGCGGGACACGGTGGGTGCGCCGCCGGACAGCGCCCGGGCCACGGTGGAGGTCCGGATCGTGGAAGGGCCGGTCCACGTGGTCGAGGCGTCGGCGGGGTTCGGCACCGTAGACTGTCTGCGGGCCGGCGTGCAGTGGACGAGCCGGAGTCTGGGCGGCGGGGCGCGGCGGCTCTCGCTCACGGCATCGGTGAGCAAGCTCGGGATCGGCGCGCCGGTGGACTTCCGGGCCGGCCGCGCGGTGTGCCGCGAGTTCCGCGACGAGCCGTTCCGGAGCCGCGTGGACTACCGCCTCGCCGCAGAGTTCACGGAGCCGGGGTTCCTCGGTGCGCGCAACCAGCTGACCCTGGCCGCCTTCGGCGAACGGCAGTCCGAGCCCCGGCTCTTCCAGCGGGAGGTCTATGGCGCGCGGGTGGCGCTGGCGCGCCGGCTCGGCCTGCGTGAGGCCGGGACGCTCACGGTCGGGGTCGAGCGAGGCCGCACCCTGGCCACGCCCGCCATCTTCTGCACCGCCCTGCTGGTCTGCCGGCCGGAAGACATCGCGGACGTCCGGCGTTTCCGGTGGCGCAACACCGCTGGCGTGGTGTGGGCGCTGGACCGGACGGACCAGGTCCTCGACCCGCGCCGCGGCTACCAGCTCGGCGCGTCGCTCACCTGGGCCGCGGACTGGCTGGGGAGCGACGCCAGCTTCGTGCGCTGGACGGGAGACGTCTCGCGCTACTGGCCTCTGGGTCCCGACCGCGTCTTCGCGGCCGGCCTCCGGCTGGGCACCTTCTTCGGCAGTGCGTCGCTCATCCCGGACGGCGACTTCCTGCCGCCGGAGGACCGCTTCTTCGCGGGCGGGGCGACCACGGTCCGGGGCTTCTCGCGCAACGGGCTCGGCCCGCGGGTCTACGTCACGAGCCGCATCCAGGTCGATCCGCTGACCGGCGACACGTTGGTGTCCACCGACGACGTCACGTTCGTCCCGACCGGCGGGACCGCGCTGGCGATCGTCAACCTGGAGCTGCGCACGCCTGCCCCGGTCGCCTCCGACCGTGTCCGGCTCGCCTGGTTCGTGGATGCGGGGGCGCTCGAAGACGGCGACCTCTCGGACCTGCGGCTGGATCGCTGGCGCGTCACGCCCGGGGTGGGCGTGCGGATCCGCTCGGTGGTCGGCCCCATCCGCCTCGACCTCGCCTACAACCCGTATGCTCCGCGCCGGGGCCCCCTGTACTTCGCACAAGCCGACACGCTGATCCAGATCTCTCCGGACTTCGCTCCCGGGCGCACGTTCCTCGACCGGTTCCGTCTCCACCTGGCCCTGGGCCAGGCGTTCTGAGGCGACCGTGGGCCCGCGACGGGAGCGCCAGTCCGACCCGGCGGCCGCCGCCTCGCTCGTCATCCTGGCTCTCGCCGTCGCCGCGTTGACGCTGTACGCCCTCGTGGAGACGGGCGCCCTGGCGCGCTGGGCCGCAGCGCTCGCAGCGCGGCAGTGGGCGCGTGAGGAGGAGGCCGCCGAGCCCGGTGCCCTGCCGCGCGCCGTCCCCGGTGCCCTGCCCTCGCGGACCGTACCGGCGGCGCCCGCGCCTGTCCTCCCCCGGGTGGACACGGTCCGCTCCGACACGCTCGACGCCGAGGCCCGGCCCGGGCGACGGCCGGGGGTCCGGCGCTTCGGCGTCCAGGCGTTCGAGGGTCGGATCCTGGAGCGCCTGGACCGGAGCCGCCCCGACCCGCGGGCCCTCACCGGGATCGCGCGGGTGCGCGTGACGGACCTGGCGATCGAGGAGCCGGACGGACCACGGTTCGCCGAGGCGGCGCGGGCCGAGTTCGGGATCGACCTCGGCGCCCTCCAGACGGGGGATGTGCTGCTGTCGGATGTGGTCCTCGTGAAGCCGGACGCCGTGCTCCGCCGCGGACCCGGCCAGGACTGGAACTACCAGCGAGCGTGGCGGACGATCGTCGGCGCGCGTGGGGCGGACGCCGATGGCGGCCCATCGGGCGGAGGCACCCTCGAGCTCACGGACGTCCGCATCTCCGGCGGCCGCCTCGTCGTCGAGAGCCCCGGAACGAGTGTGGCGATCCTCGGCCTGGATGCCGACATCGCGCGCGCCACCCTCTCGGATCCCAGCGCACCAGCGCCGGAGGTCCTGGCCCGGAGCGCGAGCGGCGACGTCGTCCTCCCCGGCATCGATCGGCGGTTCGCCGTGGCTACGGCCGACGCCGAGGCCCGCCTGGACGACGACGGTACGACCTTCACGGCCGCGACCGCGACCGTGGACGGCGCCCGGCTCACCGCGGTCCGGGGCAGGTACGACACGACCACGGGGCTGGAGCTCGCGCTCCGCGCAGAGGCCGTGCCGCTGGCCGATCTGCGGTGGTTCATGGACCAGCTCCCCGACGCCGGCACGGCGTCCTTCACCCTCGACATCACGCCGGCCGGAGGCGGCCGCTCCCGGGTGGCCATCACGGAGCTGGCCGCCGCCGCGGGCGGCTCGAACGTGAGGGGAGCGATCACGGTCGTCGTCGGCGGCGCGGCGCCCGCCGCCCTCGAGTCCGTGGACCTCGCGCTGGATCCCCTCGACCTCGCGCTCCTGGAGCCGGCCACCGGCTCGCTGCCGGTGACCGGGACCGTGAGAGGCACCCTCACAGGGAGTGCGGGTGCGTTGCGGTTCGACGCGGTCGCCGCCCTGACCGCCGCCGGCGCCACGACGGGGTTCGACGCGGCGCTGGAAGGGACCGCGGCGTACGACGCCGCCGGCTTCCGGCTCACGAGCCTCGTCGCCGAGCTGGACCACGTCCCCCTCGCCGCGCTCTCGCCGCTGATCCCCGGAGTGTCGCTGACGGGAACGGTGACGGGGACCGTTGCGCTGAGGGGCGCCCCGGGCGCCGTGCCGCTGGACGTGGACGTCCGCCTGGCCCTCGACGTCGGCACGCTCCTGCTCCGCGGCGCCCTCGACCTCCGCGGCCCTGTCCCGGCTTACGACCTGACCGGGCAGACCATCGACCTCTCGCTCGCCGCCCTCTTCGGGCAACGCGTTCCGCCCGCTCAGCTCACGGCCGACTTCACCCTCGCCGGCTCCGGGACCACCGCCGCCTCGGCCACGCTCCGCCTCGCGCTGGCCGGCCGGTTCACGGGCTGGCAGACGGATCCCGGGGACGCGGTCGATGTGATACTGGAGATCGACAACGGTACTCTCCGACTGGATCGTGCGTTTCTTGCGCTCGCCACACTCGACCTCGAGGTCTCCGGCACGTGGCGATTCGCCGTGCCGGCAGCCGGGGAGCTGCGCTACGCGCTCCGCGTGGCGGACCTCGCGCCGTTCGCGCCGTATCTCCCGCTCGCGGCGGACAGCGTGGCGGCCGGCGAGGTGTGGTCCGAGGGAACGCTCTCGGGACCGGCGGACGGCGTGCGCATCGCCGGCACGGCCGCCCTCTCGGGCGTCCGCCTGGACGGCTGGCGCATCGCCTCGGCGCGGGGCACGTACGCGGTCACGCTCGGCGTCTCCCCTGCACCGGCCGTACTGGACGTGGTGGCCCGGGGGGTCGCGGTCCCGGGGCTCGCCGTGTACGACACCGCGGTCGTCGCGTACCGGCAGGAGCCGCCCACGTTCTCGCTGACCGTCACCGCCGAGCGCAGCGGCGGGGGTGTGCTGGCGCTGGCCGCGGACGGGCGCATCGCCGATGCCGGACGCCGGGAGGCCGTCATCCGCCGCTTCGTGGCGGACATTGGCCCAGACCGTTGGAGCCTCGCGCGGCCTTCGACCGTCGCGTGGGGCGGCGAGCCCGGGCTGGACGTGAGCGGGCTCCTCCTCGTGGAGGAGGGTGGCCCGGGCCGCCTCTCGGTGGACGGCCGCGCTCCGCGGGTGGGCAGCGCCGGCATCCGGGTGATCGCGACGGCGGTTCCCATCGGTCCCGTCCTCGCGGCTGCCCGGGTGGACACCGCGGCGACGGGCCGGATCTGGCTCGACGCGCAGGTCGAGGGCCGGCTCGAGGCGCCGGTCATTGGCGCAGAGTTCCGTCTCCGGGGAGCGACGGTCCAGGGGGTGGTGGTCGGGCAGTTGGAGGGCGAGCTGCGCTACGCCGACCAGCGCTTGGAGATCCGGGCGGAGTCGCTGCTCGAGCCCGCACGCGCCCTCGACGTCAGCGCCTCGCTCCCGGTGGATCTCGTTCTCGGCTTCCCGCCCCGGTGGGACCTCCTGGACGAAGGCCCCGTCCGTGCGACCCTGGTCGCCGACAGCGTGGCCCTGGCCGCGTTCGAGCCGTGGTTGCGCGACGTGCGGGACCTGGAGGGAGCGTTCAGCGGCCGCGCGACCGTCAGCGGGACGGTCGAAGAGCCACGGCTGGAGGGATCGTTCGCTCTGCGCCGCGGCGCCGTCACGATCATCCCCTTCAACGAGCGTTACCGCGAGATCTCGGCCGACGTCAGACTGGAGGGCTCGCGTGTGATCGTCGAGGAGGCCCGCGCGCAGTCCGACGGCTGGGCCGTGGCCCGCGGCACGATCACGTTCCCGGCCCTCACCGAGCCGGTCTTCGACGTGGCCCTGGAGTTCGACGGCTTCCGCGCTTTCTCGGCGCGCGGCCGGGACGCCGCCGCGGTGACCGGGTCCGTCGCGCTCGCCGGGCCCCTCGCGGGCCCCACGGTCAGCGGTCGCGTGGTCCTGGACGATGGCTCCGTCCCGGTGAACGCGTTCACGTCCAGGGATGGGGAGGAACTGCTCCTCTACGACGAGGGGGAGCTGCTCGCGCTGCCCGTGGGAGACGACGGCGCGCCCGTGCGCGCTCCCCTACTGGCCTCCATCACGTTCGACGAGTTCACCATCGTAGCGGGCGACGGTCTCTGGTTCGCCACGGACGGGACCCGGGTGCAGCTCGCGGGCGAGGTGGTGATCGTGGGCGCGGGCGAGGATCTCCGGGTCTTCGGGACGCTCGAGGGCGAGCGTGGCACGTTCACCCTGGAAGCCGGACCCGTGGTCCGCCGGTTCGACATCGAACGCGCGGAGGTCCGGTTCCTCGGGGAGACGCCCCCGGATCCCATGCTGAACGTGACGGCGGTCCGCACGGTGCCGCTGGGCTCGCAGCGCGAGATCGCCATCGTCGCGCGGATCACCGGCACGGCATCGAGCCCGGTCGTCGCGTTCACCACGCCGGAGGGGGCCGCGATCCCCGAGTCGGAGCTGCTGAGCTTCCTCGTCTTCGGGCGCCCCAGCTTCGCGCTGGGCGAGGCCGCGTTCCTCGGCCAGGGCGTGCTCGGGGAGTTCTTCCTGACCGGGCTCACGGAGTTGACCGCCATCGAGCTCGAGCAGGAGCTCGCCGCCGACCTCGGCCTCGATTTCTTCGAGATCCGTCCCGGCTTCGGGGCGTTCGGCGGCCTCGGCCTCCCGACCGTGATCCTTGGCCGGGAGGTCGCGGAAGACGTCTTCCTCACGGTGGAGGCTGGCCTGGGCCGTCTCGCGGGAGTGGAAACCACGGCGGCCCTGGCCGTGCGGCTACAGTGGAGGATCGATGATCAGTGGCAGCTCGAGCTCGCCCTGGAGCCGGCGACCCGCGCACGCCTGCTCCGCGGCGGAACCGTCGTCCTGCCGCTGGCCCCTCCCGAGCAACAGGTCATCATTATCATCCGGCGTCGGTGGACCTACTGAAGCGGCGCCCTCGCCATCGCCTGCACCCACGGGATTGTCATACCGCCCGGGCTTCCTGCATCTTCACAGCGCTCTTCGCGCGGCGTAGCGCGGCGTCCAGAATGGCGACCTGAACGCGGGCGAGCGAATCGTCGGAGATCATCCGGCGCGGCCGGATCCGCTCGACGTTGGGGAGCAGGGCGTCATCCACCCACTGGGGTGCGCCCGGCCAGAGGAACACGGTCCGAACGTTGCGAGCGGCCGCCAGCAGCTCGGCGCGATCGGTCGCCGAGATGATCTGGAGCTGATCGTCGATGACGGGCCCGAGGTCGCAGTGGGCCAGGGCGCGCCGAACCTTGTGCTCCACGATCGGCGTGTCCACCACCACGAGCACCCGGCCCGCCGTGAGACGGTCGCGGATCTGCCGGAGCAGCCCGGGCGCGAGCGTCGCCTCGATGATCGCCCGACCGGGCGCGAGCAACGCGAGGTCGGAGCCATGGTAGGGCGTCGTGACCACCGCCGGCGCGTCGGCGAGGACGGGCTCACCCGCGCGGAGTTCCTCCAGCACGCACGGCACGGCGTGGACTTCGAGCCGCTCACGCAACTCGGCGGCGAGCGCCTCCGCTTGCGACCAGTTGCACTCCACCACCGGCAACGGGATGCGCTCGACCTCGGACACCGTGTTGATCAGCCGGAGGATGGTCCGGGTGTCCAGGCCCAGGGCGCGCGCTCCTTCGTACGTGTGCTCGAGCCACTGCCGGTGCAGCCGGTCCAGGGGTCCGGACGGCTCGGGCAGGAGCGGCGCACAGAGGTAGACGCCGGACCGGGCTCGTACGCGCACGAGCCCCTCCTCCTGCAAGCGCCGGTACGCCGCTGCCGCCGTCTTGCGGTCCACACGCTCCGCCTCGGCGATCTCCCGGATGCTGGGCAGCCGCTCTCCCGGACGCCAGTACCCGAGGTACAGGCCCGAGACGATGCGCTCGCGCAGCTTCCCGAGGATGATCGCTCCGGCGACCTGCTCTCTTGCCATGGCCGCCTCCCTTCCTGGGATTGGTGTGAGACACAAAGGTGGATGCAAGAAAGGTTCCAGGCGGCCGGGGTCGGGCGGTGCCTGGCGATCCTCCTAACTCTCTTTGTGCACGCCACTTCCGCGCTCGGAGCGCAGGATACGGCGAACGCGGCGGCCGAACGCCACCGGCGCGCGGCGCGCAAGGCGGAGGCCGAGTACGAGAGTCTCGCCCGTCGGCTGGCGCCTGCCACCTTCGGCTCCGGCGGCGGCGAGTGCGACGAGATCGTCGGGCGGTTCTGCCTGAGGTTCGACACGGGCGAGCCGCGCCCGGTCCCGCCGGAAGCGCCGCGGGTGGTCGAGGCGCGGCGCAACGCGGTGGAGACGTTGCGGCGCGCCTTTGCCGCGGTTCCCGGCGACCTGCGGATCGCCGGTTCACTGGTGCGTTACCTGGTGGAGGATGGCAGGCCGGAGGAGGCCGTCGCTGCGGCGGAGGCGTTTGCCTGGGCGACGTCGGATTCGACCTGGAAGGAGCTGCTGGTGGCGTTCGGCATGCACGCGCGCGGCGACGACAGCGCGGCCGAACGGCGGTTCGCGGAGGGGATCGCGCGCCTGCCCCCTGAGGAGGCGCGGCGGCTCGAGCGGGTGGACGTGTTGCTGGCGGCGGAGGAGAGGCGCTTCTACCGCGGCCTGGACGAGGAGGGACAGCGGCAGTACGAGCGTGAGCTGTGGGTGGCGGCCGACCCGCTCTATCTGACGCCGGGGAACGAAGCGCGGGCCGAGCACTTCGCGCGGCATGTCTGGGCACGCCTGCTCTCGCAAGCGCCGGTCGTCTACGGCATGGTGCCGTGGGGCAAGGACCTGGACGAGCTGACGCTCCGCTACGGGGTCCCGGTGGGCCGGGAGCGGGACGTCTCGAGCTGGACGCTGGATGTGCGGATGATCGAGCACTTCGACCCGGACCAGCTCGCCTACGTCCCGGAGCGGCTGCGGACCCGGGGGCTCGGCGAGGCGCCGTTGCCGGGGGAGCCTTCGCCGTTGGAGAACCCGCGCGCCCGGAGCGGTTATGCGCCGCTGACCTTCCGCCGGCTGCTCCCGTTCGCCCATCAGGTGACCCGCTTCCCGGCGGGCGACTCGGTGGTGCTGCGCGTGGACGGCGCGCTCGCGCTGGACAGCGTGGCGCTGGAGGGCGGTGCGGGCCGGACGGCCGCCACCGCCCTGTTCGTGCTGGACAGCGCCTACGTCCACGTGACCGAGCGCCGGGAGCGGGCCGCGTCGGTTCGGGACACGTTCTTCGTGAGCTTCGAGACGACGCTGCCGCCGGGTCGGTTCGTCTACTCTCTCGAAGCGCTCGAGGACGAGACGCGTCTGGCCGGCCGCGCCCGGTACGAGGTCACGCTGGAGGCGCCGGGCCCGGGCGAGCTCGCCCTGTCGGACATCCTAATCGCGCACCCCTACCGGGACGCCGAGCTGCCCCGCACCCGCGACGCGCCCGGCCTCGCGCCGCGAGCGTTGCTGATCGTCCAGCCGACGGACACGTTGGGGCTCTACGCGGAGGTCTCCGGTCTCGCGGACGGCGGCGACGGGGCGACGCGCTACCGCGTTGAGGTCTCGATTCGCAGGACCGGCGAATCCGGGATCAGCCGGGCGGTGCGGTGGGTCGGCCGGACGCTGGGGCTGGTCGGCCCCGACACCCCGCCTCGGGTTTCCTGGACCGGCGCGGGTGTGGCCGGCGGCGTGGAGCCCCTCGCCGTGGACCTCGACCTGGCCGGGCTCAAACCCGGCCTGTACGTGGTCCAGCTCGCCGTCGAGGACCTGGTGACCGGGCAGCGGCGCGAATCGCAGAAGGCGATCCGCATCGCGCGGCCCGACGCCTAGGCCTGCGGGCGCGGTCACTCCGGCTCGACGCCCGCGCCGTCCGTGGCTGCCCCGGCCGCTGCCGCGATGGCGGGTTCCAACCGCTCGAGCAGCCACTGCTCGAAGCGGCCGTTGGACCGACACGGGGCGCCGACGGTGGACCGGACCTCCGTTGAGATGATGATCTCGCTGCCGGCATCACGCGGCACGACCTCTACCCGGGGGCGGAGTGACGCGCTGCCCACGGGACCGTTCGTCTCGCAGGCGAGGTACTGCCGGCCGTCCCCTGAGGGCGTCAGCCAGGCGAGCTGGACGACCCGGTCGCCGCGCCGGACCTCCTCCACGAGCAGGCCGAGCGCGGCGAGTTCTGCGGGGAGCCGCTCCCACAGTGCATCGGCGGGTGCCGGGACGGCGGTCTTCGTCGTCGGGCGACCCGCCCATCGATCGAGGAGTCTCACCCCACAGGCGCTCGTACCCGCGATCAAGACCAGCGCCAAGCACGCCCGACCCGGCTGTCCGCGCATCCAACACCCTCCTCCACACCGTGCCCGGCTGTGGGGGAGCGGGCGCCGCACGCGGCCGCGTGCGGACGGAAGCCGCGCTCCCGACCCGGCGATGTCAGGCAATCCACATTCCAGCCGACGTGGGCAGTGGAGGAGCGCTCTTCGGGGATGGGTCGATTCGCGTCCGAGCGGCGCGATCCCGGGGGGCGTCGGTCGGGACCCGTCCGTACCCGGGGAGCCACGCGATCGCACACCGCCCCTACGGCCCTGCGGGACGCTCGAACGGCCTCTGCGCGCCGATCGGGCGGTGTTGCCGGCACTCCCCTGCCGGCTAGAGCTTCACGCGCGCCCGAAAGCCCTCGCCCTCGAGCCGCGCGAGGAGGCGGGTGTACGGCGTGCGGGCGGGGTTGTGCTTCACGTAGATCTCCCCGCGTTCCTCGAGGGCAACGACACCGGCGACGCCCGGTTCACCGTCGAGGAGGCGCCGGAGCCGGTCCGCTGTGGGTCGGTCGCGCAGTTGCTCGACCACCAGGATGGTGGTGTCCATGAGGAGTCTCCGGTGTGCGGTGTGGCCAGGTCCGGGGCGACGGCGTATTCTCCCGGAGCGTCCGACGCGCCGTCAAGCCCCAGCACGGCACCTGGCCGCCGGCTGGACCTCCCGGCGCCGGGCCGGCGCTCCGATCGTGGCGCTTCGAGCGCCGCCCGCCGATTGTCTGCCCCGCCGTTCCGTGCGGGGAGGGAGTGTGGGATGTCGACCAACCGTGAGCGAGACCGCGAGGCCCGGCCGAAGGCGGGCGACTGCTGGAAGGGGCGGGGCGACCCGGCGCCGTTTGTGCCCGGCGTACCCGATCCGGTGCCGAGCTACCGCTCCCTCGGCGCGCTCTTCTCCGACATGGCGTGCTGCACGCGGTGCGAGCTCGCTTCGGGGAGGACGCAGGTCGTCCCCGGGGTCGGCCCACGCCGTGCGGCCGTGCTGATCCTGGGGGAGGCGCCCGGTGCGGAAGAGGATCGGCGGGGCGCGCCGTTCGTCGGTCGCGCCGGCCGGTTGCTGGACAGGCTGCTGGCGAACGCCGGCCTGGAACGGGAGGACGTCTTCATCACGAACGTGGTCGCGTGCCGCCCACCCGGCAACCGTACGCCCCGTGCCGCCGAGATCCGGGCGCACGCGCCGTGGCTGGATGCGCAACTCCGGCTGGTGCAGCCCCGCCTGATCGTGACCCTCGGCCGCGTCGCACTCGGCTACTTCATCCGGAACGCGAAGGTGACGGAGCTGAGGGGCAAGGCCACCACGGTGGAACGCGACGGCCGCCGGCTCACGATCCTGCCCACGCTCCACCCCGCCGCGGTGTTGCGCGCACCCGACCTGCTGCCGTCGGTGGAGGAAGACTTCGGGCGGATCCGGGAGGTCCTTGCACGGCTCGAGGACTGAGCCGCCGGGGGGCGCCGCGACGCAGCGCCGGGGCGGGAGCGACATCGCGGCAGCCCGACGTGCGGGCTCCGGCTCACCACCGGGAGGGCTCCGGCTCAGGAACCGGACCCCTCCCGCACGGCCAGCGAACCGCCCACCGCCCGCGCCGGCCGTTCCGCCGTCCGGATCCAGAGCACCGCCGCGACCACCAGGAGGAGCAGGCTCGCGATCTGGGACGTGGAGAGCCCGAGGAGGATGCGGTCCGACTTGGCGCGCACGAACTCGATCAGGAAGCGCTCAACGCCGTACAGCGCCAGGTACAGGCTGAACAGCCGGCCCGGCTGCCACTTGCGGCCCGCGGCCTTCCACAGGATCGCGAACATCACCAGGGCGGCGCCGGTCTCGTAGAGCTGCGTGGGGTGGACCGCCATGACCTGGCCGTCCGGGATCGAGGCCGGGACGTCCACCCCGATGGACCGCAGGTAGCCCGCCGTGCTGGGCGGCGCCCCTTCCGGGAACGCGATCCCCACCCAACTGTCGGTGGGCAGGCCGTAGTCGTCGCCCACCAGGAAGCAGCCGATGCGCCCGATGGCGTACGCCAGCGCGAGAGATGGCGCCGTCGCGTCGAACATGGTGCCCAACGGCAGCCCTCGCCGGCGCACCTGCCAGTAGTAGGCGGCGACGCCACCGATCAGCCCGCCGTACCAGACGAAGCCGCCGCGGCTGAAGATGCTGCCGATCGGGTCCGCCAGGAGGTCCTGCACGTGCAGGGCGAGGTAGTAGGCCTTCGCACCCGCGATCCCGCCGATGGCGATCCAGACGAGGAGGTCCCACGCCAGCTCCGGGTTCAGGCCCCGGCGCCGAAGCTGCCCGGCCAAGACCCACGCCCCCACCAGGAAGGAGAGGAAGATCATGAGGCCGAAGCTCGAGACGGAGAAGTCTCCGATGCGGAAGATCGTCGGGTACATGCAGTCTCCAGTGGAGGTCGTGCCGTCTCGCCAGTCTCCTGATGGTTAGTACCGCTGCCGGTGCGAGCGGGTCCGGATCGTGCCCCGCCCTAGGCCAGGTTCTCCCCGGGGCCGGCGCTACCCTCCTCCGCCGGCGCCCGGGTCCACCGGCGGATGAGGAGCACGACGACGATAGCGCCGACCACGAGACCGAGGACGGGGAGGACGTGGACGGTGAGGTTGAAGCCGCGGGCGGGCGGGTCGAGGAGGATCCACTCCCCGTACCGGGCGACGAAGTACTCCTTCACCTCCTCCGGCGTGCGGCCCGCGGCGAGCTGCTCCCGCACGATCTGCCTCATTTCGCGGGCCAGGTCCGTGTGCGAGTCCTCAATGGAAAGACCCTGACAGACAACGCACCGGATCTGAGACGCGACCGCCCGCACGGCCGCCTCCAGCGCCGGGTCGGCCGGCGCGACCGAATCCTCCTGCTGCGGCGCGCCCTGGGCCGAGGCCGGGCCCCAGAGCAGGACCAGGCCCAGTAGCACCGCAAACGACCACCTGCTCATGGCTCCACACCTCCGGCGACCACCGCGTCCGCGGCACGTTCATCCGGCGCGCCGGTGAACGGGGCAGCGGGACGTACCGGCGATGCCGCCTCCCGGATCGGGCGCCGCCGCCGGCTCTCCGGCCAGGCCGCGATCAGGGCGCCCAGGGCGATGATGCCGCCGCCGATCCAGATCCATGGCACCAGCGGCTCGAGGATCACCTGGAGCGTGGCGGTCGAGCCGTCCCGCTCGAAGGCGAGCAGGTTGACGTACAGGTCGCCGCTCGCGCGGCTCCGCACCGCCGGCGTCGTGATTGGCTGCTCCGAGGAGCGGTAGAAGTTCAGCCGCGGCTCGAGCCGACCCACCTCCCGGCCGTCCTGGAAGACGGTCAGGTCCGCGCCGATCACGAACCGGTGGGGCTCCTCCCGGCCCCAGACCCGGTCGAACCGCACGCTGAACGACCCCAGCGCCACCGCCTCGCCCGGCCGGACCGTCGCCTCGACGTCGCGGCGGAACGTGGACGACGCGGCCACGCCCACGGCGATCGACACCAGGCCGATGTGTGCGAGGTAGCCCCCGTATCGATGCCGATTGGCCCGGACCAGCTTCACCAGCGCGACCGGCCACGCCTCGCCCGTCGCCCGTCGCCGCGCCCGCGTGCCCGTCCAGAACTCCGCCGCGTTGGCGACCAGCGCGAACGCTCCGAAGCCGAACGCCAACACCGCGTACGGGTCCCGGGTGCCCGCGACCACGATGGACGCCACGGCGGTCACCACGAACGCCGCGGCGGGCAGGAGCAGCCGCCTCCCCGTCTCCGCGAGCCGGCCCGCTCGCCACGGCAACGCCGGTCCCACGCCCGCGAGGAACAGGACCGCCACGCACAGCGGCACCGTCATCCGGTTGAAGAACGGAGCGCCCACGCTCACCCGTACGCCGCGCACCGCCTCCGCGACCAGCGGGAACAGGGTTCCGAGCAGTACGGTGAAGGTGAACGCGCTCAGCAGCAGGTTGTTCACCAGGAACGCCGCCTCGCGGGAGAACGCGCTGTCCAGCCGGCTCCGACCCCGGCCCAGACGGTCGGATCGCGCCGCGAGCAACCCGAGGGAGAAGATCAGCGCAACGGCAATGAAGCCGAGGAAGTACTTCCCCATCTCCCCCTGCGCGAACGCGTGCACCGAGAGAAGGATCCCGCTGCGGGTCAGGAACGTCCCCAGGATCGTCAGCAGGAAGGTGGCGACGACGAGGCTCAGGTTCCACGGCCGCAGCATTCCCGGCCGGCGCTCTTCGACCATGGATGAATGCAGAAACGCCGTCGCCGTCAGCCAGGGCATGAGACTCGCGTTCTCCACCGGGTCCCACGCCCAGTACCCGCCCCAACCCAACACCTCGTAGCTCCACCACATCCCCGCCACGATCGCCGCGCTGAGGAAGCCCCACGCCACGATCGTCCAGCGCCGGGTCTCCCGGATCCAGCCCTCGTCGTCCCGGCCGGCCAGCAGCGCACCCACGGCGAACGCGAAGGGCACCGAGAACCCCACGTACCCGAGGTACAGCAGCGGCGGGTGGACCGCCATGAGGGGGTGGTTCTGGAGCAACGGGTTCGGCCCGGGTCCGTCGAGCGGGACCGGCCAAACGGGGCGGAACGGATTCGCCGGGCCCACGAGGAGCAGTGAAAAGAAGGCGCTCACCGCCAGCAGCGTCGCCGTCGCATACGTCCGCTGGAGATCGCCGCGCCGAGCGCCGCGTCCGCCGACGGCCACCACGGCGGTGTAGAGCGCGAGGACGAACCCCCAGAACAGGATCGAGCCCTCGAGCGCGCCCCACAGCGAGATGATCGTGAAGAACAGCGGCGTGGACCGGCTACCGACCTGCGCGACGTACTCGACGGAGAAGTCGTGCGTCACCAGGGCATAGACCATGGCGAACGTGGCCACGGCGTACAGCAGGAACACCGCACACGCGGCGCCCCGCGCACTCGCCCGCCACGCCTCGGCGCCACGCCGCACGAATGCGCTGACCGCCACGGCGATCACACCGTAACAGCTCAGCGCGAGCGCCAGGCCGATGGCCGCCCTGCCGACGGCGCCGGTCACCGTCCACCTCCGACCACGTCGCAGCGCGACTCAGCCGATCGTCTCCCGATTCGCATCATTCCTCGATGACGTGCTCGAAGGCCAGCACGCAGGCGATGAAAAAGACCACGTCGAACACGATGAGCAACCGGATCCACGCCCCCACCTCACCCATGGGGTCTCCCGCCAGGGCCGCGGTCGTCGCTTCGACGGCCGCCACGAGGAGCGGGATCACGATGGGGAACAACAGCAACGGCAGCAGGACTTCCCGTGCCCGGACGCGGCTCGCCATGGCCCCGTAGAACGTACCCACGGTCACCAGTCCCAAGGTCGCCAACAGCACCACCGCCGCGAGTCCGGGCAACGCCGCCAGGAGCGGCAGGCCGTAGAGGAGCGCCGCCAGAGGCACGACCAGCGCCTCGATCAACAGGACGAACACCAGGTTCGCGACCACCTTCCCCAGGAAGATGGCGCGCCGGTCCCCGGGGTAGAGCAGCAGGACGTCGAACGCCCCGTTCTCCAGCTCCACCTGGTAGGACCTGTTGAAGGCGAGCACGCCGCTGAACAGCACGGTGAGCCAGAGAACGCCCGGCGCCGCGACACGCAATGCGTCGGCATCCGGACCGAAGGCGAACCCGAACAGCACGAGCACGAGCACGGCGAAGAACAGGACGGCGTTGGCGTTCGCCCGCGTCCGCCGCTCCGCCGTCAGGTCCTTCCACGCCACGGCGGCCACACGCCCGAGTTCGGCCCGCCACGGTCCGCTCACGGCACCACCTCGCGCACGGCGCCCGGGCGCCCCGTCACCTGCACCTCCTGGACGATACGCCCCCCATCGAGGACGAAGGCGCGCTCCAGCACACCCTCTCCTCGCGCGAGGTCGTGGGTCACGACCAGCGCCGCGCCCCCTCGCTCCACCGTCTCACGCACGAAGGCGTTGAGCAGCTCCACGCCCTCGGCATCGAAGCTCGCGTACGGCTCGTCGAGCAGGAGGATCTCGGGTTGCTGCAACCGGAGCCGGGCCAGCACGAGACGCCGGCGCATCCCGGCCGAGAAGCCCCGCACCCGCTCGTCCGCCTCCCGCCCCAAACCCACCGCCTCGAGCGCGGCCGCGATCCGCTGCTCGTCCACCACACGGCCCATCATCCGGAGCGCGAACCTGAGGTTCTCCGCAGCGGTGAGGTCATCGTACACCCCGGGGGCGTGGCCCATGAGACCCACACGCTCCCGCACCGCCGCCGCCTCACGGACCACATCCCGGCCCGCGACGCGCACACGCCCCCGGGTCGGCCGCAACAGCGTCGCCACGACCCGCAGCAACGTCGTCTTCCCGCTCCCGTTGCGGCCCAACACCGCCACGGCCTCGCCAGGCTCGACGCGGAGATCCACGCCGCGCAACGCCCACCGCCGCCCGAACCGCCGGGCGAGCGCTTCGACCTCGACGGCCGGCGGCCGGCCGGGCGTCGCCGCTCCGCGACTCCAGTCCGCCAACTGGTTGCTGCTCCGTGAGATATGTGCCCCCGACCCCCGCAAGATAACCCGCCGCGGGAAGCCCGGTCAACGCCGGGATGCCCCCGCCCTCACGCCCGCCGCAGCAGCGCCAGCCCGCCGGCCAGGCTGCCCGCACTGATCGCCAGCACCAACGCCCACTCCAGCGGTCCACGGTCGAGCGGGAGATCGAGCGGCGCGGCGGTCGCCTCGACGTGCGCGCTCTGGCCGCCTCCCTCCTCGTGGTGGTCGTGCTCCGCAGCGGCCACCGCCTGCGGCGCCGGCGGAAGCAGCTTCAGCTCCGCACGGGCGCTCTCATCGCCGTCCGGCGCGAGGAGACGCACGACGTACGCTCCGGGCGAGGCGTCGGCGGGAAGGACCACGCGGAGAGTGAACGCGCCCGCGCTGTCCGAGCGGACCGCGCCGAGGGTGTGCGTCTCGAGCGCGCCGCGCAGGACCACGGTGAACTCCGTGTTCTTGGACAACTTCTCGCCCCGGATCTCAAGCTCGCTCCCGGCCGGGGCTTCCTCCGCGCCGAGCCGGATGACGCCGACGTCGTGGGCGAGCGCGGTCGCGGGAGCACCCACGAGCAACCCGGAGAGCAGCAGCAACCAGGATCCACGCACGGTCGCCTCCCGCGTCACATGCCGATGTGCTGCATCTGGGGAGCGAAGAACCCGTAGACCAGCGCGCCGAAGAACGCCACGAGGAGCGCCGCGGCCAGACCCGTGAGCCAGGCCGGCCGTTCGCTCCCCCGGTCCAGCAACGGGACCGCCACGAGAAAACCGATCAGGACGCCCGGCCCGAGGATCATGCCCCAGAGCCCGATCGTGTTCTCCAAGGTGTAGATCCAAAGGAACGGCCAGAACGGCTTGGTGACCTCGACGCCTTCCACCGCGCGGTGCCCGAGCGCGGGCGGGAACAGCGCCGCCACGAGCGACAGCCCCGCGAACCCGACCAGCCCGAACCCGAGCAAGCGGCGCAAGTGACTGGAGAACGCGGCACGCTCGCCCGACGGCGCGTTGATCCCGAGGTGTCGGATGAGCCAGAAGTGCAGCGCGACGATCGCGAAGAGCGACAACGGCAACAGGCTCACGTGTGCGTTGTGGATGCGGGCCAGCAGCGAGGTGCTCGCGGCGAAGTCGCGCGACAGCGGCGCCCCCAGCGGACCGAGCAACTCGGCCGCGGCCACGGCGTGGGCGAGCGCTTCTCCGCCTTCCTGGTCGGCCCGCAGCACCGTGCCCGTGAACGCCAGGCCTGCCACGAGCACGAGCAGCAGCACGCCCGACCACCACGTGACCTCTCTAGGGCGCGCGTAGCTGCGTCGCACGAAGGCGAAGACGACGTGGGCCGTCGCGCTCACCAGCACCACGCAGGCGGTCCAGTAGTGGAGCGCGCGCACCCACGCACCCAGCGGCGCGCGGGTCACGGTGTAGACAACGCTGGCGTGCGCGGACAGCGGGTCGGGGTTGTAGTACTGGTCGAGCCAGATCCCCGTGACCGCCAGCACGACGAGACCAATGAACGTGAGCCCCCCGAGCATGTAGGACAGCCGGTTCGCCGCCGCCGGAATGCCGTACCCGAGCGCGTGCAGCGCGAACCGCCCGGCCACGCCCGCCAACTCCGCGGGTGGTGCGCCGGATACGCTTGTCTGCCCCCCGGCCGTCGCCATCGACTCGGTCCGATCCATGTTCGCTCGTCCCGGAGTTGCTTCGACCTGACCCGACGGCCGTGGCGCTCCGGCCCGGCCGTTCGCCGCGCGCCCCCAATCTCGACGGTTGGCGCGCCCCGTGCAACCGCACCCGCGGCCCCGGAGGGAAATCCGACGGGGTCGCCGCCGGCGGCGACCCCGTCCCCCCGCTACGGGTGGCGAGCGGTGGCGGCCGTCAGCAAGGCCTTTGCTCCATCCTGCGGCCGCCGGCGATCCGGTTCCGGACCTGCCGCGCCAGCAGCGCCGTCGCGCCGCTGACGACCGCGCGGCCGAGCGGTCCCCTCATCTGCCCGAAGAAGCCGTTGCCGCGCCGCTCCTCCCGGCCGCGCATCCGCATGCTCAGGGCTTCGAGGCGCTCCCGCTCCTGATCGTCTTCCTCCTCTTCCCCACCACCGCCGAAGACGCGGCCGAGCACGAACCCGGCGCCCATCGCGATCCCGACGCTCACGAACGGATGCTCCCGGATCTGCGTCGCGATGTCATCGCGGATCGTGCCTATCTCATGGGTGCGGAGGTATTCCGCGCCGCTCTCCATCGCGCCGCCCACGCCGTGCACCGCCCCGCCGATCTTGCCCTTCAGGCCGCCCTCATCCTCCATCGGGCGCGCCCGCTCCTCGAGCCGGGCGCCGAGACGATCCACGCCGCTCGCCAGCTTCTCCTTGCCGCTCTCGAGGGCACTGGAGGCCTTCTCCTTCACCTTCTCCCCCATGCCCTTCTCGGCCACGCCCTCACGGCCACCCTCGGGGCCGAGCCCGGTCGGGCCCACGTAACTCTCGCGGCCCGTTTCCTCGGAACCTCCGCCGAATCGGCGGGACTCCTCCGGAGGCAGGTTCGGACGACTCGCCATGCTCACCTCCCTTGGCTCGTTACCGCGGCGTTCCCCAGGCCGCGCACCAGACCAGGCGTGCAAGTCGCATACCCGGACAGCATCCGAACCCATTGATTTTTAACGCACTTACGAGAACTCACCCGAACCACCGCGTGAGCACGGGCGCGCCCGCGGGAACGGAGCCGTGGGAGAGGGCGAAGGCCGGTCTCAGCCCTCTGCGTCCCGGCGGAAGCGGACCTGGGGCGGGGTCTGCACGGATTCCGGCGCCCCGAACGGCTCGTAACGCTGGGCGCCGATCACACGTGCGGTCAGGACCTGAGGGAACTGACGGATGTAGGTGTTGTACCGGGCGACCGCTTCGTTGTAGTCCCGGCGTGCGACCGCGATCCGGTTCTCGGTCTCCGTCAGTTCGTCCTGGAGCGCGATGAAGTTGCGATTGGCCTGGAGCGTTGGGTAGGCCTCGACGGCAACGTTGATGAACAGGCGCAGGTTCTCGCTCAAAGCGGCGTTGGCCCGGCTGAGCTCTTCCGTCCCCGCCTCCCGCTGCACGGCCTCGGCCACCCGCTGGCTCGCCTGTGTGAGACCCGCACGCGCCTGGGCGACCTGGGTGAAGGTCTCCCGTTCGAAGGCCGCTGCCTCGTCCACCGTGGCGACGAGGTTCGGGATCAGATCGTTGCGCCGCAGGAGCTCGGCCTCGATGTTGGCGCGCGCCTGCTTGACGCGTTCATCCAGCTCCTGGATCCGATTGTATCCGCACCCCGTGAGGAGAAGGGCTGCGGCGGCGATGAACAACCCCGTGCGGTTCATCCGGCTTCTCCGAGGGTCAGGGTGTCGACGAAGTCGGCGATGCGTTCCGCGAAACGGTAATAGCCCGTGACGAGTGGGTCGTCCAGCGACGCGCTCACCGTGCGCCGCTGGCGCCGCGCCTCCCAGACGTGCTGGAGAGGCGCCGCATCCGCGTCCGTGAGCGTCGCGACGGCGGCCAGTACGTCGGGGGTCGTATCGGGTACCGGCCTCCCCGCCAGCCGGAGCGCGGTCCGGGCGTAGGTCGTGAACGAGGGCAGGGCCGTGAGCAACAGCCGCCCCACCTGATCGCCCTCCGTTCCGGCGAGGACCAAGCCCTCGCGGAGCTGGAGCAGCTTGCCACGCAGCTCGTGTTCGGCCTGGAGCCGCAGCTCGACCGGGTCCACGTCCAGTGAGCGGAGCGGGTCCTCGCCGTGCACCATCACGTGGGCGTCCTTCATGTCGGCGAGCTCGATGGCGAACGCGTCGGCGGCGCGCCGCCACTCGGGCCACGCCATGAGGAGAGGGGGGGTGTTCCCCGCCCCGGCCCACTTCTGCGCCACCGGAGAGAGGCGGCGTAGCGTTTCGGGGTCGACCCGGTCCAGGAGGACGAGGACGTTCACGTCGCTCACGCCCTCGATCGCCTCGCCCCGGGCGACCGAGCCGTAGACGACGACACTCCGCAGCCGGCCGCCCAAGAGCCGGTCCAACTCTGCCGTAAGCTTTCGGGCCGAATCCAACGGATCCATCGTGCTCGGCACCTCCTCTCGCTGGCCCTTCACCAGCTCCGCCCGGCTCCGCCGCCGCCGAACCCGCCACCACCGCCGAAACCGCCGAATCCCCCGCCTCCGCCGAAGCCGCCGAAACCGCCGCCGAACCCACCCCAGCCGCCGCGGTGCGACCCGCCGAACGGGAACGGGATGATGATCGGCCCACGGTACCCACGGCGGCCACCGCCGTAGAAGCCGCTCCGGCCGCCTCCGCCGCCGCGGAGCGCCATGAGGATGATGACGAACAGGACCAGGAGAACGATGACGCCGATGGCGGTCGGCCCGCCGCGGGCCTGCGGCTCCTGGACCTGCCGCGGGACCTCGCCCGTCAGCTCGAAGCCGAAGCGCTCCGCGTACTCCCGCGCGATGGCTACGACGCCCAGGAGGATCCCGGTGCCGTAGTCGCCCTCGCGGAAACGCGGAATCATGTAGTCATCCAGGATCCGCCCCGCTTCTGCGGCCGTGATGAACGACACGCCGAGCCCCGTCTCGATCCGGGCATGGCCCCGGCCGTCGTCGGACGTCTCCTTCGGGACCACGAGGACCACCACGCCGGTGTTCCGCAGCGTGTCGCCCGGCTCTCCCGCCCGGCCCACGCCCCACTCCCGACCGATCTGGAGGGCGAGCTCCGGCGCCGTGCGTCCCATCAGCGTGGGCAGGGTGACGACCACGATCTCGCCGCCAGACTTCGCCCGGACCTCATCGATGACCGCCTGGATCTGCCGCTCCCGCTCGGGCTCGATGACGTTCGCGAAGTCGTTGATCCAGCCGACCGGCCTCGGGAGCCGGGACTGGGCGTCAACGGGCCGCGGGAGCGCCGCGACCAGGGCCAGGACAAGGGCGAAGGCCGCGGCGCGGCTGCGCACCGCTCCCCGCTGCGACGCGTCCCCGTGCTCTCTCGTCACTCGCATCACGTTCGCGAATCCGCTCCGGCGCCCCGCACCGGTCAAGAAAGACCGCCCCGGGGCGGAGGGATCGCCCGCGGGGCGTGCTCACCGGTGCGTCCCGTGACGCACCGACGCGGCCACAGGCCATGCCCCCGGCAGGACTCGAACCTGCGACGGACGCGGTTTAGGAAACCGCCGCTCTATCCACCTGAGCTACGGGGGCGGGGCTCATTGAAATCTAGCGATTTCCCGCGCCCCGATCAACCGGCGGTGTACTTCACCAGCGAGTGTACGGGGAAAGCGGAGAGCCGCTGGCGTCCGCCGAGGAAGGCGAGCTCCAGGACGAACGCCGCGGCGACGACCCGGCCGCCGAGCTGCTCCAGGAGCCGGGCAGCGGCGAGGGCGGTGCCGCCCGTGGCCAGCACGTCGTCAATGAGCAGGATCCGCTGGCCGAGCTGGACGGCGTCCACGTGCGCTTCGAGGGCGTCGACCCCGTACTCGAGGGCGTACTCGATGCGCCGCGTCCGGTACGGCAGCTTGCCCGGCTTGCGCACGGGCGCGAACCCGGTCCCGAGGTGGAGCGCCACGGGAGCGGCGAAGATGAACCCCCGCGCTTCGATCCCCACCACGAGGTCGACGTCGTGTGACGAGAAGTCGTCGGCCAGTTGCCGCACGACGGCGGAGAACAGCTCCGCGTCGGAGAGGACCGGCGTCAGGTCCTTGAACACGATCCCGGGCTGGGGGAAGTCCGGGATATCGCGCACCCGACGCCGGATGCGCTCTGCGAGCACGTCGAGAGTCGGATCAGGCACCGCGGTCCCTGAGGTAGTCGCCCACGATGTCGACCAGCACCGCGTCGAGCGGCTCACCGGTGTCGGTCGCCCGGGCCAGCCGCGGGTGGCCTTCCGCCCGGATCCTGGCCGCGAGCCGTTCGAGGCGATCGGCCACGAGGTCGGCCAGCGCCCGATCCCGCTCTCCAAGGCCCCTGCTGCTCGGCGACGGGCCGCCCGCGCGGACCGTTTCGACGGCTGCCTCCGCCCCCGCCACGGCCGCGACGTCATCCGGTTGATGGGCGAGGGGCGCGCCGTGCGCGGCGGTCCGGTCCAGCACGGGAATGAGCCGCGGCGAGACCGACGCGTTCACCGTCCCCGAGGGCTCGACGCGTGCGTCGGGACGCCCCGGGCCCGGGGACGCCCCAACGGGCCGGGCGTCCCGCGGCGGAAGACCCCCGGGGCCGTAATACGGCCTCGCCGGCGCGCCATCCTCCACCACGCCACCAGGGAGCGGGGCGGCCGAGAGGCGGGAGTACACCGGCGGAAGCGGCGAATCCGCAGCCGGCGTCGGTGTGTCGGCGGATCGCGTCATGACAAGGCGTCTCCGGGGAAGCCGTCGGCGCGCCACTCGCGATCCCGCCGCGAGCGGCATCGTGCGCTGGCTAGGTTACCCGACCGCAGACCACCACGCAAGGCCGGCGCACGGTCCGCTCCCGTCCGGGTTCAGAGCACGTACTCGATCACGAGGAACCCGGCGACGAGCAGGAAGAAGAACAGCCAGACGAGGCGGTCGAAGTGCCGGTCGATGAACCCCTGGATCCCGGGGCCGAAGACGTAGATCAGGCCGGCGACCAGGAAGAATCGCGCGCTCCGGCTGATCAGGCTCGCCACCACGAACACCGGGAACGAGATCTGGAAGACGCCCGCCGAGAGCGTGAAGACCTTGTAGGGGATCGGAGTGAAGCCCGCGACGAAGATCGCCCAGAAATCCCAGCGGTCGTAGAGCACCCGCACCCGCTCGAACGCCTCGGGGGTCACGCCCGGGACGTAGGCGAAGAAGAAGTCCCTGACCAGCGCCCAGACGCCCCAGCCGAGCGCGTAGCCCGCGATGCCGCCGACCGCAGACGCCACGGAGCAGATCGTCGCGAACCACAGCGCGCGCTTCGGCGCCCCCAGGCACAGCGCGATCAGGAGCGGGTCCGGCGGGATGGGGAAGAACGACGACTCGACGAACGCCAGCCCGCCGAGCGCCGCCGGACCCTGGGGCCGCTCGGCCCACGAGAGCACCCAGTCGTACAGCCGGCGGAACCAGCCCCGGCGCACCGACGCCGCTCCCGGCGTCGTCGGCCCGCCACTCACCGATGCCCCCACCTCGCGCTCCCGGTTCTCCTTCATTCGGCCCACCCGAATCGCCCGATCAACGGAACGAAGACGCACGATGTGATCTCCTGGCTCTCCAGCCCTCGCTCCGTCCGGACGAAGAGCGTGAGCCGTTGCTCGTTCCGGTCCCCGATGGGGATGAGCAGCCGGCCGCCGGGGGCGAGCTGATCGAGCAGCGCCGTCGGGACCGACGGCGCGCCCGCAGCCACGAGGATCGCGTCGAACGGCGCGTAGCGCGGCCAGCCGATGGTCCCGTCGCCCACCAACAGCGCCACGTTGTTGATCCGCAGCGCGTCCAGCGCCGCGCGGGCACGGACCGAGAGCTCGCGGATCCGCTCCACCGAGTAGACGTGCCCGACGAGCTGCGCCAACAACGCCGTCTGGTAGCCGCTGCCCGTCCCCACCTCCAAGACGCGATCCGTCGGCTTCAAGCGCAGTGTCTGGAGGTAGAGCGCCTGGATCGAGGGCTGCGACGCCGTCTGGCCGAAACCGATCGGCAGGGGCGTATCCTCGTACGCGCGGTGTCGGACCGCCTCCGGGAGGAAGAGGTGACGCGGGACACGGTCGAACGCGGCCAGCACCTCGAGCTCGTCGATGCCACGTTCGCGGATGGCCTCGATGAGTCGCCGCCGCTGCCGCTCGAAACGCAGGTCGCTCAAACCTTCAGGTCCCACCGCGCGATCCCTTCCAGGAGCCGGTAGTTCGTGAGATCCAGGTGCAACGGCGTCACCGACACGTAACCCGAGTGCACCGCACGGAAGTCCGAGTCCGGGCCGCCCCACCAGCGGCTCTCGCCGCCACCGATCCAGTAGTATTCCCGGCCGCTCGGGTCCTTGGCGCGGGTGAGCGATTCGACGTAAGCGCGACGCCCGAGCGTGGTGACGCGCACACCCGCGACCCGGTCCGGCCCGACCGGCGGGAGGTTGACGTTGAGCAGCGTCTCGGGCGGAAAGTCGTCCCGGACGATCAACTGCTCCAGGAGCCGCACGAGCACATCCTCCCACTCGGGGATCCGTTCGACATCGCGGCCCGCGTACGAGATCGCCACGGCCGGGATGCCCAGGATCGTCGCCTCCATGGCCGCGGCGACGGTGCCCGAATACAGGACGTCGTCGCCGAGGTTCGCGCCGTGGTTCACACCGGACAACACCACGTCCGGCCGCTGCCCCAGGATGTCGCCCACGGCCAGCATCACACAGTCCGTCGGCGTGCCGTCGACCACGCGCATCCCGTCCTCCGTGGTCCGAACGCGCAGCGGATAGTGCAGCGTGAGCGAGTGGCTGGTGGCGCTCTGCTCGCGATCCGGCGCAACGACGTGGACGGTCCCAAGCCGGGACGCCGCCCGGACCAGCGTCCTCAAGCCGCTGGCGAGGTAACCGTCGTCGTTCGTGACGAGGATCTGCATCGACACCGCCCCTACCCTCGCGGCGGGAGCTGGAGAACATCCAGGATCCGGCGCAGCTCGGCGCGCAACAGGTCGAGCATCTCGCTGTCCAGCGCCCGGGCGGCAGCGCCCTGCAGCTCCCCGCCACGCCGCAACTGTTCGAGCTTCTGCCGCGCCCCCTCGATGGTGTACCGCTCCTTGTACAGCAAGTGCTTCAGCAACAGGATGAGCTTGATCTCCTTGCGCCGGTACACCCGATTCCCGGACCGGTTCTTCAGCGGGTTCAGCGCCGGGAACTGGGTCTCCCAGTAGCGGAGGACGTGCGGCTTCAGGTCCACCAGATCGCAGACCTCGCCGATCGAGTAGTACTCCTTGGGCGCGATCGGCCTCCGCGGTCCCAGCAGCTCGTCCTCCGCCAGGGGATCCCGGTCCGGGGCATCCGGTTCGACGGGCGTGCCCGTCATCGCCAGTTCTCCGGCTTGGGTTCGCGCAACATGAGGTTCTCGACCGCCACCCGCGGGTTCCGTCCCTCGAAGAGGACCGCATGGACTTCGCGGACGATGGGCATCTCGACCCCGGCCCGTTCGGCGAGCGCCTGCGCGGCGCGGGTCGTCGCCACGCCTTCCGCCACCATGGTCATGGACGCCAGGATGTCCTCGAGCCGTCGCCCCTTGGCCAGCTCGAGCCCGACGGTGCGGTTGCGGCTCAGCTCGCCGGTGCAGGTCAGGATCAGGTCACCCATGCCGGCCAGTCCGGCGAAGGTCGAGTCCTCCGCGCCCAACGCGCGGCCGAGGCGGGTCATCTCGGCAAGGCCGCGGGTGATCAGGGCGGCCAGAGCGTTGTGGCCGAGGCCGAGGCCCGCGGCCATGCCCGCCGCGAGCGCGATCACGTTCTTCAGCGCCCCGGCCAGCTCCACGCCCCGCACGTCCCGGTTCGTGTAGACGCGGAAGTACTCGGTCTGGAACAGCGACTGCGCTTCCCGGGCCGCCGCTTCGTCCCGGCTCGCGACGGTCACCGCGGTGGGCTGCTCGCGGGCGACCTCCAGCGCGAAGCTCGGCCCCGAGAGGAAGCACGCGCGCTCGGCCAGCGGCGCGGGGAGCACGGCCTCCAGCACCTCGGCCATGGTCTGGAGCGTCGAGACCTCGATCCCCTTCGAGGCGCTCACCACGAGCGCATCGGGACGGATCGCAGGAGCGGCCTCCGCCATGACTCGCCGCACATGCTGCGACGGCGTGACCGAGACGACGACCTCCGCCTCCGCCACCGCCTCCTCCAGGCGGTGGGTCGCTGCGAGCCCCGGGTGCAGGGGGATGCCCGGCAGATAGCGCGGGTTCTCGCGCGTCGCGGTGATCGCCCCGGCCACATCTTCCTCGTAGGCCCAGAGGCGAACGCGGTGCCCCTTCTTCGCGAGCAGGTTGGCGAGGGTGGTCCCCCAGCTCCCTGCTCCGATGACCGCGACCCGGCGACTCATCGCCCTCCTCCTGCGGGCCATTCCAGCCGGCGCTCCTCCCCTCGCAACAGACGCCGCACGTTGGCACGGTGTGCGTACACGATGAAGACGGCGAGCGCGACCGCCAACCAGAGCACGGGTCCGCTGCCCTGCGTCACGAACACGGCGACCGGCACGACCAGTGCCGCCGCGATGGATGCAACGGACACGATGCGCGTGGCCAGCACCAGCAGGACCCAGACCGCGAACGCCGCGAGCAGCGCCGCCGGCGCCAGTGCGAGGAAGACGCCGGCCCCGGTCGCCACCCCCTTCCCGCCGCGGAACCCGACCCACACGGAGTAGACGTGCCCCAGCACGGCGACGGCGCCGTACGCGAGCGCCCACTCCGGCGCGGCCCTGCCGTCCCACAGGGGGAAGAAGTACGTCGGCGCCCACCCCTTCGCCACATCCACCGCCAGGACCGGGACCGCGATACGCCAGCCGAGCACGCGGAACGCGTTCGTTGCACCGAGGTTCCCGCTGCCGTGCTGGCGCAGATCGATGCCGCGCACCACACGGCCCAGGATGTAGCTCGTGGGGATCGAGCCGAGCAGGTACGAGGCGATCAACAGCGCCGCCGTCACCGGCGCTCCTTTCGTCCGCGGAACCGCAAGCGCAAGGGCGCGCCCACGAAGCCCCAGCGCTCCCGGAACCCGTTCTGCAGATACCGCGCGTAGTGGTCCGGCACGGCCTTCGGGTAGTTGGTGAAGATCACGAACGTGGGCGGCGCCGTCTCGGCCTGCGTCGCGTAGTAGATCTTGATCGGCTGCCCACGGTAATGCGGCGGCGGCTGACGCTCCACCAACTCCTGCACCACTTCGTTGACCTCGTGCGTCGGGATCCGGCGGCTCCGCTCCGCCGCCACCTCCAGCACGAGATCCAACGTCTTGTGCACACGCTGGCCCGTGAGGGCCGAGGTGAAGATGACCGGCGCCCACCGCAGCCACGGCGCCCGTTCCCGGAGATGGCTCTCGTAGGCCGCCGCCGTCTTGTCGGTCTTCGGCACCAGATCCCACTTGTTGGCGACGATGATCAAGCCGCAGCCGGCCTCCCAGACGCGCTCGGCGATCTTCAGGTCCTGCACGTGGACGGGCTCGGTCGCGTCCAGGAGCAGGAGAGACACATCCGCTCGCTCGATCGCCCGCTCCGTCCGCAGCGCGCTGTAGTACTCGAGCCCCGGCTCGATCCGCGCCCGCCGACGCAGCCCCGCCGTGTCCACGAAGACGAGCGTCCGGCCGTGGTAGCGCATCGGCGTGTCCACAGCGTCACGGGTCGTCCCCGCGATCTCGCTGACGACCAGCCGGTCCTCGCCCAGCAGCCGGTTGATGAAGCTGGACTTGCCGACGTTGGGCCGACCCACCACCGCGACGTAGAGCGCGTCATCCTCGACCGCCGCCGGCGCCTCCGGCAGCCGTGCGATGATGGCGTCCAGGACCTCGCCCGAGCCCCTGCCGGAGATCGAGCTCACCGGCAGCGGCTCGCCCAGCCCCAACTCCCAGAAATCGTGGTGGCCGAGCTCGGAGGGCAGCCGGTCCAGCTTGTTCACCGCCAGGACGACCGGGCGGCCCGACCTGCGCAAGACCTGCGCGATCCGGTGGTCCATCGGCTGAGGCCCTTCGCGGCCGTCCACCATGAAGACGATGACGTCCGACTCCTCGATGGCGGCCATCACCTGCCGCCGGATCGCCGCGGCCAGCGGCTCCTCACTCTCGGTCTCCAGCCCTCCCGTGTCGATGATGTAGAAGTGACGACCGGCCCATTCCGCGCGTGCGAAATTGCGATCACGGGTGACGCCGGGGACGTCTTCGACGATCGCCCGCCGCTCACCCAGCACACGGTTGAAGAACGTGGACTTGCCGACGTTCGGCCGGCCGACGACGGCGACAGCCGGTAGCGGATGCTTCACAGGGCTGAAAGGGTGCTGATCAGCTCGTAGCCTGCGACCACGGGCGTCGGCGCGAGCCGATGGGCGAACTCGGAGAACGGGAGATCGTCAATGAAACGCCCGTCGTCGTTCAGCGCCTCGGCGGGCAGCAACACGCCATCGTAGGCCGGGCGTGCGCTCAGCTCGACGGCAATGTCCCGCCCGGCGAGCAGCCCCGCCGTCGTGACGGTCGGGCCGAAGAAGCGGTTCTCGACGCCGATGACGTCGTACTGGGCGCCCGTCGCGCCGCTCAGCCGCTCGCGCAGCGGTTCCAGGAGCGCCGCCATCCGCGTCCCCGTGACGATGGCAATGCGACGCCCGTCCAGACGCGGCGCATCCCCCAGACCCGCCTCGAACGCATCGAGCAGACGCCGCACCGCGCCGACGCCGTTCTCCGTGAGCGGCCAGTCATCGTAGTATGCGGCGTCCGGGATCTCCACACCGGCGAGGAGGAACATTTCGTCGGCGGCGTACGCCCAGCCCACCCCACGCTCGGCGAGCGCACGCTCACGTGCCCGATCCACTTGCGCGAGCGCCTGGCGCGCCTCCTCCGGCGTCAAGAGCCGGACGGGACGGCCGAGGTTGTAGCGCGTCAGCCCCACGGGCACCACGGACAGCGAGAGCACGCCGGGCCCCAGCGCCCAGAGGTCCTCGATGGTCCGGTCCAGGTGGGCACCATCGTTCCAGCCCGGACACAGCACCACCTGCGTGTGGACCTCGATGCCCGCCTGCGTCAGCGTACGGAGCTGCTCCACGATCTCGCCGCCCCGGGGCACACCCAGCAGCCGCATCCGGACCTCGGGCTCCGTCGCGTGGACGCTCACGTACAGCGGCGAGAGCCGCTGGTCGATCAGCCGCTGGAAACCTCGCGGCCCGAGGTTGGTGAGCGTCACGTAGCTGCCGTAGGTGAACGAGAGACGGAAATCGTCGTCGCGGAGGTAGAGCGTGGGCCGCACACCCTCCGGATTGCCGTCCACGAAGCAGAAGACACACTTGTTCGCGCATTCGCGGACGGGATCCGGCGCCGGGCGCACGCCGAGCGGTTCGCCCGCCTCTTTCTCGATCTCGTAGATCGTCGTGGAACCGTCCGTCGGCGAATACACCTCCAGCTCCAGCAGCGGCTCCCCCTCGAGGAAGCGGAAGTCGATGCTGTCGCGGACCCGCTCGCCGTTGATGCGGACGATCCGACTGCCGATCTCCAGCTCGAGCGCCTCGGCGATCGAGCCGGGCACGATCTCCGCGATCCTGACCATTCGCCCCGTCTCACGATTCGGGGGCGACCATCGGCCGCCCCCGATCCATCTCACGGCAACACTGAAAGATAAGGGCCGGATCAGCCCGCTTCAAGCGACGTGGGGCGCACCTCCCCGGCTCAGGAGAGGGGCGCACCGCACGCCGCGCACCGCGTGGCGCCGGGTTCCGCCGGCTCGCCGCAATTCGGGCAGGCGAACCGGACCTCGCCATGGAGGTCCATGTGCTCGCGAACGATCCGCTGCGCGGCCTCGTACTCCTCAGCGGGGACGAGAACGCGCACGGGGCTCAGGTCTCCCAGGTCCACGGCGAAAGCGAAGTGATCCTTCTGGGAGAAGACCTGGGCATCCACCCCTGCCGCCCGGAGGTTGTCCCGGATGAGCTGCGCCACGACGTCGTCCGAGGTGGCGTAGACCTGCGCCCACCCCTCAATGAGCGGCACGGAAGCGTGCCGGCCGCACAACGGATTGCCCCCCGCCTGCTCCTCGCACTGCTCGCAGACGGCGTCCCCGCAGATCGCGCACGTGGAGACCGCCGGCCGCTCCGGATGCGTCGCGCAGAAACGTTCCTCTTCCACCCGCGTCCTCCTCGTCCCCGGCCACGTGAAGAGGCCTTCGGGATCGATCGAACGATCGGGGCGGGGGCGCTCCCGCAGTCGAGCACCCCCGCCCCGTTCTCTCTCGTGTGCGCACATTGTGCGGGCGCGACGGCCGAGCGGCGGCCGCGCCCTCCGGTTCAGCTCCGCGCCTGGTACCTGAAGCCGGCGGGCTCGCCGCTGACCTCGATCTCCGCCTCGAACGACACCGCCTGCTCGGCCTCCGGCGCCGACACCGTGATCTCCTGCGTGCCGACGGTCTGCCCGTCCTTGCCGACGATGGACATCTCGATCGTCACCGGCGTACCCGCCGCGAGCTTCGCGTTCTGGAGCAGCCCCGAGACCCTCACCTTCCCCTCGCCGGGCGTCATGACCAGGTCCTTGACCTCGAAGGGGAGGTTCTCCTGCTCCCGGAGCACCTCGAGCGCCTTGGCACGCCACTCATCGCTCTTGGCCGCGTCCTGGACCGCCAGGTCGCCCTGGCCACGATACGCGTGGGCGAGCAGCAACAGGGCGTTCCGGTTGTACGGATCGACCGCGCGCAGCTTCTCCGCGAGGTTTTCGAGCTCGGCGTACAGCGCGCCCAGATCGGTGGCGGCCTTCACCTGCTCATCGCCGCTCGCCGCCTGGCGACGCTCCTCGAGCGCCAGTCCCTGCCGGTAGATCGCCTGGGCCAGGTTGTACATCGCGTCCCGCGAATACGGGTTCAGCGCGAGCGCCTTGCGGAACGCTTCCGCTGCGCGATCGAACTCGTCCCCGCTCAGCAGGCCGATCCCGATGACTTGGTAGTCCTCCTCGGTGAGGTCCGGCTCGTCCAGGAGCTCGCCGTAGATCCTGTTGGCCTCATCGGTCCTGCCGAGCCGGGTCAGCACGATCGCCAGGTTGGTCTTCGCGGTCCGATTCTGCGGATCGCGCTCGAGGAAGGCGCGGTACTCCCGCTCAGCCTCCTCGTAGCGACCCGCGTTGGCCAGGAGCTGCGCCAGGTTGAACGCGGCGACCTCCTCGTTCTGCCGCCACTGCTCCCGGTCCTTGCCGGACACCGCATCGCCCGCCGGCCCCCGCAGGATCTCCAGCGCGCCGCGGAACGCCGCGATGGCGCGTTCTGTCTCTCCCTTGCGGAGGTACAGCGAGCCGAGCTGCAGGCGCGCGTTGGGCAGCTTGTCGTAGATCAGGTCGGCGGCCTGGAACCGTTCGAGCGCCCGCTCGTAGTCCTGATGCTGGACCGCCCCGATGCCTTCGTTGTGCCAGCGCGCCCAGGCGTTCCGCCGCTCCGTTTCGACATCCTTCTCGTAGGGCGGGTACAGCTCCACCGCCTTGCTGAACGCCTCGTGCGCCTGCTGCGCCGAATCGAGCTGCACGTAGACCTGCCCGGCGATCAGCCAGACCTGTGCGTTGCCGGGGTCTTCCTCGATCCCCTTCTGGATCGCCTCGAGCGCCTGGCGGTAGAGCTCCTGCTTCTCCTCGAACCGCGGGTTCGTGCGTGCCCGGTCGAGGTAGAGCCGAGCGCTCCGCGTCCACATGTTGTTGGACGGCTTCCTCTGCTTCTGCGCGCTGGCGGCCGTCGGGAACAGCGCACCGGCGAGCAGGCACGCCAACAGCAGCGCGAGAACGCCGCTCGAACGGGCGCCTGTGATTCGTCGCGTCATGCTCCGCCTCCAGAGGCTGCGGTCAGGATGTTGCATCGCCACCGGCCCCCCCGTTCTCTTCGAGGGCGGCGCGGACCTGGAACGGCGCCAGGCCCAGTGCGTCTGCTGCGCGCACGACATCTTCATACTCGGGTTTACTCCGTTGTGTGCCGTCGGGGAGCCGGACCTGCTTGAACCGGATCCTCTGACCCCGCCATTCCCGGACGGATTCCGCACGCGCCAGCGCCGGCCTGGTGACGGCCCAGTACCGGGCGCCGATGGTGGGCGTGGCGCGGAACAGGGCCCCGAGAACCGCGTCCAGCGCGGACTCGGGGGCGAGGGCCTCCAGGCGCAGGCCGGGCCGGCCTTTCTTCATCGCGAGCGGGAGGACCACCGTGTCCAGCGCGCCGGCGGCCAGGATCGCGTCCAGCGCCGGCGGCGCGTACTCCGGCGGGAGGTCATCGATGTCGGCCTGGACGAGCACGAGGCGCTCGGCAGGCGGCGCGACCTCGGCCGCGATCAGGCGGAGACAGTTCGGCCGATCTCCGGGGTCCCTGGTCCCGGCGCCGAAGCCGGTGCCGCGCAGCACGAACGCGTCGGGTGCCGGCCGGCCGCCGGTCAGCTCCGCGAGGATCGCGGCGCCAGTGGGCGTGGTGCACTCGCCCTCGAAGCCGGAGTCGCGGACGGGCAGCCCTTCCAGGAGCCTGAGCGCCGCCGGCGCCGGCACGGGGAACTGGCCGTGCTCGATCCGGACCCAGCCGGAGCCCAGCTCGACGGGACGGGTCGCGAAGTCCTCGAACCCGAGCTGTTCCACGCCCGCCACGGCGCAGAGCACGTCCAAGATCGCATCGAGGGCGCCGACCTCGTGGAAGTGCACGCGCTCGACGCTCACGCCGTGGATCGCGGCTTCGGCTTCGGCGAGGCGCCGGAACACGGCCGCCGCCCGCTGGCGCACCGACTCGGGGGCCGCCGCCCTGTCCACGATCTCCAGGATGTCGGACAGGTGACGGTGCGCGTGCTCGTGGGGGAGGTCGAAGCGCACGTGGGCGCAGGCGATTCCCCGTCTCTGCACGCGCGCGACCTCGACGCCGACCGGCCCCAGCCCCAGCGAGCCGACGAAGTCGCGGAGCCAGTCCGGGTCCAGGCCGAGGTCGACCAGCCCTCCCAGGATCATGTCCCCGCTGATCCCGGCGAAGGGGTCGAAGATGAGGATGCGCAAAGCGCCTCCGGTGTTCGCGATGGTTTCGGGCGGGCGGGAAGATAGGCGCGTGGGCCCGCCCCGTCAAACGCCGGGAGTGCTCGCGCGGCCCGTGGCTGGCGGATCGTCAGGGGGTGGGTGGAGCGGGAGTGGGGTGGCTGGCGCCGCGCGCGGCCAGGGCCTCGTCCAGGCGCTGGAGCGTCACGGCCCGCCCCAGCACGAAGGCGGTGGCGGCCAGGGGAGGGCCGTGCGGCCGGCCGATCAACGCTAGCCGGAGCGGCTCGTAGAGGCGGCGGCCCGCGACACCCAGCTCCCTCCCCAGCGCGCGTACGGCCTCGCCCACGGCGCCCACCTCCCACGGCTCCAGCTCCGCGAGCCGCCGCCGCGCCGCCTCGACGACCGATCGGGCCTCCGGGTCGGCGAGCGCGGCATCCCGGGCGGCACGGCCTGCATCGTCCAGCGGAGAGACGAACGGAGCCAGGTGCTCGTTGATCTCGGAGAAGGTGGAGAGGTGGCTGCGCACCGCCGCGACGGCCGCGGGCAGCACATCGTCCCCGAGGGGAAAACGCTCCCGGTCCACGTACGCGCTCACCGCCTCAACCAGTTCCGGGAGCGGCATGCGCTCGATGTGTCGCTGGGAGAGCCAGCGCAGCTTCTCGGGGTCGAAGACCACATCGGACTGCCCGATCCTCTCGAGCGAGATCTCGTTGATCAGCCGCTCCCTCGTGAGGAACTCCTCACCCGAAGGGCTGGACCACCCGAGCAGCGACAGGTAGTTGACCATCGCGTCGGGGTGGTAGCCCTCCCGGCGGTAATCCGCGAGCGGGCGGGCGCCGTGTCGCTTGGACAGCTTCTGCCGATCCGGCCCCAGGACGGTGGGCACGTGGGCGAACACGGGCGGCGTCGCGCCGAGCGCCTCGTACAGGAGGACCTGGCGCGGCGTGTTGGACAGGTGCCCCACGCCGCGGATCACGTGCGTGATCCGCATGGCGAGGTCGTCCACGACGACGGCGAAGTTGTAGGTCGGCTGCCCGTCGGACCGCAGGATCACGAAGTCGCCCAGGGTGGAAGCGTCGAACCGGACGGTGCCGCGCACCACATCGTGCACCTCGATCGTGCCGCTCTCGGGGACCCGGAAGCGGATGGCGGGCTGGCGCCCTTCGCGTTCGTAGCGCGCCGCCTCGGCCGCAGTGAGGTGGCGGCACGTGCCGTCGTAGCGAGGCGTCTCGCCCCGCGCCAGTGCGGCCCGCCGCTTCGCCTCGAGCTCTTCCTCCGTGCAGTAGCACCGGAACGCCGCGCCGCTCTCGAGCAGTTTCGCCGCCGTGTCGCGGTAGAGCGGGCCGCGTTGGCTCTGGCGGTACGGCCCCACCGGCCCTTCCCCATAGGGCCCTTCGACGCCCGGCCCCTCCTGCCACTCGAGGCCGAGCCACAGGAGATCCTCGATCATCTCGGCCTCGGCGCCCGGGACGTTCCGTTCGACGTCGGTGTCCTCGATGCGCAGGATGAACACGCCGTTGTGTTTCTTTGCGAAGAGCCAGTTCAACACGGCGACCCGCGCGTTGCCCACGTGCAGGCTGCCGGTGGGGCTCGGCGCGAACCGGGTGCGGACCGTATCAGCGTGTGAGGAAGGCATGGACCTGTCGAGCCAGCTTTTCCGAGAACCCTGGGACCTGCGCGATCTGCTCGGGCGTCGCCGCGCGCAGGGCACGCACGCTGCCGAACCGCTCGAGCAGGGCCTTCTGCCGTGCCGGGCCGATGCCGGGAATCTCCCGCAACTCGCTGGCCAACGCACGGCGCGTCCGCAGCTTGCGGTTGTACGTGATGGCGAACCGGTGCGCCTCGTTCCGGATCCGCTGGAGCAAGCGCAACGCCGGGCTGGTACGGGGGAGGCGCAGCGGCTCGCTGCGGTCCGGGAGATAGATCTCCTCCTGTCGCTTGGCCAGTGCGCAGACCGCCGTGTCACGCACACCGAGCGATTCGAGCGCGGCGAGCGCCGCCGTGAGCTGCCCCTTGCCGCCGTCGATGATCGCCAGTTCGGGCAGCGGCCGCCCTTCGTCGAGCCGCCGCCTGAAGTAGCGCCCGACGATCTCGGCGATGGAGCGGAAGTCATCGTTGCCCCAATCCCCCTTGATGCGGAAGCGGCGGTACTCGCCCTTGTTGGGCTCGCCGTTCTCGAACACGACGGCGCTGCCGACGACCTCGCTGCCCTGCGTATGCGAGACGTCGAAGCAGACCATCAGCCTCGGCACGACCTTCAGGTCCAGCGACTCCTGGAGGTCGTAGAGGACGTCGTCGGCCCGCTCGCGTACGGACTCGGCCAGCACCGCGCGCTCCTCGAGCAGGTGGCGCGCGTTCTGGTTGGCGAGCTCGATGAGCCGCACCTTCTCGCCTCGCGCGGGGACGTGGGTCCTGATCCGCCTCCCGGCCCGTTCGGACAGCACCTCCTCGATGAGCGGCCGGTCCTCGAACTCCAGCGGGAACAACACTTCCCGCGGCAGGTCGCGCGCGCCCTCCTCGCCGCGGCCGAAGTACAGCCGCGAAACACCCGCGGAGAGGAGCGCCGCGTCATCCTCGGTCGCCGCGTTCTCGAAGAAGTCCACCTCGCGGCCCAGCAACTTCCCGTCCCTGATCCTGAGGCGGATGAGACACGCGTGGTCGCCGTCCCGCGCCATGCCGATGACGTCCTGGTCGCCGCCGCGCACGTCGAGCACGCGCTGGCGCTGCGCGAGCGCGTCCAGGGCGGCGGCGACGTCCCGCAGCCGGGCCGCGCGCTCGAACTCCAGCGCGTCGACGGCCTGCTGCATCTCCTCTCCGACCCGCTTGCGGACCTCGTCCACACGTCCGCTCAGGACGTCCAGGATCTCGTCCACCATGGCGCGGTACTCGGCCTCGGACTGGAGCCCGGCGCACGGCGCCTTGCAGCGGCCGATGTGGTAGTCGAGGCAGGGCCGGTCCGGCGCCTCCCGCGGCAGGTCGTACCGGCAGCTCCGCACCGTGTAATAGCGCTTCACCACTTCCAGCGCCTGCCGCATCGCCCCCACGTCCGTGTACGGGCCGAAGTAGCGCGCGCCATCGTGCTCGAGGCGACGCGTCACGTACACCCGGGGGAACCGCTCCTGGACGGTGACCTTGATGTACGGGTACCGTTTGTCGTCCCGGAGCTGAACGTTGAAGCGCGGCCGGTGCGCCTTGATCAGGTTCGCCTCGAGGAGCAGCGCCTCCACCTCCGAGCCCACGACGATCGTGTCCACGTCGGCCACGCGCCGGATCATCTGCTGGTTCTTCGGCGAGATCGCCCCATCGGGCCCGAAGTGGCTGCGCACCCTCGCACGCAGCGACTTGGCCTTGCCGACGTAGAGGATCGTCCCCCGGGCGTCCTTGAACAGGTACACGCCGGGGCGTGTGGGCAGGTGTCGTAGCTTCTTCTCGAGCTCGGCTGGGACCACGGCCATCCCCGGTCCGTCCGCTCTGTTCCACTCCATGCGTGCGCGAGCGGCCACCCGCGGCACCCTGGAGGCGGCGCGCGGCGGCCGCTCGATCCTTGTGGATGATACCCCGCGACGTGAGCCCGTTTCCGGCCCGGACGCCGGCCGCGGTTCACGCGGACGTCCCGCGGAAGCGGCGCACGATCCGCCCCCAGGCGCCGCCCGCCTCGGAGAGGCCCAACGCCCACGCCATGCCGAAGTACACGACCCCGAACGGCGCCAGCGCGAGAGCGGCCACGAGGACGGGGTCCAGCGGGGGCAGGAGCGTCACGATGATGCGCCCGACCAGCGCAGCCGCCGCGGCCGCGCACGCCATCCGGGCGAGTGGGCCCGCGCCTGCGCCCACCCTGCCGATCCGCCGCGTCACGCGGGAGCGGAGCAAGCCCCACTCGACCCACGCCGCCGCCCCGCTGGCGATGGCCAGGCCGACCGCGCCCAGCGGTTGGCCCAGGAGCCGGTGCCGCTCGAACCACGTCATGAGCAGGTACCCGAGGCCCCCGGCGGTCGCGACCCGGGCCAGTGCGACCATCGCCGGCGTGCGCGTGTCGCCCAGGGCGAAGAACGTGTTGGCGAACAGGCGCGACGACGTGGAGGCCAGCAGGCCGATCGTGTAGCCCGCCAGCACCAGCGCCACGAACACCGTGTCCGCGCGCCCGAAGTCCCCCGTCTGGTAGAGCGCCGCGACGATCACATCCCCCAGGACCAGGTACCCCGCCACCGACGGGACCACGAGAAACGCGATCTGGCGCAGGCCGAAATTCACCCGCTGTCGCAGAACGGCCGCATCGCCTTCGCGGCGGCGCGCGAGCTCCGGCAGCTCCGCCGCCGCGACGGACATGCCGAACAGGCTCACCGGCAGCACGTAGAGGGTGTTCGCGTACCCCAGCGCCGCCACCGCGCCGTCCGCCAGCATCGAGGCGAGGATCAGGTCCACCCAGCCGCTGAGCTGCACCACCCCCCGACCCACGATCGCGGGGCCGGCGTTGCGTACCGTCGTGCGGACACCCTCCAGCGCCAGATCCCAACGCACACGCAGCGCGGGCTCGAGGCGCAGCACCCGCGGGAGCTGCACCGCGAACTGGAGCACGCCGCCGATCAACGCGCCCCAGGCCAGGGCAACGACCAGGGGCCGCTGATCGAGCCGACCGCCCAGAACGACCAGCGTGGCGATCATCGCGGCGCTCCACGCCACCGGCGCCACGTAGGAGAGGAAGAACTGGCGGTGACTGTTCAGGATCCCGAGCGTCCACGCCGAGAGCACCAGCACGCCGGTCATCGGGAAGATGATCCGAACCAGCGTCACGGTGATCTCCCGCTTCTCCCCCTCGAAGCCCCAGAGGAACACGTCCACCAGCACCGGCGCCAGCACGATCCCGATCAGCGCCAGCCCCCCGGCCACGGCGAGCAGCAGCGCGAACACCGCGCCCGCGACGCGCCCCGCCTCCTCTTCACGCCCCTGGGCGAGCAGCGACGAGTAGACGGGAATGAACGAGGCGCTGAGCGTGCCCTCCCCCAGGAGGTTCTGGAGGACGTTGGGCATGCGCAGCGCCGCGCGGAACGCGTCGGCGAACAACGTCGTTCCGAAGTAGTGCGCGAAGACCCGCTCCCTCAGCAGGCCGGCGATGCGGCTCAAAAGAATGCCCGCTGCCACCCAGCGGGCGGAGCGGGCGGACGGCTGCTCCAGCACTCCCTCAGTCGCGGCGCTCACCGGACGAAAGCTGGTTGGCCGGCCGCTCCTCCAGCAGCCGGCGCAGGAACTCGCTCTCCTCCTGAAGCTTTTGCACCTCGGCGCTGAGCCGCTCGGTCTCGGCCTCGAGGGCAGCCACGCGCGTGGCCAACCGTTCGGCGCCGGCCAGGCCGCCCCGCTCCACACGGGCCGCCAGCGCGCGCCCCAGCGGCGAGTCCAGCACCGCCGCAACCAAGAGGATCATCAGCACGAGACCGACCAGGACCAACCAGGCCATATCGGCTCAAAGCTATGTGAATACTGCAATTACGGCAAGGACGGCGCCGCGCCGTGCGACGGCCGGGGCCCGCGCGACGCGCCACCGTCTCAGCCACAGGAGAGGCCGTTCCAGGCGGGCGCGGGAGCGTCGAGCTCGATGCGGATCGCGTCGGCGATCGCTTCCAACAGCGCGGCCCCGTACCGGGCCAGATACGGCACGACGTTGAGGACGCGCTCCTGCGGCTGACCGAGCGGGAACAGGTTCACCGCCGCCTTCTCGAGCTGCTCCACGCCGATGGCGTTCCGCCTCTTGAGGTGCTGCACGATCTTCTTCTCGATCTCCTCGAGCTGGACGAACGCCGAGTTCCGGGCGCTCTGGATCGGACCCTTGAGCGTGGGGTCGATCACCCGCGCCGCCTCGAGCAACGTGCCGTAGCCCTCGCCCAGATCGGTGCGCAGACGCCGCAGCGCCACGACCACCGCGTCGGGCAGCTCCTCCCGCAGCAACTCTGCGGCCAGCTCGTGCGGCGGACGCCGGAAGTCCTCGAGTCCGAGCCCGAACCGGTCGAGCACCTTCCTCACCTTCGCCTCGACCAGCGTGATGCTGGCCCGCGGGTACACGATTGGCATCTCGATGCCGTGGGCGCGGAAGAGGCAGCCGATCTGGGCGTAGTAGCTCAGCTCGCCCGGCCCTGCCACGTACGCGATCGTCGGGAAGACCGCGCTCTCGACGACCGGCCTGAGCAGCACGTTCGGCGAGAACCGGCCGGGCTCGGCGTCGAGCAGCGCCCGCAGCTCCTCATCCGTGAAGCGGCGGCCACTGTGCTTCAGCGCCCAGCCGTCGCCTTCCCGGACCAACCGTTCGCGGCCCGTCTCCAGCTCGAGGAAGAGGTTGGCCGATTCGGGAAGCACCGCCACCTGTGCGTGGTAGCCAGCGGCGATCAACCGCTCTGTCTGGGCCCGAACCAGGGTCTCGTGCTCGCGCCAGTGCGTCAGCTCCCGCGCGAGGATGTCTCGCCCCAGATCCTTGATGGTCGGGTGCCCCGCCTCCACCACGAGCAGGTCGAACGGTTGGAACAGCCACGTGATCAGCTCCCGGAACGCGGCCGCCACCGTCCGGTCCGGCGTGTACGCCGTACGGACCCGCTCGAGGACCCCATCGGAGAACTCCGTCTGCGGGAGGAGCTGCGCCAGGCGCTCGACCGCCGCCTCCACGCCCGGGCCCAGGAGACGGCGCTGCATCGATGCCGGAACGCCGCTTTCCGGACCCTCCACCGTGATGGTGTGCAGCGTGTTCGCGGGGTCCAGCACCCGGACGTGATTGACCTCGGCCCAGTCGTGGTCTTCCGACGCGATCCAGAACAGCGGCGCCACGGGACGGCCCAGTTCGCGTTCGAGCACCCGCGCCAGCGCCACCGCCGTGAGCGCCTTGTACACAGTGTACAGCGGGCCGCCGAACAGGCCGGCCTGCTGGCCCGTCGTGACGAAGAGGCCGTTGCGCTCCACCACGCGTTCGAGCTGCTCGGCGGCCGCGGCCGAGGTCGGGTGCACGGCTGCAGCCATCGCCCGGCGGCGCGCCGTGTCGAAGCGGGCGTCCACCTCCGCCGCCTTCCGCCGGTACGCCTCCGGGTCCCACGGCGAACCCGGGAAAAACGGCGCAGGGCCCGGCGCGTTGGCGACGTAATCGTCCACGAGGCGCGACCCGCGCAGCCGGCCGACCTCGATCGTGAGATTCAGCGTCATGACCTCCCCGCTTCCGTTGTCTCGCCGGCCGGCCGTCATTCGGCCGCCTTGTGGTACGGCTCGCCACGGAGGATCGTGCCCGCCCGGTACAGTTGCTCGACCAGCACCAGGCGGGCGACGTCGTGCGGGAGCGTGAACGAGGAGAGGGCGAGGCGGTGGTGCGCGCGCCGGAGCACCGCGTCATCCAATCCGTACGCGCCGCCGATCAGGAACGCCGCGCCCGGCCGGCCGCTCACGGCGAGCCCCTCGAGGTACTGCGCGAGGCGAGGCGAGCTCCAGCCCTGCCCGGTCCGCGTCAGCGCCACGATCTCCACGCCCTCGGGCACGCGCGCGAGCAGCCGCTCCCCCTCCGCGGCCCGCACCGCCGCCGGCGACTTGCCCCCCGCCGCGCGCTCTGCGCGCACCTCCACGCTCTCGAGGTCCCAGTAACGCGCAGCACGGCGCTCGTACTCCGCGATGACGCCCGCGAACAGGCGGTCCGGACGGCCGACGGCGATGACGGTGACTCTCACCGGCTCATCGTCTCATGCGTAGATGCCGCGCATCCGGTGCACCGCGGCGACGCGGTCGATGGACAGCATGTACGCCGCGGTCCTCATGTTCACCCGGTGCAGGCGCGAGTACTGCAACACGTTGTTGAACGCCTGGATCATCACTTCCCGGAGCCGGCTGTTGACCACGTCCTCGCTCCAGAAGTACCCCTCGCGGTTCTGCACCCATTCGAAATAACTGACCGTCACACCGCCGGCGTTCGCCAGGATGTCCGGGATCACGAAGACCCCCTTGGATTCCAGGATCTCGTCCGCCGAGGCGGTGGTCGGGCCGTTGGCCCCCTCCGCGATGATCTTGGCCTTGATGCGCGGGGCGTTCCGCCTCGTGATCACGTTCTCGAGCGCCGCCGGAACGAGGACGTCCACGTCCAGCTCGAGCAGCTCCTCGTTCGTGATCGGCTCGCCGTGCGGGAACCCCTCGAGGTACTTGTTGCGGCGCACGTACTCCAGCGCCTCATCGATGTAGATCCCGTGCGGGTTGTAGATCCCGCCCGACTTGTCGCTCACCGCCACGACCGTCAGGCCCTCCTGCGCCAGCAACCGGGCGGCGACCGACCCCACGTTCCCGAATCCCTGGACGGCGACCCGGGTGCCGTGCAACGGCATGCCCAGCTCGCGCAGCGCTTCCTTGACGACAATGGAGACGCCCCGCCCCGTCGCCTCACGTCGCCCGAGCGAGCCGCCCAGGGCGACGGGCTTCCCCGTGACCACGGCCGTCATCGTGTGGCGCTTGTGCATGGAGTACGTGTCCATGACCCACGCCATCACCTGCTCGTTCGTGCCCACGTCCGGTGCCGGGACATCGGACTCGGGCCCCAGGATCTCGAGAATCGAGGCCGTATAGCGCCTCGTCAGCCGCTCGAGCTCACCCGTGGAGAGGCGATCTGGATCGCACACGACCCCACCCTTCGCGCCGCCGAACGGGATGTTCACGACCGCGCACTTCCACGTCATCCACGCCGCCAGCGCCGTCACCTCTTCCAGCGTCACGTTGAGGTCGAAACGGATGCCGCCCTTCGCCGGTCCACGCGACGTGTTGTAGAGCACGCGGTACCCGGTGAAGACCTCGACCTCGCCGTTGTCCATCATGACCGGGATGGACGTGATCACCTGCTTCTCGGGGTGCCTGAGCAGCTTGTAGAGCCCGCGGTCCAGGTTCAACAGCTCTGCGGCGCGGTCGAAGCGCCGCATCATCGCCTCGAAGGGATTCTCGTCGCCCGACTCCGCAGCGGGCTCGGGCTGGACGATCGTACGGGCCGGTTCCATTGCGTTGTGGTCTCCTGCGTGCCCGTGCCGCCCTCCGGGACGGCCGGGCCTGACGAGTCAATCACCATGCGGCCTGGCACCAGCGTGCCGCCGTACTCTGTTCGGGCGCACGGGACGAGCACCGTCCCGCCGGACTTCAGCGCACCCTTCCGCCCTCGAGGGCGGGCCGGCGATCGAGGAGCGCGTCCAGCGCCGCGGACAGCGCCTCAGCGCCCTCTTCGATCACGACGTCCTGTTGCAGCACCCAGAGCTCAAGCTCCGGGTCCAGATCTGCGAGCTTCACGGCATCCTTCGCCGTGGTGACGACCGGTCTGCCGTCGGCGGCCTCGCGGATGCGTTCGAGGTCGCCTGCCGTGTACGCGTGGTGGTCGCCGAACACCAGCTCCTCCGCGATGTCGGCACCCGCCTGCCGAGCGTTCGCGAAGAAGTGTTCCGGGCCGGCCACCCCGCACACCGCCACCACCTTCCCCACGGGGCCGGCCGGCCGCGAGGCGCCGCGCACGCGCCAGCCGCCGGGGCGCAGGTGCGCCCGAGCCACGGCTGCGCCGGGCGCCAGCCCCGACACGTCGCGCGCAACGCGTTCCGCCGTACCGCCCCCGCGGTCTTGCGCGTCACCACGACCACGTCGGCGCGCGCCAGAGCCGTCCGCGGCTCGCGCCACGGCCCCCGGGGCAGCAGCCGCTCGCGCACGGCCCAGCTCTCCGCGGCCACCAGCACCACGTCGAGATCCCGGTGCAGCCTTCGATGCTGGAACCCATCATCCAGGACCAGGGCGGTGGCGCCCTGCCGGATGGCGAGCTGAGCCGCCGCCACGCGATCCCGCATCGCGATCACCAGCGAGCCGGGCCGCCAGGCGCGGTGCAGCGCCGGCTCGTCCGGCGCGTAGCCGCCGTGGAGGATCGCCACGCGGGCGCCGNGCGCCTCGAGCTGGTCGGCCATCCACCGCGCGAAGGGCGTCTTGCCCGTGCCGCCCACCGCCAGGTTGCCCACGCTGACCACCACGGCCCCGACGCGGCGCGGCCGGCGCAAGCCGCGCTCGTACAGCGCGTTCCTCGCCGCGACGCTCAACCGGTACAGCGCCTCCGCGGGCGCCAGGGCCGCCCCCAGCGCCCGCCACGCCGCACCGTCCACCTCGCCCCGCCACCAGCGCGGGATCGCCGTCCGCAGGCGGTCGGCCGGATGGCCGGGCTGCCTAGGCCGCTCCGACACGGGCGTCCACCTCGGCGGTCAGGCGGTTCAGCTCTTCCTCGAGCGAGGAGCGCAGCGCGGCGAGCTCCTCCGCCCCCGCGTCCCTGGGCACCCGGACCGGCGCACCGTAGACCACCGCAATGCGCGCGAAGGCACGCGGCACCAGGAACCGGTCCCAACCGCCGACCCACCACGCCCGGCTCGCAGACGCCGCCACGGGGATCAGCGGCAGACCCGTGAGCTGGCCGGCCACCAGCACGCCCTCCTTGAGCCGCTGGCGCGGGCCGCGGGGCCCGTCCGGCGTGATCGCCAGGCAACGACCGGCCCGCGCCTGGCGGACGAGTTCACGCAACGCCGTGCTGCCGCCCCGGCTGCTCGAACCCCGCACCGGCACGAAGCCCCACCGCTCCAGCAGCCGCGCCAGGTACTCCCCGTCCGCCGACCGGCTGATCAACGCCACGATCCCCTCCCCGCGGTGCAGGTGCGCGAGCGGCAGCAGTCGGCCGTGCCACAGCACGTAGATCACCGGCTGGCCGTGCGCCGTGAACTGGCGGGCGTTCTCCTCACCCGAGACCTCGTACCGCGCGGTCGCGAGCACCGCGTCCAGCACCGCCCTGGCCGCGGCGGACGCCACCCCGTACCGCAACCCGCTCCTCACCCCGTTCCTCATGCCGCCAACAGCTCCGCGGCGAGCTGCGCCACCCGGTCTGCCACGCTGCCCGCGCCGTCCGCACGGGGCGCGAGCGAGGCGCGGACCCGCGTCAGCCCCTCCAGCATCCGCTGGCGCGCCTCGCCGTCCACCACGAGCGGCAGGACCGCGCGCGCCAGCGCCTCCGGCGTGGCCTCGTCCTGCAGGTACTCCGGCGCCACCGTCTCGCCGGCGACCAGGTTCACCAGCCCGATCCGCGGCACCTGGACGAGGCGGCGCGCCAGCCAGAAGGTGAGCGGGTGCGCACGGTAGGCGATCACGAGCGGCGTGCCCGCCAGCGCCGCCTCCAGCGTCCCTGTCCCGGACTTCACGAGCGCGGCGCGGGCATGCGCCAGCAGCGCCCGAGAGTCGTCCACCAGTGGAAACGGCGTCTCGCCATACAACTCCAGAGGGAGCGTGCGAGACGCCGCGATCACCGGCTGGACCGCCGGATACGTTTCTCGGACCCGCTGGGCGGCCTCCTCGAAGACCCTCAGGTGCCGCCGTACCTCCTGCGCCCGCGACCCGGGGAACAGCGCCAGGACCGGCGCACCCGGGTCGAGGCCGAGCCGCTGACAGAACGCCTCCCGCGTCACGGCGACCGGCGCCGCATCCAGCAACGGATGGCCCACGAACACCGCACGCGCACCCGCCTCCCTGAAAATCCTCTCCTCAAAGGGGAGCACCACCGCGAGGGCGTCCGTGTTCGCTGCCAGTTGGCGGCACCGGCTGCGGTGCCACGCCCAGACCTGCGGCGCGATGTAGTAGAGGACCGGGACCCCCGCGCGCCGCGCGGCGCGCGCCAGCCGCAGGTTGAACCCCGGGTAGTCGATCGGCACGACCAGGTCGGTTCCGCGGCGCACCATCTCGCGTCGAACGCGCCGCAGCAGCCGAACGAAGAACGGCAGGCGGCTCGCCACCTCGACGAAGCCCATCACCGCCAGCCGTCGCACGTCTTCCAGGAGCTCGACCCCGGCCTCGGCCATCAGGGGGCCGCCCAAGCCGAACAGCCGGGCCCCCGGCCAGCGCCTCCGCAGCGCCGCTGCGACCGCCGCGCCGTGCAGGTCGCCGGACGGCTCGCCTGCAGACAACAGAATGGTCGGCCCGTCCTGCCTCATGTGAACCGGCCGAGGTACCAGATCGCCAGCAGCACCAGCACGAGGGCCGCGATCAGCTTCCACAGCCCCGGCGGCCGTATCCGGGCCCCGCCCTGTTCCCTGCGCTCACGACGCAGCCCGATGAGCGACATGTTCCTCGATCCGCTCCACGATCTCCAGCGCAACCGCCAACGCGCTGCGCGCCTCCTCGCCCGTCACCGCGATCGGGCCCCGCCCCTGCACCGCAGCGACGAAGCTCTCCAGCTCGCAGCGCAGCGGCTCCTGCCCATCGCTGCGCAACTCGATGCGCTCGACCAGCTCGTCGATGCCCGCCGCGGGGAACGGCTTCCCGGGGATCAGCTCCACGCCCGGCCGCAACCGCAGGAACTCGCCGACGCCCGCCGCGAGATCCAGACTGATGTACCCCGAGCGCTGGAAGAACCGGATCTTCCGCCTCCGCTCGACCGAGACCCGACTCGCGGTCAGGTTCGCCACCGCGCCGCCCTCGAACTCCAACCGCGCGTTCGCGATGTCCGGGCTCGGCGTCAGGACAGGGACGCCCACGGCAGCCAGAGAACGGACAGGCCTACGCACGAGGCTCAGGACCAGGTCCAGGTCGTGGATCATCAGATCCAGCACCACCGGGACGTCCGTCCCTCGCGGCGCGAACGGGGCCAGCCGGTGCGACTCGACGAACAACGGCTCCTCGAGGTACGGCTCGCACGCGCGGAGCACCCCGTTGAACCGCTCGACGTGCCCGATCTGCACCAGCGCGCCGCCGCGCTCCGCCGCCTCCAGGATCCGGTCTGCCGCCTCGAGGGTCGGCGCGATCGGCTTCTCGATCAGCACGTGGACGCCTCGCGTGACCGCCGCCCGTGCCACCGCCTCGTGTGCCGTCGTCGGCACCGCCACGACCAGCGCCTCGACCCGATCGAGCAGCGTGTCCAGCTCGTCGAACGTCGCGACCCCGAGCTCCTCGCCCACGGCCCGGAGACGCGCTGCATCCGTGTCGTGAATGCCGACGAGCTGCGCGCCCGGCAGGTCGCGCAGCAGGCGCGCGTGGTGCCGGCCCAGACTGCCGACCCCCGCCACGCCGACCCTCAGCCCACTCGCCATCAGAGGATGATCCCGCGCTCGCTCTCTTCCACGAACGTGAGGAACCGCTGGATCTCCGGGAACGGCTTGAGCTCTTCCCGCGCCCGCTCCAGGGCCTGGCTCACGTTCAGCGTGGAATTGAAGAACAGCCGGTACGCCCGCTTCAGCTCGCGCCGCACGACCTCCGGCATCCCGCGGCGCTGGAGCCCGACCGTGTTCAGGCCCGCGAGCTCGATCGGGTTGCCCGCCGCACGCATGTACGGCGGCACATCCTTCTGCACCCGCGAGGCGCCGCCCACGAACGCATGGCAGCCGATCCGCACGAACTGGTGGATCGCCGTCACACCGCCCACACTCGCCCAGTCCTCGATCACCACGTGCCCGCCCATGTTCACCGCGTTGGCGAGCACGACATGGTCACCGATGACGCAGTCGTGCGCGATGTGCACGTACGCCATCACCAGGCAGTCGCTGCCGACCTCCGTCCGCCCACGCGCTGCCGTCCCGCGGTTCAACGTCGCGTACTCGCGGATGACCGTCCGGTCCCCGATCACCAGGTCCGAAGGCTCACCCGCGTACTTCAGGTCCTGCGGATCCGAGCCCAGAACGGCGCCGTGGTGGATGCGGCAGCCCATGCCGATAATGGTGTTCCGCTCCACCAGGACGTGCGACCCGATCTCCGTCCCATCGCCGATCACGACGTTCGGACCGATGATCGTATAGGGCCCAATGCGAACGCCCACGCCGATCTCGGCGCTCGGATCGATCACCGCCGTCGGGTGGATGTCGCGCAATGTTTCGACCGTCGTACTCAAGTGCGTACCGCCCTCCATCAGCGGTCCACGATCCGCGCCATCATTTCCGCTTCCGCGACCAACTGGCCGTCCACCGTTCCGATCCCCCGCATCCGGCACACGTGCCGGCGGAACTGGAGCATCTCGAGTTCGAAGCGGATCTGGTCGCCCGGCGTCACCGGCCGGCGCCATTTCACGTTGTCCAGCGACATGAAGTAGACGACCTTGTCCTCCGGATCCTCCACCGCATCCATGAGGAGCAGGCCGCCGACCTGCGCCATCGCTTCGATGATCAGGACGCCGGGCATGATCGGGTGCCCTGGGTAGTGCCCCTGGAAGAACGGCTCGTTGATCGTGACGTTCTTGATCCCGACGATCCGCTTCCCCGGCTCGAATTCCACGATGCGATCCACCAGCAGCATCGGGAACCGGTGCGGGAGGTACTGCATGATCGTCCGGATGTCCACGATCGGCTTCGCGCCATCGCGGGACTGCGCCGCCACGATCTTCTTGGCGAGCGCCACGTTCCCCGCATGACTCGGCCGGTCCGCCATCACGTGGCAACGGAGCCGCTTGCCGATCAGTGCGAGGTCGCCCACGACGTCCCCGATCTTGTGCCGCACGAACTCGTCGGGGAAACGGAGCTCACCCGCGGCCAGCCCCTCGGCGTCCAGCACGATCGCGTTGTCCAGCGTCGCGCCGAGCGCCAGCCCGCGCGCCTTCAGCTCCTCCGCCTCCTTCAGGAAGCCGAACGTCCGCGCACCCGCGACCTCACGCTCGAACACCTGCGGCGTGATCTCGAACGACGCGTACTGATGGCGCACCAGCGGATGGTCGAATTCGATCGCCGCCGAAACCCGGAAGGTGGGGGCGGGCAGCGCCGAGTACGATGCGCCTCCCACACCCTCCACGCTCGTCGACTGGCGTAGCTCCAGCACCCCTGCCGGCTCGCCCTGCCCGACGATCCCGGCCTGGCGGAAGCGGTCGAAGAAAGGCCGGAAACTGCCATCCCCGATCGGCAGCTCCGGCCCATCGACGTCGATCCAGAGGTTGTCCAGTCCCAGGACCAAACACGCGGCGAGCGCGTGCTCCACCGTGTGGACGCGCGCGTCTCCCGCCCCGAGGGTGGTCCCTCGTTCGGTGGACACCACGTGGTCCAGGGTGGCGGGGATCTCCGGCGACCCCTCGAGATCCACCCGCCGGAACCGGATGCCGGTGTTCGCCGGCGCCGGTCGAAAGGTCACACGCGTCTGTCGGCCCGTATGCAGGCCGACGCCTTCGATGATGGCCTCCGCGGCCAGTGTCTGCTGCTCTGGTTGACTCATTGGTCCGGCACGTCGCGCCCCAGTACCGCGCGCTCGAGGTCACGGATCCGTTTGAGGAGTTCGGGGAGTCGGAACAGCGCGGCCTGGGCACGCAGCGCCTCGCGGTGCGGGCGCGCCGGGTAGCCGCTGTAGACGGCGCCCGCCGGGACGTCCCCGAAGACGCCCGCCTGTGCCGCGATCGTCGCGCCGTCCCCGATGTGGATGTGACCGGGAATGCCCGCCTGCCCTCCCAACGTCACGCGCCGCCCGACCGTCGTGCTGCCGGCGATCCCGACCTGGGCCACGATGATCGAGTGCTCGCCGATGCGGACGTTGTGCCCGACGTGGACGAGGTTGTCGATCTTCACGCCGTCCCCGATCTCCGTCGCGCCGATCGAGCCGCGGTCGATCGTGCTATTCGCTCCGATCTCGACGTCCGCGCCGATGATGCACCCACCCACCTGCGGGATCTTCCGGATCACCCCGTCGACCTGGGCGTAACCGAAGCCGTCCACGCCCACTCGCACGCCGCTGTGCACGATGGACCGGTCGCCGATCCGCACACCCGGGTACAGCGTCACGTGCGGGTGGAGGACGACCTCCGCCCCCAGCTCGCAACGGGCGCCGATCACCACGTGCGCCCCGATGCGCGCCCGCTCGCCGATGCGGACCCCCGGTCCCACCACGGCGTAGGGACCAATGGAAGCCCCGGCGCCCAGCACCACGTCGTCGGCGACGACGGCCGTCGGGTGGACACCGGGTTCCGGGGTGGGGTCCTCGGGGTAGAGCACCGGCAGCAGCTTCGCGAGCGCGCCGTGCACGTCCCCGACCACGATCCGCGCGGGCAACCCGCCCACGCGGTCGGCGAGCGAAGCGGAGACGAGGATCACGCCCGCCCGAGCATGCGCAACATAGGGCAGGTATCGTGCATTCGCAAGGAACGAGAGATCCTGTGGACCGGCGCGGTCGAGGGGGGCGACCCCCGTGATCTCCGGGTCTTCGCCCCCCTCCAACGAGCTACCCAGCAGCGCCGCGATCTCCGAGGCCCTCACGGGTCCGCCTCCCCGCGTCGGGACGCCCCGCGCGCCGTCTATCTCTGCCGGCTCCCCGAGGACGACGCCGACGCCGTCTGCCTCAGGCGCCTCAGGACCTCGTCCGTCAGGTCCAGCGTCGTGTCCGCGGCGACGAGGGCGCCGGCCGCGGCGTCGAAGATCATCGCGTACCCGCCCTCTCGCTGGATCTGATTGAGGACTTCCTGGATGCGGTTCATGATCGGCTCGACCAGCTCCGCCTGGCGCCGGGCGGCCTGGGTCTCCAGCTCACCGGCCCGTTCCTGGTAAGCCCGCTGCTTCTGCCGGATCTCCTCTTCCTTCTGCCGCTTCGCTTCCGGCGAGAGCAGCACCTGCTTCTGCTCGTACTCGCTCAGCAGCGCCTTGAGCGAGTCCTCGAGCTGCTGGAGCTCCGCGCGGAACCGCTGCATGTCCCGCTCGAACGACTCCTGCGCCTCCTTGGCACCGGGCGCTTCGGCGATCAGTCGCCGCGAGTCGACGTACCCGATCTTCGGCGCTCCCTGCCCCGCCGCGGGAACCGCCAAGGCGCCGAGGCCGGCAGCCGCCATGAGGATGATCTTCAGTCCGCGCATGTCGCCAGTGCTCTCTTTTCTTGAGGTTAGAATCCCTGACCGAGCTTGAAGTGCAGCTGCCAGCCCGGCGGCGTCTTGTCGAACCCGTACGCGTAGTCGAGGCCGAGCGGGCCGAACGGCGTGACCAGCGTCACCCCGATCCCGGCGCCACGCAACAGTCGCGTCGGGTTGATCTGGCCCGGTTCGCGCCACACGCCGCCTGCATCGTAGAACAGCGAGAGCGACAGGTTGTCGTTGAACCGGACCGCGTACTCCGCGCTGAGACGGAGGTACGCATCACCGAACCGATCCTCCAGCGCCACGCCTGGCGCACCGCGTGCACGGTAGCCCAGCGGCGTGACGGTCGTCTCGTCGTAGCCGCGCAGCGGCCGGCCGAATTGAACACCACCCATCCAGAACCGCTCGAACGGGAAGCGGCTCGCGTCGCCCACGATGACACCCGCCTCGGCGTTGAAGCCCAGCGCGAACCGGATCGGCCTCGATCCGGGCTGCCCGCCGCCGACCTGACCCACGGGGACGTACCAGCTCCCGGATGCCGTGTATTTCTGGAAATCGCCGTCGCCGCCGAGGATCCCACCGCTGAGCTCCGCGAAGATCTCCTGCCTCGTCCCGCTCGTGGGGAAGAGGGGATGGTTCAGGCGGTTGCGCGTGAGGCCCAGGCTGATCGTGCTCTGCACGCCCGGAGGCAGCGCGAACAGGCTCGCCCTCTCGTCAGCGGTGAACTGCTCGTACGTGGTGCGTGAGAGGGAGTAACCCACCACGAACCGCGACCAGGGATCCAGCGGCAGCGGGAAGCCGAACCGCACGCCCCCACCCGTACGTCGCCGCTGCCCTTCCGAGAAGGTGATGAATCGGTCACGGGCACTGAACAGCGCCAGGGATCCGCTGACCCGGCTGCCCAGGACCGACGGGTCGCCGTAGCTCGCCTCGATATTGTTCGAGTAACGCCCGAACTCCCAGCGCAGGTGGCCGCTCTTCGCCTGCCCGAAGAGGTTGGGTTCGTCGAAGCCGATGAAGCCGGACAGCCCCGTCCCTCCCCCGACCGCCGTGCCGAAGTTGAACGAACCGGTCTGGCGCTCCGTCACCCGGAAGATGATGTCCACGTCGCCGCTGCCGTCCTGCGCGTCCTGAATCTCCGGCAGCGGGAGCGGCGTCTCGAAGAAGCCGAGCGCCATGATGTTCTGATAGCTCTGGATGAGCAGCTCCTCGCTGTAGACATCGCCCGGGAGCACGAAGATCCGTTCGCGGATCACCTTCTCGTGCGTGCGCGTGTTCCCTTCGATGGCCACACGCCGCACGTGCGCCGGCTCCCGCTCGATGATGTCCCAGACCACCCGGACGGCGGGCTCGCCGTCTTCCGTCTGGGTCCGCTCGATGCGGGGCTCCACCTGGGCGCGCAGGTAGCCCTGGTTGCGGTAGAGCTGGGCGACCCGGTCCGTCGCCTCCTGGAACGCGACCTGGTCGAACACTTCGCCCTTCTGGCCGCTGCTGCCGCCGCCCAGACCCAGCGTCCGGAGCAGGCCGCCTCGCTCCTGCTCGAAGTAGCGGCGCAGATCGTCCGTCGCGAAGCGGCGGTTCCCACGGATGTCGAAGCCCGCCAGCCGGTACTGCGGCCCTTCGTGCACCTTGATGACCAGGCGCGCCTTGCCCGTCTCCGGGTCCACGATCAGCGAGTCGCCGGTCACGACGAAGTCGATGTACCCGTTCGCGGCGTAGAAGGTCGGCAACGTCTCCCGGAGGTCGGAGCGAAGCTTCTCCTCATTGTAGGTCCCGTCCCGGAACCAGAAGAAGCCCTCCTTCTTGGTCTTCAGGACCTTCCGCAGCCGGTCGTCCGGGAAGTTCTCGTTGCCCTCGAACTCGATCTCGGCGATGGCGACGCGCTGCCCCTCGTCCACCTCGAACACCAGCCGGTGCTCGCCGGGCCGCTCCGGGATCTCCTCCAGCCGGTGCTCCACGCGCCGCGCCTGGAGGCCCTTCTTGGCCAGCAGCCGCCGCGTCATCTCCTTCGCCTCGGCCACCTTCGCCGGGCGCAGCGGCCCGCCGCCCCGCAGCCCCACCGTGTCCCGGATCGTACTGGCGCGCACGCTCTCGAGACCGCGGAACTCGACCTGGGCGATGTAGGGTTGTTCGACGACGCGGACAATGAGCGTGACCGGCGCGGCGACATCGCTCGGCTCCCCCTCCACCAGGACCTGGACATCCGAGTACTGCCCGCTCGCCCACAACCGGTGGATCGCGCGCTGGATCGCGCGATAGTCGACCGTGTCGCCCGACCGGATCCCGACATCCGCCAGCACCGCAGACTCCGGCCGCCGCTGGGCACCCTCCACCCGCACCCCGTCCACCACCACGGTGCCCTGCGCCTCCGGCGGCTCCTGCCCGTAGGCGACCTGCGCGCCCCAGAGCGCGCCACAGAAAAGGACCGCCGCCAACGCGGCGGCCCTCGTCCGCACGTGCCCCTTGCCCGCAACGACCACTCTCCGAACGCCGCCCCCGCCGGCCCGAACCGCGGTGTTTCCTGCTTCCGCCGCTCGCTCGCGATGCTTCATGTCTTCGTCGACGACGGCACCCGGATCTCCAGCCCTTCGCCCTCCGGCGCGACGTCCACCTCGATCTCGTCGCCGGGCTGGACCTCCCCCAGGAGGATCTTCTCCGACAGCGGATCCTCCAGGTAGCGCTGGATCGCTCGGCGAAGCGGCCGGGCGCCGAAGTTCTCGTCGTAGCCGTGATCCACCAGGAACTTCACCGCGTCGTCCGTCAACCGCAGCTTCAGGTCCTCCTCCGCCAACCGCTCGTGCACCTCGCGCAGCATGATGTGGACGATCTGGCCGATCTGCTCCCGCGTCAGCGGATGGAAGACAATGATGTCGTCCACTCGGTTCAGGAACTCGGGGTTGAACGCCCGCTCGATCTCCTCCCTGACCTTCTGCTGCATGGCCTCGTACTGGCTCCGCTCATCACGCGCGTGGAAGCCGAGGACCTTCCCCTTCGTGATGTCGCGGGCCCCGAGGTTCGACGTCATGATGATGACCGTGTTCTTGAAGTCGATCACCCGGCCGTAGTTGTCCGTCAGGTGACCCTCATCGAGCACCTGCAGCAGGATGTTGAAGACATCCGGATGCGCCTTCTCGATCTCATCCAGCAGCACCACCGAGTACGGCTTGCGCCGCACCGCCTTGGTCAGCGTGCCCGAGTCCTCGTAACCCACGTAGCCCGGAGGCGCGCCGATCAACCGCGAGACCGAGAACTTCTCCATGTACTCGCTCATGTCGACGCGGATCAGCGCGTCCCGGTCGGCGAACAGGAACTCCGCGAGCGCACGCGCCAGCTCCGTCTTCCCCACGCCCGTGGGCCCGCTGAAGATGAAGCTGCCGATCGGCCGCCGCGGATCCTTGAGACCGGCGCGGCTGCGACGGATCGCCCGGCTGATCGCCTTGATCGCCTCGTCCTGGCCGACGACCCGCTTGTGCAGCTCCTCTTCCATCCGGACCAGGCGCTCCGACTCCGACTCCTTCAGCCGGGTCACCGGGATGCCCGTCCACCGGCTGACAATGAACGCGATGTCCTCCTCCGTGATCGTCGGCCGATAGTTCCGACGCTCCTGCTCCCACTCCTCCTGCTTGCGCCGGATCTCGTTCTGGATCTCGCGCTCCTGGTCCCGCAGCTCCGCCGCCCGTTCGAAGTCCTGGTCCCGGATCGCCGCATCCTTCAGCTCGGCCAGCTTCTCCAGCCGGGCCTTCAGCTCCGCGACCTCGGGCGGCGGCACCTGCGCGGCAAGGCGCGCACGGGCGCCCGCCTCGTCGATCACGTCGATCGCCTTGTCCGGCAAGAAGCGATCCGTGATGTAGCGCTCCGACAGCTTCGCCGCCGCCACCAGCGACTCGTCCGGGATCACGACCTTGTGGTGCTCCTCGTAGTGCTTCCTCAGCCCCTTGAGGATCTCGATCGTCTCCTCCACCGTCGGCGGCTCGACGATCACCGTCTGGAAGCGCCGCTCCAGAGCGCCATCCTTCTCGATGTACTTCCGATACTCGTTCAGCGTCGAGGCGCCCACGCACTGCAGCTCGCCCCGCGCCAGCGCCGGCTTCAGCATGTTCGACGCGTCGATCGCCCCTTCCGCCGCGCCCGCGCCCACCAGCGTGTGCAGCTCATCGATGAACAAGATGATGTTCTTGTTCTGGGCGATCTCGTTCATGATCGCCTTGAGCCGCTCCTCGAACTGGCCACGGTACTTCGTCCCAGCGATCACCGCGGCCATGTCGAGTGCCAGGACCCGGTGATCCTTCAGGCTGTCCGCCACCTCGCCCTTCGCGATGAGCTGCGCCAGCCCCTCCACGATCGCGGTCTTCCCCACCCCGGGCTCGCCGATCAGCACCGGGTTGTTCTTCTTCCGCCGGGTCAGAACCTCCATGACCCGCTCGATCTCCTTCTCCCGGCCGATCGTCGGGTCGAGCTGACCCAGGCGGGCCAGCTCCGTCAAGTCGCGGCAGAAGTGGTCCAGCGCCGGCGTCTTCGACTTCTTCTCCCCCTTCGGCGCAGGGCCGCTGCCGCCGCCCGTGCCCGACGGCTGCGACGGCGTCACGTCGCTGCCCAGCAGCTTCAACGTCTGCGCGCGCGCTTCCTCGAGCGAGACTCCGAGCGAGTTGAGGACCTGAGCCGCGATGCCCTTCTCCTCCCGCAGCAGGCCGAGCAGGAGGTGCTCCGTGCCCACGTACGAGTGGTTGAGCTCCCGCGCCTCGGCCATCGCGTACTCGAGCACCTTCTTCGCCCGCGACGTGTACGGCAGCTCGCCCAGCGCGATCGTCGCCTTCCCCTTGCGGACGGACTCCTCCACTCGCTCGTGGATCTGCTCCAGATCGACGTTGAGGTTCATCAGGACGGCGGCGGCAACGCCTTCGCCCTCGCGGATCAGTCCCAGGAGGATGTGCTCCGTCCCCACGTAATCGTGCTGGAGCCGGATGGCCTCCTCCCGCGCCATCGCCAGGACCTTCCTAACCCGGTCCGTGAAGTTGTAATTCATGGAACCCCTCGTCGCCCGAGACGTCTCGCCCCGAAAGCAAAAAGGCCCTCACCTCTGGCCGGCCTCCGGTGGGGCGTCCGCGTCCACGTGCCCCTCCGTGGCCAGGATGCGGCGAACGTAGGCCGCACGGTGCACATCGCACTCGGCCTCCGTGAGAGGCCGCCCCGCAGCCTGCTCGAGGTGGGCCGCCTGCATGTAGATCATGATCTTGTTGAGCGTGTATACGCTGAGGCCCGGCAGAAGTTTCATGCTCGCCCCCAGCCGTAGCCCGCTCAGCAAGTTCATTACCTCCTCGAACGACAGTGACCGGGCATACCGCAGGAGCCCGTACGCCCGCCAGATCTTGTCCTCGATCACGGTGGGCGCATCCCTCATGAGCACGCTGCGTGCCTGCATCTCATACTGGATGACCTGGCGCACGATCTTGTAAAGGTGGTCGACCAGGTCTTCCTCGCTCTTGCCCAGGGTCGTCTGGTTCGAGATCTGGAAAAAATTTCCGATGACGTCAGACCCCTCCCCGTAGAGACCCCGAAACGTCAACCCCACCTGGTTCAGGCCCTGGAGCACCTTGCCGATCTCCTTCGTCAGCACCAGGCCCGGCAGGTGGATCAGCACCGACGCCCGCAGGCCGGTCCCGACGTTGGTCGGGCAGATCGTCAGGTACCCGAACTCCGGGTGGTAGGCGAACGGCAACGTCTGCCCCAGCTCTTCGTCGAGCCGGTCGACGAGCCGGTACGCCTCCTGGAGCCTCAGGCCCGAGAGGATGCTCTGGAGGCGGAGGTGGTCCTCCTCGTTGACCATGACGCTCAGCGACTCCTCCTGGCCAACGAACAAGGCGGCCCCTGCCGGCGGCCGCCCCCCTCCGTCCTCCCCAACGAGCTCTCTCGATACTAAACGACGCTCGAGCAGGATCTTTCGCGACAGTCGGGAGAGCCCTCCGATCTCCAGCGCCACGCCGCCGCGGAGCGAGTCCACGCGACCCGCCGCTTCGCGGACCTGGGCCAGGATCTGTTCGCGCTCGCCGTCCCGGGCCCGCGAGCCGAAGGCGTGGCCCTGGAGGTTCCGGGCCAGGCGGACCCGGGTGGACAGCACGATGTCCGCGTGCGGCCCACTGGCGTCGAGCCAGCCCAGGCCGAAATCCGGGAGCGTGACCAGGTCCTCCATGCTACCGTGCTGCCTCCAGCGCGCGGATCTGATCGCGGATCTGGGCCGCCCGTTCGAAATCCTCGCTTTGCACGGCCTTGTCCAGCTTGCGGCGCAGCCCGGCGAGACGCTGCTGCCGGTCCGCCTCGGTGGGATCCGGCGGCAGGTAGACCTTACCCACATGTTGCGTGCCGCCGTGCAGGCGCCGCAAGAGACTCCGGAGCTCGCTCTCGAACGTCACATAGCACTGGGGGCAACCCATCCGGCCCGTTTGCCGGAAGTCCTCCAGCCGCAGCCCGCAGAACGGACAGGCCGTCGCGGCTCCCCCCCGCTCCGGCGCCAGCCCCTTGCCCATCTGGGCAAGGAAGTCGGTGAGGGGGAAGTTCCCCACGCTGACACCCGGCTCGAGCCCCTTCTCAGCTGCGCACTTCTCGCACAGATGGAAGGTGCTCATCTGGTTGTTCACGATCTGCGTGAGGTGGATGATCGCCTCGTGCTCACCGCAGTGATCGCACAACATCGTGCCTACGCCGGGTAGAAGCTCTGAAGCTGGCCCTGTTTGAGCTGGAGGATCCGGTCGGCCCGGTCCGCCAGCTCCCGGTTGTGGGTGGCGATGACCATTGCCACGCCGTGCTCGGCCCGCAACCGGAAGAACAGGTCGTGCAGGTGCTCGCTCGTCTGCGTGTCCAGGTTACCGCTCGGCTCGTCCGCCAGCACGATCAGCGGCTGGTTCGCCAGCGCCCGGGCCACCGCCACCCGCTGCTGCTCACCGCCGCTGAGCTGCCACGGCTTGTGCGCCAGGCGGCCGCCGAGACCGACCTCCTCCAGCAAGAGCCGCGCCCTGTCCGCCGCCCTGACCTCGTCCACGCCCGCGATCAACTGGGGCATCATGACGTTCTCCAGCGCCGAGAACTCGCGCAGCAGGTGGTGGAACTGGAAGACGAAGCCGATCTGGGTGTTCCGCACCTCCGCCAGCTCGCGGTCGGACAACCCCGACACCGGGCGCCCCCCGATCACCACCTCCCCCGAGGTCGGCCGATCCAGGCAGCCCAGCAGGTGCAGGAGGGTGGACTTCCCCGCCCCGCTGGCGCCCACGATCGCCACGACTTCCCCCGGGGCGACGCGGATCTCTACCCCGTCCAGAACCGTGAGTTCGCCGCCGTCCCCGCCGACGTAGACCTTGCGGAGGGCGCGCCCTTCCAGGACGACCGCCGTCGCCGTCTCCCGCGCCGGCCGGACGCCGCTGACCAGGGCCTCCGGCGCGTCACTCATGCCGGATCGCCTCCACCGGTTGCAGCCGCGACGCCTGGCGTGCCGGGTAGATCGTCGCCGCAAAGGCGATCACCACGCTCACCGCCAGGATGAGCGCCATGTCCAGGGGCTCGAGGGCGACCGGCAACGTGTCGATGAAGTACACGTCCCCCGGCAGCTTCACGAGCCGGTAGCGGTCCAGCGCCCAGACCAGCGCCAGTCCGCCGATGGCGCCGAGCAACGCGCCGATCAGCCCGATCGCCAGCCCCTGCAGCATAAAGACGCGGAGCACGCGGCCATCCGTCATGCCCATGGACTTGAGGATCCCGATCTCCCGCGTCTTGTCCGTGACCACCATGATCAGCGTGCTGATGATGTTGAACGCCGCCACCAACACGATGAGGAAGAGGATCACCGCCATCGCGAGCTTCTCCAGCTTCAGCGCGGAGAAGAGCGTGCGGTTCAGCGTCATCCAGTCGCTGGTCCAGTAGGGGAAGCCCAGCTCCTCGTCGATCGCCTGCGCGACGCGGTGGGCGTCCCACGGGTCGCCCACGTTCACGGCCAGCCCGCCCACCTCGTCGTCGCCGAGGTCCAGCAGCTCCTGCGCGACCGGCAGCTCCACGTAGAGGTTCTGCTGGTCGTACTCGTACATGCCGGTCTCGAACGTGCCGGTGACCTCGAACTCGCCGTACTTCGGGATGGGCTCCCCGCTCGCGGTGCGCTTCACGTTCTCGAGCGCCGCCACCAGCAGCGTGTCCCCGGGGGCGACCCCCAACTTCTGGGCCAGCCGGACGCCCACCAGAATGCCGGGCAAGCCGCTGCGGGTGGGGCCGAGCGCCTTGGTCCCCGCCCGGATCTCCCGCTCCACATCCGACATCGGGATCTCGCTGGCGCCGGGGGCGATCCCGTACAGCATCCCCGTCTGCACGTACGCCACGTCCCGGGTCACGGCGACCTGCGTCATGATGAACGGGGCGACCGCCTCCACACCAGGCACGCGCCGGACCCGCTCGAGCGCCTCGCGCCAGCCCGAGACGCGGAGGCCCTCACCGGTCTGGAAAACGAAGACGTGGGGGTTGCTGCCGAGGATCTTCCGCTGGAGGTCGCGCTGGAGGCCCGTCATGACCGCGATCACGGTGATCAGCGCCATGACGCCCACGAAGATTCCGCCGACCGCAATGACCGTGATCAGCGAGAGGAAGCGGCCCTTCCGCCGCGAGGACAGATAACGGCGGGCGATGTACCACTCCAGATGCTTCACGGGCGCCCCTTCATTCCGGTCTCATCGTGGGGAACAGGATGACATCGCGGATAGACGGCTGATCGGTCAACAGCATGACGAGCCGGTCCACGCCGATCCCGACCCCGCCCGTGGGCGGCATGCCGTACTCGAGCGCCCGGATGTAGTCCTCGTCGTACGTCTGCGCTTCCTCGTCCCCCTGCTCCCGCAGCCGAACCTGTGCCTCGAAGCGCTCGCGCTGGTCGATCGGGTCGTTCAGCTCGCTGAACGCGTTCGCGATCTCACGGCCAGCGACCATCAGCTCGAAGCGCTCGACGAGCCGCGGGTTCCCGCGCTTGGGCTTCGCCAGCGGGGACAGCTCCCGCGGAAAGTCCGTGATGAATACCGGTTGCACCAGGTGGGGTTCCACGAGGTGCTTGAAGAGCTCGTCCACCAGCTTCGGTCGGGTGAGAGCCGCTTCGTCCTCCACCCCGCCGAGGGAGCGGACGGCCTCCCGCAGCGCCTCGTCTCCCATGGACTCCACGTCCAGGCCGCCGTAGGTCCGCAGCGCCTCGAAGTACGGCACACGGGGGTACGGCGGCGTGAAGTCCAGCTCGACGCCCTGGTACACCAGCCGCAACGGCCCGCCGGTCACCTCCCGGACCAGCTCGGCCATGAGCTCCTCGACCAGCGCCATCATGTCCGCGTAGTCGGCGAAGGCCTGGTAGAACTCGAGCATCGTGAACTCCGGGTTGTGCGTCCGGTCGATGCCCTCGTTCCGGAAGTCCTTGCCGATCTCGTAGACCCGCTCCAGCCCGCCGACGATCAGCCGCTTGAGGTACAGCTCGTCCGCGATCCGGAGGTAGAGCGGCATGTCCAGGGCGCGGTGGTGGGTGATGAACGGCCGCGCCGAGGCACCGCCGTAGAGCGGCTGCAGCACCGGCGTCTCCACCTCGATGTAGCCGCGGGCGTCGAGGAACCGGCGCATCGCGGAGATCACCCGGGCACGCTTGATGAAGACCTCCCGCACCTCGGGATGCACCGCCAGGTCCGCGTACCGCTGCCGGTAGCGCTGCTCGATGTCCGCGAAGCCGCCGAAGACCTGCTTCTCACCGGTCTCCGGATCGACCACCTCCTTGCCGAACGGGAGGGGGCGGAGCGACTTGGCCAGCAACTCGAAGCTCGCCACCCGGACGGTCACCTCCCCCATCCGCGTCCGGAACAGCCGTCCCTCCACACCGAGCCAGTCGCCCGGGTCCAACAGGCCGAGGAGGCCGAACCGCTCCTCGCCCAGGTCGTCTCGACGGAAGTAGAGCTGGATGCGGCCGTGCCGATCCGTCAGGTCCGCGAAGACGGTCTTCCCATGGGCACGCAACGCCACGAGCCGGCCGCCCAGCCGGACGACCGGCCCGAACCCCTCCTCCAGCGTCCCCTCCCGCTCGGCGGCCTCGAACGAGGCCCGCGCTCCGGCCGTGGACGCGTTGACGTCGTACCGGTACGCGAACGGCTCAATGCCGCGCCGCCGAAGCTCATCGAGCTTCTCGTAGCGCGCACGGATCGCCTGACTCAGCCGCTCGCGGCCGCCCCCCACCTCTCCGCTCGCCGTCTCCCGCTCCGACATCGCTCTCCTCAGGCCGCGCGGGCCCCGAACTCTTTCAGATAGGCCTCAATGAACGGATCCAGATCCCCTTCCATCACACGTTGGACGTCGGGGATCTTCAGCTCCGTCCGGTGGTCGGTCACCATGGTGTACGGCTGGAACACGTAGGACCGGATCTGGTTGCCCCAGGAAATGTCGGTCTTCTCCGCCTCCAGCTTCTGCCGCTCCGCCTCGCGCCGCTCCAGCTCCCGCTGGTAAAGCGCCGCCCGCAGCATCTTCATGGCCGTCGCCTTGTTCTGGTGCTGGCTGCGCTCGTTCTGGCACGTCACGACGATCCCCGTCGGGATGTGGGTGATCCGTACCGCGGAGCTGGTCTTGTTGACGTGCTGGCCGCCCGCGCCGGACGCCCGGAACGTGTCGATCCGTAGGTCCTTCTCGTTGATCTCGACCTCGATCTCGTCGTCCACCACCGGGTAGACGAACACGCTCGCGAAGGACGTGTGCCGGCGCTTCTGCGCGTCGAACGGCGAGATGCGCACGAGGCGGTGCACACCCTTCTCCGCCTTCAGGTACCCGTATGCGTGGGGGCCGCGGATCTCCAGCGTCGCGCTCTTGATGCCCGCCTCTTCGCCGGCCTGGTAGTCCAGCAGCGCCACCTCGTAGCCGCGCCGCTCGGCCCAGCGCGTGTACATCCGCAGCAGCATCTCCGCCCAGTCCTGGGACTCCGTGCCGCCCGCGCCCGGGTGGATCGTGAGCAGCGCGTCACGGGCGTCGTCCGGCCCGCGGAGCATGTTCCGCACCTCAAGCCGCTCCACGGCCGCGCCGAGCTCGTCCACCTCCCTGGCCCACTCTTCGGCCAGCGCATCGTCCTCCTCCGCCTCCAGCAGCTCCGCGAGCTCCTCCAGGTCGGCGGCCTTCTTGGCCAGCTCGTCCCACGGCTCGATCCAGCTCCGGAGCTCCTTCACCTCCCCGACGATCTCACGTGCGGCCGCCGCGTCGTCCCAGAACCCCGGCGCCGCCATCCGCTCTTCGAGCTCGCTCAGGCGCTCTCGCTTGCGTTCGACTTCAAAGATGACCTCCGAGCGCCTCAATGCGCTCTTTGAGGTCGTCCAGTCTGCCTCGCAGCTCCGTCGCCATGCGGGTCGCACCTCCTCCAATCATGAGGGGCCGCCCAGCCGGACGGCCCCAAGTCCAATCACCATCAGCAAATATAACGTTGCCGCCCCCACCCGGCAACGTCGGTCCCCTCAGAAGACCTTCTGCCCCTTGGCCAGGATCTCGTTCAGCGCGTCCCGGAAATACGGCGTCGAGCGCGCCATCTCGAGCCCCACCTGCTGGACGTACTCCTCCCAGCTCTTCAGGATCTCGTCCTTGAATTCCGTCCGGAGCGTCCCCTCCTGCAGGCTGCGCTCGCAGCGTTCCCTGTTGTAGACGACGATGTCCGAGACCAGGGCACGGGCAATGCGCCGGGCACGCGCGTCGGGATCGGTCACCGCGGCCCGCCGGGACAGGCCGCCGGAGCGATCCGTGCCCACGGCCGGCGGCCGGGCGGAGGCGCCGCTCCCGGCGGGCGGAGCGGCCGCGGCGAGCTCCCGCCCCACGGGGGTCGAGGGCCCCGTGGACGGCTCCGGACGCGCCGGCTC
>Ga0065724_100467_pt1 | contig 190380 bp, 187 predicted proteins | sample TheenrcSG05JP960_FD_59111 | JGI IMG/M metagenome (GOLD analysis project Ga0065724, IMG submission 59111) | Thermophilic enriched microbial communities from mini bioreactor at UC Davis - Sample SG0.5JP960 | ecosystem: Engineered > Solid waste > Grass > Composting > Bioreactor | place: USA... | reverse complement strand
TCGAGCCCCTCCCCGGGCAGCAAGCTGGTGATGTACGCTCCCTAGTAGCGGGAGTAGAAGGCGATGATCAGGTCCTCGTTGATCGGCTCAGGGATCTCGTCCCTCTCGGGCAGCCTGACCACCCTGCCCACAGGCCCCTCTCGCTGCAGCCATGCGGGCACGATCCGGTGCGACTCCATCTCCTCGATGACGACCGGGATCTGGAGCGCCTTCTCGGTGAGGGTGATCACCTCACCAGGCTTGACCTGGTAGGAAGGCCTGTCCACCTTCTGGCCGTTGACCCGCACGTGCCCGTGCACCACGAGCTGGCGCGCCATCGGGCGGGTGCGCGCAAACCCCAGCCTGTACACCACGTTGTCCAGCCTGCGCTCTATGAGCTGCAGCAGGTTGTGGCCGGTGTTGCCGGGCATGCGCTCCGCCTGCTGGTAGTAGCGCTGGAACTGGCGCTCGTGCACGCCGTAGTAAGCCTTGGCCTTCTGCTTCTCGAACAGCTGCATGCCGTACTCCGAAAGCCTGCGCCTGCGTCCGCCCTTGAAGCCGCCGGGCGGTATGTGCAGCCTGCGCTGCAGGGAATCGCCGCCGGTGCCGTATATATCCACACCGAATCGGCGCGATACTTTATGCCTTGGCTCTCGCTTCTTTACCATATACCTCCAGTAACTCCTTCGTTCTCAAGTGAGCAGCTTCGGTGGCTGGAACACTTTGCTCCAGCCCAGGTCCTCTACAAGGATAGCACCCAGTAAGACATAAAATCAAAACAAGCCCCAGCGTCCTACGCCAGAGAGTTCCTGGCCTCCACTAGCGCGCGCAGGCTCCTTTCCGGCACCGTGATGGGTACGCCACACCCGGGCGCCAGGATCAGGCCGCGGCCATCCACCTCGGCCACAGCCGCACGCACCTCCGAGGCTATCTCCTCTGGAGTGTCCAGCATAAGGGTCCTCTCGTGATCTATGCCAGCAGCCAAACACTTGCTGGTGACGGCCCTCGCATCGCGCAGGCTCGGCCCAGCACATCTATCGTACCAGTTAACCACATGCGATGGATAGTTGACAAGCTCGGAGAAGGCCAGGTCCTCGCCATGCAGGTGGAGCATCGTCAGGCGAGACCTCTCGTGGATCTCGGCCAGGATGGGCCGGTCGTACCTCTCCCCTATGGCACGGTACTCCTCGTGCGGCATGGCTCGTCCGCTGCCCAGCTCGATGGCGTAGAATATGCCGTCGGCGCCCGCGCGCAGGCAGGCCAGGCCGAAAGCCATCACGGTCTCCCCTATCACCTTGAGGGCACGCTCCACGTCGTCCCGATGGGTCCTCCAGTGCTCCAGGAACCTGGCCCTGCCGGAGAGCCTGACCGCCAGCATGGATGGCGAGAACAGCGTCGCCAGCACGGGCACATCGGGCCCCACCTCCTTGCGCAGCTGCGACAGCACCTCCAGCTGCTCCCCCAGCACGCCCCGATCGGGCGGGAGCACCTCGATGGTCCCCCAGTCCTCCGGGGTGTGCACCACGTACTCCTCGGTCTGCCAGGAGCCACGAGTGGGGTGGTAGCTCCCGAAGTGCACGCCCCAGTCCTCGAGGCCGAAGGAGCTGCGGAACATGACCTTGATGAGGTCCAGGTCGTAGCGCCGGTAAAGGTCCAACGTAGCGCGCACCAGCCCACGGGCGGAGCGGTCCACCTCCGGGAAGTGCATCCAGAAGGTCAGCGGCACCTTGTCGGGCCTGCCCCCCTCCAGCGCCGCAGACACCCTGTCCCACTTGCTCTGTGCCATCGCCAACCTCCTTCAGAGAGATTATTCCAGGTTATTACAGCACGAATCGCGCCCGGGCCGCCACCAGCAAGGGGCAGAGCTGCCAGCCCGCGCCAAACCTATCCCACGCCCAAGCGCCACGGCGCGCGTGGGCNGGGGTCATCGTAANGGTTGGTGTCCTCTGGACGGGCGTGCCCCACGCCCGCAGGTAGTCGTTCACGGCTCGATTGGTGCGCCCACCACAGCACCCAGAAGCCCCCTCGCGGCCGCGGCTCCCGCGGGCTGTGGGCTAGATCGGCGGGATCAGCTACTCGGTGCTGACCGGCGGCTCGTCGTGCACTATGAGGTGGTGGTTGACCGCCGCCAGCAGCTGCTCCGCCGCTTGGCCATGGAAGGTCACCACCTCCGAGAGGCCGCTGCCCGAAGCGTACCGCACCCTGGCCACGAGGTTCTCGCCCTCCTCGTGGAAGTCGACCTCGGCTATGGCCAGCAGGTTGACGTACGTCGCGGCATCCCTCTCGTACTCGAGCTTGACGAAGAGCGGTGTCTGGTGCACTCTAACCCCCTATAGGATGTGTATCGTCGCCGGGCAGAGGAGGTTCGGGCTCGGGCTCCGGCGGGGTCGGCAGAGGTGGTTCCGGCTCCGGGGAGGGTGCCGGCGGCTCCTCTATCTCTATCTCCATGGCCGCCGAGCTCATTCCTCCGTCGCCTCCTCTTCCTTCGTCACCCTGGCGGTGCCTTCCTCATCCACCCAGATGTCGACGCCGGCCTCGTTGGCGAAGTGACCCGCTGGGGCGTCGGTCACCGTCAGCCCCTCGGCCTGCAGCCTCTCGGCCAGCTCCTCATCGCCCACCACTATGGCCTCACCGCCATCCGGGGTCTCCACGTAGGAGCCCTCGTCCACACCCATCTGGGTTAGATCCGGCAGCGGCTCGCCCCTGGGCTCCTCCACGAGATACGCCCTCTTCTCTTCTTCCATCTGCTGTCGGTCTGCCTCTCTATCGTTGCTCATGCTAGCTACTACCCCTCTCAAGTCATAATACTATAGCAGGTTCGATGCCAAAACCCAAATGGGCCATCCCGGGCTACACGAGGGCAGCGGGGAGCCCAGGCGCATCCCAGGGCCTTACGCGCCGTGCCCCAGCCCACGGGGCAGGCACTCGGCCACGAGCTCGGCCGTGTGCATCACGCGCACGCGGCCGTTGCCCGCGGCGTCCAGGCCCCCTCTCATGTGCAGTATGCACCCGGGGTTGTCGGTGACGAGCACGTCAGCGCCCGTGGAGGCGACGTTCTCCAGCTTGCGGCGTAGGATGTGGGAGGCCACCTCGGGGTGGGTGATGGACGTGGAGCCTCCGAAACCGCAGCAGACGTTGGCCTCGGGCAGCTCCACGTACTCCAGGCCCAGGATATCCCTGATCAGCTTGATGGGGGCTTCCCTGAGGCCGAGCACGTTGAGCGACTGGCAGAAGTTGTGGTAGGTCACCCTGCCCAGCCCCGGTGGGGCGTTCAGGGTGCCAGGCCGCAGCCGCGCGACCTCCACCAGGAAGGTCGTGAAGTCGACTACCTTGTGCGCCAGCCGCTGGGCGCGCTCCCGCCAGGCGGGCTCGTCCTCGAAGATGCGCTCGTACTCGTGCAGCATGCAGACCACGCAGCTGGCGCCGCCGGTGAGTATGTAGTCCGCATCCACCCGCTCGAGGGTCTCGATCGTTTGCTGGGCCATCCTCCGCGCGGTGTCACGATCGCCGGCATCGAAGGCCGGCAGGCCGCAGCAGTGCTGGGGCTGTGGCACGACCAGCTCCACGCCCAGTGCCCTCAGCACCTTGGCGATCGCGACGGCCATCTGGGGGGCGAACCAGTCGGTGACGCACTGGATGAAGTAGGCTACCCTGAGGCCCTGCGCGTCGTTGGGTAGTGCGGCCTCGGAGCGACCTGGGCGCAGCAGGTCCCTGGCCGGCGTGCCCGCGACCGTGGGAGGGGTACGCCACGACAGCTGCTGCCGCGATACCTGCAGGCGATCCAGGCCCAGCCTCCCCAGCCGGAGCATGCCCCCGCTCGACAGCGGGCGCAGCNNCTGCCCCGCCAGGCGCAGCAGGGGCTGCACCAGCCGCGGGNGGGACCACAGCTCGAGCGCCAGCCGCACGGGGAGGGGCAGCCCCAACCGGCGAACGACCTCGGTCCTTACCTCCAGGATCTGCTGCGGCAGCGGGATGCCCACGGGGCACACGGTGGCGCAGGCGTTGCAGGACACGCACAGGCTCTGGGGCCCTGCATCCGCCTCCAGCCCGTGGTGGTAAGGGGTNTTGACCAGCCCTATGGCGCCGGAGTAGATGTGCCCGAACACGTGCCCACCCACCACCGCGTACGGCGGGCAGACGTTGGCGCAGGCGGCGCAGCGGATGCACCGCAGGGCGTCCCGGATGAGGGGCGTGGCGCGCATGGCGCTTCGGCCGTTGTCGAGCAGCACGACGTGCATCTCCCTGCCCGGCTCGGATGGGCCGTTGATGAAGGTGGTGTAGGCGGTTATAGGCTGGGCCGTGGCGGAGCGCGCCAGCAGCCTCACCTGCAGCATGGCCGCCGCGAAGTTCGGCACCATCTTCTCCACGCCCACCAGCACGACGTGCACTTTGGGCAGCGAGGTCACCAGCCGGGCGTTGCCCTCGTTCGTCACCAGCATGATCGCGCCGGCATCGGCCACCACGGCGTTGGCGCCAGTGATGCCCATGCCGGCAGCTAGGAACTCCTGGCGCAGCTCGCTGCGGGCCACCCTCACCTGCTCGCCTATGTCCTGGCGGCTGATCTGGCGGCCGGTGTAGGCCGAGAAGAGGTCGCCCACCTGCACGCGGTTTTTGTGGATGATCGGCAGCACCATGTGGGATGGGCGCTCGTGGTTGAGCTGCGCCACCCACTCGCCGAGGTCGGTCTCCACCACCCTGATGCCCGCGCCCTCGAGGGCGGCGTTGAGCTCTATCTCCTCGGAGACCATGCTCTTGGATTTGACGACGTGCTGGATGCCCCTGTCCCTGCACAGCTCGAGGACGTAGCGGTTGGCGTCCTCCGCCGTGGCCGCACGGTACACCCGCACCCCGTTGCGCGCCGCCGCCCGGGTGAACTGGTCGACGTACTCCTCGAGGTGGTCGATCACCTCGTCCTTGATGGCCGCCATCTGGTCCCGCAGGGACGCAAAGAGGCGGTCTCCCGGCGAGTCGCCGAGGGAAGCCAGGGGGGTTGGCGTTGGGGGCGCCGAGGCGGGTTGGGGCGCCGATCCCCGACTCGGCGTACGCCTGCCACACGGCATCTCGCGCGGTCCGCCAGGAGCGCTGGAAGTTCAGCAGGTTGCGCTCCAGCTGCTGGTTGCTCAGCGCCCGNCGGTAGCGCACCTCGAAAGGCAGCATCTCGTGCGCGGTCGATCCCTGATGAGCATCACTCGTTGCCAACTCTTGCCTCCTCTTGCAGTATCACGACGTGGAGCCTGCGCGGGCCCTGCACGCCTATGGTCAGCACCCGCTCGATATCGGAGGTCCTGCTGGGCCCCGTGACGAGCGACAGGAAATGGCGCCCCTGGGCGGCGAGCTGGCTCAGGAGGTCGGCCAGATCGTCCAGGCTTCGCAGCAGCCGCGACGAGGGCAGCAGCACCACGACCGACTCCGAGAGCATGCCGGTCAGCCTGGCGGGCAGCGTGTCGTCGGACGGCAGCACCGAGCCGGTCTCCACGACGCCCGCCTCCGCGGCCACCACCCCGACCCTGCCCGCCAGGCGCTCGGCCAGCTCGCGAGTGGAGAGCCCCGCCGCCAGCTCCTCGGCGATGCGGACGTCAGCTCCCCCCTCGNTCAGGGCATCGGCGAGCTCGGGCAGCATGAGGGCCGCCCGGGCGCTGAGCGTGCAGGCTTNGGTGGCGGTCGCCTCCATCTCGGCGACCACCGCCCCCACCACGGCGTCCACGTCCGCCGGGCCAGCCAACGACACCTGGCAGCCCACGGCGGTGGCCCGGTCCACGAATGCCCTGGCGTCCGGCATGGGACTACCTTGGGTAGGCGGCGGAGACGCCGCCGTCGACGTTGAGGATGTTGCCCGTGGACTTGCCCGAGCGGCTCCGTGAGGCAAAGAACAGCACCGCCTGCGCCACGTCCTCGGGATAGATGTTCACCTTCAACACCGTCCTCTCCCGGTAGTACTCCTCCAGCTGCTCGGGCCTTATCCCATACGCCCTCGCCCTCTCCTCCCTCCACGATGAGCTCCAGATCCTCGACCCCTGCAGCACCGCATCCGGATTGACCGTGTTCACCCTTATCCCGTACGCTCCCCCCTCGTCCGCCAGACACCTCGCCAGGTGCAGCTCCGCAGCCTTCGCACTCGAGTACGCCGAGGCGTTCTTCCCGGATACCAACCCGTTCTTCGACGCTATGTACACCAGGCTGCCTCCCACTCCCTGCCGCTTCCACAGCCTGAACGCCTCCCGCGACACCACAAAGTACCCCTTGGCCAACACCTCATGGTTCTTCTCCCACAACTCCACCGTCGTCTCCTCCACCGGCGCACTCGACGCCAGCCCGGCATTGGACACCACTATGTCCACTCCCCCGTACTCCAGCACCGCCCTCCGAAACGACTCCGCCACAGCCCCCTCGTCCGTCACGTCCACCCACACCCCGATCGATGGCTGCCCAAGCTCCCCTGCCACAGCCTTGCCTCCCTCCTCATCCAGATCGGCCACCACCACGCTCGCCCCCTCCTGCGCCAGCAACCGGCAGATCGCGCTCCCTATGCCCCCAGCTCCACCCGTCACGTACGCCACCTGCCCCGCTAGCTCCCTCCGTGCCGGCAACAGCGTCAGCTTGTACTGCTCCAACGGCCAGTACTCGATCCCAAACGCCTCCTCCTCCGTCAGCGACACAAACCTGTCCATCCCACTGGCCCCACGCATCACCTCTATCGCCCTGTGGTACAGATCCCTGGCCAGCTCCGCACNCCTCACGTCCCCTCCTACCGTCACCATCCCCACGTGCGCCAGCAGGATCACCCGGGGATTGGGATCCATCATCCTCTCCCACCCGCTGCTGTGCCGCCGAAAGTACTCCTCGTACTCCTGCCTGTACCTCCGNATNCCCTCCCTCACGCGCCTGATCAGCTNNCACACGTCCTCCCCAGGAGTGTAGTCCACCCACAAAGGCCGCATCTTCGTGTGCACCAGGTGGTCCGGACAGGCCGCTCCCACCTGCGACAGCTCCCTCGACTCCTCCCCGTCCACGAACTCCAGCACCCTGGCNCTCCTGTCCACCCGCAGGATCTTGCTGCCGGTGACAGATACCTCCCCCCTGATGTGCGGCAGCACCTCCACCAGCAGCTCCCGCGCCTCGCTCCTCCTCCAACACCCTGCCCACGCAGCCCCCCAAACACCCGCTTGCGGCCACTGCGCGCCATCACAAACTCCGCCGCACGGTTGACCGCCTCGATCGTCCTGCGGTAGCTCTCTCGGCTGTCCTCACCCCACGTCACCAGCCCATGCTTGGCCAACAACACCAGCTTGGCCTCAGGATGCTCCCTGACGGCCTCCGCCACCAACTTGGACAGCGCAAAGCCAGGTCGCATGTACGGGATCCACACCGCATCCTCCCCAAAGCACTCCCTGGCCAGCTCCTGCCCATGCTCGGCACAGCAGATCATGTTGATCGCATCCGGATGCGTGTGGTCCACGCACCTGTGGGGCACGAACGCGTGCAGCAGCGTCTCGATCGATGGCCGGGGCATCCCAGGCTCCAACTGGCACTTGCCCAGGTAGCTCACCATCTCCTCGTCCGTCATCGCCTCCCTCTCAAGCAGCGCCAGCACCTCCTCAAGCCTCAGCCCCACAAAGCCCTCGGCCGTGATCGTCGCCAGGTCGCTGCCGGAAGCCTTCACCCACAGCACCTCCACCTGCCGCCCAACGTGATCGGTCCACAGCACCTTGCTCGAGGTGTTGCCTCCCCCGTAGTTGGCCACCGCACGGTTGGCCCCAAGCAACCTCGACCGGTACACCAACCGCTCCAGCTCCCCCTGCCCCTCAACCTCCTCTTCCCTCCATAGATCCTCTACCCTGATATCGTGCGTCTCCGTCTTCATCCCTTATTACCCCCTCTAACGTTATGTCCAGCTCATCTGCACGCCACCCCGGCGCTCGCTGGCGATCTTCTCCATGTACCCGCTGGCCCTGAAAGCCCCCACAGGGTCGGCGGAAGCCCCCAGCTGTTGCCTGACCACCGCACAGAGCGGGCGGACGTCCGTCTGGTAGGCATCCTGCAGCACCCTGTAGGCCCGCAGCACGTCACCGCTGCGGCGGGCGTCCTCCAGCTCCCGCCAGTCCACCAGCAGGGCGCGGGCGTAGGACTCCTGCAGCTGCATCACGCTGATGATCATCCCCTCGATCTTCGGCTCGATGTTGTGCGACTGGTCTATCATATAGGCTACCCGATCCACACGAGCCCCCCTGCGCTCGGCGTCCACGAGCTCCACGTAGATCAGGAACAGCTCAAAGGGATTGGTCGACCCGACGATGAGGTCGTCGTCGCCGTACCGGCGGGCGTTGAAGTGGAACCCTCCGAGGCGGTCCTCGTCCAGCAGCGTGGCGACTATCTGCTCGACGTTGGTGCCCAGCGCATGATGCCCCAGGTCCACCAGCACCTGCGCCCTGTCGCCGAGCTTCTGGCACATCAGCAGCGACTGCCCCCAGTCGGCCAGGTCGGTGTGGTAGAACGCGGGCTCGTAGAACTTGTACTCCAGCAGCATCCGCATGCCCTCTGGCATGGCGGCGTACGCCTCCCGCAGGCACTCGAGCATCCTATGACGCCTCTCCACGAAGGAGTCCTGGCCGGCGTAGTTGGTGCCATCGGCAAACCACAGCGACTGGATGTCCGAACCCACCTCGGCGCCCTATCTCTATGCACTCCAGCAGGTGGTCCGTGGCTTTCCGCCGCACCCTGGGATCCGGATGGGTCACGCTGCCCAGCTTGTAGTCCTCGTCCTGGAACAGGTTGGGGTTGATCGCCCCGATCCTCATCCCCAGGGAACCTGCGAAGGAGGCCAGCTCCCCGTAGTCATCTACCTTGTCCCAGGGGATGTGCACCGCCACCGAGGGGCATATCCCCGTGTGCCGGTGCACCTGCGCCGCATCCTCGAACTTCTCGAACGGGTTGCGGGGCACCCCCGGCTGGGGGAAGACCTTGAAGCGCGTGCCCGAGTTGCCGTACGCCCAGGAGGGCGTCTCCACGCGCTGCGCCCTCAGCNTGGCCTCCACCCCGTCCACATCGATACCCTTCTCCTCCAACCTGCCTCTAAGCTCCTGATAGCTTCTGTCGAGATCTCCACCTGGCATCTTATTCCTCCGTGTGCTGCAGTATTGACAGGAACCTCTGATAGCCCTCCTCCCATAGGCCGCGCTCGGGAGAGGGCTCGTAGCNCCTGAGACTCACCGATCCCCTGATGACCCGCCGTATCTCCCGCAGGTCGTGCCCACCCAGGGCCTGCACCGCGATGTTGCCCAGCGCCGTGGCCTCCACCGGCCCGGCTATCACCTCCATGCCGAGCGCGTCGGCGGTGTACTGGCAGAGGAGGGCGTTGCGGCTGCCGCCTCCCACCACGTGGAGCGCGGAGACCTCGCGCCCCGTGACCTCCACCAGGCGCTCCACCACCCACCTGTACTTCAGCGCCAGGCTCTCCAGGACGCAACGTACCACCTCGCCGCGGGTGCTCGGCGGCCTCTGCCCCGTCCGTCGACAGAAATCCACCACCCTGGAGGGCATGTCCCCGGGGGGGCAGGAACTCGGGAGCGTCCGGATCTATGAAGGCCACCATGCCCTGGGCCCGGCCAGCCTCCGCCATGAGGGCGTCGTAATCCAGCACTTCCCCCTCGCGCTCCCAGGCACGCCGACACTCCTGCACGATCCACAGCCCCATGACGTTGCGCAGGAAGCGGACCGTGCCCCCGTAGCCCCCCTCGTTCGTGAAGTTGTAGCGAAGGGCGGGCTCATCGAGGAGGGGCTCCGCCAGCTCCGTGCCCACCAGCGACCACGTACCGCTCGAGATGTACGCGAAGCTATCGCTCTCGGCGGGCACGGCCACCACGGCGCTGGCCGTGTCGTGCGAGGCCACCGCCACGACCTCGAGCTGCCCATGAGCCCCAAGCTGCCTCCCCACCTCGTCCCTCAGCGTACCCAGGCGAGTGCCGGGCGCCACGACCTCCCCGAAGATCCGCGACGGGATCCCCATCAGCTCTATCAGCTCCAGGTCCCACGCGCGGTCGCGCGCCGAGAACAGCTGGGTGGTCGTGGCGTTGGTGTACTCCGAAGCCATGACCCCGGTCAGCCAGAAGTTGAGCAGGTCGGGGATCATCAAGAAGTGCTGCGCTAGGGAGATCTCGGGATAGGAGGCCTCCGCCAACAGCTGGTACAGGGTGTTGATCGGCATGAACTGGATCCCGGTCCGACGGAAGATCTCGCTCCGTGGCAGGCGCTCGAACGCCCGCTCCATCATGCCCTCGGTGCGCGCATCCCGGTAGTGGTAGGGGTTGGAGATCAGGGCGCATCGGGAGTCCAGCAGGCCGTAGTCCACGGCCCAGGAATCCACCCCCAGGCTCCTCACCTCGCCGCTTGCCGCGCGCAGGGCCTTGGACACGCCCTCGAGCACCTGCCGATAGATGTGCAGGATATCCCAGTGCAGGCCATCGGGCAGGCGCACGGGGANGTTAGCGAACCTGTGCACCTCGCGGACGGAGAAGCGATCGCCCTCGAGCTCGCCCAGCAGGACGCGACCGCTCTCGGCACCGAGATCAACCCCCACGTAGCTGGCGACTCCTCCCAAGGCAGACCTCCCGCTGATAGATTAGCTGTTAGTTTTTGTTTGCTTTGTGATACTTTATCACGAAATTAGCCATCGAGTACATATTTTGCCCCATTTTGGCGCCGACTCGCAGGCCTATTTTTCACATATTTTATATAATATATCAAGTTGCGCCAGGCTCCCTACCGATCGCGGCGCTTGCCGGAGCCTCCCGAGCACGTGCAGCTGTCCCCGACCTCCCCTCTTGCATGTTTCTTCAAGTAGTGTCAAAATACCGTAAGGTTAAAAGGCTTAATGTTTCAGCAGAGGAGGGCACATGACCGCCATCATACAGGTAGACGGCCTCAGCAAGTCCTTTGGGGAGGTGCGCGCGGTCAACTCGATCTCCTTCCACGTGGAAGCCGGCGAGGTGTTCGGCCTGCTCGGGCCCAACGGCGCCGGCAAGAGCACGACCATCAAGATGCTCACCACCCTCCTGCCGCCGGATGCTGGGTGCGCCTCCATAGGCGGCTACGACGTGGTGCGCCACGCCACCATGGTGCGCCGGATAATAGGCTACGTGCCGCAGGCCCTCTCGGCCGACGGCTCGCTGACCGGCTACGAGAACCTGCTGGTGTTCGCCAAGCTGTACGACATCCCAAGGCGCGAGCGCGAGAGGCGCATCCGCGAGGCCCTCAAGTTCATGGGGCTGGAGGAGGCTGCCGATCGCCTGGTGCGCACCTACTCGGGCGGCATGATCCGCAGGCTGGAGATCGCCCAGTCCATGCTCCATCAGCCCACGGTCCTCTTCCTGGACGAGCCCACCATAGGGCTCGACCCCGTGGCGCGCGCCGCGGTGTGGGGGCACATCATGCGGCTGCGGGAGGAGTTCGGGATGACGATCCTGCTGACCACCCACTATATGGAGGAGGCGGACGGCCTGTGCCGCCGCATAGCGATCATGCACCTGGGCAACATCGCCGCCATAGGCACGCCCGCGGAGCTGAAGGCATCCATCGGCGATCCCGAAGCGACGCTCGACAAGGTGTTCGTCCACTACACAGGAGGAGAACTCGAGACAGGAGGTAGCTACCGTGAAGCTTCAAGAGCAAGGCGCACAGCCCGTCGCCTCGGTTAAGGTACCGGTCGCGCAGCCCACCAACCCACTGGCCTTCGTGCTGGGGTTCATCAGCAAGACCCTGGTGATAGCCGAGGTGGAGGCCCGCAAGATCCTGCACGACCCCTACGACCTGCTCACCAGGGCGGTGCAGCCGGCGTTATGGCTGCTGGTGTTCGGGCAGGTGTTCACGCGCGTGCGGGCCATCCCCACGGGCGATCTCAGGTACCTGGACTTCATGGCTCCGGGCATCCTGGCTCAGAGCGTGCTGTTCATCGGCATCTTCAGCGGCATGTCGATCATCTGGGAGAGGGACCTGGGCATCATCCACAAGTTCCTGGCCACGCCCACGCCACGGGCAGCGCTGGTGCTGGGCAGGGCGCTGGCCGCCAGCGTCCGGGGCCTCACGCAGGCCCTGATCATCTTCCTGCTGGCGCTGCTGGTCGGCGTCCAGGTCAACTGGCACCCGCTGGCGCTGCTGGCCACGCTGGTGATAGTCGTGCTGGGGGCGCTGATCTTCTCCACGTTCTCGCTGTTCGTGGCCTGCATGGTGCGCACTCGCGAGCGCTTCATGGGGCTGGGCCAGGTGCTCACGATGCCGCTGTTCTTCGCCAGCAACGCGATATACCCGATCGACATGATGCCCGCGTGGCTGAAGGTCGTATCCCGCCTCAACCCGCTCACCTACGAGGTGGACGCCCTGCGGGCCTTGATGGTCAGGGGCGGGGTCAGCCACTACGGGATAGGGCTGGATGTGGCCGTGATGGGGCTCGCGGTGGTCGTGCTCGTGGCGCTCACCGCGTGGAGGTTCCCCACCTTGGCACAGTAGGCTTGGAACAAAAATCAGTTTGTGCAAGTCTTCACATTCTGGGCAAAACAGGTTATATTGTGGACGCACTAACCGAAGGGAGGGAGAGGATGCCCGAGGAAGCGCCTTCGCTGCTCGTCTTTGGCGCGCATCCGGACGACTGTGACGCGACCGCTGGGGGGTTGGCTGCCCTGTACGCGCGCAGGGGCTGGCGGGTGAGGTTCGTCTCGATGACCAACGGGGACGCCGGCCACCACCTGCAGGGCGGTGCCGTGCTGGCCCGCAGGAGGGCAGCCGAGGCACGGGCGGCCGCGCGCGTCATAGGCATCGAATACCAGGTGCTGGACAACCATGACGGCGAGCTGCTGCCGACGCTGGACCGCCGACGCGAGGTGATTGGCATCATTCGGGAGTTCAGGCCCAGCTTGATCCTTGTGCCCAGGCCCAACGACTACCATCCCGACCACCGCTACACCTCGGTGCTCGTGCAGGACGCGGCGTACATGGTCACGGTGCCCAACGTGCGCGCCATGGCCGACCATCTGAGGGTCAACCCCGTCATCATGTACGTCAGCGACCGGTTCCAGAAGCCGTACCCCTTCTCTCCCGACGTGGTGATCGATATAGGCGAGGTGGTGGAGCAGAAGTTCCGCATGATCGCCTGCCACGAGTCGCAGTTCTTCGAGTGGCTGCCGTACAACGGAGGCTACCAGCAGGAGGTCCCCGAGGACCCGAAGCAGCGGGTCGATTGGCTGCGTCGGCGGATGGAGCCGAGGCTGCGGGCCGATGCCGACCGCTTCCGGGATCTCCTGATCGCCCGCTACGGGCAGGACAGGGGCAGCCAGGTGCGCTACGCCGAGGCGTTCGAGGCCTGTGAGTACGGCTCCGCTCTCACGCCGGAGCTGCAGCGGCAGCTCTTTCCTTTCTAATAGCGCATATCGAGATAGCAAGGGGGTGGTACATGGATATCTGGGAGACGATGAAGAAGCTGGCGGAGGTGCAGCGGGGCTTCAGGCCTATAGAGGAGGAGGCGGACAGGCTGGTGAAAGGTGGCTGCCAGGAGGAGAACCTGTCCACGGCGCGCATGCTGCTGCGGTCGGACCTGCACCAGACGCGCATGTTCGCCACCCTCGTCCTCGGCTACATCGCGAGCACCTGTCCGGACGCCCTGCGCACGCTCCGCTACGAGGTGAGCCTGGACCCCGACTGGCGCGTGCAGGAGATGCTCGCCAAGGCTTTCGCCAAGTACTGCCGAGACGTAGGCTACGAGAGCGCCNNCCCCGTGATAGAGGACTGGCTGGGCGACCAGAATCCCAACGTGCGGAGGGCGGCTGTGGAGGGCCTGCGCCCGTGGATCCGCTCGAGCCGCCTACCCCAACAGCCACAGCGGGCCGTCAGGCTGCTGGCGCCGCTCCGCGCGGACGACAGCCAGCAGGTGCGCAGGTCGGTGGGCAACGCCCTGCGTGACCTCAGCCGGAGGTTCCCCGACATCGTGCGCTCCGAGCTGGCCACGTGGGATCTCACCGACGGGAGGGTGTTGCACACCTACACCCTGGCAAGCAGGCTCCTGGAGGCCCCGAGCACGGCCCATTAGCCCCACAAGATACAACCCTCGAAAGGAGAAGTGGATTGGCATCGGTACGCATAGCCCTGGTAGGACTAGATCACTGGTATTCAGCCCTGCCCCTGGCCCGCGCCATAGTGGATCACCCCGAGGCGGAGCTGGCGGGCATCTACCACTCGGACCCCCAGCAGGCTCGCAAGGTCGGCCAAGACCTGGGGATCGATCGAGTGACGGACCATCCGGAGGAGTTGATCCACGACCCGGACGTAACCGCGATCGCCAGCTTCGTCAGCGTCGACCGCAACCCCGACATCTGCATCGCGGCCGCCAGGGAGGGCAAGCACATCCTGTCGATCAAGCCCCTGGCCCGCACGCTGGAGGAGTCCTCCCGGGTGGTGGAGGCCGTGAGGGAAGCTGGCGTGGTGTTCCTGCCCGCTGAGTCCCGCCAACGCCTCTCGGCTCAGTACGCCCGCCTGAAGTCCTGGGTCGATGAAGGGCGCCTGGGACGCATTCTCACAGCGAACTTCAGCCTGTGGGCCTCTTTGCCCAGAAGCTGGCCGGACGACCCCGACCCGGGTTGGTTCGCGGACCCCAACCGGGCTCCCGGTGGTGGGTGGATAGACCACGCCATCTACCACATAGACCTCCTGCGGTGGCTGACGGGCTCGGAGGTGGCCAGGGTGTACGGGGTAGCCCGCAACCTGCGCTATCCGGACCTGCCCCTGGAGGATTATGGGGTCGCGACGGTCGAGTTCGAGAGCGGGCTCGTGGCCACCATAGAGGACACCTGGCACGCGGCCCCCGGCGCCTTCCGCATGCAGTGGAGCCTGGTGGGCAGCGAGGGGGCGTGCGCCTACGACTCCCTCAGCGGCCGCGTCGCGGTGGCGGGCAGCTTCCCTCCGTTCGAAGGCTGGGTGCACTTCGCCCCCGGGCAGGCAGGCTCCGAGGGCATCGACCACTGGATCGCCGCCATGCGCGGGGAGCAGCCGATAGCCACCGTCGAGGACGCGCACCGCAACCTGGCGGCATGCGTAGCCTTCTACCGATCAGCGGCCTCGGGCGAGCAGGTCGTCCCCCAGGTCGGCCGCCGGTAGCTACTCGTAGAAGAGGGGGGCTATCAGGCGGAACCACAGCGGCCGCCTGATGTACCCCACCCACACATCTCCCGTCTGGTCGAAGAGGGTCAGCCTGCCCGACCTCGGGATGCCACACCGCCCTGTACTCGCCCTCCCTGACGGGGAACAGCTTGGTCAGGCGCCTGTCGTCCTCCGAGGGCTCCGGATCCCCGGAAGGGTGGGTGTGGATCACGCCCGCGATATCCTTTCTGGTGCGGCGCAGGCGCCTGTACTCCTTGGGATCCATGGCGTAGCGCTCGGGAGAGTTCAGGCGCGACGGGACGGGCAGCACACCCACTATCGCGCCATCCTCGTTCTTGAGGAGAAATCCGCCCTGCTCGTAGCCCCGGGCATCCAGGAGGCACTTGAGCTCCTTCCACCCGAGCAGTACCTTGGGAGCCCTCTTGGCCCCTCCTGGGGAGCCTGAGCTGGCGAGCTCACCACCCCTCTGAGACCTAGCGGTATCGGTGCGTCCCATACCCAACACCTCGGCCGTAAATGTGCGTGCAAGGATTATATACAAGCATAGCCGGAGCTGCAAGATGGTTGGATTCTAACGCCACCGGGTATATCATCTCTAAAGGGGTCTAATGGGCTATGGGCTACGGGAGAGACATAGTGGACGCAAGGCGCTGGAGCCTGCTGACGCTGCTGGTGGTGGGGGCTTTCCTGGTGTTCTTCGAGCTCAGCAAGCAGGTGACGGCCGTGGAGAAGCTATGCCCATTCGGGGAGGATCCCTTTGATGCCACGAGCTCCTTCGGGCTGCAGCTGGGGATGCTGTGCGCGTCGATAGCGCTGGTGCGCGCCTTTCGGGCAGGGGGGAGCGACCGGCTTGCCCTCAGAGCCTGCGTCGTCGCGCTGCTCTCCGTGGGCACGAGCAGCATAGCCGACCTGCTGGGGCTACTGCGCTACCCGGGAGCCTGGGCAAGGGACATCAGGGGCTGGACGCTGGCCGCGTGCGTGCTGGTGCTGGCGACCTTGGCCCTTGGCCTGTGGTGGCAGCTCACTCGCCAGTACATCCGCTTCAGCTACATGATGGGTGGCATGGGCTTCCCAGCGGGACCGTTGGCCTGGGGGCTGGCCACCTTGGGGCTGTTGGGGATGCTCGCCTACCCTCCCAGGTGGAACGCCAACCTCGCCGGCGAGCTGCTCTCCGTAGTGCTGGGCATGGGCTTCCTGTTTGGGCTGGTGGCTCTGCTGGCCTTCTCCCGACCGCTCCCGGTGTCGGGAGCGCCGACCGACCTGTTGGACGACCTCTCGGCGCTGCTGCCACCGCTCCGATGCTGGGAGCGGCACCTACGACGCGGCGTATGGCCCCTGGTGGTCCTCCTGGGCTTGATCGGGGGTGGCCTGCTCGTGGTCGTCGAGGCCATGGGCGAGGGCTTCATAGCCGCGGCAGACCTGCCCGAGGTGGCAGCGCTGTACGTGGGTTGCGAGCTCATGGGCGCGGCGGTGGGCTTCCTGCTGCTGGGGGATTACCTCTACCTGGTGGACAGCGCGCGGCAGCTGACCTAGCATGCTAGCCCCGGCACCCGCAGCCCGTGGTGACCGATCAGGACCTTAGGACGGCGTAAATCTAGATCGGCGGGGCCCCCTAGACGATAACCCCCACAGGGGTTATACTCAAGCCAAGACGTCGCGCGGCCCCCAGAGGAGATGGTGTGTGCTGCCGGCATCATCCTGGGATAGGAGGCGCAACCATGGTCGGCAGGCTGGCGCGCTGGGCTGGTTATGCTGGGGCTCTCCTCATGGGCTGCCTGGCAGCGGTCTTCCTCGTGCTGAACTCCCTGTTCTCCGATGTATTCAGGGTCACAGAGCGCTTGGAGACGTTCGTGGTGGTGGCCTTGGTGTACGTGGTGCTGGGCATGGCGTTCAGCTTCCTGCTGGCTTCTCCGCGCGTGCTGCCGTGGATCATCGCGCCGGCAGCGGTCGTCTGCCTGCCCTTCCTGATCGCGGGCCTGCTGGGGCCCGCACCCCTAGTGGAGGGATCCCTGCCGCTGGCCTATCTGCTGGTCTCGCTGGGCTCCACCTACATCGGGGTATCCGTGGGGCTCGTTGCCGCCGGCAGGGTGGGACGGACCCCGCCGCCAAGGTAGTGCGTCACACCTCCACAGATGGGCTCCCACGTGATGCCAAATGGCAAGGTTATTGCGATAGCTCTCCTGTGACGAAGTTATGGGCGCGAGCCCGCACAGGAGGAGACTCGAGATGGCAGACAAGCAGACACTGATCAGCATGGTACGAGAGGACATGGAGGTCTACTGCTCGGACGGAGAGAAGGTGGGCAAGGTCGGAGAGGTCAACATAGGCACAGAGACATCCGCTGGCCAGGTCGATACCGAGGAGCGCAGCTTCTTCCAGGTCAAGCGGGGGATCTTCGGGCTGGGAGATGACCTATACGTCCCCGCCGAGCAGATCCAGGAAGTGACCGACGATCGAGTGGTGCTGGCCTGCACCAAGGACGAGCTGTCGCAGGTAGCTTGGCCGGACAGACCTCGCTCCAGCGAAGAGGCAGGCACAGACCTGGAGGGCCCGGCACCGGGCATAGCGGCCTATGGGTTGCGCAACAAGACGCAGGGGCCTGGCTCGGGTGCTACGGGGCTGTGATCTAACCCCACAGGGCATTAGTTATAATGAAGCTATGGGGAGAGACAGCTCCCCCATAGCTTCGCTTTTTACCCACTTGCTCGTCCTCACCGGCATACAAGCTAGCGAGGCTCTGCGCGGCCGGACACGCGAGTTTGCGCCTAGCCAGATGGCTCGGTGTTCTCCGGTGGTGGCTCGGTATCCAACGCCCCAAAACCCGTGTCGCCGTAGCCGCCGGTGACGCCAGGGTCGGTGTCGGCACCCAGGCCACCGGTCTCCGTCCTGCTGTTTGGCTGCCCCCTGAGCTGCGCGGTCAGCCTGTCCAGCGCGCTCCTGACGGCCTCTTGGCTTATTCCCAGCTCGCTGGCTATCTCCCAAGGATTAGCCCCCTCAGCCGCCATGCTGGCTATCCGCCGCTCCATAGCCGGCAGGGCACGTATCAGGTCCTGCCTCTGGGCCAAGAGCCTGCGCACCTCGGCATATCGATCCGCCATCGCACACCTCCCCTGTCTGCTCCGTATGACCTTGCTATGCGGCGCAAGAGCCGTGCCACAAGGCAGCACGTCAGGGCAAGATCGGTATCCCCAGCAGCTGCGAGGCTCTGGCGGAGCGCTCGCGGTCTATGGGGATGGCGAACACGCCGTTGGGGGTGTCGACGATCCAGAGCACCTCACGAAACCCCGCGCGCTCGATGCCGCTCCTGGAGGCGTCGTTGCCGGGCCCATGCCCTATCCAGAAGGCGTCCCCGCTGGGCAGCAGGTCGCTGATGATCGCCTGCAGCAGCTGGGGGTAGATCCTTCTGCCTCGGTACTGGGGCACGGTCCAGAAGTCCCACAGGTAGTACTCGCGAGGGCCGAGCACTATATGGATATCCAGCTCGCCGATCTCGGCCTCCCTGGTGGCCACCCACCCATACGCTGCGGGGTCCCCCTCCAGCGTCGCCATGTAGGGCAGATGCCCCTGCTGGATGCGCAGCCGCCAGCGAGCGGGGTTGAGGTCGAAGAGGCGTGGGGGGTTGGTGACGTCATCCAGCCTGTGCACGCGCAAGCCGGGGATATCCGGCAGCTCGGGAAGCTCATCCCCTCGCCACCAGGAGTACAGGCTACCGAGATCCCTCTGGTGATCAGCCAACGGCCTGCAACCTCCTGCGGACCGCGGGCACGACCTCCTCCGCGAACAGCCGGATCTGCTCCTGAGCGCTGCCGGCCACCGGCCAGTAGATGAAGGTGTCCAGGCCGAGCTCGTGGTAGTACCCCGCAAGGGTATCAGCCCACTCCTCGACCGTGCCCGAGATGAGCCCGGGCTTGAGGCGGAGGCCGGGGCTGGACGGCGTGCGGATGTAGCCCATCACGTTGTACCCCCGGCGAATCTGGGAGGGTGATCTGCCCGCATCCTCCGCCGCTCGATCGATCCTCGCCTGCATCTCGGGCAGGTCCTCGGGGTGGACGTAGGTGTTGGAGACCACCCAGCCATCGGCCAGCCTGCCGGTGAGCGCGAGCATGCGCCTGCCCCGCACGCCCGTCCAGATACGTATCTTGCCCGACGGCGCGGGACCTGGCCTCGCACCCAGGATGCGGAACTGCTTGCCCTCGAAGGTGATCGGCGTCTTGCCGTCGCCCGGCTGCCACAGCAGGTGAGCGATCTCTATCGCCTCCTCCAGGGCCTCGACGGTCTCCGCCGGCGTGCGGAACTCGCCCCCGTACGCCAGGATCTCCTCCGGCGACGCTCCCGCACCCAGCCCCAGCTCGAGCCTGCCTCCCGTCAGGATATCGAAGGTCGCCGCGGCCTTAGCGAGCATGGCGGGAGGGCGCAGGGATATATTGGCGACGTTGGTCAAGAAGCGCACGCGCTGGGTGCGCACCGCGAGCGCCGTCATGAAGGTCCAGGTGTCGAAGAAGTTCGGGTTACCGGGATGGTCCTGTATGCCTATGAGGTCGATCGCCATGGAGTCGGCGTAGCCCGCCAGCTCCACAGCAAGCTCCGCTATACGTGGCGCAGGGTCGATGTTGATCCCGAACATGACCTTGTTGCTAGCCTGGCGCATGGGCTGCTCTCCTTAGGTGTACTATGTATATATTAGAAAAGTATACGACCTGTGCAAGCAGCTGTAGGAGGTCGCGCGGCATGCTCACCGTGGAGCTGGTGCCATCTACGTCCTGGGGATCCAACCTCCGATCCATCCTAACCCCCGCGCAGTGGGACGAGATCAGGCGGGAGGCTTACGCTCGCGCGGGACACCGCTGCACGGCCTGCGGGCGCAGAGGGCGCCTGGAGGCCCACGAGGTCTGGGAGTACGACGACGATCACAGGATCCAGCGCCTGGTCGACGTTGCCGCCCTATGCCACGACTGCCACATGGTCGTGCACTGGGGGTACGCCTCCACGCGAGGGCTGGGAGACAGGGCCCTGCGGCACCTGGCACACGTCAACGGCTGGTCGCTGGAGGACGCCAGGCTGTACCTGGAGGCACAGCTGGAGCTGTGGGCGCGGCGCAGCCGACACCCTTGGCAGCTGGACCTCTCCTGGCTGGAGGCGCGCGGCATAGAGCCCCCGCACAGCCCCTCGTAACCCAAGCTCATCGACCCCAGCGCAGGCTCACGCCTGCGCGCCAACCCAAAGGCATCGCCCCACCCTGACCAAAAGGTCAGGGTGATGTGCCGAGGTTTCACCCTTTTGGTCAGGGCACCACCACCCCGACGACCGTGGTCGCTTCCAGCGCTAGAGCCTATCCTTATAGTGAAGTTGAGGGAGGTGATCGTATGAGCAACCTACACAGTTGGTTCCCGGGACGCCTATCGATGTTGATGGTGGTCCTCTCGCTGGTAGCTGCGGCCTGCACCGCCTCCTACGGGGCGCAGGTAACTGAGGTGACCGGCGTCAACGAGCAGACGCCCGAGGGCTATCTGCAGGCACGGGCCACCCCGCAAGCGAGCCCCAGCGCCAGGGCGGGCAACGCGGTCCTGAGCAGCGAGCAGGCCGGGGACACCGGACAAGCCGGTCAGGCCCAGCGGGAGAGCGCCGCGGCCGCGGAGGTCACGGTCACCGCCAAGGAGTTTGGGCTGCAGCCCGCGACGATCGCGATCCCGGCAGGCAAGGTCGTGAGATTGACCTTCAGGAACGAGGGGGCCGTAGAGCACGATTTCGAGGTACAGGGGCTAAGGGTCGATGAGGTCGTGGTTGTGGAGCGCTCGGCCAACCTCTCGGCGGCGATGAGCGCCAACCTGGATCAGCGGACCTCCGCGGGCCAGGTGTACGCTGCGGCCGCCCCCGGAGAGGCCACGACCATCGAGTTCAAGGTGAGCGCGCAGGGCAAGTACCAGGCAGTGTGCACGGTACCAGGGCACAAGGAAGCCGGGATGACGGCAGAGGTCTCGGTCGGCGAGGGGGGCCAGGGGGCCAGCCACCAGGCTCACCAGGGCTCCGCGGCCATGCCCCACGTGTCCCACGCGTCCGTGGTGCAGGCCGGCAAGTACGGGCTGCAGGAGATCAAGCCCCGGATAGTGCGCGGCGTGAAGGTGTTCAACCTGACGGCCGAGCACGTCAAGTGGGAGGTGCTGCCCGGGGAGTACATCGACGCCTACGCCTACAACGGTATGGTCCCCGGCCCGCTCATCAGGGTCAAGGAAGGCGACCGGGTCAGGATCAACTTCAAGAACNAGCTGCCCGAACCTACCACGATCCACTTCCACGGCAACACCTTGCCCAACTCCATGGACGGCGTGCCGGACGTGACCCAGCCACTGGTCAAGCCTGGGGAGACCTTCACCTACGAGTTCAAGGCCGAGCCAGCGGGCACCTTCATCTACCACACGCACCATAACTCGGCCGTGCAGGAGCCCAAGGGGCTCTACGGGGTGTTGATCATAGAGCCCAGGCACAAGCAGCAGTTCTACGACCAGGAGGTCATCCAGGTGCTGAGCGAGGCCGAGGGCTACTACCTGATCAACGGCAAGGCCTTCCCCGCCACCACGCCCATCAAGGCCAAGCGGGGCGAGCGGGTGCTGGTGCGGCTGATCAACCTCGGGCAGATGGTGCACCCGATGCACATGCACGGCAACCCGTTCGAGATCGTCGCTACTGATGGGCACGACGTCCCGCCCGCAGCCAGGCTGACGAAGGATGTGGTGACGATCGGGCCGGGAGAGCGCTACGACCTGCTGGTCAAGATGGACAACCCCGGCAAGTGGATGTTCCACTGCCACATCCTCAGCCACGTGCAGAACCATGGGCAGGAGCCCGGAGGGATGATCACGCTGGTCAACGTCTCGAAGTAACTCACCACCCCTTCTTCTCCCACTTGGGTGCCGGGGTACCCCGGCACCCAAGCTTTTTGGGGAACGCTGGTTCCAGAGACGTAAACATCAGCCCAGTTTGGAACAAAATGGCAACTCTATGCCTTCCGAGGGCGGCTCCGCTTTGCTATCATGGACTGCACGCATTCCTGAGGGGGGTAGGGAGTTGTCAGCGATAGCACAAGAGGTACGGCCGGGAGGTATCCAGCGCAGGGTGCTGGGGCTAGCTTGGCCGGTGATCGGCGAGAACCTGCTGGAGACGTTGTTGGGCGTGGTCGACACCTTCCTCGTCGCCGGGCTGGGGGCCGCGGCGATAGCTGGCGTGGGCACGGCCCTGCAGGTCATGTTCTTCCTGATATCCGCGCTCTCCGCCCTGTCGGTGGGGGCATCGGTGCTCGTGGCGCAGGCCTACGGCGCTGGAGACCTGGAGGAGGGATGCTCCCTCGCCAGGCAGTCGATCATCTGGAGCTTCCTGCTCTCCGTACCGCTCGCCGCCTGCGGGCTGCTGTTCTCCCGGCACATAGTCGCGCTGTTCGGGGTCGAGCCGGACGTGGCCCAGATAGCCACCGAGTACCTGCACGTCTCCCTGGCCACGGTGGTGGTGCTCATCGCGCTCTTCATCGGGGGCGGTGTGCTGCGCGGGGTGGGGGACTCCCGCACGCCCATGATCGTCACCAGCATCGCCAACGTGATCAACGTCCTCCTGGCGTACGGGCTGATATATGGGCACATGGGCCTGCCCCGCCTGGGAGCCGTGGGCAGTGCTTGGGGCACCTTCATCGCTCGCTCCATAGCGCTCGTCATGCTGCTCGCGGTGCTCTGGAAGGGCAGGCACGGCGTAAGCTTCAGGCACGGCTCGGGCTGGTTGCCGAGCGTGAGGGTAGCTGCCAACGTGATGAGGATAGGCGTGCCCGCTGCCATGGAGCAGGTGATGATCTCGGCGGGGTTCTTCGTGCTGTCGGTGATAGTGGCCCACCTGGGCACGGACATCCTCGCCGCCTACAGGATCACCTTCACGGCGCTATCGTTCTCCTTCCTGCCGGGCATAGGGTTTGCGATCGCCGCCACCACGCTGGTGGGCCAGAGCGTGGGAGCNCGGCGCGTGCGGGAGGGGGAGAGCGCAGCGCGAGTGGCCACCCTCTGGGCCATGATCTGGATGGGCACCATAGGCGCCGTGCTCTTCCTCGGGGCCGAGCCCATCATGGGGCTGTTCTCCCAGGANCCCGANGTGGTGGGCATAGGAGCCAGCGCCCTGAGGCTCGTGGCCCTGGCGCAGCCCTTCTGGGCGATAGAGTTCGTGCAGGCGGGGGCGATCAGGGGCNCCGGCGACACCTGGTACCCCATGGTNGTCAACACGCTCGGCATGTGGGGCACCGTGGCCATATCCTGGGCGCTCGTACGCTTCACGGAGCTCAGCCTGGTGGGCGTGTGGCTCTCGTTCATGGTGCTGTCACCCCTGATAGGGTTCGCCCTGTGGAGGTACTTCGTCCGCAGGGTGAGGGTGGCCGCCGCGCTACACTGATATCTGCTGGCGAGGAGGTGGTGCCGGCCTGACGCCCAGCATGCCCCCCGTGCGGCCGTGGCGGACGGCGACTATCTCCGCCATGATCGCCAGCGCCACCTCCTCGGGCGTCCTGCCCCCGAGATCGAGGCCTATGGGGCCGTGGATGCGCGCCAGCTCCGCGTCCCCGAAGCCCAGGGCCCGCAGGCGCTCCAATCGCTCCCCGCTGGTCTTGCGCGAGCCGATGGCGCCTATGTAGCCCGCCCGGGACCTGAGCGCCGCCGAGAGGGCGGGCTCATCGAACTTGGGGTCGTGGGTGAGCACTACGACGGCGGTACCCTCGTCGGGTCGGAGCTGATCCAGCGCCTCGTCCGGCCACCGCACGAGCAGCTCGTCAGCGTCGGGAAAGCGCTCCCTGGTGGCGAAGGCCGCCCGCGCGTCCACCACGATGGTGCGGTAGCCCATCACCTTGGCGAGCGACACCAGCGGGATGGCCGTGTGCACCGCCCCGATCACCACCAGCCTGGGCGGAGGGAAGTGGGGCTCGGCGAAGATGCGCGTGCCCTCCAGCTCCAGGTCCACGGGCTCGCGGGAGGCCAGCGCCCTCTCGGCCGCCTCCCTCGCGGGGGCGACCATCGCGGGATGCGTGGCCGTCACGCGGTCGCCTCCCACGGCCGCCAGCTGGCCGCGCAGCGCGCCGTCGACGGCCATCACCAGCACGACGGTATCGCCGGCGCCCAGGCTCTCATCGATATGAGCGAACACCTCCCCCGCGGCCAGGAGCACTACCCACACGCTGATCTGCCCCCCGCAGGCCAAGCCCACGTTCCAGGCCAGCTCNTCGGCCACCCCGAACTCCAGCAGCTGGGGCTCGCCGCTGCGGATCACCTCCAGGGAGGCCTCCACCACGGCGCCCTCCACGCAGCCACCGCTTACCGAGCCCACGAACTCCCCCTCAGGGTTCACGGCCATGTGGGAGCCCGTGGGGCGCGGGGTCGAGCCCCAGGTGCTGATCACGGTCGCCAGGGCCACGCGGGGATACCTACCTAACCAATCCTCCAGAGTGGATATTATGTCACGCATACGCCTGCCTCCTGCCCCAGATTATAGCACCACGGATGACTTTGCGGCTCAACTCTTGCTGAGGTCTTGACTAGATCCGTATTAGTGCTATCCTATCCCCTACCAGGGGCAGAAAGTGGAGGTAAGGGAATGAAGCTTGATGGCAGCTATACTATGCACGCACCTCGACAGCTGGTGTTCGAGACCCTGCAGGATCCGGAGGCCCTCCGGGGATGCCTGCCGGGGGTAGAGAGCTTCGAGGCCGTTGGTGATGGGCGCTACGAAGCGACCGGCAAGGCCGGGGTGGCGGGCATCCGAGGCAGCTACAGCGGCACCGTGATCCTGACCGACCAGAAGCCGCCGGAGTCCTACCAGCTCAGCGCCGAGGGCAGCTTCTCCGGCGGCAGGGTCACCGGCACAGCCACCATCACGCTGGTGGATCAGGGGGACAAGACCGTGATCAACTACAGCGGGGAGGCGCAGCTCAGCGGCCCCCTGGCGAGCGTAGGGCAGAGGCTGCTGACCCCGGCAGCGAAGATGATGGCCAGGCAGTTCTTCAAGTGCATGGAGGACAAGGTCAAGAGCAAGCAGGCAGCAACTTCGAGCTAGGCAGGCCGCTCCCCTGCGATCACTCTGGAACGCTAGGATAGGAGGAGATCTATGGCTACACATCCCATTTCCCTCACGGTCAACGGCAGGAAGTACCAGAGCGAGGTGGACGATCGCACGCTCCTCGTCCACTACCTAAGGGATCACCTGGGTCTCACGGGCACGCACATAGGCTGCGATACGAGCCAGTGCGGTGCCTGCACGATAGTGATGAACGGGCACGCGGTCAAATCCTGCACCGTGTTCGCGGTCCAGGCCGACGGGGCGGACATCCTCACGATAGAGGGCCTGGCCTCGGACGGCCAGCTGCATCCCATCCAAGAGGGCTTCTGGGAGGAGCACGGGCTGCAGTGCGGGTTCTGCACGCCGGGCATGATCATGAGCGCCTACGACCTGCTGCAGCACAACCCCGACCCCTCCGAGATGGAGATCCGGGAGGCGCTGGAGGGGAACCTCTGCAGGTGCACCGGCTACCAGAACATCGTCAAGGCTATCAGGTACGCCGCGCGCAAGATGCGAGGCGAGAGCCTCCCAGAAGAGCGGTACGTGCCCGAGGACCAGCACAGGCCGGCAGCCGTCGAAGGCCCCGAAGCCGTGCCCACATCCTAAGGAGGTCGAACGATGGCAACCTACGTCGGTACCCCAGTCAAGCGGGTGGAGGACCCCAAGTTCATCACCGGCAAGGGCAGCTACCTGGATGACATCAAGCTGCCCGGCATGACCTACGCGGCCATCCTCCACAGCCCGCACGCCCACGCGCGCATCAAGAGCATAGATACCTCCAAGGCGCTCTCCGTGCCGGGGGTGATAGCCGTGTTCACAGGCAAGGACATGGCCGACGTCAACGCCCTCCCCTGCGCCTGGCAGGCCGGCGGCGTGCAGAACAACGTGGCCACCCCTCGGCCGCTCGAGGTGGACGAGGTCCACTACGTGGGCGACGCCGTGGCGGTGGTGATCGCCGAGGACAGGTACACCGCCGAGGACGCCCTCGGCCTGATCGAGGTGGAGTACGAGCCCCTGCCAGCGGTCGTGGATCCCGAGGCGGCCACGCAGGAGGGCGCGCCGCAGCTGCACGAGCAGGCGCCCAACAACATCTGCATGTACTGGACGGCGGGGAACAAGGACGCCACCGAGGCCGCGATCGCGCAGGCCGAGGTGAGGGTGCAGCAGAAGCTCGTCAACCAGAGGCTGATCCCCACGGCGATGGAGACCCGCGGCGCGATCGGCAGCTACAACCCCGCCACGGGCGAGTACACCCTGTGGCTGACCTCCCAGGCGCCGCACGTCATGAAGCTGTTGCTGGCGGCGTTCGTGCTCAACGTGCCGGAGAACAAGATCAGGGTGATAGCCCCGGACGTCGGCGGAGGCTTCGGCTCCAAGATCTTCTGCTACTCCGACATGGCGATCGTTGCCTGGGCCTCCAAGCAGGTAGGACGCCCCGTCAAGTACGTGGAGGACAGGCGAGAGAACTACATGTGGACCACCCACGGGCGAGACCACGTCACCTACGCCGAGATAGCGGGCACCCGTGACGGCAGGATCACGGCCCTGAAGGTCAGGACCTACGCCAACCTGGGAGCTTACCTCTCCACCGCCGCCCCGGGCATACCGACCACGCTGTACGGCCGCATGGTGACCGGCGTGTACAAGATCCCCAACGCCTTCGTGGAGGTCTACGGCGTGTACACCAACACGGCGATGGTCGACGCCTACAGGGGAGCCGGCAGGCCCGAGGCCACCTACCTCATCGAGCGCATGGTGGACCTCTTCGCGCGCGAGATCGGCATGGACCCGGCCGAGGTGCGCCGCATCAACTTCGTGCCGCCGAACGAGTTCCCCTACCGCAACGCCGTGGGCATGCTGCCCTACGACTCCGGCGAGTACGAGAAGGCGCTCAACAAGGCCCTGGAGGTGTCCGGCTACAGCGACTTCCGGCGGGAGCAAGAGGAGGCCCGCAAGCAGGGCAGGTACCTTGGTGTGGGGCTCTCCAGCTACGTCGAGGTGTGCGGGCTGGCGCCGTCGGCCTGGATAGGACTCAACGGCGAGGGCTGGGGGGCGGCGCTGTGGGAGAGCGCCAACGTCAGGGTGCACCTGACCGGCAAGGTGGTCGTCACCACGGGCACGCTGCCCCACGGGCAAGGACACGACACCACGTTCGCGCAGATCGTGGCCGACGAGCTGGGAGTGCCCCTGGAGGACGTCATCGTCCAGCACGGCGACACGCAGGGCACGCCCTTCGGCTACGGCACCTACGGCAGCCGCAGCCTGGCGGTCGGTGGCGTGGCCATCTACAAGGCCGTGGAGAAGATCAAGCAGAAGGCCAAGAAGATCGCCGCCCACATGCTGGAGGCCGCCGAGGAGGATATAGTGTTCCAGGATGGCAAGTTCATGGTCAGGGGCGCTCCCGAGAGCGGCAAGACGATACAGGAGATCGCCCTGGCGGCCCACCTGGGCTACAATCTGCCGGAGGGGGTGGAGCCCTACCTGGACGAGACCACGTACTTCGACCCACCGAACTGCACGTTCCCGTTCGGCACGCACGTGTGCATGGTGGAGGTGGTCCCCGACACGGGCGAGGTCAAGATCCTCGGCTACGTCGCGGTGGATGACGTGGGCAACGTGATCAACCCGATGATCGTTGATGGTCAGCTCCACGGCGGCATAGTCCAGGGCATGGCCCAGGCCCTCTGGGAGCACGGCGTGTACGACGAGCACGGCCAGCTGGTGACCGGCACGTTAATGGACTACGCCATCCCCAAGGCCAGCATGGTGCCGGACTTCAAGCTCGAGCGCACCGTCACCACCACCCCGGTCAACCCGCTGGGCGTCAAGGGAGCGGGCGAGGCCGGCACGATAGCCGCCACGCCGGCCGTGGTCAACGCCGTGATGGACGCGCTGGCGCCGCTGGGCATACGCCACATCGACATGCCGCTCACGCCCGAGAGGATCTGGAGGGCGATACGCTCACAGGACAACAGGAGTTAGGAGGAGAAGATGATACCCGCCGAGTTCGACTACTACGCACCCCAGAGCCTGGACGAGGCGATCCAGCTGCTAGGGGAACACGCCGAGGACGGCAAGGTGCTCGCCGGCGGCCACAGCCTCATCCCGATGATGAAGCTGCGCCTGGCCACGCCGTCGGCGCTGATCGACATCGGGCGCATACCCGAGCTGCGGGGGATAAACCGCTCCAACGGCACGGTGACCATAGGGGCGACCACCACCCACCGCATGATCGAGTTCAGCGAGGAGCTGTCGGGCGCCCTGCCGATCATGCCGCAGGGCCGCCAAAGGTCATAGGGTGACCCCGATGGTGCGCAACCGCGGCACCTTCGGGGGCTCCCTGGCCCACGCGGACCCCGCGGGCGACTGGCCGGCCGTGGCGCTGGCGCTGGGGGCCACCATGCACGTGCGGGGCCCCGACGGCGAGCGCACCATCCCCGCGGAGGAGTTCTTCGTCGACCTGCTCACCACCGCCCTGGCACGTGAGGAGCTGCTCACGCAGATCGACCTGCCGGTGCCCTCCGGGAAGGTCGGTATGTCCTATCAGAAGTTCAGGCATCCCGCCTCGGGCTACGCCGTGGTGGGCGTGGCGGCGGTGGTGACCCTGGACGAGGCCGGCAGATGCGCCGACTGCCGTATCGGCATCACCGGCGCCGGGCCCGTCGCCAGGAGGGCGACCGAAGTGGAGGACGCCCTCAGGGGCCAGCAGCTCAACGAGAGCACGGTGAGGGACGCCTCCGAGTTGGCCGGCGGCGACATGGACTTCCTGGGCGATATCTTCGCCTCGGAGGAGTACCGCGCCCAGCTAGTCAAGGTCTACACCCGGCGAGCGATAATGGACGCTCTCGCCAGACTGCCCTAATCCTCACCCTGGGCTGGGGGATCCCCCAGCCCACACCCCAAGGAGGCAGAAATTGCAACCATCAGATCAGCAACAGGCAAGCCAGCAGCCCAAGCGCACCTCCCCTCCCATCTCCGGGACCGTGCAGGGCGAGCACGTAGAGATCCATGGAGGCGGGGCCGCCGCCATCATCTCGCAGGGTGACATGTCCGTGCGGGGAGGCGGAGGAGCCGTTGTGATCTCCGGAGGCAACACCGAGATCCAAGGTGGCGGCGCAGCAGTGATCATCTCGGGAGGGGAAACGGAGATAGAGCAAGGGGGCAGCGCCCTGGTGATAGCGTCCGAGGCGGAGATCGAGCAGGGCTTCGTGGGCGTGATCATCTCGGGAGAGACCAAGCTGGCAGAGGGCGCGCGCGTGCTGCTCGACACTCCCAGGGCGTTGGCCCTCGGCGCGGCCCTGGGAGCCACGTTCGCCCTCCTGGGCTGGCTGCTGCGCAGGCGCTAGCCCTCGGCCGAGCTCGACGCTCACTTGGCATAGATACTGCTGCATACCCACCGGCACACGCCACAAACCAGATCGCTGTGCAGGAGGTGAACTATGCCCGGACAAAGGTATGCTCGCCGACTCAACGACCTGGAGCAGCGGTTCATGGCGCTGGCCGAGAGCATCCCCGACTCCCCAGAAAAGGAAGCGATATCCGTCCTCCACGGCATGATCCAGGAGGTGTGGAGGAGCTTCTCGGGCAGCGCGCCAACCGGTAGAGCTCCCTCGGAGCTGACCTTGGAGGACATAGCATCCCTCTACAAGACCGCGCCCGAGATGCGCGGCGAGGCGATCTGCGAGCCGCTGCCCGTGGGCACGCCGGCGCCCGACTTCACCCTGCGGGACCCCAACAACGAGCCCGTTACGCTGAGCGACTTCCGGGGCAGGCCCGTGGTGCTGGTGTTCTACCCGCTCGACTGGAGCCCCACCTGCTCCGACCAGCTGTCGCTCTACCAGGCGGAGATCTCGGAGTTCGAACGCTTCGGCGCGCAGATCCTGGGCATATCGGTCGACTCCATCTACTGCCACGGCGCCTGGGCGGCCGTGAGGGGGCTGCGGTTCCCGTTGCTTGCGGACTTCGAGCCCAAGGGAGAGGTCGCGCGCCTGTACAAGGTCTACCGCGAGCCGGACGGTTTCTCCGAGCGCGCCCTGTACGTGGTGGACCCGGAGGGCATCATCCGCTACGCCCACGTCTCCCCCAGGCTGGACATGATCCCCGATATCTACGAGCTGTACCAGGTGCTGTCCGAGATAACCGGGTTGCCGGCGCCCGCGCCCACCACCGTAGCGTGAGGAGGTAACGCCGATGATCGGAGCACCCTATCAGAGACGCAGCCCCTTCGGGGTGGTGTCCTCCCCCGCGGCGGCGCCCGTGGTGGTGTACGGCACCCGCTGGTGCGCCGCCACGCAGATGGTCCGGAGGTTCCTTGATCGGCTGGGCATCCCCTACGAGTACGTGGACCTGGACCTCGACCCCGCGGCAGCCCGGAGGGTAGCCTGGCTGACCGGTGGGTACGTGAGCCACCCCACGGTGTCCGTCGCCGGCGAGGTGCTCGTGGAACCGACCCTAGGCGAGCTGGAGTGGGCGCTGGCCCGCGCCGGCCTGATATAAGCCCCGACAAGCCCGGTTACCTCGGGGCCAGCGCCCTGGCCTCCCTCCCACCGCGTTGTGGTATCATCAGGCTGCGCGCGATCCACATCACACAAGGAGGGAGGCTCATGACTCAGCTGTACGGGAAGCAATACTCCAAGGACGAGCTCGAGATGATGACGGGCTACATGTTCCAACTGGCGGGGATCCAGCTCGGGGAGCTCACGGACGGCAGGGCTCGGGGGATGCGGGTGGCAACGGTGCGGACGGGCTCCGGGTTCGAGTTCCAGGTGCTGCTCGACCGCGCCATGGATATATGGCTTGCGGAGCACGCGGGCAGGCCCCTAGCCTGGCTGCACCCGGCGCTGGGAGGACCGGCGCTCTACGAGCCCCGGGGCGACGGCTGGGCGCGCACGTTCGGAGGGGGGCTGGTCACGACCTGCGGGCTCACGCACTTCGGGCACCCCGAGGTGGACCAGGGGGAGGAGCTGGGGCTGCACGGGCGCATCTCCCACTGCGCGGCGAGCAGCTGCCAAGTCCGCGAGGGCTGGCAGGGCGATGATTACACCCTCGAGCTCACGGGCGTGACCCGTCAGGCCGTCCTGTTCGGGGAGTACCTCACCCTGGAGCGGACCATCTCCACCCGCCTGGGAGCCAACCACCTGGCCATCCACGACAGGGTGCGCAACGATGGCTACCGCCCCACGCCCCACATGATCCTCTACCACTGCAACTTCGGGTTCCCGGTGGTCAGCCCCGACTCCGAGGTGCTGCTGGCGGACGAGGCCGTGCGGCCCAGGGACGAGGACGCGAGGGCTGGCGTGGACCGCTGGCACCTCTTCGAGGCCCCACAGGCGGACTTCCGCGAGCAGGTATTCTTCCACCAGCCGCGCGTGGGCGCCGATGGCATGGTGCGCGCGGCCATAGTCAACCGGCAGCTGGGCTTCGGGGCGTTCATCAGGTACCGCGCGGCCGAGCTGCCTTGCCTGGCGCAATGGAAGATGATGGGCGCCAGGGACTACGTCTGCGCGCTCGAGCCGGCCAACTACTGGGAGACCCCTCGCCACGTGCTCCGCGAGGAGGGCAGGCTGAGGTTCCTGCAGCCCGGGGAAGAGGTCGATTACTACCTGGAGATAGGAGCGCTGACCTCGGCGGAGGAGGTACAGGCGTTCGAGCGGGAGATAGGGGAGTAGGGAGGGCTCGAGCCCTCCCCTCCACGGTCGGCAGCTGAGGGGACAAGGGGGAAACCCCTACGAGCTGCCTAGGCTGACCGCCACCTTCTCCACGGGCAGGGAGTCCTCCGAGCCGGCGGGCTGGTCCACAGCCCCGCCCTGCATGACGCGGGACAACAGCCTCTCCTTGATGGCCCCGAATCGCTGGTCGCCCCTCTTGCGGGGGCGATCCAGGTCCACCCACTCGTCGAGGGCCACCCTGCCGTGCTCCAGCAGCACCACGCGGTCGGCGAGCGCCACGGCCTCCTCCACGTCGTGCGTCACCATGATGGCCGTGAAGCGGCCTCGCCACCAGAGCGACTCCACCAGCCCCTGCATCTCGATGCGCGTGAGGGCGTCCAGGGCACCCAGGGGCTCATCGAGCAACAGCATAGCAGGATGCGAGAGCAGCGCGCGGGCGAGCGCCACGCGCTGCTTCTGGCCGCCCGACAGCTGGGCGGGCCAGTCGCGCTCCCTGCCGGCCAGCCCCACGTGCCTCAGCATCGCCCTCGCCTCCTCCAGGGGGGCATCCCTGCGGCCCAGGGCCACGTTATCCAGCACCCTCTTCCAGGGCAAGAGCCTGGCGTCCTGGAACATCACCCTGGCGGCGGGGTTCCTGCCGCTCAAGGGCCGGCCGTTGATCTCGATCCAGCCCTCATCGGGCGCCTCCAGGCCCGACAGCAACCGAAGCAGCGTGCTCTTGCCGCAGCCGCTGCGGCCCACTATCGCCACGAACTGTCCGGGCTCCACCTCCAGGTCCAGCCCCTTCAGCACCTCGTTGCGCCCGAACCGCTTGCGGAGCCCCTGTACCCTGATCCAGGCGCCGTAGTCCACAGTACTCATCTCCGATACCTCCTAAGCCTTCTGATAGGCCGGATGCCAGCGCAGCATCTGCCTCTCCAACAACCTAGCGACCGTGTCGGCCAGCTTCCCCAGGGCGGCATACAGCAGTATGCCCATCACCAGCACATCGGTCTGCATGAACTCCCTGGCCTGCATCGTGATGTAGCCTATGCCCGAGCTGGCGGCGATCGTCTCCGCCACGATCAGCGTCAGCCACATCACGCCCAGCGCGTAGCGCACGCCGACGAGGATCGAGGGCAGCGCCCCGGGAAGCACGATGTCGCGGAACACCTCCCAGCGCGACAGGCCATACACCTGCCCCATCTCAAGGAGCCCCGAGTCCACGTTCCTGATCCCGTGGTAGGTGTTGACGTACACCGGGAACAACACCCCCTCAGCCACGAGGAACAGCTTGCCCTGCTCCCCTATACCGAACCACAGGATCACGAGGGGGATGAGCGCCAGGTGCGGGATGTTCCTGATCATCTGCAGGGTGCTGTCCAGCAGGCGAGAGAGGGTGCTCGACAGGCCGTTGACCACCCCCAGGACGAACCCCAGCCCGCCCCCTAGGGCGAAGCCCAACAGAGCGCGGCGAGCGCTCACCGCCATGTCGTTGACCAGCTGCCCGCTCTCCAGCAGCTTCCACGCGGCCAGCAGCACCCTGGAAGGCGGCGGGAGGATGCGGGCGGGCAGGACGCCCGCCCAGCCCAGAGCCTCCCAGACCAGCAGGAGCACCACGGGCACGGCCCAGCCGGAGAAGGCCGACAGCCTGCCTCGAAGAGCCCTGATCATCTCTTCACCTCCCGGCCACCGTTGCGGATGAGCCCGCCCTCGGCCACGATCTCACCGATGGGGCCGTAGTAATTGGTGTAGTTGTAGCCCTCCAGGCGCCTGTGCAGGCCGAGCAGCGGGAACACCAGCTCCGCGAACCTGTGCGCCTCCTCCAGGTGCGGGTAGCCGGAGAAGATGAAGGTGTCCACCCCCAGCGCCTCGTACTCGCGCATCCGCTCCACCACCTGCTCCGGGCTGCCCACCAGGGCGATGCCGGCGCCGCCGCGCACCAGGCCCACGCCGGCCCACAGGTTGGGGCCTATCCGCAGGTTATCCCTCCGGCCGTTGTGCAGGGCCGCCATCCGGTGTTGGCCGTGGGAGTCCATCTGCGCGAACACCTCCTGCGCGCGGGCGACGGTGTCGTCGTCCAGCTTGGAGATCAGCCGCTCGGCCGCCTCCCAGGCCTCCTCCTCGGTCTCGCGCACGATGACGTGCATCCGGATCCCGAAGCGCACCGACCTGCCCTGCTCCCACGCCTGCTGACGCACGGCGGAGATCTTCTCGGCCACCTGCTCCGGCGGCTCGCCCCAGCTGAGGTACATGTCCACGTGCTTGGCAGCCACCTGCCGGGCCACCGGCGAGGAGCCTCCGAAGTACAGGGGTGGGTAGGGCGCCTGCACGGGCGGGAACAGCAACCGGCCTCCCTTCACCTTGATGTGCTTCCCCTCGAAGTCCACCGTGTTCCCGCTCATGATCGACCGCCACACGGTCAGGAACTCGTCCGTGACCTCGTAGCGCTCATCGTGGTCCAGATGCAGGCCGTCCCCGGCCAGCTCCTGCGGGTTGCCACCGGTCACGACGTTGATCAGCAGGCGCCCCCCGGACACCCGGTCGAAGGTGGCGGCCATGCGAGCGGCCAGCGTGGGCGATATCAGCCCCGGGCGCACGGCCACCAAGAACTTCATGCGCCTCGTGAGGGGTATGAGGGAGGAGGCCACTATCCAGGCGTCCTCGCAGTTGGCGCCCGTCGGCAGGAGGGCCCCCTCGTACCCCAGGGCGTCCACCGCCTGCGCGATCTGCTTGAGGTAGTCGAAGTTGGATGCCCTCCCTAGATAGGAGGTGCCCAAGTATCTCCCGTCTCCACCAGTAGGTATGAACCAGAACACGTTCATCGCGATCTCTCCTTTCCGTCTTAGTGCCTAATGCTGGTACTCAGGGAGCACCGCGTCCCTGACGTTGATCCTCTTCGGGATCAGTCCCAAGCTGTAGAACAGGTCGGCCAGCTCCTGCTGCTCCCGCACGATGTCGTCGCTGACCGGGATTATGCCGTACACCCGGCGGTGCTCCACCTCGCGCTGCACGGCCTCGTCCACCCCGGTCTGGGAGGACACCAGCTTGGCCACCTCGTCCCGGTGTGCCTCCGACCAGCCCTCAGATCCCTCCAGGGCCTTCAGGATGGCGTCCACGGCGTCCTTATGCTCCGTGGCGAACTTGCGGGACGCCAGGTAGAAGGATCTGTTGGCCAGGCCTGCGGACTCACCATCGGCTATCACGCGCGCGCCGGTCTCGGCGACCTCCATGGCGTAGTAGGGATCCCAGATGGACCAGGCGTCCACGCTCCCGCCCTCGAAGGCAGCCTTGGCGTCCGATGGCGCCAGGTACACCGGCTGGATGTCGCTGTACTTGAGCCCCGCCTTCTCGAGGGCCTGCACCAGCAGCGCGTGGGCGCTAGAGCCCTTCTGCACGGCCACCTTCTTGCCCTTCAGGTCGGCCACGGACTTGATGTCCGAGGTCTTGGGCACGAGGATCGCCTGCGTCTTGGGAGAGGGGTTGGTGGCGGCCACGTACACCAGGTCGGCCCCAGCTGCCTGGGCGAAGATCGGGGGAGGTGCGCCGGTCGCACCGAAGTCTATGCTGCCGGCTCCCAGCGCCTCCAGCAAGGGCGGTCCCGCCTGAAACTCCGTCCACTGGAGGGTGTAGCCCAGCTGCTTGAGGTCCTTCTCCAGGGTGCCCTGGGACTTGAGCACCAGCAGGGAGGAGGATCCCTTCTGGTAGCCTATGCGCACTACCTTGCCCCCGCCCGAGCCGCCCGAGTCGGAGCTCAGGGCACTCTCGCCGCAGCCGGCGAGCACGAGGCCAAGGATCAGGGGGAACAACAACCAACTATAGATCATCCTGCTCATATCGATGCTCCTAAGCTATGGTTTTGAGTTGCTTGCCACGGATTGCAGACGGCGCGGGGATGGCCGCCCTCAGCGCTGCGAGCGCGGCCTCCAGCCGCTCGTCGACCTCGGGGTGCAGCGTGACGGAGCCGTCCTCGCGCCACCCCATCTGCGAGTCGAGCACGCACACCCCGGCCAGCACGTGCCTGGCCCCCAGCGCCGAGAGCACGGGCTTGAGCGCATAGTCCAGCGCCAGGCAGTGAGCCAGGGAGCCCGAGGTGGTGATGGGGAGCACGGGCTTGTCCGCCAGGATGCCGGGCGGCAGCAGGTCCAGGAAGGCCTTGAGCACTCCCGAGTAGGCGGCCTTGTACACCGGCGTGGCGATGATCACCGCCCTGGAGGCCTGCACCAGCCCGATGGCCTCGGCCACCGAGGGCCCATCAGGCCTGGCGTACACCAGGTCGGTGGGATCCAGGTCGCGCACCACCACGGAGCTACACCGCAGCCCCTCGGCCTCCAGCCTGGTCCTCGCCAGCTCGAGCACCTGCGCCGAGCGGGAGGGTGCAGAGGGACTGCCAGCTATCGTGACCACATCAAGCATCGTATCGTACCTCCCGTATATTCTCTACTAATTTAGTAGACTTAGTAGACATTAAGAGGGTAACAGTCACCGAGGCGAGAATCAACCCCTCGCACGCAAATTTCCCTTATAATGCCTAAGCAGAAATTGCAAAAAGCTTATCAGCGGGGGAAGACACTTGCACATCACAGCCAGAGCGGATTACGCGCTCCGAGCAGCTATCGAGATGGCCGCCAGCTGGCCGCAGCCCCTGAAGGGAGAGCAGATCTCCGAGGCACAGGACATCCCCATCAAGTTCCTGGAGAGCATCCTGCTGGACCTCAAGCGCGCGGGGCTGGTGCGCACCCAGCGAGGACAGGCGGGGGGTTACTGGCTGGGCAGGGAGCCGGCCGAGATCTCCCTGGCCGACATCATCCGGGCGGTGGAGGGGCCGCTGGCCAACGTCAGGGGGATGAGCCCGGAGGAGATAACCTACAAGGGGAGGGCCGCCACGCTGCGGGACGTGTGGGTGGCGCTGCGGGCCAACATGCGAGCGGTGCTGGAGACCACCACGCTGGCCCACATGGTGCGGGGCGAGCTGCCCGAGCAGCTACACCCCCTCCTACAGGACCCGGATGCCTGGGTCAGGAGGGGGCGCTGAAGCGAGCGTAGACGATCTGCCCCGGGCGCAGCCCCAGGTACTCCGCGTCCTCCCTGGGCAGGACCACGCTCACCGTCTCCCCCTGACCAGACACCAGCGAGAGCCCCACCACGGCCTCCGAGGCCGAGACCTGCTCCACCATCATCTCGCGGGCATCCGGGATGGGCCTGTAGTCGATCTGGATGACCGTGGCCGGCTCGGGCTCCTCCAGATCATCCGGCGTGGCCTCGGCAGCGCACCCGGACCACACCAGCCTGCCCCGCCAGAGCAGGAAGATGCAGTCCGCAAGGCCGTACACGCTGTCGTAGCTGGCGGAGGTCAGCAGCACCGAGGAGCCGGTGCCCCGGACCAGGCCCCTCAGCTGGCCAAACAGCTCCTCGCGATCCGCCCTCGACATGGCGTGCAGCGGGGCTTCGGCGAGCACGAGCTTGGCTCCGCCCTCCAGAGCGCGCCGCGAGCCAGCGACCAGCTCGCCCACGGAGCCCCGCACCCCCTCCAGCAGCACGGCCCTGCCATGCACCTGCACCGAGCCCGAGGATGGACGGAGCACGCCGGCCAGCAGCCGCAGCAGGGCGGACCTCTCCTCCCCGCGGGAGCTCACCACAGCGCCCACGCGCCCGGCTCGCAGGCCCATGCTCACACCTTCCAGCAGCTTCCCGTCCAGCGCCTCCACAGTCACCTCTCGCAGCACTGCCAACATACACACCCACCTCGCATCCGATCTGTCGCAAGCATAGACGATGGGCACGCCACGCTCAACCGTCGGGGCCAAGCAATTATCACTAATGGACAAACTCTTGATAATTTTTTCTTATACTTCCCCCCGCAGGGGTCCGTGCGGTAAGATGGACCTGCCTAGCAAGTGGACGGAGGGAGCCATGTTCTTGCAGATGCTGCGCGCCAAGCTGCACCTAGCCAGGGTAACGGGCGCCGAGGTGGAGTACATAGGGAGCATCACGATCGACAGCGACCTACTGGAGCAGGTGGGCATCCACCCCTACGAGCGGGTGCAGGTGGTGGACGTGGACAACGGCAACCGGCTGGAGACGTACGTCATCCCCGGCGAGCGCGGCTCGGGCACGGTACAGCTCAACGGCGCCTCCGCGCACCTGGTACGTCCCGGAGACAGGGTGATCATCATGGCGTACTCCTACGTACCCTCACCCCCTCCACCGGATTGGAGGCCCCGCGTGGCCCTGCTGGACGAGGCCAACAGGATAGCCGCCTGGCTGGAGGAGGACCGGCAGGTGGAGGTCGCCGGCTAGGTCAGGCGGTGCCCCGAGCCACGAGCGAGAGCGGCACCACCTCGCTGGCCGGCGGCTCGTCGTCCGAGGTGATCAGCTGCAGCAGCATCTCGGCGGCGCGCCTGCCCATCGCGAGCAGCGGGATCCTCACGGTGGTCAGCGGGGGCACGGTCTGCGAAGCCATCGGGATGTCGTCGAAGCCCACCACCGCCACGTCCGCCCCGACCCGCAAGCCCTCCTGGGCGATGGCCGCCATGGCGCCTATCGCGAGGTCATCGCTGGCGGCGAAGATCGCCGTCGGCCTCGGCCCTCGGCGCAGTAGCTCCTGCGTGGAGCGCACGGCCTCGCCCATCTCCCAGCTGCCGCCCACTACCAGCTCACAGCCCTGCAGCCCCGCGGCCGCCAGCGCCCTGCGGTAGCCCTCCAGCCTGGCCCTGGCCGTGGGATATTTGGGATCCCCCGACAGGTGGGCGATGAGCCCGTGCCCCCTGGAGATGAGGTAGGAGGTGGCCTCCAAGGCGCCCTTGACGTCGTCGTAGACGATGGCCGGCATGTGGAAGCGGGGATCCGTCGCCCGCTCGATGCACACGCAGGGTATCTGGGTGGAGGCTATGAGCTCCACGATCTCGCGCGAGGCCGGCGAGTCCTCTATCAGCCTCAGGATGACACCATCCAGCCTGCCACCCATGAGCAGGCGGCGCAGCTGCTCGGTATCCTCCCCCACGACCATGGGGTAGACCAGCAGGTGATAGTCCCGCTGCTTGAGCTCCTCGCTCACGCCCGTCAGGATGGATGCACAGTAGTGAGAGGTGAACACCTCGAACGGGTAGAAGTCGGTGGCGATGAAGCCGATCGTGTGGGTCTTCTGAGCGCGCAGGCCTCGGGCGAAGGCGTTGGGATGGTACCCCAGCTCCTCGATCGCCTCGAGCACCCTCTGGCGCACCTCGGGCGAGGTGGGCCTGGGACCGTTGTTGATGACGTAGGACACCACGGCCGTCGAGACGTTGGCCCTGCGCGCCACGTCCTGCAATGTCACGCGTTTCTTTCTCCGCATGGGACTCCCAAAGCAAGGATTGCCTCTCCATATTACCACACGCCAGCCCCTTGACAGCCCGGGGAAGCTGTATTACCCTTAATCTAATCGATTAGATCTAATCTTTTAGAGCAGGAAGGGAGGTGAGGGCTACCGACCAAGGTCACCGGCCGAGTCCTGGACCCGTTCCAATAAGCATGACAGTGCAGGAGGAGATATCATGGCTGACAGTAGGCTATCACGCAGGCAGTTTCTCACCCACACGGGCAGGTTGGCCCTCGGCGTGGCCGCGACCTCGCTGCTGGCGGGCTGCGGCAGCAACGCCGGCGGCGGAGCCTCCACCCCTGGGGCCTCGCCCACCTCGCCCTCCGGAGGGACCTCCCAGGGCGGCACCACGACGATCAGCATGATGGGCTGGGGCAGCCCCCTGGAGAAGCAGAACGTCCAGAAGGGGCTCGACATGTTCCAGCAGCAGCACCCCGACATCAAGGTCAAGTGGATCCACGTCCCACAGGATTACTTCACCAAGCTCAAGACGGCCCTCGCCGGAGGTACCCCGCCGGACGTCTTCTGGACAGGTAATCTGGCGGACTACGTCTCGCGCGGCGTGGTGATGGACATCACCTCCTACGTCGAGCAGGACCCGGTCATCGGGAAGCCGGACTATTTTCTACAGCCCCAGGAGAAGGAGCGCTCGACTATCAACGGCAAGTGGTTCGGTATCGGCTCCTGCTGGGTGATACACCACCTGTACTACAACTCCGATATCCTGGAGAAGGCTGGCGTGGAACCCCCCAGCCCCGAGCCCGATAAAGCCTGGACGTGGGAGGAGTTTCTGGAAAACTGCCGCAAGCTCACGGTGGATGCCTCGGGCAAGCACCCCGGGCAGCCGGGATTCGATCCCTCTAAGGTGCAGCAATGGGGGGTCAGCTGGCCCACCTGGTCGCTCCCCCGCGACGTGCTGGTGTTCTCCAACGGTGGCGAGGCCTTCACCCCGGACTATAAGTGTCACCTGGGCGAGCCCGAGGCGATGGAGGCTATCCAGGCGCTCGCTGACCTGGCAGTCAAGCACCAGGTCGCCCCGCAGGCCGCCCAGATGCAGCAGCTGGGGATGAGCAGCTGGCAGATGCTGGCCTCCGGCAAGCTGGCCATACTCGTCGACGGATCCTGGGCGCTGCAGGACATCTCGAAGATGAACTTCAAGTTCGGCTGCGGCGTGCTGCCCAAGATGAAGAAGGTCGTGACCGAGGCGCAGGCCCACTGCCACGTCATCTGCAGCCGCACCAAGCACCTGGACGCTGCCTGGCAGCTGCTGAGGTTCCTGTCATCGGACGACTACCAGCTTGGGCTCTGCAAGGCGGGCCTGTGGCTGCCAAGCCACACCAGCTTGCTGACGGAGGACGGCCTCAAGCGTTGGATCACCCCGGGCGTGCACCCCGAGGGCTACGACAAGATAGCCACCGAGTACCTGCTCAAGTACTCCAAGAACTACTTCTATCCGGCGGGCTTCGAGCAGGCCGACCAGATCCTGACATCGGCGCTCGACCCCGTGTGGATCGGGAAGATGACCGTGCAGGAGGCTTTCAAGAAGACCAACGCCATCGGGCAGGTCAACCAGGTCCTCCAGCAGGCGAAGGCCAAGCTGGAGGCGCAGCTGTAAGGGAGGAGCGCAGATATGACGACCATAGCCCCCACACGGCAGGCACGCCTCTCCATCCGCGCCAGAGAGGCCATCTACGGCTACCTGTTCATCGCGCCGGCGGTGCTCGGCTTCATCCTGTGGATAGCGGGCCCCATGATCTTCTCGGCCTGGGTGAGCCTCACCCAATGGGACATGCTCAGCCCGCCCAAGATCGTGGGGCTGCAGAACTACCGCCAGATGCTCGAGGACGGCTTGTTCTGGCAGTCCCTGAAGGTCACGATGTACTTCACCGTCGTCTCGGTACCTCTCTTCCAGGCGCTGGCCTTCGCGGTGGCCCTGCTGATGAACGTGAAGGTGCGGGGCATAACCGTGTTCCGCACCATCTACTACCTGCCCAGCATCGTGCCCGTGGTCGCCAGCTCGATGCTCTGGGCCTGGATCTTCAACTCGGACTTCGGGCTCCTCAACAGCCTGCTGCAGGCCGTGGGGCTACCCAAGGTGTTGTGGCTGCAGGATCCCACCTGGGCTATGCCAGCGCTCATAGTGATGAGCCTGTGGGGCATCGGGGGCACCATGCTGATCTACCTCGCGGGGCTGCAGGGGGTGCCGGCGCAGCTGTACGAGGCCGCGGAGATCGACGGCGCGGGCAAGTGGCAGCAGTTCCTGCACGTCACGGTGCCCATGATGTCGCCGGTGATCTTCTTTAACCTGGTGCTCGGCCTGATAGGAGCCCTGCAGACCTTCACGCAGGGGTACATCATCACCAACGGTGGCCCAGGCAACTCCACCCTGTTCTACGTGCTGTACCTCTACAGGCAGGCGTTCACCTACTTCAACATGGGCTACGCCTCGGCCATGGCCTGGGTGTTGTTCGTGATCATCCTGGCGCTGACGCTGCTGGTGTTCCGGTACGTCGGCCGGATGGTCTACTACGAGGACGAGTCGAGATAGCAGGAGGTTGGATTATGTCGACCAGATCGCACCCCTCAGCGGGAGCCGGAGAGCTGGCCAGGAGCCTCGCACTCCCGAGGACCAGGACGGCGTACAGCAGGCAACTGGGCAGGTGCTTTGTGTGGCTGGTGCTCTGCGCCGGTGCCGTGGTGATGATGCTCCCCTTCCTCTGGCTCATCAGCACCTCGCTCAAGGAGACCTGGCAGGTCTTCAGGTACCCCCCGCAGTGGATACCCAATCCCGTCCGGTGGAGCAACTACCCCGAGGCACTCACTACCCTGCCCTTCGGGCTGTACGTGAAGAACACCCTGGTGATCACCGTCCTGAACATGGTGGGCATCCTGCTGTCCTCGTCACTGTGTGCCTACGGCTTCGCGAGGCTGAGGTTTCCCGGCAGAGACCTGATCTTTATGGTCCTCCTGAGCACGCTTATGCTCCCGTACGCCGTGACGATGATCCCCTCCTACATCATATTTAAGTACCTGGGATGGATCGATACCTACTACCCGCTCATCGTCCCCAACTGGTTCGGAGGGGGCATATTCAACATCTTCCTGCTCAGGCAGTTCTTCCGCACGATACCGGTGGAGCTGTCGGAGGCGGCCAGGATAGATGGCGCCTCTGAGTTCCGCATCTACTGGCAGATCATCCTGCCGCTGGCGAGGCCAGCGCTGACGGTGGTGGCGATCTTCACCTTCCTCAACAACTGGAACGACTTCATAGGGCCGTTGATCTACCTGTCTTCCCCGGAGAAGTACACGGTTGCCCTGGGCCTGGCCACCTTCAAGGGGTTATACTCCACCCAGTGGCAGTACCTGATGGCGGCCTCCACCGTCATGATCCTGCCCGTGATAGCGCTCTTCTTCCTGGCACAGCGCTACTTCGTCCAGGGCATAGTGCTGACCGGGCTCAAAGGCTGAGATAACACCAAGCAAGGAGGGACAGCAAGTTGACAGTCGAACAGCGCACCAGATCGATAGTTGTGGACACCACCCGTAGCCCCATGGCGCGCCTGCGGGCCGTGGCCGTGGGGGACGTCTCCCTGGGAGGCTTCTGGGCACCCCGCCTGGCGATCAACAGGGAGAGCACCATCCCTCACCAGAGGCAGCACCTGGAGGCCTCGGGCGTGATGGACAACTTCAGGAGGGCGGCGGGCAAGCTGGACGTCGAGTTCAGGGGCCCGGTGTTCGCCGACTCCGACGCCTACAAGTGGCTGGAGGCGGCTTCCTGGTCGCTGGCCGGGCACCCCGATCCCCAGCTGGAGGCGGAGGTGGACGCGGTCATAGCGGAGATCGCCCCCGCCCAGCGCCCCGACGGCTACCTCAACACCTACTTCACCCGCGAGCGGGCCTCGGAGCGCTGGACGAACTTCGACCTGCACGAGATGTACTGCGCCGGCCACCTCTTCCAGGCGGCCGTGGCCCACTACAGGGCCACGGGCAAGACCAGCCTGCTCGAGATCGCCACCCGATTCGCCGACCACATCTGCGACACCTTCGGGCCCGCCAGCCAGGGCAAGCGCGAGGGGGTAGACGGGCATCCCGAGGTGGAGATGGGGCTGGTCGAGCTCTACCGAGCTACCGGCAACGAGCGCTACCTGGAGCAGGCCAGGTACTTCCTGGACGTGCGAGGGCACGGCCTGCTCGGGAGGGCCTGGGGGCACTTCGGCCCCGAGTACCACCAGGACCACGTACCGTTCAGGGAGATGCGCGAGATAGTGGGGCACGCCGTCCGCGCGGTGTACCTCAACGCGGGCGCCGCCGATATCTACGCCGAGACGGGCGACGAGGCCATCATGCGGGCGCTCGAGCGGCTGTGGGAGAACATGACCACGAGGAAGATGTACGTGACAGGAGGCATAGGCTCCCGCTACGAGGGGGAGGCCTTCGGCAAGGAGTACGAGCTGCCGAACGCGCGCGCCTACGCCGAGACCTGCGCGGCGATCGGCAGCGTCATGTGGAACTGGCGCATGCTGCTGCTGACGGCGGACGCGCGGTACGCCGACCTCATCGAGCACACCCTGTACAACGCCGTGCTGCCGGGGATATCCCTCGATGGGGCACTGTACTTCTACCAGAACCCCCTGGAGGACGACGGCACCCACCGCCGGCAGGAGTGGTTCGGGTGCGCCTGCTGCCCACCGAACGTCGCGCGGACGCTGGCCTCGCTGGGGGGCTACTTCTACTCGACATCCCGAGACGGGATCTGGGTGCACCTGTACTCGGAGGGACGTGCCAAGCTGGGGCTGCAGGACGGCCGGGAGGTGCTCCTCTCGCAGCACACTTCCTATCCCTGGAGCGGGGAGGTGGCCATCAGGCTGGAGCAGGTGCCCGAGGAGGGCGAGCTGGGCGTCTACCTGCGCATCCCCTCCTGGTGCGAGGGGGGCGAGGTGGCGATCAACGGCGAGGATGCGGCCACACCGATCACCCCTGGCACCTACCTGGAGCTCAGGAGGGCCTGGCGCGCGGGGGACGAGGTACGCCTGCGGCTGCCGATGACCGTGAGGAGGCTGGAGGCGCATCCCTACCTCTCGGAGGACGCCGGCAGGGTAGCCATCATGCGCGGGCCCATCCTCTACTGCATCGAGTCGGCCGACAACCCCGGCGTCGACCTCAGGGACGTACTGCTGCCTCGAGATGCCACCTTCTCGGAGGAGCTCGCCCCCGACACGCTGGGAGGGGTGGTGCTGCTCCGGGCGGACGCCAGGCTCGCTCCCCCAGACGAGGCCTGGGCGGGCAGGCTCTACAGGCCGCGCACGCAGGTCGACCCCGCGAGCACGCCCTGCGTGCTCGTGGCCATCCCCTACTACGCCTGGGCCAACCGCGAGCCTGGACAGATGCGCGTGTGGATCAGGGAGTTCATCTAAGAGAGCTCCGGCACCGCGCACGATACTGCTCCAAGACCATGCATAGATCCGGTAGGGCGCGATGGCCTGGGGTACCGTGGCTTGACATTTAGGTTTGTGCTAGGGCATACCCTAGCACAAACCTAAATCCCGGTGACCAGAATACTTTGCGATGGCATCTAGATCCAAATCGATGCCCAAACCTGGCCTGTTTGGTATTGGGAGCATACCATCTTCATCCAGCGTCCATGGACTGGCTGTAATCTCATCGACATACGGAGAACCTGTCTTATATTCAACCAGATCGGTATCCGGCAATGCCGCCGCTAGTTGTAGGTCGGCAGCCAAACCCACAGCAGTGTTCCACCCATGAGGGATGAGCCTGATACCGTAACTCTGGGCCATCCAGGCGATCCTGCGCGATTCGCTAATTCCTCCCACCTTCGTGACATCCGGTTGGACGATGTCTAGAGCCCTAGAACGTAGCCATGGCTCGAAAGACTGGTGCCGCGTCAAAACTTCGCCAGCGGCGATGAGTATAGGTGCCTGTTGACGTAGGAGCCTATATTCCTCAAGTGCATCTGGACATAGCGGTTCTTCGAACCAATACACATCGTACTCCGCAAGCATATGGGCCGTGCGTAGTGCCCACTTGTATCCCTGGCTCCAGAAGGCATCGCTCCCGCCAGCATCCACCATTAGCAGGGATTCCGGCCCGATGGCCTCCCTTGCAGCTTTCACCACGCTCTCGTCCCATTGTTGGTCCTGGCGGCCGAAACGCCCCCAACCGATTTTGAAGGCGCGAAAACCCTGTGCCCGTAGCTCCATCAAATGTTCCCTAAGGAGATCCGGTTCATCCATTAGCAGGGAGGCGTACGGCCGCACCCGGTCCCTGTACCTCCCCCCAAGCAGGCGACCCACCGATTGACCAGTAGCCTTGCCCAAGATATCCCAGAGGGCGATATCGATACCGCTGATAGTGTGGGTGATCGCACCACCCCTGCCGAGCCAGAAAGTGTGCTTGTGCATCTTCTGGCATACCCGTTCGGGCTCGAGCGCACTTTCGCCGATGTACAACGGCTCCAATACAGCCAGCGAGGCGCGCACCAAGTCCTCGCTGGTGAAGACGCTGCCCCACCCTACCAGATCTTCGTTGGTGACAACAGCCACGAGCGTGTGCACACAGTCTTCGGGCCTGAGCTCGGTAGCCCAGCCCCCACGCGGCGTCGCACCCCTCAATCCGAATGCCCTCACCTCCCTGATCAGCATGCCCTACCTCCCGGCACCCTCTCTACCCTCGGACCTCACTCCGCACCAGAGTCACGTGCCGATTCTCTCCCTCCGTGATCAGCCATCGGCTCCATTCCTCTACCAGCAGAACAAGGTGATCCTCTGCAAATGTGCTTGTAGAGGCCACGACACCCATCAACGCGAGGTTTCTCTTCGCAGGACAGAAGTGGTGGCCTCGCGGTGCTCACGCATGCTGCATGCCAACTCATAGTACTCTCGACAGCTCATGAAGGTCAATTGTCGCTCCTGGGCATATCGGAGCAGCGCCTCTGTGGCCTTCATTTCTGGATCTTCCTGTATACTGGACCAATCATGCTGGACGTAAGAAAAGAGCTTATTTTCGCTCGCAGCACGATCGATGTATGGCTTAACCGACTCCACGTACCCATCGAGATCCTGCCAGCCAAGGATATCACGCAGCACGCAATCATGCCAGCCATGAATAGTTAGCTCAAGCATCTCGGGGAAACCCACGTGCTCGTACCAGTAGGGTTGTAGATCAAGTGGGACAGGATGATAGTCATGCTCATTGCGGCCGTCTGTGCGAGTAAAGCGTATACCCTCCTCCCACAGTACCTGAAGTATATCCGGGCGGTCGCGGAGACCCCGGTAGTAGCACCATGGCCCCGTCAGCCCCATACACTCCACACCCAGGAGGTCACGGAGCAGATCATTTGTCAGACGTACTTCCCACCTGATGGTATCCAGATCCGCACCCCTGATCACCTGTACCCTGCTCCCGTCTTCTATATAGACCGTCTTCAGTAACTGGTGGGAATACGTGTGCTGCTGCAGATCGAAGAGCGGGTCATCTACCAGAGGCTGGAATGCCTGGGGACACCGCTCCAGTGTCTGCCCTAAGATGAACAACGTGGCAGGGATTCCTAGGCGATTATGTAGCTCCTGGACCCTATCCAGGAAACGCTCAGTTACATCCCCAGACCCTCGAGCCCCTCGCCACTCCACATCATAACCTACCAACATCGTCCCCATAGATAGATCCTCCTACAGCGATTCAAGCACCTTGTTGATCGCCGCCGCCATCTCCTCTACATTAGTATCGGTTAGGTCGGGACTTATGTCTACGTGTACCGCCCGCTCAAGCAGATCCAGCGCCCGAGGGCACATCTCCCGGTCATAGCTAACGTCACGCTGGTTCCATCTCCAAGGGCCCTGGGCTCCCCAGTACCGCTTGTTGAGGATCGATGTCCAGTGGTAGTAGACATGGTAATCAGATGAACCCCTCTGGAACAGTACACTGCTGCATGTCAACCCCTCTGCATGCAGAGCACTAACTACATACTGTGCTGCCTCGGGTGTTCGCGTGTAAAACACAAGCGAGATACCGGCCTCACCATCCTCATCGTTTAGCCGTCGGAACCCCATGGTCCGAGATTCGACGACGTCCGCTATGGCCTCCTTGAGCGCCCGTTTGTGTTTCCGGCTGTCCCTAAGAATCCCCTCCAGTTTGTCCAGTTGGGCCAGCGCCACTGCTCCTTGTAACTCTGACATTCGATAGTTAACCCCAATGATCGTCCTCTCCTGAGGGAGGCCAGCTCTCTGGCTGGCGGCCACGTCGTGGTACATGAGCGCACGCTCGTATACGTCTTCCTCGTTGGTCGTTACCATTCCGCCCTCGCCAGAAGTCAGTATCTTGTTGAACTGCAGGCTAAAGGCGCCAGCATGCCCGATACTCCCTAGTCTACGTCCATGGTAACTCGCCCCATCGGCCTGAGCCACATCCTCCAATACCTTGATTCCATAGCGGTTAGCTATGGACATGATCGCGTCCATATTCGCTGGTGTGCCGCGCATGTGCACGGGTATGACCGCCTTCGTGTACCCGGTGATCTTTGCCTCAAAATCCTCGATGTCGAGCGTTAGGGAATCGTCCACCTCGGCAATTACCGGGACCGCGCCCACCGCAACCACCGCAGCAGCTGTGGAGATCCAGGTATAAGCAGGCACGATCACCTCATCACCTGGACCCACCTCAAGCGCTGCCAGCGCAGCAACGAGCGCCGCGGTACCAGAAGACACCGCCAGAGCATAACGAGTACCAACCATCTTGGCGAACCGTTGTTCTAGCTCGGCCACTTTGGATAGGCCAGGTTCGGGGCCATAGTACCTAAAGAGCCGCTTGCTCCGCAGAACCTCAAGCACCGCTGCCTCCTCCTCCTGCCCAATCCTCATGCCTCCTGGGTACATAGGGGGCAGCGGATGTATGACCGCAGGAGTACCACCGTCAATAGCAAGCTTGCCAGAGCTCATACCTCTCGACTGCGTTGACATGGGACCTTCTCCTTTCTAACAAGATATACAGCTACTTCAAACTCCCTGCCGTGAGCCCAGACACAAAGTGCCGCTGCAGGGTGGCAAAAAGGATAACTATTGGCACACTAGCCAGTACGGAGCCAGCCATTACTATCGCCGGTTGCCCAACATTGCCCTGGCGAGCTATAACCGAAAGCCAGAGTTGGACGGTAAACTTCTCCTGGCTCCGCAGGAACACCAACGGCCCAAGGAAGGCATTCCAGCTGCTGAGGAACACAAATATCGCAAGCGAGGCTAGTGCAGGGCGGATGACGGGCAATACGATCCGCCAGAAGATGCCGAATTCTCCTGCTCCATCTATCCTCGCAGCATCTAGCAGCTCATTGGATAAGGATAGACAATACTGCCGCATCCAGAAGATGCCAAAGGCGTTAGCGATCCCTGGGATGATCAATGGATAGTAGGTGTCTATCCAGTGCAGCTTAGACATAATGATGTAGTTGGGCACCATCCCCACGCCTGCGGGGATCATCATTGTTGCTAATAGCACAACAAACAGCGGCTCGCGCGCGCGAAATCTCAGCTTGGAAACGTGCAACCCGCAAGCGCACTGAAGAGCAGCTGCAGCACAACTGAGATAGTAGCTAGAACCACACTGTGCAATAATCCTCGTCCGAACAGCGAACGCTAGTACAGAATGTGGTGGTTTGCCAGTAAAGGATGCCGCGGAAAGAGCGCTATGGACATCTGATAGAACTCCGACATAGGTCGCAGTGACGTGATTACCACGGGCATGGCACCAAGTAACCCCAGGAAACGCCTTCGACTTAGCTTTCCCCCACTCACGGCATCCTACTCACGCCTGTGACTCTCGTCACACCTCTATCAAATATTAGATTACATCCAGCCCTGGGTTGTGTCAATTACCTTCCCGAGCTGGACGCAAAGCACAACCCTTAGATACCATGCCCTGAGAGCTGTGGGCCCTCAATCATATTCTTCCCAGCCTTACCTTAAATGAAATGCCGCTCGGTTATCTGAGGCTCGATAGCAGGGTGGCAAACCCTCTCACACCCCTCCAAACAAGGCGCGCTACGGATTAGCCAAGGCAAGCAGATCAAAAAGACTTAACCAGAAGAAGCAAGAGGTTCTAGCCCTTGGCGGAGGGCCTAGCTGTGGACTCCCGCTCGACGAGGCGGCTATAGACGAGCGTCTTGGTGGGGATCTCGCGCTCCCCCTCCATCAGGCGATGCAGCTTCCGCATCGCCAGGATGCCCATCTCCTGCCGGGGTATGTGGACCGTGGTCAACGGAGGGTGGGTGTAGGCGCTCTCGGAAACGTCGTCGATGCCGACCACGGATATGTCCTCCGGGATCCGCAGGCCGGCCTCGCGGATGGCGTGCATCGCCCCGAAGGCGGTCTTGTCGCTGACGGCGAACACGGCGGTGGGTCTCAGGCCGGACTGCAGGATCTCCCTCATCTGCAGGTAGCCCTTCTGGGGATGGCCGGACACCGGCGCGGGCATCAGCTCGGAGGGCACCGAGAGCCTCGCCTCGGCGAGCGCGGACATCGCGCCGTGGAAGCGGTCCACGAGGCTGCTGTACTTGGTCGGGCCACGCAGCACGGCTATGTCCCGGTGCCCGAGGTCGATCAGATGCTGCATCGCCGTGTAGCCGGCCGCGAAGTTGTCGCCTATCACGCAGTGGAGCTCCTTGCCCGGCACGTAGCTCTCGATCAGCACCATGGGCAGCTTGAAGGACTGCAGCTGCACCACCATGTCGTGCGAGATGTCGCCGTCGTTGGCCACGATCAAGCCCTGCACGGCCCCAAGCAGGTTGTCTCGCAGGCTGTCGAGGTTCTCCTGGGCGCGGTCGAACATGTGCAGCGCTACCTGGTAGCCCAGGCGCTGGGCCTCGGACTGCAGCCCACGGATGATGTCCCCGTAGAATATGTCTACGATGACGGGCATGGAGCCCTTCTCGATGAGCAGCCCTATCGTGCCGGTGTGCCCGTTGCCCTTGACCGAGGGCGAGTAGCCCATCTCGGCCATGATGGACAGCACGCGGTTGCGCGTCTCCTCCGACACCCCCGGCTTGTTGCGGGCCACGAGGGAGACCGCGGAGACCGACACGTTGGCCGCCCTGGCGATGTCTCTCATGCTCGGCTTCTGTCTGCCCATATATCCCCTCTATCGCTGTGAGCAATTATACAACTTTTCCCAGATCGGTTACCGATACTAGACTATTACTAGAATGTATAGTATAAATATATTACACAAAGGACTTGTATACCACATATTTTGTAGTAAACTAAGGGGGTGAGATATAGAAGCAGCCCTTGTCCCCTAAGGCTCAACCAGGTGCAGGAGACACACTACAACACACATCGGAGGAAGGTATCAATGGACGATCTGCGCGAACTCATCGAGCAGCTCTCAAGTGGCAGGATCTCCCGTCGGGAATTCATCCGCAAGGCATTCATGCTGGGCCTGTCGGCGAGCGCCATAGGCTCCATCCTGGCGGCCTGCGGCGGTGGCGCCGGCAGCACCCCCACGGCCGGGACGTCCGGTGGCGCCGCAAGCAGCCCCTCGCCCTCGCCATCGGGCAGCCCCAAGAGCTCGGCCTCCGCGCCGCCTCCCACCCCCACGCCGTACAAGCCCCAGTCCTTTGGCTCCAAGTCCGCCAAGGTGAAGATCCGCTACTGGACTATCCTGAGCAGCGTGGACGGGATCGTCATGAACGACCTCGTGCGCAAGTTCACCGAGGAGAACCCCGACATCGCCGTGGAGTCCCTGCAGGGGCTCACCGACTTCATCCAGAAGATGCAGGCCGCGGCCATCAGCGGGACCGCCCCCGACGTGGCATTGGTCCGGCACACGTACATAGGACCCTTTGCGTTGAAGAACGTGCTCTCCGAGCTGCAGACCACGGAGCTGGAGGAGGCGGGCATCAAGGCAGAGGACTACTACCCCGAGGTGTGGAAGTTCACGCAGTTCGAGGGCAAGCAGTACACCGTGCCGCTGGACATGCACTGCCACGCGATGCTCTACAACAAGAAGATCCTGCAGGACAACAACGTGAGCGTGCCCACCACGCTGGACGAGTGGACGGCCGTGGTCGAGAAGGTCACCAAGGACGGCATCATCGGCTACCAGACCTTCGCCCTGGGCGCTGGGGCTCAGGAGTACCTTACCTGGTACTGGTACGGCATCCACAAGCAGTTCGGCGGCGAGATGCTCTCGGAGGACGGCACCAAGGCGGCGTTCAACACGCCGGAGGGCATCGAGGCCGTCAAGTGGATGAAGGACATCCAGCAGAAGGGCAACCCCAAGAACGCGGCGATCACCGACCTGGCGCGGACGGGCAAGGTGGCCACCTGGCCGGATGGTCCCTGGATCTCTACGCTGTACTTCAACCCGGAGAAGTCGCCGGCGGCCAAGGATATAGACGTGGTGCCGCTGCCGCAGCACGACCCGAAGCACAAGGCCGTGTGGGGCCAGAGCCACCAGCTGGCCCTGCCCAGGCAGCAGAGCCAGGACCAGGCCAGGAGGGAGGCGTCCCTCAGGTTCATCGAGTGGATCACGCGCCACTCGGTCGACTGGGCGAAGGCCGGGCAGATACCCGCACACAACTCCGCCCGCCAGGAGGCCCTGCAGAGCAACGACCGCTACCTGATGAAGCTGCGCGCCTGGGCCAAGCAGCTGCCCTACCTCAAGTTCATGCCGATCCATCCCGCTATCCTGGAGATCATGCCCAGGATAGCTGCCAACGTCGAGGGGGCCATCCTCGGGCGCTGGAGCGTGGAGCAGGGCCTCAAGCAGGCCGAGAACGAAGTCAATCAGATACTTGCCCGCTCTGGGCAGTAAAGTCCTAAGGGGGGCGTAGCCATGGACATCACACAGGCAACTTCCAAGGTAGCTAAGGGAGCCAGGGTCAGGCGCCTCGTGTGGGGCGAGCAGTCGGCGTTCTATCCCCTCATCTTCATGGTGCCCTACCTGGTGTTCTTCGTGGTCTTCATGCTCTGGCCCATCTTCTACGGGCTGTACGTCAGCCTGACGAAGTGGGACCTGCTGACCCCACCTCAGTTCGTGGGGCTAAAGAACTACATCGACGTCCTGCGAGATGACCTGTTCTGGAGGTCCTTCCGGAACACCGTCCTGTTCGTGGCGCTGAACGCCCCCCTATCGATCGTCATACCCCTGGGGCTGGCGCTGCTGGTCAACGGGCCGATCCTGGGCAGGACGATCTTCCGGTCGGCCTTCATCTCCCCGATCATGATCTCCGTCTCGACGGTGGGCATCCTCTGGACCTGGTTCTACAACCCCAACTTCGGGCTGATCAACTACTATCTGGGCAAGCTAGGCCTGCCTGGCCAGAACTGGCTATCGCAGGCCGGTTGGGCGATGGTGGCGATCGTGATCACCACGGTGTGGTGGACCACAGGATGGAACTTGGTGCTCTTCCTGGCGGGGCTGCAGGACATCCCGGAGGAGCTGTACGAGGCGGCCAGAATAGACGGGGCGGGCAACTGGGCGCTGTTCCAGTACATCACGCTGCCGGGGCTGCGCCCCACGCTGCTGTTCGTCACGGTGACCACCGTGATCGCCTCCTTCCGAGTGTTCGGGCAGGTGTTCGTCATGACCGGTGGTGGGCCGTTCGACTCCACGCGGACGCTAGTGCAGCACATATACGAGACGGGATTCAGGTACTTCCGCATGGGGGAGGCCTCGGCAGTGGCGTGGCTGCTGTTCTGCGTGGTAGCGGTCTTCACGCTGCTGCAGTTCAGGGTAATAAGCGAGAGACAGTAGAGGAGGAGAGCGATGGCAGCTATCACACACAGAAGATACGGGGTAGCTACCGCCCTCAGCGGCAACAGGCTGCGCCACAGGGTGCTGCCCCAGACCATCCGCTTCGTGGTGCTGTGTGCCCTGGCGTTCCTGTGGGCGGTGCCGGTGATCTGGATGCTGCTCACGTCCCTCAAGCCGGAGTCACAGATCATCACCCCCACGCCCCGCTGGCTGCCCGACAGGCTCAGCGACTTTACGCTGGGCAACTACAAGTCGGTGCTGTTCGAGCCCCGCGGCGTGGACCTGATAGAGGCCTTCAAGAACAGCCTGTTCATATCCACCACCGGCACGCTGCTCGTGGTGATAGTGGACGTGCTGGCGGCCTATAGCCTGGCCAGGCTGACCTTCCCGGGGAGAAACCTGCTGTTTGCGCTCATCATAGCGTCCCTGATCGTGCCGGGCGAGATCCTGCTCGTGCCCAACTACGTGACCGTGTGGAGGCTGGACTGGCTGAACACCTACAACGCCCTAATATTTCCGCATCTTGCTGCTGGATTCGGGGTGTTCATGCTGAGGCAGTTCATGTTAGGCATACCCAAGGAGCTGGAGGAGGCTGCCCGCATCGATGGCGCTGGAAGGTTCCGCATCCTGTGTATGATCATCCTGCCGCTGACCAGGGGGGCGATAGCTACCCTGGCGATATTCACGTTCCTCGGCTACTGGAACGAGTTCACCTGGCCCTACATCGTGATCAACGCGGCCGACAGGATGCCCATGCCCGTAGCGCTCATCCAGTTTAGGGGAGACTACTGGAGCAACTACGGCCAGCTGATGGCCGGCGCGGCGATCTCCGCGCTACCGGCGATGATCGTGTTCCTCATCGCCCAGAAGATGATCATCAGGTCCATCACGCTGACCGGCATCAAGGCCTAGGGCGAGTGTTGGGATCTGAGGGAGATGCGTTGTATCCTCATATAAACACATAAACACACACGTTGGAGGGATTGGATCGTTATGGAAGGTGGAAAGACCGCAAGGATAGTGCTGGACAGGGACTTCAAGATAGGGGACATAGACCCCAGGATATACGGCGGCTTCCTCGAGCACATGGGAAGGGCCATCTACACCGGCATCTACGAGCCTGGACACCCCACGGCCGACGAGCAGGGCTTCCGGCAGGACGTGCTCGACCTGGTCAGGGAGCTGGGTGTGCCGATAGTGCGCTACCCAGGGGGCAACTTCGTCTCGGGCTACAACTGGGAGGACGGCGTCGGGCCTAAGGATCAGCGCCCGCGCAGGCTCGACCTGGCCTGGAGGTCGCTCGAGACGAACGAGGTGGGCACCAACGAGTTCGCCGACTGGACCCGCAAGGCCAACTCTCAGATGATGCTGGCGGTGAACCTCGGCACCCGCGGCATAGACGCCGCCAGGAACCTGGTGGAGTACTGCAACCACCCGGGGGGCTCTTACTGGAGCGACAAGAGGCGGGAGCACGGCTACCCCGCCCCCCACAACGTCCGGGTGTGGTGCCTGGGCAACGAGATGGACGGGCACTGGCAGATAGGGTTCAAGACCGCTGTGGAGTACGGCAGGCTCGCCGCGCAGGCCGGCATGGCCATGAAGCTGGTGGACCCTTCGATAGAGCTGGTGGCCTGCGGCAGCTCCAGCATATCCATGCCCACTTTTGGCGAGTGGGAGGCCACCGTGCTCGACCTGGCCTACCACCACGTGGACTATATATCGCTGCACACCTACTACGGCAAGGGCGATCTCGACACGCCGAGCTACCTGGCCAAGTCCCTCGGGATGGACGAGTTCATCGAGGCCGTGGTCTCGATCTGCGATTACGTGCGCTCCAAGAAGAAGCTCAGGAAGCGCATCCACCTCTCGTTCGATGAGTGGAATGTTTGGTACCATTCAAGAGAGGAAGACAGGAGGATCATGGAGCAGCACGCGTGGCAGGTAGCGCCGCCTCTGGCCGAGGAGCGATACACCCTGGAGGACGCCCTCCTGGCAGGCTGCATGCTCATCTCGCTCCTCAAGCACGCCGACCGGGTAAAGATCGCGTGCGTGGCCCAGCTCGTCAACGTCATAGCCCCGATAATGACCGTCCCGGGTGGGCCGGCGTGGAAGCAGACGATCTACTACCCGTTCATGCACGCTTCGCGGTACGGCAGGGGGACGGCCCTGCTGATGCAGGTCGACAGCCCCCAGTACGCCGACCCACAGTACGACGCGGTGCCCTACCTGGAGGCCGTGGCGACCTACGACGAGGAGCACGAGGAGGTGAGCATCTTCGCGGTCAACCGCAGCCAGGAAGACCCCCTGTACCTGGAGGGAGACCTGCGCTGCTTCACGGGCTACGGGGTGAAGGAGCACCTGGTGCTGGCGCACGAGGACCCGCACGCCACCAACTCGGCGGAGCAGCCCAACAACGTCCGGCCGGGGCGCGTCGAGGGCTCGCAGGTGCGCGAGGGCCGGCTGGAGGCCGAGCTGCCACCCCTCTCCTGGAACGTGATACGCCTGTCTTCCCGCAGATCGAGCTAGAGAGGTGAAGGAATGAAGGTTCTGGTAACCGGAGGGGCGGGGTACGTCGGCAGCGTGGTGGTCGACGAGCTCATCGCCCGCGGCGACGAAGTGGTGGTGATCGACAACCTGTACCAGGGACATAGGGAGGCTATCAACCCGGAGGCCAAGTTCGCGCAGGTGGACCTGCTGGACGTGCACGCGGTGGCGGAGGTGTTCGACGCCAACCCTGGCATAGAGGCGATCATGCACTTCGCCTCCCACACGCTGGTGGGAGAGTCGATGCAGCGGCCCGAGCTGTACCTGCGCAACAACATCGTGATGGGGGTCAACCTGCTGGAGGTGGCGGTGCCCAGAGGGGTGCGCAAGTTCATCCTCTCCTCCACCGCCAACCTCTTCGGCAACCCCACCAGGGTGCCGATAGACGAGTCCCAGCCGCTGGACCCGGGATCCCCCTACGGGGAGTCCAAGCTGATGCTGGAGCGCATCCTGCGCTGGTACGAGAGGATCTACGACCTGAGGTACGGCGCGCTGAGGTACTTCAACGCCGCGGGCGCCACCGAGCGGCGGGGCGAGCACCACGATCCCGAGACCCACATCATCCCCCTCGTGCTCAGCGTGGCGCTTGGCAAGCGCGACAGCTTCACGATCTACGGAGGCGACTACCCCACCCCGGACGGCACCTGCATCCGGGATTACGTCCACGTATACGACCTGGCCCAGGCGCACCTGCTGACGCTCGACGCCCTGGAGGAGGGCAGCAGGACCTACAACCTGGGCAACGGGCAGGGCTTCAGCAACCTGCAGGTGGTGGAGACGGCTCGCAAGGTCACGGGCCACCCCATCCCCACCCAGATAGGGCCCAGAAGGCCGGGGGATCCAGCGGTGCTCGTGGCCTCCTCCGAGAAGATACGCTCCGAGCTGGGCTGGCAGCCCAAGTACGCCGATCTCGAGAGCATCATCCGCTCCGCCTGGGAGTGGCACAAGAGCCATCCATCTGGATACAAGGAGGATTAGGGCATGGCTGGCGGTCTGTGGGAAGAGAGGTGGCATCCGCTACGTCAGGAATGGGTGGTGATCGCCGCTCACAGGCAAACCCGTCCCTGGGTGGGCGCGCAGGCCCTGGTGGCCGACGTGCCCACCCCCTCCTACCTGCCGGACTGCTACCTCTGCCCCGGGAACGTGCGCTCCAGCGGCGAGCGCAACCCCGACTACAAGAGCACCTACGTGTTCGACAACGACCACCCGGGATTCAGCATGGACGCTCCCAGGGAGATCGAGCACGCCCCCCCCTCCCTACCAGGGCCCAGCCGGCGCTGGGCAAGGCCAGGGTCATATGCTACAGCCCGTACCACAACCTCACGCTCGCCGAGATGCCGGTGGAGCAGATCCAGGAGGTGGTGCGCGTCTGGCAGCAGCAGACGTGCGACCTGGGCAACTACCCCGAGATCAAGCACGTGCTGTGCTTCGAGAACAAGGGGGAGCTGGTGGGCGTCTCCAACCCCCACCCACACGGCCAGGTCTACGGCTCCAGCTTCGTCTTCAAGACCATAGAGGTGGAGCTGGACGCCACCGTGCGCTACCACCGCGAGACCGGCAGGGTGCTCTTCCAGGACATCATCCGCACCGAGCAACAGGACGGCCGGCGGATCCTCTACGAGGACGAGTACGCCATAGCCTTCGTGCCCTACTTCGCCCGGTACGCCTACGAGGTGTACGTGGCCCCCAAGCGCACCGTGCCCCACGTACATCAGCTCCGCGACGTCGAGGTGGAGTCCCTGGCGAGGGCGCTCAAGGACGTGACCGTGCGTTATGACAACCTATGGCAGCTGCCTTTCCCCTACGTCATGCCGCTGCACCAGGCCCCCACGGATGGTGGGGACTACAGCCTGTTCCACTTCTTCATAGCCTTCCACCCACCTCTGCGCACCCCCAACCTCCAGAAGTTCCTGGCGGGGCCCGAGATCGGTGGGGGCAACTTCCTGAGCGACACTTCTCCCGAGCAGAAGGCTGCGGAGCTGAAGGCCCTGCCGACGGTGCACTACAAGCAGAGGGGGCAGGCATGATCCCCGCAGCCGCGGAGCTCCTGGCAGCCATCCGAGAGATCCACGCGCACATACGGGACGAGGTGGTGGCAGAGTGCGAGAGGGTCGACCTCGAGCAGCTCCAGCAGGTGGCTGAGGAGACCGAGGGCGATACGATCTACCAGATCGACAAGGTCTCCGAGGCGGTGCTGCTGGCGGAGTTCTCACAGCTGGCGCGCGACTTTCCCCTGGTGCTCATCGCAGAGGGGGTGGGCGCCGGCGGGCGCACCGTCCTGCCGGAGGGCAAGCGCGAGGAGGAGTGCACGCTCCGCGTGATAGTCGACCCCATAGACGGCACCCGTGGCATCATGTACCAGAAGCGGGCGGCCTGGATCCTGACGGGCGTGGCGCCCAACAGGGGCGGCTCCACCTCGCTGGCGGACGTGGAGCTCGCGGTGCAGACCGAGATCCCCCTCATCAAGCAGCACCTCTGCGACTGCTTGTGGGCCATCAGGGGCGAGGGCGCCGGCGGCTACAGGTTGGACAGGCTGTCCGGGGAGACCTCTCCCCTCCGCCCCGCCCCCTCACGCGCCCCCACGATAGAGGGGGGCTACGGGCAGATAGCGCGCTTCTTCCCAGGGGGCAGAGGGATGCTCGCGGCGATAGAGGACGAGCTGATCGAGCGCCTGCTGGGCCCGATACCCCCCGGGAAGGCACAGACCTTCGAGGACCAGTACGTCTCCACCGGCGGCCAGCTCTACGAGCTGTTGATGGGGCACGACCGCTGGGTGGCCGACCTACGCTCGCTGGTGTCCCCCGGGCTCTGCTGCCATCCCTACGACCTGTGCACGGAGCTGATAGCTCGCGAGGCTGGGGTGATAGTCACGGACGAGCGCGGGCGGCAGGTAGCGGCCCCGCTGGACGTGACCTCCAACCTATCCTGGATAGGGTACGCCAACCCGCGCATCCGCGAGCAGGTGGAGCCCGCGCTGTTGGCCCTGCTGCAGGAGCACCAGCTGCTGAAGCACTGACACAAGTTGAGAGGAGTAGCTATGTGGCGACTTGCAACCAGACCTCAAGTCCATCTGCCGGGGCTGGCGGAGTTCATCGCCGTAGTCAGCACATCCGACATGTTCTCCGCCCATAGCCCCATATATATAGGAAGGGCGCCTGGGAGGCTCGACCTCATGGGCGGCATCGCCGACTACTCAGGCTCCCTGGTGCTGGAGCTGCCCTTGGAGGCGGCGGCCTTCGCGGCGGTACAGCTGGTGGAGGACCCCACGCTCACCGTGCACAGCTGCAACGCCGACGAGCTCGGGACCGCCAAGGCGTCCGTGAGCTTGGAGGTGCGGGCGCTGCTGGGGGGCTACCCAGAGGTCCGAGATCTCCTCGGGGCGGACCCCCGAGGCGCACTGGGCGGCCTACGTGGCGGGAGCGGTCACGGTGCTGCACCACGAGGCCGGGATCTCCCCCGAGGGAGGCATGCGGCTGTTGCTGGACTCCAGGGTCCCGCCCGGCAAGGGCGTGAGCTCCTCCGCGGCCATAGAGGTGGCATCGATGCAGGCGATCTGCAACGCCCTGGGTCTGGATGTGCCCCCACGCCAGCTGGCGATCTGGTGCCAGAAGGTCGAGAACCTGGTGGTGGGGGCTCCCTGCGGGGTCATGGATCAGATGACGGCCGCCTGTGGCCAGCAAGACGAGCTGCTGGCGCTGCTCTGCCAGCCTGCCGAGCTCCAGGGCAGCGTCCACCTGCCGGCCAACGTGCGGGTATGGGGTCTGGACTCCGGCATCAGGCACGCCGTCTCGGGCGCGGACTACACCTCGGTGCGCGTCGGGGCCTTCATGGGGTACAGGATCATCACCCAGATGGAGGGGCTGCCCTCAAGGCAGGTGGGTGCTGGCCGGGTGGAGGTGCAGGACGATATATGGAGGGGTTACCTGGCCAACGTGCCGCCCTCCATCTGGGAGTCGCGCTACCGCGATCGGGTGCCCCCGGAGATGAGGGGCGAGGACTTCCTGAGGGAATACGCGGGCATCACCGACAGCGTGACGCGCGTGGATCCGGGCCGGCTCTACGCCGTCCGGCAGCCCACCGCCCACCCGATATACGAGCACCACAGGGTGAGGCTCTTTCGAGCGCTGCTGGAGGCAGATCCCGACGAGGAGGCCCTGCAGCTGCTGGGCGAGCTGATGTACCAGTCGCACGCCAGCTACAGCGCCTGCGGCCTGGGGTCCGACGGCACCGACCTGATCGTCGAGATGGTCAGGGAGGCGGGGCCGGAGGCAGGGCTCTACGGCGCGAAGATCACCGGGGGCGGCAGCGGCGGTACCGTGGCCATCCTGGGCACGGCCGATGCCGAGCCGACCGTCAGGGAGATCGCCGAGCGCTACGCACGGGAGACGGGCAGGGAGGCCACCTTGATATCCGGGTCATCGCCGGGCGCCCACGCATCCAAAGGTTTGAGGCTAGTGCGCGACTAGGACCAAGAGAGGAGGCAAGAGCATGACGGGCATCACTCGCAGGACGCTGCTCCGCTACGGGCTCGGGATGACTGCCGGCCTGGCGCTGGCGGGCTGCGGAGGCGCCTTGTCCACCAACGCGGCCACATCCCCGCGAGCCAACAGGGACATATACGTGCACGATCCATCGTTCATCGAGGCAGACGGTAAGCTGTACGTCTTCTCGACGGGCTACGAGCCGGTAAACGATGGCACGATCATGATCAGGCGCTCCACCGGCCAGATCGGGATGTGGGAGCTCATAGGCACGGTGTTCGACCAGATACCGCAGTGGATAAGGGACGAGGTCGGCGACATCCCCAACCTCTGGGCGCCGGACATCTCCTTCTGGCGCGGCAAGTACCACCTATACTACGCAGGCTCCACCTTCGGCACCAACCACTCGGTGATAGGGTTGGCCACGAACGTCACGCTCGACCCCAGCAGCCCGGATTACGAGTGGGTGGACGAGGGCCTGGTCTTCCGCTCCACACCCAGCGACAACTACAACGCCATAGATCCCGAACTGGCGATCGATGCCGATGGCCACGCCTGGCTCGCGTTCGGCTCCTTCTGGGACGGCATCAAGATGATCCAGCTGGACCCCAACACGGGCAAGCCCCTGGCAGGGGGGAACATCCACTCGCTCGCCTCGCGGGGAGGTGGGCCCATAGAGGCACCAGCCATCGCCTATCACGACGGCTACTACTACCTGTTCGTATCCTTCGATTTCTGCTGCCGAGGGGTCGACAGCACCTACAAGATCATGGTCGGCAGATCCCAGCAGATCACGGGCCCCTACGTGGACAAGGAGGGCAAGCCCCTGCTCGAGGGAGGCGGCAGCCTCCTGCTCGACAGCCACGGGCGCTTCGTCGGCCCCGGCGGCGAGGACGTGTACGCCGGAGGCGGAGAGTACCTGCTGGTCCACCACTACTACGACGCCCACGAGAACGGAGCCCCGAAGCTCCAGATACGCAAGCTCTCGTGGGACGGCCACGGCTGGCCACGCGCCGGAGGGCCACTCGTCGCTCCGTGACAACAGGGCCGCGCCATCCCTTATACTGCTATAGAAGCAAGCAAGGGGGGGTAGAGCGTGACCGGGAAGACGCACCTGGTGGGCGCCGTGCTGGCTGGCACCGCCCTGACCTTCGGAGCCGACCCGCTAGTGTCCGCGGTGCTCGTGGCGGCCGCGGCTGTGGGGAGTAAGGCTCCAGACCTCGACCGCCTGCTCGACAGTGGCCCCTCCCACAGAAGCCTGCCGCATTCGCTGGGGCTCGCCGGAGGAGGCGCGGTGCTCGTGGCGGCCGTCGCGGCCACCCTCCCCGAGCAACACGACTTCTTCGTAGCCGCCGGCTTCGCCACCGGCTACCTCAGCCACCTGCTGCTCGACGCCCTCACGCCCAGCCGGGTGCCGTTGCTGCTCCCAGGGGGACCCAGGTTTGGGCTGGGGTTGATCCCCACCGGCAGCCTGCGGGAGGGCATCCTGTGCTTCCTGATGACCTTCCTGCTGGCGGCGGTGCTGGTGTTGCGCGCGCTGGCGTACCTGCAGGCGAGGTGACCAGGGCAGCACTTCAATCTCAAGCTGTATAATGGTGCTCGCGCCCAGAGGGCGAGCGTATCGGAGGCATCGATGGACAAGTACCTGGAAACGAACAGGCAGAACTGGAACGACAGAGTATCGATTCACGCCGCGTCGCGGATGTACGACCTGGAGGGGTTCAAGGCGGGGAAGACCCCCCTGCACTCCATAGAGCTGGAGGAGCTGGGAGACGTGTCCGGCAAGAAGTTGCTGCACCTGCAGTGCCACTTCGGCATGGACACCCTCGCCTGGGCAAGGCTGGGAGCACAGGTCACGGGCGTCGACCTCTCCGACGAGGCGATAGCGCTGGCCCGCTCGCTGAGCGAGGAGCTGGGCATCCCCGCCAGGTTCATCTGCACCGACATCTACTCGCTGCCCGGAGCGCTGGAGGACGAGTTCGACGTCGTGTACACCTCCTACGGGGTGCTCTGCTGGCTGCCCGATATCAGGCGGTGGGCCGAGGTCATATCTGGCTTCCTCCGCCCGGGCGGCAAGTTCTACATCGTGGAGGACCACCCGCTGGCCAATATCTTCGAGTGGGATGAGGCGTCCGGCACGCTCCGGATCGAGTACCCCTACTTCCCACGGGAGGAGCCCATGTACTTCGAGCCAGGCCCCAGCTATACCGATGGGGAGGGAGTCACCTCGGTCGGCGCCTACGAGTGGAGCCACAGCTTGGGGGAGGTCGTGACGTCCCTCGTGGGGGCTGGGCTGGAGGTCGACTACCTCCACGAGTTCCCGATCTGCGCCTGGCGTCGCTTCCCCTGCATGGTGCAGGGGGAGGACGGCTGGTGGCGCCTGCCTCAAGACGTGGGGGAGATACCGATGACGTTCTCCCTCATGGCCAGCAAGAGGGGGTAAGTCCTACCCCCTCTGCCGCACCTCCAGCGTGCGCAGCCTGTTGAGCGCCGCGGCTATCTCGTACCTGCGCGCCATGGCGTAGTCCCCGGGATGGCCGCTATGGGGGGAGATCACGTCTATGCTGAGCTCCCGGATGTGCGCTTCGAGCTGGTCGAGCACCTCGCTGATCGTGCGCTTGCCGTCGATGATGCCGGCCCTCAGAGCGTACACCAGCGCGTCGCCGATGAAGCGCGTTTGGCTGGGGTCCACTATCTGCTCCACCTGCCGCAGATCGATCGACTCGTACCCGAAGCCCACCTCCTCGGTGCCCCTGGCCTTCACCTTGGTCCTGTCACCCCTGGTGGGGTCTATGCTCGCGGGCACGGGCACGCGCGGCGTCGGCGGGCGCCAGGCGTCCGGAGGTGAGCCCACGTGCTGCTCGTAGCGGGAGGCGATCTCCTTGGCCCTGGAGGTGACGACCTCTGGCCGGTACTCGTGCATCCATATGACGGTGTCGGCCACCTCGAAGTAATCCCCGGCTCCTCCCACTACCAGGATGGAGGATATGCCCGCCTCCTCGTACAGCTGCCTGATCCTGTCGATGAGCGGCACGATGGGCTCCGCCTCCTGGGGTACCAGCTCCCTCATGGCGCGGTCGCGCACCATGAAGTTGGTGGCACAGGTGTCCTCGTCCATCAGTAGGAGCCCAGCGCCGACCTCCACGGCCTCCAGGATGTTGGCGGCCTGCGAGGTCGATCCGCTGGCGTCGTCGGTCGTGAAGCACCGAGTCGATCGGCCCAAAGGCAGGTCGTGGATGAAGGGCGAGAGGTTCACCCCCACGATCCTGCGGCCATCCTCGGCCCTGATCTTGACGGCGTCGGCGCGGGCGACGACGCGCTCCCTGCCATCGCCCGGCACGTGGTCGTACACGCCCCTGGCCAGCGCCGACAGCAGCGTGGACTTGCCGTGGAAGCCTCCGCCCACGATCAGCGTCACCCCCTCGGGGATACCCATGCCCACCACCTTCCCCGAGTTGGGGGTATCCAGCTCGACCCTGAGCTCCCGCGGCGACCTGAAGGGCACCACCCTGCCCTTGAGGGGCCGCTGGCTGACGCCGCTTTCCCGGGGCAAGATCGAGTCGTCGCCGACGAACGCCACGAGGCCGTTGGGGCGCAGCTGCTCGCGCAGCGCGTGGGCGTCCTCGACGACGTCCACGAAGTGCTCGGCCTCCGATAGGTCCGAGATCCATAGGGTGGCCCTCGCCAGTCGAGGGAGGGCTTCGGTCAACAGCTCCGCCGCGCTCCGCCCCAGGATGGTGCGTCCCACGGCCGGCAGGCCCACCGACAGGCGCAGCTCCACTCTGTCACCGAAGATCCGGCAGGCGGAGCGCGGCATCACCTCCTGCTCGCCGGCGTCCACGAAGATCTGGTTCGACTTCCCGGTGCCCGTGCGCCTCACCCCCAGGCCCGGGATGATGGCCCTGGCGCGCCTGGCGAGGTAGTTCTCCAGCGCCATGCGCCTGACCTCGGACGCATGCTCCGGCAGGTTGAGCGCGCTGACGGGCGCCATCAACCGCACGCGGGAAGGCGAGGCGAACGGATCCCCCTGCACGTGGTCTATGGCGAGCTCGATCTGGCCTGCCCGGTACACGCCCCTGATGTCCTGATAGGCTTTGTAGCCCTTGCCATCCAACCTCTCAAGCAGCGCACGCAGTCTGTGTATGTCGCTCATGTCCTCCAAAAGCCCCCGACATCTGCAGATTACCAGGCCAATATAGCAAGACTTCGCGCGTGTGGCAAAGCTAGAAGCTCGTCTGGAGCTCTATAGTCCTCCCGCTCCTGGCGGACTCCATCGCCGCCAGCATGATCTCCAACACGTGGCGGGCGAACTCGCCGCTGGGCACGGGCTGCTTATCCTCCACTATGCACTCCACGAAGTGGGCCACGCTGTTGTGGGGCGGCAGCTCGCCACTGGGGGTGGCGCGCTGGACCGTGAGCGGCCGCGCCAGGTGGCCGGCGTACACCGTGGGCTCCAGCCAGCCATCTTGCTCCAGGTACTTGCCCTTGCGCGAGAACAGCAGGAAGGGAGACATGCCGGATTCCAGATGTATGGTGCCATCGGTGCCGTAGATGTTGATGGTCGGCGCCTTGTTGGCGATCGTGACGTAGTTGGACACCACGGTCCCAAGGCAGCCGTCGCGGAAGCGCAGCAGGATAGTGACGTTGTCCTCTATATCCACCTTGACGGGCTCGCCGTTGATGACGCGCTCAGGCACGGAGGTGGTCGCCATCGCCGTCACCTGGGCCACCGGGCCGAGGAGCCCGGTGAGCCACGTCAGGGCGTGCACCGCCAGGTCGAGCATGACGCTCCCCCCGCCGGCCCGCTGGAAGAGCCAGGGCCTGTCCTCCGCCCCGGCGTGGGACGAGCTCGCCTGCACCAGGCACACCTGCCCCAGCGCCCCCGAGCTGATCAGCTCCCTTGAGCGCACGCAGAACGGGTTCAGCATGTGCGGCGGCTCCACCTGCAGCTTCACGCCGCGCCTGCGGGCCTCCTCTATGATCCTGTCGGCCTCCTCCAGCGTCTCCGCTATGGGCTTCTGTATGAGGGCGTGCTTGCCCGCGCGCACCGCCGCGAGCCCTAGCTCGGCGTGCGTGGCGATGTTCGTCGCCACGATCACCGCATCCACCTCAGGGTCGGCCAGCAGGTCCTCGTAGCGCGCGTAGTGCCTGCGCGCCCCGAAGCGCTTGGCCGCGCTCACGGCCTTCTCCTCCACGGCATCGCACACCGCCACCAGCTCCAGCGGGTAGCCGGCGTACTCCCCCTTGATCGCCGGCAGGTAGGCCAGCGTAGAGATCGTGCCACAGCCGATCACCCCAAACCGAACACCACCCATGAGAACGCTCCTCCACAAATTTCTTGGCGGGCCGCTAGCCCGCGATCTTCCCCAGGGCGTGCACGATGTCCCTGGTCCGCTCGTAGAGCTGCAGGTAGAGCTCGTAGCCCTCGCTGTAGAGGCTCGCGAGCTCGGGGTTGGGCACCACCACCCTGCCCCCTCGCACCCACTGGGAGCGCAGAGAGTCTATGCCGGGCACCACCCCGGTAGCCAGCCCCGCAAGGAAGGCATCGCCGTAGGATGCCCCTATCGTGAGCTCGGGCACCTCCTGGGGCAGGCCGGTGACGTCGCTCACCACCTGCAGCCACAGCGGGCTCTTGGTACCTCCCCCAACGGCTACTAGGCGACCAGGTTGGGCGCCCGTCTGCCGCATGGTCTCCACGTTGTGCCTGACGCCGTACGCCGTCCCCTCCATTATAGCCCTGTAGATATCCCCCCGAGTGTGGGACAGGGTGAGCCCCGCGAGCACGCCCCTGGCTTCGGAATCGTGTATGGGCGTCCGCTCTCCCTGGAAGTAGGGCAGGAGCAGCAGCCCCTTGGCGCCCGGAGGGGAGCTCTCCGCCTCCCGGCTCAGCGCCGCGTACGCCCGCTCGCCGCCCGCCAGCTCGCGCTCCAGCAGGTCGCGCGCCAGGTTGTCCCTAGCCCATCGGGTGATGGCGCCCGTGGTGGACATGCCCCCTGCCAGGGCGTACGTCCCAGGCAGGGCGTAGGCCGTGACCCACATCTTGGGATTCGGCACGAGCGCCTCCTGCACCAGGATGAAGAAGAGCGTCGTGCCGTACATCAGCATCAGGTCCCCCGGCGACACGACCCCCACGCTGATCGCCTCGGCCACGGCGTCTATGGTGCCCGCGGTCACGGGAGTGCCCTCCGCCAGCCCCGTCTCCCCTGCGGCCCGAGAGTGCACCACCCCCACCACCTCGGTGGGCCATGCTAGCCGGGGCAGCAGACCGAGATCGCATATGGGCTCGGCGAACCGCGGCGACCACTCCAGCCTGCGGGGGTCGAACAGGGGGTTGAAGTGCGAGGCGGTGTGGTAGTCCAGCACGTACTCCCCAGTCAGCCTGTACACCAGGTAGCTGCTGCAGCTATATACGTAGCGCGTGCGCGCGTACACCTCCGGCTCGTGCCGGCGCAGCCACAGCAGCTTCGGCCCCACGGCCTGCGATGTCAGGTGCATCCCAGAGAGGGAGTACAGCTCGTCGGCCCCGCAGGTGGAGTTGAGCCAGGCTATCTCCTCGGAGGCCCGGGTATCTATACCGTAGAGGATGGCCGGGCGCAGGGGGCGGCCATCGGCGTCCGCCGGCAGCAGCGCGGGACCTATCCCGGACACCGCCAGGGCCCTCACCTCCCGGCCGGTCGCGCCGGCCTGCCTCAGCAGGTCTCGACAGATCGTCGCGCAGTCGCGCCACCAGACCTCCTCCGGGTCGTGCTCCGCCCAGCCCGGCCGGGGCAGGGAGAGGCCGTGCTCCACCTCGCGGACCGCCAGGACGGTGCCGTCGGGCAGGCACAGGACTCCCTTGGAGCTGTAGGTCCCTATATCTATCCCCATGAGCAGCTCGGCCATATCTCCTCCTCACACAGCAAGCAATACCTAGGCGATGTCTGTGGGCCGCCTCTCGGCCGTGACTATCCCGAACCCCTCACCCTTGTAGTCCCAGTTAGCCCAAGCTATGTCGTGCTCGCGCAGCACCGAGAGCAGGTCGCGATACCAAGCGAGCCTGTACTCCCGGGGCGTGCGGTGGTAGACGCCGAACTCTCCACAGTAGAGCCGCATCCCATGCTCGCGCGCCACGCGCACGGGGAGGGCGATCTCCGAGGCCATCACGCCGCGGTCGTACGGGGCGTTGGCGGCCTCCACCAGGCGCCTGTCCTCATCCGAGAGCCCCTCCAGCTCCTCCTCGGGCACGGGCCTACCCGGGTAACGCACCCTACCCCCGTACCTGCCACCCGGCCACCAGCTGGCCCTGTAGTGGGTGATGAACATAGGCTTGTAGTAATGGAAGGTGAGGATGCAGTGGGGGTCGTCGGGCACCCTGAGGACTCCGAATTGCTCCGTGGAGTTGAACCAATTGGAGCCCAACACGATCGTGCGAGCAGGCTCAACCTCCCTGATGGCGCTGAAGGCGACGAACGCCACCGCGTGCCAGCGCTCGGGATCTCGCGCCACCGGCTCGTTGAGGAGCTCGTAGGCCACATGGTTCACGTCCCACGCCCGCAGGAAATCCGAGAGGTCCCTCCACAGCCCTGCAAAGCGCGTAGCCTCATCAGGATCGGTGAACAGCCTGGGTGTCTGCCGGTCGTTGAAGTGATGGGTGCGCAGGATGTGCAGGTCGACGACCACGCGCAGCCCCGCCTCGGCGCACCACTCCAGGGCGTTGCCCAGCAGCTCGAACGCCTCGGGGTCCCTGCGGCCGTGCTCGTCCCACAGCTGCTCCTCGTCCACGGGCAGGCGCACGTGGTCTAGCCCCATGCCGGCGATGCGCTCGACATCCTCGCGGGTGAACCACCGGCGACGCTCCTCCCCCCTGGCGCTGCTCTGGCTCAGCCAGTGGGAGATGTTGGTGCCTCTGTGAATCTCAAAGGCCATAGGGCAACCACCTCCTCTCTAGAGCTACAGGGTAACACAAACCGGGGATAGCACGCCACCACGGCTTGGGGTGCGTATATTTAAATAAAGATCCTGATAATTTGCGTTATTGATAACGACCACCAGGTTGTTTATCATTACAGGATAGGGGGTGTGCGCTCCAAAGAGTGGAGAGGTGATGGTCGAGAGCACGAGCTGGCGTCGCCCGAGAGTGTGGCAGATATTCTTTGTGGCCGAGATGCTGGCCATGGCGGGCTTCCTGCTGCTGCCGGGAGGCCTGCCCAAGGACCTGCTGTACGACGTCCTGGCGGGCATCGCCGTGGGCGCGATGCTCTGGGCGGCTTTCAGCCGGGGGGAGAGCCTGGCCTGGGCGCTGCTGGGGCTGAGTCAGGCGCTCTTCCTGGCAGCCGACTTCACCTACAACGTGTATCAGTACTACCTGCACGTCGAGGAGTTCCCCTTCCCCTCGGCAGCGGACATCCTGTACCTGAGCGGCTACCCGCTGCTGGCGCTGGGCATAGCCCTGCTGGTGGGAGAGCGCGCCAGGCACAGCGGAGGCGCGGCCACATTGGACGCGGCCATGATCACCACCGGCCTCACCATGCTGGGCTGGGTCTTCCTGTTCGACCCAGCGTTCGACCGCTCGCCCCTGTCCAACGTGGCCAAGCTAGTGGCCTCGGCCTATCCGCTGATGGACCTGCTCGTGCTGCTGATAGCCCTCCGCCTCCTGCTGGGTCGAAGGAGGCACACCGCCAGCGACTTCCTGGTGCTCCTAGGGGTGGGCGCGTTGCTCCTGACGGACCTTGTTTACTCGGCCCAGCTCATCGCGGAGGCCTACGGCGGCAGCCCACTATTGGATGCTGGCTGGCTGCTGTCGTACGCGCTCCTGGGGGCGGGCGCGCTGGCGCCCCGGGCGGATGAGCCCACAGCCCCCACCACCTCCCAGCCCGAGCGCCTTGGGCAGCCCCGGGTGCTGGCGCTGATCGCTGCGCTGCTGGTGCCCGTAGCCCTGGTGCTGCTGGACGCCGCCCTCGGGCTGCGCGTGGACACGATCCCCCTCATAGTCGGCACATCCCTCATGTCCATCCTGGTCACCGTGCGCATGGTCGGCATCCTGCGGGACCACCAGAGGGATTACGATAGGCTCCAGGAGAGCGAGCGCAGGTTCGCCACGCTGCTGGCCAACACCCCCGCGATGGTGTACCGGCGCAGGCAGGACGATCGATGGTCCCTGGAGTTCGTCAGCAGCTACGCTCGGGAGATCACGGGCTACTCGGACGCCGAGCTGCTCGGGGGCAAGGTCTCCCTCCGGGAGCTGGTACATCCCGAAGACCTGCCAGAGGTCTCCGCCAATCTAGGGGGCGTCAGCACCCCGGGGCAAAGGTATCGCCTGGAGTACAGGCTCAGGCGCAGGGATGGCTCGCTGCGCTTCGTGGAGGAGTACGGCCAGTGCGTGCGGGTGGCGGAGGGGATGCCCCTCCTGGAGGGCCTGCTAACGGACGTCACGGACCGCAAGCGCGCCGAGCAGGCGGTGCAGCAGGTGCAGCGGCGCTACCAGGACATCTTCGAGCGCATCTCCGAGGGCATCTTCCAGACGTCGCTGGACGGCAGGCTGCTGCTCGCCAACCCGGCACTGGCCCGCATGCTCGGCTACGCCTCCCCGGAGGAGCTGCTCTCCGAGGTGCAGGACGTCGCCCGCCAGATCTACGCCCGGCCCGCGGATCGCGACAGGTACCTCAGGATCATGCTGGAGGAGGGGGAGGTGCGCGACTTCGAGCTCGAGGCCGTGCGCAAGGACGGCGAGCACATCTGGCTGTCCATCAGCTCCCGCTGGCTGTTCGACGAGGCCCGGGGCATGCGGATCATCGAGGGCACCTGCCAGGATATCACCCAGCGCAAGAGGGCCGAGGAGGCGCTGCGGGAGAGCATGGAGCTGTTCGTGTCGGCCTTCGACCACGCCCCCATCGGCATGGCGCTGGTGGCCACCGACGGCCGGTGGCTACGGGTGAACCCGTCCCTGTGCAGGATGCTGGGCTACTCCGAGCGGGAGCTGCTGGGGATGACCTTCCAGGACATCACCCACCCAGAAGATCTGGAGCTCGACCTCCAGCACATGAGGCAGGTGTTGGAAGGAGAGATCGAGCAGTACGAGATGGAGAAGCGCTACTACCATAAGCACGGCAGCATCGTCTGGGCGCTGCTGAGCGTCTCCCTCGTCCGAGACCTCGACGGCCAACCGCTGTACTTCGTCTCCCAGATCCAGGACATCACTCAGCGCAAGGAGATCGAGCGGGCGATCACCGAGTCGGAGGAGAGGTACAGGAGACTCGTGGAGGCCTTCCCAGACCTGATAGCGATCGTCCAGGACGGTCGAGTGGCCTACGTCAACCCCGCGGGTGCGCGGATGCTGGGCGCCCAAGATCCCCAGGAGCTGGTGGGCAGGAGCGTCCTGGAGTTCGTGCACCCCGAACGGCGGGGCGAGGTCGCGGCCCAGATCGCCAGCATAGGGGAGGGCGGGCCCCCGCCCGATTCCATCGAGGAGAGGTTCATCACGCTCGATGGCCGAGAGATCTACGCCGAGGTGAAGGTGGTGCCCACGTCCCACAAGGACCGGCCGGCCAGCCAGATCATAGCCAGGGACATCACCGAGAGCCGCAGGGTGGCCGAGGAGCTCAGGCGCGCCCGCGACCAGGCCATCGAGGCCTCCAGGCTCAAGTCCGAGTTCGTCGCGAACATGAGCCACGAGATCCGCACCCCGCTCAACGCCATCATCGGGATGACCGAGCTGCTCCAGGATACCCCTCTCTCCGAGAGGCAGCGCGAGTTCGTGCAAACCATCCAGACCTCATCCCAGTCGCTGCTATCGATCATCAACGACATCCTGGACTTCTCCAAGATCGAGGCGGGCAAGATGGTGCTGGAGGAGGTGGACTTCGACCTGGTGTCCTTGGTGGAGGGCACCTCGGAGATGCTTGCGGGCGCTGCCAGGGGCAAGGGCATCTCGTTGATGACCTTCGTAGACCCCACCATCCCTCGCACCCTGATAGGCGATCCCGCCAGGCTCCGCCAGGTGCTGCTCAACCTGCTGAGCAACGCCGTCAAGTTCACCGAGCAGGGAGAGGTGCTGTTGAGGGTCCTGCCGCACCGCGCGGCGGACAGCGAGGTGGAGCTGTTGTTCGAGGTGCGGGACACGGGCATAGGCATCGACAGCGCCCACCTCGGCAAGCTGTTCCAGCCCTTCACCCAGGCAGATGCCTCCACCACGCGCCGCTACGGCGGCACGGGCCTGGGACTGACGATCTCCAAGACGCTGGTGGAGCTGATGGGAGGCACTATCTGGGCGGAGAGCCAGCCTGGGGTGGGCTCCACCTTCCGATTCACGGCTCGCTTCAAGGTGGCCGCGATGGAGCGCTCACCGACCCAGCAGCTGGTCCTGCCCCCAGACCTCCGCGTCCTCGTAGTGGATGATCAGGCAGCCCACAGGCAGATCCTCCGGAGCTACCTGGAGTCCTGGCACATGCGCTGCGAAGAGGCGGCAGATGGCGCCCAGGCGATGGAGAAGGCCCAAAGGGAGCACTTCGACCTGGCCATCTTGGACCTGCTCCTGCCGGACACCGACGGCTTCGACCTCGCCCAGCAGCTCCGTCGCCTGTCGCCCTCAACGAAGCTGGTGCTGCTCACGGCCCACCACGAGCAAGGACAGGGCGAGCGCGCGGTGGAGGCGGGCTTCAGCGCCTACCTCCTCAAGCCGATCAGGCAGTCCCAGCTCATGGACGTCCTGGCCAATATCTCCGCCCGGAAGGAGCCGCAGCCCCAGGCCGAGCAAGCCCCCGGCTCGTCTGCCGTGGCAGCCGAGCCCCCGGCCCAAGGGGAGCGCAAGCCCATACTGCTGGCGGAGGACAACCCGGTCAATCGTCGGCTGGCCACCCTGCAGCTGGAGAAGCTGGGCTACAGCGTGCACACGGTCGACAACGGCCGGGAAGCGGTGGAGGAGATGGCGCGCCGGGGCCAGGAGTACTGCCTGGTGCTCATGGACTGCCAGATGCCGGAGATGGATGGGTACGAGGCCACCCGCCAGATCCGCCGCCTGGAGACGAAGAGCGGCAGGCGCACGCCGATCATCGCCCTCACGGCCAACGCCCTGGAGGGGGACAGAGAGGCCTGCCTGGCCGCCGGGATGGACGACTACCTCAGCAAGCCTCTGACCATGGGCAAGCTCAAGGCCGTGCTGGACAGGTGGGCGGGCACACAACAAGTAGTGGAGAAGGGCAGATGAGAGAGGAATCCGTGCTGAGCCGACAGGCGCTGGAGGCCATCCGGGAGATGGCCGGCAGCGAGGAGGTCTTCGGAGAGCTGATCGAGATGTTCGTCGCCGATTCCCAGGAGAGGCTGGCGGCCATCGAGCGCGCCCTCGTGGAGCAGGAGGCTGGGGCCTTAGGGAGCGCGGCCCACGCCCTCAAGGGCAGCTGCGCCAACTTCGGCGCCGCGCACCTGGAGGAGCTCTGCCGCCAGCTGCAGGAGATGGGCTACGGTGGGGACCTGGAGGGCGCGAGGGCACTGCTGCCCCAGGTGCGGCTGGAGCTCGAGAGGCTGCACGCAGCCCTGGCGCGGGAGCTAGGGAGTCGTGATGCATGAAGGTGCTGATAGCTGAGGACGACAACCTGTCCAGGAAGCTGATCGAGCTGGCCGTGCGCCGGGCAGGGCACGAGCCGATAACCGCCCGGGATGGCGCCGAGGCGCTCGCGCTGTACCTGCAGCACAGGCCCGACGTGGTGCTCAGCGACTGGCTGATGCCGGGGATGAGCGGGCTGGAGCTCTGCCGGCGCATCCGGCAGGAGCAGGGGGACTCCTACACCTACTTCATGTTCCTGACCAGCCTGAGCGACCGCGAGCACCTCCTGCACGGCATAGAGGCGGGGGCCGATGACTACCTGCGCAAGCCGCTCGACGAGGTGGAGCTGCGCGCCCGCCTCATAGCGGCTCACCGGATAACCTCGCTGCACCAGCAGCTCAAGGAGCTGAACGACCAGCTGTTCCAGCAGGCCCGCATAGACTCGCTGACCGGCACCTACAACAGGCTCCGGCTGCAGGAGGACCTGGCAGCCATGGACAACAGGGCGGCACGCTACGGCCACACCTACGCCCTGGCGCTGTTCGACATCGATCACTTCAAGCGCTACAACGATACCTACGGCCACGGCGCGGGCGACAGGGCGCTCTGCGCCGTGGCCCGCACTATACTCAGCTGCTGCCGCGCGTCCGACAGCGTGTACAGGTACGGGGGTGAGGAGTTCCTGGTGCTGCTGCCCGAGCAGAGGTGCACCACGGCCGTGAAGGTGGCGGACAGGGTGAGGGCCTCGGTCCAGGGGCTGGGCATACCTCACGAGGGCCGGCCGGACGACCCCAAGGTGGTCACCGTGAGCGCCGGCGTCGCGGACCTGGATGGTGCTCGGGACCGCTCCGCCCAGACGGTGCTGCAGCTGGCCGACGAGGCCCTCTACAGAGCCAAGTGCACGGGCAGGAACACCGTGGTGGGGTGTTGAGGGATGATCGGCAAGCCCTCAGGCCAGAGGCTCCCGTCTACCGGCGGCGCGCTGGCACCTCCAGAGCACCGTCCGCACCCGCGCGGCCAGCTCGTTGGGGCTGAAAGGCTTGATGACGTAGTCATCCACGCCTGCCTCAAGCCCCCGCACGATAGCCTCCTCGGACTGATGGGAGGTGAGCATGATGATGGGCAGGGCGGCCACGCGCTCGTCCTGGTGGCTGCGAATCGCGCGCACGAGCTCCAGGCCTGTCAGGCGGGGCATGGACTGATCCACTATCACCAGCGTCGGCAGCTCCCCGCTGGCTATCATCTCCAGCGCCTCCTGCCCATCGGAGGCCTCATCCACGGTGTACCCCAGCCCGGACAGCTTGACGCTGACTATGCGTCGGGTGACCCTGTCGTCGTCCACTACGAGCACTCTGCCGGCGTTCTCCATGGCTACCAACACCTCGCATCGCTGTCTTGCCTACATTGTATACCACTCCAGTGTCCTAACAGGAGCGCGTCATGAAGGTCATCGTCACCATCCTCCTGCTCATGCTGGTCCTCAACGTGTGCGTGCTGCTGCTCACCCTGGGCTTCAGGGCGGCAAGGCAGCTGTACTCACTCTGGCAGGGGCGAGTCCGGAGCCGCTGCGAGGAGGCGGTCGCGGACTACCTGCGCGGGGACGAGGTGCCTCCAGCGCTCCGGGCCCACAGGCCCTGGGAGAGGGATGTGCTGTCGAGCGTCCTGATCCACCATATGATGATGCTGCGCGGCAGCGACCGGGAGCGCCTGCGGCGGCTCGCGGAGCACCTGGGGTTGCAAGGCCACTACCTCCGTGAGCTGAGGTCGCGGCGCCGGTGGAGGCGGGCGAGGGCCGCGGAGAACCTGGGGTACTTCGGCGACAGCTCCACGGTCGCCAGGCTGCGGCCGCTCCTGGGAGATCCCGACGAGACGGTCAGGGCGGTGGCGGCGAGGGCGCTGGCGCGCCTGGGAGGGGAGGAGGCGGCCGAGGCCCTGGCCAGGGCGCTGGCCGACCCTTCAGAGCTCACCAGCCTCCGCGTGGCGGAGAACCTGCAGAGGCTGGGCCATGTGGCCGTCCCCTACCTGGTGAGCGCGCTGGGCAGCGGCAGCAGGCGGGCGCAGGTGCTGGCGGCCAGGATACTGGGGGAGCTCCGGGCCGAGGAGGGACGGGGCGCCCTGCGGCACGCAGCCACCTTCGGGCAGGACGAGAACGTGAGGGCGCAGGCGGTGTTGGCGCTGGGCAAGATCGGCCACCCAGACGACCTGGAGCTGATCGTGCGCTGCGCCCGCGATCGCGACTGGCCGGTGCGGGCCCAGGCCGCCAACGCCCTGAGGATGATCGGCGACACCTCCACCATCCCCCTCCTGAGGGAGATGCTGCGAGACCCCGAGTGGTGGGTGCGCCTCAACGCGAGCCGCGCGCTGGCAGCGATGGGCCCCATGGGCGAGCGGGCGCTGGCGGACGCCCTGTGGGACGATGACAGCTACGCCCGCGACAGGGCCGCAGCCACCCTGGAGTCGGAGGGCGTGCTCCGGAGGCTCGTGGTGAGGGCGAGGTCCTCGGCGGAGGCCCGAGGCCTGCTGGAGAGGATCGTGGAGGGGCTGAGGGCGACGGGCAACACAGGGTACCTGCGCCGGCTGCTGGAGGAGGGCGAAGGCGGCGATGGGATGGCGCGCCTCCGAGAGCGCCTGGCGGGCAGCTCGAGCGGCAGGCTGCGCGTGGAGGAGGAGAGATGACCATCGCCGAGTTCATCTTCGCGGTCAACGCCTTCGTGCTCTGCTACTTCCTGGCGCTCAACGGCACCTACCTGGTGCTCTATCTGATCTCGTTTGTGGAGATCGTCGACTACTCCCGCCGGGAGATATTTAGCGGCCTGTCCGAGCTGTTCACCTCGGCCTACTGCCCCGCCCGTGTCGCTCATCGTGCCCGCGTACAACGAGGAGGCCACCATCGCCGACAGCGTGCGGTCCTTCCTGGCCCTCCACTACCCCCAGCACCAGGTGGTGGTCGTTAACGACGGCTCGCGCGACGCCACGCTGGAGGTGCTCAAGCGGGAGTTCGACCTCTGGGAGTCAGACCAGCCGATCAGGCTCAGGCTGAGGACGGCGCCCATCAGGGCGGTGTACGCCTCCCCACGCTTCCCCAACCTGCTGGTGATAGACAAGGAGAACGGAGGCAAGGCGGACTCGCTCAACGCCGGCATCTGCGCCGCCAGCTACCCCCTGGTGTGCTGCATCGACGCGGACATCATCCTGGAGGAGGACGCCCTGCTGAGGGTGGCTCGCCCGATGATCGAGTCCAGCAAGGTGGTGGCAGTGGGGGGCATAGTCCGGGTGGCCAACGGCTGCAAGATCGAGGCCGGGAGGGTGACGGAGGTGAGGGCTCCCAGGGAGTGGTTGCCGAGCTTCCAGGTGGTGGAGTACCTGCGGGCCTTCCTGGCCGCTCGGACCGCATGGAGCCGCCTCAACTGCCTGCTGATCATATCGGGCGCGTTCGGCATGTTCCGGCGAGAGGACGTCATCGCCGTCGGGGGCTACGAGACCTCCACCGTGGGGGAGGACATGGAGGTGGTCACCCGCATGCACAGGCTGCTGCGCGAGCGCCGCCGGGACTACCGACATCGCCTTCGTGCCCGACCCCGTGGCCTGGACGGAGGTGCCTGCCACCCTGCGGGTGCTCCGCCGCCAGCGCGATCGCTGGCACCGAGGGCTGATCGACACCCTCCTGCGGCACAAGCAGATGCTGCTCAACCCCACCTATGGGCTCGTGGGGATGCTGGCCATGCCCTACTACTTCCTGTTCGAGATGCTGGGGCCCGTGGTGGAGCTGCTCGGGTACATAGCCCTCGTGCTGGGGCTCGTCTTGGGGGTGGTGAACGCGCCGTTCGCCCTGGCCTTCTTCGGGGCCGCGGTGGGGCTGGGGGTGCTCATGTCCACGGCCGCCGTGCTGCTGGAGGAGTTCAGGTTCAGGCGCTACGCCGGCTGGCGCGACCTGGGCAAGCTGATCCTGTGCGGGGTGCTCGAGAACTTCGGCTACCGGCAGCTCACCACCTGGTGGAGGGCTTGGGCCATAGTCTCCTACCTGCGCAAGGACACCTCCTGGGGCGCGATGGAGCGCAGGGGCTTCTCCACGGCCCAGAAGCGTTGAGGCAGCCCGCGGGCATCTCCTCACCGATCCCCGTGGTACCTCTCAGGCCTAGAGCATCGAGCAGAAGATCTCGCCCACTGCCAGCGCGTCCGTCCAGGGCTCGCCGTGGTCCTCCACCCCCCACCACGCCGAGAGGACGCTGTGGGCCACCGTCCAGCGGACGATCCTCTGCCTGTCCAGATCCGTCAGGTCGCAGATGATATCCAGCCTGCGCTCGAACACCCTCCTGGGGCTGCGCGCCACGTCTGCGGGGTTGAGCATGAAGGGCGCCACCTCGTACGCGGGATCGCCCACCACCCCCTTGGGGTCTATGATCACCCAGCCCCCCTCCGTGGACAGGATGTTGTAGTGATGGCAGTCGCCATGGAGCAGCATCGGCCTTACTTGTGACGCGAGCAGCTCCCGCCAACAAGCCTCCGCTGCCTCCAAGAGCCGGGGAGGGAAGGGCCCGCTGGCCCCTCCGTAGTGCTCCCTCAGCCTGCGCATGCCCTGTCCCCAATCGGCAAGGGTGGGGAAGCGGTGGGCATCCGGAGGCGGCACGTGCAGGTCCCGCAGGAGCCGGGCGGCGACCTCGGTCATGGCCTCGTCATCCCCTAGGCTGAGCAGGCGCGCTCCGGGACGCGCCCTCTCGATCAGCATCGCCGTCAGATCCCTGGCCTCCGCCAGCAGCCGCACCACCCCTCGGCCGTCGAAGGCCCGCAGCGCCTCGGCTTCGTGCCAGAAGGCCTCGTCGCGTGGGTGCCCCAGCTTGATCACCGCGGGCTGCCCATCGGGCAGCACGGCCTCGCAGACGAAGTTATACGATAGCTCGGGGAAGGGAGCGCCAACCTCCACCCCCCAGCGACTCGACAGCTCCCGCAGGATCGCCGGCACGCTCTCGGCCCACTGCCTGCCCGCGTCGCCGTGCAGGTCCTGCATGACCCTCACAAGGCTATCCGGCACCAAGGACATGCTCACCTCCTCGCGAGGACTGCTCCCAGCCCTCACACCTTTCTATAGTTATGTCAACCAAAGAGGTGGCGCCTCTGGGGGCTACGGGCCACGCCTGGCCCGAGACCAAGGTCAAGGGGGACTGTGGGAGCGGGGCAACGCCCCGCTGCCGCGATCACTCCTGCTTCGGGGGCACCTTCTTGACGCCTCGGGTCTCCAGCGCCCGCAGTATCTCCTCGGGCTCCGGGAACCTCCCCTCCTGCCTCTTTGAGAACAGCAGCTCGTCGCCGAGGCTCACCTCAAACACCCCACCCGAGGACGGCACCAGCACCAGCTCCTTGATGCCCGGGTGGAAGTCGTGCAGCACCTGCTCCGCCAGACCGGCGGCTCGCTTGAGGTACCCTCAAGAGGTGCAGTACTCGATCCTGAACGGCAACTTCTCGTTCATGCTTCCCTCCAGCGATATATTTGGGTTCGGCCAAATTATTCTACCAGACGGGCAAATCAGTCCTGCACCTGGGGGTCTTGGAAAGCATGCTGAGAGGGTGTACTTATCAATCTGCTTTTGAGCACATCCTACAGCTTAGCCTACATCTGGGATTTGAGTTCTTTGAGGGTCTTCGATCAATAAGGGACTTACACGCCACGACTTAATACTATCTTAATATTGTCTTAATAAGTGCTGTTTACAACACACCTATAAAAGTATAAAGGAGTATGTAAACACCATGTTTGGCAAGCAAGACCAAAAGCTCGGGGTTTTACTAGATGCTTTGATGACAGCAGATAAGGAGCATGTACGTCTGGTTGTATCTGGCCTGCCAAGAGACCTGTCATGGCAGATACTAACGCAGGGAGAGATAGAGGTGGTAGACTTGGAGGCCGTAGATAAGTCCGCTCTACCATTTACGCTAACTCTTCCCACAGTGGATCAAGACTCCTATGTTGCGGCCAACCCCTATGCCAGCATGGGTGGCACCTGGACCGGAGGATGGGCCGACGATACAGCGAACGACAAGGCAAGCTACGAGGACTCTTAGAGCACAGATATATGACATCATCAGGGTTGCTCCGTAGTAGCAACCCTGCTACCAACCACAAGGAGGTGCAAAGTTATCTTCAATGAGCCGCTCTGCTCTCGTAATGCTGTTGACACAGTCTGCAGACGCAGCTATGCATTGGGTGGCATCCGAGCTCGATGCCCTCGGTGTTGATCACTTTGTTTATGACTTATCTGCCTTTCCCCTGGAAAGCAAGATAGACTGCCACATCCCTTCTAGCAGGACACCCCATGTCCTGCTAACATACGCAGGCAGGCAAATAGACTTAGGTGCGGTCACAGGTATTTGGAATGGTCATGTAAGTGACTTCAACTTCGGAGACAAGCTGCACAAAGATGTCATACGATACGCAAAGGCTGAATGTGCAGCATGCGTGGGAGGAATACTCAGGTCTATAGAGCCTATCGTATGGATGAATCACCCAGATGCTGGACTAAGAGCCCGCTATAAGCCTTATCAACTTCATATTGCCTCCTCAGTAGGCCTAACTATACCGGCGACTATAATATCGAACAACCCTTATGAGCTCAAAGAGTTTTATCGGTATTTCGGTGGACAGGTAGTATGTAAGAGCTTGCATATTGATTCGAACCCTCGCCCTGGTGTGATGCTCAGGGCACCTTACGCCACTCTAGTCAGCAAGGAGGATCTGCAAAATCTTGACTCTTGAGTGCTATGCAGCACTATGTTTCAAGAATATGTGCCACAGCTATATGCATTGCGTTTGATCTACCTACCGCAAGAGATTTATGGAATCGAGATACACTCTCCTGGGGATAAGTTAGGTTATTCTACACAAACAAGAGATTGGCGAAGTATCTATAACGATCTGACCTATAAAGTCCACCAGGTGCCAGTATCATTAGCCAATACAATAAAGCAATTTATGTTGATATTAGGGCTAAATTATGGAGCTATAGACATGCTAGTTCGAACTGATGGTACGTACGTCTTCCTGGAGGTGAATCCCATGGGAGCTTGGGGATGGCTGCAGGAGCACACAGGGTTGCCGATCGCTAGATCCATAGCCAGAACCTTGGCAGCCACGGCCACACCCCGGAGTTATTAAATTCGCTCCTGAGGTATCTGTGGCAATGTCAACGACACAATCTTATTCTGATCCTTTTGCAGAGTGGTTACTTTGCAGAAGATATGGTAACGACCTTGATGAATTCGTCAAGATCGAGAGGTCACTTAATCAAGTACGAGAGCAAGTGCTTGCCAATGCCTTTATTGCCCCTGGAGATACCGTCTTAGACATAGGTACTGGCACCGGCATTCTAGCCTTCGGAGCTCTTGAAAGAGTTGGCAAACAGGGGATAGTAATCTTTAATGACACTTCAAAAGACTTATTAGACTATTGTAGACAAAAGGCGACTCAGGAACAGGTAATCGATAGGTGCCGTTGCATACAAGCCTCGGCAACAAACCTGACCGAGATAGAGAGCGACTCTATAGATGCAGTTGTGATCCGGGCTGTATTGATCTTTGTCACCGATAGAGGGCATGTATGTGAGGAAATTCACAGGGTACTTAAGCCAGGGGGACGTTTATCTTTGTTCGAGCCGGTAAGTCGTCTAGGATTCATGGAAGGAAGGCAGCCCTTCGATGAGTATGAGGTAGGAGATGTAAGTCACTTGGTAAGCAAGGTAAGGGTTGCTTACGATCAGCTAAGCAACCCACTTGTGGAGGTCTTAGAGATCGATGAGCGCGAGCTGATCTCTCACGCTCTTGCAGTCGGCTTTGAAGAGATCTATGCCGACCTGCATGTGAGCATATCACAGGCTAGACCGATTAGTTGGGATACCTATATAAGACGTGCACAGAATCCGAAGGTCCCCAGTATACTAGAGGCCATGCAGGTTGCCCTGACCGAATCTGAGATTCAACAGCTTACAGCTCACTTTTTGCCCTTAGTCGAGAGTGGGCAAGGCAAGATACGTGGTGGAGGTATTTACCTCACGGCTATCAAGTGAGAACAGTAACCCTGAGGGAAGCGATGCACTCCAAGAGCTCTGTATTCAAAAGTACTCGCAACTTCTTATGGCTATGTAGCCGGGCTATTGGGCTGGTTTGGCGCACCAACCCAGGCCTAACAGTAGGCATATTGTTGACGAGCATTCTCCAAGCCATCCTACCAACGGCCGAGCTAGTAGCATCCAAGCTGGTTATCGACAGGATAGTCACTAACTTATCCGGCCACCACTCAAGTAGTCATTTTTGGTCACCCAGCCTGGGATACCTAATACTGATAGCAGTCTTGATAATTACCTTAGGTCAGGTTCTAGCACCACTGAATGATACCCTGAGAAGCATACTGGCAGATCGCGTTACCGGTCAGGTCAACAGAAAACTGTTACTGGCTACCAGCAAATGGCCTGGACTCTCGCATTTCGAGGACCCACAGATAGCCGACGACTGGGAGCGTGTCCGTAGGTACGCTCCTCAGAGCGGCCTGGAGATACTATCGGTGAGCACTGGCGTCTTCATCAACCTGTGTACCATGATAGGGCTGGCTGCAACACTGGCGCATCTCCACCCTCTGGCACTTTTGTTGGTGTTAGCAACTGCACTGCCCCCAATGCTAGCTCAGTGGAGATATGGCACTAGCACCACTAGACATCTGTATACACAGACATCAGAATCCCGCAAGCTTGGTTACTGGAAGAGAACTCAACTAACTCCAGAGGTGGCAAAGGACGTTCGTTCATATTGGCTTTGGCCTTACTTTCAGTGCAGATATGCCAGCAGCTTTGAGCACACACTAGGACAGCTAGACAAAATACGCAGGGGGCTCTCTCTAAGGCTGTCCCTAGCCTCAGCCGTTTCAGCCGCGGGCATTGCCGGGGTATATATGTACCTCATATGGAATTTGGCTCAAAACCTGTCTCCGGTAGGAGACTTGGTGTTGTACGGCGGTGCAGCTATGTTGATGCAATCCGGACTACTGGCATTGAGCGCGACCTTGGGCCAGATACCAAAGTCCGTCACCTTTCTACCAAGCTTGTTCAAGCTCCTTGACGTGCCCGCGGATCTACAGCAGGCTCAAACCCATCGATGCGTACCTCACACCATCGAGAGGGGAATCAAGTTCCAGGACGTATGGTTTACCTATCCAGGCAACAACAGTCCTGTTTTGAAAGGCATCTCATTCACTTGGGAACCAGACCAGGTACTGGCGCTAGTGGGACCAAATGGCGCGGGCAAGACCACGATAGTCAAACTGCTCCTGCGGTTTTACGACCCACAGGAGGGTCGAATACTCTTGGATGGGGTGGACCTAAAGGATTACGATCTAGATGATCTAAGAAGCAGGATAGCGGCTATATTCCAAGACTTTGTTCGCTATGAATTTACCATCAAGGAAAACGTAGCCATCGCAGATATCAGTAGGATGGAGGATCAAGATCGATTGCTGCTGGCCTTACAGAAAGCTGATGCCTATAAACTAACAGCAAAACTCCCCAAATGGATATACACACGCCTGGGGCGCGAGTTAGGTGATACTGACCTATCGGGAGGGGAATGGCAGAAGATCGCGCTAGCCAGGGTGTTTTTCCGAGATTCCCAGATACTGATTCTAGACGAGCCCACAGCAGCCCTTGATGTTTACACCGAGAACGAACTATATTCCAGGTTCACCAATTTAACTCATAGCAAGATGGTGTTGCTGATCAGCCACAGGTTCTCCACCGTCAAGATGGCAGATCGGATCCTGTTTATAGACAACGGGACAGTGCAGGAGGAAGGCACCCATGAAGAGTTGATGAGGCTAGGGGGAGAGTATGCCAAGAGGTATAACGCACAATCATCGGCGTATGCAGGATGAAAGGTAAACAGAACGATTCCCACCAGAGTGATACTATATCTCGGCTGATCCAACTTCGACGTGGAGCGATATCGACCATTGCACTCTACTCCAGAGGATTCAAGTTGCTCGCATCCGATGCGCCCGGTAGGCTGCTGGCTTACATCTGCCTGATAGCGGTGGTCGCAATTATACCTCTGATCCAGGTGTGGCTATCTAAGCTTGTCGTGAACGCAGTCACGTCTTCTTCCACGCATAAATACATACTTCCCCTGGCACTATTGTACGTCTCTACGTTCTTAGCATCATCCGTCCTAAGGCCGCTCCTAGATATGATGTCTTCGTGGTTGGAAGATCGTACCGTGGGCAGCATCGACCGCGCGTTGATGGGGGCTTCAGAGCAAAATGGTTGATCTCTACGAGATAGAAAGCCCCTCCTACATCGACCGTATGTGGGCTCTAGAGACTTCTGCGTTGTTCCTGCCCAAGATATTCTTAGCCTTCCAGGAGATACTAAGTAAGCTCATAATCCTACTGGGGATCATGCTCTTCCTTGGCACCCTACACCCGTTACTACCGATCGCGATGGCAGGACTTACGCTGCCACATATTATCGTTGTGAATAAACATAACCTCCTAGCCTACCAGGAAATGAAGGCGCTGTCACGATCCGCGCGAGAGATGGATTACTGTATGCGCCTGGCAACAGCACCTCAATCGGCCAAGGAGATCAGAGTATTTGGATTGACCAACTTCCTAATCAACAGGTTTGACCAATTTCTCCACGCTACTCTGTCCGAAATGACACGTATCAGATTTCGGGGCACGCAAATTTCCCTGCTGATGGCGGGCTTACACGCGGCTGGATTGTCGCTCGGTATCTGGTACGTCGCTTCGCAGGCTGCCGAAGGCCACCTGAATGTGGGAGATGTGGTTTTCTACCTGTTCGCGGTCATGACAGCCCAAGCAGAGTTGGTCACGCTTCCGATGTGGGCGAGCACATTCTTTGACGCCCGCATCTATCTGCAGGATTTGTTCAGCTTTATCGATGAGGCGCAGCCAGCAATACGGTTGCCAGGCAAACACCAAGGCATCGCCTTGCCCCAATCCCCCTTCTCCATAGAGTTCCGCCGGGTGAGTTTCAGCTACCCCAAGAGCCAGAGACAAGCCCTTACAGGAGTCAGCTTCACCGTACCTCGGGGCAAGGTAACTGCGCTAGTAGGAGCCAATGGAGCTGGCAAGAGCACTATAGTCAAGTTGATCACAAGGATGTATGACCCTCAAGAGGGTACTATTTTGGTCAACGATATCCCAATCTGGAACTACAACTTGGAATCGCTCCGCAGCAGCATCGCCGTAGTTCATCAGGATTTCGCCCGCTTTGCGCTCACCCTGGGTGAGAACATAGCCTTGGGAGATCCGTCAGGAAAGACATCCCAAGATCGCGTCATAATGGCAGCCAAATTATCTGGAGCTGATCAAACGGCTGCAAAGCTGCCCCAGGGATATAACACGCAATTGACGCGTATGTTCGAGGGAGGAGTGGAGCTATCGGGAGGGGAATGGCAGCAGATCGCGCTAGCTCGGGCCTTTGTACGTGATGCCCAGCTAGTGATCCTCGATGAACCGACCGCAGCCCTGGATGCACAAGCCGAGAGAGAATTGTTCGCTCGCTTTCGCAAACTGATCGAAGGCCATACTGCCATTATCATAAGTCATAGATTAAGTACTGTTAGCATGGCAGATCACATAGTAGTGCTTGCAAATGGTACGGTCGTGGAACAGGGCAATCACCCACAACTCTTAGCTCTTGGTGGATACTATGCCGAGATGTTCAACATGCAGGCCAAATGGTATAGATAACGGAGAGGTACCTCCCCGTCATCCAGACCGAAAACATAGTATAAGGATCGGCACATTCTTATTTGAGGACCTTCTGCCTGAGCAACTCGCGAGTGTAGGCAATTATCATGTGCCCATCCATGGGAGGTTGCTTCTGACCAAGTGGTTATGCGAGAGGATGGCATGCCATCCAAATGTCAACGAGTTCGCAGTGGTAGGAATTGAGCAGTCAGGTATACCAGGGACAACCTCTGTAGCTTTCACTAGCCTAAGCCGTTGGTTGGACACCCAAGACGTGATCTGGTTCGAACCAGCAAGACCTCACCTTTGGAAGCCTGCCATGCTAAGAGCATCCTTCGGTAAGACGTTTCCTATAGTAACCTTGATACACGGTATCGGCTATCCCAACCAGTTGCCAGCATTCATAGCCTCCTTAGCTGCTCCTCGTCAGCCAACGGATACGATCATAGCTCCAAGCCACGCTGTGAAGAAGGTATTCCTAAGCCATTGGGATAATATTTCATCCCTCATTGGTATCGACACGCCTCCACCCAATGTACGTGTAATCCATTATGGTGTCCCTTGCGTACACCCCATACCAAAAAGGATTGCACGCGCATCATTAATGTGGGGTGACACTCCCGTCATAGTATTCTTTGGACAACTATGTAGCTGGGACAAGGCTGATTTCAATAGCCTATTCGAGGCCAGTGCGCAGTTGAAGGCTCAGGGCAAGATGTTCAAGCTGGTGCTAGCCGGATATGCAAGCTCTACCGATGTGAAGCCTTTGTGGCTTAGTGCTACCAATTATGGTCTCCTAGACCTACTTGAGATCCGCCCAAATATATCTGACGTGGAGAAGAACCTCCTGCTTAGTGGTTGCGATATATTCGTATCCCCATCCAACACCACATCTGAATCCTTTGGACTCTCCATAGTGGAAGCTATGCTCCACGCAGCGCCCATAGTTTGCACTGCTTGGTCTGGATATCGCGAGATCGTAAGGGATGGCGTAGATGGCTTTCTTGTGGACACTTATTGGAATGCCCCTCAAGCTGCAAGCATGGAAGAGATGTTAGTCATGCGTGGCCACACCTCCTTCTCAGACAACGTCACAGTAGATACGGATCAACTAGCACATTACCTAGGTATGCTCATAGAAGACGAGAAGCTTAGAAGACGCCTAGGGAGATCCGCACGGGCTAGGGCACTAGCCCATTTCCTGATCGACCACACAGTAGAGAAACTAATTGCTTTGTTTAGGGAATTGCAAGACGCAAGTAGTTATGATTCGTTACCTCCAAGACCGATTAGATTCCTCAGCTCCTTTGCCACATACGCAAGCAAAGAGCTAGATACCATAGTATAGGCTAGCAGAGGTGCTAAGCAGCACCTTGACAGAGATCTTATTAGAAGCAAACCTCGCAGATTTACGCATCCACTCCCATCCCTACCATCCATAGCGATCTTCAGCCTAATATCAAGCCGAGGGACCGCAGTCGCGCCCTAAACATTCCCCAAAGCTTACCTACCAAGACCCCATTCGGCAACCACTCTAAGCAACGGGATCAGCTAGCGGCCCCACCTGTCCAGGGGCGCTTGCCGTGCCGACACAGATCCTGACTGGTAGATGCTTCCGATCCCTAGTACTGCACTTGGGGACCATGAGAAGCGGGTTGAGAAGGCACCTCGCGACGTATCTTGCGGATGTCGGCGGATATGCCGTTGAGCATGTAGCGCAGCTCGCTGGCCATGCCGCAGAACAGGAAGCCCTGCTCGATACGCATGTTGACCGCCTCGGCGTTGGAGCAATGGATGCCCGGGGCAACTCCGTGGCGCCGGCAGGCCTGCAGGACGTGCTCTATGGCCTCCACCACCCTGGGATCATCGCACTCCAGCCCGGCCCCAAGGCCAACCCCCATCGAGGCCGCCAGGTCGTTGGGACCCACGAAGCAGACATCTATGCCGGGCACGGAGAGGATCTCATCGGCGCGCTCGACGCCGTCGATGTGCTCGATCTGTATGGCCAGGAGGATCTCTGCATTGGCGTGCTCATAGTACTCGCCGGCGGTGGTGTCGAAGCTGATGGCGTGTCTCCCCCCGCCCACCGACCTCACCCCGACCGGCGGGTACCGGAGGGAGCTGACCGCGTCCTCGGCCTCCTGCCGGCTCTTGAGCATGGGCACGACCACGCCCCAGGCACCGGCGTCAAGGACTCGCTTGAAGGTCTCAGCCGTGTTCCACGGGATGCGCACCATGGGAGCCGCCGGCGATCCGTTGATCGCCATGAACATCAGCGCCAGCGTGCGTATGTCCACCGCGCTGTGTTCGGCATCGACGACCAGCCAGTCCACCCCGAGTCGGCTCACGTACTCGGCCGCCTCGGGGCTGGGCAGGGAGAGCCACATCCCCACCGAGGGCTGACCGGCCCGCAACTTCTCCAGCACGTGGTTTTTCCTCATCTACCAAGCCTCCTTTCAACTTCCGCCGGCGGCTATTGTAACTCAGAACCCGCAAAAATCCACGTGCTCGCAGGCAGGTCTACGGCGACGTCTGGACGCCACTCAGTGCGGCGATCAGGGCCGCGCCCACCACCGCGATGCAGAGGCACAGGACCAGCAGGAGGAACAGACCCGGCACCAGCACCGCTGCGGCCGCCCTCCCCGTGCTTATCCCGTACTGCTCCCGTACCGCCACTATGTAGAGGTAGATAGCGTACAGGCTGGCCAGCCATCCGATGAAGGGGACCCAGGAGATCGTATAGGTCGCCCCAGCAACGTAGGCCGTCANGCGGGTGGTGGTCTCGTAGCTGGGGCTTTGCGCCCGCCCCAAGATCAGCACCCCTACGTGGATGAAGCCGGCACCTATGAACAGCCCCATCAGGCCGAAGGCCACCGTCAGCACCATCGTCAGGATCTCCATGGCCACGGTAGGTTCCTGCGCGCTCTGCCCCCCGCCCAGCAGCCTGTCCACGCTGGCCGCGGGCAACAGCAAAGCCAGAATGAAGGTGAGTACGGCGTAGATCACCAAGGCCGTCGCATAGTACACGATCGGCCTGCCATATCCAGCCTGCCTGGGAAGCTCCCGGAAGAAATCGACAGGCCGGGTCAGCACATCCAGGGTGGTCCGCCAGAAGGACTGCAGGAAGTCCGCCGGTTCAAACTCCCTCCCCCCAGCGGGCTCGGCGTAACCTTGAGGTAACTGCATCCGATTTGCCCCTCCTTCTAAAGCATGCTCCTCGGAGCCTAGAGGACTTGCGTCTATTCTAACCGCAATGGCAGCAAAATGCTATATCGGATATGACAAAGCCTAGTTCAGCAGGCGCACGGAGTCCACCCTCATGCCGTCCATCTTCTCGACGCGCAGCTTGTGTCCCCCTATCTCGACCTCGTCCCCCTCCTGGGGGATGCGCCCGAGCCGGGCCATGATCAGCCCCCCCAGGGTCTCCACGTGATCCTCTTCCTCGATCTCCACGCCCAGCATCTCCTCCAGCTCGCGCAGCCTCATCAGCCCATCGAGCACCTGAGGCTCCTCCGGCTGCATGGCCTCCCTCACGCCCGGCGGGAGCTCCTCCTCTATGGGCCCCACCAACACCTCGACGAGGTCCTCGATGGTGACTATACCAGCGGTACCGCCGTACTCGTCCACCACCACGGCTATCGGGCGCCTGGCCTTCCTCATCTCCTCCAGCAGGTCATCCGCGGGCTTGCTCTCGGGCACCAGCAGCGCCGGCCTTATGAGGTCGCGCAGCTTCACGGGCCTGCGGGCGTACACCGCTCGCAGGATGTCGTGCACGTGGACGTCTCCGAGGATGTTGTCCAGGTCGCCATCGTACACCAGCAGGCGTGAGTGCTGCGCGGTCGCGGCCTTGGCCACCAGCTGCTCGAGGGGAGTGTCCACGGGCACGGCCTCCAGCTCGGTCCGCGGGGTCATCACGCTGCCCGCGGTGACATCGGCGAACTCGAAGGCTCGCGTGGCGATGCGGGCCTCGGAGGGCTCCACCACCCCGGCCTCGCGCATGCCGCGCACGAGGAAGCGCAGCTCCTCCACGCTGTGCACGCTCTCCGTCTCCGTGGCGGGCTGCAGCCCAAACAGCAGCAGGATGCCGTTGCCTATGGCGTTGAGCGCCGTGATCGGCCATCGGAAGACGCGGTAGAAGATGGTCAGCGGCCGGGCCACCCACAACACCGTGCCCTCGGTCTTCTGGATGGCCAGCCCCTTCGGGGCGAGCTCCCCCACGACGATGTGCATGGCGGTGATGATGGTGAACGCCACGCCGATGGAGATGCCGTGGGCCAGCTGGGGCGCAAACCGCCCCACCAGCTCCTCGAGCGGCGGCTCTATCAGGTGCGCGAACGCCGGCTCGCCGATCCATCCCAAGGCCAGTGAGGCCATGGTGATGCCGAGCTGGCAGGCGGCGATGTAGGCATCGAGGTGCTCGACCATGTACAGGGCGATCTTGGCGGTGGTGTTACCCTCAGAGGCCAGCTGTTCCAGTCGGGATCTGCGGACTGCGACTATCGCGAACTCGGAGGCTACGAAGAAGGCGTTGGCCAGGACAAATATAACAGCCGCTATAAGGGCTATCGATGATGAAACGTCCATATGCGGTTGGTATGCATCACCCCTTTGTGCTTTATTTTAATAAGTATATCGCTTTGTGGCCTATTTTACACCAGGAAGGGCTATGTTGTGCACGCTGGATTGGGGACCCGAGGGACTGCTCGAGGCCGTCCGTCGCGAGGACGTGGTGGTGCTGGTGGACGTCCTCCGATTCTGCTCCACCGCGGTGGCCGCGGTCCGGGCGGGGGTGAGGATCATCCCGGCACCGGGGCGCCTGGAGGCCGAGGGCCTGGCGGCCGCGCTGAGGCTGCCCGTGGTGACCAGCTCCAAGGAGGGCTACGAGGCCGGCAGGCCCACCGACTCCCCGATCTGGTACGAGCGGTACGCGGTCGCGGGGACAAGGGTGGTGTACCCCTCCTCCAACGGTGGGCGGCTGCTCTCCAGCGTCAGGGACTACCCCCACGTGGTGCTCGGGGCCCTGCTCAACGCCTCGGCGGCGGCAAGGTACGCCAGCGCGCTGGCGGGGTCGCTAGGCAAGGGAGTCACGGTGGTGGCGGCGGGCGAGATCAGCACGGACTTCGATCCCGAGGCGCTGCCACGTCTCCTGTTCGCCGCAGAGGATCTGCTGGGGGCCGGGGCCGTGATCGACGCGCTGTCGGCGGACCTGTCCGCGGAGGCCGCGGTGGCGCTGGGTGCCTGGGAGGCCTGCGTGCAGGACAGGACGCGGCTGCTGCTCGCATCCCGGAGCGGCAGGCACCTCCAGAGCACCGGCAGGCAGGAGGAGGTGGAGTACTGCGCGCAGCTCGACATCACGGAGGTGGTCCCCGTCCTAAGGCACGGGGAGATCGTCGCCGCCGAGGGTTAGGGGCACTTGTCTCCTGGACAACACCCCCCTATCATAGATGCTAGCGACGGAGCAAGTGCGTGTACAGGATATACATCGTAGAGGACGAGCCCAAGATAGCCGATATGCTGGCCCGGCACCTGGAGAGGTACGGCCACCAGGTGCACGTCGCCCGGGACCTCAGGCAGGTGAAGTCGGAGTTCCTCGAGATCCGTCCCCACCTGGTGATCTTGGACATCAACCTCCCGTACTACGATGGCTTCTACTGGTGCAGGCAGATCCGCACGGTGTCGAGCGTGCCGGTGATCTACATCTCCGCGCGCTCGGACGACATGGACCAGGTCAGGGCCATAGAGAACGGGGGCGATGACTACCTGGTCAAGCCCTTCAGCCTGGACGTGGCGCTGGCCAAGGTGCACAGCCAGCTGCGCAGGGCCTACGGCGAGTACGCCTCCCCGTCCATCGCGGAGGTACAGGCGGCCGGGGGGCTGCTGCTCGATGCCTCGCGCCTCGTGGCGGAACACGCAGGGCGAAGCGTGCAGCTGACGCGCAACGAGTTCCTGCTGCTGAGGCTGCTGCTGCAGCAGGCGGGCAAGGTGGTCAGCCGCAGCGCCCTGCTGGAGGCGCTCTGGGAGGACTCGCAGTACGTGGACGACAACACCCTGACGGTCAACGTGGCGCGCCTGCGCCAGAAGCTGGAGGGCATCGGCCTCCAGCAGGCCATAGAGACCGTGAGGGGCTACGGCTACCGGCTGCAGGCGGGGAGGGAGGACTATGAGGTACGATAGCGCCCCTCGCCACGCCACCTCGGAGGCGACCAAGCACCCCCTGAGCGATCGGCTGAGCCTCACACGGTATCTGAGGGACAGGACGGCGCTGGGGGCGCTCTTCCTGCTCAGCAGCGCCCTCTCGATAGCCATCATCAAGCTGGGCGTGCTCGACCGAGGCGACGTGGCGTACATCTTCCTGCTCTGCGTCCTGTGCCTGGTGGCCTACCTGGCCTACGACTACCTGCGCCACGGCCCGCTCCGCCGCGAGCTGCTCTCCACCCGAGGACAGCTCGAGGACTCCCTGCGGGTGCACAGCCCCGTGACCGGCGAGGAGGAGGCGCTCACGACGCTGCTCTGGTGGTCTCATGAGCTGTACACCAACCGCCTGCAGGAGCACAGGCACGCCCTGGAGAGGCACCTGGAGTACGCCCAGCTGTGGGTGCACCAGATGAAGTCCCCCGTATCGGTGATCGACCTGCTCATCCAGCAGGCTCCCGCCGGGGTGGACCCTGAGTGGCTGGGAAGCCTCGCGGAGGAGAAGGACAGGCTGTCGGAGGGCCTGGAGATGCTGCTGCACGCGGCGCGGATAGACAAGTTCGAGGCCGACCTGCGACCTCGGACGGTCGACCTGGTGGGGCTGGCCCGCGAGTGCGTCCGCGAGCGCATGGGAGCCTTCGTGCGCAGCGGCATCACCCCCAGGGTGAGGAGCGACGCCGACAGGGTAGAGGTCCAGACCGACCCCAAGTGGATGCGCTTCGTGCTAGGCCAGCTCCTGTCCAACGCCATCAAGTACTCCCGCCTCAAGCAGGCGAGCGGCCTGCACGTGGACCTGGAGATCACCTCCGAGGACGGGCGCACGCTGCTGACGGTGAGGGACGAGGGCGTGGGCATTCCCCCCGAGGACCTGCCGCGCATCTTCGAGCCGTTCTTCACCGGGGAGAACGGCCGCAGGACGAACGAGTCCACCGGCATGGGCCTGTACCTGGTGCGGCAGGTGCTGGACAACCTGGGACACACCCTGGAGGTCTCCTCGGAGCCGGGCAGGGGCGCGGCCTTCAAGATAGCCTTCGAGTCCCATAGCATCACCTCCCTCCGGGAGATGCGCATCTAGCCTCCCCTTACAAAAACGTAAGGTTGCGCCCCCCGAACGTAAGCTTAGGAACGGGCAAGCTCGGCGGGCCCCAGGTATCCTAGGGATGACAAACCCATTGAGAGGAGTTCGCAGATGACCGCAAGCCATACCGTGAGCACGCACAGGGACACGTCCCGAGTCGTGTTGCACGCCAGGAACCTGACGAAGGTGTACGGCACCCCGGGCAGGGGCAGGCTGCACAAGGCTCTGGACGACGTCACCCTCTACGTCGAGCGGGGGGATTTCGTCGGGATCATGGGGCCTTCCGGCTCGGGCAAGACCACGCTCCTGAACCTGCTGGCGACGATAGATCGCCCCACATCGGGCAGCATAACGATCAACGGCCAGGACCTCTCCCGGCTGCGGGAAGGGCAGCTAGCGCTGTTTCGCAGGCGGGAGCTGGGCTTCGTGTTCCAGGACTTCAACCTCATGGACACGCTGAGCATCAGGGAGAACATCCTGCTGCCGCTGGTGCTGGACGAGGTCAAGCCCCACATCATGCACGCCAAGCTCCAGGAGATTGCGCACCAGCTGGGCATAGACGACATCCTGGACAAGTACCCCTACGAGGTATCGGGGGGGCAGGCCCAGCGCACGGCCATCGCCCGCGCCCTGATCCACGACCCGTCGCTGCTGCTCGCCGACGAGCTGACGGGGAACCTGGACTCCAAGTCCGCCTACGGCGTGATGTCGGCGCTCCGGGAGATGAACGAGCAGCGGGGCGCCACGATACTCATGGTCACCCACGACCCCTTCGCCGCGAGCTTCGCCCGCAGGGTGATCTTCATCCGGGACGGGCGCCTCTTCTCCGAGATCCGCACCCCCGGCAACCGGCAGACCTTCTTCCAGCAGATCCTGGACTCTCTAAGCGTACTAGGAGGGAGCTTCGATGAGGTTTCACCACTTAGCTACAAGTAACATCCGCGGCAACTGGAGGCGCTACACCGCCTTCCTGCTCAGCAGCACCTTCTCCGTGATGATCTTCTTCCTGTACGCCACGCTCACCAACCACCCCGACATGGACACCAGCCGCATGCGTTACGCCCGAGCGGTCGTGCAGGGCGTGGTGGCGTGCGAGATCATCATCCTGGTGTTCACCTTCTTCTTCACGCTCTACTCGCTGTCGGCCTTCCTGCGGTCCCGCAGCCGGGAGTTCGGCCTGCTGGCCCTCTTCGGCATGACGGCGGGCCAGATCAGGCGGATGGTGCTCATCGAGACCTTCGTCATAGCGCTCATCTCCAACGTGCTGGGCATATCGCTGGGGATCGTGTTCTCCAAGCTGTTCCTGCTGGCGCTCTCGCGCATGCTCTACATCGACAGCCCCCTCAGGTTCATGATCGTCTGGCGCGCCGTAGAGCTCACGTTCGGGCTGTTCATGGCGCTGTTCCTCGTGACCGCCGCGATCAGCATGCTCAGCTTCAGCTCGAAGTCGATCGTCGAGCAGATCAGGGAGCAGCGCAAGCCCAAGACCCCGCCTGCGGCCTCCATCTGGTTGAGCGCGCTGGCGGCCCTCACCCTGGGCGCGGCCTACTACCTGTCCTACACCACCAGCAAGGCCCAGGTGACGCTCCGCTTCCTGCCGGTCACGCTGCTCGTGATCGTGGGCACCTACTTCCTGTTCACCCAGGCGAGCGTCTCGCTGGTCAGGAGGCTGCGCGGCAGCCGCGGCTACCTCAGGGGCACGAACATGTTGGTGGTCTCGCAGCTGGGCTACAAGCTCAAGGACAACGCGCGCATGCTGTTCATGGTGACCATGCTGAGCATGGTCGCGCTGACCGTGTCGTGCACGCTGTACACTTTCCTGCAGGACATGAAGGGCAGGATAGCCGACTCCTACCCCCAGACCTTCAGCTGGACCGTGCCAGGGGAAGGCGACCAATTCGAGCAGCGGGTGGAGCGGTTCATCACGGCCCACGGCGGCAAGATCACCGACAGGATGAAGCTGCAGGGCCTGGTCATGCAGGTGCACGGCAGATATGGCATGCTGGTGATCCCCGAGTCGGCGTACAAAGCCCTGGCGCCCAGCGAGGAGAGGGTCTCGCTCGGCCGCCGCGAGCTCCTCAACGTCTATCCCGAGGAGTACGCCGACGTGCCCTTCTGGAGGATGCCTGAGGGAGAGACGATCCAGCTGGAGGCCCAGGAGGGCAAGCGCTTGCTGGCGTACAAGGTGGTGGGGAACGTGGCGCGGGCTCCCAGCGCCCTCACGGGCTACTCGCTCGGGTGGCTGGTGATGGATGATGCCGAGTACCAGTGGCTGAGGCACGGCCTCGCCCGCGACTCGGTGTACACCACCTACGGGCTGGAGCTGGCCAACTGGCGGGCCCACAGGCAGCTGTCGGAGGACCTGCAGCTCGAGCTGTTCTCCCGCGAGCACATCAGGCTGTCCTCCCGTATCGACGCCTACTACTCGGTACTGCAGCTGTTCTCGTTGACGCTGTTCATCGGGGTGTTCGTGTGCGTGCTGTTCTTCATAGCTGCGGGTAGCGCGATCTACTTCCGGATGTTCACCGAGCTGCAGGACGATCGGTCGATGTACGCCACCCTGCGGAAGCTGGGCGTCTCGGCCCGCGAGATGGGAGCCGTGATAGGGCGCCAGCTGCTGGTGATGTTCTTCGTGCCGTTCCTGGTAGCCACCGCCCATACCTTGGTGGCGATGAAGGCGCTCGCCAACACCCTGAGTTCGAACATCTGGCCGTACGCCCTGACGGTGATAGCCCTGTTCCTCCTGGTGCAGGCGGCCTACTACCTTGCCGCCAGGCGCGCCTACATGCACGAGGTGCTCCGAGCCACCAGGTAGACTCACACACATCCCTCCGCGGGGCCGGGGGTTGCGGATCACCGCCCTCCGGCCCTACAATCTGCTATGATGCGCTGGCAACCCCGGAGGTACGATGACAAGCTGGGATTCGTCTCGGCGCTGGCGGCCGACCTGATCGAGCTGCTCGCCCCGGCCCCCGGCGAGCGGGTGCTCGACGTGGGCTGTGGCACGGGAGACCTCGCCCACCGTATAGCCCAGCGCGGCGCCGAGGTGGTCGGGATAGACATCTCCCCGGAGATGGTCGCGATGGCTCGGAGCAAGTACCCACACATCCGGTTCGAGGTCGCCGACGCCCAGGACTACCGCTCTGACGGCAGCTTCGATGCCGTGTTCTCCAACGCCGCGCTGCACTGGATGAGGAAGCCGCGCCAGGTGCTGGAGTCCGTGAGATCGGCGCTGCGCCCCGGGGGTAGGTTCGTGGCGGAGTTCGGCGGCAAGGGCAACGTCCACTCGATCTCGCGAGCTCTCGAGGTGGTGTTGGCCCGCAGGGGTGTGGACGCCCACGAGCGCAACCCATGGTACTACCCCTCCCTCGGGGAGTACGCCACGTTGCTGGAGGCAGCCGGCTTCCAGGTGGTCTACGCCAGCCACTTCGACCGCCCCACGCCCCTGCCGGACGGTGACCTGGGGCTGGACCACTGGCTGGAAACCTTCGCCCAGCCCTTCCTGCTGGGGCTCCCCCCTGGCGAGGTCGCCCAGGTCAAGGCGGAGATCAAAGACCTCCTCCGGCCCGAGCTGTTCCGGGACGGCACCTGGGTAGCGGACTACCGGCGCCTGCGTGTGGCCGCCGTGCTGGCAGGCTAGACGGGCAGCGGCAGCATTCACCCTCTGCAGGCGCACGTCGCGCGTGGCCCAGTCGCCCAGGTATCTGAGCCGTCCGGCAAGCCCGACCCACAGCGCTTGACTCCAGGCGCGGAAAAGTGTATAGAATATAGACTCTCAATGTATGGTATCAGCGAAATTTTTGCCAGAGACAAAGATATATTAACCCATCAATCTGGAATCCGAGGAGGTGGTGGATGGCCGGAGGTGGAGCCCTCCTGGGGTACATCATCAGGAGGCTGCTGTGGGGCGTGCTGACGCTGTGGTTGACCGTGACCCTCACGTTCTTCGCGCTGGGGATCACCTTCAGGCTGGCTAGCGGCAGCTCGCTGCTCGAGGTGCTGAGGGGGCAGGTGCCCTCGGTGGGCCCCTCGCAGGGAGGTCCCGCCTACGAGCTGCAGGGGTCTCCTCTCAGGCAATACGTAGCTTTCCTGTGGGGCACGGTCCGCCTGGACTGGGGCGATTCGGTCTCGCAGGGGGCGCCGGTGCGACAGGTCCTGCTGGAGCGCTTCCCGGTCACCGGCAAGATAGGGCTGATCTCCTTCGCCCTGGCGGTGATGCTCGGGGTGCCGCTGGGGATCTACGCCGCGGTCCGCGGAGGCGTGGTGGACTTCGCGATCTCGTGGACCTCGGCCTTCGTCTACAGCTTCCCGTCGCCGGTGTTGATGACGCTGCTGCTGGCCCTGTCCGTCTACACGGTAGGCATCTTCCCGGTGGGGATGGCCGGGGCGGACTGGAGGGGGTACCTCCTGCCGTGCCTGGTGCTGGGGCTGGGCGCTGGCGGGTACATCGCGCGGATCACCCGGGCCTCGGTGGCCGACGAGCTCCACCGAGACTACGTGCGCACCGCCCGTGCCAAGGGGCTGCACAAGCTCCTGATCTATCGCAGGCACGTGCTGAGGAACGCCCTGGGGCCCGTGCTAGCTGCGCTCGGCCCGACGCTCGGCCTGCTGCTCGCTGGATCGTTCCCGGTGGAGTACGCCTACGAGATCTACGGTACCGGCAGGCTGTTGCTGGACGGCTTCGCGCAGCAGGACTTTCCCCTCATCCTCGGAGGCGTGACGCTGTACACAGTGCTGGTGCTAGGCTCCAACCTGCTGGGGGAGGTTGTGGCCAGCCTGATCGATCCCAGACTGAGAGCTGGAGGTTAGCCGTTGGCTGGCAGCTCGACCCTTGAGGCCCTCGAGCAGCAGTCCCTGCCCTCGACCTCGAGGCGGAGATGGTACCTGCAGGACCTCAGAGACCCGTCGTTCCTGATCGGCCTGGTCATCCTGTTGACCCTGGGAGCGGTGGGCGCGCTGGCCCCCAGGATCGCGCCCTACGACCCGCCCCGCACGAGCGACGGCGTGTACTTCCTCAACCTGCTGGCGCCGGTGCACGCCCCACCTTTCTGGGCCGCACCGGACGAGGTGGACCTCCAGCAGGTAAGCATCGATAACCCGCCGCCCACCCCGTACGATCCCCGCTTCCCGCTGGGCACCGACAGCGAGCGGCGGGACATGTTGAGCCTGCTGGTCTACGGCACCAGGTACAGCCTGGCCATAGGCCTGCTCGCGGTGCTCCTGATCTGGGCTGTGGGCGTGGCGCTGGGAGTCCTAGCAGGGTGGCGGCGGGGGAAGCTGGAGAACCTCGTGCTGTGGCTGGCCGACACCGCCGAGTCGATCCCGTCCTTCCTGGCCTGCGCGTTGTTCGCGGCCATGGTGTCGGAGTGGGTGGGGAGGCTGCTGGCGGACCTTGGGCTGTACATGGAGGCGATACCGGTGGTAGCGCTGTCCCTGGCCTGCGTGGGTTGGGCGTCCGTCGCGCGCCTGGTCAGGGTACAGGTCATCGCCACCAGCGGGAGCGAGTGGGTGGAGGCGGCTCGGGCGCTGGGCGTGCCGAGCCGCAGGCTCATCCTCCGTCACGTGCTGCCGTTCGTGCTGGGGCCCGCGCTCGTGGTGGCCAGCGCCCAGTTCCCGACGATCCTCATCATAGACGGCCTGCTGGGCGCGGTCGGCATAGGGCGCAGGCCCCCATCCATCACCCTGGGGCACATGATCTTCCAAGAGTTCCCCTCCACGGTGGCCGCGCCCATATTCATCCTCATGCCCACAGCCGTCTTGATAGCGATCTCGCTGGCAGCGACAGCCCTCGCCAACGGCGTCCAGCGCCTGCTATCTCCCGAGCGCCGATGAGCCCGTTCCTTGCCTAAACTTATAAACAGTATTAGAATTTACTTAGTCTAATATTTAGGCAATACTAAATAAATGGAGGTCGGTATGGCCGTGGAGCTGGAGAGGCGGGCGCCAAAGCCCGAGGCGCAGAGGCTGCTGGAGCTCATCAGGAGCAGGCGCAGCGTGGGCAAGGTCGCGCAGGACCCGCCCCCGAGGGAGCTCATCGAGCAGGTGCTGGAGGCCGCGGTCACCGCCCCCAACCACCACCTCACACAACCGTGGCGGTTCTTCGTCATCGCGGGCAGCGCCCGGGAGAGGCTCGGAGAGGCCATGGCCGCGGCCGAGAGCCGAGCGCATCCCGACTCCCCGCAGGCCGCGCTCGACAGGGTGCGCGCCAAGCCGCTGCGGGCCCCCGTGATCATAGCCGTGGCGGTGCAGCCCAGCGACGACCCTCGGGCGCTGGAGATAGAGGAAGTGGAGGCCGGGGCGGCGGCCGTGCAGAACATGTTGCTGGCCGCGCACGCGTTGGGGCTGGCCGCCATGTGGCGCACGGGAGACGCCGCCTACGCCGACGAGGTGAAGGCCTTCCTGGGCCTGGACACGAGCGCCCACATCATAGGGTTCATCTATCTGGGGTACGCAGCGATCACCCCGCCGGACCCTCCCCGCCGCGCCGCCGCCGAGCTCACGCAGTGGCTCGGGTGGGGCGAAAAGGCTTAGAGGTGTTGACCTTTGGGCGCGCATGCCCTATCCTTAGGCAGCTTCCGGGAGCACGGAGAGCAGGATATTTATAGGAGGTATGGAGCATGCACGTCCGAGGTTTTCTCCGCGTCCTGTGTGCGGCCGCGATATCCCTCTTGGCCTTCTCGAGGGCCGGGGCAGCACAGCCCTTAGGATGGGCACACCCCTACGTCATGGTCGTCAACCACGCCAACGGCAGAGCCTACAGGGCATGGAACAACAAGCGACCTGGCAGGTACGCCACCAACAGCCCTACAGGACTGTCCCCATCGGTCATCAAATCGGTCTACAACTTTCCCACCAGCCCAACCGCGGGCGCAGGCAAGACTATCGCGATAGTCGACGCCTACGACGACCCCACCGCAGAGCAGGACCTGAACGTGTTCAGCTCGCAGTACGGTCTACCGCCGTGCACCACCGCCAACGGCTGCTTCAAGAAGGTGGATCAGACCGGCGGCACCCACTACCCCAGGAAGAACGCCGGCTGGGCTTTGGAGATCTCGCTCGACATCCAGTGGGCTCACGCCCTAGCTCCCGGCGCCAGGATCCTGCTGGTGGAGGCCAACTCCAACCGCTTTGCGGACCTCTTGGCAGCCGAGGACTACGCCAAGGCCCACGCCCAGTACGTATCCAACTCCTGGGGAGGCAGCGAGTTCAGCGGGGAGAGCGCCTACGACTACCACTTCTCGCAGCCCGGAGTCAGCTTCTTCGTGTCCTCCGGCGACAACGGGGCCCCCGCCGAGTACCCATCATCCTCCCCGAACGTGATCTCCGTGGGCGGCACCAGCCTGCACTTCGACAGCAGCGGCAACTTCCTGGGGGAGACTGGCTGGTCGGGCAGCGGTGGCGGCTGCAGCCAGTACGAGGCCGCGACCTCGGCGCAGCGCAGCTTCGGGGAGTACCCCCAGGTGAACTGCCGCGGCCAGAGGGCCACGCCGGACGTCGCGCTCGATGCCGATCCAGCCTCGGGGGTCTCCGTGTACGACAGCACCCGGTACCAGGGGCAGTCGGGGTGGTTCACGGTGGGCGGCACGAGCGCATCGGCGCCGATGTGGGCCGCCATCTCCGCGGACAGCGGCACCGTGGTGGACTCCGCCCACGTGTACTCCGAGCCCTCCAGCCAGTTCCGCGACATCACGAGCGGCAACAACGGGTTCCCCTGCCTCGTGGGCTACGACCTGGTCACCGGCAGGGGCAGCGCGCTGGGCGCGCCCTGACGGCCCCCCTGGCATGGGCGGATGGAATGTGCTAGTATTTGTTGGACTAATCTCACGCACGTGTGGAGGTGCTAAGCTTCATGTCTGATTCGGACAGTAGTCCCCGTACTAAGCGGCCCTACCACACGGCGCGCTCGGGCCCTGACCTGTAGCTGAGTCTCTCACCTCGCAGGCGTTGACCGGCCCCGCGTCGTGTGGCGCGGGGCTTTTTGGTGCCACAAGAGAATAACGCCCATGGAGGTGAGAGATGGAGACCCAGCTTTTTGATGTACAGGCACTGCGTGCCCACCTGCACGACGCGATAGCTGCGCGCGATCGCGAGCACACCCACGTCGTCCTCGCGCAGCTGCCTCCGGAGGAGGTGGCGCAGCTGCTGGAGGAGCTGCCCTCGGAGGAGCTGGCGCAGCTGCTGCAGCTCATCAGCGACGAGGAGATAGCCCAGCTGCTGGAGAAGATGGACGCGGCCACCGCCGCCCACATCGTCCGCAAGCTCTCCTACGCCCGCGCCGCCGACGTCCTCGAGGAGATGGCCCCAGATAACGCCACCGACATCGCGGGGGAGCTCGACCCCCAGGAGGCCGAGGCCATCCTCGTGGAGATGCAGCCGGCGGAGGCCGACGACATCCGCGACCTGCTCGCTTACCCCCCGGACACCGCGGGCGGAAGGATGACTCCCGAATTCGTCGCCATATCCCCCGACCTCACGGTCGACGAGGCGCTGGTGGCCCTCCGCAAGGTGGCCTCCGAGGCCGAGACGATCTACTACGTCTACGTGGTGGACGACCACGACCGCCTGATAGGGGTGCTCAACCTGCGCGACCTGGTGGTATCGCCCCCGGGCAGGTCGGTGGGGGAGATCATGATCCGTGAGCCCATAAAGGTCAGGGCCTCCGAGGACCAGGAGACGGCGGCGAGGCTGCTGGGCGAGTACAACCTGCTGGCCATACCCGTGGTGGACGACGACGACCGGCTCCTGGGCATCATCACGGTGGACGATGCGGCGGACATCTTGGAGCAGGAGTTCAGCGAGGACTACCTGAAGATGGCCGGGACCGACGCCGAGGCCATGGAGAGGCGCACCCCCGCCCAGGTGGCGATGATCCGCCTGCCGTGGCTGCTCGGCACCATGACGATCGAGCTCCTTGCGGGGTTGGTGATCTCCCGCTTCGACCACGTGCTCCAGCAGGTGATACTGCTGGCCTCCTTCATGCCCGTGATATCTGCCGTCTCCGGGAACGTGGGGCTCCAGGCCGCGGCAATAGTCGTGCGCGGGTTGGACACGGGGCACGTCAGCCTGAGGAACTGGGGGCGACAGGTGTTCAAGGAGCTGTCGGCCTCCCTGCTCATGGCCATCAGCTGCGGCCTCGTGCTGGGCACCATCGGGGCGATATGGTCCCGCCACCTGCCGTTCGGGATAGTGATCGGGGGGGCGATGATCTGCTCCATGCTCACCGCGGGCTTCATGGGCACCATGATGCCGATGATCTCCAAGAGATTGGGATTCGACCCAGCCACCACCGCCGGCCCCTTTGAGACCGCCTTCCAGGACGTCATAGGTTTCGGGGTGTTTCTCTGGCTGGCCTCCATGCTCATCCACTGGCTCAGCTGAGACCTTGGCACGGAGGCTGCTATGGAGCACTCAGCACAGCTTGGAGGGAAGAAGCACCTATGGAACCACCTGAGGACGAGATCGAGGAGCGCCGTGTGGTACGGCGCAGGTACGTGGGCGGCGATCCGGTTACGTCGATCATCATGCTGATCGTGCTGATCATCATCGTGCTCCTGCTGCTGGACATCCTGGGGGTGATCAACGTGATCCCGGGTGTAGGCCCCGGCGGAGGGGGCAACCCAATGCCTGCCAGCACGCCAGCGGTGGGAGGCTGGCGCCCCTAGCACCGATCCCCCGCATACAGCCGGCTCATCCCCGACACGGCCTGGGCGACGCGTGCCCTGAGCTCCAACGGCTCGACCACTTCGCAGGCCTCTCCCAGGCCCAGCACGTAGCACTGCGCCTCCTCTGGGGTCTCCATTACCACCCAGCAGGTAACCCAACCGTCCTCGTGAACCTCCTCGCGCTCGAACGCGGCGTAGCGCCACAGAGCCTTGGCTAACCCCAGCGCCTCGGCCCTGATCCGCAGCAGGGTAAGATAGCGAGGGAGGCTCTCCTGGAACCTCTCCTGGGAGTCGCGCCAGTACCTAGCTAGGTCGAAGCCCGCGGGACGATCGAAGTGCTGGCCGAGCTCCACGCCCGCCATGCGGGAGACCCTGTAGGTCCTGACCTCCCCCTCCACGGCGCCCACCAGGTACCATGAGCCTCCCTTGACCACGAGCCCCAGGGGCTGCACCCACCGCTCGACCTCCTGGCCGTCCGCCCGGCGGTACCGCAGGCGCGTGGAGCGCTCCTCCCCACACGGCCCTGTAGAGGGTCGGCAGCAGGTCCACAGCCTCCTCGCGCGGGCGCCAACCCACGGGGTCGACGTACAGGCGCTCGCGCACCCCTGTCCAAACTCTCTCTGTGTTGGGGCTGAAGAGCTAGCGCCAGCTTGCCGTAGGCCGCCTCCAGCTTGCTGCCCAGGCCCAGGTCCGATAGCAGCTTAGGGCTGTGCCCCAGGAGCAGCACCTCCAGCTCCTCGGGGCCTATGCCTGGGACGTCCAGCTCGTACCCCGGCAGGAGGGCCCAGCCTCCCCCAGCCCCACGCTGGGCGTAGATCGGCACGCCCGCCATCCCCAGCGCCTCCATGTCCCGGTGTATGGTCCTCTCGGAGACCTCCAGCTTCTCCGCCAGCTCCCTGGCGGTCACCCTGCCACGTTGCCGCAGGATCAATAGTATGGCCAACAACCTGTCCGCGCGCACCCCGACCTCCACACCGTAGGTAGGCAATTGTAGCAGAACCGGCACAAATATGTCGTTGGGTGTCATATTCGGCCGGGTACAATCGCTGTGGAATCGCGGTAGAGGAGGTCGTAGATTGGACAGCACGGCAAGCAACATACTAAGCCCCAGGGCCAGCAGGCCCTACATCCCCGGCTACGGAGTACCCGACTCGGAGGAGGGCATGCTCCCCTGGGAGCACGTGACCAGCAAGCTCGCGGGTGCCAAGAACTACTGGATATGCACGGCCACTAGGGACGGTGTGCCCCACTGCACGCCCATCTGGGGCGCCTACCTGGAGGGCGTACTGTACCTGGAGGGCAGCCCCCGCACCCGGCGCGGGAGGGACATAGCGCGGAACCCGCACGTGGCGGTGCACCTGGAGAGCGGGGACGACGTGGTGATCCTGGAGGGCGTCGCCGAGGAGGTGATCCCCGACAGCGACTTGGCCCAGCAGCTGGCCGCGGCCATGGGGAGCAAGTACGAGGGGTACCAACCCGAGCCCGAGCAATGGGCCGAGGGAGGCCTGTACAGGATCACGCCCAAGGTGGTGTTCGCCTGGACGCAGTTCCCCACCGACGCCACCAGGTGGACCTTCGAGTAGCTAGCGGGGCTTGCTGGCAGCCTGTATGCCGAAACCAGGCATGGTGACGAGCCTTCTGTACCTCTGGGGAGCCAGCCCGGCATCCCTCTGCCAGGTGGTGACGCTCTCCAGGGGCCAAGCGCCCGAGAGGCTGGTGGACGCAAAGTAGAGGTCCGCCAGCGCCTCAAGCTGCCCCCTCCTGGCACCGGTGCCGAAGGTGTCCACCACCGCTAGATAGCCTCCAGGCCGTAGGGCACGGGCGATCCGGAGGCAGAGGTCCCGATTGGTGGGCTCATCGAAGTGGTGGATGAGGTTGGCTACCAGCACCAGGTCGTACAACCCCTCCCCGAGGTCCTGGTGGCGGGCATCGCCTACCAGGTGCACCACCCTGTCCCCCATGCCCTCCTGCGCCAGCAGGGGCCTCGAGGCCTCCACCGCCTCCGGCAGATCGAGCACCTCGGCGCGCAACCCCAGATAGCGCCTGCAGAGCGCGACCGACAGCAGCCCATGGGCCCCACCCACGTCGAGCATGCGGCGGGGATGCTTGGGCACGGGCACCTTGCGAGCCACCTCAGGGGCTGACAGCCTGGCCAGCGAGCGCATGCCCCTCTGGTAGAGCTCCCAGCCCTCGGGCGTCATCTCCTCGTGCATCCGCACGGGCTCGCCCGTGCGCACGTAATCCTCAGCACGCTCTATGTACTCCCACTCCAGGTACCTGAACAGCATGCTGTCGTGGAGCGACACGGGGCTGTCCCTCAGGAGCCACCTCCGGGAGAGGCGCGTCAGGGCGTAGAGCTCGCCGCGCCGGCGCAGGTAACCAGAGCTAGCGAGCACCTCCAGCACCCTGCGCGCGCCGTCCTCCGTCAGTCCGCAGGCCCGGGCGACCTCGGCCGCGGGCAGGGGTCCCTTTGCCAGGGCCTCGAAGATCCCCAGCCTGGTGGCGCCCATGAGCACCCTGCCGAGCCCCACGGCATGCAGGGTCTGCAGGAACGGTACGGGCACCAGGCCCAGGTGCAGCGCTAGCCATTCCAACAAGTTGTCCGCCAGCACACCCAGCCTCAACGGTCCTCCCCCAAAGCTTTCCGAGATTGTACACCATAGCGGCGCTCGACGTCGCCACCGGTGGGCCGAGGCTGCTGATGGCACCGGTGCTATAATTGAGGCTACCTTCGGCAGGGGCAACACCTGCACGCACTCAGACAGGAGGAGCATCATGAGCAGAGAGGTTCTGAGAACGATCATCGAGCTGGCAACCGCCGCCTTTGGACTGGTCGCGGCGCTGGCCTGGAACGCGGCGATCCAGGCGTTGTTCGAGGCGGTCCTGCCGCAGGCGGGCGACTTGGTAGCTAAGTTCGCCTACGCCATCGTGGTGACGATCATCGCCGTGGTGGTCATCATGAGGCTCGGCAGGCTGGCGGAGCGCATGGGGTTGGGGGAGGACCGATCCTAGGCAAATTCGCCCATTAAAAGCCCCCAGGGACTTGCACTGCGGGATGATAGAGTTATAATTCGGTTAGAAGGTCCGGTCGTTAGCAGAAGGGAGGATCATTATGGCAAGACTCATCATCGCCAACCGGAGAGGACACCAGGTACTTGAGTGGGATCCCGCCACCGACACCGAGGAGGTGAAGGCCGTGATCGCTGAGGCCGAGAGGATCATCCGCGAGGCCCGCGAGCAGGGCTGCAAGGTCTCCCGCAAGGTGGGCGATCATCACGAACTATACGACGGACCGTTTGACCCCAACGTGGAGGAGTACCAGATCATAGCCCCGATCGCCGGTGGCTGATACCCCTCACAGAGGGTCGGACATGTGGGCCTTTATCAGGAGGCTTCTGGGGCTCGAAGAGCCCCAACAGGAGCTGTCGGGTGACCTTGAGCTACCTTGGCGCCGACGCTGGCACCAGACACTGAAGCGCAGCGCCGGCCCGGACTTCACTCGGCAGGACTACCGACTGGCGCGGGAGCGTGCCCGCGAGGTCGCCCGCGTCACTTTGGGTGAGGAACTCTGGCAGCAGCTCGAGAGGCAGGGGTATCTGGACGTACCCTCCAAGCGCTTTCCCGGCGTGACGTACAGGCTAAGGGTCGGCCTGCGTATAGAGGTGATATGCGCCCCGGGGGTGGAGTGCCCTTGGCCGTTCCCCTACCTGTGCATCAACCCTAAGTACCCCCTGCCCGAGCTGGAGTTCTTCGCCCACCTCTACCTCTATGTGCGCGACAGGGAGGACGAGATCATCAGGGTGGCGGCTCCCCAGCCCTGGAACCAGGTGCTCGGCCGCACCTTCTAGGGCCGAGGGAACAATACGTCTCCTGCCTCAAGTCTAATCTGCGGACAAACCTCAGGGAGGAAGGAGATGTCGCAGTTACCAGCCTTGGACGCAGTTGGTCCCGGCAGCGTGACTTGGAAGATCCACCGAGAGAGGCTCCTTATCCTGGGATGGGGCAGGGCGGTGCTCATGCAGGTGGCCCATCCCAAGATAGCCGAGGCTGTGTACGCGCACTCGTACTTCAGCCGCAGCGGCCAGGCCTACATCAAGCGGCTGAGGGGCACGATAGGCGCCATGCTCTCCATGACCTTCGACCCGCCAGAGGTGGCCCTGGCCACCATCGAGCACATCAACCAGGTGCACGAGAGGGTGCATGGCGAGATGTCCGGGCACTGCCCCCCATACGCCCCTCACACGCCCTACAGCGCGCTGGAGCCCGACCTCCTGCTCTGGGTGTACCTCACCCTGCTCGACAGCCACGTCCGCACCTACGAGATGCTCATAGCCCCCCTCACCGGGAGGGAGAAGGACGCCTACGTGCGCGAGAGCAGGCTGGGAGGGGAGCTGCTGCGCATCCCCTCCCCAGATGCTCGCCCCCCACCTGGGAGGAGGTGCGCGTCGAGGTGGATCGGAGGCTGGAGGGCTCCGAGATCACGGTGTGCGAGCACGCGCGGGAGATAGCGCGCATGCTCGCCCAGCCGCCGCTCGTGCGGCCCGCGCGCTCGCTGTTCGGGCTGTGGAAGGTGATCTCNGTGGGCATGCTGCCCGAGAAGCTGCGGGAGCAGTACGGCTTCGGCTGGGACGTGGGGCAGTCGCTGACCTACGCCGCGGCCGTCCGGGTCATCAAGACCACCTTGCCCCTGTTGCCGGATCGCGCCAGGTACTGGCAGAGGTACCTGCTGGCCTTGGAGAGGCTTGGGGCCAAGGCGGCCTAGCGCCTCCCGCAGCCCTCAGCCCAGGCCATGCCACCTCCGCCGGTGCGGGGCATCCGGGGGAGGGACCGCTCGTCCGCGCCCATGTAGAGCAGGACCGTCGACCGATAAACGACCCTCTCGCCTTGGCCGCGGCCAACCGAGTAGGCTGCCGACCAGGCCTCCTCCAGGCCATCGGTGCTGGGGGCGACCATCTGGCCCTCCTGATCCAGGCTCTCGGTCCTGCCGGACAGCAGGTCGTACTGCACCTGCTGACCATCGGGAGCGTGCCAGGCGAGCACCCTGTCCCCGATCACCAGCCGATCTGCCAAGCAGCGGTCGCCGCTCGCCCCGCGGGAGCATGTCACCTGGGTGGCCCGGCCCGAGGAGACCGCGTACAGTACGATCCGTCCAGGGGAGTCCAGGGCTCCCGCCCTGACCCAGGCCACCCTGCCTGCTGCCAGGTCCGGATGCCAATCGCGGCCAGAGCCCGATACTATCCTGCCCCTGCGCGCGGCCAGGTCGTACAGGTACACCCTGGCGGTGGCCGAGGGTTTGCCGGTGTCCCGGGCCGTGATGAGGGACCACGCCACCAGGCTGCCGTCGATCGCCACCTCGTGCACGTACCTGGGCCAGCGATAGGTGCGCAGCACCTGATCCCGACCGCTGGCGAGCTCCACCAGATGGACCTCGCTCGTTGGGGCTGTGGGGTCGCCCCGCACTATCCTGTAGACCAACCTGCCCTCGGACAGATCGAGCTGGGGCAGCGTGGTGGTGGAGTAGCCGGGCACGCGCGAGGAGGCCACCAGCCGGCGCCGACCCGACGCGAGGTCCAGGGCGTAGATCTCCGACCTGTTGGGCTCGGCCCCGGGGTAGGCTCGCGCCAGCACTGGCAGGCCAGAGTACCAACGATAGCGCAAGGGCTGTCCCTCGGCCAACCAGTACTTGGCGTACACCACCCATCGACCGTCCGTCTTCGGGGACAGCACCGGGCCTTGATCCAGGGCGTAAGCCCTCCGGCTGCGCAGGTCGTACAGCCGGAGGTGCCCATCTGGCCCCCGCAGCAGGACGTGCGCTCCGGACACGTACTCCACCCTGCCCTTGAGCGACAGCATGAGGTAGTTGCAAGTAGAGCGCCTCACCTGCGCCGGCTGGAGCCCCACGGATGGGAGGCCCTGCGGCGTCACGCCAGGCAGCCTCGCCACATTCACCGGCGGCCTGCCCCCGCAACTCTCCGCCACGGCCGGGCTCCCGCCCAGCGGCAGGAGCAGCAACGCGATCACCAGGAGCGCCCACGCCCTCATTCCCCAACCTCCATGTCATAGGAAATATACAAAAGTAATTCATATTCTACGCACGGCAGGACGCAGTGTCAACATCCCTGGATGGACGATGCCCGCGCCAAGTCCAGATACCTGGTAAGTGGCCATCATCCCGGCGACGGCGGCACGAACCGTCGAGGGAAACGCCGACGCCATGATCCCTCCCGTGTCTCTCTCTCCTATGCTCTGTGCAGATATAGCCACGACGCTTGTGGAGCGCTCAGCGGCCTAACACTCCGGTTGCAGCAGACGGCACCGCTGCTGCAACCGGTTGTCGGAGGGCCGGAGGACATCTTCAACTCACCCAGGGAGCCCGTTACTTCTTCGCCTCCAGGATCAGGTTGAACGGAGTCTCCGTCGCACGGCGGAAGCGGCTGAAACCCGCCTCAGCGAATACGTCGCGCAAACGCGCTTCTCCCGCCTGCGCTCCCAGCGCCAGCCCGACCTCCTGCGAGAGCGAACTTGGCGTGCAAATGAACGTCGAAGCAGCATAGAACAAGCGCCCGACCGGGGTTAAGTTCTCTTCGAGCCTGTCACCGGCGAACGGTTCCACCAGAAGCACCGTTCCATCCGGCGCGAGCGTCTCGTAAGCATGGCGCGCTGCACCCACGGGGTCGCCCATATCGTGGAGGCAGTCGAAGAAGCAAATGAGGTCGTAGCCACGAGCTGGGTAGTCCTTGGCGGTCTTCACCTCGAACGTGACGCGGTCGGCGACGCCGCTTTCGGCAGCACGCTCACGCGCCACATCGATCGAGGGGGTGTGGAAGTCGAATCCGAAGAAACGAGAGGCGGGGTAGGCCTCGGCCATGATGATGGTTGAGGCGCCATGCCCGCAACCAACGTCTGCCACGGTTGCTCCCGCTTCAAGCTTGGAAACGACGCCGTCGAGTGCAGGCAGCCACGCCGCGACCAGATGAGCGCGGTAGCCGGGCCTGAAGAAACGCTCAGTGCCCGTGAACATGCACGGATGGTGGTCACCCCATGATAGAGCCCCGTCGCCACGCATGGCGGCGATGATCTTGTCCTTGTCCAGGAACCAGCTTGCCAAGATGTGAGCGCCGCCCGTGACATAGACGGGTGAGTTTTCGTCTGCCAGCGCCATAGCTTGCTCCTCTGGCAGACGGAACCGCCCGTCAGCGGTCTCAACATAGCCAGCCGCGGCTTGAGCGCAGAGCCACTCCCGGACCAGCCGCGGGTTGCAGTGCGTCCGCTCCGCAAGTTCCTCCGCTGTAAGGAATCCGCTGCCGGCCATTGCCCGGTACAGTCCTAACTCGTCACCGACGAGCACGCTAGCCCACATCGCCCCACCGCCCATGTCGGTTACCAGTTGACCCATGAACGCATTCAGCTTGGCTTCGTCCATCATCATCCTCCTTTTGAATCGGACGATTTGAATCGTCTATCTTGCGATGCTGACACTCGCGACGAATTACTGCTCACCTTGTGCCGATTTGTTATCCTCTTTTCGTGCCGGCACAACCTGCGGTTGTCGCGTTCATGGGTGCCGTGCTCCACTTTCCAGGCCCGAATCCATACGGACGCGCTGAAGAGCCACATCGAACACCGGACCACCCCCCTTGTTCACGACATGCAACTGGAGTTCATTCGGTGCGATCAGCCGCACTTCCAAGAGTTCGCGCGTATCTTCCACACGCAGGTTGTCATCGAACCAGCCGCCGACCATGTGATGCACCTCGCCAGCATTGCACACCGTCCCGGCGTGGATCTGCTGATCGGCGTCATCGTAGCCGAACTGCTCCACATCGACGAAGTGCTCCATTCCGGGAATGCCGGCGATCTCCGCCTGCGCACGCACACCGTAGCCCGCCGCGATGGACTCGAAGCTCCAGCGGACGGTGATGGGAAACTGTTCCCCGGCGATCGCCACGGTGCCGGTGCCTTTCCACTCGCCAACCAGGTCTTGCAGGCGCTTGCGGGGTGGTGACGTCATGTCTTTCATAGTGCTTTTCCTCCTTTCACTGTGTTTCTCCTCAGAGTGCGCCAGAACACGTTCGACACGAACAGACCGTCAGGTTGTCATCGGACCAGCCGCCGACCAGCTTATCCGCCTCGCCAACATGGAGCAGCCTCGATCGGCAGCTTCAGAGGCTCCCGGCTGCGAACCCGTTGTGCGCGGTCACGGCCGGAGCAGTCGCACCACCCGCCGGTGTTCTTCCTCGCGTGCTTGGTCCCAATCGCCGGTGCAGTAGACGGAGAGTTCGGTGATGCCCTCTTCGCCGATGTCGGCGCGCGCGATCTCGCGGGAGTACCAGTCGCGGCCACCCGCATGCCAACGCTCCTCGAACTCGAGCACGAAGCCGCTGCTGGTCTCGTCAAAGCGTGAGCGGACTACACGGCCCGGGCCCGGATGCCCCTGGCGGCGGAGCGCGACCACCTCATCCCGCCCTTCGGCCTGGAGCCGTCAGAGCGGCAAGGTGAAGTCACAGAACACGTGTGGGGCGAACAGACCTTCAGGGGGCTCTCCGGTCTCTAGGAAAGCGATGAAATCTCGGGCAAGCTTCCATGCGCGCGAATCAGGGGTTACCGAGCTCACGTCGCCGCCTTGAGGTTGCGAGCGCTGAGCTGGCTGTTTGGATGGCTCTGACATTGCGGACTCCTTTAGCACCGAGCCCTGCCATTACACCTAATTAATAGATCTAAGATATCACGCCTGATACCACTTGTCAAGCATTGATGGTCAATAGAAACGCTCCTCCCGCCCCGGACCCGACCGCGTGGGGCTCGCCCGCGCGCAGTGCCACCAACTCCCCCTCCGCAAGCTGCCAGGCGGCCTCCTCCCCCCGCACCGTGACGTCCCCCTCCAGGACGTGGATCGTGATGTCCCCGGGCGCCACGTGGCGGGGGATGACTCCCCCGGGCGACAGCACGACGAGCACCAGCCGCATGCCGCCCTGCCTGTGGATCACCTCCATCACGTAGCCCTTCTCCTCCAGGTCGCGATGGGACCTCAGCGTGCGCGCCTGCTCCCTCAGGTTGAAGCACCTCATAGCTATGCCTCCTTATTCGACTCTACGGTAATCCCCTGACCAGCAGCACGGCCACGGCCAGCACAGCCAGCGCCACGAGACCCATCGCCTGGGCGGCGATCGACGAGAGGCGCCTGTAGCGGGCCGCCCGGTCCACGGCCTCCCCGGAAGCGTCCTTGCGGCGCATCGTCCGTCCCGCGGCCACCAGCAGCAGGTCGTGCGCCAGCGACAGCGCGATCATCGCGCCCACCAGCAGCACCTTAGCCACGAACAGCCTGCCCCAGCTGCTCTCCCAGAGCTCGCCGGTGAGTAGCAGGCGAGGCACGCCCCGCAGGTAGGCTATGGCCAGGCCGGTCGCTACTCCCAGGGCGAGTGCCGCCCACCCCACCACCCGGAACCTGCGCCCAGCGGCGGTGATCACCTCCGCGCGCTGGGGCATCCCCCTGGTCGCTGGCATCAGCACCAGGGGGATGAACACCACCCCTCCTATCCACACCACGGCCGCGAGGATGTGCACGAACACCAGCAGCTGGTACACACAGCCCCCCTACCGCGTGCGCGTGATTAGCACCCGCCAGAGCTCGGGCCCCTGCTCGAGGTACTCCCAATCGAACAGCCCCTGCTTCTCGGCCATGAGCTGGTAGTACAGCGGCTTGGGGTCGTGATCCACCATGATCAGCAGCCGCTGCCCGGCAGTCAGACTGTCGAGCGTCTCGAATATCAGCCTGTGCCTGTCGCGGGGCTCGATCTCCCGCACGTCGATGATCATCTCGGGCGCCAGATCCTTCTCCAGACTCATCTCCATTACCTCCTACGTAACATACTTCTGCCGTCTCCCAGCGGGGCCACCCGCCGGAGCGCATGGCTCCCTATCGAGGCCGCGTTGATCAGGAAGCAGTCCACACCCAGCATCATCAGCAGGCCAGGCAGCCACATAGCCGACCAGCCCCCCGCCACGACCACGCTGGCCCCTAGCAACCCCAGGGTCCAGGCGACCCAGCCCGCCACCCCCAGCCTCACGTCGTACATCTCCTCCAGGCGAGGGACCCTGCCGCGGCCGGCGAAGGGCGCGTAGCGGTGGAGCCACACCAGGAAGGTGAGGATCTTGTAGAGGAAGCCCTGGATGGCCGTCTCAGCCATGCCGAAGAGCGCCAGCCACGCCGCCAGCGTCCAGAGCGCGAGGGCGTCCGCGGGCCGGGCGATCCCGTAGAGCAGCGCCGATGCCGCGCCCACCTCGCAGACGGCGGCGGTGAGGGCAAAGGGGATGTGGATGTCGAACCTGCGGCGCCGGCGCCCCCTGTAGAGCCACAGCAGGTGAGCCAGAAACAGCAGCGACCCCAGCAGCAGCAGGAGCGCCCCCACACCCCCCACCGGGCGGGACCCCAGCAGGGCCGCCGACGCCACGGTCCAGGTCCCGACCTCCACCAGCACGAGCTCCGCCCACACCAGGCGCGGGACGATGCGGTCCTCCGACAAGGTGAACATGCCCACCAGCCGATAGGCCACGCCCATGAACATCAGGGCCACCCAGCCCGCCAGCATCACCGTGGCGTGGGCCGCGAGCGTCCGCAGGGTCATCGGCCCCAGGAAGCCCTCCCCCTTGTTCAGGGCCAGGGTGAGCCCCAGCAGGTAGCCCAGGCCGCAGTTGACCGCCGCCAGCAGGATGTGCCACACCACGCCGTCCCGCCTGCTCGCCCGCAGGAAGGTGCCCACGATCACCCACACGTACGTCAGGACGGCCAGGCCGAGCAGCACGGCACCCGCTGCCAGCAGGGGCTCCTCGATCGTGGCCAGCCCCGTCGCCAGCAGCAGCGCCCCCGGCAGGTAGGTCCAGAACGAGAGCAACGCCGCCCGCTGGGCGGCCAAGGGACGGCCGAGCACCACGGGCACCAGCTGGAAGTTGGCCCCTAGGATCACCGCCCCCACCACCCCCAAGGTGTTGAGGTGGACGAAGGCCAGCACGTCCGGCGAGTAGAAGCCAGAGCCACCCAGCGCCGGCAGGAACGGCAGGAGGCTCCCGCTCAGCAGCAGCACGACGATGCCCAGGGCCATGTACCTGCCGGGCAAGCGCAGGGGAGGAGCCTGCGAAGTGGAGATGGGGCCTATCATGCCTCACCGCCCGCGGGCTTGTGGATCAGTATCTCCACCTGGCCGGACTCGAGCTCGCGCGTCCTGTGGGGGTAGCCGAGCTCGTCCAGCCTGGGGTAGAGGAACATGGGACGCCGGTGGTGGTGCACCCGCAGGGTGCTGCCGGGGGGCAGCTCCTCCAGGGCCCGCAGGATCTTCACCATGGGCTCCGGGGGCACCAGCTCGCTCACGTCGATGTTCACCACCGCATCCACCTCGTCCCAGTCGGGCTCCCAGGGCCTCTCGAGGGCTGAGGCTCCTGGCCTGCTGGCCCTGTAGAACAGCACCTCCCAGCGGTCCTCGGCCACCCTACGGGTCCAGTGGTCGAACCCCTTGGGGGCGAGCGCCTCGTACAGCGGCACCGGCTCGAAGTTAGCTATGAGCCTGAAGGCAGCCCCCACCTCTATTCTGGAGGCCAGCTGCATGATGCGGCTGAAGGGCTCCCCTCCCGCCTGCAGTATCGGGCGGACGTCCAGCTCCTCGACCTGCCTCCCCTCCAGCTCCGACACCCAGGGGGGAGGGGGCAAGGACTGCGCCTCACCCCCTCCGCCAGGATGGGAGGAGGGCGACCGGGGGAAGTCGCCTGGGGTAAGTCCAGTGGATGCGTTGAGACGACGCACCAGGTCGTCGGGGTCCATGCCCGCTATCCGGGCGGCCTGCTCCACCGTCACCAGGCGGGCCTGCACCTTGCGCAGCACGGGGTTGCGCAGCTTCTCAAAGGCGGGGCTCAGCCCCACCAGCACCTCCAGCAGGTCGGGATACCGCCCCAGCACCTGGCTGATCTTCCAGTCCTTGCCTATCAGGTCCATAGCCCCAGCTCCCTCCTGCCGGCCTCGGTGATCCTCTCAGGCGACCAGGGCGGATCCCACACCAGCTCGACCTCCACCTTCTCGGCATCGGGCATGATGTACCTCACAGCCTCGTCCACCGCCGAGCTGATGGAGTCGTGGAGGGGGCAGCCGGGCACCGTGAGCGTCATGCGCACGTGCACCGATCTGCCCTCCACGCGCACGCCGTAGATCAACCCCAAGTCCACCACGTTGACGCCCAGCTCGGGGTCGTACACGCACCTCAGCGCCTCGATCACGTCGTCCTCGGACACGGGTAGAGACAGGCTCTCCATGCGATCAGCTCTCCTTCAGCTGGAAGTACTCGGCGTTGATGCGGATGAAGTCCTGCCACTGCTCGGGCACGCTATCCTCCGGGTAGATGGCGCTGACCGGGCACTCGGGCTCGCAAGCCCCGCAGTCGATGCACTCGTCGGGGTTAATGTAGTACTGAGGGGCGTCATCGTCGGTGTAGATGCAGTCCACCGGGCAGACCTCCACGCAGGAGGCATCCTTGACCCCTATGCAGGGGGCGGTGATCACGTAGGGCATCTGCTTTCTCCTTTCTAGCAACCGGTCTCTGCATAAGTGTAGCTGGGGAAAGATCAAGCTTCTTTGCTCTAGCGCAAATTACCGGGCAAATTGGGGGAAACCACCCCAAAGGGTGGGGGTGGGCGGCGACCTCGTACGCATGGTCAGGTTCAGAACTATCCCCGCAGACGATCAGAACCACCCCTGCGACCGTGTCGGGGAGGGCGTCCCCCAACCTATCCTAAGGACAGAGATCTGGAGAAAGGAGGCGTGAAGCATGATTAACGCCATCAGCAAGAAGACATGGACTTGGATAAGTATATTAGTGGTATTAGCCCTGGTGCTCGCAGCCTGCGGCGCATCCTACGGTACACCTGTGCCGCAGGTCACAGGCTACAACGAGCAGACGGGTGCACCCCCGACGCCGACGCCCACGGTGGCCCCCTCGCCGTCGCCCTCACCCTCGCCCTCTCCCACCCAGGCAGCCGGGACCCAGATGGATCACGGTATGGCCATGGGCGGGCAGGGCTCAGCTGGCCAGAACGTAGCTGACCTTCAGCGGCTGCCGCTGCCCAAGGTAGCGCCTCCGGTCGGCAACCGTCCTCCTAAGCTGGTGAAGGTGTACCTGGAGACCAAGGAGGTTCGGGCGCTCATAGACGATAACGTGCCCTACACCTTCTGGACCTTCAACGGCACCGTCCCCGGCCCGATGATCAGGGTGCGAGTAGGCGACACCGTGGAGATAACCCTGAAGAACTCCATGGACAGCAAGATGTACCACAGCATCGACCTGCATGCGGTCAACGGTCCCGGTGGAGGGGCAACGGTCACCCAGGTAGGTCCCGGTCAGACCGCGGTGTTCAGGTTCAAGGCCCTCAACCCTGGCGTGTACGTGTACCACTGCGCGACGCCCCCGGTCCCCGAGCACATAGCCAATGGCATGTACGGGCTGATCGTCGTGGAGCCCGCTGGCGGGCTGCCCAAGGTCGACAGGGAGTTCTACGTGATGCAGGGCGACTTCTACGTCGACAACGGCCAGTTCTCGCTCCAGAAGATGCTCGACGAGAACCCCACCTACGTGGTGTTCAACGGCTCGGTGGGATCCCTCGATGGCGACAGGGCCCTGCAGGCCAAGGTGGGTGACAGAGTAAGGATCTTCTTCGGTGACGGTGGTCCCAACTTGGTATCCAGCTTCCATGTGATCGGCGAGATCTTTGACAGGGTAGCTTTGGAAGGAGGTTCTGAGTGGTCATCCAACATCCAGACCACGTTGGTACCTGCTGGCGGTGCGACCATAGCAGAGTTCAAGGTGAACGAGCCTGGCGACTACAAGCTGGTCGACCACAGCATCGGCAGGATGATGAAGGGGGCTGTCGGCACGATCCACGTCGAGGGCAAGAGCAACCCATCGATCTACAGGTCCATCAAGAACCCCAATCCAGCGATGACTGGCGGGCACGGAGGCGGCCAGAGCTCCCATGAGGAGGGCAGCAAGCAGGGCTCTACCGATCAGAACGCAGCGATCACCAGCATCACGGTGAGGGCATCCGAGTTCAAATTCGAGCCCTCGACCATCAAGGTGCAGGCAGGCAAGACCACCAGGCTGACGTTCATCAACGACGGCGTGGTCGAGCATGACCTGGAGGTGAGGGGGCTGAAGGCCGAGGAGGTCAGGATCGTCAAGCAGTCAGCGGGGCTGACACCGGAGATGGCCAGCCACCTGAAGGAGAAGACCTCCCAGGGCACGATCCATGTGGCAGCAGCTCCCAAGCAGCAGACCACGATAGAGTTCAAGGCCTCCCAAGAGGGCACCTACCAGGTAGCCTGCACGGTACCGGGCCACGAACAGGCTGGCATGCGCGGCGAGCTAGTGGTCTCCAAGTAGAGCGGACGGCAGGGGCTGATAGCTCTCAGCCCCTGCCTATTCTTTTTCTTTACAGGAGGTGTAAGATGTTGACCCCGCGACAAGCCCCAGACCAGCCCGCGCAGCCCCAGGGGCGGGACTGCCCTCTCCAGAGCGAGTGGACCAGGTACCTCCTGAGGGTGGACACGCGCAACCAGCTGCGGGCCCTCAGGATGGAGCAGGGCCCCGCCGCCCGGAGCGATGGGAGGCCCCTCTGGTACAGGGATCGCCCCACGAGCTATCATAGGGGGTGATGCGCGCCCCTGATAGGACCGACCAGCAAGAGCTCATATGTGTCGGCCTGATGTCCGGCACGTCGGTGGATGGGGTGGACGTCGCGGTGGTGGCGATAGCGGGAGCCCCACCGAGCCTGCGCGTCCGCCTCCTGCACTTCGAGACCCTGCCCTACGACGAGGAGATCCGCCAGAGGATCTTCCGCCTCTTCGAGCCCACGGCGACCATCCCGGAGCTCGCCGACATGCACTTCGTGCTGGGGCACGCCTTCGCCGACGCGGTACTCACCGTCCTCGGGCGAGCAGGTATAGAGCCGTCCCAGGTAGCGTGCATCAGCTCCCACGGCCAGACGGTGTACCACCACCCGGAGCCCACCACCATCGGGCCCTACCGGATCACCTCCACCCTGCAGATCGGCGAGCCAGCGGTCATCGCCGAGAGGACCGGCATACCCGTCATCTCCGACTTCCGCCCGCGCGACATGGCGGCGGGAGGGCAGGGAGCGCCCCTCGTGCCCTTCGTGGACCTCCTGCTCTTCTCCCATCCCCACAAGGGCAGGATCGCCGCCAACATCGGGGGCATCGCCAACCTCACGGTCCTGCCGGCCGGCTGCTCCCCCGAGCAGGTGGTGGCCTTCGACACAGGCCCCGGCAACATGCTCATCGATGGGCTGGTGCGGCGGATGACCGGCGGCAGGCTGGCGTACGACCCTGATGGCCAGATAGCCCGCTCCGGCAGGGTGCGCGAGGAGCTGCTGGCCAGGTGGCTGGCCCACCCCTACCTGTCGCAGCCCCCTCCCAAGTCGACCGGCAGGGAGACCTTCGGCGAGCAGTGCGCCCAGCAGTGGTGGGAGGAGGGCCAGCGGCTGGGCATCCCCCCGGAGGACCTGGTGGCCACGGCCACCGAGTTCACCGTCCGCAGCTTCACTGAGGCGATCAGGGAGTTCGTGCTGCCGAGGCACCCCATCGCAGAGGTGATCGTGGGAGGTGGAGGGGCGCACAACCCGGTGATCATGGAGGGGATAGCGCGAGCGCTGCCCGACCAGAGGGTGATGCCCCAGGAGGCCACAGGCATCCCCAGCGACGCCAAGGAGGCGGTGGCGTTTGCCGTGCTGGGCTACGAGGCCCTGCACCTGCGACCCAACAACCTTCCCTCCGCCACAGGAGCACGCCACAGCGTCATCTTGGGCAAGCTCACCCCGGGCCAGCCCACGGGCTAGGCAGCTCAGGAGGCTGATGCTAGATACAGCATCAGCCGGCGATCCGCGAACGCCGTGACCCTAAATCGAGGGTCATTGGCTATCTGCACAGGCTCATTGGCCATAACGAACGGAAACATCTCCGGGAGGTAGGTGATAGCATCGAGCGGTAAACTGCCCTGATCGGAGGCTATCATGAGCGCCTCCACCAGCCAGCGCTGCATCTCAATGCCAGAGAGCTCCCTAGGACTCGCCAGCACGTAGCCCTGACCCCCCACGCGCTCTAGCACTCCCCAATCGACCATGGTCTGGACGACGCGCTCCCCTGCCCGTCGGACAGTCTGGCGATCACCGTAGACGTCAACCAGCTTGCGAACCACCTGCCGCCTGCTTATGGTCGGCTGCAACCTGCCGAGGCGGCCCACCGAGGCGGCAGCATTTCGGAAGAACCCATAGGTAGCTAACGCCAACCCCCAGTAGATGGCCAATCTCTCGCCGCTGCTCGCCACAGGCAGGAGCTCGATAGCCCTGTTCCTCAGCTCGATCCTGGGTGTATCTTCGGGAAACCACATGCGCGTTAGCACCAGAGAGGTCTTGCGCACGGCGTACTCACCACGCAGCTCATCCCCCAGCAGAGCCTTCATTTGGGCGGCTGCCTGAGCTTTGGACACGCCGCTGGAGGCAATGCCAGCTGCAAGCTCCATCCACTCTATCTTCACGGCTCGATCGAACCCTACTACGGCTCTGGTCATCCCCTGCCACCTATCCTCACGAGAGGTACTATCACCTCCTCTATACTAACCCCTCCGTGAGCAACTATCACCTCCCCATCCCTGACAAATGCTGTCAAGTCATCTGCTAGCAGGACTTGCAGGTGTCGGGGCAGACCAGGCGCCGGCCAGCGTCGTGCGTGCGGGAACTCCGTTAGGACCCTATCGGCGAGCTCGACCCTGTCGTAGATCCTGGCGCGAGCCGATCGCTGCTCCACCAGCAGGCCCTCGCTCGGCTGCCCACCACCCCTGGCTTCAACACTACCATGGTCTGAGGTAAGGTACACCGTGAACCCCTTCTCCACCAGGGAGGATACCAGCGACTTCAGCCTGCCGTTGCTGGCCCACAAGCGGATGTCCTCGTGCAGACCTATCATGCCTAGCCTGGAGGCATGGGTGAGCTCGTCCACGTCGTTGATGACCACCCCCAGCAGGTAGGTGCCGGGGCCATCGGCCTCGGGCAGTGCATCGCCCAGCCGCAGGTGCCTGTACACTACCTGCGACGGCCGCAGGCCACAATCTCTACCAAACCTCTGCCAATGGGACTTTTCGGCCGAGGTGGTACCTATCGTCTCGTCGAAGTACATGGGCATCCTGCCAGCAAAGATGCTCTGCCTGGAGATCGGCGTGATGGTCGGGACCCAGGCGAAGCAGGCCCACTCCTCCATCTCCCACCCCGCCTGCTGGAGCTGCTGTACGTCTTTGATAATCTGCCAGTGATCGAGTCCTAGACCATCCAACACGAGCAGCGCCACCCTCTGATTCTGCTCGAGAGCGCGTTGCAGGTGCCCCCCTATCTGATGAAGCATGAGGGGTACCTCAGGAGCAGCTAGCATCGGTAGGCCAGAGTAATGGTTCAGCATCCAGGCATAGAAACGCTCCTCTATAAGGCTCTGAAGCCTCCGCAGGGAGGCCATCAGCTGGTTGCGATCCGTAGGCTCAAGACCGATCAGCCCAGATAGCGCGGTCGCCCACTTGCGTGCGAACATCAGCCAATCGCGTGGCAGAGAGCCTGCTGTCGGCATCTCGGCCTCCAGCTTGCCCAACAGTTCCCGCAGCTTCGCGGCGGGATCGTCCCGGGGCGTGAGCACGCCATGGCGCATCCACTCGGGAAGATCTCCCCGCTCCACATGAACCCTCTGCAGCAGCCCATCCTCAAAGAGGTTATCCAGGTAAGCCCGGATATTCGGGCTATCGTAGAGCTCCCTCTGTTCCCGTAGGTAGCGCCCTCCAGAGACGGCCTCATGCACGAAGCTGTCCCACTTGCTCTGCAGCCAATCGTAGAACCTCTGAGGGTAATGGAGCAGCTCATAGGGATCAGCATCGAGCCCTGGAAGGTCGGCGGCGAGTTGGGCTATGAGCCTATCAAAGGACTCGGGCAAGATCTTGCCAGCGTAATGGCGCTCCAGGAGATAGTGCACGAATCCCTCCAGACTACCGTACGTGGAGGGTGTCACGCCGTACAGATCCCTCAGCAGCAAATTCCTGGTCGCCACCTCTCCCAGCACCGGCCCCGAATATCGCTGGGCAAGATCCACCAGGCTCCCCAAATCCTCCTTGGGGATCTCCCTTACTACCTGCAGGCTCAGCCGAGGCACGAGCTGCCCCAAGGTGATGGTCAGGTAACGCCCCTCCAAGTAGATGTCGTAGGGCACCGAGCGATCACTACCTTCGCCCAGGTCAACGATCACCGCGTAACCTGGCTCGGTCAGCAAGGCGGGACGAACCCGTGACTCGTAGATGTAGCGAAAGGCCACTGGGTCCTCGTACCCGATAACCTCGAAGCCTCGCCGCTGCAGCTCCAGCTCCACCTCGGAGGCCGCGAGCAGGCCATCAGGATCGGATACGAAGTAGAGCCGAGCCGCTTCCTTATCGAACCGATCAGCGATGAGCCTTACCCAGTCAGTCATCCTCTGCCTCCACTCGCAGCAGAAGCACCGCATCCAACTCGCATAGCAAATTGCTTGCCTCTTCCAGCTCTGCTTGCAGTCGACCCAACTCACGCTCTAGCATTGCCTGCCGGTGCTGCCTGACCGTCTCCAGGCCTACGGACATAAGCGTCTTGTGCCTGGCACGGCGGTACGTTTCCAGGTTATCGCGCTCCCTAGCAAGCCAGATCTCGTGCTCCTTTTCCACCTCTGCCAGGAGGGATGCGGCATGCTCTCGGGCGACATCGCTCATCAACTCCCAGCAGTACCCCGTATGCTCCGGAGGGAGCACATCAGTGACCTCGATCTTGGTATCGGGCAGACAGAGAAGATCCCAGATACGTCTTGCCGAGGGCAGCAACCAGCGGCCATCGTCGTGCAGGAAGAGCGGCAGGTATCGCCTGTACCTGCGTGGGCCCGCCACTACCTCCAGCTTCCACAGCGACCAGAAGCCCCCCACGCCAGGTGGCAGGCCCCGGATGCGCAGCTGTGCCACAGGCTGGCCGGGCACCTGTACGTGCTCGCGCCTCAGCACCCCCTGGATCCGATCGTTGACGAGGCTCACGACCTGAGCCCCCTCGACCTCCTCCGCGCCGGACCGATCAAACAACACCCTGGGCCAGCGCTCGCCATCGGGCCAATAGATCTCGTACCATCGAGCTCTGCGCACCACCTCCCCGCCACCGCCCAAGGCGGCGTGGACGGTGAGCGCCTCCACCCACCTCGGCAGCGTATGCTCCACGGAGTACAGATGCTCCCTGCTCGCATCAGACTCCGAGCTTAGGAGCATTGAGCCCTCGCGAGTGGCGCGCGCCCTTCTGCCGACCTCCTGCGCGAACTCCTCCACTCGAGCCTCCAGGTGCCCGGGATCTAGCAGGGAATCCACGTAGAGGCGCTCGAAATCGGCCGTAGCCTCACCGGAGTCCAGCACGTCGCTCAGCTTGTCTACCCCCAAGTCGTCGAGAATCTGCTGCAGCTTGATCTCCAGTAGCTCCTGCACCCGGTGCTCGATGCTCGATTCCAGGAGCATGTTGAAGGCTCGCACGGGCTTCTTCTGGCCGATCCGATCCACCCGGCCAATACGCTGCTCGATCCTCATAGGGTTCCACGGCAGGTCGTAGTTTACGACTACGTGACAGAACTGCAGGTTGAGACCCTCCCCACCGGCATCGGTGGAGATAAGCACCCTAGCATCACCCGCGAACTCCCGCTGCACCCTGAGCCGCTCGTCCAGATCCATCATCCCGTTGAGGGTGACCACGCTGTAGCCCACTGACTCCAGGAGTTCCCTGAGCATCTCCTGGGTCGCGGTGAACTCGGTAAACACCAACACCTTCAGATCAGGGTCCAGCTCCTGCCTCTCCACCTCCACCAGCAGATCCAGCAAGGCCTCGGCCTTGGCGTTGAGCCCAGCAGCCTCGGCAACCCGCGCCAGCTCGATCAGCCCTTCGACCTCCGAACGCTCGCCCTGCATGCTCCCCACCAAATGTATCATCTCGTCATATTCCTCCTCCAGCAGGAGCTGCTGTTGGCGAGACAACATCTCGCCGCTGATCACCTCCAGCCGACGCTCCAGAGCCCTGCGGATCGCTCGTGTGCTGCTCGTGACGAGCCGTTGGAAGAGCACCATCAGGAACCCCGCACCGTAGCTGCGCTCACGCAGGGCCCGCGCGTATCCCTCGCGCACGTATTCCGTCACCGCTTCGTACAGCGCCTTCTCGGCCTCGTGCCCTTCTCCCCAGGAGACTCTGACGGGCCGGGTAAAGCGCGGTACGAACAGTGGTCGGCCGTCAAGGTCCACCGCCGTGCGCTTCTCGGTGCGCACCACGTAGGGAGACACACGCTCGCGGGTGACTGCTTCCACGGATGGAAACGCCCGCTCGTCCAGCAGGGATATCAGCCGATGAAAGGCCTCGGTATCTCCATTGTGAGGGGTGGCCGACAGCAGGAGCAGGTGGGGAGATGCCTTCGCGAGCTCCCGAGCAAGCTCATAGCGGGCCACTCCCTCAGATGCACCTGCCAGGCGGTGGGCCTCGTCCACGACGATCAGGTCCCAGCCAGCTTCCACCACCGCGCGAAAACGGTCGCGGTTGTAGGCCTCGACCTGCTTCTCCGTCCAGCCCGCTCTCGAGGCAATGGGCTTGATCGCATCCATGGAGGTAACTACCTGGTCGTGCCTGTGCCACAGCGTGCCAGCCCGGGAGCTCCCATGACGAGCGAGGACTTCGGAGGGCATCACCACGCTCGAACTCCTCCCCGAAGTGGGCCCGCATCTCGGCCACCCACTGCAGGGTCAGCCCTCTGGGAGCCACCACCAGCACCCTTCTGGCCTTGCCCCTCAGCTTGAGCTCACGTATGATCAGCCCCGCCTCGATCGTCTTGCCCAAGCCCACCTCGTCGGCCAGCAGCATGCGCACCGGATCCGACGCCATCGCCCGCCGCAGAGCGTGTATCTGGTGCGGCAGCGGTGTCAAGGGCACGTCGCTGGGCGACAGCAGCAGGTTCTTCGCCACCGCGTCGTGGATCCTGGAGGAGACCGCCGCCACCGCGATGACGTGCGCGTCGGGTAGGGGAGCCGCATGGATGGGCACCAGCTCGCTGGCAGGGGTCAGGTACGAGGCACCCAGGCTGGGGTCCCATACCCGCACCGTGATCCCTCCTGGGCCTCGCAGCTCCCGGAGCACGATCACGGGCGAATTCGAGCGCCTGCTCCAGGCCCACCAACCTCTATCCGAAGGATTTGGTTCTTCCCCACGCACGCGCCCCTCCGAGGAGTTCAAGTACGGGGAATGAGTCCCCTAGACCCTATCCAGGGCGTTGTCGTAGTACATCAGCAGCTCGGGCTCCTCCTGCAGCACGCTATTTGGGAGTCGCTCCGCCACCTGCACGATCTTTTTGTAGTCCCTCTGCCTCCAGGCAGCGCTGAAGCCAGCGCGCACCGCCTCAGTGCGGAACTCCTTCAGCTGGCCTCTTCCGCGCGCGTACTCCTCGAACTCGCGCAGGAGGGCCTTCTCCCTGACCTTCTCCAGGTCGGTCTGCTTGGCCGGATCCGGCACGTACCAGCGCCCCCGCTCGTCCTGCAGGAAGTTCTGCTCCAGGATCTCGGCCAGCTCCGGCATCCTCTCGTGCCGCGACTTGTGCAGCTCCTGCAGGAACTTCGGCTGCAGCTCCGAGTAGGTCTGCGGTCGCTGGGAGAGCTCCTGCCGGAGCCAGCGGATGGCGCTCTGCTCATCTGTCACGATCAGCGGCAGCTGCTCCATCTCCTCCACCTCGAGGCGCCGCCGGTCGTACTCTGCCGCCTGGTGGGGCAGGAAGTACATGCCGTCGCGCTCGGGGAAGCGTTGCTTGAGGCCGGCGTAGAACTCCGCCGCCGAGAGGGGCACCGTCACCCCATGCTGCACGTGATAGGCCACCATGCGGTCGTACAGCGCGTAGCTCTGCCTCTCCAGGATGACCTGGGCCTTCCCCTTCGAGGTCACGAACACCGGCAGGTGCTCCAGGTGCTGGCGGACGAAGTCCCAGGCCCCCTGCTCGGTGCCCGCCTCCAGCTTGAACCTCTCCACGAACGACTGCCGGGGTTTGTAGGCCGAGATGATCAGGTCCTGCTTGACGGCACCGTGAGTTGTCACCTGCTTGAACGACCCCTGCTGCTTGTCGAGGATGTGCACATCGGCCACCACAAAGCCAGCCTTCTGTAGTGCTTCTTGAGCCACTCGCCACACGCTGTTCTTGGAGTTATGAAATTCCACCGTCATCCACCTGCCGGGCTTCAGCACCCTGTAGTACTCCTGGAAGCAGCGCGTCATGATCTCCTGGTATTCCATTAGGCCCTTTCCCTGGACTTCGTTCTCCACCGCTTCGGGAGTATTGTTTGTGAACACCCTCAGCCAGGCCTCCCACAGGAAGTTCAGCTCGGAGTACATCAGGTTGCTGCCAAAGGGAGGATCGGTGAATACGTAATCAACGGTTTTTGCTTGCTTTATTATCGGCTTCATATCTGTCAGGCTATTGACAGAGACGCTATGTGGGCAAATTGATCGCAAGATAGTAAGAACTCTTGAGAGTCTGCCAAGTTTTTCGGTGAAAGCATATCTGGGAGACACCTCAGATAACTGACTTCCAACATAGAGTGTACCACTTAAGTTTCTGTTATTTTGAGAATAGTGATCCGGAGAATACCTATTTAGACGTGAAAACCCTATCACGCCCTGTTCAAACAAGAATCTATTAGCAGAAGCGATCCTCCTTGGGCAGACACTTGATGTCTTGTTAAGCAAAGCCCCTAGCGCCCACAGGTTGCGCTTGGTGTAGAAGTGGTGCACGTGGGTGATGCCGTGAGAGAGTTTCGGTTGCTCAGTATTGTAGCCCTCGGGCACCCTGTTCGTGGGATACCAGTAGGGGATGTGGCTCTCCTCGATCCGCTTGATCAGCGCGAGGTCGTATGCATCGGGCGCCTTCTCATACCTGAATTTGCCCACGCTGTAGTTGATCAGCACAGGCACCTGCTTGGCCTGGCGGATGGTCTCGCCTAACGCCTCGTCGTACCTGGTGACCCAGGCCCGCTCCATCTTGGTCTTGGTCAGGAGCACCCGGCAGTGGGGGCATGGGAACTTGTCCCGGACCTTGCCAGTATCCTTGTCCACCGCTGCCTCCTGGAATATCACCTCCTTCAGGCAGTTGGGGCAGACGAACACATCGCTCCACACGGTGTAGTTGATCCTGCCGACCGGCAGTCCTGCTGAGGCCAGATCGGGCCTCTCGCCTGCCTCCAGGAGCGAGAGAGCCTTCCGCAGCGCCTCGGGCGAGGGGTGGTGCAGCGTCTCGTACATCCAGCCGCACTCCGCCTCCACCTCATCGAGGATCCTGCGCGCCTCCCGCTCGAACTTATCCACGTCCACCGGTGCGTTGTAGTTGTAGGCTATGAAGGTGGCCGCTGGGGAGAGATCGTTGAGGATCGCTCGCCTGGCTCCCAGCTTCGAGAAGGGTCTGCCCTCCTCGTCCAGGACGGTGCCGTCCTCGGTGACCTTGTACCCGAGTTCCTCCACCGCCGAGCGGCTTGCACACATATGAGCTGCCACCCCGGTCATCCCAGATCCACAGAAGCCATCGAACACTATGTCGCCCGGCTCGGTGTAGTGCAGGATGTACCGCATGATCGCCTTGTGCGGCACCTTGGTATGGTATGCGTGGGCGTTGTAGATCAGACCGTTCTTGCTCTCGGAGACGTCGGCCGCGAACGGCTCGCGGTGGTAATCGTCGCCCTCCTCATCGTAGGGCTTGCCGTAGAGGCGGACGAAGTCCTCTATGAAGGGGTTGGGGCAGGCCGTGTAGTAAGGGGGATCGGACAGGGCCAGGATGTCCTCGTCACGAGCTATAGGGAAGCCCTCTATCCGCCGGAACTCGGGATCGGCCAGCTTCTCCTTGAGCCTCTCAAGGAAGTACTCCCGCCTGGCCTCGTCGTTGGGAAAAGTCATCCCCAGGCACTCTACCGGCCCCGACCGCTCACCCGAGCCATCGCCTTTCTCGCTCAATCCCAGCTGCCTAGCTACCTCGGTCACTTCTCTCCTCCCTCTCAACTAGTATTCGCACTCGCCTTTGGTCTCGACCCCGCAACAGCTCGCGCAACATTACGTCAAGTCTCTCCCGCATCTCATCCGGTCTGGTGGGCAGTCCCCCCTTGGTGAGGCGGTTGAATAGGTAATCCAGGCTAATAGGCACCACCTCGATCCCCTCGAAGGCGGTGTTCAGCGCCTGCACGAAGGCATCGTCCACCTTCCTCGGGAGCTCGCGGGTGCGCCGGAACTCCTCGATCGGCTCACGCTCCGCAGGGCTCATCTGCCTTAGGACCTGCTGTATGGCGGGGTCCTCCAGGTTCTGCAGGAGCGTGTCGACCCAATTCTGGTAGAGCGCATGGAGATCTCCCTCGAGCTTCTCCAGCGTGGCTGCTGCGGGAGCGCTCCTGGCCTCCTGGGAGGGCCTGAAGTCGCAGTCGGGGCACACCGGCCTGTTCTCCAGCTGCTGCTCGCTCAGGCGCCCGCACACCTTGATCTCTGCCAGCGCCCGCTCCAGATCTCGGAGCTGGGCTCTCTGTAGAGTGTTCAATGACCCTAGCGCCCGCAGCTGCTGAAATTCGTCGGACTTGATGAGCCTCTGCTTGCGCTGATCCTGCCCGAGATCCAGCCGGGCCTTGTTGTGGAGGCGGACGTACTCCTGGATGTACTCCTTCTTGAGGTCCTGCGCCTCGCTCACCAGCTGCCTCGCCTGGGCTGTGGCGCGCTGCCGGCGATCGCGCAGCACCGCCAGCTGGCTGGATGACAGTTCGTTGATGCGCCCCTGCAACGGATGCTCGAGCGGCAGGACGTTCTGCGCCTGCAGCAGGTAGCTGCTCAGGGGCTGGAGCTGCCTCAGGAGGCCATCCAGAGCCTCCAGCATCTCGAGGGCTTCACGCGCGGATCTCTGCTCCTCGACTTGCTGCTGGCTGAACGGGAAAGATCTTAGCTTCCCCACGGTGTTGATCTGCCTGAGCCTCTCCAGGAACCCCTGATAGCCTCTCAGGACGGACTCGAGCTCGCTGAGCTCTGCCCCCTCTATGATCCTGGCATTCCAGCAGGTCAGCCCCTCCCGCAGCCGGCGCTGCCAGTCGACCACCCGCTTGATCTCGCGCTCGACGGCCGCAGCCAGCTCGGTCACCGCCTGAGGCCTGGTGTTGGGGTCCTTCAACAGTCCCGACTGGAGCCCAAGCTGCTCGAACAGCTCCGTGAGCGCCGCCAGCGGGATGTCCCTTGGTCGCTGCACGTGCTGGAAGTCCTTCAGGGTCTCGATCGGTATCCTGGCGGCCTGGTCGATGTTCCCCGCGTCCAGCTGGTACCCAGGCACCGCCAGCGTGATCTCGCCAGCGTACACCAACGCCACCAGCACCACGGCGAACAGCTCCGGCTCCAGGTGGAAGCGCCGGTCGTATTCCACCGCTCCCATGTACTGCGACTCGATAAGGTCGGCCCTGTTGAGCACTCTGCCAGGCCCAACCTTCTCCAGCTGCTCCAGGACGTAGCGGGCGTAGCGCGAGCCTCTCACGCTCACCCTGTCGCCATCCAGCAGCTCGAGCGCCCCCAGCACGGCGTTGCCCAGCTGCGTGTTGGCGCCGATCGCGAGCCTGCGAACCGCCTCCATCGCCGAGTTCGGCAGGTTATCGCGGGTTATCCGCACGGAGAAGGTTGGGTACTCCGGCATGAGGTCGTGGAAGTGGGAGGACAGCAGCCTGGAGGCCACTGCGTCCACCATCTCCTTGGTCGAGCCAGCTCTCCCGCTCAATAGGTTGCTCGCGGGCTGTGCCTCCCCCTGGTATATGACCTCGAGGTTGGTGGCAGCGTGCCTCTGGATCCAGTCGATCACGCGGCTGGCGTAGCCTGGCCTCTGCGGGTTGGTCGACTCGGCCTTATCCCTGTAAATACCGCGTGTGTCGGAGGAGGCAGTGCTCGCCATCTCCAGCGCACCGGCGTACAGCCTTAGGTTGTGCTCGAACTCCTCATCGCGGTGGCCAAGCCGGAAGAACACCTCATCCGGGAGCCGCTTATCCTCGTAAGCTGGCGGATCGTAGGGCGGCAAGAAGTATATATAGAACTCGCGGGGCGGATGAGCCGTGGAGCGCTGGTTGGGCGCCCCGAAGAAGATGTAGCCCGGGCGCATCACCCTCTTCTCCGGCCACTCCAGCTGGTAGGCCCAGATCCGGAAGCCTGACACGTACTCTTCCACGTTCGTCAGCTCCAGCATCTGGCGCAGGATGTTATAGAAGTACCTGTCCAGCTGGTCTGGGGAGAGGGTCTCGGCCTTCTGCTGGATCAGGGCATCGTAGTCCACATCCTTCGTGATGTCCAGGTACCACTGCCCGTTCGACTGGTTGTACCCCAGGTACTGCCCGCTGACCGTGCGGGATACCTCCTTGATCGCCGTCTCGATCGTGCTCAGCAGGAACTCGGGGTCCTGCTCCGGCAGGTTGGGCAAGTACAGGCACAGGCCATCGCGCAGCTCGGCAGGGGTGAGCCCCAGCGGCGCCTTGAGATCGAGCGTCGTGAGACGGTAGACACCCAGGGCGTGGATGATGCGCAACGCCATCGGCAGGTAGGCAGGCCTGGTGTAGGAGCTCCGCACTTTGGATTCCAACACCTGGCCCTTGTCTATCACCTGGCGCACGTTGGGATCGCTGCGCAGGGCTGGGTTGGAGACCAATACATCCCAATAGGAATCGTAGGATACCAGGCCGGGGCGGTCCTCGGGCACCTCCTCGTCCAGCAGACCCTTCATGGCATGGCTCAGGGTGCGGAGGACCTCCCTCTTCTCGATAAGGTGGATCGACTCGAACACCTCGATGTATGCCGGATGTACCGGGAACAGCGTCACATAGCTATCCAGGCGCTCGGCCATGGAGGGGTAAAGCGAAGCGAACTTCTCCAGGTAAGAGCGTATCCACGCTCGCTGCCCGGCATCCTTCCGCAGCAGGCGCTCGGATACGACGAAGGCGACGTCCTCGCGAGCTATCTGTACCTGCTGGTAGCGATCCTTCACGCGGTTGATCTCACTGGCCACGAACTGGAAGCGAGGGGAGTCGAAGAGCTGCTCCTGCAACCCTCCGATAAACCGCAGCCGGCTCTGCCTGCAGATCTCACCGACCTCGCGCATGAACGCCAGGTCGAGGATGATCTCCTGTTCGTCGCGCGATCGCAGGTAGTCCAGCATCTCGTCAACGACCACGAGCAGTCCCTTGTCGGGGAAGCGCTCGTTGAAGGCCGCCATCATCCGCTGCAGCGCATCCTTCGTGTTGGGCGCCTCGGCCATCGAGGGGAAGCGGAAGTCGATCTCCCACTGCGCCAGGGCCGAGGTCAGGCGTCCTGTGATGATGTCGCGCAGGGGCATCGTCGTGGCGCCTATCTCCAGTCGCAGGACCTTGAACTGCCCAGCTATATCCTCGGCCGCCTCTCGTACCCTGTCGTGCCTAATCAGGCGCAGCAGGTCGGCGTGCTCCGCGACCGCGGATATCACCGCCATGAGGTGGCTCTTGCCCGTGCCGTAGTTGCCGATCACGAGCAGACCCTTCTGGTCAGCTGGCCTCTTGAACTGCAGGTTGGGGATCACCACGTCCACGAGGCGCTCGGCCATGTGGTCGGAGATGACGTAGGTAGAGACCAATCTCTCGGCGGCGCTGAGGTCGTCGGCCTCTTTGATCTGGACGACCGTCTCGATGGGATCAAACTGGATGAGCTCCGAGTACCTCATATCGGCTCCTCCTCGGCGGAGACTACAAATATGTCGGGCGCATCCCACTGCCCGAACTCGGGGTGATCGCGAGTGGCGTACACCAGGCGCCCGTCGCGGTACTCACCGAGCCACTCGGCAAGGACTACGCGGTCCCTGGAGATGGTTTTCAACGTCGCTAAGGCATTGAGCTGAAGCTCCGGCAGATGCAGGATGCCCAGCCTTCCGAGGGCTACACGCTCGGGAAGATCCCTGGATATGCCCCTTAGTTTGCTAAGCACTTGCAGGGGACGCTCAGACCGAGGGACGTCCAATAACCCCTTGGCGAGCTCAAGGGACAGCTGGACGTACGCGAGACCGAGCTCATGTGCCACCTGCTCGAACTGGTGGGGATTATTCCTGTCCGTCAGCAGACAGATGAGTCCCGAGCCCCAGCCGCACAGCTCATCCACCAGAGAGGGCAACTCCTGACGGGAGACCAAGGGGCTCATAGCAGCTCTCCTCGGGCAAAGGGTGAAGAGGCGTGCAGGGGAACGAGACAAGAGTCCCGATCAAACGCTAGGGGAGCTGCAGCAGGTCCCAGGGAACGCGGTTCCAAGCCCCGGCGGGCGGCTCTCAGATAACCAGAGAAGCGTTCAAGGCGGCAGGGCACAGAGAAGAGGAATCTATCTCCACACAGCGCCGCCTTCATAAACTACTCCTAAGCTGATTTCCACGTTAGTGCTAAGCTCTGCCCCACTGTCTTGCAGCAGGGACAAAAGGGCAGCCACATTATAACAGAATACAAAAATTTATAAAGGACTGTTGGCATTTTTGAGGGGGCATTGTTCAACCTAATTGCCAAGGAGTCAAGATGGCCAAGGGGGCTTGCGCCCCCTTGGTTTAGCCCATGTGGGTGGTGTGCTCGGGCTGCACGACGATGATCACGCGCTCGTCGCCCGGCTGGTGCCAGGGGGTACTCGTCGACGCCCAGGTACTTCTTGGCCATGGAGTTGATGAACTTGCGGTCCGGATCCTCGTCGATGCGGACCACCCGGCCGCGGATCTCGAGGTACCTGTAGGGGTTCTCGGGATCGACTATCGAGAGGGCGATGCGGGGATCCCGCAGCAGGTTGCGGTACTTCTGGCGAGCCTTCGTCTGGCTGAAGAGGATGTGCTCGCCGTCCCAACCAAACCAGACGGGGTTCACCTGAGGCTCCCCCTTGGGACCGATAGTGGCCACGTGTGCCAGAGCCTTGCTCTCCAGCAGGTCCTTGTGGCTCTCGGGGATAACGGACTTCTGGGCCTGAACAGACATAGAAACCTCCTTGTTGTGTTAGGTTTTGCACCTATATGCTAATACCAGTTTAGCAGCTAATTTATTCCCACCTACAAGGAATATTGATTTAGGTTCGCAGCCGTATTAGAATCCGGTATAGACCTCTATATCTATATACCGATATCTGGAGCGGAAGCATGCAGGCACAGACCAAGACGCTGAAGTTGAGCTCGCTGGATAAGGACAGCCCCGTCCCCCTCTACTATCAGCTCGCCGAGCTCATCCGGGAGAGCATCCTGGCAGGGAACCTGCGCCCCGGCGACAGGCTGCCCGGGGAGCGCGAGCTGAGCGAGCAGGCGGGTATCAGCCGCATGACCGCCAGGCAGGCCCTGAGCTACCTCGTGCGCGAGGGCCTGGTCACCGTGCGGCCCGGCGTGGGGACGTTCGTGGCCGAGCCCAAGCGCACGCATCCGGTGCTGCACCTGCTGGGCTTCACCGAAGAGGTCCTGCGCCAGGGGGGCAGGGCGCACTCCCGCGTGCTGGAGCAGAGGGTGATCGACGCCCCTCCCTACGTGGCGGCGATGCTCGGGATGAGCGATGGCGAGGCCGTGATCAAGGTGACGAGGCTGCGGTACGCCAACGACGACCCCATCCTGCTGGAGACTACGTACGTGCCCCAGGCCTTGTGCCCAGGGCTGGAGGACTACGATCTGAGCAACAGCTCGATCTACGGGCTGATGGAGTCGCGCTACGGCCTCACCATCGCTGGCGCCCACCAGACCATAGAGGCCTCGGTGGCCAACGAGTACGAGCTCGAGCAGTTCGGCCTGGCGCGCCCCATAGGGGTGATAGTGATGGAGGGGGTGACCTATTCTGAGGACGGCAGGGCCGTGGAGTACTCCAAGGCCATCTACCGGGGCGACAGGGTGAAGTTCGAGCTGCAGAGCGAGCGTGCGCGTCCTGCCTCGGACAAGACGACCGCCGTGGTAAGCCTGTTGGTCGAGTAATCATTCTTCTAAGGAGGTTCTGGGGTGGAGAATGCAGTCAAGATAGGTGTGATAGGGTGCGGCAGCGTGGCCATGGGGGCGTACCTGCCGTTGGTGCAGCGGCTGCAGCTGCAGCGGTACCCACTGGAGCTCGTGTACGCGTGCGACCTCGACGCCTCGAAGGCCGCCGCAGCCCAGGAGAAGTTCGGCATCAAACGCACGACGACCGATTTCGAGGAGGTGCTCGCCTCCGACGAGGTGGACCTGGTGCTGGTGCTCACCGCCATGCAGGCACACGGCAGGGTGGCACGCGCCGCGCTGGAGGCCGGCAAGCACGTGCTGGTCGAGAAACCCATGTCGATGGACCTCGAGGAGGCGGCGGAGATCGTCAGGATATCCGAGACCAGCAAGGGCTTCCTGTTGTGCGCGCCGCACGTGATCCTCAGCGAGACCTTCCAGGAGATGTGGCGCCGGGTGCACGCCGGCGACATCGGCCAGGTGCACCTGGCGCGCGCCTTCTACGGGTGGGCGGGCCCGTTCTGGGGCAGGTGGTACTACCTCCCCGGAGGTGGGCCGCTGTTCGACCTGGGAGTGTACAACGTCACCTCCCTGACCGGCCTGCTGGGGCCCGCCAGGAGGGTGATGGCGATGAGCGGCATAGCCATCCCCAGGAGGGAGGTGGACGGTGAGCTGATCGACGTGCAGACCGAGGACAACTTCCAGATCCTGATCGACTTCGGAGAGGCCACCTTCGCGGTGGTCACGACGGGCTTCACCATCCAAAGATACAGGGTGCCGGGGATAGAGCTCTACGGTACCGAGGGCACCATCCAGATGATCGGCGAGGATTGGAACCCCCAGGGGTACGAGCTATGGCGCAACGCCGACGGTTGCTGGAGGGTGTACGAGCAGCGGTCCCTCTGGCACTGGACGGACGGCCTCAGGCACCTGGTGGAGTGCATCCTGGAGAACAGGGCTCCCATCATCAGGCCGCAACACGCCTACCATGTGCTGGAGATCATGGTCAAGGCCATGGAATCCGGCCGAGACGGCACCGCCAAGGAGATAGAGAGCAGCTTCGAGCCCCCGAGGTTCGATCTCGAACACGAGACGGTGGCCGCCCACCTGAGACACGATCCGACGAGGGAAGAATGAGCTACGTACAGTCACCGCGCCCAAGATACGATGCTCCTACCTACATCCCGTCCAACGCCGCGGTTCGCCATCTGTGGGGCGACGAGGTCTCCGGAGAGGTGGCGGACCGTATCTACGTCTCCAGCGACCTGATACACCAATTGGTCTTCACCCTGCCGCCGGGCGGGGCGTTCAGGCACTCGACGGACTACAGGACGATATTCGCGGCCGACGAGGTGTACTACGTGCTCTCCGGCACGCTGGTGCTGTCCAATCCCGAGAGGGGCGAGGTGCACCTGCTGCACCCGGGCGAGTACGCCTTCTTCCGCAAGGACACCTGGCACCACGGCTTCAGCTACGGGGAGACGGAGCTGTCGGTGCTGGAGATCTTCGCACCGCCGCCCTCGCAGGGCACGTCCAGCGCCTACGCCCGCACGAAGGACCTCCTGCAGAGCCCGAGCTACTCCCAGGACGACCTGATAGGGTGCTGGCCCATGGCCCAGGACGTGGCCAGGGGTCGCAGCAGCATACGGATCATAAGGGAGCCCGACCTGCTGTGGAGGCTGGAAGGCAAGCACGGGCAGCTGCTGCTGGGCATAGCGGTCTCCACCGAGCACCTTACGGTTGGCACGGGGTACCTGCTGCCGGGCAAGCGCTCGGAGATGCACTCGCACGGCGGCGACGAGATCATCTACCTGCTGTCGGGGCAGATGAGCATCAGGTCCCTCCATGGTGGCGAGCAGGTCTGGGCGGAGCTGAGCCCTGGAGACGCCTTCTATGTACCGCAGGGTTGCCCGCATCAGTACTACAACTTGTCGGGCACCCAGGCCAGGTTCATCTTCGGAGTCGCACCTTCGTATCTGCCGGACAAGGAGAGGCCATGAGCGGGGGAGAGGTAGCCATAGGGATAGACGTGGGAGGCACGAAGATAGCCGCGGGGCTCGTGGAGATCGCCACCGGCAGGGTCTTAGCCATGCACAGGGTGCCCACTGAGCCCGAGAGGGGCGGGGAGGCCGTGCTCCAGACATGCCTGGACCTGGCGGGGAGGCTGGCCGAGGAGGCCTTGGCGGCGGGGACATGCCTTGCGGGGATCGGGGTGGGAGTCCCGGAGCTTGTGAGCCCCGAGGGCTCCATCACCAGCAACCAGACGATCGACTGGCGAGACGTGCCCGTCGCCGAGTCCTTCGGCCGCATCGCACCTGCGGGGGTGGAATCCGACGTGCGCGCGGCGGCGCTGGCCGAAGCTCGGTATGGCGGTGGCAGGGAGCGCTCCAGCTTCCTGTACGTGACGATAGGCACCGGCATCAGCTGCACGCTCGTGCAGGGCGGGCTGCCCTACAGGGGAGCCAGGGGCAACGCCCTGGTGCTGGCCAGCGGCAAGCTCACGTGCTGGTGCGAGCGGTGTGGAGGCTTCGCGGTCACGGTGGTAGAGGAGTTCTCCTCGGGGCCCGCGATAGCGCGCAGGTACGCCGACCTGACGGGTGACTTGGCGGCCACCTCCGAGAAGGTGTTGGGGCTGGCGGAGGCGGGAGATGCGATCGCCAGGGCGGTCGTCGCCGACGCGGCCGAGCTGGTGGGCGGGGCGATAGGTTTCGCGGTCAACATCCTGGATCCCGAGGTCGTGGTGATAGGAGGTGGGTTGGGCACGGCCGGAGGCACCTACTGGGAGCACATGGTGAGGTCCGCACGCGAGCACATCTGGAGCGAGCAGACGCGTGGCCTGGAGATCTTGCGCTCCGAGCTGGGAGAACACGCGGGCTTGATAGGGGCCGCTCTTGTGGGCTGGCGGGCGGGGCGTGCGCACGGCGTGGGCCACGAGGAGGAGAGATGGTGGGCAAGGTCAAGTTAGCGCTCCTGGGATGCGGAGACGTGGCACAGCGAGATTACCTACCGGAGATGCACAGGCTCGCTGACAGGGTGGAGCTGGTGGCGGTCTGTGGGAGGTCCCCGCAGCGGGCTAGGCACGTGGCCGAAGCCTACGGCATACCTTCCTGGTACACGGACTACGCACGTATGCTGCGGGAGGCCGAGGTCGATGCGGTACTCAACCTGACGCCGATCCAGCTGCACGCTGAGGCCACGCTAGCTTGCCTGGCGGCCGGCAAGCACGTCTACTCCGAGAAGCCGGTGGCCACGGAGCTGGAGGATGCGCTGAGGATCCGCGAGGAGGCTTCCAGGAGAGGTCTCGTCGTGGTGTGCGCTCCATCGGTGATGCTCTTCCCACAGGTTAGATACGTCCAGAGGCTGCTGGAGCGGGGAGCGGTGGGAGAGGTTCACCTGGTACACGCCCGTGGGTACGGAGGTGTGCCTCCCTGGAGGGGCTATACCTCCGATCCCACCCCATTCTTCGCACCGGGCGGAGGTCCCCTCATGGACATGGGGGTGTACCCACTGCACGTGCTCACGGGACTCTTTGGCCAGGTGAGGAAGGTCGCAGCCATGAGCCATAGATCGCGCGAAGCTTTCGTGGTGGATGAGGGCCCGTTTGCGGGCAAGTTGGTGCCCATAGCGGTGGACGACTGCTGGGAGCTGGTGCTGGAGATGGAGGTGGGTGTAACCGCGGTGGTGAGCGCCAACAACTGCGTGGTGGACACGCGCTCTCCGGAGATGGAGATCTATGGGCTGGACGGAACGATAGGGCTGAGCCTCCTGGATGTGTCGGCACCCGTCGCTCTCCTGCGCAGGGGTGGAGGGTGGGAGAGCCTCAAGGTGGACCACGGGGGCAGGGCGCAAGGACCGGATCACCTGCTGGGGGTAGAGCACCTGGTGGACTGCATCACTAGCGGTACGCCACCCATCCTTAGCCTGCAACAAGCCATTCACGTACTGGAGGTGATCAAAGGGGCAGAGAGATCCGCGGCAAGTGGCTACACGCAACAGCTAGCCTAAGGGCGTGAGGTAAAAAGAAGACTCTTAGCAGTTCTCAACAGGAGGAAGGAGCACATAAGATGTGGCAGGAAAAGCACTCTCTCACGATGAGCCGACGTAGGTTCATGTCCCTGATCGGGATAGGCAGCACGGCGCTGCTACTGTCAGCGTGCGGGTCCAGGGCACCCACTTCGACCCCGGCGGCGGGCAACACCTCAGGGCAGAAGGTAAAGCTCTCTTTCTGGCTACCGGGAGGCTCGGACACCTACTTCAAAGCCCACCAGGAGATAGCGAAGAAGTACGAGGGTGAGCATACGAACGTGGACGTCGAGGTCACTCGCTACACGGGTGATCAGAGCTTCGTGGAGGTGTTGCTTGCGCGCATAGCAGCCGGCAACCCCCCCAGCGCCACGGTGATATGGGACACCCCCGGTGGCCCTGGGGGTGAGGGGCTCCCTCTTGGAGCTCGACGCGATGATGGCCACCTCGCAGAACTGCCAGGTGGATAACTGGCCTGCGGCGATCCTCGCCAGCTGCCAGTTCGGGGGCAAGACGTACGGGCTGCCCGTCACGGCGGGCACCTACGGCATGTGGTACAACCAAGAGCTGTTCGAGCAGAAGGGGGTGCCGTCCGACCCGTCCAAGTTCCCCAAGACCTGGGACGATATGAGGCAGCTATCCAAGGAGTTCACCCGCTGGCAAGGCGATAAGCTGGAGACCGCAGGCTTCGTCCCGATCCCCGACCCCTACGTTCTCCCCATATGGTCAGCGCTCAACGGCTCCCAGATCTATGATGCGAAGAACCAGAGGTACACCATAGACTCCGAAAACAACGTCCAGATGATGGACTACTTCCTCTCTTGGCTGGAAGAGGAGTACAAAGGAGATATTCAGAAGGTCCAGAACTCTGGCGCCTGGGGAGGTTATCCCGGCAGCAAGGGCCAGCCCCCGGCTTTCCAGAACGGCAGGTTGGCCATGATGCTCGAGGGCAGTTGGATGATGGGCGACTTCTATGCGTTCGGACAGGCCAAGCTCAAGAGATGGAACGTGGCCTACATCCCGGTCGGCCCCAGCGGCAGCAAGCAGGTCTCCGGCTACTGGCCCAACTGGCTGGCGATACCGAAAGGCTCCAACAACCCGGAGGAGGCGTTCAAGTACCTGGACTTCATGAGCGTGGAGGGCGTGCAAGACTGGTTCGCCGCGGTACCGGACATGCCCACCAACAAGAAGGTCCCCAAGAACTTGGTGCCGAAGGTCGTCGTGGAGAAGCGAGGGGATGCGTTCGCCAAGCAGGTAATGGACTTCTTCCGCAAGCAGCAGGAGATCGCCACCCCGATGTGGGACTCGCCCATACAGAGCTTTGCCATAGACCAGCTTCAGAGGGCCATAGAGCGCATCATGCGCAAGGCCGCCAAGCCCAAGGACGCCCTTGCCGAGGCCCAGAAGGCTTGCCAGGCCGAGCTAGAGAAGACCCTCAAGGGCTAGGATGCGGGGGAGAGATATGGTCATCAAACTGCGTCACCGCTCCTATAGTCCCCTACGAAGGCGAGAGGCTTACGCCGGGCTACTCTTCGTGCTGCCCTGGATAGCGAGCCTCCTGGTCTTCACCAGCTATCCGATAATAGCTGCCTTCTACTTCTCCTTCACCAGGTACAACATCATAGAACCACCAAAGTGGGTGGGGCTAGAGAACTATAGGACCATGTTCTCGAACGACCCCTACTTCTGGATCTCGGTCAAGAACAGCCTGTACTACGCCCTCGTATCTGTGCCGCTCAGCCTGGTGATAGCGCTCCTGCTGGCGCTGCTCCTGAACGCCAACACCCGGTTTATAGGCATGTACCGCACGCTGTTCTACCTTCCAGCCCTCGTGCCCCCAGTTGCGGGCACGATCGTGTTCATCCTCATGTTCAGCCCCGAGGGAGGACTGCTCAACAGCCTCCTAAGGATGGTGGGTCTGCCGGAGGTGGGGTGGCTGACCGACCCTAGATGGTCCAAGCCCGCGCTCATCATCCTGAGCCTGTGGGGGGTTGGCACGAGCGCCCTCATCTTTCTCGCCGGCTTGAAGGAGGTACCCAGGGTGCTGCTGGAGGCCGCGGAGATCGATGGCGCAGGAGCCTGGCAGAAGTTCCGGCACGTCACCGTGCCGCTGCTCTCCCCGGTCATCCTGTTCAACCTGGTAATGGGAGTGATCTACTCCTTCCAGGTGTTCACGCCGGCGTTCGTGATCGGCGGCACCACGGGTGAGCCGCTGGACTCCACGCTGATGTTCATGGTGCTGATCTACCGCAACGCTTTCCGCTACTTCTCCATGGGCTATGCCTCGGCTCTCGCCGTGATCCTGTTCCTGGCGGTGCTGTTCGTGACCCTGGTGATCTTTCGCTCAGCCAGGGTGTGGGTGTACTACGAGGGAGGAGAGAGATAGATGCAGCTAGCACGTCGAGAGGCAACAAGCACCACCGTCACCACCAGAAGAGGACTGATCGGCAGGAGACAGCTGAAGGTGCTCCTGAGGCACCTGTCGCTGATAACGGTCTCAGCCATCTTCATGCTGCCCTTCTACTGGATGATCATATCGGCCCTCAAGGACAACGCTCAGATCTTCGCACAACCCATAAAGTGGTGGCCGGATCCCGTCCACTGGGACAACTTCACCAGAGCCATGACTTACCCCGGTTTCCCCTACTTCCGCATGCTCTGGAACAGCATCTACTACTCCGGCCTCGTCACCCTGGGGACGGTCGTCTCCAGCGCAGCCGTGGGGTACGGATTCGCACGCCTGCGCTTCCCTGGCAGGGGGCTACTGTTCACCATTACCGTCTCCACGCTCATGATCCCTGCAATCGTTACATTCATCCCTACTTACGTCCTGTTCAAAGCGCTAGGCATGATAGGCACCTACGCGCCCTTGATCGTGCCCCGCTTCTTGGGAGATGCGTTCTTTATATTCATGCTCAGGCAGTTCTTCCTGGGCATACCTTGGGAGCTGTCCGAGGCTGCCAAGATGGACGGCGCTGGGGAGTTCAGGATCTTCTGGCAGATCATGCTGCCCATGGTCAAGCCGGCGCTGATGGTCACCGCCGTGTTCACCTGTCTGTACACCTGGCATGACTTCTTCGGGCCACTCATATACTTGTCGGACCCCAACAAGTATCCGCTAAGCCTGGGATTGTTCGCGTTCAGGGGACAGCGCACCACGGATTGGGATCTGCTCATGGCAGCTTCGACCTTGGTCACGCTGCCCCTGGTCGTGCTGTTTGCGTTCACCCAGCGCTACTTCCTGGAAGGTATCACCATGACTGGTATCAAAGGCTAATCTGATTGGAGGTGTTGCGCTATGTCCTCACAAGTTAGGGCAGGCTTGATAGGTTGTGGCGCCCTGTCGTTGATGGGCATACTCCCCCAGATCACGCAGCCGGACGCGAGGGAGAGGCTCGAGCTGCTGGCGGTATGCGACGTGGTGGAGGAGCGGGCGCGTAGGACGGCGGAGGCCTTCGACGTGCCGCTGTACTTCAGCGACCCCAGCGAGCTGATCGCCGTGCGAGACCTCGACCTGGTGATCGTGGCCACACCTATCCCGTTCCACTACGAGCTGGCGATGCGCGCGCTCCAGGCCGGCAAGCACGTCTACGTCCAGAAGACGATGGCGACGACGTACAGAGAAGCCTCCGAGATGGTGCGCACCGCTCGCAGGTTGGGCCTGAAGCTCGCGGCCGCGCCCGGGCAGATGCTATCGCCCTCCATACGCAAGATGAGGGAGCTCGTGGCGAGCGGCGCGCTGGGCAAGGTCTACTGGGCATGGGGGAGCACCGGCGGTTGGGGGCACGACTACGAGCCCCAGAGGCAGGGGGAGGACGTGCTCCACTCGGTGGATCCCACCTGGTACTACAAGGCCGGCGGGGGGCCCCTGGTGGACGTCACGGTCTACGTCCTCCACAGCCTGACGGGCATACTTGGACCCGCGCTGCGCGTGGCGGCGATGAGCGGGGTAGCTGTCCCGACGCGTCAATGGAGGGACAAGACCATACAGCTGGAGGTGGATGACAACAGCCTGCTGATGCTGGATTTCGGGGACTCCACGTTCGCCGTGGCAGGGGGCCACAGCTGCATGACCGGCAGGCTGGTCACATGGGGATCGATGGGCATATACGGCTCCGAGGGGGCTATCGAGACCCTGGAGATAGAGCCTTTGTCGGGCCACCCCAGCAGGCTGTACATAACCTCCAGCCACGGGCTGGCCGAGATCGGGGGCGAGAGGGAGGGGGAGTATCTACCCGATAGCTGGCTGCCCTACGTGGACGCACGCCACGCCGCCATACCTGAGCCCCACGTCTACGCCGATATCATGCACCTCGTGGATTGCATCATGGCCGACAAGGACCCCATACCATCTGGGGAACACGCCGCACACGTGGTGGAGATCATCGAGAAGGGTTATATCGCAGCGCGTACCGGCAGGGCGCAGCACCTGGAGAGCACTTTCAACCTACCTTAACAGGAGAAGACGATGGCGAGAAATCCAGTGGAGATCATAAGGCACCAGGGCTATATCCTGGGCGACGGAGGCTACCTCATCGAGCTGGAGAGGAGAGGATACGTCCAGAGCGGCTCGGATCGGGAGAAAGTGGGCACGGGCAAGGGTAGTGGCCAGTACACCCCGGAGGTGGCCATAGAACACCCGGACGCTCTGAGGGAGCTGCACACGGAGTTCCTGATGGCTGGATCGCAGGTGCTGCAAGCGCTGACGTTCTTTGCCACCAGGGAGAAGCTCTCGCGAGCGGGCTACGGTCCCCAGACGGAGGCGATAAACATAGCAGCGGTGCGCATAGCCCGAGAGGTGGCAGGGGAGCGTGCTTTGGTGGCCGCCTCGGTGGCTCGAACCCAGCTCTTTGAGCGAGAGGGGCCGGCCGCCCGAGAACACGCCCGGGATCTGATCGCCGAGCAGATACGCATCCTTACAAGCGCCGGGGTGGACTTCCTGATCCTGGAGACATTCTTCCACCTGCAGGAGATGCTCATAGCACTGGAGTGCGCTCGCGACTGCGGCCTCCCGGTCATGGCCACCATGAGCTTCAGGCCCAAGACTACCGAGAGCTCGGACGGTTACACCCCCGCGGAGTGCGCCCGCGCGATGGTGGATGCTGGGGCCGATATAGTCGGAGCCAACTGCGAGCAGGAGCCGAGCAGGATGCTGCCCATAGTGCTCCAGATGAGGGCAGCCGTGGACGTGCCGATAGCCGCCCAGCCGGCGGCTTTCAGGACCTCGGACGATACCCCTTGCTTCACGCGCATGCCCCAGTTCCCCGATGACCTGGAGACCATACAGGTCTCCAGGCGTGAGTTCGCCGACTTCGCAACTCAGGCGATCTCCCAGGGCGTACAATATATAGGTGGCTGTTGCGGGGTCGAACGCCGCCTACATCCGTGCGATGGCCAAAGCCCTGTCGCGCGCGCCCGAGCCGGCGTGACCCTTTCTGGCAAAATGGTAACATCACCACGAGGAGGAGATATGGCAAGCATCAAGCTGGCTTACATAGGTGGGGGTAGCACGCGTGCCCCGGGCACGATGGCCTCCTTCATCCATCAGGGCGAGAACTTCAACGGCTCAGAGGTCGTGCTGGTCGACCTCAACGCAGAGCACCTGGAGATCGTGCGCAAGATCGCCGAGAAGATGGCCCGCAACCGAGGGCTCGACATCCGTGTGTCCGCCACGACCGACAGGAGGGCGGCGCTCGTGGACTGCGACGCCGTGCTCACCAGCTTCAGGCCCGGGGGCTTTGAGGCGCGCTACATCGATGAGAGCGTGCCGCTCAAGCACGGGGTGATAGGACAGGAGACGCAGGGGCCGGGAGGTTTCTTCATGGCGCTGCGCACCATCCACGTCATGCAGGGCATCGTGCGGGACATGGAGGAGCTGTGCCCCAACGCCTGGCTGATCAACTACACGAACCCCATAAACATAGTGTCTGAGGCGGTCACCCACCACAGCGAGATCCGGACGGTGTCCCTGTGCGAGGGGCCCATAATATTCCCACGGCACATAGCGGAGGTCGCGGGGCTGGACCCGGACAAGGTCGACGCGACGATGATCGGCCTCAACCACGGCTGTTGGAGCATCAAGCACCTCTACGATGGACAGGACATGATCCCCCTCTTGCAGGAGGCGTATGAGCGGATGAAGGACGATCCCTCTGCGGATGTCCACGGCCTGAGGTGGCTCAAGCTGGCCGCGCTCATGGAGTCCATCCCGGCGTCGTACTTCCAGTACTACTACTTCAAGGACGAGGTGCTGGAGGAACTCCGCAACAAGCCCACGACGAGGGCACAGGACATCATGAGCTGGGTGCCGGACTACTGGCAACACTACCGAGAGCAGGCAGAGGCAGAGGACCCACAGCTCGACCCATCGAGGTCGCGCGGGGGCATCCACGAGCTGGAGCTGGCCATAGACGTCATGGACGCCATCTTCAACCAGAAGGACGAGGTCTGGCCGGTGAACGTCCCCAACCACGGCGCCATCGCCGACTTCCCCGACGACCGGGTGGTGGAGGTGCCGGGCAGGGTGAGCGGGGAGGGCATACAGCCCATACCTCAGGGCTCGCTGCCCAGGCACGTGTCCGGCCTGGTGAAGATGCTGGGGGAGTACCAGGCGCTGGCCGCGGAGGCGGCATGGTGTGGCACCCGGAAGGACGCGATCCGAGCGCTGGCCAGCAACCCGCTCTGCTTCTCGCTGGAGAAGGCTGAGAGGATCTACGACGAGATGGCCGCGGCGCTGAGGGACTACCTGCCTGAGCGGCTGCTGAGGTGAGGGCATGAGGTTGGTGGTCACCCGAGATGCCGATGAGATGCACGAGCTAGCTGCCGAGCTGATCGCCTCGGAGATACGCTCCAAGCCCGATGCCGTGGTGGTGCCGGCGATGGGCAACACCCCGATGGGAGCCTACCGCAGGTTGGCGGAGATGAGGCAAGAGGGAGAGCTCGACACCTCGCAAATACGGGTCTGCCAGCTGGACGAATACCTGGGCGTGTCGGATGATGACCCCAGGTCCCTCTACGGCTGGCTGCGGAGGTCCTTCCTGGATCCTCTGGGCATACCTCCCTCCAGGGTAAACCGCTTCCATGGGGATGCGTGCGATATCGAACGCGAGTGCCAGGAGTACGACAGGACCGTCGAGGCATGGGGAGGCTACGACCTGGTGATCCTGGGGCTGGGGCCCAACGGCCACCTGGGGTTTAACGAGCCCCCCTCAGATAGCGCGGCGCCCACGCGGGCCGTCGAGCTGACGGAGGCCAGCCTGGAGAGCAACGCCACCTATTGGGGAGATATCGAGCGGGTACCCCGCAGGGCGCTGACGGCGGGGATGACCCAGCTCCTTGCCGCGCGCAAGATCCTCCTGCTAGCCTCCGGGCGCCACAAGAGGGAGATCCTCCACAAGACCCTACGGGGGCAGATAACTCCCGAGGTGCCTGCCTCGTACCTGCAGGGGCTGACGCAGGTGACGGTGCTGGCGGACCGGGAGGCGTGGGGGAGGTAGCGTATGAGCTACTTGCTGGGGGTGGACGGCGGCAACTCCAAGACCGTGGCGCTCGTGGCCGACCTGGAGGGCCGCATCCTCGGCAGCGGGCGCTCGGGCTGCAGCGACATCTACGGGGCGCCCTCGGAGGAGGCGGCGCTCGCGGAGCTCGATCGGGCCGTCGAGCAGGCGCTCATCGGCGCGGGAGTGGAGGCGGGCTCCCTGGTCGCGGGGGTCTTCTCCCTGGCAGGGGCCGACTGGCCAGAGGACTTCGAACTCCTCGAGTCCCACGTGCGCTCCCGCGGGTACGGGCAGCAGGTCAAGGTGTACAACGACGCCATAGGCGCGCTCAGGGCAGGCTCTCCCGACGGCACGGGCGTCTCGGTGGTCTGCGGGACCGGCATGGCCATAGGTGCTCGCAGCCCAGAGGGCAAGATCTGGCACACCAGCTTCTGGCAGGAGCCCCAGGGGGCGCAGGAGCTAGGACACAAGGCTCTGCGCGCGGTGATGCGCGCCGAGCTGGGGATAGACCCTCCCACCAAGCTGAGGGAGAGGCTGCTCGCGCATTTCGCGGCCGAGTCCGTGGAGGGCTTCCTGCACGCCCTCACCGCCAGGGGCAGCCGGCGCCGGTACAACTTGGGATCCTTTGCCAGGGTCCTGCTCGACACCGCCGTCGAGGGCGATCCCACAGCCCTCCGGATAGTGCTCGAGCACGGGCGCGCCATAGGGGACTACGCGCTCGCAGCCGCCCGCCAGGTGGGGATCCAGGACGATCCCTTCTACCTGGTGCTGGCCGGCGGCGTGATCAGGCATCCCTCCAAGCTGGTGGCCCAGGCCATCATCGACAGGGTGCTGGCAAGCGACCCCGACGTGCGGCCGGTGTTCAGCAGGTTCGAGCCCGCGGTGGGGGCGCTCCTGCTGGCCTACGAGCTGGCCGGCATCCCCACCAACGACGAGTTGCTGGCACGCATAGCCTGCTCGCTGCCTCCGGCCTCGCTCTTTGAGACCTGAAAGCTACCCCCGGCCAGCCATCCCAGGATCCCGCACCCTCAGGAGTTGCCTCCGATAGCGGTCCTCTGCCCTCGACCTCGCAGCCGCCGATCTAGCCCGGAGGCACCCAACTCTTACCACCCTATTACTCACTCCTGACGCTGCTCAGAAACACGGGACGTATCCTGATAGCAGATGGCCCCACAGATGATGCCTAAGGAGGTGATAGATGTCGAACACAGGACGACGCAACAAGATCGTGGGCAGAATTGGGGTTTGGCTGGGCACGATCGCCACGATGGGGGCTTTNCTGGTCGCGACCACGAAGGCCTCGATCGCGAGCAGGAACACCGTGACCACCCAGGGCGGTAGCCCCGCCTTCACCTCGGTGGTGACGGTGCCCGGCAACGTGGCCGCAAGCTCACTGGGATGGCAGGCCAGCACCGACTTCAGGACGAGGAGCTCGTGAGCCCAAAGCCCACACATGGGAGGACAGGAGATGCAAGAGGTTACCAGGCACTTCAGAGCCATGAACACGGATGTGAGGGTCGCGATACTCGCCGGCGACCCCAGAGAGGCAAACAGGTACATAGACCAGGTGGAGGCGCTGTTTGCAGATACCGAGGGGCGCCTGAGCCGCTTCCTGCCGGAATCGGAGCTCTCGGCGCTCAACGCGGCCGCTGGCAGGCCCTTCCAGGCCTCCGCCATGCTGTTCGAGGTCGTCCACGCAGCGGTGGAGGCGGCCAGGATGACCGACGGTATATTTGACCCCACGGTGCTCCCCTCCCTGATAGCTGCCGGCTACGACCGCAGCTTCGAGCTCCTGGGGGAGCAGCCCGCAGGGCGCGCAGCGGGATGGAGGGGCAGCTGGAGGGACATCAGGCTGGACCCCAGCGCACGCACGATCACCATCCCGCAGGGATGCGCCCTGGACCTTGGAGGCATAGGGAAGGGATGGGCGGTGGACAGGGCGGTCGAGCTGCTCTCGGACTGGGTGAGCTTCGGCGTCGATGCCGGCGGAGACCTGTACGTGGGTGGGCGCAGGTACGACCGCCCCTGGCGGATCGGGGTGGCGGATCCGAGGTTCCCTGGTCGTGACCTGCTCCAGCTCCAATTGGAGGATCGGGCCGTGGCCACCTCCAGCGTGATCCGACGCCGCTGGGTGAGGGGTGGAGAGGTGATGCACCATATCATCGACCCGCGGACCGGCAACCCCGCCAGTAGCAGGGTCATAGCCGCCACCGTGGTCGCCGACTCAGTGGCCCAGGCGGAGGTGCTGGCCAAGGCCGCCATCATCCTGGGAGAGGAGCAGGGACTGCGGTTGATCGAGGGTGTCGGCGCCGGGGGGCTGCTCGTGCTGGCCAACAACGACTACGTTATGTCGACAACACTCCAGGGGATGACCTATGCGTAAGCTAAGGGACGCGGCTTTATGGTCGGTGCTCTTTGCGCTCGGGATGCTGGTCGTCTCCTGGGCCGCCTGGGGCAGGGCGGGAGCTGCGGGGGAAAACCTCGCCTGGTACATCAGCCGCGCCGCGGGGCTGAGCGCCTATACGCCATACTTTGGCTCAACATGGCGCTGGGGCTGGCGATCCGCCAGGGCGCCCACACGGGAGCTCTCCCCCGCTGGAGGCTGTACGACCTGCATCAGTTCACGGCGCCGGTGGCGCTGGGCCTGCTCACCCTGCACGTGCTAGCTCTGCTGTGGGACAGGTACGTAGGCTTCACGCTGCCGCAGGTCCTCATCCCGATGCTATCGGCTTATAGACCCCTGGCGGTGGCGCTCGGGATAATCGGGCTGTACCTGCTGGTCCTGGTCACGCTGAGCTCGTACCTGGAGCGCAGGCTGGGCTACCGGACCTGGAGGGCCCTGCACCACCTGAGCGTGCCCGCGTACCTGCTGTCGCTGTACCACGCGGTGCTGTCGGGCACGGACAGCGGGGCCCTCTGGGCGGTGGGCATGTACCTGGCCAGCTTCCTGATGCTGGCGTACCTGGCGAACAGGCGCTGGCGATGGCTAGCGGAGGGCAAGCGCACTTCCAAGCCCGCAGGAGGCATCTGATGGGCAAGCTAGCGGAGGGTAAGCGGCCCAGGACCTGGGACTACGGGCTGCGCAGCCTCCTGCCGCGATCCCTCCGTGCCAGGCTCACCGCTTGGCACCTATCGGTGCTGGGGGCGACGATGGTCCTCTTCAGCTGCGTGCTCTACAGCCTGCTGGCGAGGAACCTCTACAGCCAGGTGGATCAGTCCCTCGTCGAGAGGGCCACGCAGGTAAGGAGGGTGCTCGACCACAGGGATCGCTTCCAGGGAGGCACCGGGGACGCCATCGATATACCACCTCCCGACACCTTCGCCTTCGCCGACACGCTGGTCCAGATAACCGACTCGGGGGGCAAGGTCCTGGGCTCCTCCGACGCGCTTCACGGCCGGGCACTGCCCACCACCCCCACAGAGCACGGCCCACACTTCAGCACCGTCGCGGTGGGGGGAGAGCACCTACGGGTCTACAGCACGCCCATCGTCCTGGACGGAGGCGTGTCGTTGGTGGTGCAGGTGGGCAGGAGCCTGTCGGAGGTGGAGGCCACCCTGCGGGCCGTGAGGCTGCTGGCGATGTCGTGCGTCGGCATACTGACGTGCGTATCCTGGCTGGTGGTGTCGGCCATGGCGGGGTCGATGCTCAGGCCCCTGGCGCAGCTGGCGGATACAGCGCAGGCGGTGGCGAGCTCCGGAGACCTATCCAAGCGCGTGCAGCTTAGCTCGAGGCACGATGAGGTGGGCAGGCTGGCGAGGACGTTCAACCTGATGCTGGCCAGGCTGCAGGAGTCGGACGCGCACCTGCGGGGGCTGCTGGCCTCGCAGCGCAGGTTCGTGGCGGACGCCTCCCACGAGCTGCGGACCCCACTGACCAGCATCCGGGGGAACGCCGCCATGCTGAGGCAGGTGCCGCGGATGTCCGAGGAGGACAGGACCGCCGCGCTGGAGGAGATCTACGACGAGGCGGAGCGCATGAGCAGGCTGGTCAACGACCTGCTAACTTTGGCCAGGGCGGACAGCGGGATCTCGCTCAGGAGACAGCTGGTGGACCTGCCCCAGCTGGTCGGGGTCGTGGTAGCGCAGGTAGCGCGGCTGGCTGGGGATAAATCCGTGTCGATCGAGGGGCTGGCGCCCATCCAGGTCAGGGGCGATCCCGACGCGCTGCGGCAGCTCCTGCTGATCCTGCTCGACAACGCCCTGAAGTACACCCCAGCGGGCGGGCGGATCACGGTGGGGCTCGAGGCCGGCGGTGACGCGGCGGTGCTCAAGGTGGCGGACACGGGCATAGGCATACCCCCCGAGCACCTGCCGCACATCTTCGAGCGGTTCTACAGGGTGGATCCGGCGCGCAGCGGATGTGGCAGCGGCCTCGGGCTAGCGATCGCCCGCTGGCTGGCGGAGGCGCACGGGGGAGGCATCCAGGTGGAGAGCGCTCCCGGGCGAGGCTCGACCTTCACGGTGCGCCTGCCGCGCGGCGCCGGCGAGTGCTCCTCGGAGCCTGAGCTGCCCAGCGCCACCCTGGGAGCTCGCCGGGGCGTGGCCATCGATCGCCCCTGAGGTAGGGCGAGCCACGGCAGCGCCCTCTCCCCGGCGTGGGGTGCCGACCACGGGATGCGCGGGGGGGTCGGCCTCCCAGGAGCACGGAGGCCGACCCACGGGCGTATTGACGGGTAGGTTTCAGCTTCTCCTGCGCAGGCCTCTGGAGGCGGCCACCGCTGCTGGTCGCGGCCGGGCACGAGGTGGTGGGCACGACCCGTAGTCCCGACCGCGCGAGGCTGATCGCGGCGGCCGGCGGCAGGCCGGCGCTCGTGGACTGCCTCGACCGCGCCGAGGTGTTCGAGCTGCTGAGGAAGGAGCGCCCCGACGTGGTAATCCACCAGCTGACCGCCCTCAGCGCCCGCGACCTCGAGGCCAACTCCAGGCTGCGGATCGAGGGCACACGCCACCTCGTGGACGCATCGCTGGAGGTAGGGGTCGAGCGCATGATAGCCCAGAGCATAGCCTTCGCTTACGCCCCCGGGAGCGGACCCGCCACGGAGGACGAACCCCTGCACCTGGAGGCGACGGGAGCCCGCGGGCTCACGGTAGCCGGGGTGCACGCCCTCGAGCGGGCGGTGGCTGAGATGCCCATAGGGGTGGTGCTGCGCTACGGCGTGCTCTACGGCCCCGGCACCTGGTACGCGAGGCACGGGCTCTTCACCGAGGGGCTGCGCAGGGGTGAGGTGGTGGCCTCCGACGGCGACACCTCCTTCGTGCACGTGGCGGACGCCGCTCGAGCGGCAGTGGATGCGCTGGAGTAGCCAGCGGGGCCGGTGAACGTAGTGGACGACGAGCCGGCGGCCGAGAGCACCTGGATGCCCCTCTACGCCAGGCTGGTCGGCTCCCCCGCACCCGCCAGGAGGCCCGGCAGGGAGGGTTGGCAGCGGGGAGCGAGCAACCAGAGGGCGAGGGAGCTGGGTTGGCAACCCGTGTACCCCTCCTGGAGGGAGGGGTTTCGGGAGGTCCTGTCCCCCGGCAGCCGCTAGCGATGCGGGCACGCCTACCACTAGCTAGCCGGCCAGCGGTATGCTAGAGTCAAGTGACGGGACGCAGAATCACGATAGGAGTCAGTCGACATGTGCGGGAGGTTTGGCCTCGAAGCGGATCCCGAGCAGCTAGCCCACAGGTTCGGGGCAACCCAATCGGAGATCCCCTGGGCCCCCAGGTACAACATCGCCCCCAGCCAGGAGGTTCCGGTGGTCACTCCGGAGAAGGAGCTGGCCCTCGTGCGCTGGGGATACTCCCCCCAGTGGATGCGGGAGCAGAGCCCTTCCAGACAGATCATCAACGCCAAGGCCGAGACGCTGTTTACCAGCAGGACGTTTCGCGATGCGGCCGTGCACGACCGGGTGATCGTCCCCTGCAGCTACTACTTCGAGTGGGATAGGACCAAGCGGCCCTATCTCTTCCGGCTGCGGCAGGCGGAGATCTTCGGGCTGGCTGGGGTGAGGCTGGAGCAGGACGGTGAGAGCAGGGTGGTCATAGTCACCACCGAGCCCAACAGGGTAGCCGCAAGGGTGCACGCTCGCATGCCGGCCGTCCTGCGGCCCGAGGACGAGGAGCTGTGGCTGTCGGCCGATGAGACGGATCCCCACAGGCTGGGGAGGTTGCTGCTGCCTGTCCCCGACGACTGGCTGGAGTACTACCCCGTGTCCAGGCGCGTCAACAACCCCTCCAACGACTCCCCGGACATCCTCCAGCCAGCACACCAGGAGTAGCTGCGCCATGGGGCGTGGTCTCGTGCGAGCCTGGCTGTGCTCGCTGCTCGCGTTGGTGCTCCTCGCCTGCCGGGTGGGCCTGGGCACGCCGGCTCAGCCGCTGGCGCAGCTGCCGACTCGTCAATCTAGGCTATCGCAGGCACACGGAGCCGTGTTCAGCCCATCCCAAGGCTCAGCCCCGCCGGCGCTCCCCAGCTGCCACATAGCCCACCCAGCGACGCCCCTCCCGACCAGGGCCACCAACCGCCACGGCACTCACCCAGGACCGCCTGCCCAGCCCTCCCCAGCCCCCTGGCGGACCCCGGTGCCCATCCTGATGTACCATTACATCCGGCCAATGCCGGGGCCGACCGACCCAGTGGGCAGAGATCTCACCGTCACGCCGGCGCATTTCGCCCAGCAATTGGCCTACCTAGCTTCCCACGGGTACCACACGATCACCCTGAAAGAGCTCTCGATGGCACGCGCCCATAGGTATGCGCTGCCACCCCACCCGGTGGTGCTGACCTTCGACGACGGCTACGAGGACTTCTACACCACCGCCTGGCCTTTGCTGCGCAGCCGCCACTTTGAGGCCACGGTGTTCGTCATCACGGCCCTGATCGGCCACCGGGGCTACCTCACCTGGGACCAGATCCGGCAGCTGGACCGCACGGGCATGGTGGAGATAGGCTCTCACACCGTGAACCACCTGGACCTCACGGTGCTGAGCCCAGCGGCGGCCCGCTACCAGCTAGTGCAGAGCAGGCGAGAGCTGGCGAGCAGGCTTGGCCACTCCGTGGACAGCTTCAGCTACCCCGGGGGCAGGTTCAACTCACGGGTAGTCGAGCTGGTGAGGGAGGCTGGTTACAGGTCGGCCGTGACCACCCTCTACGGATGGGCAACACCACGCTCCAACCCCCTAGCTCTGCCCAGGGTGCGCATACACGGCAGCACCACCCTGAGCGACCTCGCACACCTCCTGCCAAGGTAGAGGGATCTGCTGTCGACCTCTACTTCTCGGGCCAGCCCGAGGGGCGGACGTACCTCCGGCGAAGCTCGCCCTCCCGCACACGGAGAGGCAAGGGGTGGAGAGGTGCTCGAGGCCCCGCCACAACCGACCCGTCTAGCGCTGGCCCTACCAGCCGTCCCGACAGCGTACGGGGCAAGGGCTTCGGGGGTCCGCCGCGCTCCCGACTACTCCCAAGGACGAGGGGCCGGAGCACACGCCTCAGCGAGAGCTCTTCCCCGGGCGAAGTGCCTCGAAATCATCTCCCCAGGATCAGATTGCGCCCGTATTCGCCCCACCTGCCAGTGCGCGCGGGCGCAAGCCATCCGAGGCGCCGTCAAACTCGGTCGGGCACCCCCCACGAGCCCTCGCGATACCGGGCACGGCACCTAACAAGCCGGCTATTTTATGTAAAATGCCTGCTCCCGGGGCTGTGCCCGTCCCAAGGTGGGAGTCGGCGTTAGGGTCCAGATGTTCACGGCTGGTGCTCCTGGGGATTGTCCCAGTACCAAGTCTCAGGATCGTACACCGCGGGTGTGGGGTGATGCCAGGGGTTGGTGAAGCCGTGCAGCGTGAGGTCCTCCCGACGGGGGACGTTCATCAGCCCCCGCTTGACGAGCACGATCCTGGGGTAGTTGGCCACGCAGCCCATGATGAACGGGCCATCCTCGACGTGGATCTTGATAGCGTCCCAGGCCATCCTGCCCCGCTTGACGGGATCCACTTCCACCCGGGCGCGATCGTAGATCTGCCACATGCGGCCGATGGGCTCGAAGAAAGCCTCGTCTTCCGGACCTATCCTTGGGGGCGTCCGGCGCCAGGGATCCAGCGAGGTCTGTCGCTTCTCCTCGGGGGTGCCCCTGACCATCCACCAGCTGCCGTGCAGCGGCGCCCATTTCGTGGACTCTATGGGGAACAGCCACTGCGGGCTCACCCAGATGCTCATGGAGTCTCCTACCTCCCAGTCGGCCCGGGAGAACTGCTGCCCCGCAGCCCAGCGATCAGCTATGGAGTTGGGCGGCACGGGGTTGGGGCGGGCGTTGATCCCTATAGCCTTCCAGTCCTTCGAGAGCAGCTCGTTCTTCTGCACGTGCTCGGGACCGCCGGGCGCGCCGTAGTCCAGGGTGATCAGGAGCTTACCCCCGTCGGGCAGCTCCCGCCAGCCGTCGCCGTCCTTGTCCACCACGCCGATCTCGTCCAGCAGCTGCTTGGCCAGCTCGGGATCATACTTGATCGCGCTGTCCCGCCATTGCTGGTACACCTGGCGAGCCCCACTGCCCGCTCGTAGCTCCAGGGTCTTTGGGCTGTACGTGCCCGTCGTGAGCTCACCCGTCTGGTAGTAGACGAGCTTCTGCACCGCCTGACGATTGAAGGCGTGCGACAACGCCTTGCGGAACTTGGTGTTGCGTATCAGGTCTCGATAAGCCTTGTTCTTGTAGTCGAAGTTGAAGAAGAAGATCGAGCCCGTGCCCGAGCCGGAGTCCCAGAACCTGACCTCCATGCCGCTCTTGTCCTCCGCCTGCTTGAGGCCGGACACGTCGGCCAGAGTCAGGTCCGTGAAGATGCTGAGCACGTAGTCGGCCTTGCCCTGCATGTAACGCAGCCTGAGCACCTGCGGGTCCTGGACGTACGTCAGGCGCACCGAGTCGATGTACGGCAGCTGGTTGCCCCAGCGGTCCACGCACCAGTAGTAGGGGTTGCGCACCCACAGGGTGTGATCCAGCGGCTTGATCTCGGCCAGCACCCAGCCTGTGAGGGCGGGGCAGTCGGGGTTGCGGGTAAAGTCCTTCTTCTCGTCAAACTCCATCACCCAGTTCTTGCCCACCTTGGGGTTGTACCTGGGATGGAATTGCTTGAGGTAGTGCTTGGGCTGAAGCCAATCGCCTCCCTGACCGCGCTTGACGTACTTGCACAGCAGCTCGGGGAATATGGGCTGGGGAGCATCGAACTCCACCATCAAGGTGTAGTCATCCACCTTCTTGAACTTGGCCAGGGTCCCCTTGCCCGACCTGCACTCGTCCGGAGGTAAGGCCGGGTGCTCCTCGTTGAGCACCATGTCCTCCCACCAGAACAACACGTCATCGACGGTGAAGGGCTTGCCGTCCGACCACTTTATCCCCTCCCGGAAGTGCAGCGTCCATCGGCTGGCGTCGTCGTTGGATTCCCAGGCCTCCACCAGCCCAGGGCCCACCTTGGTACCATCCTCCAGCCAGCGCAGCGGCGAGTGGCCGTACATGCACTCCTGCATGAAGGTGGAGATCCCCTCCTGGTCCGAGTAGCTCATCTCCAGCCTGCCACCGTACTTGCCCTGCTGCACCCACTTGTGGGGCACGACGTAGGGGTGCTTGGGCAGCCTCTGCTCCACGGGCGGCAGCTTGCCCGCCTTCACCAGCTCCGCCAGCATCGGCGCCTCGTGGTACTTGCCCGCGTAGGATGCGGGGGTGGCCCTGCTTATGGATTGCGGCAGCCCAGACGGCTGAGGGGTGGCGATGGGCGCCTGCCCAACCTCAGGGGGCGTGGGTGAGGCGCCGGGAGTAGTGGGCGCGCTGGAGGTAGTCGTCGGAGTCGAGGTCCGCTGGCCTCCTCCACCGCATCCCAGGAGCAGCGAGCCCGCAGCCAGGGCGGACGCGCGCAGGAAGTGCCTCCTAGATAGCTTGGTCCTCATATCGCTCTCCTTTCCGCTCCGTAAGCTCAACATACCTTTCGCATTGACGTCACAAGACAGCACCATATATATGCACGCCGCTGGGTGCGTATATGATATACCCATTTGGAGCGGGGGTAAAGCCTTCCAGGTGTTGACTAGGAGAGGTGCCTGCAATATCATTAGGTAACCCTAGAACCGCTGAGCCCTGACTCCCCGAGCTCTAACGGTCCACTACCAATGGGACAGGAGGTGCGAGATGGCAGATACTACCCCTAACAGAGCTGGCGGCCTGCCCTTCATCCGCAGCATATCGGAGGACTTCACCACGCGCGCCTGGGTGCTCATCCCCATAGGCATAGGCATCAACGTCGTGGGAGGTTACATCGCCCAGGTGCTCAGGCTGCCGATCTTCCTCGACGTGATCGGGACCATCCTGGTGGGAGTGCTGGCCGGCCCCTGGGTGGGTGCCCTGGCGGGCTTCCTGACCAACATCGTCACGGGGCTGGTGGTCAACCCAACGCTGCTGCCCTACAGCGCCACCAACCTGGCGATAGGCCTGGTGGCGGGGATACTCGCCGTCACGGGATGGTTCAAGTCCTACTGGAAGGTCGCGGTGAGCGGCATCATCATCACGATCGTGGCGGTGGTGGTGAGCGCGCCCATCACGGTGTTCGTCTTCGGCGGCGTCACGGGCCACGGCACCGACCTGATAGTCGGCTACTTCCTGGCCACGGGGAACCAGCTGCTGTCCAGCGTGCTCAAGACCAGCTTCATCGTGGAGCCCATAGACAAGATCATCAGCTCGTACCTCGCGTTCTTCATAGCCAGGGCCATCCCCGCCAGGTACCGCCCTCCCAAGGCCAGGCAGACCCTGCCGGAGTAGGAGGCCCAGATGCTGGAGTACGTCCAGGGAGACAGCTTCCTCCACAGGCTCAACCCCGTCACCAAGCTGGTAGTAGCCACGTGCCTGGTGGTGGCCACCTTTCTCATGCCGGGCTTCGCACCCTCGCTCGTGGTAGCTCTGCTCCTGCTGGCCTGCGCTTGGCTGGCAGGGGTGGCCGGCAGGGCCATCCGACCCACGCTCTCCATCCTCGCCCCCCTGGCGATCGCCCTCCTGCTCATCCAGGGGATGTTCTATCCCGGCAGGCAGACCCCGGTGGTCACCGTGGGGCCGATCACCTTCTGGCGCGAGGGGCTGCTGTACGCCCTCACCTTCACCTGCCGGATCGCGGTGATCATCCTCGCGTTCCTGCTGCTGATGCTCACCACCCATCCCAAGGCCCTGTCGGTGGCGCTGGTCCAGCGCGGGATGTCCCCCAAGCTGGCCTACGTCTTCCTGGCATCGCTCCAGTTCATCCCCGAGATGCAGCGGCGCGCCCTCATCATCTCCGAGGCGCAGCAGGCCAGGGGGCTAGACACCCGCGCCAACCTCTGGAGGCGGTTGGGATCGCTGACCGTCATGCTGGTGCCCCTCATCGCGGGGGCGCTCATCGCGGCGGAGACGCGCTTCCTGGCGCTCGAGGCCAGGGGGTTCGGCCGTAAGGGCCAGCGGACCAGCCTCCTGGAGGTGCCCGATGGAGGCGTGGACCGCCTCCTGCGCTGGGCGGCTCCGGCCTTGCTGTTGCTCCTGATAGCCTGGAAGGTGGTAGCATGAGCCTGATAGAGATCGCGGACGTAGCCTTCACCTACGCCGCCCAACCGGGAGTGAGGGCGCTGGACGGCGTGAGCTGCGCCATCGAGCGCGGCAGCTTCGTGGGGATCACGGGCCCCGCGGACGCGGGCAAGACCTCCCTCTGCCGCCTCATCGCCGGCTACATCCCGCACCTGTTCGACGGCGAGCTCTCCGGTGAGGTGGTCGTGGACGGAGCGCCCACCCGGCGGGTGCCCGTGGAGGAGCTGGCGGGCAAGGTGGGCTACGTGTTCGAGAACCCGTTCGACCAGCTCACCGGCGCCTCCCTGACGGTGCTGGAGGAGGTGGCGTTCGCGCTCGAGAACATGGGGCTGCCGCGCGAGGAGATCGAGCGCAGGGCATGGGAGAGCATGCGGCTGATGGGCATAGATCACCTGGCGGATCGCCACCCCATGCGCCTGTCGGGTGGGCAGTCTCAGCGGGTGGCCATCGCCTCTGTGCTGGCCATGCGCCCCGAGATCCTCCTCCTGGACGAGCCCACCTCCCAGCTCGATCCCGTGGGCGCGGAGGAGGTGTTCGAGACGGTGCTTAGGCTGCACCAGCAGGGCCTCACCGTGATCATGGTCAGCCAGGACTTGGAGAGGCTCTCGAGGTACGCCGACCGCCTGTTGGTGATGCGGGGCGGCAGGATAGTGCTGGAGGGCGAGCCCCGAGAGGTGCTGGGGCGGGCGCTGGCGTCGGGGCTGCCGCTCGTGATGCCCGTGCCCGCCGCAGTGGGCTGGCAGCTGCGGCAGGTCGAGGCAGTCCCCGTGTCCCGGCCGCTGCCCCTCACCGTGGAGGAGGCCGCGGCGGAGATCGAGGGGGTGCTGCAGGCGGGGGGCTCCGACCTCCGAGCCGTCGACCCCGTGCGCGAGGGCCGATCGGGCGAGCCGCAGGTGAGGCTGGAGGGGGTAAGCTTCTCCTACGGGGGCCAGGTGAGGGCGCTGGAGGACGTGTCGCTGGAGATGGATGCGGGATGCGTCTGCATCCTGGGGCAGAACGGCTCGGGCAAGACCACGCTCATGAAGCATCTCAACGGCCTCCTCAAGCCCAGCAGCGGGCGGGTGCTCGTGCGCGGGGAGGACACACGAGACCACCGCGTGGCCCACCTGGCGCGCCACGTGGCGCTGGCCTTCCAGAACCCCGACGACCAGCTCTTCCGGAGCAGCGTCGAGCGGGAGGTGCGCTTCGGCGCGGAGAACATGGGCTTCCCTCCCGAGGAGGCCGAGAAGCTGGTGGAGAGGGCGCTCGACCTGCTGCAGCTGCGGGACGTCAGGCACCGCAAGCCCTACGACCTGGGGCTCTCGTGGCGCAAGCGGGTGGCGATCGCCTCGGTGCTCACCATGGCCTCGCCGGTGGTCGTGCTCGACGAGCCCACTGGGGGTCAGGACGCCGAGGGGATACAGCTCCTGGGGGCGCTGGTGGAGCACCTGGTGGGGGAGGGGAAGCTGGTCGTGGTGGTCACCCACGACGTGGAGTTCGCCGCCGAGCACGCCGACCGCGCCATCGCCCTGCACGCGGGGAGGGTGCTGCTCGATGGCGGGCCCAGAGAGGTGTTCGCGCAGGCGGAGGTGCTCGCCCGCACCCACGTCCACCCGCCGGCAGCGCTGCTGATAGGCCAGCGCCTGGGGCTAGCCCCTCTGCCCCTCACCCCACAGGAGCTACTGGCGGCCGTCGGCATCGCCCGGCAGCGCTAGGATCTCCGCTCGCCCAGACCTCCAGCCTTCATGGCAGGAAGGTGAAGGAGTCGAACAGGCGGGGCACCTTGCCGTAGCCTATCCCGGGCGTCCACTCGATCCAACCCGACCTGCCGGAGCCATCGTCGTCGTTGACCAGCAGGTCGAACCCGATCTGCCCACCGGGGCTTGGGGCCAGCGGCCTGATCTCCGAGATCGGGATCGCTGCCTCGTACACCGTCTGGTCGCCCTGCCTGACCACGCTCAGCCTGGCCGACTCGACCAGCACGTTGCCCGGCAGCCCGCCGCTGCCGTACCACCGCCACACCTGAGGCCCGGCGGGGGTGAGCGTCAGCCCCCACTCCGAGTCGTCCGAGTCGTAGCTGTCGGACTTGTTGTTGAGCGCGTCGATCGCGAACTGCACGCCGTCCCCACGCCAGACGTCGCCACCCGTGTAGGTCTGGCGGAAGGCGTTGTCCGTCACCCTCACCGCGACGTAGAGGTACTCATCGTCCCACATCGTGTAGCCCACGGCGGAGAGGTCCTGGGGCGTCCAGCCCTTCTTCTCTGCCACCTGCGAGGCCCTGTCTAGGTGGATGGGTAGGGCCGCTCGCCAGTCGGCCAGGTCACCATCCACGGCCGCCCGCCCCCTGGGGATCGCCAGGAAATCCAGCGCCTGGCTGGCGCTAACCACACCCGCAGCGTAGGTGGCGGAGATGCCCACCTCGTACTCGTTGAAGTCGGCCTGGCGCACGGCGGTCAGTTCGAAGCTCATGGTCTGCGACTCCCCCGGCGCCAGTGGCCCGTACGCGGCCGAGGACGGCGAGGCCGACCAGCCGGCCGGCAGCTGGAGCGCCAGCGTGCCCGACTGGGCGTGCGCGCTGGCGTTGGCTACGCGCACCCTGAGCTCCGTGCCGGCCGCAGGTCGCTCCCGCAGGGGCAACACCTCGAGCTCCAGCGCCGGACGGAGCTCGAGGTCCACCTCTATGGGGACGACCGCCTTCACGCCATCGTACCTCCCCCCGATAGCTATCCTGTAGCTGCCGACGGCGACGTCCGTCGGGGGCACCACCCGCAGCTCGACCGTGCGACGCTCCCCGGGCGCCAACGAGACCACTCCAGCGCCCGCGACATCCCAGCCCAGAGGAGCGTCCACCGTCAGGTCGAACGCGACGCTCCTGTCCAAAGCGTTGTGCACCGTGACCGGCAGCGGGGGCAGCTCTCCGACCACGGCCGAGAGGTTGTAGTCGGGAGTGCTGAGGTAGACCCAGGGGTACACAGGCTCCTCGTACCTGTACACCTGCTGGGAGGCGCGCGCCAAGCTGCGCCCGAGCACCGCCGCGCGCCAGGCCGCCACCGGGTCCTGCTGGCGCATCTCCCGCGACTCCTCGAGGTACCTGCAGGCGTCCTGCCACAGCGCTTCGGCGTGCGGCCTGCTGGCGTCCGCCCCACTCGGGAGGGCGGTGATCTTGCCCGAGCCCTGGCCAATCAGGGCCTGACCCCGAGCCCTCGAGGCGTAGGCCATGTCCGCCACAGCGCCGCTCGCCCTGGCGAGCGAGTACACGTTCACCAGGGCCGACCTCCAGGCATCACCCCCCGCCGTGTGCGCGCTATCTATCCAGATACCACGCGCCCTGTCGAGCTCCCCGAGCGCGGCCACGAGATCCCCGGGGCTGCGATGGGTCAGGTAGTGCTCAACCCTGGAGGAGGCGCGCTCCAGGTGGGACTCCACCTCGGGCGCGAATTCCCTACCTCTCAGGTCCCGGCGGGCAGCAGCCAGCGCCTCCTCGAAGGTGTTCGCTGCCGCCTGCAGGAGGACACTGGATCCCAGACCATGCACGTACATGGGATCGGGACCCACCGTCAAGGAGGCCGAGCCTCCATCCACCGGTACATCCCTCTCGTTGCCGTCGATGTCGTACACCTCCAAGCGGGACGCACTGGTCCGGAGGGACACCTGCCGGGCGGAGGTGGCCCACAGGACCAGGATGGCCTCTCCCCGGCGCGCGAACACCTCGCCCCGCACGCCCTCCGGCAGGGACAGGTCGCCCACGTAGTGGCCGGCGCCTATCTGCCTCACCAGGTTGGCGTAGGCGGTGTAGGCGGGCTTGGGGGAGAGATCCAGCCTGACTATCCCGAACCTGTGCTCGTGGTTGGCTGGGTCGGGCCCGTCGTCCTGGAAGTCGTACCAGTTGACCTCCCGCACGTACCCCGTGGACAGCGCCAGCAGGTAGGTGCGCACCAGGTACTGCGCCTGCTGGGCCTCGCTCACCCCGTACGGGCCGGTGTCGGTGGCCCAGCCTATCTCGGTCAGCCATATCGGCTTCTCGTAGCCGTACTCGTGCATCAGCTCCTGATGGAACCGCAGGTCCCGCAGCAGATCCGTCTCGTCGGGGCCGCCCACCCTGTAGGGGTGTATCGAGAGGACGTCCATGTAGTTCAGCCCTCCAGCGTCGAACAGCTCCCGTAAGTAATTGAGGTCGGTGCCCGCTATCGCGCCTCCTATGACCACGGCATCGGGGTCCAGCCTCTTGATCGTGGTGTAAGCGGTCTTGAGGACGGCGGCGTACTCGCGGGCGCTCGGCTCATCCCCCCAGAACTGCTGCCCATTGGGCTCGTTCCAGACCTCCCAGTACCTGACCTGATCTCGGTACCTGGTCACCATCTCGGCCACGTACCTCGCCCAGCCGCGCAGGCCTGCCTCGGTATGGGGAGCGCGAGGGCTGCCGCTCTCGTTGAGGTCGTACAGACGGTTGTGGTAGTCCAGGATGATCAGGGGATCCAAGCCCTGCCGGACGTTCTCCGCGACGTAGGCGTCGAACTGAGGTGGGAAGGTGAACACGCCCTTCGTCTTCTCAAGCTCCGACCAGTACATCTCGTCGCGGGTCCAGTTGATGCCGGCCATGCTCATGAGCCGCAGGTTCTTCTCGGGATCACCCTTGTACTGCCCGAAGTGGGTCTGCGCCCCGAACGGGGACAGCCTGCTGTAGTCGTGGGCATCCAGGGGCTCTATCACCCCGAAGCTGGTCTCCAGCACGCGGAGCTCTTCGCCCTGTTGGTCCAGCAGGGCGAACCTGCCGTAGTACACCCCCTTGAGCCTCGGGGTAAAGGCCAAGCGCACGTCGACCGTACCTCTTGGAGGGATCGTCAGGCTCGTGTCCCTGTCGAGCACGACCGTGCCGTCCTTGTACTCGACGTGCTGCCGCAACACCACTTCCCGAGGCTCGTCCGCCAGAGAGCGTACGGTCACGGTCCCGCTTACCTCTTCTCCAGGCGGGAAGACGTTGCCCAATCGCGGGGTCGTGACGCTCAACCTGAGATCCTCGCCCGGCCTAGAGGACCTGGCGAAGGCCGCGTCATCGAACCAAGCGGTACCCGCCTCCGCCGGCGCCACCCACAGGTAGAACTTGAGGTAGGCGGTTCTGGAGTTGAACCCCGATAATTCTACGTCGAACCGCTGCCAATCGTGCGTGCCGCCGGTCGTCACCAGGCGATTGTCTCCGCTCGAGAGCACGTGCCACCCTATGGCCACGTTGTTGGGGTCCACCTCCAGCACCCTCACGCTCACGGCGTCGCTGGGCAGTGAGTCGGTCCTGATCCACACACTGAAGACGTAGGAGAGCTCCACGTCTATCGGCACGAGGTTGCTCAGCATAAAGACGTCGTCGCCGGGGAGCGGTAGCACCCGCACCGACCTCTGTCCACCATGTACCTGGGTGGTATCCGTGGCCACCCTCTGGGGGTGGTTGGCCTCCCAGGGACCTGCCTCGAACCCCGGATTGTCNAGGCCCGTCTCCTGTGCGCGGCCGTTGTGGCTCGCAGGCCACAGAGCCAACAGGAGCACCAGCACCAACATCGCGGGGACACCCTTCCTGCCCATCGTCACCCTCCCAAATATAAAGCATTAACATATTTATTTACGCATTAAATCATACATATTATTGCTTTAAATACAAGAGGGTCTTGGCTATCCCCTGCAGATCAGGTGCTGCACGTGCTCGGGAGGGTGCTGCAGTCCCTGCTGGAGAAACTCCGGCAGCAGCTTTATCTCGGATAACCCTGAGATAGGAAACCACCGCAAGACGAACGCTGTGCCGTTGACCTCCGCCCACGGATAGCTGGTATCTAGATCCACGCGATGGAAGCTCTCGGGCAAGAGGCACTCGTAGTACAGCGACAGCTCATGGAAGCTGCGGCCGCCTAGCTCGAAGAAGTTCTCCACCACCCACAGCAGCCCCTCGATCCTGACGTCCACCGCCAGCTCTTCTCTAAGCTCCCTGCGCAAAGCGTCCCTGGAGGACTCGCCTGCCTCACACCTGCCGCCTGGCAGAAACCAGAAATCCGTCCCCTCCTGCTGCACCAGCAGGACGCGCCCCGCCCTCCTACACACGGCGGCTACCCTGTAATTAAATATGAAGTCACCTACCTCAAAGCTGATCATGCCCTCGTCATCTCCAACTCAAAGTTAATCCAGAGGCACCGAGACCAGGATAACAGAAACCGCGCATAAACTGGCGTTGACTATTGGTATATAGTAATATATACCCGTATGCTTGCTATCGATCGTGCGATGGAGGCTACCCTTGCGCTGGAGAACTTGGCTCTGCTTGTGGATCTGCCTGCTGCTGGCAGCTGGGTGTGGGAAGGCCAACGCGCCTTCGGAAGAGGGCGAGGTGAGCCCGGCCGAGGCCACGGCCAAAGCGATCATCGCTCGCGCTAACGCGGAGGCCACCGCACAGGCCATAGTGGGCAGCGCGAAGGCTACCGCCGAGGCCATGTCCAGGAGACCCCCCTCCGCTCGTCCAACCCCGACACCCCAGGCAACGCCTACCCCTACCGCGGCCCCGACCGCGGTGCCGGCCCCGCCGGGCGAGGTGGAGCTGGCCACCGTCAAGCTGCTGGTAGAGGGGCAGGGGGACTACTCGGGCACGACCTTTGGGGGCTCGGGATCCATCATCCACCCCAGGGGCTACATCCTCACGAACGCTCACGTCGTGTACGACCTGGACCTCAGGCAGTTCTACAACCGGAGCGGCCTCGCCGAGGTGTACGTCACCGAGGATCCCCACCTGCCAGCCAGGCCGGCTTACCGGGCCAAGGTGGTGCAGCTGGACCGGGAGCACGACCTGGCGGTGCTCCGCGTAGTCTCCGACATACGAGGGAGAGACCTGCCAGCCGGCTTCCGACTGGAGACAGCATTGCCGCTGGGCGACTCCGATACCGTGCAGCTGGGGGACGAGGTGCGCGTGTTCGGGTTCCCCAGCGTGGGCGGGGACTCCGTCACCTACACCCGGGGAGTGGTCTCCGGATTCCTGCCGCTGTACGGCCAGACGCTCATCAAGACCGATGCCGAGTTCACCCACGGCTCCAGCGGCGGGGCGGCGGTGGACAGCCAGGGCAGGTTGATCGGCGTGCCCACAGCGGGCGTGGTGGACAACGCCGGGAAGGTGGGCTACCTCGTGCCTATCAACAACGCCAAGGCCATCATCGCCCGAGCGTTGGCCGGCAGGGAGATCGCCATCACGACCCGCCCCACGCGCCGGACCATAACGCTGTACGTGGATGCCGCCGCCCAGGGCTACACCGGCGCCAACGTGCGGGCTCGCCCGAGCATCGACTCCCTCAAGGTCGGCTACCTGGACAACGGGGAGGCGGTCGCGGCCTATCCCGATACGGTGCCCAACTCCAAGGGCGAGATCTGGTACAAGGTGTTCTACCAGGGCCGCACGGCCTACATCCTGGGCTCGCTGCTGAGCGAGATCCCACCGACGATCACCGACCCGGAGGACACGGTGGTGATCTTGCAGGTGGACGGAGGATACCTGGGGTACACCGGCGCCAACGTCCGCGAGCGCCCCACGACGAGCTCGGCCAAGATCGGCTACCTGCCCAACGGGGCTCTCGTGGAGGCCTATCCACGGCCCGTCACGGGCGAGGACGGACAGGCCTGGTACAGGGTGAAGTACGACGGGCAGGTGGCCTACATCCTGGGCTCGCTCCTGCGAGAGCCTGCCTCGGCCGCTCTCGACCAGCGTGCCTTCGGGCGGTACCGGTCATGACCTCGAGGTTGTGCACCCTCCTGCTGCTGGCCCTCACGCTCTGTGGGTGCAGCGGGCGGGGCCCACAGCCAGCGCCCACCCCATCCCCGATGGCTGGGCGAGCCGAGCTGATCTCGGGAGCGCACGCCACGGCAACGGCGATCATCTCCCAAGCCAGCGAGGCCGACCCCCCTCGAGGGCCCGGCGCCCCACCCACACCGACACCAACCACCGTCCCCTCCCCCACGGTGACCCCCAGCACATCGCTGCTGTACGTGGACGCCAGCAGGTACGGCCGTGCCGGATCCCCGCTGCGCGGCCGACCCAGCGCGGGAGCACCCGTCAGGCAGATCGTCCCCAACGGGCGAGCGGTGATAGCGGTTGCCATGCCCATCGAGGGCGCAGACGGGCGTAGCTGGTACCGGGTCAGGTACATGGGGCGCTGGGGCTACATGCCCGCCGAGGTATTGTCGATCGCCCCACCGCCCACGCCCAAGCCCACCCCAACACCGGCTCAGCCACCGGACGGCGAGGTCAGGGCATCCTTCCCCATCTACCCAGCCACGGCCGACCTGGACTGGCATCGGCTGGCGGGGCTGCTCCCTGGGTCCTACCGCACGGAGCACCTGGTGGTCAGGTACCGGCCGGGCACCTTCGCGGCCACCCACGTATCCGAGTTCGCGCAAGCGGCCCAGGAGGGGCTGGCCCACGCCGAGCGACTCCTGGGCGTGCGCCTGGCAGGCGATGTCACCTTCTACCTGGCGTACGCGCCGTTCCCCAACCCGGATCCGGGCTTGAGGGGGTACTCCCGGGCTCGCGACCGCGCCATATTCCAGCTGTACGACGGCGTGGGCACCCCGTTGGAGAGGCAGTACCTGAGCACCCACGAGCTCACTCACCAGCTGGCCAGCGACGGTATAGGCCCCAGCTCGTCCGTGATGCTGTCCGAAGGGCTGGCGATGTACGCCTCCGAGGAGTACCTCCTGCGAGACGGGCAGGTGTCGCTGGACGGCTTCGCGCGGGCGGCGCTGGCCACGGGGACGCTCATCCCCCTGGAGCAGCTGGCGAGCGGCAGAGTGCGCTTCATGGGTAGGCTGCTCCGCCGCCACCCGTACGATGAGGCCGGCTCGTTCGTGGGGTACCTCGTCCGGACCTACGGCATGGCCAAGTTCAAGCAGGTCTACGTCAGCGGCGACTACCTGGGCACCTACGGGAAGCCGCTGGCGCAGCTCGACCAGGAATGGCGCCGCTACCTGCTATCCGGTCGCGCCCAGGGGCCCTTCGCCCCCGATCCCGAGCGCTACATCGAGAGCGTGGGGGAGGTGCAGGCCCGCTACGGGGAACTGTTCGAGGCACTCGGGCGCGGGCAGCCCATCAGCCGACGCGCGTACCTGCTGCTGGACCAGGCCAGGGTGGAGGCTGACAGGGGGCAGCTGGAGGGGTGCAGGCGGCTGCTCGGGGAGTTCGACGAGCTCTGGGACGGCTAGCCTACGCCGGCTCGCAGCTCGCGCAGGATCCCCCGTAACGCCTCGGTGTAGGCCTCGCTGTAGGTCGGGAAAGGGCGCACCACGTCGGCCAGGACCTCCACGGGCACCTCGGCACGGATCGCCAGCGCAGCCTCGCCTATCCACTCATCGGCCCTCGGGCCCAGCGCAGAGGCACCCACCAGCACCCCGCGCGCGGCATCGGTCACCAGCTCCAGCCTGCCGATCCTTTCCCCCTCAGCCGAAGCTCGCGCCACCTCCGACAGCTCCACGCGCGCCGACACCACCTCGACCCCTGCCTCCTCCGCCCGCTCCCTGGTGAGCCCCACAGCTGCTACTGGCGGGTGGGTGTACACCGTCCTGGGCACGGCGCGGTAATCGGCCAGGGCTCTTCTTCCCAGGAGGTTGGCCGCGACCACCCTCGCCTGGTAGTTCGCCGTGTGCGTATAAGGGGCCACCCCGGTCACGTCCCCGGCGGCCCACACGTGTGCCTGCCCCCCCACCCGGCAGCGGGCATCCACCTTTAAAGGACCCGCCGTGGCTATGCCCAGCTGCTCCAGCCCCAAGCCACGGGTGTTGGGGTCCCGACCGACGGCCACGAGCAGCCTGTCGGCGGGCACCTCACCTCCCCCCTCGAGCTCGAGCGCCACGCCGGAGGAGGTCGTCCTGGCCCCCAGGACACTTCTGCCGGTCAGCACCCTCACCCCCTGGGAGCCGAGCACCTCGGCCATGAGCTCCCCTACCCAGGGAGACTCCCTGCTCAGCAGCCGCGGCGAGCGCTGCACCACCGTGACCTCGGTGCCGAACGCCGCGTACACCTGCGCCAGCTCGCAGGCCACCGCACCCCCGCCCAGTATCGCCAGCGACCCAGGCAGCTCGGGCGAGCTCAGCGCCTGGTCGCTCGTCCAGCAGGGCAAGTCCTCCAGCCCCAGTATGCGAGGCAACCTGGGACGCGAGCCCGTACACACCACGAGGTCGCTCCAGCCGATCTCCAGCCCTCCCACCTCCACCACACCCGGGCGGGAGACCTTCCCACGACCACGGAAGAGGCGCGCTCCGGCTCTTGCCAGCTCCTCGGCGTGGGCGGAGTCATCGCGGTGCTCCGCGACCTCGTCCCTCCAGGCGATCGCCTCCCGGAAGGCCTCGGCGTCCGGGCCGCCGCACAGCCGGTGCCTGCGGGCCGAGTGCAGCATCGCCTTGCTGGGCATGCACGCCAGGAACGGGCACTCCCCTCCCACCAGGCCGTCGGCTACCACCGCCACGCGCACCCCCTCGCTCGCCAGCTCCAGGGCCAGCGTCTCCCCGGCGGTGCCCGCCCCCAGCACCACCACATCGAAGTCCTCCATCTGCCACCTCCACAGGTCTGTACGCCCCGCGTGTTGCAGGAAGCGTGCCCCAGCCTGTATCATGGCTGCGCATCACGCTTGGGAGGTGAGCACATGGCCGAGGGTTGGGACGCTATGGCCCGCTGGTACGACGACAAGCAGGGGGAGGAGGGCGACCTGTGGCACCGCGAGCTGATCGACCCCACGCTGTGGCGGGTCATCGGTGACCCCGCGGGCTTGGACGTGCTGGACTTGGGCTGCGGCAACGGCTACGTAGCCAGGAGGATGGCCCGCGCCGGGGCCAGGGTCACCGGCGTGGATGCCTCCCCGGCGATGGTCGAGCGGGCTCGGGCGCACGAGGCCCGGCAGCCCCTGGGGATAACCTACCTCGTGGCCGACGCGGCGCGCCTGGACGCGCTGGCCTCGTCCAGCTACGACCTCGTGGTGAGCAACATGGTCCTCATGAACGTGGAGCACGCCGAGGGCGCCATCCACGAGGCCTCGCGGGTCCTGCGACCTGGCGGCCGCTTCGTCGCCAGCCTGTCGCATCCCTGCTTCGACATCTGGGAATCCTCCGGCTGGCAGATAGAGATGGTGGGCACCCAGCGCATCGCCTGGCGCAAGGTCCGGGGGTACAGGCAGCAGCAGGCCGCCAAGGTACCCTGGCGGGGACCTCAGGGAGAGACCTGGGAGACCTGGACGTACCACCGCCCGCTCTCCTGGTACTTCCGGAGGCTGCGCGAGGCAGGGCTGGCCGTCACGGCGGTCGAAGAGCCCGAGCCCACCGAGGCGTTCCTGCGGGAGTCCCCCCAGGTCTGGATAGCGGACGTGCCCCTGCACTGCGTATTCGAGGCCATCAAGGTGAGCAGATAGGCACCTATTGATGCAGCTATGTACGCAGCGTATAATATCGTTGATGGCCTGAGAGGATGAAGGACTACTACGGTATACTGGGCGTGTCCCCCAAAGCGAGCTACGACGAGATCAGGCGAGCCTACCGCAGGCTCGCCAAGCAGTATCATCCCGACCTGAACCCGTACGATCCCTACGCCAACGAGAAGTTCAAGGAGATCAACGAGGCTTACCAGGTGCTGAGCGACCCCTACCGGCGGGCGAGCTACGACCTGGACAGGGAGTACGCCTACAGCCAACAGGCCGCCGGCAGCTACTCCTATGGCGGCTACTCTCCCGGAGCCAGCTCCCGCTCGTACGGCCAGTACGCTTCCTGGGGCGCCGGCGGCTCGACCCCCCCGGGGAGCACGGGATACGCCGGGGCGGCGCACGCCACGACCGCTCCCGGCCCACCCAAGGATCTACACCTGCACCGATACGTGCTGTGGGCGTTGGTGGCGATCGAGCTCATGCTCGGCCTGCTGGTCTCGGTGGGAGGCACGCACGCCNTCCTGGCGTTCATGGAGCGCAGGCCCAGGCAGGCGCGCGACGCGCTCATCGCCGGCGCAGCCTTCCTCATCTTCAAGTTGGTGGCGCTCCTNGTGATAGCCTTCGGCCACNCGCCNCCGGCTATCGAGCTGGTGTTGTGGGGGCTGCCTGTGGCCTCCGCCGCCCTGCTGTGGTGGCAGTACAACGAATAACGGCTCAAGTCCGACGCGCCTCGACCAGCTCCAACAGACCGAGCGCCCTGCGCTCCAGGCGCTCTACAGAGAAACCCTCCAGGTGGTCCAAGGGATCGCGCAGCAGGTGGTCGCCCCACAGCCTGGCCACGGGCTCCAGCGCCCGCTGGAGGGCCCTCACCAGCGGCACGGGGCTCCGCACGTGCTCCAGGAGGAGCAGCCGGCCGCCGGGGCGCAGCACCCTCCTGGCCTCCCGCAGGGCGGCAGCGGGATCCGGGATGGTGCACAGCCCCAAGGTGATGACCACCGTGTCAAAGGCGCCGTCCGGTAGATCCAGGTGCTGGGCATCCCCCACCAGCAGCTTGACCCGGCGGCCCGCTCGCCTCGCCCGACGGTGCGCCCTCGCGAGCATGCCGGGGCTCTGGTCCACGCCCACCAGCTGCACCCCGCTCGGGTAGTACGGCAGGTTGAGGCCGGTACCGATCGCCACCTCCAGCACCCTCCCCTCTGCCCTAGAGCAGAGCCGAGCGCGTGCCCCTCTTAGCAGCAGTGCGTCGAGGGGCAGCAGCAACAGGTCGTACAGGGGAGCGATCGCATCGTAGATACGCCTCAGCCTGCCGATGGTACCTCACCCCCTAGGGGATCACCGCTACGTCGCTGGCGCGCACGAAGGCGATCCTGTGGTTGAAGGCTATCACGTAGAACAGCTCGTGCCCGTCCACCACCCTGTAGTCCTCCGGAGCGTTGAAGGTCACGGCGTAGTAGTCCTGGGCCCTGATGGGTCCCCACGCCACGTAGTACTGCCCGGCGGGTATGGTGTACTGCAGGGGCTGGAGCGTGTGGATGGTGGGCACGCCCGCGGAGGCGTAGTCCTCGGGCGAGGGGTAGGCCGCCCCGTACACCTGCACGGACGCCGCGCCCGGCTTGGGCGTCACCAGCAGCCCACTGCTCCGCACGGTGTTGGTCCTGCCGCCCGGGTTGTAGAACCAGGCCTTCTTGCCGCCGTAGAAGATCGCGCTCCAGTCGCCCCTCTGCTCGGCCAGGTAGAACCGCTGACCGGTCACCGCCTTATCGCCCCAGTCATAGGCGAGCGTCGTGCCCGCCGAGCCGTCAGGGTGCAGCGCGGGATCGCTGATCAGCGGGGCATCGAAGCTCGGCGCGGTGTGCAGGTACACGAAGTTCGCCGGCTGGCTGGGTAGCGTGTACACATTGCCCTCCGAGTCGGTGTACGTCACGGTGGGCTTGTTCGTGTGGAAGTTGGGCGCGATCATGACGATCCTCCCAGCGGTCACCCCGTGCGCCCGCTGGGACCTGGGAGCAATCCCGAGCAGGGCCATGTAGTGCGCCCAGTCCCAATACGGGCCCGGATCCCAGTGCATACGCCCCTGGTAGGCCGGCCCCGGCCCGGGCACGTCGTCGTGCCCCAGGATGTGTGCCCGGTCCAGAGGGATGTGGAACCTCGCGGCCAGATACCTCACCAGCCTGGCGGAGGACCTGTACATCTGCTCGGTGTACCAGGTGGCGCCCTCCACCGCAAAGCCCTCGTGCTCGATGCCGATGGAGTGGATGTTGACGTACCAGTTGCCCGCCTGCCAGGCGACGTCCTTGGTGGGCACAAGCTGCGTCACCAAACCATCGGACGACCTGATGAGGTAGTGGGCGCTCACGTAGCTCTGCGAGGTGAAGGTCGACAGCGCGCTGGCGTAGGAGCCCTCAGTGTCGTGGATGACTATGTACTGGATCTCGAGGCCATCAGCGGGCCTGTTCGCCAGGTCGTAGTTACCGTAGTCCCCGGGGTCGCTCGAGAACTGGGTGTAGAGCGCGGGCACTCAGCCTCGCGCTCCCTGAGGCTGCGCAGGTGCAGCCGCTTGGCGGTGCTCCTGGCGGGCACCACGTGCTGGGCTTGCAGGCGCACCACCTGCCCATCCGCAAGCACTCGGGCTGCGCCGCTGTTGATCGTGGCGTACACGTCGTCGGCGAAGGCCTTGGCAGCCTGCAGCACGTCCGAGCCGCTGAACTTGGCGACGGCCCCGTACCACTTGGCTGGATCGCTCGGCGTGGCCCCGACGAGCTGTCGCTCATAGCTCGCCAGGAGCGCCGCCCCTCCCCGGATGTTCTGCGCGGGGTCGCGCTTGAGCACCTCGGGGGATACCCCCAGCAGCCTAGCAGCTGCCTCCAGCGTGTGGTAGCGAGGCACGGACTCGACCGAGACCCATCGGCGCTCCACGCGACCATCCTGTCCTCGGCCGTCGACGACCGGTACCCGATCGACGTCCGAGAGCGCCATTACGCCGTAGGCCCCATCTGCGCTGGGCCGCCCGTCGTGGTGCTCCCAGAGCGACTTGTTGTAGGCCACCGCAAGCAACACCGGGAGCGGCACGTGAAACTCCCTGGCGGCCCTGGAGAACGCCCTCTGCAGCCTGTAGGGATCGGACCTGGCAGCCACCGGACGCGGCGGCAGCAACGCCCCCAGCAGGCACACCACCAGCAGCAGGATCGGGAAAAGATTACATCGACGCAGCATCTTGATATCCTCCGTTGCAGATCGATGGCCTGATGGTAGCACCAGAGGCGCTCGCAGGTCAACACCCTGCAGGTATGCTACAATCCAGCGGAGAGGTGGCAGAGATGGCGCACAGAGAGGTCAGGGTGAGGCAGAGCCCAAACATCCTTATCCGAGCAGCGTACTTCCTGCTCGTGGGATGGTGGCTTGGTGGGGTGGTGTCGGGGCTGGCCTGGCTGCTGGTGATCTCGATCATCGGCCTGCCGCTCGGCATCTACCTGATAAACCGGCTGCCCACGCTCATGACGCTGCGCTTGCCCGACGAGCACCTCGCGGTGCAGGGCGGGACGATCGTCAGGTCCACCAGGCGACAGCTCCCATTCCTGGTGCGGGCCATCTACTTCCTGCTGGTGGGGTGGTGGCTGTGCGGGCTGTGGATGTCGGTGGCCTACCTGCTGATGCTGTCCGTGATAGGCATCCCGCTGGCCTTCTGGATGTACAACCGCGTGGGCGCCGTGACCACCCTCTTCAGATACTAGGCGACCTGGCAAGGGATATGCTGGGGAAGGTGGCATGGAGGCGCTAAGACGACTCGTGGACATGCTATCTGGCGGGAGGCGCCCTGGGCCCGAGGCAGCTCCCGAGCTGCAACAGGGGGTGCGCATCCAGTTACGGAGCGTCTTCGGCGACGGTGAGGAGATCCCCAGCCGCTACACCTGCGACGGGGATGACGTCTCACCTCCCCTATGGTGGGAGGGAGTCCCCGAGGGCACCGTCAGCCTGGCGCTCCTGGTGGATGACCCGGACGCTCCCCTGGGCACCTGGGGGCACTGGGTGCTGTTCAACCTCCCCCCAGACGTCAGGGAGCTGCCCGAGGGCGTGCCCAGAGAGCAGCGTCTGCCGAACGGCGCCCTACAAGGACGCAACGACCTGAGGCGCACGGGCTACCAAGGGCCTTGCCCCCCAAGGGGGTCACATAGGTATCGCTTCCGCCTCTACGCGCTGGACACCCAGCTGGACCTGGGTCCCGACGCCCGGCGTCCGCAGCTGCTGGAGGCCATGAGGGGCCACGTCCTGGGGTGGGGAGAGCTCGTCGGCACATACAGGCGTGCGCGCTAGCCCCGCCAGCTGCCCGGTAGCTACCTGAGCAAGAGGAATGCGTCCACGTCCACCCGCGTGCCCGTCGAGCCCGCGGGCCCGGCGCCCGTCACGTACACCCGCAGGGTGTGCCGGACGCTCGGATCCAGGCGCCGCGCGAGATACGAGCTGGAGTAGAGGTTCACCGTGGCCACCTTCACGCCATCCAGGTACACGTAGGCGTAACCGCGGTTGCCTGCCCTGGGTGCCACCCACGCCACCTGCCTGCCCCTGAATTGGAAGGTGGCGGCGTATCCCCGCCTGCCGGTGTACCGCGTGTACCCGCCGTAGGCGCTGGGCACCTCCCAAATGCTCCAGGAGCCGCTGTAGGAGATCGCCCTGCTCCTCTCTTGATAGGCGACCAAGGTGAAGGCCGCTCCCTCCCTCCACGGGCTCCAGTTGCCCGCCCTATCTACGGCCCGCACCCGGAACTGGTACCTACCCGGGTCGAGCTGCCTCTCCAGCCTGGTCGCCGTGGTCCCGCTAGTCACCCAGCTCCAGGGCTGCCAGGCCCCGTGCACGTACCGCCTCTGCTGCAGCTGGTACCTGGCCACCCCGCTGGTGGCGTCACCTCCCGACCACCTCAGCCTCACCGGCACGGCCGTCGTGCCCAGCGCGGCTCCCACCAGCAGCTCCTGGGAAGGGGCGGTCACCTCGGGGCTCGCGGTGTCCAGCGCTATCTGGTCGGAGACGGCTCCGGAGATGTTGCCCGCGGCGTCCTTGAAGCGCACGTACACGGTCTTCTCTCCGTCCCCGCTCGAGAGGATCCACGCCTTGCGAGTGGTGTAAGACTCCCACTCCGTGGGCGCTGGATCCCCGGCTTGCGGAAGCGCACCAGGAGGACTCCCGAGCCCGGCGCAGGGTCCGCAACAGAGATCGACAGGGTGACCGAGGTGGTCTTGGTGTAGGCGGCGCCACCGTTGATGGTGATGCTGCCCTCTGGGGGCAGGGTGTCGACCCGCCAGCTCCTGCTGGCCGGAGTGGGATCGACGTTGCCCGCCGCGTCGATCGCCTGCACCTGGAAGGTGTGGGTGCCCTGGGCGAGCCCTGTATAGGTTTTGGGAGAAGTACAGGCCGCGAAGGGGGCACCGTCCAGGCTGCACTCGAAGGTGGAGTCGGGCTCAGGCGAGGAGAACCCGAAGGTGGCGGACGTGCTGCGGAACGCGCCGGACGGCCCAGAGCTGAGGGTGGTGTCGGGCGCTATGGTGTCCGGGTGGCACTGGCCGGTGCCGGCATCGCTCCAGCTCTGTCCGGCTATCGGGACGAACTCCCAATCGTAGCTCTCGGGGTGCAGCGTGAGCTTGAGCACCCCAAATGCCTGGTCGTTCTGCACCTCGCTGCCAGCCGCGGCCGTTGCCAGGCGCCACAGGTTCTTGCCACCGGTGCCCACCACGAACTGGCGGATACCTTTGCCGTCGCTCGATCGGTCCGGGGCAAGCGGCGCGAAACGCTCGTAGAGGTGCGAATGCCCCGCTAGCACCACATCCCCACCCGCGTCGTAGAAGGCCTGCCACAGGGGCTTGACGGCCGGAGTGTCGAAGGTGTCCGTCCTGCCATCGATGGGGGAGATGGCGGTGGACGCCACGTATGGGTGGTGCATGAACATGAGCTGGCACATCCCCTGGTGCTCAGCGAGGTCCTGGCGGAGCCACCGCTCCTGGGGCGAGCCCTGCGCACAGGACACCCTGGCGCAGTTGCTGTTGATGGCGTAGATGCGCCAGGCCCCAAGTGTGAAGGCGTAGTAGCCCTTGTCCCTGTCTCCAGCCCTGCCGCTCGGGTTGCCCGCGCCGTTGAAGTAGTCGAAGTAGCCGCAGGCTCGGCTCCCGCTGCACGTAGCATCGTAGTACTCGTGGTTGCCTGGCACGGGATAGATCTTGTCCTTCACCCTGCCCCACGACCTGTCAAAGTACGCCAGGAAATCACTATACAGGCCGTTCTCGTACTGCAGGTCTCCCAGCGCCAACACAGCATCTGGGTTGATGGCGCTAGGCAGCAGCAGCTCGGAGGTCTCCAAATCCTTGCAGGGCTGGGATGCCCTCTGATCCCCGTTACAGGCTATGTCCCCAGCGGCCACGATCACGGGATCGGACGCGGCCACGGCAGGGCGAGGCTGGATGGAGGCGACCACCAGGGCCAGGAGGTAGACCACCACTAGACATATATACCGATCACCCAAAGCGTGCTCCCGCACGGATGTTGCAGCATAGAGTTATGTACATTTCAGGTAGGCGTCTACCTACAGATTGTAGCCAGCGGCCGGGAGCGACGCTAATAGCCAAATAGTACTAGCTCGGCACGAGCAGGGTGTGGCTGCGTGGGCAATGCCCACGCAGCAGGGGGTTAATGAGCTCTACGGAGTCCCAGGACGCCGGCGGCCGTTGTCAGCAACAGCAGGGCGATCGCCAGGGAAGGCAGCGCCGAGCCTCGTGTGGCCATCCCGCCAGCACCCGTTGCCGGCGCATGCTTGGGGATCAGCTTCCCCGCGGCCTCGGACTTGACCGGCTGGCCCGAGGGCGACACCAGCCACCAGGCCTTGTTGACCGCTTGTCCGTTGGTATCTCCCGGCTTCTTGTCGCCGGCGAAGTAGTACAGCGGCATGCCGTTAGCGGTCACCTGGCGGCTGCCGTCCTTGCGGGTGATAGTGCCCAGCTTGGCGGTGACCCCTTTGCCGGCCACCGGTTGCCCAGACTTGAGCACGAAAGGCTGCCAGGTCTGCGCGCAGCTGCCGTAGCAGGTGCTCTCGTGCTGCTTGTCGTGAGAGAAGATGTACAGCGACCTCCCGCTGGAGTCGGTGAGTATGTTCCCGTACTCCTTGTTATGGGTCACGATCACGGTAGCCTCGGTCTTGGCCCAGGACACAGCCGTTAAGGCCCAGCAACAGGACAGCCCCCAGCATCGTAGACAACAGGACGCGCACTGCTCTGAACATCTCCATCCTCCTTATGAATGGTCTCGGTAGTCGAAGCCCTCACACAGCCTTTAAACCTTCTACCTATAGCCATCACCCCCTTCGAGCCCAGAGGTCGATGGACCAGGCCCGCTGACTCTCGACTGCCCTCCCCACCAAGATCACCTGTGGCGCGCCTCGTTGATGGTGGTTCTGGGAGATCCGCCAATTGGACTGAGCTCCCACCCCGCAGGTTCCCTGCGGGGAGATTCAAGGGGTTAGACAAAGGTTAGAATCTGGCGCTGGGCCCCGAGCCGCACCTCAGCCAAGAGCAGAGTCAGCAACGAGCCCGGCATGGGGAAAGCTGTCGGGAGACGCGGGCGCTCCCAAGGAGCACCGATGGGCGCCGGTGGTTGACGGATAAGCCGAGGCCCCCATCGGAGGCGGCCGGATATGGGAGGATCACGCCACCTGCCACTACCCAGGGTGTGCATCTGCTCCCATCGGCACACCCTGGGTACACCATCAGCAGCGCGGCCGTAACGCAGCCGGCAACCTGTAGCCGCTCACGGCCTCGTGGCGGCCAGGCCGCGAGCGAGGGCGAACGCCTCCTCCAGCGACAGGGCTATGGTGACGGCCTCGGGGGTCTCACGCGCCCACCGCTCGTAGTCCTGGCGGGACGGAAAGGCGTTGATGTAGGGGCAGAGGAGCGCCTGCACCGGCCCCTTCCCGGACCGCGCTGCACCGAAGGACACCACCGCACCCTCCGGCCAGACCTCCACGGTCCGCCCGGTCACGTGCGCCGTCACCTGTCCGCCCGACGGGCTATCGGAGCGCACGCTGACCGACTCATACCCCAGCACGGTCGGCGCCATCAGAGCGTCCATGAAGCAGTGCACGTAGAGGCGTTTCCCGCCCGCATCCACCTCGTGGCGGGTTTGCCCGTCGGCGACGAGGTCCTCGGGGCGTATCCTCGGCGTCTCCCTGGAGAGGGCCTCCACCAGGTCCCCCAAGGTCCGTGGCCGGGCATCCTCCGGTAGGTCGAGGACCTGCGCGAGGCGCTCCGCCATCTCTGCGGGCAACTCTATCCGCTCGTAGCTCATCCGATGTCTCCCTGCGTACGCGCCTGGCCGTCGTCGGCCAGCCCCCGTGATTTATATCCCACGCTAGGCCGCGCAGCAGGACAGCTTCTTTACGTCGCGGCTGAAGGACTGCGCCGCGAGCTTGAGCCCCTCCGCCATCGTGAGGTAGGGGGCGAAGGTGTCGAGCAGGTCGGAGACCCTCAGCCCGAACCTCGTCGCCAGCACCGCGGCGTAGATGACATCGCCCGCGTTCTCCGCCACCACCTGGGCGCCGAGCAGCCTGTCGGAGGAGGCCTCGGCCACGAGCTTGAAGAGCCCAAGGTCGTCCCCGTTCACCCGGGCCCTGGGCACGGCGTCCAGCGGCAGGATCGACGTCCTGACCTCCAGGCCCTTGGCCCTGGCCTCCGCCTCGGTCATCCCCACCGAGGCTATCTGGGGCTGGGTGAAGATCACGCTGGGGAGGGCACTCAGGTCCCTGTAGGTCCTGGCGCCCGTGAGCGCGTTGCCCGCCGCCAGCCCGCCCTCGTAGGCGGCCACGTACACGAACTGTGGCGTCCGGGTGACGTCGCCCGCAGCCCACACCCTGGGGTTGGTGGTCCTCTGGGCCTCGTCCACGGCTACCGCGCCGGTATCGTCCAGCTGCACGCCGGCCACGGGGAGATCAAGCGCCTCCACGTTGGGACTCCTGCCGGTGGCCACGAGGACCTCCTCTCCCCTCAGGGTGAGGGTGCCGTCTCCGGTACGCACCTCCAGGAGCTTGGAGCCGCCGTCGCGCAGGACGCGCTCGACCCTTGCCCCNGTGAGCACGGCTATCCCCCTCCCGTCGGAGCACCTCCATCACTGCATCCGAGACCTCGGGTTCGTACTCCCTGAGTATCCTATCTCCCCGCTGCATGATCGTCACCTGGCTCCCCAGCCGGCGGAAGACCATCCCCAGCTCGAGCGCCACGTATCCCGCCCCTATGATGAGCAGCGACTCGGGGACGTGATCCAGCTCCATCGCGGTGGTGCTCGTGAGGTAGCCCGCCTCCTCCAGCCCCGGTATCGGGGGCACGGCGGGGCGAGCGCCGGTGGCCAGCAGGTAGTGCCTGCCCCTCACCCTGTGGCCGTTCACCTCCAGGGTGCCGTCGTCAACGAAGCGAGCCTCGCCCAGCTCCAGCTCCCAGCCGTACTCACCTATCAGGTCCAGGTACTTCTCCTGGCGGAGCCGCTCGGTGAGCTCCCCCTTCTGCCGGACGAGCTCTCCCAGGTCGACCGAGGAGGCGCGGGTCTCGACGCCACGGTAGGGGTGATGGGCCGCCTCGTGGTACACCTCCGCCGAGCGCAGGAGGAACTTGCTCGGGATGCAACCCACGTTGACGCAGGTACCGCCCACGGTACCTCTCTCGATCATGAGCACCCGGGCGCCCAGCTCCGTCGCCCTGATGGCGCCAGCAAAGGCCGCACCGCCCGAGCCCACGACCACGAGGTCGTAGTCGTGACCGTCGCGCATCGCCCCGCCGCGCCCCTCCTGGGTCACGTCGACCACGCCGTCGGGCACGTAGCCGGCCTCGATCACCGCCTGCCGCAGGGTGCTCAGGTCCCCCGCGAAGCGGAAGGTGGCCTCACCCTTGAGGTAGTCCACACTCACCTCCTGGGCTCCTGCTCCCTCCAGCGCCCCCGTGACCACCTCGGCGCAGTGGCTGCAGGTCATGCCCTGTACCCTCATCCTGTAGTGCCTAGCCTCATCCGTTGTCATCGCAGATATCTCCTATACGTGTTTGATGCTCTTGTTGCTCCGAGCTCACCACCCGGGCGGTGTAGTGGTGCACCGTGCCCCTGGATGCCTCCTCGACCGCTCGCACCAACGCCTCCGGCGCCAGCTCCGCGGTGTGGTACACCTTGGCCGTGCCGGTCTGCCAATCCACATCCGCTCGCACGACGCCCCTCACCCCCTCGGAGTGCCGACCGCACCCTCTCGCCGCAGCGCTCTCAGGTCATATCATCGACCTCCAGCAGCGTCCTCTGCAGCAGACCTCGATCTCGTGCCATGCTTACCCCCTCACATCCTGGGCGAAGAAGATGCCCACCAGCTCACCATCGCCGGTCGTCACCAGCACGTAGGGCACCCTCCTCTCCCTCAGGCGAGCAGCTGCCTCCACTGCGGGCACGGACGGCCTGTAGGTGACAGGCCCCTCCACCATCACGTCCCCCACCAGCATGGCCAAGGCGTCCCGATCGATGCGCTCGAGGTCCAACAGCCCCAGCACCACGCGCGCCTCGTTCACCACCACAGCCAAAGGCCAGCCGGATCCCTGCGCTCGCTCCAGGACGTCGCTCACCCTCTCGCCCAGCTCGCAGGTCGGCACGTCCCTCCTGGCCACACCGCCCACCCTGGGCATGCCAGCCCTCTCGCCCTCCAATGGCAAGCCAGCGGCCATCCAATCGGCTTTGCCGGCCGCGTACCTGTACACCTCCTCAAACCCCAGGCTCTCGAGCCGCCACGCGGCCCTCGCGCTCATGTCTCACTGGCAAGCACTTCCACCAGCTGGGCACCCGCTTCCCGCAGGGCCATCACCTCTCGCCGATCCACCGCTTTCGGCATCATTACACCTCCTGCACAGGGCCGATATATCATCCATGCTTGATATAGCATGGGCTTGCCACCCCTGGCGCTTGACACCCGGGTCTTCCGGGCGTAAGCTATATCAGTAATTTATGATATCACTGTTGCATGAAGTATTGCAAAGGACGAGGTGCGGGACCGTGGGCAGATACATCAAGGTAGCTCTTGGCCTGCTGGCCTGGATGCTCCTGGGAGCACTTATGACCGGCTGCGGGGACAAGACGACCCAGGTGCTAGGTGAGGGGCCGACGCCGGTCGCGCAAGCTGCCATCGACCTCAGACCCACCCTTGGGGCCACGCGAGCGCTTCCCATGAAGGGCTCGGCCCTCAGGGAGAGCAGCACGCAGGCGAGGGTGGGCGCCAGGCCCGCTGCACCTCGAAGGGCCGGTGGACCCGGCAAGCCGCCATCGCGGGCTACCAAGCAGTGGGTGCGCCCGCGCACGGTGGATGTGCTGGTGTGGCCCCGGCTGCGAGAGGTGCGCATCAGCAGCCCAGCGCTGCGAGACGCCAGGTTTCGCGCTCGGCTGGTAAGGCTGCTGGAGGGAGCCAGGGGCGTGGCGTCGGCCAGGGCCGGTGGTTCCCCGGTGGGCGCGTCCATCTACCTGCGCCTGGGACTCAGGCGCCCGGACCCAGCCCCCGGCGCTCGACCTCATCACGCACCAGATCAAGGCCCATCTGGGGAAGGACGTCAAGGTCAGGCTGGTGCTCGTGGACAGGCGGGGGAAGCCTCTGCCCGTGGGCTGCGGGTGCCCCCTGCCACCGACCAACTAGGAATCGCTGAGGGAGGTTTGGCCTATGTTACGTAAAGCTATCGGGTTGTTGCTGCTGGGCACTGGGGTTATCGCCTGCCCATGCCATCTGCCGCTGACCCTGCCCCTGCTAGTGGGGCTGCTCGGCGGCACTGCCCTGGGGTCCCTGTTGACCAGCAACCCCCTGATCATCGGGCTCGGCGCGTTGGCCTACTTCGTGTTCGCGATCGCCATGGGCGTCAAGCTGCTGGGCTCGGGCGGAGGCGAGCGCGCCGCCCAGAGCCAGGAGATGGATTGCTGCAGCGCCGCGTCCCTCTCCGCGGAGTCTCAACAAAGGCAGGAGGTCGAGGATGTCGTCCACAAATAAGAAGGTCGGTGCTCAGAGGGCCACTGCCGGCTGGCGCGGCGCCGGGTTGATCCTACCCGTTGCGGTGCTCGTGCTGGCCGCGGCCGTGGTGGGAGCCCTGCTGCTATCTAACGGGAGGCAGCCAGGGTCGGCCCAGGGACCGGGGCAGACGGCGAGCTCGTCCCGGCAGCTGGCTCCGGACTTCAGCGTGACCACCCTGGATGGGAGTACCTTCTCGCTCTCCGGCCACAGGGGCAAGGCGGTGGTGCTCATGTTCACCGCCCCCTGGTGCTACTCCTGCATCCCCGAGATAGCTAAGCTGAACCAGCTGTACGACAAGTACCACGGCCAGGGGCTGGAGGTGCTGGTGCTGGACGTCGAGAGCGACGACGGCAGGGGAGACCTCCTGAGGTTCAAGCAGCAGGCCAACGGCGGCGACTACGGCTGGGCGGTCGACCGCGACTACAAGGTAACCACGGCCTACGGCGTGCAGGTCGCGGACACCAAGGTGATCATCGACCGTCAGGGGAGGGTGGTCGCCAGGTTCGAGGGCGGCACTTCCCCCGGGGAGCTCGAGGCGGCAGTACAGGAGGCGCTGAGATGAGCTCGGCCCCCATCGCGCTGACCTTCTCAGCGGGGTTAGTGGCGGCATTCAACCCCTGCGGCTTCGCCATGCTGCCGGTGCTGCTGGCCTACACCCTGCACGAGGTCGCCTCCCCCACCGAGCGCCCAGGTGCGGGCAGGCTGGCCGCGGGGCTGCTGTTCGGCCTGACGATGACCCTGGGGTTCATCGGCGTGTTCCTCGTGTTCGGGGTGCTGCTGACCCTGGGCAGCAGGGCCATCATGGGCTACATGCCGTACGTCTCGCTCCTGGTGGGAGCGGCCCTGGTGCTGCTGGGGGCCTACCTCCTGACGGGACATCAGCTGCACCTGCGGTGGGTGCCGGGCGTGCGGGTGCGCAGAGGAGGCGGGGTGGCTTCGTTCTTCGCTTTGGGGGTGGGGTACGCACTCGCCTCCCTCTCCTGCACCCTGCCCATCTTCCTGGTGGCGATCGGGGGCATCGGTGGCCGCCGGGGGAGCGCTCGCCGGGCTGCTGGCGTTCGTGAGCTACGCGCTGGGCATGGGCGTCGTGGTGACGGGGGTCGCGGTGGCGGTCGCTGCCGCAGGGAGCATCGCCGTGGCGTGGCTGAAGGGGGTGCTCCCGTACGTGCAGAGGGTGAGCGCGGCGATCGTCCTGCTGGCCGGCCTGTACCTGATCTACTACCAGCTGAGCTTGCTCGCCCTGCGGTAACGGTCTGAGGTATACTACCGAGTAGTTACATAGTTACCTATCATAAGTTGCTTGTGCTGCAGGAGGTGGAGATGAGCTCCGAGCTGACCCCTGTGCGGAGCTACCGGCGCGAGGGCTTGGTCGGCGTAGCTCTGCTGCTGGGCCTGGCGCTGGTTGGCCTGTACCTCGTCAAATGGGATCCGTACTTCCACAAGGCGCTGCGGGCGCTGGCGACCCACTCGCTGGGCGACCCCATAGTCTACGACCGCTCGGGGAGCATGCCGCGCCCATCGCTGGCGAGCGGCGTGGGCTACGCCCTGACCTACTTCAAGGCCGTGTGGCAGGCTATGCTGTTGGGGCTGCTGATGGCCACCACCATCGAGACCTTCATCCCGCGCGATTGGCTGATGCGGCTCCTGGGCAGCCGTGGGCTGCGGGCCTCCGCCCTGGGGGCGCTGCTGGCGCTGCCGTGCATGATGTGTACCTGCTGCGTCGCCCCGGTGGTCAGGGGCCTCCGGAGGCGTGGGGCGTCCGTGGGCAGCGCGACAGCGTTCTTCCTGGGCAACCCGACGCTCAACCCCGCGGTGATCGTGTTCATGCTCTTCGTGCTCGGTTGGCGCTGGGCGCTGCTGCGCCTGGTGCTGGGCCTGGCGCTGGTGCTCGGGTCAGCGGCGATCGCGGGCAGGCTGGCGGACTCCGAACAGGTGGACCTGGATGGGATGTACGACCCCCAGCCCACCGTGGGCGAGGGCAACCCCATCCAGAGGTGGGTCCGCAACTTCGTGAGCCTGCTCGTGAAGCTGGTGCCCGAATACGTGGTGATAGTGCTGCTGCTGGGGGCGCTGAGGGCCTACTTCTTCCCCGACCTGCAGGGCGCATCCGTACCCTGGTGGGGCGTGATCCTGCTGGCGCTGCTGGGCACTCTGTTCGTGATCCCCACCGCCGGCGAGGTCCCGATCGTCCAGGCGATGCTGGCTGCGGGGCTTGGGCCGGCCCCCGCGGCGGCGCTGCTGATGACGCTGGCGCCGATCAGCTTGCCCTCGATCGCCATGGTCTGGACGAGCTTCCCCAGGAGGGTGCTCCTGCTATTGGCCGCGCTCACGTGCGCGTGGGGGGTGCTCGCCGCAGCTATCGCCGCGGCGGTCATGGCGACCTAAACGGCGGGGGTGCATCAGCGCCCGCCGCGCTCGGCACCCCACAGCTCGAGGATCCCCTCGGATCGGCAGGGCTGACCCCGCCCAGCCCCGGCCTCTAGGTGGGGACCAGCCACACCCTGATGGGCGCCCGAGACCCGGGATTAGGCCCGGCGCTTGTTCTGCCTATATAATAGAGGGTGGATACATCGCACAGGAGGATCGTCGTTTGAGTGAGTCCATGACCCAGGGGGCACCCGAGCCCTACAGCAGCACGGAGCTCAAGGCCAGGTTCTTCCGCGTGTTGGGGGACCCCGTGCGCATGGGCATCCTGGAGCTCCTGCTGGAGGGGGAGAAGAACGTCTCCGAGATCGTGAGCAGGCTGGGCATGTCCCAGAGCAGGGTATCGAACCACCTGGCGTGCTTGCGCTGGTGTGGGTTGGTGTCCGTCCGCCGCAAGGGCAGCTTCATCTACTACAGCCTAGCCGACGAGCAGCTCCGGGAGCTGCTGGAGATCGCCAACGACAGGGTGGAGCACTTCGCCCGGTCGCTCGCCAGCTGTGGCAAGCTCGACGAGGAGGGGGTGCCCTCCTACTAGCACCCCTTCCTCGTACCCTACTTGGGCTTCTCCCCGAACTTTAGCTCCCCGCCCACCGCGGCCTGGAGGGAGACTTGGCTCTGGCCGGGCTGACAACCATCGTACAGGTGGCAGGCCACGAAGTGCCCCGGCGTCACCTCGCGCAGGCGGGGCGCTACCTCCTTGAACAAGGGCTGGACGTACGGGCATCTGGGGTGGAACCTGCACCCGCTGGGAGGGTGCAGCAGGTCGGGAGGGGATCCCGGGATGCCGGTCAGCTTGCGCTTCTCGCCGCTGATGGACGGGAAGGAGTTCATCAGGCCGTAGGTGTAGGGGTGCAGCGGGTTGTCGAACAGCTCGCGCGCCGGAGCCATCTCGACGATCTCGCCCGCGTACATGATGGCTATGCGATCGGAAAACTCCACGAGGAGCGACAGGTCGTGCGTGATGAACAGGATGGAGAAGCCGAGCTTGTCCTTGAGCTCCTCTATCTGCTGCATGATCTCCTTCTGCACCACCACATCGAGAGCCGTGGTGGGCTCGTCCATGATCATGAGGGGCGGGTTGAGCGCCAGGGCCGTGGCGATCACGGCTCTCTGCCGCATGCCGCCCGACAGCTGGTGGGGGTAGGAGCGCAGGCGAGAGGGCTCTATGCCCACGATCTCCAGCAGCTCAGCCGCCCTCTCCCAGGCCTGCTTCTTGGAGAGGTCCGAGTGGGAGGTGATCGCGTCCACGATCTGGTCACCGATGGTCATGACGGGGTTGAGGGAGTTCATGGCGCTCTGGAAGACCATGGACACGGACGCCCAGCGGAAGCGCTCCAGCTCCTCGTCGCTCATCGAGAGCACGTCCTTGCCCTGGAAGAATATCCTACCGCCGGTGATGATCGCCGGCGGGCGCAGGATGCGCATGATCGCGTGTGCCACCGTCGACTTACCGCAGCCCGACTCTCCGGCCAGCCCGAACACCTCGCCTGGGGCAATCGAGAAGGAAACCCCCTCGACAGCCCTCACGGGTCCTCGGCCGGTGACGTACTCCACGTATAGGTCATCGACCTCCAGCAGCGCTTTCCTGCTTGGCTCTGAGGACAGGTGTGGCTCTGCTGAACGGGATCTTGTGCTTTCTGAGGACATGCGAACCTTCCCTTTCTGCTCGAAGTCTTGGGTTTGTGATCTCATCCACCGCATAGTTGATCAGAGAGAACGCGAATGCCACCAGGGCTATAGCTAGGCCAGCGGGAACAAACGTCCACCAGGCGCCTGTAAGTAGTCCTGCGTTGTTTTGCGCCCAGAACAGGATTGTACCCCAGGTAACGGTACTGACGTTGCCCAGCCCCAGGAACTCAAGCCCCGCCTCGGCACCTATAGCATAGGTCACGCTCCCGAAGAAGCCCGCCACGACTATGGAGGTCATATTAGGTAGTATCTCCCTGAAGATGATGCGCGGGGCACTCTCACCGCTTACGATCGCCGCGGCCACGAAGTCCTTCTCGCGCAATGACAACGTCTGGGAGCGGAGCACTCTCGCACCCCAGGGCCAACCAGTAGCCGCCAGCACTAGCACTATCGTCAGCGGGCCGGGCGGAAGGAAGGTGGCTAGAACCACCAACAGCGGTAATCCTGGGATGATCAGCACGATGTTCATAAGCATCGATAGGATATCGTCCACCCTGCCACCCACGTAGCCAGCGGTCATGCCTATCACGATGCCTATGAGCGTGGTAACTATACCAACAGCGAAAGCTATACCCAGAGAGGTTCTGGCCCCCCAAACCAGCTGGGCGAACATATCAGCCCCTTGACCGTTAGTGCCCAGAATATACTGCCTAGAGGGAGGCTGATTAGGAGGGCCGACGAACGCGTTGGGGTCACCGGGCGCTATGATCGGCGCGAAGATCGCCATCAGGATGAACACACCTATGATCACGAACCCTACCAAGGCCTTGCGATTGGCAAGCATCATCTTCACCCAGCGCCAACGCTCGGTCCTAGGGGTAGGGGAAGTGCTAGGGATAACCATCGCCTGTCCCGTGGGGGATACCTCCACGGTATCTACCTTGTCCTTGGGGTCTGTAGTTGCCATCTCTACCTCCAGAGCTCTAGCTGACCCTCACACGAGGATCAAGCCTTACATAGAGTATATCCACCAACAGGTTGGCCACAAGCACCGCCAGAGTGATCATCAGGAACAGCGCCTGCATCAGTGGGTAGTCCAGGTTCTGCACGGCCCGGTAAAGCTGGTAGCCCACTCCCGGGTAGCTAAACACTATCTCGGTGACTATCTGCCCGCTGACGACGAAGCCCAGCGCCATGCCGAACGAGGTAACGCTCGGCAGCAGGGCGTTGCGGGCCGCGTAGTTGAGCATGACGCGTCTCTGAGGCAGTCCTTTGGCCTCCGCCATTGCCACATAATCCTCTCCCAGCGCCGAGATCATCGTGTTGCGCATCCCGAGCAGCCAGCCGCCGATGGACACGATTATGATGGTGAACGCGGGCAGGATCATATGGTAGATCACGCTCCATATGAACTTCATACTGAGCTGGGGCGCCAGGTTATCGGCATAAGCATGTCCCATGGGGAATACACCCATTTTGAAGCCCAACAGGAACAGAAGCAGCATCGCCAGCCAGAAGTACGGGAATGACCCCACGAATATAGTCAGAGGAGGCAGCACCGTGTCCACCCAACCTCCCCGCTTCCAGGCTGCCAACACCCCCAGGAAGTTCCCCAGGAGGAAGCCTATGACGAGAGTTACAGCGCCCAGCAGTAGGGTCCAGGCTAGGCCTGTGGATATCACGGTGGTAACCTTCGCCGGGAAGGACGAGATGGAGATCCCGAAGTTGAGGGATGCTATCTGCCCCAGGTACGTCAGGTACTGCTTCCACAGTGGACCCTCCACGAAACCATAGGCCTCCTTCAAGCTCTTTAGCTGCTCGGGCCTAAGCTGCCCCCTGAAGGAAGCGAAGATCACTGATGCTGGATCCCCCGGCATAGCACGCGGCAGGAAGAAGTTCAGCGTGATGGAAGCCCAGGCCGCTATTAAGTAGAAGCCTATCCTCCGAATTAAGAACCTCATAGCACTATTCCTTTCCCTCACCATAAAGGATCCGGTGGTGTCGGGATTTCCACCCCGACACCACGTACTTACTACTCCGGCTTAACCGTGGTTAGCACTATCAATGCCTCGGGCATCCAGGTGGATCCTACAGCATAGGGGTTTTTCTCGTTGGGGAAGTCCGTAAACCTGCGAGTGTTGTATTCGTACCACATCGGGCCTGGGAATAACGGCAGTGAGGGCGCATTCTCCACGAACAGCAGCTGCAACTGCTCAGCGATCTTCTTCTGCTCGTTGATGTCCGAGGTCGAAGCGAACTGATCCAGCAGCTTGTCGGCCTGATCGTTCTTGTACCTGTGCCAGTTTTCGCCTGAGGGCGTACCTATAGGTTGGTAAGTCAGACGCGACATCTGTCCTCTATAGAAGTTGAAGGGAGTGGGGCCACCTGAGCTCCAGCCGATGGACATATCGAAATCGCCCTTCTGTACCTTGTCGAACCAGACATTGTAGTCGTAGCTCTTGACGGATACGTTGATGCCTACCTGCTTAAGGTTCTGCGCCATTATCTGGCAAGCAGACACCCAGTCCGTCCACCCAGCAACCACGTACAGCTGATAAACCAGCGGCCTGCCCTGGAAGGTGCGGATGCCTCCAGCTCCTCTCCTGAGGCCAGCAGCGTCCAGCATCTGGTTGGCCTTGTTGGGATCGTACTTGACCCAATCTCCCTTCTGTATAGCCTCCTGGCTCTTCCAGGTGCTGTAGGCGTCGCTCAGCCCCGTGGCGTCCGCTGGGTGAGTGTAATTGTACTCAGCAACCTTGGCTATCTGGTCACGGTTGATCGCCATACTGATGGCCTTGCGGACGTTGGGGTCATCGAAGGGTTTCTTGGTAGTATTCAAGTAGAGCATCACATCAGCACCCAAGGCTGGGAACCAATAGCCGAAGTGCTGCGGGTCCTTGGCCACAAAGGTGCGCTGGATGTCGGGGATGAAGTTTGCAGCCCAATCCACCTCTCCCTTGATCGTCGCCAGGTTGGCTTGATCATTACCTGGATAAGCCGGCATGCGTAGGACCTCTATGTAGGGCTTGCCCTGCTGCCAGTAGTTAGGGTTCTTCCCCAGCTCGTACACCTGGTTCCGGAAGGTCTTGACCTGCGTGAACGGTCCTGTAGCTACAGGATTGGGGTTGGTAAACTTCGCAGGATCCTTGATATCTTTCCAAATGTGCTCCGGCACGATTACCTGTCCACCTATATCGTAGAAACCAATTGTATAGAGCTTCTTGAACTTGAACTGCACAGTCTTCTCGTCCAGCGCCTTGACCGAAGCTAGGTACTCCCAGGCTCCAGACCCACCACCTACAAGGCCTTTGTTCTGGTGCATGTAATTAAATGTAAACTCTACGTCCTTGGCAGTCATGGGTTGGCCATCGGACCACTTGACACCATCGCGTATAGTGAAAGTGAGAGTCTTGTTGTCATCGCTCCACTTCCACTCAGTGGCGAGCCACGGCACCACCTGCTGCTTGACAGTATTGTATATGATTAAGGGTTCGTAAATGCCGTTGGTAGTCGGCCAAAGGTTGTTGGCCGAGAACGGGTTGAAGTTACGTATCCAGGTAGACTGCAGCTGCGCGGAGACCGTGAGCGCCTTGCCACCACCTGTAGTGCCGCCCGGCGATGGGCTTGCTGTCGGGCTGGCTGCTGGCGTCTGCGCAGGTGAAGGGGATGGTGAGGCTGCGGACGGGCTGGGAGATGCTCCAGACGGGCTGGGTGATGGTGAGGCTGCGGACGGGCTCGGTGAAGCTCCAGATGGGCTAGGAGAAGCCGCCCCTCCGGTAGTAGTAGTGGGAGTCCCACCAGCCCCGCCTCCACACGCCACCAACACCACACTACCGGCTGCCGCAGCGGACATGCGCAGGAACTTCCTCCTGTCGAGCTTGTTGCCTTCTGCCATACTAGCTACTCCTTTCTGTAGTAAATAAATATGTGAGTTGGCAAAGGTTATGTATAGCACATATGGACAAGTCCATAGGAAAGGGCTCGAGACCTACCCTATAGGATCACCTCCTTCATAGTCACAACAACCCTAGGCCCTAGATGAGCTCACAGGTCGAGAACTATCGACCTCCACGTCTCTACCAGGGCCATACAGGTGGCAGCGCACCCAGTGGCCGGGTTCAACCAGCTCCACCCCGGGCATCACTTGCTTACAAACATCCATGACGTGAGGACACCTAGGGGCAAAAGGACATCCAGGGGGAGGATCTATAAGTGAGGGGACTTCTCCCTTAGCCTCCACTCCTCGCTTGCGCAGTCCTGCGTGGGGATCGGGCACGGCCGAGAGCAGCAGGCGCGTGTAGGGATGCGCGGGGCGCGTGATCACGGCCTCGCTGTCGCCACCCTCCACCATCCTGCCCGCGTACATGACGTTGACTTCGTCACCAATATAACGGGCACTGGCTATGTCGTGAGTTATGTAAAGATAGCTGATGCCCCGCTCCTCCTTCAGCCGCTCCATGAGGTTGAGGATACCTATGCGGATGGAGACATCGAGCATCGATATCGGCTCGTCAGCCAGCATCAACTCAGGATCCACGGCCAGGGCGCGCGCAAAGGCCACCCTCTGCCTCTGACCACCTGATAGCTGGTGCGGGTACTTGGAGGCGAAGTCCTCTGGGGGATTGAGCCCCACCGACGCCAGGAGCTCGTGCACCCTGTCTCGCAGCTCACCCCTGCCGGAGACCTTCTTGTGGATGAGCAGCGGGCGCTCCAAGTGGTGCCCGATCGTGTGCACCGGGTTGAGGGAACCGAAGGGATCCTGGAACACCATCTGCACCTGGCTACGGTACCTCAAAGATGCCTTGCGGGGCTCGGACTTGAGCACGTCCTGACCCTTGAAGATGATCTCACCGCTCGTTGCCGGTATGAGCCTGGCTATGAGTCGAGCGGTGGTGCTCTTGCCGCTACCCGACTCCCCCACCAGGGCAACCACCTTCCCCTTGCCTATGTCGAAGCTCACATCCTCCAGGGCATGCACGCTCCTGCGCGAGAAGAGCGTACCAACAGGGAAGTGCTTGGTGAGGTGGCGTACCTGCAAGATATGCAAGTGCCCATTCCTACCTTCTCCTGCCACTAATGCTCCCTTCCTAGTAGACTAAAGATTATAAAGAAACTAAATTATGTGGCTTGTTTACTACATGCGGTAAAAGATATATCTTATGCATTTTTTTGTCAAGAGTTGCTAGGGGTAATTTCCATTCCACAATTATTGTACAATCGGCTGTAGGATCATCATGCAGGTGGTAGGTAATGCGGATCAAAGGTTTGCTACTGGATATAGATGGCGTATTAGTGGACGCTGGCAGGGCCGTTCCTGGAGGGCCCGAAGCGTTGCGTGCGCTCGCGTCTGAGGGTATACCCTATAGACTAGTATCCAATTCATCGCAGAGAAGCCGAAGGGCGCTGGCGATGCGGCTACAGTCCATGGGCTACTCGGTGGACACCGAGGAGATCTTCACCCCTGCGGTAGCGGCGGCAAGGTTCTTGGTCTCCAAGCGAGCTTCCGCCTACCTGGCGGTCAGGGAGGAGGCCAAGGAGGACTTCCAGGAGGTGGGCGTGCGCGAGGACGACCGGCGTCCACGCTACGTAGTCCTGGGCGACATGGGCGAGGACGTGACCTACGGCAGGCTGAACCGCATCCTCCGTTTCCTGCTGGGGGGCTCCCAGCTCATAGCACTGGGTAGGACGCGCATCTGGCGAGCTCCCGATGGGCCGGCCCTGGACGTGGGGGCCTTCGTGGCGTTGTTCGAGGAGGCCACGGGGAAACAGGCGATCGTGTTCGGCAAGCCCGAACCCAGGATGTTCGAGGAAGCTGCCCACTCAATGAGGCTCAAGCTGGAGGATGTGGCGATGGTGGGCGACGATGCCGACGTGGACGTGGCGGCCGCCAAGCGGGCTGGCGCAGGCCTAGGGGTGCTCGTGCGCACAGGCAAGTACCGGCCCGGCGACGAGTCACGGTACTCGCCACCGCCGGACGAGGTGCGCGACTCCTTCCCCGAGTTCGTGAACCACTTCCTGTCGGCGGTGCGCTCGGCCGCAGGCGGCCCCTAGCTTGCCTTCGTGGCCGCTATGTCCCATACTCTCACTATGAGGCGCGCACGCAAGTACCTAGTTCTCAGCCCCAAGGGACGGGTGGGCTAAGATGGGCATTCACCTGCCGATCGAGCACCTGCTCGCCACCTACGGCTACCTGGCGCTCTTCCTGCTGGTAGCGGCGGAGAGCACTGGCATACCCCTGCCGGGCGAGACGATGCTGATCGCCGCCGGAGTGCTCGCCGGCACCTCCCACGCGCTGGACATCAGGTGGGTGATAGCCATCGCCTCGGCCGCAGCCATCGTGGGGGACAACCTGGGCTATTGGGTGGGAAGGACCGGCGGGCAGCGGCTGCTGGCCCGCTACGGTAGGTACCTGAGGCTGGACGAGAAGCGCCTGGCGCTGGGCAGGTGGCTCTTTGCTCGCTACGGGGGCAGAATTGTGTTCTTCGGGCGCTTCGTCTCCATCCTGCGTACTTGGGCGGCCTTCCTGGCGGGCAGCAACGCCATGAGGTGGGAGACCTTCCTGCTGTACAACGCCTTGGGCGGCATCTCTTGGGCATCCATCTACGGCCTGCTGAGCTACTTCCTCGGGGCCCGCATCTCCGAGCTGGAGGGGCCCATGAGGCTTGTGTCCGTCGCCGGGCTGGTGGCCGCCCTGCTGCTGGTCGCCGTGGCCATCAGGAAGGGGGAGTCCCGCCTCATGGCCACGATGGAGCGGTCGGAGGCTACTTCTCCAGGTGATAGGGCACGTTAGCCACCACCACGCCAGGGTAGAACAGCAGCGCGGCCTTTATCCGGAGCGCGGTCTGGTTGTGCAGCAGCTGCTCCCACCAGCGGGACGGCACGAACTCGGGCAGCACCACCACCGTGTCGTCCGGATACGTCTCCTTGAGGGCGCTGATGTAAGCCAACAGCGGCCTCGACAGCATCCCCGGGCGAGGTTCCCAATGCTTTTATGGATCCTCATGGCTGATGAGGTAGGATTCACATACGCGCGGCGATGCAGATCAGATATTTGATAGGTTAAGCGGGCAGTAGTCACGAGCAGTAGGTAAGCGCGGTGACCAGGAAGAGGCAGAGGGCCAGCCACTCGTCGGGATCGCGGATCGTGAGGGACCACGTGGGCTGCACGAAGAACCAGTCGAACGCCAGGAAGGCCGCCACCGAGGCCAGCACCGCTGGGCCGCTCCCGTACAGCACCGCCAGGGCGAGCACCAGCAGCAGGTAGATCATGGAGATGTTGGCGATGTGCCAGCGAGTGAACACCAAGGAGATGAGGCGGGTGATCGCCGCCACCCCTCCGATCGCCAGCAGGTAGCCCGACCACCGCCCACGCCCGAGGGGCGCCAGCCACGACCAGCGCCCCTTGGCCGCCCTGTAAGCATAAGACAAGTTCTGAGCCGCGCGCATCTCGCCTGATTATAGCACCGCGCGCACAGGGAGGGCAGGTCCCGCTAGGCGCTCACCCCCTGGGGCTCGCGTGCGGGCTCGGCGGCGGATCTGCCGATAGCGCTGGCCACCCTGCGCACGTCCAGCCATCAGCTCCTCAAAACCCTCAAACGTCACCTGCTGGGCGTTGTCGCTCATCGCACCCTCCGGATTGGGATGCACCTCCACCAACAACCCATCAGCTCCAGCCGCCACTGCCGCCAAACTCACAGGCACCACCAAACTAGCCCTCCCCGTCCCCTGACTGGGATCCCCTATCACAGGCAGGTGCGATAACCCCTTCACCAACGCTATCGCCCCCACATCAAACACGTTCCTCGTGTAAGGATCAAACGACCTTATCCCCCTCTCACACAACACCACTCGCCTGTTGCCCTGCGCCATGATGTACTCCGCTGCCAACAACCACTCCTCTATCGTCGCACTCATCCCACGCTTCAAAAGCACTGGCATCTCCGTCCTCCCCACCGCCTCCAACAACGCATAGTTCTGCATGTTCCTCGTGCCTATCTGCAGCATGTCCGCATACTCCATCACCACCGGCAGCTCCTCCACACTCATCACCTCCGTCACCACCCCCAANCCCGTCTCCTCCCTCGCCCTGGCCAGTATCTCCAATCCCCTCACTCCCATCCCTCGAAAACTGTACGGCGAGGTCCTGGGCTTGTAGGCCCCTCCCCTCAACAGCTTCCCTCCAGCAGCCTTCACCGCCCTGGCAGTCGCCAGCGTCTGCTCCTCGCTCTCCACACTGCAAGGCCCTCCTATCACCACCACCTCCTCCCCTCCTATCCTCACCCCATTGACCTCCACCACCGTGTCCTGGGGATGAAACTCCCTGCTGGCCAGCTTGAAAGGCTTGCTGATCGGCACCAGGCTCTCCACCCCACTCATGCCCCCTAGCACTCCTGCTATCCGATGCACGTCCACCCCCTGCCCTATCACCCCTATCACCGTCCTCTCCGTCCCTCGACTCACATGCGCACTCAACCCCTCCCCCTCTATCCTCTCTATCACTCTCCCTATCTCCTCCTCACTCGCTCCAGTCTTCATGATGACCAA